>Ga0209777_10000010_pt1 | contig 413741 bp, 390 predicted proteins | sample FrelakmetHBP12HB_FD_187147 | JGI IMG/M metagenome (GOLD analysis project Ga0209777, IMG submission 187147) | Freshwater lake sediment microbial communities from the University of Notre Dame, USA, for methane emissions studies -HBP12 HB (SPAdes)... | ecosystem: Environmental > Aquatic >...
GAGTCAGCTGGACCCGGCTCCTGCACGGTCGCTGTCAGCGTAGTAGACAATGGCACGCCTCCGCTTGGCGCCTCGGCTCAGAAATCCATTACCATTAACGAAGTGAATACCGCTTACCTGACGTTTGAGTGGTCTTACCAGCAGCCAATCTCCACTTTCTCAACTCTGTATACCAGCTGCTGCAAATTGTTAGATCCCAAACAGCCCTGGCAGGCCCAGGAAACTGTCTGGGGACACGATTCACTTACTGGCAACTCAGTCACTTGCGAGGTTAACCCTCAAGCAGTAACTGACGGCTCCTGCCAGATGGCACTCAATACTTTTGAACTTCCCATGAACGAATGTCCATGGGGAAACGAGTATTTTTTCCCGGCAGGCGGGTGGCAAACACCCGAGCCCGACTGGTGCTCCGCGCTGGATGACCATGACGGCATTAATTATGACATTGGTTATCCCAATGTTTACTATTCGCCCACTGGCTTACCCCAGGACGAGCGCGAATTGTACGTTGGCATAGTTGATAACGGCCAAGACGGCGGTAATTACTACATTGACTTTGATCAGGTTAATCACCCGCCCTTTGGCAACATCATCAGCCCGGTAAACGGCGCTTCTTACACGCCACCGGCTAATTTCAACATCGATGTCTTTGCCGTGGATTTAGATCCCGGTGATTTCGTCGACTACGTCATTCTCTATCAGAATGGCCAGCAAGTTGACATTGACTTTGCCGGACCATTCAGCTTTAGCCGCAATAATCTGCCAACTGGAAATTATGCATATTATGCAGTTATTGTGGACAGCCATGGAGCAATCTACACCACCACAGCGGTGAATGTGATTGTCTCATTGCCAGTCAATCAGCCGCCGACGATTTCCCTGACCTGCCCGGCCAGCATCAATGAAGACACTCCGTCTTCTTGCACGATCACCGCTCATGACTCGGATATCCCGGCTCAGCAACTGACTTGCACTATTAACACCTCGGCCACAACTTGCGCGAATGTAGCCATCAATGGTTGCACTTCGGTAAGCATCCCGGCTCAGGGTGAAGCTGCTGGCCCTGGCTCCTGCACTCTCGCTGTCAGCGTCACTGACAGTGGGACGCCTCCGCTTAGCGCTTCGACTCAAAAATCCATTACCATCAATGAAGTCAACACTGCGCCGGCAATTCTCTTCACCTGTCCCAACAACGTGAATGAGGATACTGGAACTCAGTGCACTATGATGGTTTCGGACACTGACATACCATCGCAATCCCTGACTTGCTCAGTGGCAACGGCCACGACTTGCTCAGGGGTAACCATAACTGACTGCACTCATGCCAATGTACCGGCACAAGGAGAGGCAGCTGGTCCGGGTTCTTGCATCGTTGCCGTTAAGGTAACTGATAACGGAATCCCGAATCTCAGCACTACTGCCCAGCAGTCCATCATCATAAATGAAGTTAATGTAGCGCCGACGATTTCCCTGACCTGCCCGGCTAACATCAATGAGAACACTGCGTCCTCTTGCACGATCATAGCTCAGGACACGGATCTCCCGGCTCAGCAATTAACTTGCACAATTAACACCTCGGCCACGACTTGCACGGGTGTGACCATCAACGGTTGCGTTTCAACAACCATCCCGGCCCAGGGTGAAGCTGCTGGCCCCGGCTCCTGCACGGTCGCTGTCAATATCGTAGACAATGGCACGCCTCCGCTCAACGCCTCGGCTCAGAAATCCATTACCATCAATGAAGTTAATGCAACACCGAGCATAACGCTAAATTGCCCGGCGAACATTAACTCTAACGCATCAAGCACTTGCGGGATAACAGTTTTTGATCCGGATCTTCCGCCTCAGATTCTGTCCTGCACTGTTGCTCCCAGCACAAATTGCTCTGGCGTAACTCTGACAAACTGCACCACGGCAAATATTCCAGCCCAGGGCATCGGAGCTCCTGCTTCTTGCAACGTAGTAATCACTGTGCAGGATAATTACACCCCGCCGGCTTCAGCCACTGCCCAGAGCACAATCACCATTACTAAGGTGAATTCAGCCCCGAGCATTACCTTAAATTGCCCGAGCTGGATGAATTCAAATTCAGTAGGAACTTGTCCGATAACAATCACTGACCCGGACGTTCCGCCTCAGGTATTAACCTGCTCAATTGCAGCGACAACAACTTGCACGGGCGTAACCCTGGCAACGGGTTGCACCGCTGCCAATATCCCGGCTCAGGGCGCGGCTAATTCTTGCATCGTGGCAGTCACGGTGCAGGATAATTACACACCGCCTGCTACTGCTACTGCGCAGAAAACAATCACTATAAATCATGCGCCGGTCATCACCTGCACGATTTCCCCAAATGACTTGAATCCATACGCACCGGCAGATTATGACATTACCTGTACAGCAACAGATCCTGATCTGGGCGATACCGTTACCTCGCTTACGTTCTATGAAAACACTATCCCGGTTCAGACACAAACTGCCGGGCCTTATGTCCTTCATCGGACAGCCATGACGCCCAATACCTACACCTACTATGCTACTGGAATCGACAGCTACGGCTTAACCGGCGTCTCCAACGCCATTACCGTGATTGTCAGATACCCACCATACATGGTGTTTGATTGGACCTATGTGCAAGCGGGTAGCTACAAAGCCACATTGTATGATAATTGCTGTCTCCCCATTGACCCGCCGCAATTATGGCAGGCTCAGGGAACAGTAATCGGTCATGATCCCTCCAATGGGAATCGCATCAGTTGCGTTGTCAACCAGACCGCAATTGCTAACCAGTATTGTATAATGACCATAAACACCCCGACTCAGCCACTTAATCATTGCCCTTGGAATGATGATTATTGGTTCCCGTCTGGCGGCTTTCAGATCGTGCCCCAGTATTGCTCTTACTTAGATGATGGCGATGGCGATCCCAGCGACATCAGCTATCCTACAGTCAGATACTCGTCTACTGGGCTTCCCCAGGACGAGCAAAGTCTGACTTTAGGCATAGTCCCTAATGGGCAAAACGGGGCCAATTACAGCATCCTGCTTGGTACACCACTGCCTGGCAGTACAACTGACATTATCATTGGCATTACTATCGACTCTGATGGCGACGGCATTACCAACAACTTGGACAACTGCATCTTGGTGGCAAATCACACCCAGGCAGCCAATCCGGCCAATCTGATTGGCGCTAATGGCCTGCGAGTAGGCGATGCCTGCGTCGGAATCGACGATGACAACGACGGATATCTCAATTCCGTTGATGCTCATCCGAGTGATCCCAACCAGCATTAATTAAAAAACAATCTATACCCAAAAGGGCTGCGCAACGCGTAGCCCTTTTTTCTTTATCCGCCGTAGCTTTAGCGAAGGCGGATTTCTTTTTCAAAAAATCGGTTTTGTCATGGTGAGCCTAGTCGAACCATCAAAACCGATTTTTATATATAAAGATTTGACAACAAAATCATTCCACTATATTATTAAACCATGGAAACTAAAAATATTTTCACAATTAGTTCCTGGTGCTGGACTTTACGTTTGCCGTAAAGCCAGATTTGAATTTTAATTTCCATTATAAAATATCTCTGTGCTTTGCGGCTCAGGGATTTTTTAATTTAGTTCATTTAAAAAAGAAAGGAAAGAAAAAATGGAAGAACAAACTCAAAAAAATGCCAAGCCAAGGGAGGAACAAAACTTATGTCAGTGCGGCAGCCCTACAGAAATAAAACCAGTTCAAGTTGGCTGGGGCACTGCCCCTATACAAATCTGCACTAATCCCAATTGCCCGTATAAACAAGAAAGGAAAAAAAAAGCGGGCTGGGGAGAATAATCTCTAGGCGAAGCCGCTGCGCGGCTTCGCCCCACCTTATTATAACTATTTACATAACCCCTAATTCCCAGTAAAATTAAATTATATGAAACAAAACAAACAAATTGTACTTTCAGGCGTCCAGCCAACTGGCGAACTGCACATTGGCAATTATTTGGGCTCACTGAAAAATTTTGTGCAACTGCAAAATAAATTCCAGTGTTATTTTTTTCTGGCCACTTATCACTCGATTACTGAAGATTATGATCCCAAAGAAAAAAAACAAGATGTTTTTAACTTAGCCACGGATTTTTTAGCAGTAGGTCTAGATCCAAAAAAATGCCTTATTTTTAATCAGGTTGATGTGCCTGCCTGCACTGAACTGGCTTGGATTTTTAATACGATTACTCCCATTTCCGAACTTTATCGCATGACTCAATTTAAGGATAAATCTGTTCAGCAGAAAAAAAATATAAATACAGGTTTATTGGACTATCCGGTCTTGCAGGCAGCTGATATTCTACTTTATCATCCTGACTTTGTGCCAGTCGGCCATGACCAATTACAGCATTTGGAATTAACCAATGAAATAGTCAGGTGGTTTAATAATAAATTTGGCCAATATTTTCAACCAGTTAAGCCCTTGCTTACCACTATCCCCAGGGTCATGTCCTTGCTTGAACCGGAAAAAAAGATGAGCAAAAGCGCTGGCCCCAATCATTATATTGCCATTAATGACGAACCGGAAATTATCCAGGAAAAATTAAAAAGAGCAGTTACAGGCACTGGCACTGAAGAAGTTTTGCCTGCTGGCGCTCAAAATCTAATGGCACTTTTGGCTGAATTCGGCACCCCAAAACAAACAACCTATTTTAAAGACCAAATAAAAAATAAAACAATCAGGTATTCTGAGCTTAAAGAAACCTTGGCCAAAGATATAAGTGATTATTTTGCTGAATTCAGAAAAAAGAGGAAAGAATTAAAGAAAAAGCCACGGTATGTTGAAAAAGTTTTAAAAGAAGGTGCTAAGAAAGCGCAAAAAGTCGCACAAAAGACGCTAAAAGAAGTAAAAAAATTAATTGGAGTTATCTAATCCTCAAACTTGACAAAATCAAGGTAATGTAGTAAAATTATAGATACCATTCCCCCTTATTTAAGGGGTATCTAAACAGCCAAATAAGCGATGATCGCTCCTTCGAAGCTTTATGCGCAGGAGGAGAGGAAAGTCCGGACATCACCATGGTAACGGGTAACACCCGCCGATTTAGCAGCAATGTTAAATTAGGACCAGTGCCACAGAGACCAAACTAATCCACCGAAGCTTTAGGCAAAGGTGGACCAAACGTGAAAAGTGTCTTGGTGTTATTTATTCTCGAGACAAATGGCTACAAGACTCGAACTCTGGCAACAGAGTATTCGTGGTAAACTCTACCTGATGCAAGGACAAAGTCCCGCTTTGCGGGATTAAAAGTAGTCCGCTTGAGCTTGGCCGTAAGGCCAGGCCTAGATAGATGATCATCACGTTTTTGTCATGGTGAGCATAGTCGAACCATACAAAAACGGACAAAATCCGGCTTATGCTTATTTGGCTATTTAGCTAAAACAAGGGTTCCCATATTGGGTGCCCTTGGTTTAAAAAAAATATGAAAAAAATTGACTTATTATTTGCCATAATTTTGGTGCCCATAGATTTCCTGATGTTAATCCTGGCTGCTATTTCCGCTTATTATCTTAGAGTTGGCAGCTTTGTTACTGAAATCAGACCGGTTATTTATGCTCTCTCTATTGGCCAGTATTTGAGCTACACTTTTTTAGTGGCAATTTTTTGGCTTTTTATTTTTGCCTTAGCCGGACTCTACGCCATTAGAAGCGGCCGCAAATTCAGCCAGGAATTTTCTAGAATATTTTTTGCCTGCTCAACCGGGGTCTTGGCAATTATTGTCGCTATTTTCTTTAAACGCGAACTTTTTTCTTCCCGTTTTATAATTTTAGCAGTCTGGTTTTTTACCATATTTTATGTGACCATTGGACGTGTCATTATTTATGAAATTCAAAAAATGTTTTTAAAAAAAGGTTTGGGCATAAAAAAAATAGTAATTATCGGCGCTGACAAAAATACCGAGGTAATTATTAATGAGATAAAAAACAAACCACAATTGGGCTACCAAATAATTAAAACTTATCAAACCTTCAGCGCCGATACCCAAAACGAAATTTTAGCATTATATAAGAAAGAAGCAGTGGATGAAATAATTTTAGCTGATCCGAATATAGAAAAAGGAATTATCTTAAAATTAATTAATTTTACCGAGGCCAATCATATTGTTTTCCGCTTTGTGGCTGATATTTTTGAAGCCAAAACCAGCCGCATCAGCGTTGATGCCTTTGCCGGTATTCCAATCTTTGAAATTAAAAAAACCAAGCTTGAGGGCTGGGGCAGAATCTATAAAAGAATTTTTGATATAGTCACTTCATTAATTTTTATTATCATAACCTCGCCAATAATGTTAATTACTGCCCTGGCCATAAAACTTAATTCCAAAGGCCCGGTTTTTTTCAGCAAATTAGATGACGGGACTTTACTGCAAAGAATGGGACAAAATGGCCAGCCCTTTCGCTACTTTAAATTTAGATCAATGATTGATAAATCTGATTCTTTAAGATATTCCCAAGCTTTGCAGGATTTAAATTTAAGAAAGGATTCACCTCTAGTGAAGATAAAAAATGATCCCAGAATAACCAAAGTGGGCAAATTTATCCGCAAATACAGCATTGATGAACTGCCTGAGTTATTTCTGGTTTTAATTGGTAAAATGAGTTTGGTTGGCCCCAGGCCGCATTTGCCTGAAGAAGTCGCCAAATATAAAGATTATCAAAAAAGAGTTTTAGACATTAAACCGGGTATTACTGGTATGGCTCAGATTTCCGGCCGTTCAGATTTGGACTTTGACGAAGAAGTTAAATTAGACACTTATTATATTGAAAATTGGTCACTTTGGCTGGATATCCAAATTTTATTAAAAACCCCAAAAGTTGTCTTATTCCCCAAACGCGAAGCTTTATAAATCCCTCTTATAAAACAGGGAAAATGGCCCTCAGGGCTGTTTTTTTGTACTTGATTTCTCGTCCTAAATAAGCTAAACTACGAATATACAAATTTTCTACAAATCTACAAATTTTAATATGACTACTGAAAAATTACAGGAAATGATACAAATTATTGTTAAGCAAGCGGGTGAATTAAAAAACAAACATACGATAGAAAAAGACGCACCTGTGAACTATGCATGTGTCTTTTCACATTCTGAAGCCGAGTACAAGGAGTTGACTGAGGCGGTTAAAACGATGGGAAAAGTCATCAAGGAGACGAATTCTGGTCTGTTGTACCATATAAAAGACCTTGAAACCGTTGGGGGCATACTCCGAATTCTCAAGATCCGCATACCAGACGTGACAAAGCCAGAGCGAGGCGATGCCGATTTTACTGTAAAGGATTATCCTGCGTTCAAAAAAACTTACTTAAGCCAAGATGGATTTAAATTAATTAAACGCAAAAAATTTGAAATGATTGAACTTATGGATCCAAAGTTTAATGTAAGAGCCTACTTTTCACATCCTCCCCTCGACCAACAACTTGGCATTTCCTGAACGCCAAATATAATTATTAGTAAATTCGTAACGGATTAGTAAATAAGTAACAATATGAAGGTGGCCTTATTACATGACTATTTAAACCAGGCGGGCGGCGCTGAACGCGTTCTTTTGGCTTTGGCTGAACTTTATCCAGACGCGCCTATTTATACTTTAATCCATGATAAAAAACGCTTGACTGGTTTTGAAAACCGCGATATCCGGACCTCTTTTTTGCAAAAAATGCCGTTCGCCAGTTCTAAAATACGTTGGTATCTACCCCTGATGCCTGTGGCCATAGAACAAATTAATCTGAGTGATTATGATGTGGTGATTTCTTCAACCTCTGCCTTAATTAAAGGTGTAATTACTCATCCCAAAACTTTGCATATTTGTTATTGTCATACCCCGACTCGCTATCTCTGGAGTGAGGCGCATCAGTATCATAAAGAAATTAAAGAAGGCAAAGTGATTAGATATTTTTTGCCTTATTTGCTAAATAGATTGCGGCTCTGGGATCAAGTCGCTGCCCAGCGCGTTGACCATTTTATTGCCAATTCCAATTTTATTGCCCAAAGAATAAAAAATTATTACAATCGCGAAAGTACTGTTATTTACCCGCCGGTTGATACGGAGAATTATTATATCTCACCAGATTTAGGCAATTATTATCTGATTATTTCCCGCTTAAAACCCTACAAAAAAGTGGATTTAGTAATCAAGGCCTTTAATAAATTAAATCTGCCTTTAAAAATAATCGGCACTGGTGAAGAAGAAGAAAAATTAAAAAAAATGGCCAGGCCCAATATAGAATTTTTAGGCGCTGTCTCGGAAAAGGAAAAACAAAAATATTTAGCCAATTGTCTGGCGCTTATTCATCCCCAGATTGAAGATTTTGGCTTGACTGTAATTGAAGCCATGGCGAGTGGCCGGCCCGTCATTGCCTATGCCGAAGGCGGCGCTTTGGAAACAGTACTGGAAAATAAAACAGGCCAATTTTTTACTGAGCAAAGCTGGGAACCATTAATTGATCTGATTATTAAATTTAAACCCAAAGAATTTAATCCCCAGGAAATTAAAGAATATGCCGAGAAATTTAATACTGAAAATTTTTATCTCCAAATAAAAAATTTCATTGCCAAAGCTCATCAGGACTTCAAAAAATAAAATCTCAACACTTACCCTAAATTATGAAAATAGGCATTGATATCCGCTGCTTAATGCAGCCAAATTATTCTGGCGTGGCTGAATATACTTATAATCTCTTAACCCATCTTTTTAAAATTGATAAAAAAAATCAATATGTTCTTTTTTATAATTCAGCCCAGGATATCAGCCAAAATTTGCCCAAATTTTCCGGTCCCAATATAAAAATGGCTGGTTTTAATTATCCCAATAAGTTATTAAATTTGGGCATGAGAATTTTTAAGTATCCAAAGGTAGATAAATTATTAAATCAAGTAGCTATTTTTTTCCTGCCCAATCTAAATTTTATTGCTTTATCCAAATCCTGTCAGGAAGTCATCACCAGTCATGACTTGTCTTACAAACTCTTCCCCCAATTTTTTTCAGGCAAACGCCGGCTTTGGCATCAATTAATCGCTCCCAAAGCCACTTTAAAAAATTGCTCAAAAATAATCGCTGTTTCCCAAAATACCAAAAATGATTTAATAAATCATTACAAAATCAAACCGGAAAAAATAAAAGTAATTTATTCCGGGATTGATCATCAGCTTTATAACCGGATTGAAAAAATAGATCCTCACCTAAAAAGGATTCTAGCCAAGTATAAATTACAACAGCCCTTTATTTTATTTCTGGGCACGCTTGAACCGCGCAAAAATATTGAAGGCATAATTGAGGCCTTTAACCTGGCTAAGAATATAAACTCAAATCTGGCTGAACTTAATCTGGTTATTGCCGGCGAGCGCGGCTGGAATTACCAATATATTTTTTCTTTAATCCAAAAATCACCTTACCAGGAGCAAATTAAATATATTGATTACATACCTAAACAGGACAAGCCATACCTTTATAATCTGGCGGAATTATTAATCTTTCCCTCGTTTTATGAGGGTTTTGGCCTACCAGCTTTGGAAGCTCAGGCCTGCGGCCTGCCAGTCATTGCCAGCGCCAATTCTTCCTTCCCGGAAATTTTAAACGATTCAGCATATTTAATTAAACCAGATCATCTGGAAGAAATCTCTGAAGCGATTCAGCAAATTTTAAGTACGCCTGAATTAAAAAACAATTTAATCGCCCAAGGCCTGGAAAATGTTAAACGCTTTTCCTGGCAAACCTGCGCTCAAGAAACTTTAAATTATTTAATCTCTTAATATGCCTTCAACCCTAGAAAACCCATTTACCCCTAAATCCGCCGTACCGCAAAAGCGGCTTTTTGGGGGTGAGGAAAAAGTTGTAAAAAGAAAATTAAGTAAAGAAGCTCAAGAAAGGATTCAAGAAGCAAAAGAAAAGTTTGTGCAGTATGGTGAACATAAAATTTTAAAATCACAGGTAGAATTTTTATATGAGCTGGAAAAGGAGTTAATGGAGATAGCTAAACAAAAGGGAAAAGAATTAAGCAAAAAAGATATTGTAGAAAGAGTGGCAGAGAAAATCAAAGTAGATGAAGACGGCAATATTAAAAAGATAGTTTTTTATAATATGAATTTAGAAACCTTGCCGAGTTTAGATAAGTTAAAGAATTTAAAGGAACTTATTTGTAGACAAAATAAACTAATTAGCCTGCCTAGCTTAGACAAGTTAACGAATTTACGGATATTGAATTGTGATGGAAACGAACTAATTAGCCTGCCTAGCTTAGACAAGTTAACGAATTTACGGATATTGAATTGTGATGGAAACGAACTAACAAGTTTACCGAATTTAGATAAATTAATTAATTTACAGGAGTTACATTGTTTTAAAAATAAACTAATCAGTCTACCGAACTTAGATAAGCTAATAAATTTAAAGCTACTAGCTTGTTCGAAAAATCATTTTTCAGCACAAGAAATAGCCAAAATAAAAAGCCAAGTGCCTAAATATTGTAACGAATTTATATAATCTATGCCCCCATCCTTAGAAAACCCATTTACCCCTAAATCCGCCCTGCCTACAAAGCGGCTTTTTGGGAGTGAGGAAAATAAAAGAAGAAATATAGGGAAAAAAGTTAGAGAAAATTTGGAAAAGATTAAAGTAAAATTTGGTGATAAAATGATTTTAAAATCTCAGGTCGGATTTTTAAAAGAGATAGAAAAAGAGATAATCGAAGATAATAAGATATTAATAAAAGCAAAGTTAATAGAAAGTAATAAGAAATTAAGTGAAGAAGATGTTGTAAATGATTTGGCGCAGAGAATAAAAGTAGATGAATCTGGTAATATCGTAAGGATAGCATTTCATTTTCTGAGATTAACTAATATACCAAGTTTAGATAAGTTAACGAATTTACAGGAGCTGTATTGTTATAATAATTTCCTATATATCCTACCAAGCTTAGACAAGTTAAAGTATTTAAGGAGGCTGCGTTGTTATGGAAATGAATTTTCCGAACAAGAAAAAGCTAAGATAAAAAGCCAGGTGCCTAAAAATTGTGAATTAGATATTTAATCTATGCCCCCAACCCTAGAAAACCCATTCACCCCTAAATCCGCCATCCCCACAAAGCGGCTTTTTGGAGGTGAGGAAAAAGTTGTAAAAAGAAAATTAAGTAAAGAAGCAGAAGAAAGGATTAAGGAAGCAAAAGAGAAGTTTGTGCAATACGGCAATCATAATATTTTTAAAGACCAGGCAATGTTTCTTTTTGCAATAGAAAAGGAAATAATTGAGCATGCTAAAAAAGCTGATATAGAATGGTCGGTAGCGGATGTCAGAAAAAAATTAACTGATAAAATAACTTCCGGTGAAGGTAATATTCAAAGTTTAGATTTGCGTGAATTGCACTTAAAATTTTTGCCAAGCTTGAATAAGTTGGTCAATCTACGTGAGCTTTTATGTTCATTTAATAATTTGGTTACTTTGCCAAATTTAGATAAATTAGTTAACTTATCTATATTAAATTGTCAAAATAATCAGCTGACTTCATTGCCAAGCTTGGATAAATTAGTTGCTTTGCAGGATTTTGACTGTAAAAATAATGAGCTAACTTCTTTGCCAAGTTTAGATAAGCTAGTTAATTTACAAGCATTGATTTGCGATTATAATAATCTGAAATCATTGCCTAATTTAGATAAACTTGTTAAGTTACGCGTCCTTGCAGTTTCCCATAATCAGTTGTCATCCTTGCATGATTTAGATAAATTAATAAATTTAGTTTTTTTAAATTGTAAGGATAATAACTTTTCAGAGCAAGAAGAATCTAAAATAAAAAGCCAAATACCTAAAAATTGTAATATAGATATATAATCTATGCCCTCAACCTTAGAAAACCCATTTACCCCTAAATCCGCCATTCCTATGAAGCGGCTTTTTGGGGGTGGAGAAAAAATAAGGCCTAAAACTAAGGAAGAAATAAAGGAAAAAATGGAAAAAGGCAAAGTAAAATACGGGGAACATAAAATTTTATATCCTCAGGCCAAGTTTTTAAAAGAGATGGAAAGACAAATACTAGAAATGGTTAATGAATGGGGGGGGAAAATAAGTAAAAAAGAGGTTGCAGAAGAATTGGCGCAAAAAATAAGAGTGGATGAATTTGGAAATATTATTAATATATATATTAATAGTTGGGGCTTAAAAAGTCTACCAAGTTTAGACAAACTAACGAATCTGCAGGTATTAGCTTGTATTAATAATCGCCTAACCAGCTTGCCGGGTTTAGACAAGTTAATAAATTTACAAACACTTCTTTGTCGTGGCAATAATTTTTCCGAGAAAGAAAAAGCTAAAATAAAAAGCCAGGCGCCTAAAAATTGTAAAGTATCTTTTCACTTATAATATGCCCTCAACCTTGGAAAACCCCTTTACCCCTAAATCCGCCCTGCCAGTAAAGCGGCTTTTTGGGGGTGAGGAGGAATCGAAAAGAAAATTAAGTAACAAAGAACGAGATAGAATAGAAAAATTTAAAATAGTTAAATATGGAGAGTTAGAACTATTTGGCCCACAGGCTGAATTTTTAGAAAAACTAGAAAAATATGTGTTAACTGGCTTTAAAAGACATAGACGGTCTAATTCGTCAATTGAAGATGCAAAAAATGAAATATTAGATAGATACCACGGGCATGATAGAATAGAAACTGATGGAATAGGAAATATCATTGAAATACGGTTGAATGAATTGGATTTAATAGGAGTTCCTAAAGAAATTAAAAATTTAAAAAAATTAAAGTGGCTAGAGCTTTCAGGCAATAGAATTGAGGACTTACCTGAATTAAATGATTTAAAAAATTTGCAATTTATTCGCGTTGATCAAAATAACCTTGAAGTATTGCCAGACATTGATAGATTGAAAAAATTAAAAAAAATATTTATATGGGGAAATAGATTAAAGGAAGAAGAAATTATGAAAATAAAAAAGCAAATCCCTAAAAGTTGCGAAATAAGTGAATAATATAAATCTATGCCCCCAACCCTAGAAAACCCATTTACCCCTAAATCCGCCCTGCCCACCAAGCGGCTTTTTGGGGGTGAGAAAAAAGTTGTTAAAAAAAAATTAGATAAAGAGACTCGGAAGAGGATAAAAGAAAAAACTAAAGAACAAAAAGAACAATTTGAAAAAATTGAATATGGAGATCATGAAATATTAAAACCACAGGCAAGATTTTTGTATAAGGTAGGAAAAGAGTATATAGAATTAGTTAAGGAACATCAATTATTAAGTGAAGAAAAAATGATACAAATGTTGACCCGGCGCATAGAGGTGGATGAATCTGGGAATATTGTAAAAATAAATTTTAGTGATCTTGGATTAAAAACCTTACCGAGCTTAGACGAGTTAACGAATTTGTATACTTTTTTATGCCGTCACAATGATTTAACCAGTTTGCCGAGTTTAGATAAGTTAACGAATTTAAAGTGGTTGGATTGTAGTTATAATAAACTAAATTATTTACCGGGTTTAGAAAAATTAGCTAATTTAAAGGAGTTTAGATGTGATGATAATAAGCTAGCCAATTTGCCTAGTTTAGATAAGTTAACGAGTTTAAAGGATCTTTATTGTCATGAAAATAACCTAACCAGTTTGCCGAGCTTAGATAAGTTAACAAATTTAAAAAGAATAGGTTGTGCTAAAAATAAATTTTCAGAACAAGAAAAAGCCAACATAAAAAGCCAAGTGTCTAAAGATTGTAAATTATATTTTTAAAATATGCCCCCATCCTTAGAAAACCCATTTACTCCAAAATCCGCCATACCCACAAAGCGGCTTTTTGGGAGTGACAATCAAAGTGAAAAAGCAAAATTTGGCCAGAGTCTAAGAAAAAAAATAGAAACTACTAAAACCAAGTATGGGGATTTTGAAATTTTAGCTGATCAGGTTAAATTTTTGAACAAAGTGGAAAAATTAATGATTACAGGGCGCAAAACTGCGATTAATAAAGAAATTAGTGAAGCAGATGCCAAAAAAGAGATTATTAAGAATATTCTAGAGGTAGATAAAGATGGTAATATTATTAAAATAAAATTATTTAACTTTTTTATGCTAGAATTACCCAAAGAAATTGCCAATTTAAAAAAATTAGAATATTTGAATATCTGGGGTGATTTTATTTATGAACTGCCTAAGGAAATAGGCGAATTAAAAAATTTAAAATTATTAGCAGTTGAAGATTGTGAGCTGGCAGTTTTGCCTGAAGAAATAACCAAATTAAAAAATTTACAAAAACTTAAATTGCATAATAATGAAATTCAGGAATTGCCTCCTGACATTGATAAACTAGAAAATCTAGAAACAATTGATCTGAGCTTGAATTCTATAAACGATTTACCTGACAATTTATCTAAATTAAAAAATTTAAAAGAAATACATTTAAAAGAAAACCCCTTATCCTCCCAGAAAATACAGGAGTTTAGAAAAAAATTTCCTAATATTAAATTTATAAACTAATGAGAATCGGCATTGATGCCAGAATGTACGGCAAGTCACAATCAGGCATTGGCAATTATATCAAACAAATCACAGATCACATTTTCCAATTAGACTCGCCTCGGGCGAAGCTGGGTAAAGAAAATGATTATTTTTTATTTTTATTAGATCCGATCTTTAGCCAATATCAGGTAGCGCAAGCCAATATCCATAAAGTCAGAGTTACTTCCCGCTGGTACTCATTGAGCGAGCAAACTGTTTTTTTAAAGGATTTACTAAAATACAAACTGGATTTGATGCACTTCCCGCATTTTAATGCGCCAATTTTTTACCCGGGCCAGAGAATCACGACTATCCATGATATTATTCCTGTTTTTTTTCCCGGCCATAAGCAAAAATCCTGGTTACGCAAAAAGGCCTATCAGCTGACCATCAAAGCCAGTTTGCGAAAATCAGCCAAAATTATTGCGGATTCAAATTTCACCAAACAAGAATTAATCAAACATTTTAAGGTCAAACCGGAAAAAATTGCCGTGATTTACCTGGGCATTGAAAATGACTTTAAAGTTATTGCAGATTATGCTAAAATAAAAGAACTGAAAGATAAATATCAAATCAAGAAACCTTTTATTTTTTTTATCAGCGCTTGGCGCAATCATAAAAATTTTACAGGCCTAATCAGCGCCTTTGACCTTATTAAAAAAAACAATTTAGATTATCAATTAGTCCTGGCTGGACAGGAAGATATTCATTATCCTAATATTAAAGCAGCCATCAGCCAAGCAAACTTTAAAAATGACATTATTACTCCCGGCTTTATTTCCGAACAAGAATTACCTTTGTTTTATAATGCCGCTGAGCTGGTAGTTATTCCTTCTTTCTATGAGGGCTTTGGACTGGTCGGCCTGGAGGCCATGGCTTGCGGCACTCCAGTAATTGCCTCTAACACCGCCGGTTCTCCTGAAATTTTAGGCAATGCCTCTCTCTACTTTGAGCCCAAAAATCCAGCAGCCATTGCCGACACAATTACTCAGGTCTTAACTAATCCTGAACTCCAATCTGACTTAAAACTAAAAGGTTTTCAGCAGATAAAAAAATATTCCTGGCAGGAATGCGCCGCAAAAACCTTAAAAATTTATAAAGAAATTCTTGTAAAATAAAATCTAATTATACAAGATATTATTTTCTAAGAAAGAAAGCAACTTCATAAAACCTCATTTAACCTCATAAAACTTCATCAAACATCAAATTATACCTTCCCATGCCCAAAGCTAAAACAAAAAAATTAAAGAAAAATCTTAAAGCCAAAAAAAAGGCGCCTAAAAAACCCATCTTAAAAAGGACTAAAAAGGCAAGCCCCAGAAAAAAACAGCTTAAAAAAACTGCTGCTCTTAAAATTAAAAATGAAATCAGAACGCCCCAACCAGCCCAGCTAACAGCCCGAAAAATTATTTCAGCCAAGCCAGCGCTAGAATTTGTTAATAGAAAGAATTCCAAACTTTCTCAGCACATTTTAGATTTAAGATCATTGCAGCAAGGCAAGCTGCAAAAAAATGAAGCAAAAACCCAGGAAGCCCAATTAATCTCCAGGGAAATGATTAATAATTTTTCTAAAAAGACCCGAGGAATTAATCAGAAATGGCAAAATTTTTATAACCAGCTGGAAGAAAATATCCATAACTTAAAACCAGCGGTCAAACTTAAAATTCCCCAAAAAACCAGGCCGACTGCTCTCAAAAGAAAATTTAAATTTCCCAAAATAAATTTTCCTGATTTTGCCCTAAAAATGCCAAAATGGAGAATTAAAGAATACGGCTTTGGTAATTTTGTCTTTCCCAAGTACTGGGCCAGGACAATTTTGATTTTTCTTTTTTTCGCTGTAATTCTTTTAGCCCCTTTTGGCCTCTATGATTATTATCAAAAATTGCAACACAAAAAAAATGATATTCTGGCCAAAACAAGCCAGGCCCTGGCACACTTGGCTCTCTCCCAAAAAGCCGCCTCAGCTCAGGATTTATATTATACCCAAGTAGAATTGAACAATGCCAGCCAAAATTTTAGCCAAGCCCAAAAAGATCTGGATAATATTAATATTGTTACTCAGGAACTCTTGAAATTGACGCCCAAAATCAATAAACAATTTATAACCGCCCAAAAACTAATATCTATCGGAGAAAAATTATCCAAAAGTGCCGCGCTCATGGCAGCTACTCTGGATAAAATAGATAATAATAAAACTGATAAAATGAATTTAACTGACAAACTGGTTCTTTTCAAAGATAATTTAAATCTGATTTTGCCTGATATAAAATCAGCTAATGATGACTTGGCCAATATAGACATTAATGAAATTCCCACTGACTATCAAGATAAAATTCAACAAATCCAAAATGCCCTGCCTCTTTTGGTAAATAACACTTCAACCTTTGTCAGTTATAGCGATGCTTTATTGCAATTTCTGGGCCAAGATAGTCAAAAAAGATATTTACTAATTTTTCAGAATAATAGTGAAATCAGGCCCACCGGCGGTTTTATCGGCAGTTATGCCTTAATTGATATTGATCAGGGCAAAATTGAAAAAATTGATATCCCTGGCGGCGGTCCTTATGATCTCAAAGCTGGTCTTAAGGTCAATATTAAAGCTCCCACGCCCTTAAACATCATGAACCCGCGCTGGGAATTCCAGGATGCCAACTGGTTCGCTGACCTGCCAACTTCGGCTGAAAAACTGATGTGGTTTTATGAAAAAAGCAGCGGCCCATCTGTTGACGGACTTATTTTCATCAATGCTTCTTTTATTGAAAAATTGCTGCAAATTCTCGGGCCCATAGATTTACCTGCTTATAACCTTACGATCACCAGTGATAATTTTATCCAGACCATGCAAGAGAATGTGGAACAAAATTATGATAAAACGCAGAATAAACCCAAGCAAATAATTGCTGACCTGACGCCAAAAATTTTAGATTCCTTATTCCGTTCTGATAAAAAGAAATTTCTAGAAATCTTTGATCTGCTCTTAAATTCCCTGCAGGAAAAAGAAATTCAGTTTTATTTTTCTAATTATAATTTAGAAAAAATCGTCCTGGCTAATAACTGGGGCGGCCAGCAGAAAAGCACTGACAAGGATTTTCTGGAAATTGTCAGCACTAATATCGCCGGTGAAAAAACAGATGAAAAAATAGAGCAAAAAGTTAATCTGGCCGTAAAAATAGAAGCCGATGGCTCAGTTATTGACAATTTAACGATTACCAAAACTCATACCGGCCAAAAAGGAGAGGATTTCTATGGCGTGCCTAACATTGATTATCTGCGCATTTATGTACCCAAAGGCAGTCAGCTTTTAAACGCCAGTGGTTTTTCCGAAATACCGCCTGAACTCTTTACCATAAGTGACCCTGAAATTTATCAAATGGATCCTGATTTGGCTAATTCAGAATTCAATAAAAGCATTGAACCCAACAGTAAAACAGAAATCTATTCTGAAAATGATAAAACGGTTTTTGCTAATTGGCTCAAGCTTGATCCTGGCGAAAGTATGACTGTAACTCTGCAATATAAACTACCTTTTATTTATAATATGCAAAGCCAAAATTCGCAGGCAGATATTTTGAGCTATATCAAGGATAAATTAAAATTTGCCAAAGATGAAAGCTCTCTAAATAAATATTCCCTCCTGTGGCAGAAACAATCCGGCAAAAAAGATTATCCAATCTCTCTTAATTTAAATTTTCCGGACGGGCTCCTTTATCAGCTAATTTATCCTGATTCACTGCAAAAAAACAATAATGAATTTACTTACAATAATTATTTAAACACTGACAAGTTTTTTTCTATCATCTTTGATTTAAAATAATATGTTCTTAAAGAAAAAAGACAAAAAACCGAGCGAGCCCAAAAAATTAGATAAAAATGAAAAAGAATCACCGAATAATATCGCACCTAAAGTAGAGGATAAAATTCTGGGCCACAAAAAAATTCCAACTCAAAAAGAAATTGAAAAAAGCTTGAAGAATATTTATCAGGATGAATCCGGTCAGATTCCCAGCATGGGCAAATTGGAATTTACAAATAAAAGCAGGTTTAAAAACCTGTTAATTTTAATTATTGTCTTATTTTGCATTTTCAGTGTTTCCCTTTTAGGTACGGTCTTTTTTGAAAGCAAACCAAAATTTACCAATGAAAATGTTAATTTGGAAATTAAAGCTCCTTTTAGTGCCATCTCCGGTGATAATCTTGCTTATCAGATAAAAATTTCCAATCAGGAAAATACAAGTTTGACTAAAGTCCAGCTGGATGTTTATTTTCCCAATGGCTTTATTATCGGTCAGACCTCTCTGCCTTTTGTAACCCCATCTGATCAGGCCAATAATATTCAATCAAATATTAAATCCTGGCAACTTAGCGACCTTGGCCCGGGCCAAGTCCTGCTTCTTGATATTTCTGGCCAGCTTATGGCTGATTTAAACTCCAAGCAAATAATTTCAGCTACTCTTAGCTATGTGCCTACCAATTTCAATTCTGAATTCCAAAAAACAGCTACTTTCACCAGTGAAGTCAATGATAGTTTGGCCAATTTGGCAATCGAAAGCCCTGCTCAGACCGCAGATTCTGAAGATACTGACCTGACCCTAAAAATCAGCAACCAGTCAGAAACCTTAACCCTAAACAATTTAGAACTTGATCTTAATTTCCCCGATGAATTTACTTTAACTGAAAGTCAGGTTATAAAACCAGATAATCCAACCCCGGAAATTCAGAAGGCAGCAGTCAATGAAGCCAGTCCTAAAATTTGGACAATTGATCAGCTTCTGCCCAAAACCGAAAATCAAATCAAGCTCAAAGGCAAATTTTCAGTGACTGAAAGTAAAACAGTAGAATTAACAGCCCAGTTAAAACTCAAGGGACCAGCTGAAGATTATTTTTTGTTAAAAGAACAAAAAATTGACCTTGAAGTGGTTAAGGGCAATCTTTTAGCCAACCTGATTATTTCTGGTTCTAATCAGAATCAGCCAGTTAATTTTGGCGACACGCTAAATTATCTGCTGGTTTTACAAAATAAAAGCAAAAAAGCCCTGGCTGATTTAAAAGTCCGGGCCATGCTTGATTCTACCTTATTGGATTGGTCAAGTTTAAACGATAAAAATAAAGGCATGGTTGAGGATACCCAGATTTTATGGACCAAAGATCAAATCCCTTCCCTGGCTTTGCTTTTGCCAGAAGATGAAGTTGATATAAGTTTTCAAATCAATCTTAGCAACAATCAGTCCAAAAAATTCCAGCCCGAAGATTATCAGGTAAAAAGCTCTTTTGAAACCCAGATAAACAAAATTGATAATACTGGGGCTGAAGTGGTTGTGCCGAGCAATACCATAATAAATCAAATTAATACTGATCTTAATTTCATTGCCGAGGTCAGATATTTTTCCAGTGATAATAGCACTGTGGGCGCTGGTCCTTTGCCGCCCATCATTGGCCAGAAAACCAGCTATCGGGTGTATGTAAAATTAAACAATTCTCTTCATGAAATCCAGAATATTGAAACCAAGATTAAACTGCCTGATTATGTCAATTATGAAGGCCGGGAAAATTATTCCACTGGCTCAATTTCCAAAAACGAACAGCAAGAAATTGTCTGGCAGATTTCGCGCATACCCACATCTGTAAATCAAGCCGATGCCAGCTTTGAAATTTCCATTACACCTACTGCCAAAGATGAGCAAAAAATCTTAACCTTAATTAATGAAATAGATTTAACTGCCACTGATATTCAAACTAACGGACAAATAAAAAAATCCTTGCAGGGCTTTACCACTAATTTAGATTCTGATCCTTTAGGCAAGGGCAGGGGCTTAGTTCAGTCAGAATAAATATAAAAGCACTGTCATCCAGAGCAAAGCGAAAGATCTATTACCTCAATGTAATAGATTCCTCACATTCGTTCGGAATGACAGTGCTTTTTTATTTGATACTTTTTATTAATTTATACGCCAAATACCAGGGTTTATTCAAAACCAAATCATGCGTGCCGCTATAATCAACCTCAAAACCGCCAAAACCTTTTTTAAATCTGGTTACACCCGGCCATTTCTTTTCATCAATACCCCAAAAGTCATAATATTTATAGCCAAGTTCTTTGGCTTTTTTTATTGTCTCCCATTGCAGCAGATGCGGGGCCATAATATTTTTATCTGTCTGGCTTGAACCGCCATGCAAATAAGTCACGGTATCGCCGAAAAAAATCACCATATTTGCGCATAAAATATTACCCTCATATTCAGCGCAAAATATTTTCGCCAAATGGTCATGATAAAGCTGATAATAATAATTGCGATTGTATAAATTTTTTGACTTGCGCCTAAAAGTGTCTAACAGTAAATCGTAAAATATGGGAAATTGCTCGGCTTGGCATTCTACCAGCTTCACTCCTTTTTTTTCAGCCAGGTGAATATTATATCTGGTCTTTTGATGCATACCAGCCAAAAGTTCTGCTTCGCTTTTAGTCAAATCCAGTATTAAGGTTTGGCCTGGCTGGACATTTTTTGTTTTTTGCCAGCCGAATAAATCAAGCTCCTGATTTACCCCTGATTCCAAACGCAAAAAAATACTTTTTTCAGTTAAGGCCAATTCCTTTAAAAAATCGAGTATATCTTTATTCATTAAAAAGTTTATGCGCGGCGCATATAAATAATTTTGGTTTAAAGGCAAGGGCATTTTAATAACCAAAACATAATTTCCCTGTACATTCAAATGCCAAATCTGGCGGCCTAATCTTTGTTGAAATTCTCCCCATTCCCAGGATTGCAAAAACTGAGCTCTTGTTTGCGAGCCAATTTGCTTGTCCCATTGCTCTTTATTTGTAATTTCTTTAAACTCCATATAAATCATCGCATCCGTAGGAGCGACGACGTCGTCGCTCCTACGGATGGAGAAATTATTTTCCTAATAACTTTAAGCACGCTTTTATTTTCTCATCCATCCCTTTAACATTTTTATCAATTTGTTTTAAGGCCTCACGCGCATCATAGAGCTGGTAGCCCAAACCCACCATGGCATCCAGTACATCTGAATCTTCTGAATTGAATGCGGCCTTTGAGTACAAATCAACTTTGCCTTTATATTTATTTTTTAATTCCAAGACAAGACGTTCTGCAGTTTTTTTGCCAATGCCTGAAACCTTGGTCAAGACCGAAACATCATCATGAATGACTGCTGTTTCAATTTCTTCAATCGTGGCTGCTGACAAAACATTCAAAGCAGTTTTCGGCCCAATGCCTGAAACTCCGATTAATTTTTCAAATAATTCCAATTGTTCGCGATTATCAAAACCAAACAAATCCAAAGCATCCTCGCGCACGTGCTGGTGAGTAAAAATTTCAATTTCCTTGCCGACTTTGGCTTTATTTAAAAAATTTTCAGTTACAAAAATTTTATAACCAAGATCATTAACAATAACCTCAATAAAATTTGCACCAACGTAACTAATTTTTCCTTTTAAATAAGATATCATATATTTGTTATTACACCATAAATAGCAATTTTCTTTTTATTCCTTTGTGCCCATTGAATATCGCCATATGACCAGTGCCAATATTCTTTAGGATAATTTGATAGACCGGATTTCAATAAAGCTTTAAACATTATTTCCCGATTTTTTTGTAAATACTTAAGCAATTTGGGCTGAACTGACAAAGCATTTTCCTGATAAGTTAATTTATTGCTTTTCATTGGCACTCTGCGACCATTTTTTATCAATCGGATATCAACTGCCCCGCCAGTCATGTGGCCAGAAGCAAACTTACCCGTAGCAGGTGCAACATACTTTTCTATTTCTTTAATAACTCTCTTTCTGGACCACGTGGGGTTTTTATAGCTAAACCAACCGATAAATCTTTGCTGTATTTTCTGCTGAACATATTGCGGCCGCCAGGCATCACCGATAATAAAAGTCGTTCCTTTTGGCAAAAAACTTTTGGCTTTATTGATCATTTTGGCCACTGAACGCCTTAAATAAACTGTCTTTTCTTTTTTCCTGCGCCAGCGCACCAAATCAATGATTACGCCAGGGCAATATTTTTCAAGATCAACTAATGGTTCGTGACATTCTTTAATATTGATCATACTTTTTTTAATTCGGGCGAAAACGCCCTACAACATAAAATGCTAAAGCATTAACTCCTTTTAAGGATTTACCCCTTTAGGGGTTTATTTTTCAAGGGCGTTTTCGCCCTACCAATTCCTATTTCCTATTACCTATTTCCTTTTTCTCAATATCGTCATTACCGGCATCTCTTTATTTAATTGTAGCAAAATTGCCTTGTCTTGTCCCCCGTGGACTTCAGCCACATATTCTTTTTTATCAAGGTCATAAATTGTCGGGATGGGCATTTTAAAATTTTCTTTTTGCGGTGGAATAAATTCAATCTGGTCGCCAATTTTAATTACATTATGAACTTTAACCTTATATTGCCAGACGCCTTTAACCATTTCTTTTCTTTCTAAAACCTCGCCGCAAAATTCCAGATCCGGCCGCACATAAGGCACATCATATTTCTGCATTTTAAATTTCTCGGTTCCAAAAAAGAAACCCGTTGTAAACTCCCGATTTGAAATCTTATGCAATTCTTTATATAACTCATTTATTTTCTTAATTCGCCTGCCCGCCGAAGCCTTGGCGGAGGCGGGTAGATTTGCATCTGATTCGCCTGCCCGCCGTAGCTTTAGCGAAGGCGGGTAGATTCGCATTGCATTTATATAAATCTTCACCACATTCGCCAAATAAGAAATACTTTTGGTCCTGCCTTCAATTTTAAAATGCTTAACTCCGGCTTTGGCCAGCTGATCCAAATATTTAATCATGCATAAATCCTTGGAACTTAAAATATATGTGCCATGTTTATCTTCCTCAACCGGCATAAATTGGCCAGGCCTGGTCATTTCTTCCATGTATAATCTATATGCCCAGCGGCAAGGATGAGCACAATCGCCCAAATTAGCACTGCGCCCCGTTAAATATGAGGACAAAATACAGCGGCCAGAATATGCCACGCACATGGCGCCATGCACAAACGCCTCTAATTCTAATTGCGGAACTTTTTTATGAATGGCAGCAATCTCTTTCAAGCTTAATTCACGAGCCAAAATAATCCTTTTAATACCCTGCTTATGCCAAAATTTAGCTGCCTGCCAGTTCGTGCAATTGGCCTGGGTGGAAAGATGCAAGTCAATCTTTTTTAAATATTTTTGCGCCAAAGCCAAAATCCCTGGGTCGGAAATTATCACGCCATCTGGCTTTAATCTATTCAATAATTTTAAGGTTTTTACGATATTAGCCAAGTGATAATTATGAGCATAAATATTAACCGTGATATAGATCTTTTTCTTACGCTGATGAGCATATTTTATCGCCTCCTTGAGTTTGGCAGGTGTAAAATCATTGAGTCGGGCCCGTAAGCTAAAATCAGGCAGGCCCAGATAAACCGAGTCAGCCCCAAATTCAATGGCGTATTTCATTTTAATAAAATTGCCAGCTGGCGCAAGTAGTTCCATAGTTGACAAATTTAAAGTAATAAACTAAGATGTATTTAGACGAAATTTACTATTTTTTATTGTTCTTTACAAGGAGGTCTAAATGGCAACAAAAAAATTCTTAAAATCAAGGTTAGACCCAAAAAATATTCGTCAGGAAATAATTCTGGCCGGCCTCTACGAGGATAAAAGTGGCATTCTTTTAAAAAAATCGCCCAATGGTTATCTCTATTTGCCAGCCCGAAAAATGATAAAAATCATAGATCCTGACAAGGGCTTTGATCAATTGGATGAAGAATCTGAAACCATCATAAGTGTCTTTTTGCAGCAAACCGGTTTAGAACTGGAAATACATACGCCAATTGGCATTTATGAATTCGGGAAAAGTAAAAAAATAATCAAGGTCTTTGCTTTGGTAGTCGAGAAAAAACAGAAATTAGAAATGGAAAAATACAATCTGGTCTTTTTCCCAGCTGATCCCCAAAAAGTTGAAAATTCGCCCAAAATCTACCATGCTGACCGCGCTATCATTCTCGATTATCTGGCCAATCATGCCAAAATTTGGAAAGAAGAACCGTCCTTTAATTGCCTAATCGTCAAAGCCGTATCTTTTTAGATGCGGCTTTTTTTATTTATTCTTTTTATTCCTGGAAACCCTGATTAAGCCAGATGTGGGAATAATCTGCAATCCTTTTTTCTCCAGCTGGTCCAAAAATAAATTAACGCCAATGGAATCAGAGGACATATGGCCAGCCATGACAGCATTAATATGGGCTTTATCTGCCTCTTTTTTATGCATCTCAGACATGTGCATACCAATGATGGTACCAATGCCTGCCTGCGCCATTTTTTCATAAATTTTTGGTGAACCTTCTGTCCCGCCGGTAATTTCAGTCAAAGCAATTTTACCAGCACGGTTTTCTTCAGACCCGGCAAAAAGACGCGGTCCTGCCCCCATTTTTTCAGCTTCCCTATATTCTGGAATTGAACGCAATAAATTCATTACCTCTTCAACATATTCTAAATCTTTTGACTTCTTATCAATTTCTTTTTTCAAAAAGTTGGCTACTAAATTATCGCAAACTGTGTGAGCGCACATAAAATTCATATCCAAAAGCCGGGCCATATCAACGGCGCGCTGATGATTAATCGGTGCCACGCCTCGTGAAACTTCGGAAATGCGGGGTCTTAAAACACTTTCCGCTATATTAATTGGCACGCCATATTTTGCCAAAACTTCAGCTTGTAAATGCATTACCTCATGGACATTTGCATAGGCTTTGCCTTCCGGGTGATGGGCAATCACTAAATCAACGCCTAACTTATCAGCCAAAAGCAATTCCTCACCTTCCATATCAATGCCCACTAAAACTTTCTTAATTTCCTTTTCCTTTTTGGATTCATATAAAATTCTGGTATCAGAATAAGGATTAGTTAATTTCTCCAGATCAAAATTTGCCTTTTTTTCTTTAGGCAATTTTTCATATTTTTCCTTAACCCTTTTTAAATGCTTTAAAACCGCCTGCTTGCCGCGCAAATCATTTTCAATCCCCAATTTAACCGCTAAATTGTAAATTTCTTGAATAGTCATATTTTTTGAATTAATTCTTTATTCTATATTCTTTATTCTTACTTCTTAATATTAATCAATATCTTCTCCCCATTTATCTCTAATTCTTCTTTGCCTTGGCCTTCGGTTAATTCCTTAGTTAAAGTATTTGCTTTAATTTCATTACCAAACTTGGCCAAAGTTTCTTTTAGCACTGCAGATTCTGTTTCATAGTTTATTTCCACCAAATCACTGATTGATAATCCTAAATCCTTTCTCTGAGCATTTATCTGCCTGATCATTTCCCGAGCATTACCTTCCAATTTCAAATCTTCAGACAGTTCAATATCCAGACAAACCTTATAATTTTCATCAACGCTGACCTTTAAATTTTTAGCGATCGGCAATTTCTCTGCAATTTCAATTTCTTTGACATTAACCTCATCTTTAATTAAAAAATATAATTCTTCAGGCAAGGATTTTTTAGTGATATAAAGTTTATTCAATGGTTGCCTGACTTTTAGGCCGTTGGCAGCGCGCACGGCCAGGGCCTGTTCAATTATTTTCCTGACTGATTCCATGTTTTCCAGTAATTTAAGGTCAATCAAATCAGCCGCCGCTTCCGGCCAGTTTTCCAAATGCACGCTTTCTTTTTCACCTTTTAGTTCCTGATAAATTTCTTCAGCTAAAAACGGCATAAATGGAGCGCAGAGTTTGCTTAAATTGGACAAGACATAATAAGAGGTTGCCAGAGCAAAATTTTTATCTTTTTTATCACGACCCTTAAACCTTTCCCTGCTTCTGCGCAAATACCAGGTGGAAAAATTATTTACAAATTCCTGAATTTTCCTACCTGCCTCAATAATATTATAAGCATCTAAATACTGATTGACTTGGTTTATCAGTTGATTAAATTCAGCCAAAACCCATTTGTCCAAAATATTGGGCGAATCTTGGCTTGGTTTTATTTTCTTGTCCTCATAGAGCTTAAAAAATTTCACTGAATTTTGCCAGATCAGAATTACTTTTTTAACTACTTCATCAACATTTTTTTCATCAAAATTTTTCGCATCACCCGGCTGATTCATTGTGTACAAATGCCAGCGCAAGGCATCAGAACTGTATTTATTAATTATGTACCAAGGATCAATAATGTTGCCTTTTGACTTGCTCATTTTCTTGCCAAATTTATCATTGATATGGCCCAGGCAAATTACATTTTTATAAGGCGCACCTTTATCTAGGAGAGTTGAAACGGCCAGCAAGGTATAAAACCAGCCGCGGGTCTGATCAATTGCTTCGGAAATGAAATCAGCCGGAAATTGTTTTTCCTTGTCAATTAATTCTTTATGTTCAAAAGGATAATGCCATTGACTAAAAGGCATGGCGCCAGAATCAAACCAGACATCAATTACTTCAGGCACTCTTTTCATTTTGCTGCCGCACTGGCAATTTAATTCCAGATCATCAATAAATGGACGGTGCGGATCAAAATTATTATTTAATTTTTGACCTGATAATTTTTCTAATTCTTCATAGCTACCAATGCAAACAGCTTGCTCGCATTTAGTACATTGCCAGATGGGCAAGGGCGTTCCCCAATATCTTTCACGCGAAAAAGCCCAATCTTTGTTGCCTTCCAGCCACTCGCCAAATCTGCCCTTTTTAATATATTCCGGAATCCAATTAATTTTTTCAGCATTAGCCAGTAATTCTTTTTTCACTTTGGTCATTTCAATAAACCAGGAGGGCTTAGCATAATAAAGCAAAGGCGTGTCGCAGCGCCAGCAAAATGGATAATCATGCTTATACATTTCTTCAGTTAGCAAAAAGTTCTTGGTTTTTAAATAATCAATAATTATTTTTTCAGTCCCCGCATCTTTAACATATTTATCCAGCAAATTATATTCAGCCAAGGCCTTGGTGAATCTGCCCTGCTCATCAACTGAATGAAATTTAGGCAATTTAACTTTCTCACCCAATTCATAATCATCTTCGCCATACATCACGGCAGTATGCACCACACCAGTACCTTCACTCACTGTTACAAAATCAGCCGCATAAACCTGGAAAGCGTTTTTTAAATTTTCCGTCTCCTCTGGGATAACATCGGGAAAAAGCGGCTCATACTCCAAACCAACCAAGTCACTACCCTTAAAATATTCTTCGGCCCGATATTCCTGATTTAATTTATCAATCACATTTAATCTTGACTTGGCAATAATCAAATTTTCTTTATTAATTTTAACCATCACATAATCAATATTTTCCCCCACTGCCAAGGCCACGTTGCCCGGCAAAGTCCAAGGCGTGGTTGTCCAGGAAAGAATATAGGTCTGATCATCAGATTTATAATGGTTAAATTTCTGTCCTTTTTTTAATTTAAACTTTAAATAAACTGAATTTTCCTCAACTTCTTTATAACCCTGCGCCACTTCATGAGAGGAAAGGGTGGTGCCACAACGTGTGCAATAAGGCACAACTTTAAAATCCGTATACAACAAGCCCTTATTCCAAATCTGCTTAATTATCCACCAAAGCGATTCAATGTATTCTGGTTTATAAGTAATGTATGCATTTTCATAATCAAGCCAATAAGCGATTCTTTCGGAAAAGATTCTCCATTCTTCTTTATACTTAAAAACGCTTTCTCTGCAAAGCTGGTTAAAATATTCAATACTTTCCTTGACCGTAGGCTTTAATTTTTCAATCTCTTTTTTGCCGGAAATTTTTAATTCCTTTTCAATTTGCAATTCTACGGGCAAGCCATGAGTGTCCCAGCCGCCTTTTCTTAAAACTTTATAACCCTGCATGGTTTTATATCTTGGAATCAAATCTTTAAAAACGCGCGCTATGGCATGATGAATACCCGGCTTGGCATTGGCAGTGGGCGGGCCTTCAAAAAACACAAAGTCACCCTTGGGACTTTTTTTCTCCAAAGTTTTTTCAAAAATTTTCTTCTCTTCCCAAAACTTCATTATTTCCTCTTCTTTTTCAGCAAATTGACTTTTTTTGTCTGGCATAAAATTATTCATTTAGCTAATAACCAATAGCTAATTACTAATGGCTTTAATAATAAATATTTTAGCTAAAATTGAGGAAAATGTCAAAAAGAAAGGTATTATAATTTATCTTTATTTGCTATAATAAAATCAGTAAAAATTGCTTAATAATTAATAATTTATTTTATGGATCAGCAACAAATTATGGCAAAAGTATTGAAAATTGCCAAAAAAATTATTTTGGCTTTTTGTGTTGTAATCGCTGTTTTAGTTATTGTTATTATTGCTATTTATGCCTTTAACCAAAGTAAAAAATCTACAACCATTAGCCAACCGAGTTATTATGGCGAAACCGGACTAGGCATAAGTGCACCGGGCATGGCGCTTCCAATGCCAGAAAGAGCCGCAGTTAATACTGCCCAAGACACCAATCTAATCAGCCCGCCAACTGCCGGTGATGCTGGCACAATCCAGCAAAAAGTAATTAAAACTGCCAGTTTAAGCATTACGGTAAATGATGTAGATAAAACTGTTGGCCAGATTACTAACGAAGCTGTCCTGGTTAATGGTTTTGTGCAAAATTCCAGCGTGACTGAAAATGAAAAAGGCCAAAAATATGCCAGTATAATTTTGCGAGTGCCAGCTGCCAGTTTTGAAAATCTGATTACCAAAATTAAATCTTTTGCCAGTTTAGTTGAGCGTGAAGATATTAATGGCCAAGAAGTAACCCAAGAATATGTTGACTTGCAAGCAAGCTTAACCCATAATCAGGCAGTTGAAGCTCAATATCTGGAATTATTAAAACGCGCGCAAACTGTTGAGGAAATAATTGCAGTCAGAGACAAACTTGATCAAGTGCAAAGCCAAATAGAACAAATCAAAGGCAGAATTAGATATTTAGACAACCAAACTGAAATGGCAACTATTGCAGTCAATATCACCAGTACAGCTAATGTTACTTTACCAGCTGAAAAATGGCAGCCCTGGGAAGTTGTTAAGGGAGCAGTTAAAAATGTAATAGTTGGTTTGCAAAATTTTGTAAATTTCATTATTATCTTTATTTTCTTCCTGGTTAGCCTGCTTCCTTATTTAATTGTAATTTACTTAATTTATTTGCTGGTTAAATGGCTGATAAAAAAATATAGGAAACCAAAGCAGACAATTAAATAATATTCTACAAATTTAAAAACCCTCGTAAATAAATACGGGGGTTTTTAGGCAATAGCTGTTCGACCGGCTTGGTCTGATTATCTAATTCCCCAAGAGGTAATATCTGGAACCATTAATTTAATCAAATATAACAAACCTCACATTAATTCTATATCTCCTGACAAACTAGGTCTGTCCTTGCGTTGTCTAATAAACTATTCCTTAGATAGATCTAATTATTTATAAGAACTTTCATATTCTTCAGCTTCATCGTAAGCTCTAGACAACCCTTTCAACACGCCAACAATCTGATCGTCTATGGGGACAGTTTCTTTACAGTTTCCACCTTCAAAGTATTTTTCTAATGTTTTTATAAAATGGGAGGATAAAAATGACCCCTTATCTCCAAATCCAAGTTTGTATTTTGACATGATTTCCTAAATTACTTAATTAAATGCTCTCCATCAGGGCGACTACCCCTGACTCTTGAGAAATGAATTTTCAATTTTACTTTCTTTTTTTCTCACGCTGAGACAAAGCACTTCCTGCAACAATTCTAACCTTTCTAGTGGATCTATTACTTCTTAATTGTCGCGAAGCGATTTTAGCCACTCTCTTGCTTGTGACTTTTTTAGCCATAAACTTTGAATGAATTATTAAGGTACTCTCCCCCAGAGGCGACTATTCCCCTGCATCTTGAGTTCTATTTTATTAAGAACATCTTAGACCAAAAGACCATCTAATGTCAAGAGTATAAGTGATTTTTTTAAAAAAATTCAAAAATCTCAAACAAATAATATAATAGCGAAATAAAAAACGCCCCAGATGACTGGGACATTTTTTAAGTAGCTAAAAAATACTATAGAAAAAAAATAATAAATCTTTTTCTTTGAATCCAGCTAATTGCTCTCTTTAAAACACTTATATCATCTCCAAATTTACCCAAACTGGTATTACAACTACTGCAAAGCCAACCCCTGACACTTCCATTTGTATGACTATGATCTAAAACAACGTCATTATCGTGTTCCCTTTTAAATGATTTAAGACAAATGGGACAAGTAAATATTTCGCCTATTTCAGGTCTTGGATATGATAACACAAAATCTCTTTTTTGTGTTGGATTTATTTTTACCTTTTTTGCATAGCATTCTCTACAAACAGGTCTACGTAAAACTCTATTATCTTTGCCGTACTGATTAGGAGCAAATGCTTCAATATTTTTCATTTTCTTACACTCTCTACAATATTTTAATTCACGTTTTGTCATATTATTAAAAATTAAAAGATTTCTGTATTAATGCAATTCGTCTTGTGCAAATATTGCAATAATGTTTATTTATCTCACTACCAATATAGTTTCTTTTATTCAGTATTGCCATTTTCGCAGTTGTACCACTTCCTATAAATGGGTCGTATACTAAATCAGATTCATTTGACCAAGAAATAATATGGTCTCTAGCCAATTTTTCTGGAAATATTGCTGGGTGCTCAAATGCGATACTATCACTAGCGGAGTGTCCATTCCCGATATTATACTCCCAAATATTTTTTCTTCTTCCAAACTCACTATAACCACCTCTTTTTAACTTTAACAATGTCCCATCCTGTAATCTCTTTGTCCCGCTATCACCATTTCTTGATTCTTTATTTTTTCTATCCCTAATAAGGTTAACTGTTTTAGGATTTCCTTTACTAAGGATAAACATATATTCAAATGATTGCCAATATGTTTTATTGTTACCAACAGCACCTCTCGGTGGTTTAGAATATATCATTGTGTCAAAAAGTTTAAAACCACACTCCTTAAAATATAGTGCCTGCCTAAATGAATTGCCTGATTCATTACCATTTACTGTTTCATCTCCAACCACCCAGACAACAACACCTCCTTGTTTTGTTACTCTATATATTTCCCTTGCAATTTTTTCAAACTGAAAAGAATAACCTTTTAATTTTTTTCTATCCAATTTATTATTATATGTTCTTAAATCATCATATGGAGGAGAGGTAATAATTAAATCAACATATTCATCGGGCATTTTGGACATTGTTTCAAGGCAAGATTCATTGTATATTGTATTTTCTGTGAGTGTTTTCTTCATATTTGAAGTATAACATCTTTAAATAAACAAAAAAAGCGTCCCAAAAATATGGGACGTTTTTTTATCTGTGGACCGGACCCCGCACTACTCACTTCGTTCGAGTGCGGGGCAGGACAAGGCATTGTTTGATCTTTGTTAAAACAAAACGTCCCAGCTTTGTGGCTGGGAACGTTGCAGTGGACCGGACAGGACTCGAACCCGCTACCTCCTCGGTGCAAACGAGGCGCTCTACCAGGTGAGCTACCGGCCCAGTTAGAAGTTTATGAGCCAACACGTACAAACTCGTATTTCATGTTTAGTTTATTGACACGATATAATCATAACTATCCATAGACTTCTAACTGGGCCGGCCCCCTCAACATTTCTGTCAGGGAGCATATTATTCTAAATAAAAAAATCCTTTCAAGGATTATAAATAGTATATCAAAAAATTTTTTCCTTGTCAAACATAAAAATGTAAAAAATTTTTTAAACTTTACACTTTTTACTTTCCCTGTCCGCCGAAGCTTTTTTATCCACCGAAGTTTTAACGTAGGTGGAAGCGAAGGCGGATAACTTTTTTACTTAAATAAAAGTTATCCACAGTTTTTTTGTAAAAATCCTTATAATCCTTGACAGAAAATGTTATAATTAAAGCAGAAAAATTTTTGAAATAAAATTTTTAACTTTTAAGAATTAACACTACCTCAATGGCAAAGAAAAAAGCAAAGAAAAAGGTTGCAAAAAAAGCAAAAAAGAGAAGAAGATAAGACATAAAGCCCTCTCACACTAAAGTAAGAGGGTTTTATTATTAAATTCAACTTTAAATAAATAGCTAACTAAATCAATTTTGCTTGTTCAAATCCTTTTCTTTCTTTGTCATTAAAAATTTTTACTTTGCCATAAATACCATCATATCCGGGCTCAATAATTAATTTTCCTTCACGCACTCGCTTAATCGCCTCAACAACCTCGGGCAAAGTAATTTTCTTCAAATCATCAATACTCAAATCCAATAAAGCGGCAAATTCTGTGCCAGCTTTTTTTATAATATTAAAATATTCTGCTTGCACGCGCTTGGAACTTTTTCCAACATTAAAACTTTCGGCAATTATTTCCTGCAAAGGCACTAAACTTTTATAAGGAATGTGTTTATCTAGTTCACCTTCTTCTCTGTCAGCCAGATCATCAACCCGATATAAAACGCCGATAGTCAATGGTTTTTTACATACAGGACAAATGCCTTTATTCTTTTTTGTTTCTTTGGGTGTTAAAGAAAAATTATGACTGGCATGGCCGTCATAATGGTACTTGCCTTCTTCTGGATAAAATTCAATCGTGTATAAAAATTTCTTTTTGTCCTGATTTTTCAAGGTCTGATAAATTTCATTATAAGAAACATCGGCAAATTCAAAGACATTGGCTTCGCGGCCTAAGTTAGGCAAAGAATGGGCGTCAGAATTGGAAACCAAAGTAATTTTATCCAAAGCTGATAAGCGCCAGTTCATGGGCGGATCAGATGAAAGCCCTGTTTCAATGCTAAAAATATTTTTAGCATATTTGCCAAAACATTCCTCTATAGAATCAAAACCGGATTTGGAACCAAAGATGGAAAACCAGGGTGTCCAGGCATGGGCTGGAATGATCATGGCTTTCTCATTGATTTCAAAAACTACTTTAGCTAATTCAATTGAACTCAAGCCAATAATGGGCCGGCCATCGGATTTTAAATTACAGCCCATTTTTTCCAAAGTAGCATTAAAGTCCTCAACATTTTTTATTTCTGGAAAAAAAATATTTAAATGTATACGCCTTGTTTTTTCACCTTGTTTATAAATACAAGAAATTTCCGTACAAAGAATAAACTTCGTTCCCTCGGATGTACCCGAAGAAGCGATTGGCTTGCCCCTTTGGGGCCAATCGCTTCTTCGGTTTGAGGAAATTTCTTTTTTTAATTCAAACAATCCATTCCCCAATGGTTCTAATTCTTTTTTAATATCACCAAACCATGCCGGATGAGTAAAATCTCCGGTGGCTACAATATCAATTCCTTTATACTGACACCACTCAGCAATTTTTGGTAATATTAAATCCCGCGAACAAGCCCGCGAATATTTAGAGTGTATGTGCAAGTCAGCAATTTGACGCATAAAAATATTATACCCTGCTTTAGCTCTGTCGTTCGCGAACGACGAGCTTTAGCAGGCCCACTAAAGTGGGGTGTAAATTATTTGATATAAGAAAATTTTATCATTTTATAACCAAATTGTCTAAAATGAACGAATACTTGCCTTATTAAGCGATTCTATAATATAATCTTATTATCATTCAAACTATAATTTTAAATTACAAAAAAAATTATGCCTAGTTATAATAATGAAATTTCTAAAACTTTTTCTGAATTTTTACTTTTACCAGGATTGACTACCAAAAATTGTCTGCCGGAAAATATTGATTTAAAAACTCCTTTAACCAAATTCAACCGCCAAAATGAACCTGCAATTAAGCTTAATATCCCTTTTTCTTCAGCCATAATGCAGTCAATATCAGACAACCGCTTAGCTATTGCTTTGGCTAAATGCGGTGGAATTTCTTTTATCTTTTGCTCGCAGCCGATTGCCAGCCAATGTGAAATGGTTAAAAAAGTGAAAAAATATAAAGCCGGCTTTGTAACCAGTGATTCCAATCTCCTGCCTGATCAAACAATGCAAAACGTTATTGCTTTAAAGGAAAAAACCGGCCATACTACCATGGCCGTTACTGCCGATGGCACTTCCAGCGGTAAATTGCTTGGCATTTTGACTAGCCGTGACTATCGGCCAGATAAAACCCCCGCTGATATCCCTGTTAAAAATTTGATGACGCCTAAAGAAAAATTGATCTGCGGGCTGGAAGAAATAAATTTGGAACAGGCTTATGATATGATTTGGGAATATAAGCTGAATGTTTTGCCCATTATTAATAAGGCGGGGCAGCTGGTTTATTTGGTTTTCAGGAAAGATTATGAATCCCATCAGACAAATTATTTGGAATTAATTGACCGCGAAAAAAGGTTTATAGTCGGAGCGGGAATTAATACCCATGATTACCGTGAACGCGTGCCGGCTTTAATTGAAGCTGGCACAGATGTTTTATGCATTGACTCTTCAGATGGATACAGCGAATGGCAAAAAGAGGTAATAAGTTTTATTAAAAATAATTTTCCTCAAATGAAGGTCGGCGGCGGCAACGTAGTTGATGCAGAAGGCTTCGAATATTTAGCCGAAGCAGGGGCTGATTTTATAAAAGTCGGCATCGGCGGCGGCTCAATCTGCATTACCAGGGAGCAAAAAGGCATTGGCCGCGGACAGGCCAGCGCAATTATGGATGTAGCCCAAGCCAGAAACAAATATTTTGAAAAAACCGGCACCTATATTCCTATCTGCTCAGACGGAGGCATTGTCTTTGATTATCATATTGCTCTGGCCTTGGCTATGGGAGCAGACTTTGTTATGCTGGGAAGATATTTCGCACGCTTTGATGAAAGCCCCACCGCCCTACTTAAAATTAATGGTAATTATGTCAAAGAATATTGGGGAGAAGGATCTGTCCGGGCGCGTAATTTCCAAAGATATCAGGAAGTCGGAAAGAATAAAATGTTTTTCGAAGAAGGTGTTGATGTCTATGTGCCCTATGCCGGCAAACTAAAAGACAATCTGGATATATCGCTGGCAAAAATCAAATCTGCTATGTCAAGCTGCGGTGCAAAAAATATCAAAGAGCTGCAAGACAAAGCAAAAATTGTTGAAATCTCGTCTGCCAGCATAAGGGAGAGCGGACCACATGACATTATTAATAAAGAAAGCAGGAATGATTAATTTTAAAAATAATTTTAAATGAAAAAAAGCAGAGCTTTATACTCTGCCCTTTTTTATATTTTTAAAAGACATCAATCTTTCTTTTGTAAATCGGCTATTTGACGCATAAAATAATATTATACCCTGCTTTAGCAGGAACTTTGCCCACTAAAGTGGGGTATAAAATATAAATTTATTTAAAAACTTTTTTTATTGCTTCATACTGTTCCTTAACTAATTCCTTAGCTTCGGGAATTAATTTATTCCAGCTTCGTTCCATTTTACCTAAAGCAAAATCAATGCCTTCCTGATAACCCATATTGTGAACTTTCCAAACTAAAATTAATAGGGCAGGAAAATTCGTTATATGGGCCATAGCATCTGCGCTGGCCACGCATTCAGACTCAATAGTTTTCCTTTCAACCCCTTGACTGGCACGATGCGCTTCAATACAATGCTTAACCTGATCAATTTTATCTTGCGGATAATTAAGGCCACTTAATATTTCCTGGGCAAATTTGAGACCATGGACATGATGATCTTTATATAATTTAAAATTATAAACACTTGCATAATCATGCAGCCAAGCAGCCAAAGTTACTATTTCCAAATCAGCGCCCAATTTTTCTGCCAAAATTTTAGCATTTTCCACTACCGGAACAAAATGCGTTTCCAGAGCATATTTAAATTCATTTGAATCTTTGGCACAAGTTGAGCGCACGATTTTTTCTACTTCTTTCACAATATCCATAAATATTTAAATTAAGTATTTCAATTTTATCATTTTAAAGCCAAAATGTCTAAAATAAAAAACGTCAATCATTAGAGACTGACGTTATATTGCTTAAAACTTTATCTTTATCTGATTTTACTTTTGAATGTCTTTAAAATTATTAAATTTTTCCGCCACTATGCAATTCTGCCAATTTCCATTGTTATAAAATACGTAATTTTGAAGAATTACATAGTCATCAATAGAAATTTGTTCAGCAGATTGAATAATAGCAGTTACAAGTTGCACTTCTGTAGTATCCATAATTTGAACTTCAACACTTTTTTCTTTGATTATTTTTACTTTACCAATGATCCCCTGGGAATATTCTACATAAGGGTTGCTAAGTTTCTTATCAATTACCCTATTAGGGGCTATTTGTTGAGCAATAGAACTGGGGCATGAGGTCAATTGGCAAACAGACAGAGTCAGGCCAATAGCAATCAATGTAAGTATTAAACTAAATTGATCCACTCTTATTTCGTAAATTTGATCTTGCATGCCTTTCCTCTCTGTTTTTTCATCTCTCATCTTGTCGTCCTCCTTTAGACTTTTGTGATTGTGTGCATTTGAGTTATTTTATAACCCAAAAATTTCCACAGACAGCATTATCAGCACATTTTTGTTCAATCAGAATTCCTTTAATTTTCAAAGTTCTACCCTTGACTAATTGTAAAATTTAACATACACTATAAATATAGTCAATATGTCGTCGACAACCGACAAATATTTAAATTTATGGATTTAAATAATATCCTAAAACAAATTAACTTGACTGACTTTGAAGTCAGAACATTCACTGCCCTATTAGCAGAGTCCAAAGGCAGTTCGGTATTAAATCTGTCCAAAAAATTGAACCTGCCCCGAGCAACTATTTATGGCCATTTAGATTCATTAATTCAAAAAGGCCTGGTAAAAAAAACTTTAGGCGAACAAGGTACTTTATTTTTTGCTGAAGATTTAGAAACTATTACCAGCATCTATGATAAAAAAATTCAGCAAATCAAAAAAGCTAAAGATAATTTAGCCGAAATAATTAAGAAACAAGAATTTCCCGCCTCTTACCAGCCGAAATTTATTTATTATGACAAACCAACGGCTGGCCAAGCGATTTTACGCGATATTTTGCGTTCGGGCATAAAAGAAAGCCAATGGTTTTGGCCGATTCGAGAAATGATCAAGGTTCTTACGCCTGATGTCATGGAATGGTTTAATAAAGAAAGAGTAGTTAGAGGCATTTGGCTTAATATTCTTTGGCCGCCAAAAAGACAAGTGCAAATCAAAAAACACCCTTTTATGCTACCAGCTGATCCTCAAAAATCTTTACGAAAAGTAAAAATTCTACCTAGCAATATCGATCAAACTTTGGGTTATTGTATTTATGGCACTAAAGTTGCTTTTATCTCTTCTGAAAGAGAAAACTATGGTTTTATAGTTGATAGCCAGGAATTAGCCCAGACCTTAAAATCACAATTTGATTATTTCTGGCAAATTTCCAAGCCATATAAAGAATAAAAATTAAAAAAAGATAAGTAAACAAAAAACGACCCATTAAGGTCGTTTTTTGCTTAAACTGGCAGCGACTTACTTTCTCCCCGAAGGAATATCATCAGCGCTGGCTGGCTTAACTGCCGTGTTCGGAATGGGAACGGGTGTTTCCCAGCCGCTAGAGCCACCAGATATTATTATTCCATTCTAATTTAATGAAACAATATGTATCTATTGACTCTTATTTTATAAGCTAGCCTGTCCGCCGAAGCTCGAAGAGCGTAGGCGGAAATCACCAGATTTGGTTACTCCAAAATAAATTGAAGTAACCTATATCTAATGACTTTAAAATATTTATCCTAAATTGAAAATTGTAAATTGTGAATTGTAAATTACGCTTATGCGCCCAAAATTCTTGTGGTTAAACAAATGGAATATTAGTACGTCTTGGCTCAAGCCATTACTGGCCTTTCACCTAACGCCTATCAACCTAGTCATCTCCTAGGATCCTACGAAACCTAATCTTGAGGACAGCTTCACGCTTAGATGCTTTCAGCGTTTATCTAAAACCGTACGTGGCTACCCAGCAATGCCCTTGGCAGGACAACTGGTACACCAGAGGTACGTCATTCTCGGTCCTCTCGTACTAGAGAATGGCCCTCTCAAGTTTCAACGCCCATGGCGGATAGGAGACCGAACTGTCTCACGACGTTCTGAACCCAGCTCACGTACCGCTTTAATTGGCGAACAGCCAAACCCTTGGGACCTTGTACAGCCCCAGGATGCGATGAGCCGACATCGAGGTGCCGAACCTCCCCGTCGCTGTGGACGCTTGGGGGAGACCAGCCTGTTATCCCCGGAGTAGCTTTTATCCGTTGAGCTTCCGCCGTCCTATATCGTACGGTCGGATCACTTAGTCCTGCTTTCGCAACTGCTCTTCTTGTAGGAATCGCAGTAAAGCCAGCTTTTGCCTATGCACTATCAGTTCCGTTTCCATCGGAACCTAGCTGACCTTTGTGAACGCCTCCGTTACATTTTGGGAGGCAACCGCCCCAGTTAAACTACCCACCAGATACTGTCTCCTCATCCGGATTCACGGACAAAGATTAGAATTAAAAATAGGCAAGGGTGGTATCTCACTGATGCCAAAGCTCCCACCTATGCTCAACATGCATACCCTTAATCCAATATCAAGTTGTAGTAAAGCTTCACGGGGTCTTTTCGTCCAGCCATGGGTAAAGAGCATCTTCACTCCTCTTGCAATTTCACCGAGTCCTTCGTTGAGACAGTCGTCAAGTCGTTATGCCATTCGTGCAGGTCGGAACTCACCCGACAAGGAATTTCGCTACCTTAGGACCGTTATAGTTACGGCCGGCGTTCATCCGCGCTTCGGTTCAAGGCTTGCACCTCTCCCCTTAACGTTCGGACACTGGCCAGGCATCAGCCCCTATACATCAGCTTGCGCTTTCGCAGGGACCTGTGTTTTTGATAAACAGTCGCTTGACGTCTTTTGTTGCATCCCGCACCTTTTTCACCTCAAATTTTTGCAAAACTATCGCTTAATCTTTTTTTCAATTCTTGTATTCCTTTACCGTGATGTTTTAATTTGTATTCTCTTTGTCTTGCATCTTTTTCAGATAAATATGCCTCGTAGTAAATTAATTTCCAAGGGCCTTTATTTCTAGTTGATTCTACTAAATTAGAATTGTGTTCGTTAATTCTTCTCTTCAAATCAGCTGAATATCCGATGTAAATTTTATTAGTTTTTTGACTAAAAATTAAATATACATAGTACATATTTTTATCTGATTAATTTATTTTTTGTTTTTAAGATGAAAAAGGTGCGGGAAGGCCTTATCCCTAAGTTACGGCCGCTTTTTTGCCTAGTTCCTAAACGAAGGTTCTCTCGTACACCTTGGCACACTTATGCCCACCCACCTGTGTCGGTTTACGGTACGGATATTATCAGCTTAGCTCTAGAGGTTTTTCTGGGTAGCTTAATTGATTGAATCGGCTCGGCGAATGCTTCACCTTTTGCCAGCTCTCAAGCTTAATGACCACTGCATTTGACAATGGTCGCTCGATTGCCAGCAACGCCTATAGCCAAAAAACGCTCAATCTCATAAACCACGTTACCCCATTGAAAACTGAAAATAGTGCTGGAATATTAACCAGCTCATCCATCGGCTACGCCTTTCAGCCTCGCCTTAGGACCGACTGACCCTGGGTCGATTTGCGTTGCCCAGGAAACCTTGGGTTTACGGTGGACGGGGTTTTCACCCGTCTTTTTGTTACTCATGCCAACATTCTCTCTTCTATAACCTCCACCCCGCCTCGCGACGTGAGCTTCAGCGGTTATAGAATGCTCCCCTACCACTTATATCTAAAAGATATAAATCCGCACTTTCGGTACCAGATTTAGCCCCGGTACATTTTCGGCGCAAAATAACTTGACCAGTGAGCTATTACGCTTTCTTTAAAGGATGGCTGCTTCTAAGCCAACCTCCTGGTTGTAAAAGTCATCTTACCACCTTTTACACTTAATCTGGATTTAGGGACCTTAAATGGCGGTCTGGGCTGTTTCCCTTTTGACTAATGGAGCTTAGCCCCCATAGTCTGACTCCCTCCAATTAGTTACCTTGGCATTCGGAGTTTGATTAGGGGCAGCAGATTATTCATCCCTGTCCCCATTCAGTGCTCTACCTCCAAGGACATTTGGAGAGGCTAGCCCTAAAGCTATCTCGGGGAGAACCAGCTATCGCCGAGTTCGATTGGAATTTCACCCCTAACCACAGCTCTTCCTAGAGTGTTGCACAACTCACAGGTTCGGACCTCCACCAGCTGTTACACTGGTTTCATCCTGGCCATGGCTAGATCACCCGGCTTCGGGTCTATTACCTGCTGTTTAAAAAGTTAATTAGCCGTAAGCTAAGAAGCTAGCTTGCAGCTAATTAACTAAAATCGGGCTATTAACCCTCGCTTTCACTTTGCCTTCGTCCTATACGGACTTAGACGAACAACAGACAATAACTCGTTGGCTCATTCTTCAATAGGCACGCCGTCACCCCGCTGAGCGGGGCTCCGACTCCTTGTAAGCATATGGTTTCAGATACTATTTCATCTCCCTTACCGGGATGCTTTTCACCTTTCCCTCACGGTACTTGTTCACTATCGATCATGGATGAGTATTTAGCCTTTCCACATAGTCATGGATGATTCCTACAAGGTTTCTCGGGCCTTGTAGTACTTAAGGATAGTAACCACAAAGTTATAACCCATTTCACGGTACGGGGCTATCACCCTCTATGGCTCCTCTTTCCAGAGGATTCTGTTATGGAAGTTATAATATATATCTTTGTCTAGATTTTGTAAGTAATCTAATGTTACTACCTTACTACCCTTTGCCAGCAACGGCTTACACCTTTAAGTGTCCAAATCCACAAGTATAAATACGAGTTTCATTAGACACAGCACTGACAAAGTTTGGGCTAATCCCTTTTCGCTCGCCACTACTTAGGGAATGTACCAGTCATACGACCGGTAATTTTTTCTTTTCCTCCAGGTACTAAGATGTTTCAATTCCCTGGGTTGTCTTCGCGCACCTATGTATTTAGTACACGATAATCCCGCGATGCGGGATTGGGTTTCCCCATTCGGAGATTCCCGGGTCAAAGGTCGCTTGCCACCTCACCGGGACTTTTCGCAGGCTGCTACGTCCTTCGTCGTCTTTCCATGTCAAGGCATCCACCATATGCACATTTGTTGTTTAACCACAAAAATTATGGAAACATAATTCTTGCTATTCTCAAATTACAAATAATTCGGCATGTGAATTCTGTAATTTGAATTTTATTTTTAATGCTCTTTACTTTACTTTATTACGTTGAATTTTTCTTCAATTGTTAAGGTGCTTGATCTTTGCTTTAAGACCTTATTTTTACATACATATAAATATGTGTAAAAATAAATCCCTAAAGAACTAAAAAAACCGCTTTACCAGCGGTCTTTTGCGACTTAAAAATCACAAGTTGCTTAACCGCTTGGTTTTTTTAGAATTAAGTTTGTTTTTACCATAGATGAAATAAAAAAATTATTGTGTATAACTTTCTCTATAGATAATAACATTATATACATACTTAAAACCACTGTCAAGTAGGGTATTAAAATTAAATTTTTCATAATTAAATTATATCATATTTAAATAAAAAAGTCAAGAATATTCCCTCATAAAATACAGAAATCACGCGAATTTCTGCTTTGATAAATTTACTATTTTCTGCAAACTAAGGTCATGCCATCGCCAAGACCTGGAAATACTTTTTTGCTGGCTTTTAAAAAAATGTCTAGAAACTTGCCTGCTAAACTTTCTGGCTTTGGCGCCGGGTTATTGTAGTAATCTAATTCAATAACAGAAAAACCCACTTGCTTAACGTCCCCCAACAATTCTTTTGGCGTGTATTCCCGAAAATGTCCGGGATTAAAACTGTCTTGTCTAATTTTTTCAAAAGGATTTATGCCCCGCAACATGGCCACTCTTTTATCAATAGCTACTGCATTTGGCGTCTGAATAATTAAATAACCATTTTCTGCCAGCAGCTCTTTTAGAAAAAACAACACAGCTTCGGGAGAAATTTGCAGATGTTCCAGCACTTCTGCCAAAACCATGATATCAAATTTTGTTGCTTCTTGTATTTTGCCATCTGCACTTTGATTCAGATCAAATTCGTAAAATTTTTTTAAATTACCAAGATTTATACTTGCTGGCAAATGACCGCCACGATATTTATCTTCCACAGAAAAACCCAAGGCGCTGATTGAATCGTTCTTGAAATTAACGATTAATAATTCTGTAAAAAACGAGGGGCCGATATCCAAAATTTCCAAGATTGCCTTTGGCTTTAAGCTTTTTATTTCTTTTAATTTCCCCAGTAAAATTTCATACCTTTGAGCATGAAAATTAAGATAATTTTGCGCCTCAAGATCTAGTTCTCTTCCCGTAAAATATTTTTTTATTTCGTTTTCATTCATAATGCTAAATTTGACGAGATGCAGATTTTATTTTTTAACTTTAAACATTTTGCCGTGGCCTGGGATAATCCAATCGGCAATTTCTAAAACTTTTCTGCGACTTTCTTTTAATTCTTCTTCGTTTTTCATATATGGATCTTCTTTATTGATTAGGCTTTCATAATCAGTTTTTTGCTCCTCATCATCCCTCCACCAAAAAACATCAGCAACTATGGCTACTTTTCCAAATTCTTCAGTTTTAACTAAAACAGAACAATGAAACATATCGTGCCCTGGAGTTTTAATGATTTCAATATCAGTTCCTGGCACTTTACCGCCGTGCGCTTCTATTTTTCCGTCCCACGAATAAATTTCACCATTATCCAAAACCTTAGCATTTTCAAAAATTCCGGCTAGCAGAGAGTGGTCTAAATGATAGTGAGTTAAAACTACATAATCTATATCGCCAGTAGACAAATTCTCTTTTCCCAGAGCATCCAATAATTGTTTTCTATTCATCCCTGGATCAACAATGATGTTTAAATCGCCTTCTTTAATTAGAACGGTCGTTGATGACGCAAATTCACTATTATTTTCTTCTCTCGCATAGCCTTCAATTAAAATTTTAACCTCTGCCATATATTTAAAAGATATTGCCGGAGAGAGGACTCGAACCTCCACGCCTTACGGCACATGGTCCTAAGCCATGCGTGTATACCAGTTTCACCACTCCGGCAGAATTTATATTTTATTTATTTACTTGTAAGCGTTTCAAAAACTCGCTAATAAAATCCTCGCCTAATTTGTCAAATTGAAAAAATGATACTATAGAAACGCCATTGCCAGTATTTAATAAATAATGTCTGGCTATTGAGGGTTCAATAATATCTTGGGCCTCATAAGCAATGGCCTTGATTTTTAAATTACTTAAATATTCTTCTTTATAATTTTTTATTGTTGAAAGTTGCTGGTCAAAAATTTCTTGAGAGCTTTTTTTTACCCATTGATCAATACTGCATTCAGGTATAGTTTTAGGACAGCCAAATAAACCCAAATCAGTAATAGTAATATGGGGCTGTGCTGCCAAATCTTCATTGGCAAAGGGCTGAATCCAAAACCGACTAAAAGAATCCGTATCGCCGCCAGCTGAAAATTGCCAAGTACTGGGATACCAAATATCCAAATCATGATGATAACCATCCCCTGGGAACTGGGCTTTCACCCAATTAATCTTTTGCACATCAATGTCATAATTATTAATTAAAGGATGGGAATTATCTTCAAGGGTTATTGGTTTATTTTCGTTAGCCGGCCAAATAGGTGTTTTATTCTGCTGCCAATAGTAAAATGCCAGAATTATTACTATAGGTATTGCAATGCCAATTAACAAATATGTTTTTTTTCTAGTTATCATAAAAATATAATTAATAACCAGTGGGGACGGAGAGATTTGAACTCTCACGATATTGCTATCACAAGCTCCTGAAGCTTGCGTGTCTACCAATTTCACCACGTCCCCGTATCCCCATTTAACAATAAACTTAAATAAATTTTAGCAAATTTTTGGCCAAAAGTCAATCGTATGATTTCTTGTTTTAAGCTGATTATTATATAATATGTATAAGCATAATATTTAATCAAAAAAATATGAAGAAGTATTGGCGTTGCACTGTTTGCGGTGATTTACACTATGGCACAAATCCAGCCAATCCCTGCCCGACCTGTAACAATCCAAGCAGTAAAGCCGTTGAAATTACTAAAGAGGAATTTTTAAAATTAGCCAACGAGATTTAAACTATAATGCAAAGTAAAATTTGCAAACTTTTTAATTATTTAAATTAGATACATGAAAACTTATACAGCCAAAACTTTTGTTAATTTAACTAATTTAAAAATTCCATTAAACCAAATTGAAGAGCATCTTAAACTCTATCAGGGCTACATTAGCAATGTTAACAAACTGATTGATTTACTTAATGAAAAAATTGCCAAAAATGACCTGGAAGGCCCGCAGTTTAGCGAACTAGTCAGGCATCTGGGCTTTGAGTACAATGGCATGCGGCTCCACGAACTTTATTTTGCCAATCTCAATGCCCCAGGCGGAGATCAAAGTAAAGCTAAAAAATTAATAAAATTAATCAAGGAAAATTTTGGCAGTTTTGACGCTTTTAAAAATTATTTTTTAAAGGTAGCATCAATAAGAGGAATTGGCTGGGCACTTCTATGCCAAAATTGCGATAATGAACAATTATCAGTACACTGGATAAATTCCCATGAAGACGGCCATGTGACTGGCTTTGAACCAATTATTGTACTGGATGTCTGGGAACACGCCTGGACCGCTTATCTAAAACCAACTGAAAGAGCCAAATATATTGAGGACTTCTGGGCTAATTTGGATTGGCAAGTATGCGAAACCCGTTTAATTTAGTATACTGAATACTTAATGCTTAATTCTTAATTCTTAATTCCAAAATAATGGTAGAAGAAAAATACATTTGCCCAGTTTGCGGTTTTGAATCAAATGGGTCAGGTCTTTGCCCGCTCTGTGATGAAACACTAGAAAAGGTTTGCGCTTGCGGCTCAGGCAAGTTTACTATTGAATGTTGCGGTCCAGAACAAGAAAACAAGGAAGCCAAAAAAGAAGAAGAGCTTATTAAAGCCGAAGTGGCCGGCGAGGCGCTCTCTGAATTAGCAGCAGAAGATGAAAAAAAATTAAAAGAGGAGGAAGAATTATTAAATCCAGAAAAAATTGAGGAAGAAGAATAAATACTTGTCAAAAAATTATTTATAATATAAAATATACTTTAAGAAAATATTATTTTAATAATAGATTTTTTTATTAATTTTTATGATTAAAGTTGAGAATATCAGCAAACAATTTAATGGGTTTAAAGCGCTAGATGATATTTCTTTTGAGGTTAAAGAACATGAAGTAGTGGGGCTGCTTGGGCCAAACGGCGCTGGCAAGACAACCACGCTCCGCATTTTAACCGGGTTTTTCAATCCGACTTTAGGCCAGGTCAAATATGACAATCTGGATATAATTGATGATGACATAAAAATCAAACAAAAAATCGGCTATTTGCCTGAAAATAACCCCTTGTATGATGGACTTAAAGTAAAAGAGTATTTGGTTTATGCTGCGCAAATGCATGATTTAGCCAAGCCAAAAATCAAAGAAGCAGTGAGTAAAGTAATTGAAATTTGCGGACTTAAAGAAAAACAAAACCAGGAAATTTCCAAGCTTTCCAAGGGTTATAAACAAAGAATCGGCTTAGCCCAGGCCTTGATCCACAATCCTGAAATCTTGATTTTAGACGAGCCGACCGAAGGACTTGATCCTAATCAGAGGATTGAAATTCGCGATCTCATAAAAAAAATCGGGCAGGAAAAAACAGTCATCCTCTCTTCTCATGTCTTATCAGAAGTCGAAGCCACCTGCAATCGGGTTTTAATAATTAATCAGGGCAAAATTGTGGCTTCTGGCACTCCCGCGGAATTAAAAAGCCAGACCACCACCCAGACCAAAATATTACTTAAAGTAGAAGGCCCGCAGGATAAAATTATTGAAGAATTAAAAAAACTTGAAGGAGTTGAACGAATAATCAGCGCTCAAAAAGAAAACAACTTGCTACATTTGGAAATAGAAACAGATTCAACCAAAGAACTGAGAAAGCCAATAGTTCATCTAATCGTTGATAATGGCTGGGAATTATTTGAAATCAGCAAACAGGAAAAATCACTTGAAGATATTTTTGTAAAGCTAACCAAGCAATCTTAAATCTTATATCTTAAATCCTAAATCTGATATTATGAATCACATTTTGGCGATAATTAAAAAAGAGCTAAAGGATTATTTTAATTCTCCCTTAGCTTATGTTTTTATCAGTATTTTTCTAGTGGTTTCCAATTGGTTATTCTTTCGCGGTTTTTTCCTTCAGAATCAGGCCTCAATGCGCTCTTATTTCTCCCTGCTACCCTGGTTATTTTTATTTTTAATCCCGGCTGTTACCATGCGCCTTTGGGCTGAAGAAAAAAAATTAAACACAGCTGAAGTGCTTTTCACTTGGCCAATTAAAGATCCCGAAGCGATCCTGGGAAAATTTTTAGCCAGCTTATTTTTTATTGCCCTCACTTTAATTTTATCCCTGGCAGTTCCTCTTAGTATCTCCTTTATAGGAGAATTGGATTGGGGCATTGTTATTGCCAGCTATTTAGGGGCTTTACTCTTGGCCGCTGCTTTTTTGGCCATTGGACTTTTTATTTCCAGTTTAACTGATAATCAAATTATTGCCTTTATTTTGTCAGTAGCACTATCATTTGCTATTTTTATGGTGGGCGAGGACTTTGTGCTTTATGCCCTGCCAAGCTATTTAGTCAACCTGGCCCAGTATCTTGGCTTGGGCGCTCATTTTGCCAGCATTAACCGCGGTGTCTTGGATAGTCGGGATATTATTTATTATCTTTCCATTATTTTTTTATTTTTATATTTAAATACCAGACAAATAGCCAGCCGCAAATGGAAATAGGATACTAATCTACGGATTGCTACTAATACTACTAATATTCCCAAGTCCAATTTGTAGATCTGTAGCTTGTCTGTAGCTATGTAACCAAATTAACTTTATGAAAAACATTTTAAACCGTAAAAATATTTTTTCAACCCAATCAATAATGCTATTGATAATCATTGTCGCTGTCTTGGCTGTTATAAATTTAATTTCTGTTAATCATTTTGGCCGCCTTGACTTAACTTCTGATAAAGAATATTCAATTTCTGATGCATCCAAAAATATTGTTAAAAATCTTGATGACTTACTGACCATCAAGGTATATTTTTCCACTGTTCTGCCGCCTGATCTGGCTCAGACCGAACAGTATTTAAAAGATATCCTCTCAGAATACCAGGCCTATTCCAAAAAAATCCGTATTGAATTTATTGATCCGGCTAAAGATGCTCAAACCAAAGAAGAAGTACAGAATCTGGGCATACCGGAAATAGAAATGCAGATCTTGCAAAAGGATGAATTTAAGGTGCAAAAAGGTTATCTGGGCGTGGCCTTATTTTACGCTGATAAAAAAGAAATAATCCCTGTCATTCAAAACACAGATAATCTGGAATATGATTTAACCTCAGCCATAAATAGATTAACTGCTCAATCCCTGAGATCAATTGCTTTTTTAAGCGGAGATGACGAGCATGGTCTTTATTCTCTGCCTTATAATTCTGACCAACAAAACGCTACCAATGATTACACTGAAATCGCCAAGGACTTGAATAAAAATTATCGGGTTACTACCATTGATTTAACTAAGGATGAAAAACTGGATAATATTGATACCTTAATAATTGCCGGCCCCAAAAAAGCATTAAGCGATAAAGAACTTTATCAGCTTGATCAGTTTATCATGAAAGGCGGCAAAGCTATCTTTTTAATTGATGAAGTCACGATTGCCCAAGGTCTGCAAGCCGCTCCTAATAAAACCAACCTGGAAAAAATCTTAAGTGCTTATGGCATCCAGCTCAATGAGGATTTGGTCATAGATTCCAGTGATGAAAATGTGGGTTTTTCTTCAGGCCAAGTTCAGTTTTTACTGCCTTATCCTTACTGGCCCAAGCTAATTAAAAATAATTTCCTCAAAGATAATCCGGTTATGGCCAAACTGCAAAGCATTTCCTTTCCCTGGGTTTCCTCACTCACGCCTAATCCCCAGCCCAATCTTGAAATCAAAACCCTGGCCACCACTACTGAACAGGGCGCGACTGTTAAAGCTCCTTTTAATCTCGACCCCCAGCAAAATTTTAATCCGACTGAACTTAAAAAAATTCCTATTATTTTAGAAGCCAAGGGTAAATTCAAGAGTGCTTTCAGCGATAAACAGCCGAGCGAGCTTGACACTACTGGCTTTATTAAAGAAGCGGCCAAAGAGAGTCAGATCATTGTTGTGGCCAATTCCAATTTTATCAATGACAACTTTGCCAGCCGGTTTCCGGAAAATTTGGTCTTTTTCCAAAATGCCGTTGATTATTTAACTCTGGATTCGAATCTTATAGGCATTCGCTCAAAAACATTAACTAACCGCCCTTTGCAAAAAATCAGTGAAGGCACAAAAACCTGGATTAAAGTAATTAATATAGGTTTAATACCTCTTATCATTATTATTATCGGTGTGGTCAGATTTTATTTAAGGCGCCGTAAATAAGGTAATTGGGTTATAAGTTTATTTGTTTATTAGGGATATGAAAAAAATTATAAAATTAAAAATTCCATTCCCTAATAACCTAATTACCCAATATACTAATATTCAAACATATGTCATCAAAAACTAAATCATTTCTAATATTAATAATCATTTTAGTAGCACTAACCGCAATTTATTTCATCTGGCAAAATCCTTTAACCCAGAAATCCAATCAAGCTGGCACTGAAAAATTACTTACTGGCAATTTAGATAATCTCCAGAAAATTGAAATCACGAAAAATGGCCAAACCACAACCTTGGAAAAATCCGCCGAAGGCGGATCCGCCTCTGGCGGACAGAGTGATAAATGGGTTGTGGCTTCCCAAAATAATGCTGAGGCCAATTCAAGTTTGATTGACGGTTTGACCAGCGGCCTTAAGGATCTAAAAATAGGCACAGTTGTTTCCCAAAATCCAGCCAAACTTGCCAGCTTTGACTTAACCGATGATAAAGCTGCTAAATTAAAATTAACTGATAATAAAAATAATACAATTTTGGAAATCCTGATTGGCAAAACAGGACCTTCATACTCTGATTGCTATGTTAGAAAACCAAATTCAAATAATGTTTTATTAATTCCAGTAAATTTGGTTTATCAGGTTAATCAAATAAATTGGGTTAAGCCGCCGGAAAAACCAACAACCAATACCAATTCTTCAAAATAAATTATTTAAAAAAGAAAAGGGCAACGATTTTTCGCTACCCTTTTTTAATTTATTTGATTTAATCAGCGGCCGTAGCCCTGATAACTTCTTCAATGGTTGTCATACCTTCCTTTAATTTTGACAACCCGCTTTGGCGCATGGTCTTCATGCCAAGTCGGATTGCCTCTCTTTTGATTTCAGCAGCTGAGGCGCCGTTGAGGATGAATTCCTGGATTTCAGGTCCAACCACCATGACTTCATAAAGAGCAACCCGGCCTCTATAACCGGTTTCATTGCAGTTGTGGCAACCTTTGCCTTTGCGCGGTTTAAATTCATCCACTTGGTCAGCTGCGACTTGCGCATCCAGCAGAGCCTGCCTAGGCAGCTCAATGAATTCAGCGCAGCCATTACATACCTTACGCGCTAAACGCTGGGCAACTATCAAGTTTAAAGAACTTGAGACCAGAAATGGTTCAATGCCCATGTTCAGCAAACGGTTAATCGTACTCGGCGCATCATTGGTGTGCAAAGTGCTCAAAACCATATGGCCGGTTAAGGCGGCTTTGACCGCGATTTCCGCGGTTTCAAAATCGCGAATCTCGCCGACCATAATAATGTCAGGGTCTTGCCGCAAAAAACTGCGCAGGGAATTAGCAAAAGTTAAGCCTATTCCCTCATTCATTTGCCCCTGATTAATGCCGGGCAGATTAAACTCAACAGGATCTTCGGCTGTGGAAATATTTTCCGTTGTCTGATTGAGCTCGCTCAAGGCGCTGTAAAGCGTAGTTGTCTTGCCACTGCCTGTTGGCCCAGTCACCAGCACCATGCCAAAAGGCCGATGGATCGCGTTTTTAAAATCAGCCAGTTGTTTTTCCTCAAAGCCAAGCTTGGTCATGTCCAGTTGCAGATTTGATTTGTCCAAAAGCCGCAAGACAACTTTTTCGCCAAACAGCGTGGGGTAAACGCTGACGCGATAATCCATTTCCTGACCTTTGCCAATCTTCATTTTAATGCGCCCGTCTTGAGGTAAGCGCCGCTCAGCAATATCCAATTTTGCCATAATTTTTATGCGGCTGGTAATCGCTTGCCTCAGCTTCATTTGCGGCTTCATGACTTCATAGAGCACGCCGTCAATACGATACCTGACCCGAAAAATTTTTTCATATGGTTCAATGTGGATATCACTGGCATTTCTCTTGATAGCATCGGTAAGTATTATATTGACCAGCCTGACTACTGGAGCATCTTCTGAAGCATTCCTTAACTCTTCAAGATTTACCTGTTCCTCTTCGTCGCCAGAGGAAATCTCAATGCCTTCATTTTCAAATTCTTCTGCTGCTTTTGCCAGTAAATCTTCAGAATCATAATATTTGGCAATTGCCTCTTTAATACTCTGTTCGCTTGTTACCACCAATTCTATGGTGTAATTAGTACCGAATTTTAAATCATCTACCGCATAGATATTTGATGGATCAGCAATCGCCACTATTAGCGTCGCACCAGCTCGGTTGATTGGTAGGCAAACATATTTTACAGCCAGCTCTTTGGGCACAAGTTTAATGACTTCGGGTGTGATCTCAAAGTCATTTAAATTAATATAAGGCACACCATATTGTTTGCTTAAAAATGCTGCCAACTCCTCATCTTTGATGTGGCCCAATTTGACCAAGGTTTCCCCCAACCTGCCTCCTGTCTTTTTTTGTTCACCAAGTGCCTGCGCTAACTGAACAGGCGTAATCATATTTTCTTTGACTAGAAGTTCACCGAGTTTTGTTTTCACCCTCTGCCCCTGGCCATCATTTTCCCCAGACATGATTTCACCTCCTTTTAAATGGTTAATTGTAAAGTACTAATAACCTATTTATATCAAATCCGTCCAAAATGTAAAGGTCTTGATTTTTCTTTTGGTTTATGCTAAATTTAACTAAATCAAGGAGGTGAAAAATGCCAAGAAAAAGTAAGAATGCTAAAGTTGCTCAGGCAGTGATGTCCATAAAAAGAGGCCCCAAGGGCCAGCCAATCAAGCTTAGCAAAGAAAACAAACTTCTTAAGGAGATCGCCAGAAAACTCCGGGGCATGGCTGAAATCGAATACCAGCGCAGTGAAAAACTTTTCTTTGTTCATGAAATCCATGAAAAAATTAACGGGCTTGGCCATCACCCCAGCAAAATAATGTCTCAAATGCTCAATAAATTTTTTCTGGTGGTCAGGACAAAGGATCCCGAATCCTACTATGTCTTTCTTAAACCAGGACAAGGGATGAGATTAAAACCAATTTTAGAAAAAGCTGCTTAAACGCAGCCCCTCATCACGTCGCATTAGCCGGCGTGATTTTTTATTATAATCTTCCTATGTAAAATAAAGACCGTGGCGTAGTCAACCATGGGGTCTGGGGGCCGAACTAAGCGCCATGATCAAAGCTATGAGCAAACCATCAGCACTAGCGCATTGAGGCACCCAGCAGTTTTTGTGGTACTTTTTGCTGCCAAAAAGTACCAATATTTCAGCAATAACATCTAAAATATTAAAACCGAATAATTATAGTAGTTCAAAAAATTTATACAATTTAACTATTCTTATGCCACAGGATTAAATTTATTGACAAAACCTTTGTCATCTGTTAACATATTAGCTACAATATTATTAGAACATTGACAAAGGGGTGAATTCTGGGAACATTTAACCTTTAACCAAAGGAGGCAAGTCAAAGCTAAGTTAAATTAGAGAAGAATCATCGACTCAACAGAAAAAACTCAGGAAAGGAGGCTGTCATGGGCAAAGCGAAAAAACAAGCGCTTAATCTGCTCAAGACAAAAGCCAGACTGGCGTTGGGCTCCCCGGCGCTGGTTGGGATAGCTGGTTCAGCCAATAGCCCAAATGCGGCTTATGAACTGGCCTATCTCGAAACAGGTGATGTAAGGAAGTCAAAAGCTACTGCTGATCTCGCCAGAATTAAACGGGATTACGGTAAAATCACTTTTGACCAATTTGTGTCATCTGTTGACTCTAACCGCCCAAGTCCAAAGGACACGGGCAAGAGCAAAGAAGGAGAAAGTAAATTGGAACCAAGAACTGAACAAGCGGCCAAGGCAAGCGGAGAAAAACCTGAAACGGAAAAAGAGGTCAAAACCCCGCTAATTCCCTTGAAACACATTTCTTACCGCGTAGTGCTCAATGGCGCCTTTGCCAGAATCAGCGTTAAACAAATATATAAAAACGACGCTGAAACTCCGGTAGAAGCCGTCTATGTCTTTCCTTTGCCTGATGAATCAACCACAACTGGCTGCAAAATGAAGATCAACAAACGCACGATCACGGCTGAACTCAAGGCCAAAGAACAGGCCAGGAAAGAATACGACGCAGCAGTGTCCAGCGGCCATCACGGTGTGCTCATGGAACAAGAGCGTCCCAACATTTTTGAAATGAATGTTGGCGGCATTGAACCAGGCGAGGACATTGAGGTGCAAATCACCTATGTCCAGCAAATTGGCTGGCAAGATGGCGGCGGACGCTTCCGCATTCCGCTGGTCGTGGCGCCGAGATTTATTCCCGGCACTCCGACAGGCAAAACCGGCACTGGCTGGGCAGATAATACTGACCAAGTTCCAGATGCATCCAAAATCACACCCGTGGTTGCCAGAGAAGGCGTGCCTTATAACGCAGACATCCAGGTGCTTTTTAGGCCCGGCTTTCGTTGCGAACTTTCCAGTCCTTCGCATGGCCTGCTGATTCCGACACAAACAGTGGCCAAAGACGAAGAACCGGAATTCAAGACCGACGACATCAAAACCGACCGCGATTTCATCATGGTTTACCGCTCGCTTTCCAAACGACCCGAAGTCGCGCAATTCTTTCACCAGACAGCGGATGAGAATTTCTCTCAGGTCAACATTATTCCGCCAGGAGAAGCAGAGCCAAAAGAGTCAGACATTATCCTGCTTCTGGATATCTCCGGCAGCATGAATGGTCCGAAACTAACGGGTTTAAAAACCCTGGCGAAAAAAGTGCTGGCCAAAATCTGGGAGCAAAACCTCAAACACAGAGTCGGAGTCATTGTCTACAATGAACGCCACGATGTGGTTTTCCCCTTCAGCTACATTAATGCCGACAACATCAAAAAACTGGAAACTATCGAGACAAAGATGCTTGGCTATGGAGCTGATGGTGGAACATTAACAGGCAAAGGCCTCACCTTCACCTACCAACAGTTTACTGACCAGACCAGAAACCACACAATCCTGTTGATCACTGACGGCCAAACCGAAGACAGAGACTATGTTGGTTCTGGCGCGCGCATAATTTGCGCCGGAATTGACGCTGCTGTCAACGACGAATTCCTCAACCACCTGGCAAAAAAGACCAATGGCGCCTGCCAATTCTTTTACCCGGGCGAGGATTTTGACCGCGCAGCCAATACCCTGATCGGAATGCTTTCAGGACCGGTTCTCCGCGATGTCAAAGTTTCAGGAGCCGAAGCTGTCGGCATTTCCGATGTCTTTACTGGCCGGCCAGCGACAATTGCTCTGCGCCTTGGCAAGGATGTTCCACAGAAAGTCGCTATCAGCGGTACAAATCCGTCTGGCGGACAGGAATCCTGGGAAATCAACCCGACCAAAGGCAAGGAATGCGATTTCTTGCCCCAGATCTGGGCACGCGAAGCAATTCGTGAAACTCATTCCAAGGAAACGCAGACAGAACTCAGCTTGAAATACAGCATTATCTGCGCTCACACTTCGTTTGTCGGCATTTCGGAAAAAGAAGTGCCTGGCCAAAAACCAGTCAGAGTGGCTATCCCCGTGGAACTGCCCTTTACCTGGGATTATGACTCGGTCTTTGGTGGCGCTCAAAGATCAATCGGCGCCAACATGCCAATAATAGGAGCAGTAGTTTCGGGTGGGGGCATGAAAGGAATGAGAACGCATCGCTTCATGGGAAATATGAAAATGAAAGCAAATGCTCCCATGCCACCTGATCACGATGCACCTGAAATTTTTGGCTTCATGGCTGAAGACGAAGAATGCCTCATGGAAAGCGCGTGCGAAGCGGATATCTGTGCAATCGAAGAAGTTGCTTTGCTTAGCGCTGATGACGATGACCAAGGCGCAAGCCAGGGAGGCAGCGATGAAATACTCCCATCATTTGCAGAGCTTGAAGCGCTGCTCGGAGCAAACGCACAGACAAAACCAACCAACCCGATAATCAGCCAACTCATCCAGATCCTCATTGCCGCTGACAGAGGCGACCAGGAAAAAGCCCAGGCAGAACTGGACAAATTCACCCTGACTGCCAAGGAAATCAAAACCTGGACAGAAGAAGACCAGGCCATGCTCTACTACTTCCTGTTCCGGCTCAAGGCCTATGGCTTGTACCTCACAGATTCACTCAAAGACAATGCCTTCAAAGCTTTGGGAGCTGATCCGCAATTTTCTGATCCCACTGCCCAGGCCTGGACCAATCTGGCGAAAAAAGAAGTCGGCTATTCCTACACCGAGGTTCAAACACCCTCGACTTACGGCTGGCACGAATACATCCTCTGGAAATTCGGCCGCGGATCCAAGCCGCTCGTTCCCCCTCAGTCACTTGTACCTTAATCCATAAACATCAACAAATTAACAAGCCCCGGACTTCAAAGTTCGGGGCTTTTCTATACCCTCCGAAGCTCCAAAGGAGCGAAGGAGGGTTATTTCAACTTCCTCAACTGCCTATGATACTTAATTACAAACCTATGTACCTCATCTCTTCCCTTAATTAAAAGCTTTAACCCAGCTATTTTTTTATCTAGCTTCAAAGGTTGCGTTTTATTAGGTAAATAAATTTCTTCTTCTCTTTTAGCCAAGGAACAAACATCAATTTTTAACTTTAATTCATTCAAAGCTTTTAAAGCTGAATTTAATTGCCCGCGGCCGCCATCAATCACAATCAAGTCTGGCAATTTGCTTTTTTCTTTAACCAAACGATAATATCTGCGCAAGACAATTTCATAAATCATAGCAAAATCGTCTTGAGCAAGAGACCATTTGATTTTAAATTTGCGGTATTCATTTTTATTAAACCTGCCATTATTCATCTGAATCATGGCACCAGCATTGTATTTACCCTGCAAAGTGGAAACATCAAGAAATTCAATGACCTTTGGTAATTTTTCTAATTCTAACTTACTTTGCAAATCAACGACTCCTGGCTCAAGTCCCAAATTTATTTCCAGATTATTTTTAACGAGTTCTAAAAGTTTTAATTTTTCACCTTTGATCGGCACAGTTAAATCAACGCGGGGCATATATGACACTGTAAACTTTTTGGCTTTAGTTTCCTGTAAATATTTAACAATTAAATTTTGCTCATTTAATTTTTCTGGCACAATAATTTCCCGCGGAATAAAATTTATGGAATAGTATTGCTTAATAAAATCTTCCACTACGCCATCATAATAACCAAAACTGAATTTATGGCGCGAAGTAATCACTCCTTTGTCAATATTAAATAACTGAAAATAAATTCTATTTCCAACAACCAGCCAATTCAGCACATCCTGATCAAAATTCTTAGGCACATCAATTTTTTGCTTTTCCTCAATTAATTTTATGGCGCTAATCTGGTCGCGATAATTTTTAGCCAGCTCATATTGTTGCCGAGCGGACGCAGAAGTCATCCGCCGACTTAAGTCGGCTATAATGTCCCTTGTTTCCCCTTTCAAAAGCCGTTCAGCATTTTTAATATTAAATAAATAATCTAACTCAGTAATAAATCCCTGGCACGGCCCAGTGCAACGGCCAATGTGATATTGCAAACAAACTTTTTTGGGCATTTGATTGCAGGTGCGGATTTTAAAAATATCACCCAAGGTTTTTAAAATCAGGCGGCGCGCAGAACCTTCAGTGTAAGGGCCATAATATCTTCCCCCTTTAGTAATTTTGCGCGCCGTGATTAAGCGCGGGAACTTTTCGTCAGTAACTTTAATGTAGGCATAACGAATATCCCCGCGCAGATCAATATTGTATTTGGGTTGATATTGATGGATTAAACTTTGCTCCAAAAGCAAGGCCTCCACTTCGTTGTCAGTGGTAATAAATTCCACATCCACAATATTTTTAACTAAAAGTCGGGTCTTGGGATCCAATTCTTTTTTCACAAAATACTGGGCAATCCTTTTCTGCAAATCCTTGGCTTTGCCAACATAAATCACCTGGCCATTTTTATCTTTGTAAATATAACAGCCGGGTTTGTGGGGGAAGTTTTTAGAATTTATTTTCATAATAATATTATACCTTAAAAATCAAAAAATCCCAGTCATACGACCGGGATCCTCTAGTATCCTGGCCATAAAACCAGGACGGTGCCTTTTGCACCTGAGTTTGAACTTTTTAATGATTGACGAGGATTGGCTACCTCGCCCTGTGGTGTACTGTAGCAAACTGTATTGCGGAGCATCAGGCTGGAAACCTAATGTTTTTTGTCCGCTTCAGGCTTAGTGGCGTAATAGCCAGATAGTTCTTAACAACCCAATTATCTGGATTGTTAAATTCTTGGCATTGGGTAGCGACCATATCGGGTCAGAAGACGAGTCATTCACACCTCATGAATGTCTTCAACCTGGATATCAGAGAGTAATGATCCGCGTTCATGAGGAGTACCCTCATAGGTCTTGCCGCAATATTTAACCCGGATAGGTTTACCGGTTCCTTGCCGATATACCGCTTCCTGGTAGATACGATGTCTGACAACATCTTTTGTGGTTTTGTCTAACTCATCAGCCATTATATCCTCCTTTGGCTTGGTTAACTAATCTGTTTCCTGTTGCTAAGACACTTCGCCGCAAATTTTCAATTCTACATCTTAATACCTCCTTGTTAGGGTTAATATTTTGCAGTTTATTTTTAAACTGCCTCCTATTTTCATACTAACACTATATAAATTTTTGTCAAGTATCACAAAACCGCTCATCTCTGGGCGGTTTTTTTCTTGACAAAAATTTTGTTAAAATATAACATAAAATAATCTCGGACATTATGATCAGAGAGGAGAAACACAATGTCAGAAATGCTCATTAAAAAGAAGGTTGAAATTGGTGTTCGCGTTGATAGGGAAAATGAATCTCTTTGCGCGCGTGGCTGCAAATTCCTTGTATTTAATGAATCCGTACCCTATGGCAAATGTAAACTTTTCAGTTTATTAAAGGGCCACGAAAAAATATTGGAAATTGAATCAATCGCAGACAGAAGAACCGACGAAGAATTTAGACCCAAAAGATGCAAGGAATGCCTGAAAATATTTGGTATACCTTAAACTTAAAAGACAAAAAAACATAAAACCGCTCATCCCTGGGCGGTTTTTTTATTAAAAAAAATCCCTGGCAAAATTAATTGCCAGGGGAATTTTCTAGAAAGTGATTGGTTGTTTAAAAAACAATGGCAAGCCAAAAGGAGTTAAAGAGGATTCTTCATAGGTCTCCCAGTCAATGGGCTTTAGCAGGATTGATTCTGGTTTTACACAGATCCCGATTTTTTCATTTTTACCCAAGCTTGAATTGGTAAGGTAATCGCGTCGATAGCCCTGGGCCTCGAAAATTTTCATTTCCCAGTGCTGATACTGAATTACCGGCACTCTATAAAAATAATGGCCCAGTAAGACACACAGCAGTTCAGCCGCTGTTGGCAATTCGAAATTTATTTTTTTGCCATAACAGTATTTACCGATGTTTTCATTCCTGTTACGCATTTCTACTCGCGTATAAGGATTGTGAAAAAATAGCGCCACGCAATCTTTTGTTTTGCGAGTACTAAGGTTTTTTATCCCCTCCACTTCAATTGCTGCGGAGAATCTATTAGCCAAATCTTTGACTGAAAAACCAGCGGGGATAATGGTGATCGTCGGGCGAATAGAGATATTTACCAGTTCAGCTGAATTAAAATTACCGGCAATTAAAAACCCGATAAACTGGGCAGCCATATGGCTTATTGCCTTATTGACCTGCTCCAAATTATGGCCATGATAACCATGAAAATCGCTGGTGCCAAAAATCTGATTAATCTCAGCCCCGTCAATTATGTTCATGTAGAAAAATTTTCGTAAAAAATCCACGGGATTAAGATTACAAATGAAATCCTGGTTATTAATTATGGCCTGCAAGATATCCCTAATCTTATAAGGACGTTCCAGGCCACCATTTTCCTGCTTTAAAAGCAAATCTTTGACACTTTCAGCAGTACCAATAAGTTTAAGCACTTCCTCACCTGACAACTTACAGCTTTCTGCTTTCATTTCAAACCTCCTTGCGTTTTCCACGCATTAATGAATTTTGTTCTGCTCTCCACAGAACTTTTGCCTAATATATAGGCATTGTAATGAACTTTTTCTATCTTAACAAAAAACACAATAATGTCAAGAAAAATCAATACTATATATAACTACTAAAAACCGCTCATCCCTGGGCGGTTTTTTACTTGACAAACTATGCCTTTTTAGTATAATTTAATGAAAGGAGGTGAACAAAATGAAAATACCTACTGTCGTTGTTCATGTGTTCGTTTTAATCATTATTTATACTCTAGCCGCAATGGTTGAGCACCATAATACAGGTGAGTTCCCGATTTGGACATTTGCTTGGTATGGCCCAACACTAAGCACCGTCTTCCTGTTTGCTCTGGCTACCAGAGAAGATTGGACATTCCAAGGAGGAATTATTGCGCCATTATTAATGGGTATTGGCATGGGTATCGCCTGCATTTTTCCTGCAACCGGCTATGTATATTTAATGGGTCACTTCACACACATTGTCTGGGAGCTGCCCGACAACTTTACTCTGAGATACGAAAGATAAAACAACAAACCCTTAATCGCCAACCGCCCCTTTTGGAGCGGTTTTTTTATTTTACAAATTTTTATACTTTGTATTTTTCTAACAACCCTTTACCAAATTTTGTATCTAATTTACCTTGAAAGATTGAATCCAGAAGATTATTTTTCCCATATTTATGACGTAAATATTCATAAGCGTCATAGTCTCCACTTAATAATTTAAATTTTCCCTCATTTTCATATAACTCGTTCCTCAAGAATGTTTTCGTATCATCTGACAAACCTCCAACTAAATCAGAAACTTCGTATAAACCCATATGTTTAACAAGCCGAGAAATTATAAAAGTCCAACGAAAATCCTTTGGAGAGAATTTGCCATCTGAAAGCATTCTAGTTACTCGCTGGATACTTCTTGGTGATAGCTGTAGATTAGTTAAATGATAACCCTTATCAAGTCGATATAATAAAAATTTTCTTTTCCCTAATAACTTAATATAATTTTCTATAATATACAAAGTTCCCCTACTAAGTTTTAATATCCTATCTGGTCTATCTTTCTCTTCAATTTTAATAGTACTCCCATTAAAATCTATATCATCTATTTTAATAATACTTAATTCTTTTACTATTAATCCTGTTTCAATAAGCAATTGTAATAGAACCGTATCTCTTAACGCCAATATATTTATATTTTCTAATTCCGAGGTTAATTCATAATTATACAGATTATCAATCATTGCATTATAATCACTAACAGAAATAAAATTAAAAGTAGGTTTTGCTTTAGGAAATTCTGAGATTGGGTAATAAAAATTTTTATTTATTTTGTATTTTTTTTCACAAAATTTGAAAAAAATTTTCAAAGAATATATATAATTATTAATAGTTGAATTTTTAAAACCCTTTAATTTTAATCTATCTATAAATTTATCAATATCATTTTGTTCTATATCTAAAATATCTTTATTTTTATTCCACAAATAAAATTCCTTTAAGCAAGTTAAAAAGGCGGTCATGCTATGTTTGGCATATTTCTTTTGGGAATTATCCGCAAATAAATTTATTAAATCTACTAAAAGCATTTTAATTATATTACAATAAATATTTTCTCCAGCATTCTTCTAGAAATTTCACGGTAGTTTTAAAGGATTCACTAGTTAAAGTTTTACCAAATATTAAATTACTATAATTGATATTATCATTGGCTATATTCCTCCAATCAAAATAAAGATGTTCGCTTCCTAATCTTGGAAGATAAATAAAATTCACGTAGGCATCTTGAACCATTGGGAGTAATCTGCCATGAACTAATATATTACGATAGTTTCTTATCTTTTTAATTTCTTCCGGAAATGGATGTTCTTTTATCCATTTTTTTCTTAAAGTTTTGGAATCATCAATACTAGCAAAAGTAAAAGCATCAATTGAAAAAATTGTTTTGTTTTTTATTCTTGCCCATCTAATAAATAATTCAGCACTTATGTCTAAAGCGCTATAAAGCGAATGAAAACATTTTTCAACATTAGATAATTCTTTATTGGAATCATCAATTGCTTCAAAAGCCTCTAACATGAATCGTAAGACTGAATAGTGTAATTGTGCAATACAAATTTTCTCGTGAATATATAACAGCTCTTCATCTCTCGCTAAAAATTTCAAATTAATATCTGATTTAAAATGTATATTTTGTGGTCTTCCCGTAAGGGGAACAACAACTTCAAGCCAAAATTTCTCATAAGATGGCATATCAATTTTTAAGAATAGCTTATTTGCTTTCATCTCATGATTATCCCCATTCTTTTCTAATGTATAATCCATATATTTTTATTTCACTAATTTCTTTAAAAATTGTCCCGTATAACTCCCGGGAACCTTAGCCACCTGTTCTGGCGTGCCTTCGGCAATAATTTCACCGCCGGCATCACCGCCTTCAGGGCCAAGGTCAATGATCCAATCGGCGGTTTTGATCACATCTAAATTATGTTCAATCACAATCACAGAATTGCCCTTATTAACCAAACGATTCAAAACTTCCAGCAATTTTTTAATATCATCAAAATGAAGACCGGTTGTTGGCTCGTCTAAAATATATAAAGTTTTGCCTGTGGCGCGTTTACCCAATTCAGAAGCCAATTTAATTCTCTGCGCTTCACCGCCAGACAAAGTCGTGGCTGGCTGGCCCAACTTAATATAACCCAAACCCACATCTTTGAGTAATTGCAACTTATCCGAGATTAAAGGAATATCATAAAAAAACTGATGAGCTTCTTCCACACTCATTGCCAAAACATCAGCAATGTTTTTATTTTTAAAATGGACTTCCAAAGTTTCACGGTTATAACGTTTGCCTTTGCATTTTTCACACTGCACATAAACATCTGGCAAAAAATGCATTTCAATTTTAATCACGCCATCGCCTTCGCAATTTTCACAGCGTCCACCGCGCACATTAAAGCTAAACCGGCCAGGCTTATAGCCGCGCACCTTGGCTTCTGGGGTTTGCACAAAAATATCGCGGATATCAGTAAAAATCTTGGTGTAAGTCGCTGGGTTGGAACGCGGTGTTCTGCCAATAGGCGACTGGTCAATTATAATAGCTTTATCAACAAAACCCACATTGGTTAATTTTTCATGCTTACCAGGTAATTCCTTGGAATGATATAAACGTTTAGCCAGTTCTTTATATAATGTTTCATTAATTAAGGTTGATTTGCCAGAGCCAGACACCCCAGTCACGCAAGTTAAAACGCGCAAAGGAAACTTAACGCGCAGTTGTTTTAAGTTATTGGCTTTAGCGCCAAAAATTTCTAGATAATCAACCCATGGTCTGCGTTTCTTTGACACTTCAATTCTTTTAAAGCCGTTTAAATACTGGGCAGTCAATGACTCTTTAACTTTTTTAACCTGATCCAATGTCCCTTGAGCCACGATTTTACCTCCATGAATACCAGCGCCAGGACCCATATCAACCAAGTAATCGCAACTTTCCATGGTTTCTTTGTCATGCTCAACCACAATCACTGTATTACCCAAATCACGCAACTGTTTTAAAGTCGCGATTAATTTTTTATTATCGCGCTGATGCAAACCAATTGAAGGTTCATCTAAAATGTACAAAACGCCGCGCAATTCAGAACCAATCTGGGTGGCCAGACGAATTCTTTGCGCTTCACCGCCAGAAAGAGTACTGGCTGAACGGCCTAAAGTCAAATAATCCAAGCCCACATTAATCATAAAAGTTAAACGTGATTTAATTTCTTTTAAAATCTGCTTGGCAATCTGCGCTTTTTTCTCATTAAGTTTTAAATTGGTTATAAAGTCCAGGCAATCTTTAATGGAAAGCTGGGTTACTTCAAAAATGTTAAATTTATCAATGGTCACGGCCAAACTTTCTGGCTTGAGACGCTGGCCATGGCAGAGCGGGCAATCATTAAAACGCATGTAGCGCGCCATGTCCTGGCGCCTTTCTTCTGAATCAGTTTGTTTGTATAAACGTTCCAATTGCGGCACAATGCCTTCAAAATATCCTTGCCAGGCATATTCTGCCTCAGAAGTACGGGACTTTAATTCAAAATCAATTTTTTCTTCAGAACCGTATAAAAGAATGTCCTGAATTTTCTTTGGTAATTTTTTCCAGGGAATTTCCGGATCAAACTTATAATGCCGAGCTAAAGCCTCAACTTTTTGACCCACAAATCCAAAGACCTGTTTTTTCCAGGGCGCAATTGCGCCTTCCATTATAGAAAGTTCTGGATTGGGAATAATTAAGTCCTCGGCAAATTCCAAAATCCCGCCCAAGCCATGGCATTCTGTGCAGGCGCCATAGGGAGAATTAAAAGAAAACATGCGCGGCTGGATTTCTTCAAAATTAATGCCGCAATTAGCGCAGGCAAGTTTAGTATTAAACAAAATTTCTTGTTTGCCAGCCGAGGTTGTCATGGTGAGCTTAGTCGAACCATCAACCGAGGCGGATTTACCCAGAATTTTAATCATGATTATCCCTTCCTGCGAAATGTCAACTGCGGTCTCCAAGGAATCAAAAAGCCGGCTCTGATTTTCTTTAGTTACTTTAAAAGAGTCCACGACAATTTCAATTTCATGTTTTTCAAATTTATTCAAAGTAATTTTCGCTGGCAAAATATATTCCTTGCCATTAACCCTTACCTTTGAATAACCCTGCTTAAATAAATTTTCAAACATTTTTTCATATGCGCCTTTACGGCCGCGCACTAAAGAGGATAAAATTTCCACACTTTTATTTTCAGCTTCTTTGAGAACGCGTTCAAAAATTGTTTGTACATCCTGGGAAGCAATTTCCTTGCCGCACTTGGGGCAATGGGGCTGGCCAATTCTGGCAAAAAGCAAACGCATGTAATCATATATTTCCGTGACCGTGCCAACAGTGGAACGCGGATTTCTGGAAGTTGATTTTTGTTCTATGGAAATTGCTGGCGACAAACCCTTGATAGAATCAACATCCGGCTTATTCATAATACCCAAAAACTGCCGAGCGTACGCTGACAAACTTTCAACATAACGGCGCTGACCCTCGGCATATAATGTATCAAAAGCCAGAGATGATTTGCCTGAACCAGAAACACCGGTAATCACCACAAAATCATTAATCGGCAAATCCAGATCAATATTTTTAAGGTTGTGCTCACGAGCGCCTCTTATTTGGATAAATTCTTGCTGGTTGAGGTTAGTATTTGGTTTGTTCATATTTTTATCCTTACGAAATTACGAATTTATACGAAAATACGAAATTTTCTTTACTGCTTTACCATTTGTACTTTCGTACATTTTCGTAGTTCGTAAATGCAAAACGGCCGCGTTTTTCAACACAAACCGGGTTTAAGAAAATATTTAGTTATTGCCTCCAGTATACACCTAAAAAGCACTATTGTCAACCAATCAATTCCGAACAAATATTGACAACTTTATTTAAATATGCTATAATGCAATATTCCTCAAAATACGCTCAATTTCGAGCTTAAAGGAGCCATAAATGGAAACTACTGATGCTCGTAGATACTACACTGTAATTTATCAAGACAACACCCCATTTAAGGGAGATCGTTCCTCAAGTACCTGGGCAATCAATGCCCAAGAAGCCGAAAAAAAATTTTTGAAATCACTTCGGAATCAACCTTTCAAACCCAATGGCAACGGACTGCAAATCATGACCCGGGAAAAATTTGAAGCTACTTACAAGAGTTTTTTTGTCTATTTCCATAACGGCGGGCCTGAAGAGCATTTCACTCCAATCCTGGCTGAAAATGCCGAAGAAGCAACGGCCAATTTCAAGCACCGGCACGCAGACAAAACAATCCTGAGGATCATAACCAGAAAACAATTTGAAAAAACAAAAGTACAAAAACATCATCCGGATAAAAAAAGGGGCGCCAATCCCATCAAAGCAGGCGATTTAATAGCGACTCCTTATCAGCCAATAGCGGCTTAATCAATCCAAAGGGACTCAACCGAGTCCCTTTTTTAATTTTATAAAAAATATGCTATAATTAGAACATGAAAAACTTTATTAAACTTATTGCGCTTTTTTCCATACTCTTATCTCTAAGCTTAATTGCCAGTTCGGTTTTAGGAAGCAGACCAGTCTTTGCGCAGCTACCTTTTGGCGGCCAAACTACTTTAATTTCTCCTTGCACTTCAGGGCAATTTCTAGTTATGGTCGTAAATCCTGGGGGCATAGGGAGTGGCACTATATTATTGCCGACATTTCCCTTACTTTTAGCAGTTGGTAATTATGCACCTGTGCCAGTACCCTGCCTCTGGCCGCCGCCTCCTCTTTCAGTTATAGTTGGTTACGGTTTTCCAGCGATTATTTTTGGTATTAGATAAAAGAATAAAAGAGAAAAACTATAGTTTTCTTAATATATAAAGCCCCGCTACGCGGGGCTTTTAACTTTATCTTTTATTTTTCCAGCAAATGCCTTTGCTGTGTCTGCCAATAATCCTGATAAATACCAGGAGCGGAAACTAATTTATGATGCGCGCCTTGTTGAATTATCCTGCCTTTGTTTAAAACAATAATATTATCAGCTGACTGAGTAATCGCGGAAAAATCATGAGTAATGATGATTGTTGTTCGGCCCGCAATCAAATTTCGCAAGGCACCCAGCACCTCAAATTTAGTTTTAGGATCCAGGGAAGAAGTCGCTTCATCTAAAATTAAAATCTTGGGGTTGCGCAAGGCAGCGCGGGCAATAGCAATTCTCTGAACTTGTCCGCCTGAAAGTTTAACGCCTCGCTCGCCGACTTTTGTCTGATAATCTTTAGGTAATTGCCTGATAAAATCATGAGCATTGGCGATTTTAGCAGCCGCTATAACTTCTTTCATTGTTGCCTCTTGTTTGCCATAACGGATATTGTCCAAAATGCTTTCATTGAAAAGAATCGGATCCTGGGGCACAACTGCTATTTGACTGCGCAAAAATTCGCGCTTAATTTCTCGTGAGTCATTGCCGTCAAAAAGTATTTCCCCTCCTTCTGGTTCATAAAGTCGCAATAGCAGATTATAAACAGTTGTTTTACCAGAACCGGTTTCTCCAAAAATAGCTAAGGTCTGACCTTGAGGCACTTTAAAACTCATATTTTCTAGAGTGCCCATTTCACGTTCAGGATATTTAAAACTGACATTTTTAAATTCAATTTCTCCTTTATAATCTTTTAAAACTCTTTCACGCCTGAAAACTGACTCTTTTTCCAGGCCTAAGATTTTTTCAGCATCAGCAATATCCACAATCTGCCTTTTGATCTGGCGATATTGGTTGGTAATCCACCAGAGCGGCGGATAAATTAAGGGTAAATAACCCAAGAAGACCACAAATTGGCCGGGTGTAATGGTTTTATTCATTAAAAAATAACTGCCTAAAATAACGGTTAAAATTTGCCCGCCATTGGAAATCAAGCCCTGCCAGAGATTGACAATGGTCCAGAGCTTCATTTGTTCATTAACTAAATTTATGGCCTGGTTATAATTTTTATCCAATTTATTTATTTCATTTTTTTCTGCTGTATTAACTTTGACCGCAAAAATATTAGAGACAGCATCACCGATATAACCGGAAATTTTATTGTATATTTTATTAACTTTTTTTCTTAAGATCAAAATCTCTTTCATCCTGTAAATGCCGGAAAAGGTAAAAAATAAAATTACAACCAAAAAATTAATGGCTGCCAAATACCAGTTCAAACTAAGCATGAACAAAATAGCAATGATCAAGCTTAAAAAATTGTTGACAAATTGAAACAGCATCTGATCAATAATGTCGGTAATGGCGCTTGAGGCCCGATCAATTTTTTTTAAAACCTCGCCCGGCTTTTGGTCATAATGATACCTGACAGGTAAAAATAAAATGCGGGTCATTAAATCCTTGGCCAAATCTTTATCAGTTTTTACCTCCAATCTGACGATTACCAAAGACATTACCCGATTACAAATAATCCTGCTCAAGATTAAGATGGCCCAGATTGTTAATATTTGCGTTAAACTCAGGCCAAAGATTAATTTTTTACCCAAAAAATTATCCACTATTTGCCCGAAAATATAGGGGGTAAAAACATTTATTAAGCTGATTATCAGGCCCAGAAAAATAGTAATAAAAAAGAGGCCCTGATATTTTTTTACATAGGACCAAATAAATCTAAAACCGGATAACAAACTGTACCTTTTTTTATTTTTCGCCATGACAATATTATACCACTTTTAAATAATTATTATAAGGAGGTTTTAAAAAATATTATATTATTAAAATAAGAGGGGTCATTCATTCCTCCTCTTATTTTAAAACTCGTCAACTCTTGACATTATTTTAAATATGTATTAAGCTGATACATTACCGATAAGGAGGTCTTGTAAATGAATGAGAAATCAGTTTTTTTAATGGCAGACGATTCAACGTTGAATATCTTGCTTTGCCAAGCCCTGGAAAAAGAATTGGGCTGCAATGTCGAGCCCTTTACCTTGACTGCAGACAAAGAGCTTGCCGTAGAAGCAATGAATGACGAAGTAAAATGTTTCGTTCTATGCTATGACATCGAAATCAGTAAAAGAAAAATCAAGGAAGATTACAAGGAATGGCGTGCACTATTTCCCAATATTCCATTCATCATTCATAATCCGGATGACAATTATGATTTTTCTTTCATAAACAACGACAATAATATCCGGATGTTTTTAACAGATGTAAACGATAGTCTGCCCTATCTGCTCAGACTCATTAGAAAACACCTTTAAATTTCAAAAGCCTCCCCATTGGAGGCTTTTTTAAATTATATTTTTATACTTTTTGTTGTCAAAAAGTACCAAAAGAAGAATATTTAACTCTTTAATTTTCTAATTTCATCACGTATTTCTATGGCTTTTTCAAAATCTAAGTTTTCTGCCGCAATCTGCATCTGGGTTTCCATTTCAATAATTAATTCCTCTAATGAACCGACTTTCTTTAAACCAAATTTATCAGCTTCTTTTTTAACAGTGGCTGGCTTTTCCTTAATAGCTTTAATAATAGAAGCTGGTGTAATTTTATGTTCTAAGTTGTAAGTTGTTTGTATCTTGCGGCGGCGATTTGTCTCTCTAATCGCCTCTTTCATGGAACCAGTCATCACATCAGCATACATTAAAACTTTAGAATCAACATTGCGAGAGGCGCGGCCGATTGTCTGAATTAAACTTCGCGCATCACGTAAAAATGATTCTTTATCCGCGTCTAAAATCGCGACTAAACCGACTTCCGGAAGGTCCAAGCCCTCGCGCAGTAAATTAATGCCAACCAAAACATCATACTTGCCGCGCCGCAAATCAGCAATAATTTCCGTACGCTCTAAAGTATCAATTTCCGAATGCATATAATTAACTTTAATATCTTTTTTCAAAAAATAATCTGTCAAATCCTCAGCCATTTGTTTAGTTAAGGTTGTAACTAAGGTTCTATTCCCCATTTCAATGGTCTTTTTAATTTCCGCAATTAAATCATCCATTTGCCCGGCACTTGGCCTGACAAAAATCTCTGGATCAACTAAGCCAGTCGGCCTGATTATCTGCTCAACCACCTGGCCAGAATTTCTGGTCTCATAATCTGAAGGCGTGGCCGAAGTATAAACCACGTGCTTTAAATATTTTTCAAATTCTTCAAATTTCAAAGGCCGGTTATCATAAGCAGAGGGCAAGCGAAAACCATTATCAATTAAATTTTGCTTTCTGGATTTGTCGCCTTTGTACATGCCATGAACCTGAGGCAAGGACTGATGCGATTCATCAATAATCATTAAAAAATCTTCAGGGAAAAAGTCCAGTAAAGTTTTTGGCGGTTGGCCAGGAGCCCGGCCGTCAAAATGCCGCGAATAATTTTCAATGCCCTTGCAGTAGCCCAGTTCGCGGATCATTTCCATATCATATTTAGTGCGTTTTTCCAAACGATGCGCTTCCAATTGCGGCAAAGTCGGTAAAACTTCTTTTAATTCTGCTTCAATTGATTTTAAAGCGCGTTCAATTGAATCGCGCGAAGTCATAAATGGCGAAGCTGGAAAAATATCCAGCTTGTCAATTTCCTCCAGGACTTTTAAATTAATTGGTTCAATTACTTTAATAGAATCAATTTCCTCGCCCTTAAAATTGATTCTAAAAATATTCCGGCCATAACCTTGAATCAAATCAATGGTGTTGCCGCGCACTCTAAACCTGCCCGAGCGCAAATCAGTGTCATTGCGTTCAAACTGAATCTGAACCAATGCTTTAATTAAATTATCGCGACCCAATTCCCGACCCACATTAATCTGAAAAATGCCCTGTTTATATTCACTGGGATCGCCCAAACCATAAATGCAGGAAACTGACGCCACGATAATCACATCATTACGCGAAACAACTGATGACGCGGCTTCCAAACGGTATTCTTCAATTCTTTCATTTACAGCAGTGTCTTTTTCAATGTATGTATCAGTTGAGGGCACATAACTTTCCGGCTGATAATAATCATAATAGGAAATAAAATAACAAACCTTGTTCTCTGGAAAAAATTCCTTAAATTCTTCATACAATTGTCCGGCCAAGGTTTTATTATGCGCCAAAACCAAAGTCGGCCTCTGGACTTTTTGAATCAGATTTGCCATGGTAAATGTTTTGCCAGAACCAGTCACGCCCAAAAGTGTCTGCTGTGGGTACTTTAAAAAACCCTCTTCTAGCTGTTTGATGGCCTTGGGTTGGTCACCGGTTGGTTTATATTTTGTTTGTAATTTAAACTTCATAGCTTTTCTCACTTCGCTTCGACACTTTAGTGTCGAAGTCGCCCTCGGACACTAAAGTGTCCGAGCGAAAAAATGGGCTAGTCGCAGGTTGGTTTGTGGGTTGTATGTAATTTAAATTTCATTTTTTAAAATAATTTTTCTAAGTTGTTTTAAAACTGACTTCTCTTTAGGATAATTATATATCAGTAAATAACCAGCTTCATTCTTATTGGGTTTATCTATCTTATCTTTTTGTACTTTTTCATGCAAATCAACCCAGACGGGTTTTTCGCCTCCAGTTTTTTTCTTTTGGTCAGCTTTTAATAAATTCGCATACAAAACACTTTTGGAAATATTAACAAAAATAATTATGGTTATTATTTTTTTCTTTAATTTTTTTACCAATTTCAAGATTTTCTGTCTGTTCACTTTTGATAAGTTGCAGGAATCTAAAATAACTGATTGTCCATGCGAAATCAACTCTCTAATCAGTATTTTTTTAATAGCTGCAGTGACATTTTGCCTTAAATTAAAACTCTTTCCTTTGATTGTTTGATCATCTTGAAAAACACTATAATTTTTATTAAGAAAATCATGAATTGAATCAGAGTCAATTCTAGTAAATATTGCTGGGAATTTTTTCTCAATCTTTTTCGCCAGCGTTGATTTACCAGATTGCGAAAAGCCAACCAGCATTATAAAAAACTGTTTACTGACTTTGAGTTGGTCGCCGGTGGGTTTGTAGGTTGTTTTGAGTTTAAACTTCATAGCATCAGTTTACCAAAAGAATAAAAAATTAACTATTTTAGGCCTAAGCAGCGAAGAATTGACTTTTATTTAAATAAATGCTAATATTATTAATTCAACGTTTAAGGAGGAGAAAATGAACTTATCCGTAGAAATAGTGGGGGACATACTACAAGCCCTTAAGGAGCGACAATGGCGGGAAAATCTGCAGCCGCCACTCAGAGATTTCTGGATTAACCTTAAAGAGGTTGTCGGGGAACTAGATAGCTTATTGAAAAGATTTCAAGAGAGCACGATTACCCTCGAGTACTTGAAAGACATCTTAGCTGTCTGGGAAAAAACAGATAAATTCATCAAAATCAAGGAAATGAGATTAGATATCTGCGGCAGAGGTTATGGGGAATATGGAGGCGTCTCTTTCAAATCTTCCCAGGAAATGCAAAAGCTCATTGACGAATGGGATCCTAAAACAAATATCATTCACCGAACGCTAACTCAGGATCCGCATAAACTTGTTGTACAATTTCAAGATCGTTGATTACAATAATACGATAATTATCCCTGGCAAATCAAGCTGGGGATTTTTTTATAATAATTTTAAATAATCCAAACCAATATATCCTGCTTCAACATCAGTATTTTGTCCATTTTTAAGAAGTTCGCGAAATTCATTGAGGGGCATTAAAACCACTTCCGCAAATTCAGTATTGTCCAATTTCTGTTCTTCTTCTTTTTGACAATCAGTTGCCACAAAACAATACCTTTTCATTGTAGAATAGGCACAATCAAAATACGTTGTAACAAATTTAATTTTACCTTTATAACCTGTTTCTTCTAATAGTTCCCTTTCCGCTGCTTGTTCTGGAGTTTCATTCTCCCCGACAAAACCTCCTGGCAGCTCATTTAAAATTTCTTGCGGTCCAGGACGGAATTGTTTAACTAAAATAACTTGCCGATCTTTAGTCAAGGCTAAGATTGCTACTGCAGGGCCTTCTTTTTTTAAATAGTAGTCCTTTTCTTCTCCATTAGGCAGAAGATATTTAACTTTCTCAATTCCTCTGCTGTATTTTCGAAAAACAAGTTCTCTGGCTAATTCTTTCCATTTTTCAATTTTGTTAGACATAAATTTTATTTAATCAAATTGACATTCTGACAATGATCCAAAGATTGTTTTTCCTGTTTGTCTAATTTACTGGAATAAGCAAAATTATCTCCATCAAGGGATTCACTTCTATAATTACCACCAAAATAGTAACAACCTATTAAATCCCAGTCGCCTTCATTATTTAAAGTATAAACCTTCTCAATTCCCTCACCGCTGCCGGCACCACCTGAATCAACTATGCTTAAAAACAATTTTTTATTGTCATTCCATAAATAATATGGGTTGTTGCGCGGACTAGAATCTTTATCTGTAATAGTTAAAAGTTTTTGCCACTGTGTCTGGCCTTCCTTGGCTACTAAAACCCCGAAAAATTTGGCCTCAAATCTAGCCCCCAATTCTTCAAAATAAATATTCATTGATGGCTGTAAAACTAAAGCCAAGTAAATATCACCAAGTTTAAAATATTTTTTAATCTGCCCACTTTTAATGTCAGCCAGTAAAATTAAACTTACTGGTTTTATTTCTTCAACATTCTGGCCATTTTTTAAATTTTCCAATAAATCTTGGGTAGTGACCGGAACTTCATTATTTGTTTCTGCATTTATTGATAATACTTCTGGAGTTTGATTAATTGGTTGAACTGCTGGTTGAACTGGAGGCTGGACCTTGCCACAAGCGACCAAAAGTAACAAGGATGATAGAATTAAAGTGAGTTTTTTCATACTTTTATTTGTTATTAGTATTATATTAAAAGCTTAACAAAACTTTAGCGGCTTGACAATCAGCAACCTTCTTTAAATGAATGCAATTATGCTATAATTCCCTTATAAATTTATGCAAATATCCAAACGAAAATCTGAAAAAAACGCACAAAATGATTATGATCCCCATATCACCAGCCAAAAAGCTGATGGAATGAGGAAAGAACTGGAACGATTAATTAAAATTGCCAGACCCCGCGCATCTAATGAAGTGGCAGAGCTAGCCAAGCTTGGTGATTTTTCGGAAAATGCGGCTTATCAAATGGCCAAAAGCAAATTACGCAGTATTAATAACCGCATTTTGATTTTGCAGGACAAATTAAACAATGCCATAATCATTGAATGCGCGCCGGGCGAGTACGTGCAATTGGGCAGCCAAGTGACCGTAGAAGTAAACGGCGCACAAAAAAATTTTCAAATCCTGGGTAGCCAGGAAACAAATCCGCCACAAGGCATTATTTCCCATCTCTCACCTATTGGCACGGCACTACTGGGGCATAAAATAAATGATGAAGTGGAAATTGAAATTAATGGCCAGAATTTTAAGTACAAAATTATTAAAATAGAATAAGATTATAAAACTAACCACGCTTGACAATCGACTAAGATAATGATAAGTTAAGATATCCAAAGAAAGGAGGATATCATGAACCCTGAAATTGTAGAAATAAAAAATGTGCGCTTGTTAACCGCATCGCTGGGAACTCTAAAAAAAGCCCAGATTAACCTGGGCGATGGAAAGGTTGTACCATTTCCCGAAATACTAACCAAATTGGTTGAAGTCGGAGTTAATCTCAATCATAAGATAAGGTTGCATTTTCAATTTACTGAGAAAATCGGTCTTCTCTTATACTTAACCGACTTTACCATGCCTGACGAGGAAGATCTCGGCGATACAAGAGAAAATTTCCAGAAAAGGATCGCTGCGTCGCGTCACGCTCACAAAATCGCGCCTGAAGCTTACGCTGAAAAAATTATTGTGTCAGAAGAACATTCAACCTGGGGTTGGTACTTAAGTATTTTGCCTTTTCCAGTGAAAAGTCTAGAGGCAACAATACATCCACAAGATTTACAGCAAGTGCAAAAAACAATTTCTGAATTAATAAAATGACTAGACCAAAAGAGACTCGTATTAACGGGTCTCTTCTTTTTATTAAAAACGAATTTGTGAATTAATTACAAATACAAATTGGTCGATGGGCGAAAACGCCCATTTCGCGGATTGACACATTTTAGTGTGTTACAGTAACAGACTAAAGTCTGTCGTTCCATTTCTGGGGCGTTTTCGTCCATTGTTTATTCCCAGTCTAACAAAACTAAACTGGCTTGACAATCAACTAATATAATGATAGGGTTATTAATCAAACAAGAAAGGAGGAAGTAAATTGAAAATTTTAATCACTAGTATAGGTATTACGGGCAAAAGCATCTTTCTTAAATGGCTAGCGGATTTTTTTAAAAATTTTCCCAGCGAAGTAATCACTCTAAATTTTGATTATGAGCGAGATAAAATACCAAGTGTATTTAATCCCAGCGCCATCTATATTTTTGAAGATTCGCATGGACCGTGTAAAAATGCTGTGCTACCGCTACAAAGTTACGATCTGGTCTGCTATCTTCTCCCCAGCTGGTTTACGCATTTAAGGTTCTATCTTGCACGCATGCGGATTTGGTTTGAAAATGGCAAATTTAACTGGGATGCGGATAAAGGACCAAAAGGCGCCTGGGGTGGCACTGGGAAGCCAAACGATTGGCGCAATATTCCTGGCATACTCAAATATTTCTGGAGTCACTTTCCCAAAAGAGGACGGATAATCAAAGAAGATATTGAAGTTCTTAATGCCTCAAAACTTCCCATCTATCTCATCATACCTTCTTGCAAAAAAGGAAAAAAGGCTTTTACTTTAAAGCCTCTGTAAAAAAATCAGGAGTCAGTTTAATATAACTGGCTCCTTTTTAATTAGTAATTATTTTCAAACGCTATTAACGGCTTTCTTCCACCCGGGGGTTTGGGGGTGACAACTAAGTCCTTCGACTCGCTTCGCTCTCTCAGGGCAGGCGCCTTAATCTATTTTGTAAAATTAAACTTTTTTGCCTGCCCGCCGAAATGAAATGGAGGCGGGGTTCTTTTTTAGTTATAAAAAAGAACAAAACATTCAATCTATCATTAAAGAGAAGACAAAATTATTCAATTTTTACTTCTTTAATCTGTCTAAGCAAACTATCCTGACTAAATTTTTCATCCTCTTTATCCGGATTATCAGAGTAAATATATTTTAAGCAAAAAGAAAATGTCCTTTCCAAAATCGCGAACTTTATAGCCGGCAATAAATATTCTTTTTCCAAATCACTTAATTTTCTTTCAGTTTCATACCCAGCTAAAAATATTCTGGCATTCTCTTGGCTCCAGCTCTGCCAATTATCTTTAAAACACCAGCCACGCAAGGCCTGGCCTAAATCTATAACTAATGGCCCAAAATATGCGCGGTCAAAATCAATAATGGCATTTATTTTTTCATTTTCCCAAATAACATGGCGCTTGCCCAAATCTTCATGGAGCATGCCTTGGGGCAAATTGTCTGGAAAATTTAATTTATTTGTTTCCTGTTCAAAAACTTCTATAAATTTTTTGGCTTCCTTAAAATTACTTTTTAAAATTTCCTCTTTATGTTCCTCGAAGAACTTCTTGGTCTTATCTAAACCAAAATTTATATTGTTTCTCTTCTCAATTTTATAATCAGCAACAATATTATGGTATTTCCCTAAAATTTCTCCTACAGCAGACAATTGTTTGTCACTGGGATTACCTAACACAAATTCACCTGCTAAATATTTCCTTAAATAACCATTATGATTTCCCAAATTAACGACCCGCTCCCCAGTTTTAGTTTTCAAATAATCAATGACTGGAAAATTATTGGTTTTTAATTTATCCAGCAAATCCAATTCTCCTTCAACTTCTTCTTTGGTTCTAAACCTGTGCCTTTCTCCAGCCAAACGCAAAAAATACAGGCCTAACTCTGTCATAATTAAAAAACTATTGTTGCCGCTGGTTTGAACCTGTTCAATGGATTTAATCTGGCCAATATTATATTGGCTGGCCAGTTTAATTATTTCATTTTCATTGAGTTTCATAACTTTTTATCTACCTCGCTTCGACACTTCAGTGTCGAAGCTGGACTCGAACACTAAAGTGTTCGAGCGAGAAAGTGGACGGGCGAAAACGCCCTTTTAAATAAAATGCTAAAGCATTAACTCCCGTAACGGATTTACCCCTTTAGGGGTTTATTGTCAGGGCGTTTTCGCCCTATCCTTATTAAAATCTTACCATTTTTAAGCAAAAACAAAAACCGCCCCATTTAAATCGAGGCGGCTTAAATGTTATTTCAAATATTTATTTCTTTTCTTCCAGTTCTATTTGAATTCCGCCAATCCAACCAGCGGCCAAATTATACACAGCAGCGCCAATGGCTCCGGAAATAAAGCCGATAACAGCATAAATTATCGGTGTAATTATAATTGAGGCCAAACCCCAACCGCCCATAAAGCTGCCGCTTATTGAACCCAAGAGTCCGCTGAATAAAGCAACTATAATGCCTAAAATCAAACCAAAAATCGCGCATATAATTGCCTCAATTTTGGCCATGGACATAATGTCTACTTTTTTTACTGTGGTCATACTTTTTAGTTAAGAATTAGATAGTAATATTATACAATTATAAAGAAAAAACCGCCAGTTTCCACCCGGCGGTTTATTTTGATCTTTTTCTTAATTTATTTTTTTGACCCGGAGTCAATTTAATCTTGCCATCTTGATAATCTATGGCACAAATAGCACAAATTGTCTGGCCTTCATCAGCCCATATCTGCCTGGGCTTGCGGCAAACAGTGCATTCCACCAATTCATTGTTTTTACATTTCTTGCAATTGTAGACTGCGCGGTTAAACCTGCCCTTTTTGACTTTAACTAACAAGCCGCCGCAGGCGCCGCAAACATATTCCAGATATTTCATAAATTACCTCCTACCATAATTATATTACATCTTACTGCAATAAAAAGAAAAGTCAAGAAAAACAAAAGCGGCCATTTGTGGCCGCTTAACTACTAAATCCAAAGATTAACTTTGATAAAGGAGCTGGATAGCTTCTTCTGGCAGCTGATTGAAAATTCTCTCATTTGGCCTTATTACTCTCACGTTCCCGCCGATTTCCTTTGCCATTTGCATTGCCTCCTCTTTTGTCTCGCACGGCTGATTGCCAGCATTGGAAACAACAGCATAACGGATTAAAATTGCCTCAGGATTGCCCCTTATCCAATTTTGAGCATCTCCTTTAGGAATTATTTTCATTTGCCAACTGCCATTATCGAGCCTGATCAGGAATCTAATATTTTCTCCGCTCATTTTTCCCTCCCCGCCATCCGAAGTCACGCTGTGCGAGACGAAAGATGGCTTGTTAAAATGGTTTAAATTCAAATAACTGCTTTTAATTTTTACAAAAATTTTTATAAAAGTCAAATGTAATTAAGTTAAAAGTAAAAAGTTCATAAAGTTTATAAAGTGCCTTTTTCAACCGAATCTTTATAAACTTTATACTTTTTAACTTTCCACTATTTAAAAACCAGTCCTTGAATTTATCGCGGGCTGGTAATATTATCTTCGTCTCCGAAGAAGCGATTTGCTTGCCCCTCTGGGGCGAATCGCTTCTTCGGGGAGCAAAAATGGTTTGATTTTAAAATTTCACGGGCACAAGCTTGAGCCAGCGTTTGGAAACAATCTCGTAGTTTATGGCGCCGAGAATGCCCCCTGCTAGGGCGCCGATTAAGGCATGGCCAGCAAAGTAGCCAATGGCCACACCAATTCCGGCATCAAAGAAACAAAGCAACCTTTCGTCGGAGTGGATTTGCACGAAGATTGTTTTGCCAAATCGGCCGATAACTGGGAGTGCTTTAAAAATGGCTCTTACGACTCTGAATAAAAATGCGACAGGCCAGAAAAAGAAAAACAAGATGGGGCTGAGGGAGAGGACAAGTATCTTGTCTCTATCTGATAACTTCCCAAATTCTTCGGCTGATGAAAAAAAGGCATAGAAGGTAGCATAAACCCATACGCAAATTAAATATAATGTTAGGTGTCTGATGTTTATTCCTTTGTCCAGGACAATAAGCGCAAAGCCGCTTGTATATACATTAGAAAGGAATATTAAAAACCAAAAAATTCCTTTTAATTCCTTACTTGGTTTGAGATTTCTGAATTCATCAACAATTTTTTTCCAGGCGTAGACAATGGCCTTTAAAACCGCCTTGAACTCAATGGAGAAATAGGCGATTGTGGCGCCGATGATCATGCCGATCCACCAGAAATAACCTCCGATTTGCAGGGCAATCAATCCTCCGATACCTGCACCAAAGGCGCAAGCAAAAACGATTTTCAAAGTACGATTCATTTTCAATACCTCCTTTTAATTTTTGGGAATGAGAAACTCATTCGTTACTTAATATTTAACAAATTTCTTTATAGTTGTCAATGATGAGAATTTATTTTATAATAAGGTCAGGGACAAGTCCCTACTTATTTTTTTAGGCGAAAACGCTTGTGATGTTATAGCGGACTTTAGTCCGCGCGCAACAACATTCGGCCACTAAAGTGGCCTATAACATAACTTGGCGTTTTCGCACAAATTTGTATATCTGTATTAATTCGTAATCTGTAGAAAATGTTTCTAGAGAAATTAGAAATCCAAGGTTTCAAATCTTTTGCCAAAAAGACGGTTTTGGAATTTCCGGACAAGGTTAATAGTTCTAAGGGTATTACTGGCATTGTGGGCCCCAACGGTTCGGGCAAATCCAATGTGGCTGATGCCATCCGCTGGGTTTTGGGCGAGCAGAGCATTAAAACCTTGCGCGGTAAAAAAAGCCAGGATGTGATTTTTTCCGGTTCTGACAAAAAAGCGCGTCTGGGCTTTGCCGAGGCCTCCTTATATTTAAATAACCAGGATAAACAGGCAGACATTGATTATACTGATTTGATTATCACCCGCCGGGTTTACCAGTCAGGTGAAGGCGAATACTTTATTAACCATAATAAAGCCCGCTTAACTGATATTCAGCTGCTTTTGGCTAAAGCAAACTTTGGCCAAAGAACCTACAGCATTATTGGCCAAGGCATGGCAGATTCTGTTTTGTCTGCTTCTTTAGCTGAAAGAAAAGAACTTTTTGATGAGGCAGTAGGGGTCAAACAATATCAGATTAAGCGTGATCAGGCTTTAAACAAATTCAAAGCCACGCGCGAAAATTTGGCTCAGACCCAACTGACTTTAAACGAACTTGAACCGCGCTTGCGTTCCTTAAGCCGCCAGGTTAAACGCTTAGAAAAGCGCGAAGAGATTGAAAAGGAGCTTAAAGATTTACAACTAAATTATTTTGCCCAAATCTGGCAGACCTTAAATAAAAAAGAATTAGAAATCAAAAAAGAAAAAAATAATTTAGAAATATTTTATACTGCTTTAAACAAAGAATTAACCCAAATTCAAAACAAAATAACTGAATTTTCCACTGAAAGCTCGCGTCAGGTTGTCTTTGAAAAAATCCAGACCGAATATAGCAATTTGATAAACCAAAAAAATTCCTTACTTCAAGACCAGGCAATTTTAAAAGCCAAATTAAATCTAGAACTGGAAAAACAGGGCCAAAGCAATATTGTCTGGCTGAGCAAAAGAAACGAGGAAATAACAGCCCAAATTGAAAATTATAAACAGCAAATGGCTGAAATCGAGGACTTAACGCAAAAAGAAGATTCCAGTTTAAAAACTAAGGGAACCAATCTGCAGGCCAACAACCAGCGACTGGAAAACGTTAAAGCAGAATTGAATAAACTTCAAAAAACAGCCCAACTGCCTTTTGAAGCTGAAAAAGAGCTGGAAGCCATATTTGATGAACAGCAAAATTTAGTCAGCCGTCTCTCTAAAATTGAAAAGATTGAAGAACTTCAGGCCATTAAAAATCAGGCGCGGGAAATTTCCCAAAAACTGGCTGTTTATTTGGAAAAATTAAAAGGCGCTAAAATACAAGGCACAGACAACCTCCTTAATTTACAGTCGCAACTGGAATCGCTGGCTAATCAAAAAAATGATTTGAGTTTGGAGATCAGCCAGCTGAATTTAAACTTAAATATAAAAAAAGAAAAAACTACTTCCTTAAATCAGGAAATTGACAGATTAAAAAATGAGATGGAAAAAATTGCCAAAGAAATTACTTTATCCAGAATTGAAAACAAAAAAGAAAAAGATGTGCAGCTAGAGAAAGAACTGCAAAGCATTGCTCTAAAAATCGAGGATTTAGACATTAAAATCAAGGAACAGATGGATAAAATCAGCCAATTTAATTTAGAAGAACAAAATAAAAAAGAAACCCTGATTTCTTTACAAAAAGAATTTCAGGACAAACAAACGCAAATTAATAATTACAGCCAGCAGATCAACCAGTTAAATATTGAATCAGCCAAATATGCCACTAAAAAAGAGGATTTGGAAGCAGAAATTAAATTAGACAATCTGGATTTAAAAACAATTGAACAGCATCAGCCCCAGTTAAACATGCCTGAGGATTTGGCCAATCAAAAAATCCAACAATTAAAACGACAAATTGAAATCATTGGCGGCATTGACGAGGAAACAATGAAAGAATATCAGGAGATTAAAGAGCGCTATGATTTTCTCAAAACCCAGTCAGATGATCTGGAACAGGCCATTACTTCTTTGGAAAAAATCATTGAAGATTTGGACGCGACTATTAAAGAACAATTTGACAAGGCCTTTAAGGAAATCAATAAAGAATTTCAGAAATATTTCAAAATATTATTTAATGGCGGCCAGGCAGAACTTTTAAAAGTTACAGCTGCAGAAGTTAAAAAAGAAAGTGCCGAAGACCTGTCGGCCGGAGCTTTAGCAGTGGCCGAGGAAGAGGGTCAAGAAGGGATTTTAGTCCAAGCTGATAAATTTGAAAAAAGGATTAAAGAGCGGGAAAAAGAAAGTTATTCTGGTATTGAAATAAAAGCTACACCGCCAGGCAAAAAAATTAAGGCCATTAATATGCTCTCGGGCGGTGAAAGAGCATTAACTTCTATTGCTTTGATTTGCGCTATTATTTATAATAACCCTTCACCTTTTATAGTGCTTGATGAAGTTGACGCTGCTTTAGATGAAGCCAATTCTGAAAGATTTGATCATATATTAAATGAACTGGCCCATAAAACCCAATTTATTGTCATTACCCATAATCGCGTGACCATGCACTACGCGCACGTACTTTACGGAGTTACCATGGGCGATGACGGTATTTCCAAATTATTATCAATTAAATTAGCTGATGCCGAAGAAATGGTAGGAGCGGCCAGAGGTTAAAAAAATTTAAACTAATATAAAAACAGCCCTGCGTCGCGGGACTGCTTTTTTATAATTAACAGAATAAAGCTCAATTAATCTGTTTTCCATCTTTTTAACTCTTTCAAAACTTGAATTAAAGTTTCTGTTATAAGATCGAGTTTTTTATTTAAATAAGCGTAGGTTAATTCATGCTTTTCAATTTCTGAAGGAAAATTCTTTAAAATAATTTTAAGCCATTCGCTTAATGATTTATATTTTTTATGATTTGACCAATTTTCAATCAGAATTTGCTGAAGTTTATATAAACAAGGATTGCGCGGAGAGGAATGATCTAAAATCGTACTTGGTTTATAGTTTTTAACACCTACCTTATAAATAATATCTTTTTCTATCAGAACACCAATTTGATCTGCCAAAATTTCAGCAATAACATAATCTTTAAATTTATCAAAAAATATTTGATAAGCTTTATTTTTAGCTAAAGCAAAAATTAATTCCCAACCTAGGATATTTAAAATATGGCTTATTTCATATTCAGGTACTTCAATTGAAACAAAAACTTTTTTTTGACTTTCCTTGGAATGGCCATATACTATATTACCGACCTGGCTAACTAAATTAACGTGAATTTCTTTATCAATAAAATCTTCACCTAAATTTTGTTTCACAATCGCAAAAATATTTTTTTTATTTTTGGCCAAGGTTTTCTTTGCCTTTTCAAAAATTGATTGTTTCAAAAAAGGATCGTTTAATTTTTCTATAATAAGTTTCATGGAAAATTTTTATTGCTTTTAATATAATATTATAAATAATAAAAACCAATAATGCAAATAAATTAACTTAGTCGCATTTTTTGCTGAATGTCTAAATACAATTCAGGAGTTTTAAATAAATATTATGCAAAAATTACTGTACTTGGTGCCCGAATTCCTCGTCTTCCTTATCTTTATCCGCTGCTTTCTTGGTCTTATGAATTCTCCCATCGATATGGTTGGGTGGAGAGTAGACAGTGTAAATCTTCATGGCGCTTTTCCCAGTGTTTACAAAATTATGCCTGGTACCTGGCGTAACGACCACTACATCACCTTTAGTAATTGGAGATTCTACTCCGTCCAAAATCGCTTTGCCCTCGCCTTTTAAAAAGAATAAAATCTGTTCAACATTGGCATGGGTTTCCTCGCCAATCTCACCGCTTTTTTTAATGCTCATCACCACTAACTGGCTTTTCTTGCCAGTGAATAAAACCTGGCGGAAAAATTTATTTTGCCGAGTAGCTTGAGTAATGTTTGTTTGATAAGACATAACTTAAATTGTTAAGAATTAAATGGTTTCCGCCATAGGCGGATCCGCCCGCATCGCGAGGCGTGCCTTTGGCGGAAAATTGTTAATAGTTAAATGATCCCGAGCCGAAGGCTTCCCTTCGGGAAAGGGACCCCTTTGGGGTTAAATTATTATATTAATAAATTTATACTTTCTCTTCCTTTTTCAATTTACTAAAAACATAAAGATAAAGGATTTCCAAAATACCCAGGGTATTGACTACTAAAAGAACTATAAACCAACCCTCTTCGCCGCGTCTGGCTGATTTCCAAAGCGCCAAACCCTTCCAGATTAATGACCAAATTAAAGCCAGAATAATCAACCATTGATATTGGTTTAAGAATTGTTCCATAGATTTATCTTAAGAATTAGCTTCTTTTATAATTTTATCATATTTAATCTTAAATTTAAAGCAGACCCTAATTGGCCAAGGATCTGCTTCTTAAAATTCTTTGTTTAATTTTTTTCGGATTAAAGGCCTGAAGACCACAAACCACAACAAGGTGCTGAAAAATATTGCCCATCTGCCTCGGCGGTGCATATAGGTGGCAATATCTTCTTCCTTGTAAAGAATCAGATTTTCTTCGGTCTGGACTGGCAATCCGTTTTCTAATGTTTTCCTCCAATCAGCAATTTCTGCTGAAAATTTTTGTCTTAAAAAACGATAAGTAATGAGCGCACCAGTTAGGTAGATGCTGCTAAATATCAATAAAATGCGCGGAAAAAGATGCATTTTTACCTCCCTGCCCCGCACCTAAGCGCGAGCGCATGGTGCGGGGCCTGCCCTCCATCCTGTCTGCCATAGCTTTAGCGTAGGCAGAAGCTTCAGCCGAAGGAGGGCTTTCTAAAATGGACGATTTGTTTAGATTTTAACGAATTATAATAAGAAGTCAAGATAGAAAATACCCGCCAACTTGGAGTTAGCGGGTTTATTAATGCCTTGAAGGCACTTTGGCGCGAATTGCTTCGTCGTCAATTATTCTTTCGCCAAAAACATTTTCAGCTAAACGCATGAGCGTGCCGAAAATATTGGGCGGCTTGGCAATTTTTTCAATGCCATCGAACAAAGCGTGAACAACGCTTTGATAATACCATTTCTGGAATTCGTAGCCACGCACAAAATTCAGCCAAACTTGGGCGTTTTTGATTGCAACCGGATTATTGCAGCCTTCAACGAGTAAAACATCATAAATTGACTGCAAGTTATCGAGCTTATCTGCACAGATATCTACTTTAACGTCCAAATCAGCTTCGTGCAGCCTTTGGATAGTCTGCTGTTTGCGCTCTTCCCAGGATTGTGATTTGTCTGTTTCTGTTCCTGCTAAAACTATACGCAGAACATCTGAGCCAAAAGCTTTGCCAATCTCTTCGGCTGTTAAACTGGTATCCTCGAGTGTATCATGCAAAATTGCAGCAATAATTTGATCTTCCGATGCGCGCAGTAAGGCTAAAAGAATGGCCGTGTTCAGCGGATGACAGAAAAAGGGAATGTTTTTTTCTTTGCGACGCTGATCTCCATGAGCGACAGCGCCCATCACAACTGCTTTAAATATTCTTTCGATTGAATACCCTTCCAATTCTGGAAAAATTCTAAAGTTCTCATCTTCCCAAAACATAGGGTAATATGGCTGGGGCTGAATCAGCATATGCATTAGCACGTCTGAACCAAATTCAGCCATTATTTGATTTTGAAGATTTTTAAATTTAACTTTATCTGTAATATTGCTCAACACACCTTGTAAAATTGAGGCAGTTACAACCTCCTGCGGAGCTTTTAATAGAGCCATAATAATAGCAGTACCCATGTTTAAAAAAATATTGGGGATACCTTCTGTTCTTTCGTTTCTCAAAATATCAGCTGCCAAAACTACAGCGCGTCTAGTTTTCAAGGTCCAGTAACCTTCCATGATTATCACCACCTTTCTTTCTTGAATTTGTATCCTCTACCTTAGCGCAAAAAGAGATTTTTGTCAAAGGAAAACCCAGGACCATTGTCCAGGGCTTATTGATGTTTTAGAAAAAAGAGATGTTGTGTTTATTGGGGCCGTATTCGTAATAGAAGGGAAAATTTTTATACTTAATTATTATTTAAACTAATAATTTTAATCTCCTGCCAATATTCATAGCCATTTTTTAACCGTTTCTTTAAACCTCGCCTTTTCATTAAATAATTTAGCCAGGGTTTATTGTTCATAATATTATTTACCTTTAGTGGTACTGCCATTTTATCAAGAATTTTCATAGTCATTTGTGGCTTTGTTTTAAAAATAATGTCCCAGCAGAGATTAGAAACATTAGTTATAAAAATTCCCCCTGAATTCAAATGTTTTTGTCCTTCATGAACTAAATGATTAAGCAATTCCACTCCTTCATATGGATTATCATCAATACTTTTTGGGCGCGGCACATAGGGCGGATTACAAATCAATAAATCAAATTTTTGATTTTTAATTTTTTTCAAACCATCGCCAGTATAAAAATCGGCTCTAGGATCTTTAATATTGTCCATTGCGCATTTTATAGCATATGGATTTATGTCATTTATCAAAATTGATCTTATTTTTTTTGATTTGGTTAAAATATATTTGCTTAAAAAACCAGAGCCGCAGCCAATCTCCGCTGCTCTTTTTAAATTAGGCGATTTTACTATCTTGGCTAAAGCTTTAGCAAATAAAACAGTATCGATTGAAGGCGACCAAACATTAACATGGCTAAAATCAGAAATAGTTTGCACCCCATCATATTGAAAAATTCGATTTTTTGTGGCAAAGAGAGAAAATAAGGTATCACGCAAAGTCGGATTTTGCAAAGCTATTTGGTAATTATCTGTAATTAGAACTGGATTTTTAAAGGATGCCACATATATTTTTTTATTTTCTGGAAAAGTAATCACTCTCTTGCCCTTAACCCTGTCCTTACCCATAATGCTGGCCAATTCCACTCCATTAGCCCATATTTCTTCTCTTTTTAGATCTTTGCTGATTTTAATCATCATAAATTATATAATAATTTTAGCATTTTTAAGGAATAAATTAAAGGTTCTCTAAGAATTTGTCAGTGTATTTTGGTTCAGCTTTAATTGGCTTGGAAATCGGCCAAAGTATTTCAAACTGGGTTTTTAAAAGTTGTCTTAGTTCCATTGACTCCACTATAAAGCCAAAACTTTCTTTTTTTGAAGACATGAAAGCGACTTTATTGCCATAAGCCCAATAACCCATAGAACTTTCCACTCCCTGAGGCGCCATTCTAATTTCCCTTTTAAATTCTTTACCTACACCTAAGAAAATATTTTTTTTAATATCAACCTCTCGCCCTTTGATCCAAATCGTTCTTAAAGAAATATTTCTTCTAATCCTTTCTTTGTTGTGATTAGCCAGATAATCAGGGCCTAAAACATCTAACATATCTTTAATCGGCCAAAAGGCCTCTGTGGCCAGATCACGATAAAGTAAAACATCCTTAATCATTTGTTTAACGCCTTCAGTCCCCTCATAGTAAGTAAATTTAGGACTGATAAAATCAGTTTTTTGTTTGCTTTTTAAATCAGGCAAAATGTTTAAAAATGAAGCCTTGGCTTTTTCAATCTGATTAATTTGGTCGTTTAAAACATCTTGGACTTTTTCCGGCGGGCTGGCTTGCCAGATTTTAACGCCTTGTTTTTCTGACTGTAAAACAAGACCCTTCTTGCTTAAATCACTTAAAAAGCCATAAAGAGAAGACCTGGGCATATTTACTCTTTTAGCCAATTTGCCAGCAGGCAATGGACCGGCTTCAAGTAAAGTAGTGTAGACGAGCATATGCTCTTTTTTTAGTTGTAATTGTTGGAATATATTATCTAACATAAATTAAATTATTATTTAAAATATTAGTAGATTTGTAGTAAATTCGTAGATTAGTAACCTTATTGTCGCAACCTGACGACACTCTTTATCATATAGCGATTTATTGATATTGTCAAGTATTGTCATAGTATTATGACAAAAAATGATCTTTTAAAAAGGAGAGAAAGATGAGAAAAACAGTGATTATCGTGATCGCCTTCCTTTTTTCGGGAATGGCAAGTTATGCTGATGAACTACCAGCCAGGTCGCGGCTAACTATTAATGGACAAACTACTATCAGCGAAACACCCAAAATTGATCTGCGAGTGCATTTTGTACCCGCAGGCAATCTTTCAGCTGGCAATTTAGCGCCACTAGGATTTTTGGGATTGGGTTTTAAGCCCTTTAAATGGTTGGATTTGGAACCTGCCTTAGGCTATTATTTCCCATCAAATGAGGAAATTATCAACTTGCGGATTTCACCGTCCTGGCAAAAATTCTATGCCCTGACTGACTTTCGTTGGCGGCCTAGAAGCGATGCGGCTTACTGGTTTGGTCAGGTTGATTACAAAGCGCTAAAGTGGCTGCAACTCGGATTAGAAGAAGAATCGTGGGGCAACTTTGATGTAGATAACATCACCCATGGCTATGGCCCCAATATTCTTTTTCGCGATGACCATTGGGGGTTGGACTTGGCTTGGCACCAGCGGACTTACAAAAAAACTCTGACTGATCCTGAAAAAAGCGGCATTGAATTTTTTGTCCGCTTCCACATTTACTTAAAAAAATAAATTACGGGGATCGCAAGATCCCCAACTTTTTTCTTTTCTTAACAAAAGTTGAGAAAAGAAAAGAGAAAGAACTTTAAAAAAGAAAGGAGAAATGTAATGTCTGAAGTAAAGATTGCCAAAACATTAATGGTTGAAATAAGTATCTGTGAAGGAAAATGTGGGGGCCGTTGTAATTTTTTGGAGATCAATCGGAGATACAGGTTTATGAGACCCTTTCCTTTTATCCACGTGACTATTAGCTTTGATTGCCACTTGTTTAATCCCAAGTGGAAACCAAAAAAATCTGGGAATCTCATTAAAGGTCGTAATGGTTTTACTTCTTATAGATGCGAGGAATGCATTCAGCATTTTGGCAAAGGAGAAAAAAATGAAGAAAAGTAAAAAAATAGAATGGTTGCATCCGAGGTTACCTTTCTGTTCCACTACATTGCTTACAGTCTATGACCGAAAGCAGGACCGGACAAATATCATTTCCATCTCTGATGTTCTAGTCTGTTGCTACAAGCCGCTTTATCTCGCAGTCTGTATACGACCCAAAAGATATTCGCATGATCTGGTAATTGACACTTTGGAATTCTGTATAAATATACCGGACAGATCACTCTTAAAAAAGGTCGATCTCTGCGGTAATTGCTCGGGAAAAGATACTGATAAATTCCGAGCATTTGGATTAACGCCAGTTCCTTGCCGTGTTATTGCCGTAACCGAAGCGATAGAACAATGTTACGGACATATTGAATGTCAGATTGAGCAACCCTTTTCTCATATTATCCATCTTGGCGAGCATACTATTTTTATTGGCAAGGTTGTCGCTTCTTGGGCGAATGAAGACATGCTGGATAAAAATGGCCAGATAAAGCTTGAAAATGCCAAACCTATAATCTATGTGCCCTATCAAAGGGAAATGGGAGGTCTTGGCAAGTATCATCTGATGGGCAAGAGGATTGGGACACAAGGTTTTTCAGTAAATCAAAAATAAATTCCGGGGATCGCAAGATCCCCAACTTTTTCCTTTTCTTAACCATTGTTGAGAAAAGAAAAGAGAATGAACTTTGACAATCCTACGCTAAAGCTTCGGATTGCAAACAAAAGGAGGGGAAAATGAAAATCTTATTGATCACTCCGCACTTAAATTTAAAGCATCAAGCTTTAAGGATGTACGTTCCGCCCGGCATAGCTTATATTGCCAGTGTTATCCGTAATGCAGGGCATGAAGTCATTATTTTTGATTTTAACTTAAGAGATGAAGAAATTCTCCGAAAAGAGTTAAATAATAATGATTTCAATTTGATTGGGATTACTGTCTTTACTGACAGTTTTTACTTCACCGAACAAATTACAGCTTATATCAAAAAAATAAGGCCTGAAATCCCCATTGTCCTTGGAGGACCTCTGGTAACCTCTGCCCCTGAAGTAGTTTTAAGAAATACTGCTGCTGATATCGCAGTCTTAGGAGAGGGAGAGAAAACAATCATTGACTTGATTCAAACAATCTCAAAAAAATGCTCTCTAGCTAAGGTGCGGGGCATTTGTTATAAAAATAGAGAAGACATTCTATTTACCCAGTCGCGTCTACAAATCAAAAATCTTGATTCTATTCCTTTTCCTGCTTTTGATTTGTTTGATCTGGAGAGCTATTTTCAAGCCAAGCCAAGACTCCCTTATCTTGAGGCATTCTATCCCTTTTTAACCATGATAACTCACCGCGGCTGCGTGCATAAATGTAAATTTTGCCAAACACCTTTTCTTTGGCCGAAAATTTCATTTCGCTCAATAAAAAATGTTATAGCTGAAATAGTTTGGCAAAAAAAAGAATTCAGAGTTAGCGGAGTATTTTTCAGGGATGATAACTTTGGTCCCACAGAAAAAAGGGTCAGAATGCTTTGTCAAAATCTAATCGATTTGGATTTAAGAATAAGCTTTGATTGCCTGATGCGCGCTACGACAGTAATCTCTTTAAGCAAGCAGACTTTATGTCTGCTGAGAGAATCTGGTTTCCGAGGAATCCGTATCGGCATTGAATCAGGTGATGAGCAAATATTAAAAGAAGCGGCAAAAGGAGTAGCTCTAACAAACATTGAAAAGGCAGTAGCTGTTATCAAGGACTTTGGTTTTTCCGCTGATGGCAGTTTTCTGATGATCGGCCATCCTCAGGAGACGGAAAAATCCCTAGAAAATACATTTGCCTTTGCCTCCAAATTGGGATTAAAAACCTTAGCAGTTTGTTTTGCTCTCCCTCTGCCTGGCACTCCCTGGTATGTTAATGCCAGAAGCAGAGGATTAATTCCTGATGAAACTGAATTTTTTAGGCAACTTTGCCATTGGCAAGACAAACCAGTAGTTAACATGTCCTATGTTTCAACTGAAAAATTAATTGCCGCTGGAGATGCCTTAAGAAATCTTTAAAACTCAAAAGCGCCTCGGAATTCCGAAGCGCTTTTTATTTTATGGCAACCTCATTTAACATAATAAAACCTCATATAACTTCATACAACCTATAATAATAACGCCACAATCAACAAAGCAACAATATTCAAAATCTTGATCATGGGGTTAATCGCCGGCCCAGCTGTATCTTTATATGGATCGCCAACAGTATCGCCAGTCACAGCGGCCTGATGAGCAAAAGAACCCTTGCCGCCATAATTTCCTTCTTCAATAAATTTTTTAGCATTGTCCCAGGCGCCGCCGCCAGAAGTCATGGAAATGGCGACAAAAATTCCAGTTATAATTGAACCAACCAGTAAACCGCCCAAGGCATAAATGCCCAGAATAAAACCAACCAAAATTGGCATGACAACTGGAATTAAAGCAGGAATAATCATTTCTTTAATTGCGCTTTTGGTAACGATATCAACTGTCTTGCCATAATCTGGTTTTTCAGTGCCTTGCATAATGCCTGGCTTTTCTTTAAATTGACGGCGCACTTCTTCCACTACAGAACCAGCTGCCTTGCCCACTGCCTGCATGCATAAAGCCCCGAAATAATATGGTAAAAGTCCGCCAATAAATAAACCAACTAAAACTTTGGGATCATTAATCATAAAATTAACTCCGTCACCGAGCGCATGAGTAAAATCAGCAAATAAAACCAAAGATGCCAAAGCAGCTGAGGCAATGGCATAGCCCTTGGTTACGGCTTTAGTGGTATTGCCAACAGCATCCAAAGGATCAGTTACATTGCGCACCTCTTCGGGCAGTTTTGCCATTTCCGCAATGCCTCCGGCATTATCAGTAATTGGGCCATAAGCATCAATGGTTACAATTATGCCAGCCATAGAGAGCATGGCCATGGCCGCAATGGCAATACCATATAAACCCGCCAAAGCATAAGAGATCAAAATCGCGGCTGAAATAACAATAATTGGCCAACCAGTTGATTTCATAGACACGGCCAAGCCAGCGATGATATTAGTGCCAGGGCCGGTCTGCGAAGCAGCAGCAATTGATTGCACGGGCTTAAATTTTTTAGAAGTGTAATATTCAGTTATGGCCACCATGGCTCCGGTTACAGCCAAACCAACTAAGCCCGCTAAATAAAGATTAAAAACATTATATTGTCCATTTCCAGCCAGCAACCAATTTGTGATCGGGTAAAAAACAATAGCAGCTAAAACAGCCGCTACAATCAAGCCCTTATAAAGCGCACCCATAATATTTTTCTTGGTTCCCAAGCGGATAAAAAAACTGCCAATGATGGAAGTAATAATGGCTGCGCCGCCAATTACCAAGGGGAAAAGAATGGCCTGGTCTGAATTTTGAAAAATCAGCGAACCCAAAAGCATGGTGGCAATTGTTGTCACTGCATAGGTCTCAAATAAATCAGCGGCCATGCCCGCGCAATCACCAACATTATCACCAACATTATCAGCAATGACAGCTGGATTTCTGGGATCATCTTCAGGAATGCCGGCTTCAACTTTACCAACCAAATCAGCGCCCACATCAGCTGCCTTGGTATAAATACCGCCGCCCAGACGGGCAAAAATAGAAATTAAAGAACCGCCAAAGCCCAAACCAATTAAGGCCTGCAAATCTTTTGTTAGCAAATAAAATACAGTCACTCCCAAAAGTCCTAAACCCACAACCAAAAAGCCAGTCACTGCACCGCCTCTGACTGCCACATTCAAGGCCTCCTTAAGTCCCTTTTTAGCTGCTTCAGCCGTGCGCACATTAGCCCGAACTGAAACATTCATGCCAATATAACCGGTTAAAGCAGATAGGAAAGCACCGATTAAAAAACCCAAAGCAGTTTTCCAGCCTAATAATAAGCCGATTAATAAGAATAAGACAGCCGCTACAACTCCAATTGTTTTATACTGCCGATTTAAATAGGCCTTGGCTCCTTCCTGAATGGCCCTGGCAATCTCCTGCATCTTTTCATCCCCAGCTGGTAATTTCAGGACAAACTTAATTAAAATTAAGCCATAAATTATGGCTAATAAAGCCGCGATCAGAGCGAAAATTAATCCTGCTGTCATAAGTTTAAATTTATCAGCCAGAGGCTGATCCGCCTGTCTTGGCCCGCTTTGCCGAGGCAAGCCAAGGCCAGGCCTTTGGCGGAAAATTAAAAATTTTTTGATATATTTATTTTAGCTTTTGAGCTGAAAATTGTCAATCTAATTATTCTCGAAAAATTGACAGGGTATCATTAAAATGATATATTAAAACCGATAATTCATCTTGCTTTTAAGGCATTTTTTTATTTAAAGGGAAAAAGAATAATTTAGCACTAATTTTAGGAAAAATGCCTGGCTGGGTGAAAATGGGAAAAATTTATTAACCATAAAATAAAATCAATTCTGGTCAGAATTTTATTGATTATCATTAAAGGCTTTAAGTTCATTATAAAGTCCTTTTTTAATTTGCTAAAAATAGTCCTTAGCTATCCTGGACGCTGGCTCAGTTTTATCTTTTATAGAATTATTATTTTAAATCTCTATAAATTACTTTTAATCTTGAAAAAGGTTATCAATGCAGCTTTACCCGAAGAAAAAGTTATTCCTTTTTATCTTTTTATCAATAAATATATTTATCATCTAGCCATAATAATTCTGGTTTTGATTGTTGCTTTTACAAATATGGTAACGCCGGAAACCAAAGCCGAGGGTTTTGGGGAAAAAAGTATTTTATATGCCTTAGCAACTGGCAATAATCCTGAGGATCAATACATTGAAGAAAGCATCAGCCCATCACCTGCAGCTGCCAATTATCTAAATAATGAAAGCGCGGCTGTTTCTAGAACACCCCAGGTCTCTAATGATAATTCTGCTCCTGAAACAAATCCTATTTCCACCACTACTGAGGGCTCAGCCATTTTTAAGCCCGAAGTAGCTTCCATGCAATCAGCTCAAAAATATCGTGGTGAAGTAATTGATTATACTGTCATAGCGGGAGATACAATAGAATCCATTGCTGAAAATTATGATATTTCGCCTGAAACAATATATTGGGAAAATAACCTAAGCAAAAACAGTATCATCCGTCCTGGCCAAAAATTAAAAATCCTACCTACGACTGGTCTGGAATATAAAATTGTCAAAGGTGATAATTTAGATAAAATCGCCAAAAAATTTAAGGCCGATAAAGAAAAAATTATTGAATTTAATACATTGGCTAATGAGTCAGATATTAGTGTTGGCCAAATTTTAATTATTCCCGAGGGCCAGCCCTATAATCCACCTACCCAGCTAGTCCGCCTGGCGCCTCTCCAGCAAATTTTCCAGCAAATTCCTGAAGAAGCGCTCAACCCTGAGGGTAAAATGCTCTGGCCAAATGGCTGCCGACGCATTACTCAATATTTTAGTTGGCATCATACTGGCGTGGATATCGCCTGCAATGCAGGCACGCCCATTCGCGCCGCCGATGACGGCATAGTGAGCCAAGTATTATACCGAAATACGGGCTATGGACATTCCGTTGATATTGATCATGGCGGCGGCAAAATGACCAGATATGGGCATATGACTGAAATTTATGTTAAGCCAGGCCAAAGCGTCCAGCGCGGACAGGTGATCGGAATTGAGGGCTCAACTGGCCACTCAACTGGTCCGCATCTTCATTTTGAAGTCAGATTTTTTAACAAGGTTTATAATCCTTTGAACTACATTCGTTAGGCCTTGACAAATTATTCATATTGTTATAAGTTGGAATATAAAGCCAAAGGAGGTGATTAGCTTGGCTATAGTAAAAATTGCCGATAAAATCAGAGAACAGTTTTGGGCTCGGCTAAAGACCAAAATTGAAAAATTTACTGTGCTTGCCCATGGCAGCCAAAATAGTCAGATAGTCATTTGTAAAATAAAAAAAGGGCTGGATATAAGCCCTGAAGAAAATGCCCTCTTGATTCGCTATTTAAAAATTAAGCTAGGCAAAGATGCTAAGATTGATATTTTAAAACATGATAAGGTTAATGACCTGTCAATCCTGACTCTTTTACTCTCTGACTTTGACTCCAATATTCTCCATCAAATCTCTAAGGAGATAGAAGCGCCGTAAAAAAAATCAAACGGCGCTTTTTATTTTAAAAATAATTATTAATATATTCTTTAGTTAGCTGCTCTGATTTATCTTTAATTTTAGTCAAAGCATCAAATCTATCAGCAAAAATTTCAGCCAAAAAATGCAAATCCTTTTTGCGGAAAAAATCAAGCGGCTTTATTTTTTCTTTTTTGGCTTTAGCCATTGTGTTATCCAAAATTTCAAAGCGTTGCCAGAATTTTTGATATTGATCCTTATTTAAATTTTTATATTCGTCTTCTTTTTTAGCTGCTCTGAATATTTCTTTATCAAGTGCTGCAGAAATATCATCAAATTTAACTTCAGCTTGGTTAAATTGCTCTTTTTCTTTAACTGACAATGATTTAAAATCCGCCAATTTAATGCCCTTTTGAAACATTAAAATTTTTAAATCATCATAGGCTTTGCCGTAAATTAAAAGTTCATGATCAATAGTAGGCATTTTCGGCCCCAGTTCGGATAATTGTTTTTCCAACTGATCTCTTCTTAAAATATCAGTAATAACGTCTTCTTTAAATTTCATTTTTAATGAATCTAAAATCAAGCCCAATTCAATTAAATTTGGGCTAAACCCTTTGCCTTCTTTTAATAAAGAAATTAATGACTGCTCTTCCGGTATTTGATTCAGGGATACTTTTTGAGTTTTCTCTTTAAACTTCTGTAAAAAAGGGATTATATCAGCTTGGCCCAGAGATTTTAAGATGCTTAAAATATCCCTTCCTTCTGGTAACTTTTTGCTTAAATCCTGATTAAATTCTTCCCCTTTTCTCAAATTTTCAATATTTTCATAAATCAAGGCAATAATTTCTTTTGTTTTTTCCTCTTCTCTCTTTTTATCTGGCTGGGTTACTACCAGAGGTTGTTCTGCAAAATTTTGCATAAAAATAATATTTAAAATTTATCGATTAAATCTATACTGTAAGGCCTCGGCCAAATGTTGTGTTTTTATCTTATCACAATTTTCCAGATCACTAATAGTCCTGGCTAATTTTAAAATGCGGTGATAGGCGCGGCCTGAAAGATGAAACTGATTAACCGCGTTTTTAAGCAAAGCAATGCCTTGTTCATCAATCTGACAAAATTCCTTTATTTCCTGCGGCCTCATTTCACTGTTTGTCAGCATGGGCAAATTAGCAAATCTTTTTTGCTGAATTTTTCTAACCATTTCAATGCGCTTCCTGATTTCAGCTGAACTTTCCGCCACTTTTTGAGCAGTTAATTTTTCAAAGCTTAAGCGCGGCACTTCAATATGCAAGTCAATCCTGTCAATAATCGGGCCGGAAACTCTTTGCTGATATTTAATAATCTGGCCAGGTGAACAGGTGCAGCGCTGGTCAGGGTCAGTGGCAAATCCGCAGGGACAGGGATTTTGCGCCGCAATCAAAATAAAGCGCGCCGGATAAGTTAGAGTTCCGGAAACTCTGGCAATGGAAACCACGCCATCTTCCAATGGTTGCCTTAAGTTTTCCAAAACCTTGCGGGGAAATTCCGTAAATTCATCCAAAAATAAAACGCCGCGGTGCGCCAAGCTGATTTCACCTGGCTTGGGAATACGGCCGCCGCCGACTAAAGAAATTGCCGAGGCTGAATGGTGGGGCGAGCGATATGGCCTGCTGGTAATTAGCGGTTTATTATGAGGCAAAAGACCGGCCACGCTATAGATTTTCGTGACTTCTAAAATTTCTTCAAAAAGCATTTTCGGTAAAATTGAAGCAGTCGCTTTGGCGAGCAGGGTTTTGCCCGCGCCGGGCGGGCCTGACATGAGCACATTATGTCCGCCAGCGGCCGCAATTTCCAGAGCTCGCTTGGAATGTTCCTGGCCAGCAATATAAGCCATGTCCATTTCATAATCTTCATATTCATTTTCATAATCATTCTCGCTTTTATAAGGCGCAATTAAATTTTTACCAGTCAAATGATCAATTGCTTCAGTCAGATTTCTCACAGGATAGATATTAATGCCATTTATCAAACCGGCTTCTTCTTTGTTTATCCAAGGCACAAAAACATTTTTAAAATTATGTTCTTTGGCAAAAATTACTGCTGGCAAAATGCCATTAGTGTGGCGTAAATTCCCTTCCAAGGATAGTTCTCCTAAAAAAATAGAGTCACTTAAATTGTAATTCAGTTCCAGTTCATTTAGTAAAATGCCCAGGGCCATGGCCAGATCATAAGCCGGCCCTTCTTTTTTGAGATCAGCCGGGGCTAAATTAATTACCTTTTTCTTATCCCAAGGATATGGGAAATTGCAATTTTTAATGGCCAGACGGATTCGCTCCTTGGCTTCCTGCACAGCAGTATCTCCAAGCCCAACTATAAAAGTATCTGGTTTGCCAAAAGAAACATCAACCTCTACATCAACCAGTTGAGGGTTTAAGCCAATAACAGCGACTGAATTTAGTTTGGTTAGCATAATGTTATTTTCGGGTAGCCAAGAGCATCTGCTCTTGGCGGAATTGCTTTTATCTTAACTTAAACCCTTGACTTTTTCAAACGGATTTGTTAAGTTTTAGTCAAATTTCAAAGGAGGTCTGTTGATGAAAAAGAGTGAATTTAAAAAATTTGGAGAGGGGATTACTGATATCCTTACATCTGGGAGCGCTCAGCCGATCTTCTTAAAGGTGCAACTTCTAAAGTCCAAAGTCAAAATCGTTTACGGAATCTATCATGGGATTGGAAGTACAAAAGGTATTGATGAGTTGATCATTCGCACTGGCGTAGGAAGAGATCCAGCACGTATAAGCATAAAGGATATAGCATCAGTTGATATCGCTGATCCAAATATACTTGTTCAAAACATTAATACATTGAAAGAAATAATTGATAGGATGTATTGAACAGCAATAAAAACCGCCCACGTGGACGGTTTTTTCTTTGTTGGCAAAAAGAAAAAGAGGAGATATGTAAAAGTTCGCTCTAAAAGCAATTCTCTTATCATCTCCTCTTATTGGTGCGGACACCATTTCCATCGCTTTTAAAAAGCAAGAATAAATTCGTCCGCAAAGAAAAGGGCGAGACAATACGGGAATCATACCAAAAGGTACAGCCGTTGCGTCATCTCGCCTGATAACAATTTTATTGTAAAAAAAGCAGGAGACAATAGTTCTATCACCCACTAAAGGGTATAATGAGTGTCATCTCCCACCAAATGTGCCCCTTTGGGGTTATTTTTGGCGGACAATGCTCAAATCATTCACTTAAGAATAAGGCATTTATCATCCGCCTTTAAATTTAAAGACCGCTGACAACATGAATTATGCCTGTAATTATAATAAGAACTATAAGTACTATAAGTGCAGGCACTGCGATAAGTAGTAAAATTATAGGCCAATCTTCACGGATTCCCCGCCTCGGAAACCCTGCCTCGCTACCCATAGGAACTCCTTCTTCTGCTTCTACACAGAGAACGATTTCACCGGTTTTAGTATTTTTTACTACTCCCTTTCTAAGCATAATTTACCTCCTTAAATAATTTTTTGCGAAAGATGCCTGATCAGTGCACAATCATGGCTATGGCCAGAATTGCCAGAGGAATTATCGCCAGCAATATAAGTAATGGCCAATAGTCACCGATGATGTTGGCAATTTTTTCCCTGAAGGAAAAATATCTCCAAGGTTTCGGGTAACCAATTTCACAGCCGACTGGTACATTTTCTTCTGCTTCAACGCAGATTGTTCTTTTGACCAGAACCCCTGTTCCCCGATCTCTTTCAAAAAAAACTTCCCTTATTCTTTTGATCATTTCAACCTCCTTAAATTTTTTTAAAGCTTAACACTAAGCTTTTAAATAGTCAAAGTATTATTCTTTGGCTTTTTAAATTCACTTAAAATATAAATCATTATGCCCCCCACAATCATTATGTCAGCCAGATTAAAAACTGGCCAGAAAAATAGATTTATATAGTCAATTACATAACCAAAAATTAAACGATCTATTAAATTACTTAAGGCGCCCAAAATAATTAAAGAAGAAGCAGCAAATCCCCATAAATTATTTCTAATCAAACTTTGCCACCAGATATAGCTTAAAACTATAAGTATCACCATAACAATAACTATAATAATTATTTGGGGCAAAAATAAGCTAAAAGCAATATTTGGATTTGGTGTAAAAATAATCTGGATTAATTTATTAAAAAAATAAAATCCCTTTGGCGGGACTTTATTCAATATATAATAATATTTTATCAAACATTCAGCTAAAAACAAGGCAAAACAGACACTAACAACTAAAATAATTTTCTGAAATAATTTTAAAGCCATTTTATTGGCTAGTTAATTTTTCCTTGCATTCAACACAAGCATTTGAAGTTGGCCTCGCTAAAAGACGGTCCTCAGGTATTTCCTTAGAGCAATAAGCGCATTTGCCATAACTGCCCTCTTCAATGCGTTGTAATGCCTTTTTTATATCACGCAAGGTTTTTTCCAAAGAAAACTCAATTGATAAATTATCAGTATATTGGGCTATTTCCTCGGCATTTTCATCTTCCTTATCGCCATAATCAGGAAATTCTGAACGATAATTATCCTTAATAAATTTATCTTCCTTAGCAAAACCCGACAGTTCAGTTTCAATCTGCTTTTTTCTGGCTAAAAGATCTTTTTTAATTTTTTCTAGAATTTCTTTTTTCATAATTTTAAAAATTGGACTAAAAAATTTGCCTAGTATAATTATAGCAAATAGTAATAAATAGTATAAACGAGATTATTAAAAAAAGCAAGTATTTGAGGAAAATTTTTGGAATTGAAAAAGGCCTCGCACTGATGCCCTAAAATTTTATATTTCGTGGCCAGACGAGACCTTTATGACCTTATTAGTTTAACGCCCGCCTACGCGAGCCATTAAAAATCGGCATAAAGCCATGTATTACCCTTATGGGGCGATGAAAGGTAAAACCTTTTACCATTTTTTGGCTTGAAACCAAGCCATAATTATAAAATTTTGTGTGTTGCTAGAATGAATTTTATTTTTGTTTTTGAGATCTCCCCAAATAGACCCAATAAAAATAGTAAAAGGCATGGAAATTTAGCTAAAATTAGACTTTGGCTAGATTTCCATATATATTTAAATGTACATTATCTAAAATAATTATATCAATTGTCTGACATTTTGTCAACTTTGTTATCTTATATTAAATAGAAAAAATAGCTAAAATTAGCTATTTTTAAGTATATAATAAGGAGATAAAACAATAAGTTTATAAACAATATTCTTATAACCAATAATTAAAATATATTTTCATCCCCAACCTTTTCCCCAGCTTTTCCCCAAAGTTAGAAATTTACTCTAAAATTAGCAGAATTCCATTATTTTCAGCAATATTTAATTGAATTTTCTTAATAAATAGATTAAGTCGTTGTAATATTGGTTCAGTTAAATACAAATTTTGGCTAAAATTAGTATTATTATTGTATTTTAATACCCTTTCTATGCTTGGCTGGCTTAATATATCTTGCATAATTTGCATATTATTAGCCAAAAAAACATAATTATCCTTTTGGGCTAAAACAATTTCAATACCATCTTTATTCAAATAATCCAAATCAATATTATTTACTTGCACTTTTTCAAAATTATATTGATTTGGTTGCTTGACAATTTGAGTTATTTTACTATAATCCGGCATAATTTTCTCATTTTCAACTGGATTTGCCGTGGCTAAATATCCTTTAATTACTTCTTGAAGTTTTTCAACCTGTGGCTGATTTATTGTTTGACTTGGTTTTAAAATAGCCACTAATTTATTATCTGCTTTCATCATTAACGTTGTTTGGCCATTAATAAATGGGGCTAAATCTTTTTGCCAATCAAAATTATATAACTTCTGCCAATAAATTAAATTCTGATTTATTGAATTAAATTCATTCGAATCATATTGCTTTAAATTATTTAGAACCCAGGAAACATATTGCTGACCCCTTCCAAAATTAAGAATAGCTAGATAATCAGCTGGAATATCTGCAGATAAAACTGCTTTTTCTTCTTCGGAATTAATATCTTTGCTGGCCATAATAATCTTTTGCTCAATTATTTTTAAACCCAAGTATAAATCATCATGCTGGCTGTCCTTTAAAACAAAACTTAAAAATTTAATTTTATCTAATGGTACTTGGTTTAATCTTGCTAAAACCGCCTTTGAATTTATATATATTTTGCCAAAACTATCATGATCAAAACTTTTTAACTCTATAACCGTACTGACTTTTTGAGCTAAAGCAGGACTTTCTTTTAATGATACTAGCTTAACCTTATCTAATACCTTCTGCGAATTACTAATGGCTAAAATATTTCGTTCCAAAACCTCATTTTTTAAGATTAAATAATGCCAATTATTTTTGGTCAGTTGTTTTAGATATTCATCAATTTTATTATTGCTCAGATTAAACATTATTAAATAAGAAAGAGAATTATCTTCAGGAATTAAAGCCACGGCCGCATTATAATTTATGTAAGGGTTTAAATCTTCACTGGGCAAAACAATAAAATTATAATCTTTTTCAATTTTATTTATAAATTTATTAAAAATTAAATTATCTTTTAGCCCTTTATTATTTAAATTTAAGGAAGCATAGACAAGGGCACTTTTAGGTGTATATTTTAGAAAAACATCTTTTTTAAAATAATAATTGTAATACAAATAAAGGCAAATTAATAGGCTAAGAAGAATTGCCCCTAAAATTTTTGCCAAGAAAATAATTAAACGTTTATGCCAGAGTGTCATATGGTTACGAATCTACGAATGGGCTACAGATCTACTGATTTAATGTTTTAAGAATTTACGTAATTTAATTGTATTTAATTGGGTTGTTTTTTGCTCAATCTGATTATTGATATTTAATACGCGATAGAATCTAACTCCGCTGTAAGTAAATATGGCCATAATAGCCAATTTTTTGCCAGTTGCTTTCAAGTATCCTTGAACTTGATCAAAATCGTTTTTTGCAAATCTTTTTCCTGTCTTAATTTCCAGTATTATTTTATTGTCTATTAAAAAATCTAATCTATAAAAGCCGATAACTTTATTTTCAGAAATAATTTTAAATACTATTTGTCTTTGATAATTAATTTTTCTCAAGTTTAATTTGTTTTCTATGGCTCTCTCAAGATATTTTTTTTGATACCCATAACCCAATTCATTGGAAACCTCAAATAAAATCCCAATAATTTGATAACTCAAATCTTCATAAATTAATTTGGTTTTTGGCATACATTAAAAAATTAAAGGGAATTATTTCGCAATATCCGTAGTATCCGTAGTCATCCGTATATCCGTAACATTTCTATTTTACCAGAGCCCTTGACTTTTGCCAATAATGTGCTAAGTTTGAAGCAGTAAAACTTATCTTGAAAGGAGGCGACAATGACTGAGAGATGCGTAAAGGGTACTCTGATGGAAGACTATGCCAGGATGATTAAAGCCAATCCTCAGCTTGACTGGAATAAGTATCTAAAACCTGAAGATTGGAAAATCATTGAAGGCCGGATTATGGCCTCGGCCTGGTACCCATTTGATACTTTTCAGCGTTGCGGAGTAGCGATTTTCAAAATCATTGCTCAGGGCAAGCTGGAATTAGTCAAATTATGGGGTAAATCCCGAGCCCAATATCTTTTTACAGAAATTTATCGCAATCTAAGCGATTCACCCAATCCAATTATTGCTATCAAAAAGTATATTGGCCAGCGTAAAACGCTCACAAATTTTGACATGTTCGAGATGGAACTGGAAGAAATATCAGCCAAACATATCAAGATCAAGTCAAGGTCAGTTGAGCAAAAAAATGAGGGCAATGAGCCCTTTACCTGGCAAGTGCTGGGCTCAATTGAAAAATTGATTGAGCTGACTGGTGGCAAAAACGTAAAGGTCAAAGTTATCTCCAAAGAATGGCGAGGTGACCCGCATACCATTTCAGAATGGACCTGGGAATAATACAAAGGGGCAATCAATGATTGCCTCTTTTTCTATCATATCGTTCGCGAACGACGTGATTCTATTGACTTTTTTTAACAATTAAGCTAAGATAATGAATTAAATGTACTTTTTAAAAGGAGGAAATAATGGATAGAAAAGACCGAATTGTTATGAAATTTGGCGGCAAATGTCTGGCCAATGAACAATTAATTGTAGAGGTTGCCAATTATTTGCGACAATGCCTGACAAAACAACCGGAGCTGGAATTAGTTGTGGTTGTTTCTGCCATGGGTGATTTTACTGACCGAATATTAGAAAAAATTTATAAGCTGGCACCTAGTTCTTATACTACAGGACGCCAACTTATTGCCAGAGAAGTTGATTATGCAACCCAGGCCGGCGAAGGCATCGCCGCCGCCTTACTGGCCATTGCTTTAAATGAAATCGGGATCAAATCCAAATCGCTGAACGCTTTCCAGCTACAAATTCAAACAACCGGCGATTACCAGTCAGCTCAAATTAAGGATATTGATTTGAATCGGCTGGAAAAAGAATTCGCTAGTTATCATGTTTTGGTCGTGACTGGTTTTCAGGGCGTACATAAAGAAGATGATGCGTTTGTTACCTTGGGCCGGGGCGGTAGTGACACCACTGCAGTTGCCTTGGCAGCGCGATTAAAATGTAAATGTGAATTTTACAAATCAGCGGCAGGTATCACTGCTTTTGAGCCAAAATACTCTGATCGTGCCAAACTGCTCAAATTTATCAATTACGCTAATGCTAAGGATTTGAGCCAATATGGTTATCAGTTTTTGCAGCCACGCTGCCTGGATATAGCTCAAAGATTTTCTGTGCCCCTAGAATTCAAAGCCTCACCAGGGTTGGGCAATGATCCTGAATCTCCCGGTACGATTATTGGCGAGTCATTGGAACAAATCGAAGACACTGGCCTACAATTTTCCGCTATTGCTGTCAAAGAAAAACTGACCTTACTGACTTTTAGCCAGGTACCTAATTTACCTGGCTGGTCAGAAAAAATTTTTGGCATTTTCCAAAAAGTCAACCTGTTGGATTTTCAGCAAATCATGGCCGATAGCCAGCATCAAACCTCAATTATCAATCTGATTATGACTGACGAGGTCTCTTATCAGATTAATTGTCAGGATACCAATTTGATTACCGAAGTAATGAGCATGGACTCTAAAATTCAGCAATGCGGCGGCAAGGGCCTGACTTGTCTGACTTTTATTGACTCCCGCATGACTTATGGCCCTGGCTTTGGCTATTTAATTGGCCAAGCCCTGGCTAAAGCTAAAATCAATATTGAGGGTCAATATTCTTCGGGCAATAAAATCCACACTTTTATTGCAGGTAATACCAAAAAAGCAGTATTATCTCTGGCTAAAAAATTCAAACTATTACAGCCGAAATAAACTTTTCAGAGGCAATCAAATGATTGCCTCTTTTTTTCTTGACTTTTGATAATTATATGGTAAGTTAAAGCTAAAGCAAGCGTGTCTTATCTCTGAGAAGAGATAATTTAGGACATTTAAAAATAAAGAAAATTGTTAAAACATGGCCGCTTTGGCATGAGAATGTCAAGTTTCAATTGAAACTTTGCGGTTTTCCTTTGCAGATAAAGGAGAAAAATAATGAAACGTTTGTCTAGTGTAAAGGCACAGGAAATCAAGAGTTTGGTCAAAGTCCTAGCCAAGGAAAATATGTCATGGGGGCCGCAAACCCCAGTATCTTTTCGTGAAGTGCTCCTCATTATTTTTGAGGCCAATAAGCTTTTTGAGGGTGAGCTGATTCCTGCTTATCTCAAAGAAATCAAAAAGATTTGTTTGAGGACCCAAAATTGGCAGGAAATTGCCACGATCATTGAAGCAGTCACTGCCTATATGCCTCATCACTCTCACAAATGGCTTCTGACCATCGTTGATCCAGTCAGTCTTAATCGCGAACCAGCAGATGAGCAAGCCCTGAAGCACAATCCGCACTTCATCCTTGGTTTAAGCTTAGGTTTGTTCCGATCTTCATATTGGCTTGATCAAAACTGGCGCGCCAAGGAGCCATTTTATGAGGAACTGTGTGAATGGGTTCCTGAACTCATCTTGTGGCATGATGAATTAACTGCCAAGGCTGACAGCTTACTGCCTGATCCAGCATTTGAATCCCAGCTCTCCCAGGTTATCAAGGCGTTTTTGCGTACTGATGTACCCTGGTTTGGCGCCAGAGGCATAAGGATGTCTTGGATTATTAAAATTATAGAGAGCTCACTAAGACATCTAACTGGCCAGGGCAAAAAAATGCCATTAGCCAGAATCAGTGCCCTGATTCTTGAGCAACTGAGCTATACCTTTTTTGGCCAGATGGCTGAATGGGCTAAATTGCAATCACTTTACCTGGCATTCCCTGAACTTAATCTGACAGGTAAAAAAGCAGGATTTTTGTCTCAAAATCTGGCAGAATCCAATTTTGCCAATTTAACAGCACGACTTTCTGCTACCAATGGTCATGAGCTGGAAAAAGCAATTGCTCAAAATGCGAAGCACTACTTGGAAACCTCGGACTTTGCTCTTCTCTGGAAAATTCCTGAGCTGGCTAACAAAAATTACGTGAAAGATCTAAAAGATCGACACGAATGGTCTCAGCCAGCCCTTGATCTGCTTAATTTGCTTGCATATGAAATTTTTAAGCTGCTAGATATTCATGATAAAGCACGAGCAAGCATTAAGCTGATGCAACACCAGTTTGCTAGTATAGCAGCAATTTCCGGCAAGAGACAAATTCGAAGACAAGACCAGATAAATGCATGATATAACATGCCAGAGGCAATCAAATGATTGCCTCTTTTTTATTGACATTTTTGAACGAGGTGTTAAGATGGAATAAACAAATTAAAAATAAATGCATTTTTACAAAGGAGGTACAAAATGCAAAAATGTCCGAAATGCAATAAAGTCGAATTAGTTCATTTTAAAACAGAAAAGAATAAAAATATTACAACATACAGCTATATTTGCCCGCATTGTGAAAAGATCTCCAGAGAGATAATAGATGAACTAAAATTAAAAGAAGAAGAAGATAAGAGAATAAAGGCCAGGAAAGAAGCTGAAGAGTTGTTCTATTCTAAGATGAAAAAAATTGACTGGACAAAAATAAACTGTCCAAAGTGCAACACTCCTTTACCGCCAACTGCTTTTCAAAAAGATTTTGCAAAAGGCGAATATTGGAACTTTTATTCCTGTCCGACTTGTAAGCATTTTATGAATCTTTGCGTAGAATGCTTTAGGGTAATGGAATTAATTGTCTACCCAAAAATTACCCATCAAAAATGTTCTGGCTGCGGCAAAATAGAATATGCCAGTGATACTTGTGGAGAGTGTAAACAAGGAGAAATGCAAATCGTTGGCGGCTGCGATCCTCGCTGGGATACAAAATGTACTAATTGCGGCACTGAGGGAACTACTATGTAAGTTATTATTCAAGAGGCAATCAAACGATTGCCTCTTTTCTTTTTGACTTTTTATAAATATTATATTAAGTTTTAAATAGCGTGAGAACGCTAAAACGCCTTCAGCGAAGGCACAAAGTTCTTTGAGAAAAGAAGGAGAATGAAAATGGATATGATAACAGAAAATAGGATGGCCAATATACTTTTTGGCCAAAAAGGAAATAGCAGTTGGTTTATGGCACGAGTATTTGCCACATTAACAAAAGATGGGCCAGACAGATTTCGGCTTTTGCGTGAATTGATTGCGGAATATAGCGCAGAACCTCTTTCTGTCGATCCAAATACAAGTTATGCTCACAAAAAAGTTGAAAACATCAGCAAAGGATTGATGGCCCTAACAGCAACCGATCTAGATTCAAATTCCTGGCTTGACTTATTTGCAGAACCTTTTGACAAAGGCACAGATCCAAATGCTTTTGAGACAATAGCCACGGAGAAGATTATAGAAAATGCCTCATTCTATTATACACTCGGTTTAGTTTTAGGCATTTTTCAGTCAAGCAACTGGCTGGATAATAACTGGACAAAGAATGTTTTGGCAGAGAAAATACCCGGCACTTTGGCCAAAATTATCTTTTGCCAAAATAAGTTAACTGAATCCTTCCGAATTCACGAGAGTTACGAGAGTGAACTTTCCAAAGCTACCAAGCAATTTTTAAGAGAGACACCCTATTGGCACACGCGGATTACAATGCTCATGAAGTCAATTTATGAACCAATTACTCATAGAAATACTTCCACAATTGGCCAATTGATTGTTGAGCAGCTAAATTACGCCATATTCGGAGCTTTCAATTTCACCTCGCGCATTGATTCTTTAGCCCTGTATTGGCAAGAACTAAACAAGAAACAAGAATAATTCCAATCTTTAACTAAAGCACTCCAAGAGGCAATCAAACGATTGCCTCTTTTTCTTTTGACAATTTTGCATTAAAGTGCTAAGTTCTAAATGACGTGAGAGCGTCAATGTCTCTAGGCGGAGACAAAAGTTCTTTGAGAGGAGAATGAAGATGGCGAAAAATTACCAGCAAGCGGTAGAAATCCTTTTTGAGGCAGAGAAAAAGAAGCCGATAGTAGAGGTTTTAAAAATCCTCGGCCAAAATGCGCAAAAAGGACTTGATGCAGATGTCCTGAGAAAGATAGCCTCAATTTGTCATGACAACGACGAATTGTCAGAATTTGACATTGCTAAAATAATCAAGGCCACAAGCTATTGTGACCCTGCAAATAGCGCATTCTGGATTTACATCGTTTCCGGGCTATTTGAACCAAATTGGAAGCCCTTTATCTCTAGACACGACACTTCCTTGGAAGAGATTGGCTCAAAGGTATATACTGTTATAAGCGGTATTGCTTTAGGGGTTTTTGAGACAGCAAACATGAAAGAATATCCTGATTTTAGGCTTGGCGAGAATATACCCCAGGCAATAAAACATATGATTTTTTGCAAAAACGAACTCATAAAAATCTACGACCAGGCCTATAAGAAACGAGTCAATCTAAAATCAAGCGGTGTAAAAAAATTTCAAGGTCAGCTGTGCAATCTGATCAAAGCTTTTGGCAAAAAACTAAGAGATGAAGAAAATGAACTTCGTCTTAGCAATGTGAGGCCACTCATTACTCACTTGGATTTTGGCCTTAAAGAACTAGAGGGCAAAGATCTCTCCTGCCTTGGGCTTCTAATCATGGAGCAAATCAACTATTCAATATTGAATTTGCTCTCGCCATTAGAAATTCAAAAAATGATCATCGACCATATAACTCACAACAGATAAAATTTCAAAGGGGCAATCAAATGATTGCCTCTTTTTCTTTTTCTAAAACAACGAAGAAGCGATTAATGAATCGCTTCTTCGTTTTATATGAGTACTTTTATCTTTCTCTGCGGTTAAAAAATCCTCTCTTTTCCCTGCCGCCAGAACTGCCTCGTCCGCCGTGCCCAAAACCACTGCGTCTGTCAGAATCTCTTCTAGCGCCAAATTCACCAGTAAAAGGAGGGGGAGTATTGCCGCCTTCAATTAATGACAAATTAATTCTGCCCTGGCTATCAATTTCAATCACTTTAACCGTTACTTCCATGCCTTCGGTCACTACATCAGTCACTTTATTAACGCGGGTTGGAGCTAATTTAGAAATATGAATCATGCCGTCTTTACCAGGCAAAATTTCCACAAACGCGCCAAAGTCCATGATGCGCACGACTTTGCCCTTATAAGTTTCGCCGACTTCTGGCACCTTTACAATATTTTTAATCCATAAAACAGCTTTTTCTGACATCTCGGGATTATTGGAAGTTACCATGACCAAACCGCTGTCATCAACATCAATACTCACGCCTGTTTCATCAATTATTTTATTAATCATTTTGCCGCCCGGCCCAATCACATCTTTAATCATGTCTGGTGGAATAGCAAAGGCCGTAATTCTTGGCGCAAAAGGCGAAAGATCTGCTCGCGGCTCGCTAATGCACTTTTTTATACCATCCAAAACTTGGTTTAATGCTTTACGCCCTTGCTTTAGGGTCTTTTCTATCATTTCCATGGTTAAGCCATCTGTCTTTGTATCCATCTGAATCGCAGTCAAGCCATTTTGCGTGCCAGTGATTTTAAAATCCATACCGCCTGGCCCGTCTTCAAAATCCTGGATATCGGTTACAATTTTATAACCGCCCTTGCCATCAACTGCCAAACCCATGGCAATACCAGCCACTGGATTTTTTATTGGCACGCCAGCATCCATCAAAGCCAGAGTAGAACCGCAGGTTGAAGCCATTGAACTGGAACCATTTGAGCCCAAAGTTTCAGATACAACTAAAATTGTATAAGGAAAATCTTCTTTGGCTGGAATAACAGGATTCAAGGCCTTTTCAGCCAGAGCGCCATGGCCAATTTCTCGTCTGCCCATGCCGCCCAGCTTTTTAACTTCGCCCACAGAATAGGGTGGGAAATTATAATAATGAATGTATCTTTTTTCACCAACTAGCTCCATTGTGTCCAATGACTGGACATCGCCTGGCGAACCTAAGGTGACAAAAGACATAACTTGAGTTTCACCTCGGGCAAATAAGCCCGTACCATGAATTCTTTTTAATAAGCCGACTTCAAAAGACAGTGGCCTAATTTCGTCTAATTTGCGGCCGTCAATACGCACTTCGCGTTCCATGATGGCTGCGGAAATTTTAACCTCTGCTAATTTGGCAATTTTTTCAACTGCATAACTGATTAAATCCTCGCTAATTCCTTCACCGGTTAAGGTTCTTTCCAATTCTGCGACTAGTTCATTAAGCCCGTGCTTGCGCAAGGCCTTGGTTGGTTTTTTTTCGTTTAAAATATATGGATCAACTTTAGCAGCCACAAAGGCCTCAACTTTTTTAGTAACCTCGGCCTTGGCTTGTAAAGTTTCTTCTGATTCTTTTGGCATCAAAGCCAAGATTGCAAGTTTTTCTTTGCCAACCTCTTTTTGCAATTTTTTAATTAAATCTAAAATTTCTTTAAGGGATTTGCTGCCGAATTTAAAAGCCTCCATAATAGTTTCTTCTGGAATTTCTTTGGCTTCAGCTTCAATCATGATTATTTTTTCCGGTGTGCCGGCTAAATTTAATTCCAAATCGCCTTCGGCTAATTCTGCTACAGTCGGGTTTAAAATAAACTGCCCGTCTTTTCTACCAACAGTCACCCCTGCTATCGGGCCATTCCAAGGGATATTGGAAATTGCCAAAGCCGCTGATGCAGCAATCAGGCCAACCATTTTGGATTCATTTTCACTGTCATAAGATAAGGTTGTAACTATAACCTGGACTTCATTTCTGATGTCTTCGGGAAATAATGGCCTAATGGCACGGTCAATTAAACGGCCGTTTAAAACCGCACCGTCGCTGGGCCTGCCTTCTCGTTTAACAAAACGAGAACCTTTAATTCTGCCGGCGGCGTAAAATCTTTCCTCAAATTCCACGGTGAGCGGAAAAAAATCAATTCCTTCGCGGATTTCATTGGAAATTACTGCCGTAGCTAAAACAACTGTGTCGCCGTAGGACACAGTTACGCTGCCATTAGCTTGCAAAGCTAATTTACCGGTCTCAATAATGAGTTTGCGGCCAGCGATTTCTGTCTCAAAACGCAATGTTTCTGACATAAATTTTCCTTCTAAGCTGACCGACAAACTCCTGAACTTGTTGAATAAACAAGCAACAGTATGTTTGTCGACCAACCTTATTTAATTAATTTTTAATTATAAATTATTAATTTTTAATCAATTAACTAATGATTCAATGTTTAAATTATTGAATTAAGTCATTAAAAAATTTATTAGTCATTAATCATTAAAAATTAGACATTCAAATTCTATCTTCTTCTTCTCAAAACTGATTTCAAAAGGTACTTACCCGGTTCTTTACCCAAATCAATATAATCATCCACCACTTCAATCAATTTCCCGGAAGTGCTTTTGGCAAATGAAATTAATTCCACTAAACAACCCTTATTTTCTCTTAAATAATGGATCAAGGGAATAAAGTCACCATCGCCAGTCACTAAAACAACCACGTCAAGTTTGTCAGCCATTTTAATGGCATCGACTGCCAAACCCACATCCCAATCGCCCTTTTTAGCTCCGCCGGGAAAAATCTGCAATTCTTTTGTCTTAACTTCAAAGCCCTGTTTGCTTAATATTTCTAAAAACTTTTTTTCCTCTCCGCCAATAGTAATAATGCCATAAGCCACGGCACGAATTAATTTGCGGCCAGCGACTGCTGTTTTTAAAATCTCCTGAAAATTAACATTGGCCTTGTATAAATTCTTGGCTGAATGGTACATGTTTTGGACATCTACGAAAATGCCCACTCTTTGATCTTTGTGTTTTATCATACACGAATTTTTGCAAATTTTTGACTAATTAGTCTTAATTCGCGTTAATTAGGACAAACAAAAACCCCGCTTTCACGGGGAATTGTCTTATGTAGTAATTGTTTTTAATTTTAAAGCTTTAGTCAATTTCTCGTAACTTTCCTGATTTTCTCTTCTTAAATAGGTTAGCAACTTTTTCCTTTCCTGTACTTTTTTAATCAGACCCAAACGTGAAGAATAATCATGCTTGTGTTCTTTCATGTGGGTAGTCAGCTGTTTGATCTCTTCAGTTAAAATCGCAATTTGCACTTCAGCTGAACCAGTGTCTGTGGCATGAATGCGGAATTTTTTTATAACCCGATCCTTTTGTTCTTTTGAGAGTGGCATAGTTGTTTTGCTTTCTTGTGCGCTTATCCGAGCTGGTCCCTTGCCTGGGATTAGCCAAGAGTAACGCTTTATTTTGTTAATTAATAATATAGTATCAATAAAATTAATGGCTGTCAAGGCAAAATAGGTCACTAATAAGTTATGAGGTTGACTTTTCCCTAAAATCTGCTAAGCTATTAAAATAGTTTTTTAACAACCCAAAACCAATCCGCCTTCGCTTCCACCTGCGCTAAAGCTTCGGTGGATAAAAAAGCTACGGCGGATGAAGAGGAGGAAAAATGGATTTCTTAAAGGATTTTTTAGAGGATGGTATTATTCAGTCAGAGTTACTGCTTGATGCGGGAGTCATTCATGGGGTTTCAACGAAAAAATTCGGGAACATGTCTTCTGACAGGAGCAATAAAAAGGAAGCCGAAGACAACACCCAAAAATTTCTTGGAGTATTAGGTTTAAGCTTAGAACAAATAAGCTTAATCAAGCTTCCAGTCACCAATTCTTCCAATGTTGCCCAAATCAGACAGCCCAAAGAAAAAGGCATTCTCAAACTCGCTGAGCATGGCAAGCTAATTAAAGACCAGCACGAATTTAGCCATAAATCAGGCATTGATGCGGCAATATGCGCAGCTGAAAATACCTGTCTGGCCATTTTACCAGCAGATTGCGCGGCTGTCATGGTTTTTGACCCAAAAACAAAAAGTTATGCCATTATCCACGCGGGCAAAGAGGGCGTGGAAGCTGGCATAATTTTTAAAGGGATAACAGTTTTCAGGAATTGGGCGCATTTTAACCCGGAAAAGCTCCGTTGTTATATCGGGCCCAACATTTGCCCTAAATGCTATAGAATCGGCAATAAAAATTTTAATCTGGCAGCAGAAATTAAGTACCAGCTCAAGCAGGTTTTTGTACTGGAAAAAAATATTTCCATTTCCAAATTCTGCACTTGCCATGATCACGAACATTTTTATTCGCACTACCGCGCTAAGGACAAAGAAACCGAAGGTCGGCAAATCGCTATTATTGGCAGGAAGTAAAATTCCAAAAGGAGGAACTGCTAATGATTAAATGGTTAAAGTGTCAACTCCAAAAGTGGCATGAGTATCGCTGGTTTTGGGGAGTTGGCTGGGTCAGAAAAACTAGTCATGGCATTTTACCCAGCAAATACAAAACACCGGAGAAAATCAAAGCTTTCAAAAAGGAGGTTGAAGAAGTAACCAGGGCAGTTGAGAATCAATCAAGTGATTCTTTTCCTGGGATCAGATTGTAGGCAAAAAGTGAATTTAAAAAGAGGTTGAGTAATTCAACCTCTCTTTTTTTTAGCTCTTATCTAGCGCGTATAGACTGAGGATTAAGAACGCTAGAATTGACATTAAGATAAGCACGACCTTTAAATTCAGGTATGTTTTTTTTGGTGCTACATAGAGGGTATTTCCCTTTTTGCTTATTTCAGCAGTAGTATAGATCACAGAAGGTACTGTCCAGCCAAGTAAATCAATCTTCTTTGAGGCATATTGGAAAATATTGGGTGTTTGCGGATCAGGCCTCCAAGCCTCAAAGACAAATCTTTCATAATGACGATACCCTTCAGATTTATCTATGCTGAAAGTTAAGATTGCTTCCTTTCCCCAACTTCCAATTTCTGAAAAATCTTTCTGGATAGAGAAGATCTGATGATTTACTTCTTGGGCTGGTAAAATCTGGCCATTAAATTTCGGAATTTCAATTTTTGTGATTTCCGGCGGATTTACCACGTCTTTAATTAAAATACCACTGAAGAAGAGTAAAAATATTACACCTATACCTGCTAAAACTTTATTCATTTTTCTCCTCCTTAAATCCTACAATTAAAAGTAGTAGGCCAAACCCTATACTAATAATTGCTGTGAAAATATTAATCATAATAGTGCCTACCTTTGGATTTATACCCTTTTCTACTTTAGGTAAAACAACTAATGTTTTATCCTTCAAAATTATTTGGCTTATTTCATGATACTCGTGTCCCCAAGGCTCTATTTCGCTTTCAGCACACTGAAAAGTATTGGCAGTTATTGGATCGGGTCGCAGAATAGCTATTTTAACGCGAACATAATCATAGGAGTTTATATCGTAAGTTAATATTGCTTCTTTACCCCAATTCATTGCTTCAGAAAATGGAGCTTTAATCGTCACTGTTGGAAAAATATTTGCTGAAAAAAAGAAACCTCTGAACATTATTGGTGGAAATGATAATAATCTTTCAGGTGAAAAAATTCTGCCACCGAAGTTTTGAAAATTTATTTCATAAGGATGTAGTATTGGGTCAAGAAATTTTTCTGAAGGAATCCTGAACACATGAATAGTTTGCCAAATTAAAAATAATCCAGCGACTAGAGAAATACTTCCGACTAATTTCAGTTTCAGTTTTTTAGAAATTTTTTTCATTTTTCTCCTCCTTTGTTTTTTTCATTCTCTTGACAATCATCATAAATACCAATGATAATTGGTCCGAAAAGAAGAAGCAGTAATCCAATTACTCCATAGATTCCAAAGATGATTTTAATAATCACTTCATCAACGCCAAAAATTTTTGTGAAGCAAAGAATAATAATAGCAATTATTGTCATTTTCAGAAGTAAATCCATAATTCGGTCGATCTCTTTGCCCATTTTCATTCTCCTTTGTTTTCAAAGTCCAATTTTCAGCCCACTAATTTTTAATGAGCTGGAAAAAGGAGAGGAATTGTACTCCTCTCAATATTTTTGGTTTACAAATGCTTTTTTAATTCTCGCTTGGCATTGATTAGCTGGAATTGTCATTACGGTTTGTATGTTTTAAATGTTGTGCAATTGAACCAGCTATAATCGCTGACAGAAAAAGTCCTCCCCATATCCAGCCAAAAATAGTTTCTAAACCATCAAAATGGGTATTTAACCAATTAGTGAAAAGAATTTCTGTACTTGGAAAGTAACTATGCAAAATAAGAAAAGTGAGTGGTGGCAGTAATCCTATAGTTAATGGGAAAAACATGAAAATTATAAATAAGATCAAGGAAATTTTTTCCAACACCAGAATTTTTTTTAGACTTTTATTTTTCATTTTTCTTCTCCTCTATTCTTCTTTTTTTCTCTTTTATTAATCTCTATCCAGCTATGGATAAGTGGATAAGCGACAAATAAGAAAAGGGTTGTAATAGCACCTATTAACAGCACTAGGTCTGAATTGTAAAATTGATGAAGAATATAAGTGCAAAAAAATACAATTAACGTTATTGTTACAATTATAATCTCTAACATTCTTTCTCCTTTCTTTTTAAAGAACATTTTGATCTTTCACTATAATCAAAATCTTAAATTACGTCAATAAATATGACGAAAATAATAGATAAAATTGCTAAAATAAGCACAAATTGCTTATATTATAATTAAAAAGTTGATAAAATTCTTGACATTTTTTGGAATGTATGATAAGTTAAAAACGATTGCTCATGCGGCAAGGAATTCAGACTTTAGTCTTTTATGGGCCTTATAAAACCCTGAAGGGTGAACTCCGAAAGGCATGAGCAATCGCGAATATATGGAAATCCTAGACCAATTACAAAACCTTGATTTAAAGCCAAATGAAGCCAGAACATTTCTGGCTATTTTGGAAATTGGGCCGGCTTCAATTTCAGACATTGCCAAACGAGCCAAAATTAAAAGGCCGACAACTTATTATTTGATTGAGGAATTAATTAAAAAAGGACTTATTTTAAAAGTTCCAGCTGGTAAAAGGGTTTTTTATAAAGCCATTGATCCCAAACAAATTCTAAACCTTCTTGAAAAGAAAAAAAGTAATTTTGAGAAAATTTTGCCAAATTTAGAGGCCTTATTTTTAGCCAAGCCCAGCCAGCCTAAGGTCAGATTTTTTGAAGGCAAAGAGGGACTTAGGAATATTTATGAAGAAATGTTAAAGACCTCAAAAAAAGTTTATTCTATTTTTTCTTTTGATGATTTTTTAACAGTATTTACGGAAAAAGAAAATGAAGAATTTTTTGAGATAATAAAAAACGCCGGAGGTATATTTTATGATTTAATTAAATCAACACCGTTAGCCAAAAAATCTGTCAAAGAAGAAATTTATAGAAAAGGCGTGACTAAAATTAAATTTTTGCCAGTTGATTTTAAGGTTTCAATTGACCAGTTAGTTTCCGGCAATAAAGTAGCCATGATTTCTTTTAAATCATTGGCTGGCGTGATCATTGAAGACCAAGATATTGCTAATTCACAAAAAGAATTAATTAAATATCTTTGGCAGACAATATAAAAAATCAATTAACTTATTAAATGTTAAACAATATGTCATTTTTAAAAGTCATGAAAGAGTGGATCGAAAATATTAAGCATGGTAAAAAACTGTATTTCATTGTTGAAAGCCTTGATCCAAAAATAATCCAAGAATACCATGATTTGCATTGGTATATTGAAGAAAGCTATGGGAAGGGTAAATTTCCAGCTACAATTATCTTCATTGGTATGGAAGGCAAATCACAAGATAAAATATTTGTTTATTATGATGACAGGGAAACGAACAAAACAGAAATTGAAAAAGTATTATTAGAATTTGGTATTCACATTAAAAAATAATTCAGATTAAATAAAACGGCTCTTTAAGGGAGCTTTTTTATTTGTAAAAAATTTATTTGTGTCGTACAATTATAGTATGACAAAATTAGAACAACTCACTAAAGAATTCCTCGAGTACCTAGAAATTGAGAAAGGGCGCTCCCAAAAGACGACCGATAATTATAAATTTTACCTCAAGCGCTTTTTTAGCTGGGCAAAAATTAAGGAGCCGAGCCAGATTGAACAGGATTTGGTGCGCAATTATCGCTTATGGTTAAACCGGCTAAAAGATCGGGCCGGACAACTTTTGAAAAAGAATACGCAAAATTACCATTTGATTGCTTTGCGCACATTTTTAAAGTATTTGGCCAAACGAGATATTAAAACTTTGGCACCGGAAAAAATTGAACTGGCCAAAATGCCAGACAGGCAAATTGAATTTTTAGAAGGTTCTGATTTAGAGAACTTTTTGGAAGGCCCGTTCAAAATTGAACAGCAAGAAATTATCAAATATCGCGACAAAGCAATTTTAGAAACCTTATTTTCCACTGGCTTGCGCGTTTCTGAATTAGCCAATTTAAAAAAAGACAGCATCAATTTAAACAAAGAAGAATTTACAGTGCGCGGCAAGGGTTCAAAGCTGCGCGTGGTTTTTCTGTCCAATCAAGCCAAGCACTGGCTGAAAAAATATTTGGATGTTAGAAAAGATATGTCTGGCTATTTATTTACCAATCATGACAAAGCCAGCTTAAAAAGAAGTAAAAACAAAGATGATAAAGGTTTAACTCCGCGCAGCGTGCAAAGAATCGTGGAAAAATATGCCAAAATAGCGGGCATTACTAAGAAAATCACGCCCCATGTTTTGCGCCATTCCTTTGCCACTGATTTACTGCAAAACGGGGCTGATATCCGCTCTGTCCAAGCCATGCTGGGCCATTCTTCAATTACCACAACACAAATATACACCCATATCACTGATAAACAATTAAGAGAGGTATATAAAAGTTTTCATGGGAGAAAAAGAAAAGGAGAATAGATTGACAAGATGCCAATTTTTTGCTAAAATAGAACTATTGTTTTTTAAAATATATTCCAAAATTGAAAATTGATTATTGATCATTAAATCTGGCCCCGCCCAGATGCAAGTTTATGTAATCCATCCTAGAACGGATAAATTGTCACAGAAAGACAATTAATGGTTTGATTATATAATACACAGACTTGCATCTGGGCCCCGTAGTTCAATGGATAGAACGAAAGCCTTCTAAGCTTTAGATCTAGGTCCGATTCCTAGCGGGGTCATAAATTTTTGCAGAGCAAAAATTTAGTGTAATGAGTAATTTGTATTGAGTATTTTTGAATAAATTTTACCTATCCCTATTTACAAATTACTAATTACCAATTACCAAATTTTACCTTCGGTAAAATTTATGGTGGCTATAGTTTAACGGTAGAACAGCGGGTTGTGGTCCCGCCAGCGAGGGTTCAACTCCCCTTGACCAAAGACTTTCAATGCAATAAATTGATGTTATCAATCAAATTATTAGGGTGTGAAATGTATTTAAATAAATTGGAATAATATGCCAGCAGAATTAAATATCATATATAAACAATTAAAAAACTTACAATCTCAGCTTCCAGATTTAGACCTTCACTGCAGGGAGATTATAGTAAATAATTATAATAAGTTAATTGATAACTTATCGTCTTTAACGCAAAAGGATTATTCTTATTTAAAACTTGGCAATGGAGATATAGTGAGGACAAGCACTGGCTGGAATGATGGACAACAAAGATATTATGTAGATTCATTAAAGGCGAATCTGGGATTGGCGATAGGAGCATTACAAGGAGAATTAAACATTGATGATGATACTGATATCGGCAAAAATATCATAAACATTATAAATCAGAATAAAAATGCAGTTGCAGTTGACATTAAACAAACAGTTAATCAGTTATTAGAGCAAGAAACAGATGAAGATATAAAAAAGAAACTTAAAGAATTGCAAGAGGCTATCACAAATAAAGATAAAAGCAAATTAGGACAGATATTGAAATGGCTTATTGATAAAGGATTAATTGAATTATTAATAAAAGTATTACCAGAAATTTTAAAAGTTTTTTATTAAAATAATTATGGCGGGTATAGTTTAACGGTAGAACAGCGGGTTGTGGTCCCGCTGGCCTGGGTTCAACTCCCAGTACTCGCCCCGACAGGCTAAAAGCAGGGTTTTCACCCTGTTTTTTGTTTTGTTCTTTAAAAATTTAAAATCAAACATATAAAATGCCTTCCATACAGAATTCTTGGTATTTGCCAAAATATAAACTATAATATAATAGTAAGAGGTCAATACAAATTAAATAACATAATTATTAAGTTTAATTCTATGAAAAAAACTTCAATAATGATATTGGGATTTATTGGTGGCGTTGCTGGATTATTAGGGGCTACCTTTGGTTATTTTGTCGGCAATATCAGCTCCGCCTTTGGCGGTGGCTCAGATCTTATTATTGCCAGTCTAATAGCTGTAATTTTATCAATTATGGGGATTGTTGGCGGTGTAATAGCCAAGAGTAACACTAGAACCTCTGGCTATTTAATGTTGATTGCCGGAATAGAGGGATTAATAGCTATTTCGATTGGATATTTCATAGCAGGACCCTTATTGATTGTTGGCGGTATTTTATCATTGCAAGAGGCAAAAAAAGAAAAAATACCTTTTGATAAGAAAAAATTTTATATATGGCTAGGGGTTGGCATTGCAATTTTAATTATTTTGATGTTAGGTTATAGCTCAAATAGTAAGCCTAAAAATGGTTCTGGAACTGTGTTAAATAATACAACTAATACTAATCAAGCAATTAATAATGAAAATAAAAAAAGCTGTCCCGATATTATTAAAACAGCTTCTAAGTATGATTTCTTCTGGTCAAAAAGTGATGCTGGGTATGACACCCTATATCTTTATGCAGACTTTATATTAGATATGCAATTTAATGATGATTTTCTTTTAGCAAATAAACCCAATATTTCTGATTTTATGAGAGATTATGTAGCTTGTAAAAAGGGCTCCGAAACAGGGGAAAGCATAAATAAGTTATATTGCAAACCTATTTATATTTACGAACCAATGCTTGAGAAAAAAAATATAGATAAAGATGGTAATGTAATAAGCACGGACGATAAATATCTTAAGGCTTTTATATTTGATATTCAAGGGAAAGATCTAAAAAATGTAAATGATTTAAAGAGCTTGAAGATGGAATCAATAACTTGTTCTGATAGTTGGTTATAATACACAATATACTAATTTTATTACCTATATTACACCTCCTCCATCCCTTTTCATTTATTTAAACGAAAGCGAGGATAAATACCTCGCTTTTTTGTCTCTCGCTCTTCATTTTCTTCCTTTAACTTCAAACAAAAATATGATACCTTAATATCAAAAATGAGATTTAATATATCATTTTTAATAAAGTGTGAATTATGAATTTGTGTATTTATTGTTTCAAAAAACTGAAAGAAAAAAATAAAACAAAAGACCATCTATTCCCCAAATCCTGGTATCCTGAAGATACCCTTTTAGATTTAGAAAGGTGGACTGTTCCCGCTTGTTATAAATGCAATCAAAAATATGGCACAATTGAAGATGATTTATTATTAAGAATTGGAATTTGTATTGATCCTAATGAAAATAGCGCAAAGGGCATATCTGAAAAAGCCAAAAATAAATTTTTTTATTTATCAGAAATTGATAAAAGGAAAGCAGGAAGAAAAGATAAAAATTTTGAAAAAATTATAAAAAATTTAAAAAAATATGTTCCCAATAAAACTTTAAAGGGAATGACACCAAAAGCTGATGTCAGAAGTGAAATGGCAATTACTATACCAAATAAATATTTATTAGCTTTAGGTAAAAAGATTATTACGGGATTAGAGCATATATGCAGACAAAAATTAATCAATAAGGGCAGGATAACTGAAATATTTTATGTTTATGCTGAAGATAATTTAGAAAATTCTTACACAAAGTGGTCAAAACTTCTCAATCAAAACAAAATAAATATAAATTTGGGGCCAGCATTTAAAGTAGAATACGGAGTAGACCCAAAGAATGAAAATACAGCCATTTATCACATCACTATTTGGAATCATTTTGAATTATGGGGTTGGGCTTATAAACCCAGGTTAAAAAGGAAAATATTACTTATATATTATAAATTAAAAAGATATTTAAGATATAAATTAAATTTATCAGAAGGAAAGCCGAACGACAAAGACTTTAATCTTGGGTAGAGGATATAAAATGCCATTTTACATTTACAAATCATTTGAATTGTGTCGTGATATGCTAAATTAATTACTTATATTACTAATCCCCCCACTCTTTTACAACAAAGCGAGGACAAAACCCCTCGCTTTTTGTTTTAAGCTTAGCAGAAAATTCAAAATTATCTTTGGTTGACTTTCTTCAAAAAAAATGTAAAAATATACGTATAAATTAAAAAATTTATGAAACTAACAGACAACGAAAAACGAGATATAAGAAAATACATTGACGCAGGCAAACCGCTACCTGAAAAGTATCGTTTCTTATTATTTGAAGAAGCTAAAGAAGTAGAATTACTTTGGAATGGCAAAACAGGCGAGGTCACCAATTTAGTGCTTCCTTTTCAGACAATTGAACATATTGATGAGCCCAGAAGCGAAGAAGCTAAAAAAGCTCAAATGGATCTATTTAATACTTCTGGCAGACAAATTGCGGGCTGGACTAATAAACTTATATGGGGCGATAACAAGTTAATTTTGTCGTCCTTAAAAAATGGTCCTTTAAGAAAACAAATAGAAGCAGAGGGTGGGTTAAAATTAGTTTATATTGACCCTCCTTTTGATGTTGGAGCAGATTTTTCAATGGATATAAAAATTGGCGATGAAGAATTTACTAAGAAACCCTCTATAATTGAGGAGATTGCTTTTCGTGATACTTGGGGCAAAGGAATTGATAGTTTTATTACGATGATTTATGAAAGATTAAAACTAATTCAAGGGCTATTGGCGGATGATGGAAGTATATATGTGCATTGCGACTGGAGAGTGAGCTCCTATTTAAAACTTATTTTGGATGAAATTTTTGGAAAAAATAATTTTAAAAATACAATTATCTGGGAAAGAAGTTCAACTGGGAACAAAGCTATTTCAGACAAACAATTTCCTCGTGTTTATGATAATATACATTTTTATTCCAAGAGTGATATTACAAAAATAAATTTACAGTATGAAGAATATGACCAAGAATATATTGACTATAATTTTCAATATACAGATGAAAGAGGTCGTTATAGGCGCCAAATTTTAGGAACCCGAGGAGCCAACTCAATTAAAGAATTGGAAAAAGATAATAGAATTTTAACTACAAAAACTGGCAAAAAATATTTCAAACAATACTTACACGAAAGCAAGGGATTACCTTTAACAGATTTTTGGCTGGGTACAAAGGTTCCAGATTTAAGAAGACAAGGTGGAATGACTGCTGAAAATTTAAATTACCCGACACAAAAACCAGAGGTGCTAATAGAAAGAATAATTAAAGCATCCTCTAGTGAAAATGATTTAGTTGGCGATTTCTTCTGCGGTTCAGGAGTTTTAATGGCAGTTGCAGAAAAATTAAAAAGAAAGTGGATTGGTTCAGATTTAGGCAGGTTTTCAATTCACACTTCAAGAAAGAGAATGATTGAACTTCAAAGACAATTAAAAAAAGAGAGCAAAGACTTTAGGGCTTTTGAAATTCTAAACATTGGCAAATATGAAAGAGAATTTTATGTTGGCACTAATCCTAATTTAAGAGAAGAAGAAAAACAAAAACAATTACAGCAAAAAGAAAAGCAATTTATTGAATTGATTTTATCAGCCTACAAAGCAGAACCTGTTAATTCATACAATAATTTTGTCGGTAAAAAACGAGACAGGCTGGTTGCCATTGGTTCAGTTACTTCCCCCGTGACAATTGATTTAGTAAATAATGTAGTGGAAGAATGTAAGCAAAAAGGCGTTACCAAAGTTGATATACTTGGTTTTGATTATGAAATGGGCTTAGACTTTACAGAAACTAAAAAGCAAGGCTTAGATATTCAATTTAAAGTTATTCCCCGAGAGGTCTTTGACAAACAAGCAGTAGAAAAAGGTCAGGTTAAATTTTATGATGTTGCTTATATAGAAATAAAACCAATTATTAAAAAGGACACCGTAGCAGTTGAGTTGACTGATTTTAGCGTATTTTATAATCAAGATAGCTCTGGTGAAGTAGAAGAAAAATTAAAATCAGATCAAAGTAAAGTGGTAATAAGAAATGGGCAAGTTATTAAACTTCATAAGGACAAAAATACAGATATTATTGAGGAAGAAGTGCTAACAAAAAAATGGACAGACTGGGTTGATTACTGGGCAGTGGATTTTAATTTTGAAAGTAAAAAAGAAATTATCAGAGTAATTGACCCTAAAACAGAGGAAGAAAAAGAAGAATGGACTGGAAATTATATTTTTGAAAATGAATGGCAATCGTTCAGGACTAAAAAGGATAGAAAACTGGAACTTACTTCAGCACCTAAAAATGTTGCCAAAGGTGAAAAATATAAAATTGCGGTTAAGGTTGTTGATATCTTTGGCAATGATACTACTAAGATAATAGAGGTGAAAATATAATGAGAATTTATTTTACTATCAATAACATAGGGTGTTCAATAGAAGATTTAGATAATTCAGAATTAAATATTGAATTCATCAATTTTTACAATACTTATTTTAATACTGAAAGAGAAAAGCTAATTGGTATTATTGAAAATAATTTAGAAAAAATATTTAGAAAAGCTGAAACATTCTTTCAAAATAAAATTAGCGATAGCCATTATCACGATGGATTTTTTAACAATTTTACGATTTTTACCAACGATTCACTGGCAAAAGGATTTTATGAACACGCTCATTATGTTTGGCATAGAGTATATAATTGGATAAATAATTTTGAAAAAGCGCACAATACCTCTTTACATAAAGGATCATTATATTACTGGTGGGGAGAAGTTAATTTAGCACAGAAAAATATTGATTTAGCAATTATTAACTTCGTTAATGCTGTTGAGCAAGACCGAATAATTGATAATGTTAATTACAAAAGCAACCCAGCATATAAATTCTTAGCTTTAGATGATACAATTTTTAACCATTATCTAATTAAACAGGTCGTATATTATACAAATTTCATAAAAAAAAGATTAAATGGAAATAATGCTAAATATAAAGGACATTATGCAAATTTAAGAAGTGGTAGCCTAACTTATAATGATTTTAGAAATAAATTTTATAACAATAACGCTATTAGTGATGAAGTGAAATTTATATTCACTTCGGTTATATTAAAACTATATAACCTTAGGATAATTCAAAAAAACTACAAAAGCTATCAAGACAATATTGTCTTTTCAAATATAATATTAAATAATTTATCAAATTTAATTTTAGTTTGGGAACAATCATTAAATTTAAGTAGCCAGGTTAAAAGCGATGATACTCTAACGCCTAAAGTAAATGATTTTTTTCAGCTATCAACTAAAATAACAAAGCAAGAAACAAAAACTGAAAGAGAAGCCAATTTTAACAATTGGCTAAATAAATATTTATCTGCTAATGATGTTAAATCGGATATGATAATAGCTATTGGTCTTAGAAATCATTCCTTTCATAATATTCAATCAAAGACTGCAGTAATAAATGATTATACGAAAATATTTCAATCTATAATGAATTGTATATTTTATACATTAGAAAAAATATAATATGGCTCTACATAAAGACTTTCCACGGGATCCTTTTGTAGTATTGGATCCATCAATAAGATGGTTTCCGGCTGATGAGGACTTAAGAAAAAAAGAAGGATATGAAAAATTACTTCCACCTTTTGTGGTTGAATTAAGAAAAAAAGTAAAAGAATGGCGAGATAAGAATTATGAAGGAGCTTCGGAAACATCAAGGGCATTGCTTAATTGGTGGTTTAAAGAAGAACATATAATTTATGACGCTAAGGGTCTCGCCTCTCAATTTAGATATTATTTTGCTCAAAGAGAAGCAGTTGAAACTATTATTTGGCTTTATGATGTTGAAAAGGTTGAAAGCAAATATGACTTAATAAAATATGACACACTCGGTCGTGTCAGCCCTAATATGTTCCCAGAGGAATGGTTAAGGCTTGTTATTAAAATGGCTACAGGTACAGGCAAGACAAAAGTAATGAGTTTGCTTTTAGCTTGGTCATATTTCCATAAGCTATACGAAAAGGATTCAGAATTATCAAAGAACTTTCTTTTAATAACACCAAATATTATTGTTTTAGACAGAATTAAAAATGATTTTGAGGGATTAAAAATATTTTATGAAGACCCGATTTTGCCAGAGAATGGCTATCAAGGACAAAATTGGCAAAATGATTTCCAAATAACTCTGCATTTGCAAGATGAAATTGGTCATATTTCCGATTCAGGTAATATTTTTTTAACAAATATTCACAGAGTTTTTGAGGGTGATGTAAAAGAAGCAGGTTTTAATGACGAAGATGTATCTAATTATTTTCTTGGCGATAAGCCGGTAGCTAAAACAAGTGATTCAAAAATTGATTTAGGCGAAATTGTTAGAGATGTAGATGAATTAGTAATTATAAACGATGAAGCTCATCATATACACGATTCCGATATGGCGTGGTTTAAGTCAATTGAAGATATACATAATAGATTACTGCAAAAAGGTAAAAAATTATCATTACAAATTGATGTTACTGCTACACCTAAACATACCAAGGGCGGTATTTTTGTTCAGACCATTTCAGATTATGCATTGGTTGAAGCTATACATCAAAGAATAGTTAAAAATCCAGTTCTACCTGACCAAGCAAGTCGTGCAAAAGTTCAAGAAAGACAAAGCTCATTATTTACTGAAAAATATGAGGACTTTATACATTTGGGAGTTGAAGAATGGCGAAAGACCTATAAAGAATTAGAAAAAACGGGCAAAAAATCAATTTTATTTATAATGACTGATGATACAAAAAATTGTGATGAAGTAGCTGGATTTCTAGAAAATACCTATCCTGATCTAAAAGGAGCCATATTAACAATTCATACTAATAAAAGCGGCGAAATATCAGAAAATGTCACTGGTAGGAATAAAGAAGAACTGATGCAACTTAGAAAACAAGCTAATGAAATTGATAGCAAAGAAAGTCCTTATAAAGTGATTGTGTCAGTCTTAATGCTAAAAGAAGGCTGGGATGTTAAAAATGTTACTACAATTGTCGGGTTAAGAGCATATTCAGCCAAATCAAATATTCTGCCAGAGCAAACACTTGGTCGTGGCTTAAGACGAATGTTTTTTGGCAGAGATGATGTAGAAGAATATGTTAGTGTTATTGGCACTGCCGCTTTTATGGAATTTGTAGAATCAATTAAAGCAGAAGGTGTTGAATTAGAAAAACGAAAAATGGATGCCAATTCAAATCCTATAACCCCCCAAGTAATTGAAATTGACAATGAAAATCCTAAAAAAGACATAAAAGCATTGGATATTGAGATCCCGATTTTAACTCCTCGCATCCAAAGAGAATATAAAAATTTAGCTGATTTAGATGTAAGTAAATTTAAGGTTAAAAAGATTAAAATAAAAGAGTTTTCAGAACAAGAAAAAAGAGAAATTGTTTTCAGAGAAGTTGTAGATGAAAAAATACATCATACAACGGTTTTGGATACTACGATTGAACCTAATTATCAAAGTGCTATTGGCTTTTTTGCCCAAACAATAATGAAAGAATTAAGGCTATTTGGCTGTTATGATATTTTATTTGAAAAAGTTAAAAGTTTTGTGCAAAAAGAATTATTTGAAAAAATTGTAGATTTAAATGATCTAAATATTTTAAGAAATTTATCAGAGTTAGAAGCCACTAAAACCATCAAAGAAACCTTTAAAAAAGAAATAAACAATTTAACTGTTCAGGATGTTGGCGATACAGAAGTTAAGAATTTCATTAAAATAAGCGACAGTAGACCATTTGTAGTAAATGACAAAGCATATTTAATACCTAAAAAAAGTGTATTTAATAAAATTGTCGGTGATAGCCAATTAGAACTTGAATTTGCTGATTTTCTTGAAAAATGTGATGACATAATTTCGTTTGCTAAAAATTACTATGAAGTCCACTTCAAAATTGATTATAAAAATGCTGATGGGTCAATTTCATATTATATCCCAGATTTTTTTGTTAAAGTAAATGAAAAAAATATATATATAATTGAAACAAAGGGCAGAGAAGATTTAGATGATCCTTTAAAAATTAAGAGATTAAAACAATGGTGTGAAGATGCAAATGAAAGACAAAAAAAGTACACTTATTCCCCGCTCTATGTAAAGCAAGAGAATTGGGAGGAATATAAAGCTAAAGATTTTACTGATTTAATAAAACTGAATAAGGAAGCTTAAAATCTTGCTAAAACAAACATCCCACTCTTGGGAATGATTTAATTACAAATATGGCTTTAAACAATATGCAAAAATTATATTGCCCTAATTGTAAAACTTATTTAGGACAATATAATATTGATAAAAAATTATATATACCACATATTCCTATAAACAGAAAACTAGGGGATAAATTTTTCGTGCTTCCTGTAATATTTATCAACAAAGATAACCCGACTGAAAAATTTACTTTTTCAGATGATGATTTTCTTGAGAATCAAGAGATATTTGGTAATGATGACCTGCAAAAAACAAAACGATTGGCAAAATTCCAATATGGCTATCTAAATAATAAAGGATTAATGATAAATACAAACAGAACCAACGAAATTGAATGTGGAAATTATTTTACTGATTGTCCTGAATGTAATGCTCATTATAATTTTGAGATATTAAGATTAGAGGGCAAAGATGATCCGCTGATTACTTGGGCTTGACATCTTTTTTCAAAGTGCTATAATCAAAATACAAAGTTTGATAACTGAATATAAGTTGCTTTACTGCAACACGTGCGGGCGAAAAAATCAACAAACATTTACGACGCTTTTAAGGACAAGGTATAAACCTTTATAAATTTATATTTTGTCTTTGGAAGCGTCTTTTTTATTAAATTAATATAACCCCATATTTTAAGCCACTACAAAAAGGCGTTGTAGTGGTTTTTTTATTTATAAATTAAATGGAAAACAAGGTTTCGCCTAAAAATAACGATAAAGATATAGAATTTGCTTCAAGTAAGCTGGCTGAATTCTTTTGTTCACTATTTCAAAATAATCCCGATTTATTCAATAAAATAACCCAAAAGACTAAATTTAGCAGATCTACAGAGGAACTTAAATGAATTTATATGAACAAAGACGCTTTTATAATTACTAATGTTAATAAAAACCAAATTAGAAAAGATTTGCCAAGGACAATTATTGCCTTTTCAGAATTTGCTAAAAAGCATAGTAATGCTTATTTATATTTGCACTGCTCTATGGTAGCCAGTTATGGTAATGATTTGGCAGAGTTTATTAAAAGATATGTGCCTGAAGATATAGGTAATAACAGGATAATTTTTGTAGACCCCTATAAGAGGAGATTACTATCAGAGGATATGGCTAAGATATATGCCGCGTCAGATGTGCTGATTTCTACCACAACTGGCGAAGGTTGGGGGAATTGCGTAGATCCTAAGACCTTAATAAAAACTGAGTCGGGGGTAAAAGAAATACAAAATGTCATTCCTTATCAGGATAAAGTTTTGACATCTGCTGGTTATAAACATATTATTGCCAAAATAAGCCAGGACTATAAAGGTAAAATTATAAAATTAACTGTTCTAGGAAGGTCAAGAGAAGATAGTCTAAAATTAACGCCTGAACACGAAGTTTTGACTAAAAATGGTTGGGTAGAAGCACAAAATTTAAAAAAAGATGATATTTTATATTCTCCATCAGATGTTTATAACAAATGCAAGCACAATTATAAGAGGTACATTTTTGATTTAGCAACATACTGTAATGATTTAAAGTTTTGTCGTTCTGAAAAATATGTCTGGTATTATGGCAGTAAAAGAAAAAATTATTTAAGACATATAATTTTAAATAAAAAATTTGCTGAATTATATGGTATATATTTAGCTGAGGGAAGCAAGGATAAGGGAGGAATTGTTTTCAGTATTTCACAAGATGAAAAAGAATTAACTGAAAAGATAATTTACTTAATAAAAAAAGTGTTTACTAATAATACAATTGTACGCATAGAAAATGCTAAATTAAGTAAAAAAAGATGGATTAGAGTCAGAGGCAAAATTTTTAATATATTTTTTGAGGAGATATGTGGTCGTGGGGCAAGAAATAAATTTATAGGTATTTATCCTTATTTAACAAAACATACCGCTTCTAAAGTAATAAAAGGTTTTTGGATGGGCGATGGATCTAAAGAACCATCAGGATATGAATTAACAACTTGCTCTAGGAAATTAGCTTATGATTTAGCTGGATTAGCGCAAAAATTAAATTTTAGATTAAGCGTGGAACATAACTTGAAACGAGATTCATATAGGTTAAGAACTTCAATAAATAGTGCCTATAAATTTTCTATACTTCTAAATGACAAAGTGGGAATGAGTAAATTTATTAAATATGGTATTAAACCTTTTTCAGAAGAACTGATTATAAAAGATATTATTGAAGAAAATTATAATGGATTAGTTTGGGATATTTGCATTAAAAATGCACACGAATTTATGACCCATCAATGTTTAATTCATAATTCTATTTTATGCAAGACAAAATTCAAACACAACCCATTCAGCAAGATCCTGACAAGCTGAATGAATCATTCAAAAAGTATTATTCAGCAAAGCAAAGCAATGCTATGAAAAAAGCCCTACAATTAAAAAGGTCGCAGGGGTATTTTTTAGGAAACCCTCCTCTTGGATATATGAGGTCAAAATCAAACAACAAAATGATAATTCCTCATCCTAAAGAAAAATATATTGTATATGATATTTTTGAACAATACGAAGCAGGACACTCTACTTTACAAGAAACAGCCGATGACCATAATTGTGCAGGTGCGAGAACTAGACATAATAAAATGTTCACCCACAATTCCATTTATGCAATTCTTAAAAATAAGGTGTATATCGGCTATATTTCGTCACCACGAAAGGCTTATCCTGACATCAAAGGTAGACATCAACCCATTATTTCAGATGAGCTATTTTTTAAGGTGCAAAATATGCTTAAAAAGCATAAAAAAACGACCTAAAATGTCATTTTATATGTATCATTTGCATTGTCAAAATAGGGCTAATTTTAGCTAAAATATGCTTGACAAACATTTTGTAAAATGATATAATATACAAACATCATTTAATACATAAAAATGACAAAATTATGAAAATAACAGCAATTAAGCACAAATTAGGGGCTATGTATATCAGAGAATCAACAGAGAGCCAGGACAAGGGCTATTCCCCTGCAAAACAAGAAAATGACATCAGGGAATATGCTAAAAAACATAACATTGAAATTGTTTCAGAATATAAGGATTTAATTTCAGGAACCAATGCCTTGAAAAGAGCCGATTTTCAACAAATGATGTCAGACGCTGAAAAGAAAAAATTTGATGTTATTTTGGTATTCCATTCATCAAGATTTGCCAGAAATGTTGGTGAAGCACGAAAATACAAAAGCCATTTAAGAGAAAAATTAGGTATTGATGTTATTTCAGTATCACAAAATTTTGGGGACTGGAATGAACCTTCTGCTTTTATTAATGAGGGCATAAATGAACTGTTTGATGCCCATTACTCTAAACAATTATCATTTTGGATGAGAAATGCTTTTGCTGAAAAAAGAAAACAAGGCTTTTCACTTGGACAACCGCCGTTAGGCTATTACAAGAAAAAATTAGGTTATGACAAAGAAAGAGAAAGAACCCTCTATGCAAAAGATTGGAGTGTAGATGAAAAGGGATCTAACATTGTCAAAGATTTATTTAAGTCCTATGCCTCTGGCAAATACTCTATGGGTGATTTAGCCAAATATCTAAATGATAAGGGCTATAAAACAAAACATAAGAATGCATTTACCCATAGTTCTATCAAGGATATTTTAAGGAATAAGGCTTATTTAGGTTATGTAACCTCACCACGAAGAGGATATGATGAGCCAATGGGCAGACATACCCCTATCATCACCCAAGACCTCTATGACAAGGTTCAAGAGGTATTAGGCGAAAGAAGAAGGACATTTGGCAGACCAGTAGCCAAAAACAGATTTTATTTATTACAGGGCTTAGTTTATTGTTATCATTGCATTAATCACCTCAAAGGGCGAGAAAATCAAAAAAACAATTGGTTTGTTCCTAAAATGTATTGCCACACCCAAAATGACAGAAAAGGAAATGAATTGCATTATTATACCTGCAAATTTAAAAGAGAAAATAAAACCTGCAATCAGCCTGATGTCCATTGTTCTATTATAGACGAGCAGGTAATTGATTATATGCAGAGTTTTAAAGCTCCTGAAGATGTCATCAAATTAACACTAAAAAAAATCAGCGAAACCTTTGATGGTTATCAGAATAATTCAAATGAAATGACAGCAGTTAAACAATTACAAGCCAAAAAGAATAAAATCAATTTTAAGTATGACAACACCGATGAACTGACAAATGAAGAATACCTTAAACAAATCAGGGAAATAGATGAGGGGTTGAAAAAATATAATAATTTAGGTATAATCCATAATGATATTAAATCAAAGAAAAGCATTGCTCTAAAGCTCTCAGAATGCTTTTTAAGAGACTTTAAATCGCTTTGGCAAAGAAACATAGGCGATGTTGAACGTAGGGACTGGATTAAGATGGCTATCAGGCGTATATGGGTTAAAAATGACATTGTTGTAGCCATTGAGCCCCACGAGGAATTTAAGCCTATGTTTTCAACATTGAAAGTGTTGGGTCAAAGCCCTCTAGCCACCCCAAAAGAATAACTTCCAAGAGGGTTGCCTGCCCCGCACTTCGAACGAAGTGAGATAGTGCGGGGTGATCCCGCACCTTACATGGTGCGGGACAACTCCCTCTAACCACCCAAAGGTTCTATCTAGAGCATTAATCTTAAATATTGACTTTTTTGCAATTCTATATTACTATTAAAATATGAGTTTACCTTAATCGCAGAAATAAGTCGAATTTCTGAAAAAAGGTTAAATTCCAAATTAATTTATTTTTTATTGTTATGACAGGAAAAATAAAAAGATTAACAGATAAAGGTTTTGGCTTTATCTCTTCTGATGAAAATCCAGGCAAAGACATTTTCTTTCATTCTTCTGCTCTACAGGAAGTCCAATTTAGCGATTTGAAAGAAGGTGATGCAGTTACCTTTGACACAGAAGATTCAGACAGGGGCCCACGCGCCATCAATGTCAAATTAGCCTAAACCTCTGCAACAAAAACACTTCTTTTCACTAAGAGTGTTTTTTGTTTGAAAAATTGCTATAATTTTAATAGCTTAATATATTATTATTTTTATGCAAAAAACAAACCTACTCTTCATTTTGTTCTTAACCTTAATCTTTATCTCTGGCTGCAATTTTATTCAGCCTAATACCAACCAATCAGTAAATTTAAACCAGCCAAAAGAGACAACTGTCAATTTTCTAATCCCCACGGAAGATCCTTTAAAATACTGCAATGGCGCTGACATGGACAGCGAGGGATTTAGAAAAACTATTACTAAAGAAGTCACTAAAACAATTACGGAAACAAATTTAACTACCGATCAATTAGTTAATAAAACTTTAGAGCTGGCCTCCCAAGAAGCTAAGATGAATTTTCCCCAAAGCACAACTGACCAGACAAATTATATAAAAGTTATTGGCGATACTGCTTACCTCCAGCCAACTGACGGTTGGGCTGGAGTATCCATCTTTATGTGTGCCTGGAAGCCGTTTGTGGAAGTTAATCTTTTGCAAATACCGGGGATAAAAAAAGTTGAATGGGTAAACGATGCGAATAAATGGGGGGAATTGAAGTAATAATTATTAATTTTTAAAATTATGCCAGGATTTAGCGAAGCAAAAAAAATTGAAACACCTACTTCAGAAAAAAAAGAGCCAGAATTTGAAATTGGCCAAAATGTCATTGTCAGAAGAAGCAGTGGTGATTTTGAAACCGGCTGGCAAGTCATTGAAAAAGGCATTGGTGTGGCTAAAGTTATGAAACCGGTCAATGAACGCAAAAAAATAGTTAAAATGGTTGATCTTAAGGATTTACAGGACTGGAATGATGAAACAAAATTTTTACGAGATCAAAAAGTTTTATTAAAAGAAGAAGATAATATTCCTTGGCCTGGCTGGGTAGTTGTTTTAACAGACAGTTCCTCGGGAAAAATTAAAGTATATAATAAGACGGTTGGAAAAACTCTCAATGTTGAACCAGAAGACTTAATCAAAGATTTTTCCCAAGGCGAACGCTATAGAGAAGTAAAAAAATAAAAAATTATAAATACCCCTATAATGCAAGGGGTATTTTTTATTTTAAGATAATTAAATTATTCGACAAACGGTCCGACAAATTCTATTTTTTTATCCGGATGAATAATTGTCTTCCCGCCAATTGGCACTATCATAGGATTTGTTTTGACATTATGGCCAAAATTATCAACTTTTAGAATATAGAGGGGATCATTTTTGGCCAAACGCTCTTTGATTGCATCACTGATTAGATATTCAAAAACACTGCTCATTTTTTCCTGTTCTTTCTGCCGGCCAAAAATATAATTTAATTTTTGCAAATCACTTTTAAATTCGGGTTCGGCGATTCTGCCCAGCACTATTGCCTTGATATGTTTAAAAACACCCTTTTGATCCAGGGCAATAATATCCGGGTGAGAATCCTGCATATCCATATCATATTCTTCCATAAATAAAATGTAATCTTCCCAGGATTTTGGCTTCAAATCGCAAATGTCTAGTAAATTGCGAAAAGTAGTAAAATTACCGCCCAGAGCAATGCCTTCTATTTTATTTTTAGGAGCATTAGCTGGCGGGAGCCATTTATAATTATTTTCCAAAAAGGAGAAAGAATTTTTTTTACCGAAGATAATATCAAAAAATAATTTAGAATTTTTGGTGTCAAAAATCCCCGAAACATTGGCAAAATGAAAAGTCAGTAATTTTATTTTAAAATATAAATAATTTATCAGTGAAGTCGTGTCGCTAAACCCATTAACAATAGGCCTGTTTTTGCGGAATTTATCTAAATCATCCTCATTTAAGCGTCTAACTATATCAATGCAGCCGGTTCCGCCATAAATTGGCACCAGCCAATCTGCTTCTTTGATTGCCTGCCTAAACTTTTTCAAACGCTCATCTTCAGAACCAGACAAATAACGGGGGTCTAGCTCTGTCCTTTGCACATCAAAAAAATTCAGATTAAAAAACATCTGCTTTAATTTATTCAAAGCAAAAATAAAATCCTGCCAATCCTCTTTTTCCACTGGTGAAGAAGTGTGAATCAGATTGACTTTGCTGACTTTGGTGATTTTTTTGGGAAGTAACATAACATTTGTAATTATTAATGCCGAAAGCCGAATTCCGAATTTTTGTTTCAGCTTTCGGGATTCGGACTTCGGAATTCAATCTAATCAGTAACATAGACTGCGCCATCCTTACGACGGGCTTCCTTTTCCGCAGCATTGGCATAATCATGGGCGTCATTATAGCTTTTGCCTTTTTTCATCATTTGTAATTCATAAAGTTCGTGCCTTAGTACGTATTTTCTTTCCTTGATAACTACAGAATTATCTAACCAGACTTCATTTTTGGGAACATATTTATAAGCCAGGTGGTGGCCGCCAAAATAAAAATTGGGGTCAAGTTTTTCTCTTAACTTGCGGCCATTGATTAAATAAATTTTTAACTGACCTTGTTTTTTTAACAACTTAATTTTGAGAGAATCAATTTTAAAACTCCTGTCCGTTTTAAACCGCATCAACTCTTTGACTTTCTCATAAATATGTTTTTTCCTAAGGCGTTTAATTTCCAAATAGTCATTAATAATCTTTTTCTTTTCCGCTAAGAAAGCTTTATCAAGCCAAAGATCGCCCATCTTAAGATAGGGCGTATTTAAATGATGCGCCAAAACGCCAAAATCAATATCAAAAGTGTTCCTGATTTTAAAGCCGTCTACAATTTTGATTCTCATAATTTAAAAAGTTATTATGGCTATAATTGCCAATCCCAATTCTAAACACTTAACTCTACTCTATATTTTACCACTTTTAAGCAATAAAGAAAATTGATTTAAAAAAATTTTTTATATATAATAAGTACAAATCTCAATTAAAGAATATGATTTTTTTTAAGGCCAAGAATGTTAGTGTAAAAAATGCCTCTTTTATATATCTAGTTTATGGCGCGACAACTTTTTTAAGCGCCTTTTTATTGTTTCTGGTTCAACCCTTGATCAGCAAATATATTTTGCCCTGGTTTGGGGGCACGGCTTCGGTTTGGACAGTGGTGATGCTTTTTTTCCAAACCACTCTTTTGCTTGGTTATTTGTACGCCCATCTAATTTCAAAATATCTTAATCTTAAAAAACAGGCCACCCTTCACATCTGCTTGCTTTTGGGTTCCCTGATTTTATTACCAATTTTACCAGGCAATGGTTGGCGACCAGGGGCTAATGATAATCCCATCTTGCATATTCTAATTTTACTAAGCATCTGTACTGGTTTACAGGCTGTGATCCTTTCCGCCACCTCGCCTTTGATCCAAAGCTGGATTGCCAAAATTAAAATAAAGGATTCCCCTTATCAGCTTTATGCTTTATCAAATGCGGGTTCACTTATTGCCCTGCTTGGATTCCCCTTTCTTATGGAGCCGTTTTTCCCAATTAAGGTGCAGTCCAATCTCTGGTCATTATTATTTGTCATTTTTGTTCTCTGCTTTATTGTTTGTATGTTTTGGCTTTTGAAATATGGCAATATTAAAAATATAAATAAAGTAAATAATTCAGCAGGAGTGCGAGAGCCAAAACCGACAATAAAAATTAACATTTTATGGCTGACACTTTCGGCTATTACTTCAATATTATTACTGGCCATAACCAATAAAATCTCACAAGACATCTCGGTTGTGCCGCTTTTTTGGGTGGTGCCACTTAGCCTCTATTTAATTTCCTTTATTATTCCTTTTAGTAGTGATGCCTTTGTCAGATGGTTTTTAAAAAATCTTTTTTATATTTTATTGTTTTCAGGGATAATAGGATTTTATTTTTTTGTTTTACTGAGCTTCACGACCCTTAAATTATGTCTGATTGCGACCTATTTATTCGTACTCTTCATGTTTTCACTTGTTTGTAATACCGAATTAGTCAGAACAAGGCCTGGCAATAAACATCTAACGGTTTTTTATCTAATGATAGCGCTGGGCGGGGTTATCGGGGCAATCATCACTGGTATCATAGCGCCTCTAATTTTTAATTCTTACCTGGAATTACCGCTGGTTCTTATATTCAGTTTCATAATAACCTTGGCAATACTCTTTAAAGAAAAATTGTCTTTGATATATTTAATCAGCCAACAAAACTTTGCCTTTAAAAAACCAATTATTATCGGCTCGGCCGTTTTTATAATTTACTTATTATTAATTGGCAGTGCGGGAATTTTATTTATTTTCAATACTAATCTGAGCACCATAGAATCAGCCCGAAATTTTTATGGCACGCTTAAGGTAAAAGAATCAAAGGTTCAGGATTTAAACAATAAAATGTTGTATCTTCTTTCCGGCAGCATAATTCACGGCTCCCAGTTTGCAGAGCAAAGCAAACGCTACTGGCCCACAACTTATTATGGAGAAAAAAGCGGCATTGGCTTAACTTTTCAATATTTCATCAATAAAAATTTAAGAGTCGGGGCAATTGGTTTGGGGGCGGGAACAGTAGCGACTTTTGGCAAAAAAAACGATTATATCAAATTTTATGAAGTAAATCCCCAGGTTGTTTATTTAAATAATAAATATTTTTCCTTTTTAAAAGATAGCCAGGCCAAAATTGAAATTGAGCTTGGTGACGGCCGGCTCTCAATGGAAAATGAAAAACCGCAAAATTTTAACATAATTGTCGTTGATGCCTTTACCGGCGATTCAATACCAGTTCATCTTTTAACAAAAGAGGCCATTGAAATTTACTTAAAAAATTTAGCAGCTGACGGTGTCATTGCTTTTGACGTTAGTAATAAATACCTTGATTTGAGACCAGTAATTTTAAAATTGGCAAAAACTTTCAATCTGCAAGGGGCAGTAATTAGCGTGGCTGGCGATAATGAAAATGGGACAACGCCATCATCTTGGATCTTGTTATCACGAAATTCTCAATTTTTTAAATCACCCTTGATCACTCAAAGCGAGAATAATGAAATCGTAAAGATAGACAATTTTAATCTATGGACAGATGATTACAGTAATCTTTTCAGCGTCTTAACGAGCCCGTTTTCAAATTTATAATTACTAAGTTATAGAATTTTAAAAGAGCGGACTTTTTAGATCCGCTCTTGGATTTTATCTGCGTTTTTTTGCCTTTGATTTCTTGCCAATATTAGGATTGGCCTTTTTTCCTCCCCCCGCCTGTTTTATTACCTCAAGCGTGGCGCCTCGTTCCTGCAGAAACTTGGTAAATTCATCTGGGCTTTCTTCGGTGCCTACCAAGAAATCAAAGTATATCTTGGAGTTGTCAGATACATTGTCTCCCGGCAAAGTGGTTATAACCTCACAGTGCTCCTTCAGCCAGTTCATGAATTCCGAGAGCCCGGTATCAAAATTGGTAAGGTCAAAGCTCACACTGACTTTTACAATGTGAACGCTCAATCGGATGTTTTCAGCCAGCCTGAATTCCTCAAATTCGGTAAGGACATCTCTAACTTCCTCTGGAATACCTTTTAGGCTTTTTGAGGGCTTTCCAGATTTACCTGTTCTGGTAAGCTTTGCTTCAGAAGCTTGTTCTAGTTTGGTCTTTATCTGGTCAATATTTATATTTTCCTCTTTACCAGAGGATAGCATGGCATCGAGCCTACCTAGTGCTTCAAAAAGGACATCAAGTACCTGCGAATCGCACGGTACTTTTTTAAGACGCATTTTCTTAAGCAGATTTTCCATTGCCAGCGCCAAAGCGCACATTTTCAACCGTCCGAACATTCCCGCCAAACCTTTTAGAGAGTGGACTGCGTTAAAAGCTTGCTTGAGCGTATCTGGATTGATTTTCACGCCAGCCAGCACGGCTTCCTCATAGCGTAAAAGGTCTCGCCCGAAAGTCGCCACAAGCTCCTCGGCCTCTTTTAAAAATTCCTGTTCAGCTTGTCCTGCCATTTTTAACCTCCTTATTTTTTTAGGTACTTTATCTCATCTTTGAGATTTAATCCAATATTATAATGCTAGGAAATATAAGTCAACCCAGCCTTTCGCGAAAGGCTGGGTCAATAAAAAAAGAGCGGTTCTTATATTTCGAATCCGCTCTTGAAATTTTTAAATGTAAGCTCCGAGTTACTCACCCTTAAAGTTTTAGGTCTAAATTCTGACTATGGGGTCAATGTAACATCGTGTATATTGACTGATGCTGCCCAATCGCCGGTAAACAGCCCAAATGAAATATCATTAATGGTCTGACCGGCAGCAATAGTAATTGCAATTGAACTAGTGCCTGTGGCATTGCAGTCAAAATAAAAATCCTGGACAGTGGTTCCGACCTTGACCTCAAAGTAAGGTTGGCCAAAGCAGGAACCAGCTTCTGCATGGTAGGAAAAATTAACTGTCATGGTAACAGGCACATTGAATACAAGACCAAGACCAAGACAATTAAAAACTTCCGTACCAGTAGCGGTTAAATAAGTAGAATTATCCAGGGTCTTATCGCACTCTGGATAAATACAATGAAATACTCCCAAGTTAGCTCTGGCTACGCACAGACTAAACCCAGCTAAATTAGTTTTAGTCCCAGCGCTGTTTGAGTAAGGGGAATCCCCGGTGTAGTTATAAGCACGAATTCGATAATAATAGGCAGTATTATCCACCAAACCAGTATCCTCGTAACTGCTTGCATTTGCGCCTAGAACTGCTATTTGCACATAGCCGTCAATTAAACTAGGACTTCGTTCGAGCTTAAAGCCAGCAATCAGGCCGGATGAACTCCATTCCAGATGGATTTGAGAAATAGAGACCGGTGAGACAGTAAGAAAAGGCGCTGGCGGAGGCAGCTGTTGCGGAACATTCTCCTCAGTCGAATTTGACTTATTTGAAGGACCACACCCCCAAATTTTTGTTAATGCTACTAAAAATATAACCGTTAAAATCACTGCCTTTTTGTTTAAAAATTTTGTCATTTTACACCTCCTTGGCTAGGCGTATTTCTTAGATACGTTAGCCGGTTTGAGATGGTTGATATTTTGCTATCTCGTCATGCGGGATGGCAGCTAGCAAGGTTTCAAAGAACCACTTTAAGCATAAACCTAATGTAAATTTTGTCAACCACGTCGTTCGCGAACGACGTGGTCAACCCAGCCCCTCGCGAAAAGCAGGGTCAATAGAAAAAGCGGACTTTTTAGATCCGCTCTTCGTGTTTTTTTTATCTGCGCTTTGATTTCGGCCCGCGCAGTAGACTTTCAGTAAACTCCAAAGTTTCTTGAATTTGCTCCATTTTTTTTACAACAAGAAACTTTAGCCATTCGCTGAAATTATCGCAATCATACAGAGTATTCATTTTCTGCTTAAGCATAAAGCCCAGACCGTGCCAATTTCTCTCTTCTAAGAAGTAAAGTCCATCACTACCCAAGAGAATATCGGGCGACAAGGAAAGCAACCCCAGGTCACATATAGCTCCTGCCTCTTGGGATGAGAGAATAGAGCTTCTCTCAAATTGATTGCAATCAATGTAATTGCAGGCTGGAAAATTTGGAATCATCTGCTTAACCATCAGATGGAAAATAACACTCCGAAGTTCCTGGCTGGTTAATGTCGTAAATAATTCCATCCGGCAATGAGTGCAGCTAATTGTTAAATTTACTTGTTTCTGCCACGGTTCAGGGTAGCGACTTTCAAAAGGCTCGATAGGTACTATTCCAGATTTGACGACTAAAGCGCCTTGGCATGACTTGAAACCCGCTGGCTCCACATTACCGTAAATTGTCCCTGTTTTTAAACAACCTACGTGCAAAAATCCAGTAAATTCTTTTGAGGAATTGATTATCTCTTGCATTTGCGAAGACCTGATAATCCACTCATCATTTGACCCCTTGGTTAGGGCTGGTTGGATAATGACGAATTCTGAAGTCCCAACACTCCAGGGCAAATCCGACACTCTGTCTTTCATCTTTTTCCTCCTTGCCATGCAGCCATCCCGCTCGAGGGACCCGCATCCGGCTTTCTAAAAAATTTGTTTTTTTCTGCTCCGCAACCTCCCGCCAAGCGGGATTGCAGCCAGCAGAGGTTGTAAAGAACCAATTTAAGATTAACTCAAATTAGAATTTTGTCAATAGGATCCCATAGCGCAATAAAAAAGAGCGGACTTTTTAAATCCGCTCTTTTGAGTTCATGCTAGCGAACCTTTAAGGTATCACCGCCCAAAGTTAGATCTTTGGGTTTTATAATAACTTTCTTTTCAGCGCCCTGCTTTTCAATATAACCGGCTTTAATGGCTATGAGATTATTTTTTTCAGCAATGCTTAAAATTGCGTCAACGTCTTTTTCAGCCACATAGAGCACAAACCCGGCACCCATATTTAAATTGCTGTAGGCTTCCAAATCATTAATTGGCCCGAATTTTTGCAGAAAATCAAAAATCGGCTGGGGCGTGGGAATCCTTTCAATTACATAGACAAAAGGCTCATTGGCTCGCATCAATTTACGCCAACCGTGGCCAGTTACATTGACTGCATAATGAATATTAATTCCTGCTTTTTGGCACTCCTCAATAATCGGCACATAAATAATTGTCGGCTCCAGGATTGCTTCGCCAAAAGTCATATTCCCTTCACCTAAAAGGGTCAGATAACCGGCTGGCAATTTGTCCGCAATTTTCCGTGCTAGAGTAATGCCATTGGCATGAATGCCTGAACTTTTAAAAATAATTATGGCATCGCCATCTTGGATATTGCCTTTGATAATTTTATCTTTGGGTTTAATTAGGCCGAGCGCAGAACCGCTTAATAAAATTGTTTCGGGATTAATAATATCTTTTAAGGTCGGGGTTTCGCCTCCGCCCCAAGCGCAACGCGCTAAATTGCAGGCCCTTTTCCAGCCCTCAATTAAATTTTGAGCGCGGGCCGTGTCATTAAACCAATTAGAATCGCCGACAGCTAAGTGCATTTCCAGGGAAATTGGCAAGGCGCCTAAAGTAATCATGTCATTAATTATCATGGCCACACCGTCTTGGGCGATTTTGTCAAAATAAAGCTGACCAGTTAATTTTTGCACATCTTCAGCCACAATATTTTTTGTGCCTAATCCTTCTTCCACATGAGCATAATAACAATCATCTGCCTCTATTAAATAAGCGCTCTCGCCGCGACTAGCGCCAACCTCTTTTAAATTAAAACGAGCAATATTATTGGCTGTTGATTTGCTGGCGGTTTGCGCGGCGATTTTAAAAGGATCCATGGCTCCATAATTTATGCCAGCTTGAGCATAAGTCAAGGGCTGACTATTAGATTCATACTTTTCTTTATTTTTAACAGGACAATCTTCTGCTAATTCTTTATTATTCTTGCTTTCTGATTTAGTTTTTAGACACCAGTCATAAGCATTTTGAAACATTTTTAGCCAAGGTGAAGCTGGCAAGTCCTGCCATTCTTTCGGCAACCAAGGAAATTGCCATTTTAAAAATGATCTTTCCGGATGGGGCATCATGGCAAAATGCCGACCATCTGGCGAACATAAACCCGTAATACCTTCGGGCGAACCATTAGGATTAAACGGATATTTTTCTGTTGCCTGGCCTTGGTCATCAATAAAATTTAAGGCCACCAATTTTTGATTTTTGAGTTTTTCTAAAATTGTTTCATCAGGAAAATGCAGCCTGCCTTCGCCATGAGCCACCCAAGCACCCAAGACAGAACCAGCCATGCCTTGCAGCATAATGGCCGGACTATCTTGAATTTTTAAAGTTATCCAGCGCGATTCAAAACGGCCAGAAGTATTCCTGACAAAACGCGGCTGTTTTTCATCCGCTATGCCCAACCAAGGCACCCAGCCCAAAAGGCCCATTAGCTGGCAGCCATTACAAACTCCCAAAGAAAAAGTGTCTGGCCGGTTATAAAAGTCATTAAACATCTTTTTCAAATTCTCAGAAAAACGGATAGTACTGGCCCAACCCTTGGCCGAACCCAAAGTATCAGCATAAGAAAATCCGCCCACAAAAACCACGCCTCTAAAATCAGCTAGGTCTGCACATCCAGCCAATAAATCTGTCATGGTTACATCCCAAACCTCAAAGCCAGCCAAATAAAAAGTGCTGGTCATTTCCCGATCGCCATTACTGCCTTCCTCACGAATAATCGCCACTTTTGGTTTATGAATAGAATTTAAAATTTCTGGGGCAGTAGGTTGCGGCCCAAAAGTTAATTTATATTCAGGGGATTGCTGGTCATAAGTATTTATTTTTTCCTGCTCAGCGCACTGCTGGTTGGTTTGTAATCTTTCCAATTGATAACTGGTTTCCTGCCAAAGCTGGCGCAAATCACGCATGTCCTGATCTAAAACCACTTGCTGATTATGAACAACCATAATTTGGGGCTGACTAATAGTTCGGCCTAAACCATGGGTTAACTCAATTAATCCGTATTTTTCAATTATTTCTTTGAATCTTTCTTCTTTTTCAGGATTCACCTCCACCACTAAACCTAATTCTTCATTAAAATAATATTCCAAAGCAGAAACACCTGGCCAGTCAAAATCTATTTCTAAACCGCAATTGCCAGAAAAGGCCATTTCTAAAAGAGTCGTGATTAAACCCCCATCTGAACGGTCATGGCCTGCCAAAATTACTTCCTCATCAATCATGGCTTGCACTGCATAAAATGCCTGTTTTAAAATTTCCGGATTATTAACATCAGGGGACTGATTGCCAATTTGTTTTAAAGTCTGGGCTAAAGCAGAACCGCCTAAACGATGCTGGCCTTGCCCTAAATCAATTAGCCAAAGACTGCTTTGGCCGGGTTTTTTAATATCCGGAGTAATAATTTTATTTATATCAGGCACAGTGGCATAGGCAGAAACAACTAACTGGCTGGGGGATTTCACAATTTCTCGGCCGACCTTGGCTGCCATAGAAAGGCTGTCTTTGCCGCCGTCAATGGCAATGCCTAATTCAATCATCAGTTCACTGATTGCCTTGGCCGCATCATATAAATTGGCACCCTCGCCTGGCAATTTCGCTGCCCACATCCAGTTTCCTGAACATTTAATATCCTCTAAATCACTTATTTTCGCCCAAACAATATTGGTTAAGGCCTCAGCCACGGATAATCTTGCTCCGACTTTTGGATCAATCATAATTTTATTGGGCTGTTCGCCAATAGCAATAGCGGCTCCGGTCTGAGAAAAATGGCTTTGGGCAATGACCGAAACATCAGCCACGGTCAATTGCAAAGGACCCGTGCATTGTTGCTGGGCAATTAAGCCAGTAACGCTGCGGTCAACTTTATGGACTAAAAATCCTTTAGAGCCGACTCCCACTAAACGCAAAACATTATTAAGGGCGTCTGCAAATGATAAATCTTCAGGAATTTTCAAAGGTTTTAAATTTAAATCAAGGTGTTTGTCAGTAAAAGTTTTTTGCGGCATTTTGCCTAGAATTTTCTCTAATTCAAGGTCAACAGGCGTTGAATCATTACTTTCATCATAAACAACGACTTTGCCGTCGCCAGTTATTTTACCCAAAATTTCATAATCAGCTCTTTCTCTTTGGCAAATTTCATCAAACTGTTTAATTTTATCAGATTTAATTAGTAAAGCATCGCGTTCCTGATATTCAGCTCCCCAGATTTCTAGAACAGACAAAGTATTATCACCCAATTTTATTTTTCTAATTTCCACTCGGCCGCCAACTGGCTCTATTAATTCAGTCAGAACATTGCAGGGTCCGCCCGCACCCTGATCATGAATGGAAATAATGGGATTATTATCGCCCATTTCCACGCAAGCCCTGATGACCCGATTCATTTTTTGTTCCATTTCCGCATCGCCTCTTTGCACTGCATTAAAATCAAGTTCAGCCACATTTTCACCCTGAATCATACTGGAAGCTGAGCCGCCGCCCATGCCAATGCGATAAGCTGGACCGCCAATCTGGATAATCAGCATACCCGGCTCGGGTTTATGTTTTTCTGTATGGCGAGCGTCAATCTGACCCACACCGCCGGAAAACATTATTGGTTTTAACCATTCTCGGCGTTCGCCATTAGGCAATTTTAATCCAAAAGATCTGGTAAAGCCCTGAATTAATGGTTCGCCAAATTTATTACCATAATCAGAAGCGCCATTGCTAGCCTGGATTTCAATATTTAAAGGCAAAGCCAGATTATCAGGATAAACAAAAGATTTTTCTTCCCAGGGCAAATCATAACTAGGAATTTGCAAATTGCCAACACAATAACCCGCTGTACCAGCTAACACCAAAGAGCCAGATCCAGTGGCATTAACATCACGAATGCGGCCGCCGCCGCCTGTTTCCGCGCCAGGGAAAGGCGCAACGCCGCTCGGGAAATTATGGGTTTCTGCTGTAAAAATAATATGATAAGTCAACTTTTCTTTTTTGAATCTGGAAAAATGTCCTGGCTTTTCCGGAATAACCGTCTCGATTTGATAGCCTTTAATGGCGCTGGAATTATCTTTAAAAGCAATCACACTGTTTTTTTGATTAGCTTTTAAAGGCGCGGCTACTAATTCCATTAAGCTCTGAGGCATGGCTTGGCCATCAATCACTAATTTGCCTTTAAAAAACCAGTGGCGCGAATGTTCACTGTTGGCTTGGCCCAATTGAAAACATTCAACATTGGTTGGATTGCGTCCAATTTTATTCACAAAAAGGTCAGAGTAATAATTAATATCCCAGTCATCCATGCCCAAACCCATTTGCTGATTGATTTTTTTTAAAGCGTCCGGACCCTGCTCAATTAAAGGCACAATAAAAACAGGTTCTGGTTTTAAACCTGTTTCAAAACTGGTTAATTTATGCTGATACTGAAACTCTGTCATCCGGTCATGATTTTCCTTGATAAAGTTATCGGCTTCAACTTCTTCAGGTAATTGATAACGTCTGGATCTTTCAATTCTGGTTATGCTATCTAGGCCGCAAGATCGGCAAATCGCCACTGCATTAGTGGAAAAAGCCGTGGCAAAATTCAAACGCGGTCCTAGCTCTATTACTCGCTCCTCATTTTTATAGTCTGAATTAGCCCTAACTGAATCTAAAATAAAACCATCAGCCAAGAGTTGCTTTAAAACGCTTAATTCCCGATCGCTTAACGGCCTTGATGTTTCAATATTAAAACAGTACTCGGTTTTTTTATCCCCCTGACCGTATAAATGATACATAATCTTGTTATCTAATTTTATAAATTATCTAAAATAAAATTTAATCTCTTAGCTTTTTCTTCTTTAGGCAAAGCCGGTACCTCAATAAGGGGGAAATTTAAATTTTGATATGCTTCTTTTAATAAATGGTGTAATCTGATTTGTTCTTCGGGTGTTTCTGTCCTGGCATAATCTGTTTGCCAGGGAAAACATTCCAGCAAAAAAACTTTTTTGTAAACCGAATTTTTCACTGCCTCATCCAGAACAGGATCTCTTTCTAATCCGCACAATTTATAATAAGCTTGGCTGTCAGGTATGCCTCGGTCAAAAAAAATAATTGCCTGAGGATCTAATTTTTTTTCGTGATCAACTTTAAACTGCAAAATTTTTCTTTGGAAAGCTAATTCATCTTGTCTTAATTCTTCTAAGGTAATTCCCTTAGCTAGTTGCTCATCAATATAAACCCTGGCTAATTCAGGCACTGTCTGATAGCCTTTTTCCTGCAGTAATTTGATTAATGTAGTTTTGCCAGAACAAGGCGCTCCGGTCAGCACATACCAATTATTCATACATTTACAGCTTAGCACAAGTGAAAAATTTTTCAATAATCGTAATTTTGTTGACTTATTAAATATATTATAGTTAGATAATAAATAGCAATTGATCCTTCAAAAGTTAAACATTTAAACCTTGATGAATTAGACAAGAAACAGCGACTGCAAGTCTAAGAAAAGGAGGAAGCCATGACAAGGCAGGACTTCAAGCGATTCTTGGAATCGCTTGAAAAGATTAGGTTTTTATTCTTCGATTTTGATGGCACTATTGCCCACACTTTTTTGCACATTCCCAATGAAGAAGCCAATATCGTGGTAGGGGCTTACAGCCAGGCCCTTAGTACGATTTGGGGGAAAGAGGCCTTTGAGCTGTTACATTCAGTCAATGGATTGCAAAACAGGGCGCCTGGGGAACTGATAAGGGCGATTTTGGAACAGGCAGAAAAAGAATTTGCAGGTGGCCGCCAAGATTTAATTACCGAGGCAAAAGCAGCCTTCTATGAAAAATTTATGGGGAAACCCATGAATGTCCGGCTGTCTGCTTGCGTGGCTCAAGGCAAAGGATTTCCCTGGGTGTGGAATGATAAGAATCCCGAACAAACCATTACAGAATTTCTTGTTCGGGCAAAGTTGAACATTCTGCTTGTCAAAATCGGGGGATACTATCCAACCCCTTGTCCAGGTTTCAGGCACTTTTATCAGAAACTGCGCTGCCAGGAACCAGGGAGCTACAATGTCTCTGGAATTATTTCTTCCGGGCACGAGGTCTTTATTCAGCAGACATTCGCAGCCTGGAAAATCAAATGCCCGAGCATTCTTCTAACTGACGATGATTTGCGCGGCTCCCGTAAAATTGATTATGTCCAGGCAGCCAAGCCAAATCCCATCCTCGTAGATATGCTTTACCGTCTTTGGCTGCAGAGCCAATATTCGCAGCTGCCAGCCAGGCAATTCCAAGAATTTAAAAAAGTGGCTAAGGCCAGGACAATCTACTTTGGGGATGATCTCAACAAAGACGGCGGGTTAGCCCAAAATGCCGGCGTTCGTTTCGGGCACTTCAGTCCAAACCACGACCCTGAAAAAGGTGACGAAACTGCAGGTCGTCCAGGCAATTTTGTTTTCTATGACTGGAGACAAGTCAGCGAAATACTAGGTTTGTAAAGAACCTAAAAAAATAAGCCCCGAACTTTCCGCAATGCGGAATTGTCCGGGGCTTTTCTTTTTCACTTTTTTGGGTAAGGTTGGCAGTTGTCAGGACAAAAAGGCATTTTTTTGTACCAATCAGGCACAATTACCGCGCCTTCTTGAAAGCGGATTTGCCGGGTTACCACCAAGTCAGTGATGACCGACTGCCAGCCGTGCTCGATCTTATTCACTCTTTTGCCCAAGCTGTCAGCATCATCATCCAGCCGGATTAAAACCGGGAAATTGAAGAAAAGGGCTTTTGGATCGTCAATGATTGGGGTCACGAAATGCATACAGACGGCAGAGTTTGTTATCTTGCCTTCTTTAAATGCAGCCATGACCCATTCATGCACACTGTGCCCATACCAACCTTTGCCACCATAGCCAAACACTAGAGCTGGATGGATATTAATAGTGCACCAGACAGGCAGGCCATAGACAATTTTTATCCAGCCAGATAACGATACCCAGCATGCTCCGTATTTGTTAAAAATCCGCTGATAACCCTCGGCTGTGAAAGGACCTGGCCAGAATTCAAACGGAATGCCGAGTTTGTCGGCTTTTTTCCTGACCCCGCCGTTTTCATGATGGCTGACTACAGCCAAAATGTTGGCATTTAAAATTCCCGTTTGGGAATTTTCCGCCAGCTCTTGAAAGCCCGAACCGCCGCCTTCGGCATCTCCGGAAGCAAAGACTAAAAGTTTCTCTTGCATTTTTACTCTCCTTTGTTTAATATTTTTTACCCCGCAAGGCGGGATTTTTTCAAAGATCTTTATTAAATCAAAAAAATTGTCCCCCAAAGACAATTTTTATTTAATTTAAGCTTATTTTATATCTACCGATTTGTCAATTAAATATAAAATCTGCCTCTTGTAAAAAATGCTAAATTTTGTTATGATTAGATTAAATTAAAATTCCTCATTACTCAATACTCATTACTCAATACTCAATTTTATGCTTTATTTATTTTTTCTTATTTCATATTTGCTGGATTTTATCATCCTGCTTCTTTTTATTTTCTTGTTTTTAAGAGTCGCCCAATTAATCAAGTCCCTGGGCGAAAAATATAGTTTTGGTGATAAATTACACCTTGCGCCAGAATTGATAGTAGCTAATTCTTCAACGACTTTTAATAAATACGGGCAAAAAAATAATAAAGGCACTTATTTAAAATCCTTTAATCAATATAAAAAAACCAGCCGGACAGTCAGAAAAATAATCCAGGGGACTCTGGGTTTTTTGGCTTTAAAATTTATTATCATTAGTTTGATTTTTTTAAACATTCCTCGACCCGGCGAAGCTCAGCCAAAATTTATTAATGCGTTAAGCCAGACCAATGATTTCCAAACTTTTAAAAATGGCGCCTTTACCTTAACTCAGTGGGATGAAAATGGAGTCACTCTGCAAGCCGGTGCTTTAAGTGGCAACTTTATTTCACCCGTAATTGGCGACGGTGAAAACTCAAACCAATGGGAAAATTTAACCTGGCAGACAGATAAAGTTTACAATCAAAAACCTGCTTGGCCAAAAAGTACACTGGCTGCCTGGAGTTTGGATTCTCTGACTGACTGTACTGCGCCGGGCTTTGCTTCATTTAAATGCGAAAATAAAATTATTGGCTTAACCAAGGGGATTTATAATTCCTCAGCTTATGATTTGGATGGTTTTAATTCCAAGGTAAAAATCAGCCAGAATTTAACTTTTAATGGTTCTTTTACCATCGGCGCCTGGATCAAACCAAGCGTTAATATTATTAATGGCAGTGAAGACATAAACTATGCCATTTTAACCAAGGCCTTTGGCGACTACATGGACAAAAAACCTTATGCTTTGAGATACGATTACTTTTTTGGGTTTAACAATGGATCTTTAGCCCTGATCTTCTGGCCAGACAGCAATAAAGACCACTGGGTCATGGCAAAAAATACTAAATATAATTTTGCCCCGGCGCGCTGGTACCATGTTGCCGGTGTCTATGATGACAAAGCTAAAACCATTAAGCTTTATATTGATGGCGTGGAACAAACAACGCAGGCCTTAGATTATGACGGCGGAAAAATTAACTATTCTCCCAATACCAAGGATAACTTTCCAACCTGGATTGGCTGTGCTGGCTATCGCTGGCTGGGTAATGAAGAAAAAATCGTTAATGTTTTCAAAGGTTCTCTGGATGAGATTTTTCTTAATAATTCTGCCTTGGGTATCCTAGATATTCGCAACCTGGTTAATCTTTCTGGCGAAATTTATTTTCAGGTTAGAGCGGGTAATACTCTGCCTTTGACTGGACCTTTTTGGGGGCCAGAGGGCAAACAAGATTCTTATTTTTTCCAACCAACTCCTGATAATCTTGATTTTCTAGGCCAAAGTAAATATTTGCAATATATCGCCTATTTTTCTCGCACTAATTCTGATTATTTTCCAAAACTTAATAATGTAAATGTAAATTATTTGAAAGCCGAACAACCTGCCGATTTTCAAATTAGCTTGGCTAATGAAAACATTATTCCGCAAATTCCTGAACAGAGAGACCTTAGTAAGGAAAAAAGTGCCATCTTGCTTTTTTATACTTTTTTTAAAAGCCAGCCAAAAACCAGCGATGACTGGAACTTTGTAAATTTTACTGCCTATAACCAAGCTAATAAAAGAAATCTTGATCGGGAAATTCCAGCTGTTATTGGCTATATTAAGAAAATGAAAAAATTGCCGCTGGCTGATTCTGATTGGGGTTTAGTTAAAGCACTAGCTTACACTGACAAAGGGGCTTTCTTATTGAAAAGCTGGCCGAAATAAAATTTTAAATATCCTTATCTGCTTACAATCTGAAAAAATTTCAAAGAGCGATTCTGGTCGCTTTTTATAATCACTTTTTAAAGTTGACAGAAAAAAATTTTTCAGATAAAATATAAGTTATAAATAATTTTTAATCCTTTAAATATGGGTAAAATCATTCTTAAAAACTTTTTAATCTTTTTAATAATTTTCCTGGTTATTGCTGCCTTATTTAGCACTTATAATGCCAGTTTGGAAAAAACTCAGGAAATTGGCATTGAGAAATTATTGGCTCAGATTGACAATGAAGAAATCAAACAAATCATTGTCAGGGACAGCAAGTTGGAAATACTTTTAAATAACGGACAAAAAGAGACGACCAATAAAGAAACCAATGAGTCCTTAAGCGAACTCATTAAAAATTACAATGTCAATCAGGATAAAATCAAGAAGATTAATATTGAAATTAAAACCAATGAGGGTTGGACTTTTTGGCTGACTACTATTTTGCCTTTCTTAATTCCCTTTATTCTGATTGCCATTTTTATTTATCTGATGATGCGTCAGGTCCAGGGCGCTAATACCAAGGCCTTATCCTTTGGCCAAAGCCAAGCCAGGGAATTACGGCAAAAAGGTAAGGAAAAAATTACTTTTAAAAATGTGGCTGGCTGCAAAGAAGCCAAAGAAGAACTGACTGAAATCGTTGAATTTTTAAAAAGCCCAGGCAAATTTACGCACCTCGGAGCCAAGATTCCCAAAGGCGTTTTATTAATGGGCGCGCCTGGCACTGGCAAAACACTGCTGGCCAAAGCAGTCGCTGGTGAAGCTAATGTGCCTTTCTTTTCCATTTCCGGTTCAGAATTCGTGGAAATGTTTGTTGGCGTGGGCGCTTCCCGAGTGCGCGATTTATTTAAAAAAGCCAAAAAAACCGCGCCCTGCATTATTTTTATTGATGAACTGGATGCTGTTGGCCGTCAGCGTGGTGCTGGTTTAGGGGGTTCACATGATGAAAGAGAACAAACCTTGAACCAAATTCTGGTGGAAATGGATGGCATGGAAACCAAAATTAATGTGATTGTGATGGCTGCCACTAATCGGCCCGATATTCTTGACCCGGCTTTGCTGCGGCCCGGCCGTTTTGACCGCAGAGTGATTCTCGACATGCCTGATCTTCGGGATCGCGAAGCTATTTTAAAAGTACACACCAAAAATAAACCCTTGAACAAAGAAATAATTTTAAAAAAAATCGCGGAAAGGACGCCTGGTTTTTCCGGCGCTGACCTTGCTAACCTACTCAATGAAGCAGCTATTTTGGCGGCCCGCCGCAATAAAAAGGAAATTGAAATGACTGATATTTTAGAGAGCGTGGAAAAAGTCCTGCTCGGACCAGAAAGAAAAAGCCATATCCTGACGGAAAAAGAGAAAAAGATAACCGCTTATCATGAAGGGGGCCATGCCTTAGTTGCGCATGAATTGCCCAATGTTGACCCTGTTCAAAAGGTTTCGATTATCTCCCGCGGCCAGGCCGCTGGCTATACTATCAAATTACCAGAAGAGGACAGGCATTTGCATAGTAAATCAGAATTTACAGAAGAATTAGCCGTTCTTTTGGCTGGCCATACTGCTGAAAAAGAAATTTTTGGCGAAGTGACAACTGGTGCTTCCAATGATTTGAGAACTGCCACCAAATTAGCCCGTGAAATTGTGACTGAATATGGCATGGATGAGACCATGGGCCCAAGAACTTTTGGCGAAAAAGAAGAATTAATTTTTCTGGGTAGAGAAATTCACGAACAAAGGGATTATAGTGAAAAAACCGCTGAACAAATTGACCAGCAAATTTCCCGGCTGATTAACCAGGCACAAGTGACCGCCAAGGATATTATCACAAAAAAAAGAATTCTCTTAGAAAAAATAGTCAAGGAACTTATACTTAAAGAAACACTGGAAAGAGAAGATTTCGAAAAACTAATCGGGCCAAAAAAGAAATAAGAATTTAAATATCATAAGCCCGCCCTTTGTTAGCAAAGGGCGGGCTTTATTTTGTCTTATCTTTAAAAATATAGTATAATCTGAATAAGATTACTGATTATATATATTTTGAGTTTTTAAATTAAGAAAGGGAAAATATGCAAATTTCTTACCGCAATATTTTTAAAATTGCCTGGCAAATTACTGCTAGAAATAAAATTCTCTGGTTTTTTGGGCTTTTTGCCTCATTAATTTCTCTGGAATCGGTCTATGAAATAATCTATAGCCAAATCAAACAGCTGCAAAATTTGGCAGCCCTTAGTCAGGGCCTAGACAATCTGTTTGCCAGCCAAATAGATTATTTCAATAAATTTGTTTATTTTTTAAATATTTTGCCGCGCAACTTTTCTTTTTATCTGACTTTTGTTTGCCTCCTAACGCTTACCTTACTTGTATTCTGGATGATTTTCACTTCCCAGATATTTATAGTCAAATATTCTGCCGATCTCTACAAAAACAAAAAGATAAAAGCTACCTGGCTTTTTAACCAAAGCCAGGAAAAATTTTGGAGTATTTTTATTTTAAATATTCTTTCCAAGATTGTTCTTTATGCCAGTTTCTTAGTACTCAATCTTTTCCTCTGTTATTCATTTCTGCACACAGGCCTTTCTTATATTGTGGCGCTTTATATTGTTTTTTTGTTATTTTTTATTATTTTTGCCATCATCATAAGTTTTTTAACTGCCTATGCCATTAACTTTATTATCTTAAAGAATTCCCATATTATCGAGGCAATCCAAGAGGCCTGGCAGCTTTTTTGCCAAAATATTCTGCTCAGTTTGGAAATTTCTTTTCTTTTATTTGTTTTTAAAATCATTAGTTTGATTATATTTTTCTGTGCCTTTAGTTTAATCTTTGTTTCCTGTCTTATAATTTATTTTCACGCCTTAGCTCTAAGTTCACTGATAGGCCAAGTCATGTCCATGACCCTGATCATCCTGGCCTTTTTCAGCCTTTATTTTTTAATCAGCGCCATTTATACTGTTTTTTATCTGAGCAGCTGGACAATCGCCTTTATAAAAATGTCTGAGGAAACAATCTGGGGAAAAATACAGCAGCTTGTTTATAATATTCCAGATATTTTTAAAAAAATACTCAAACGCTATAATTTAAAATTGGACAAAGAAGAAATTAAGCAGCAAACAAAAAAACTAATAAAAATTGGGCGCCAAGAAACAAGGGTATTAAATAAAAAAATAATTGCTAAATATATTGAGCTCAAGCCAGGAATTAAAGCTCAGAATAAAAAAATTGCCAAGAAAATAAAAAAAGCTTATTTAAAACTGCAGCCGCAAATAGAAAAAGAAATAGAAAATATTATTAAAGCTAAAAAAATAAAAAAAACTACGCCAATCAGAAGAAAATCAAGAAGTAAAAGGAAATAATATGACCAAAGATGATGATGAAAATAAAATTAAAGGATTAGGCGAATTAATTGCGGAAAGCAAAGCCGGTCAGAAAGAAAAACCTGAGATTGCAGAAGAAAAAGTCATGGAAAAATTTGAGGAGAAAATCTCGGAAATCAGAGTAAAAGAATTGGAAAAAGTCACAGCAGAAAAAGCCAAAGCCCAGGGAATTCCTTATATCAACCTGGTTGGCTTTCCCATTAACAGCGATACTTTAAACAGCATCCCGCGCCAAACAGCCAAAGCAGAAAAGGTTGTTTGTTTTTATAAATCGGACAGCGAAGTTAAAATCGCCTCACCAAACCCGGCTAACCCGAAACTAAAAAAAATCCTAGACACTTTAAAAGAAGAAACTTTCACGGGTAAAGGAGAAATATATTTAGTTTCTGAACATAGCTTTGCGACAGCTTACAAGCTCTATGCTAAATTTCCACCTCCGCGAGAAATCGTTTACGGCATCAAACTGACTGGCGAAGATTTGGAAAATCTGACGAAAGAAATAAAAAACTTTGGCATTCTTAATGCCAAACTTAATGAAGAAAAAAACCTAACTGAGCTTTTCAAAATGATTTTAGCTGGCGCCCTGCAATCTGGCGCTTCTGATGTGCACATCGAAGCAGAAGAAGAAAAAATTATTTTAAGATATAGAATTGACGGTGTCTTGCATATTGTTTCTACCTTGCCTAAAAAAATCTGGGAACGTTTAGATTCCCGCGTCAAGGCCATTGCCGGCTTAAAAATAAATATAACTGAAAAGCCGCAGGACGGACGCATCACGATTTATTTAAAAAAGGAAGACAAAATGGAAGTCCGTGTTTCCACGCTGCCCACTGCTTTTGGCGAAAGCATTGTCATGCGTTTATTAAGATCAAATATTACTAGCTTAAAATTTGAAGATCTTGGCTTGCGCGGTAAGGCCTATGAAGATTTAAAACAGCAGGTTGACAGGCCGACTGGCATGATCGTTACGACAGGCCCGACTGGTTCTGGTAAAACCACAACCTTATATGCTATTTTAAATAAGCTCAATAATCCTGAGACTAAAATTATAACACTTGAGGATCCGATTGAGTATAAATTGGAAGGCATTGCTCAAAGTCAAATTGATCATTCCGCTGGTTATTCTTTTGCTAATGGCTTGCGTTCAATCCTCAGGCAAGATCCGGATATTATCATGGTGGGTGAATTGCGCGACACGGAAACGGTTGATGTTGCAATTCAGTCTGCCTTAACCGGTCATCAGGTACTCTCAACTTTGCACACTAATGATGCTTCCGGTGCCATTCCCCGCTTTTTATCAATGGGCGCCAAACCATATTTACTGGCGCCGGCCTTAAATGCTGTCATTGGCCAGCGTCTGGTCAGAAAAATTCATGACAAATGCAAAATAGAAGTCGAGCTTGAACCGAAAGTTTTAGAAAGGGTCAAACAAATTTTTGCTAATTTGCCGTCTAATTCTGGCTATAAAGTTGATTTAAACAAGCTGAAATTTTATCGCGGTCAGGGCTGTGATGAATGCAATCATATTGGTTTAAAAGGCAGAATTGGCATTTACGAAATTTTTACCCTCAATCAAGATATTGAAAAAGAAATTCTTTCTGGCAAGGCTTCAGAATACTCAATCAGCCAGATTGCGCATGATAATGGCATGATTTCCATGGTTCAAGACGGCCTGCTCAAGGCGCTAGACCAAGTTACTACTGTTGATGAGATATTTAGAGTGGTGGAATAATATTAAAAAACAGCCAAGGTCTAAGGCCCAGACTGTTTTTTTATTTTAAAAATTATTTTTATTTTAAAAAACTAAATTCTCTTTGATTATTTTTTTCTGTTATTTTTACCCAAATAATCTTTTTAAATTTTTGCAAATATCTTTTTATCTTATCTGCCCATTCAATAGCCACCACTGTATCTTTTTTGTTCAAATATTCTTCAATCCCCAAATAAAACAATTCCTGCGGTTCATCCAATCGATAACAATCCACATGTACCAAATTTCGGATTTCGGACTTCGGCATTCGGCATTCATAAACTTTCATTAAAACAAATGTCGGGCTAGTCACACGCTGTTTAACCTTCAAGGCTTTTGCCAAACCTTTCACAAAAGTGGTTTTGCCAGCGCCCAATTCGCCTTCTAACGCAATAATCTCACCACCTTTTAATTTCTTGGCAATTTTGGCAGCGATTTGATAGGTCTCTTTTTCGGTTTTAGAAATATATTTCATAAATTTAGATATGGGCGAAAACGCCCAATCGCGGATTGACACACTTCAGTGTATTACAGTAACAGACTAAAGTCTGTCATTCCAATACCAGAGCGTTTTCGCCCTTCAATATTTCATAATTCAGAATTCGGAATTCATATTTCCAGATTCGGATCAACCTTAACATTCCTCCAACCATCTCTAAACCTTCCCTTACCTTCTTTATACTCAAAATAAGCCGCGATGGCAACCATCAAAGCATTGTCAGTCGTTAAGTGTAAATCCGGCTGGAAAAATTCCACTTTGGCTAAATCTTTAACCGCGGCTGCTAATTGTTTACGTAATTCCTTGTTGCTAGAAACACCGCCACCCAATAAAACCGTCTTAACATTATAATTCTTGGCAGCAGCAATGGTTTTACTGATTAAAACATCAATGCAGGCCTGCTGAAAAGAGGCGCACATTCCTCTAATTGCCTCTTTGTCTCTGAATCGCTCTTTGCCCCATTCTGTTTTAACCGCTGTTTTTAAGCCTGAAAACGAAAAATCAAAATCATGCGAATTAATCATGGGTCGTGGTAATTTAAAATATTCTTTATCAGCGTTGGCAGCTTTGGCGGCAATAATCGGTCCGCCCGGATAACCCAAGCCCAGAATTTTTGCCACTTTATCAAAGGCCTCGCCAACCGCATCATCCCTTGTTTGCCCGATGGTTTTAAAATTATTCAAGTCCTTCAATAAAACCAAAGAAGTGTGCCCGCCAGAAACAACCAAGCATAGAGCTGGAAATAAAATTTTTCTAAATTTACCCTGATTTCCTTCAATCAAATTTGCCAAAATATGCGCTTTAATATGATTAACTGGAATTAAGGGTTTGTTCCAAATTAAACTTAAAGTTTTTGCTGTCTCAACTCCCACAATTAAAGAAGTAATCAATCCTGGCCCATAAACCACCCCAATGGCCTCAATATCTTTTTGCGTAACTTTAGCTTGCGCTATTGCATTTTCCAAAAGAGGTAATAAATTTTCCAAATGCTTGCGCGCCGCAACTTCTGGCACCACCCCTCCGTATTTTTTATGGATATTAATTTGCGAAGATACCAAATTAGCCAGAACTTTAAAGTTCTGACCTTTCCAGCCAGAGGCTGGTCCTCCTCTGGCGGAGATTTCTAGAATCGCGACTGCGGTCTCATCACAGGAGGTTTCGATGGAAAGAATAATCATAAAATGTTTAATTAAATTTCTGTTACTAACCCTGGATAATTAATAAAAATGTATTTGTAGTTTTCAGCATCTGGGATTTTGTGCTTAAAAGGATTATTGTAAATGTATTTTATATGTTCGTCAAAATCTTTGTGGTTGCGTATATAATGGTCGCGAAATGATTTTTGCCATTTGAATTTTGGGAATATGTTCTGTTCTTTACCATATTTATTATTAAATTCCCATTTCAATTTTTGTAAAAATTTATAATGATTTTCAATTAATCCCTTATAAATTGAATATTTATTGTTTTTATTTTTCAAATTCGTATTCAATTTGTTCATATTTGATATTTTTTTAAATTTATCCTGCAATCCATATCTCCCGCTCAACCGAAGAAGCGATTTATAAATCGCTTCTTCGGTTTCGTAGCCGAGAATAAAATTAATATTTCTTGAACAATTCCTCTTAATGAATTGCATTATCTTTGATAAATCTTTCGCCTCATGTGGTAAAAACAATAAATGTGCATGATTTAATTAAACCACAAACGCATACAAATCATATTTGTAAAAAATTTTTGACATCCTTAAACACGCCACAAAAACCTCGCACAAAATCGGTTCAACAAAATATTTCATCCTGTCTTGCGTATTAAATGTCACAAAATACTCTGCACCCTCAAAATATATTCTTTTTTGCGAATTATGCTTCATTTAATTTAAAAATGGCTTATCTTAATCTTACTTAAAAGACTCCCTTTTTTCAAGATTAAACTATAATAAAAAAAGCCCACATACTTGTGAGCTTATATAATAAATAGATTTTCAATAAATTAAATGCCGAAATGTTTCAGCAATAAACCGATCCCTATTACGCCTATGCTGATAAATGTACGCATCAAGTGCCTTTTAAACTTTTTACCGAATTTTCCACAACCTAAAAGTTCAAAAGCACTAAACAATGCGGATAATCCGCCAAAAACTATTAATAATTCTCCCATTTTTGCCTCCTTGTCTTCGGGGTTATAAAAATAATAGCATGATATAATTTATTTGTCAAGCCTAAACATAATATTAAAATTTCAATTTTTTTCAAGCTTAAAATATTTACTGGGGAATAAAAAAGGAGTGCGATTTTCTGCACTCCTTGGCTGACAGGTTATACTTCAACTACTTTCACATGATCAGCTGTCCCTCTTGACCATCTTGGATTAAATTTTGGCCGGTCAAACGTCTCGCGAAAAAGTGGCGTTATCTCGCCATTCTTGGAAAGCTCTTCTTCATTGGACATGATGACTAAGCATTCTTCGCAGCCAAAATTTCCTTTTCTGGCGATTTTATAAGCCTGCTTAAGGGTGATGACAGGCCACTTTTTCTTAAGTTTTTCTGCTACTGCTGCTGCCTTATAACCATTGCAACCTGCAACAATTTTCAAAAAAACTTTACCGCCTGATGTTACTGTTACCATTCCTTGTGTAGACACTTTTACCTCCTTTAGAAATTAAATTTAATTTTCATTGCTCCTTATAACATTAATAATACATAATCAATTATCTTTTTTCAAGCTTGCTTAAAACACCTCCTTATTATAAAATGAAAGCAATTAAACGCCAGGAAAGAAACAAAGGAGTACACGATGGTACATTTACTTATCATGATCGGAAGTTCAAGTGACAAACCATTTTTGCATGCTGGATTGGAGTATCTCCAAGAAAAAAAGATTGATTGTGAAGTTATTATCAGTTCAACCCACAGGGAACCCCAAAAAACCAGTGCCGAAATTCTAATGTCACTTAAAAACAAAAATCTCAAAGTAATCATTGCTGGCGCAGCAACTGCCACAGGCCTGCCTGGTGTTATTGCCGGTTATTTGCAAGAAACAAACATCCCAATTTTCGGGATTCGTTTTACCAAAGAGCCCGGACAATCTATTATTGAAGATGCAACCTTTAATCTGTCTTCAATGCCCAGCAGAGTCCCACTTGCCTATACTGGCTTTAATGAAAAAGGATTTCTCCATGCCTGCATGCTCGCTGCCAGGATTATCAAAACTTAATCGAGAGGAGTGCTTTACCGTACTCCTCTCCTTCAAAAAACAAGGTGAACACGAACAAAAACAGATTAGAGGAAATGACCCCTCAATAAATTGACATGAATATCATGAGATACATTACTAAATGTATCTTTTTATTAACTTGACAATCTTTTCGGAAAGATTTATACTGCCTTATATTAATAATTAACCATAAACACTATGCCTAAATCTCCATCAAATGATAAGGAGCTTTCAGCAATGTCGGATGTCTATAAAATAATAAAAGACTTAGCCGACGATGAAAAAGTACGCGTTTTGGATTGGCTATCTAATAAATTCGAGCTTGGCAAACTACCATCCCCCCAAAGAAAGGCCACCCTTACCCCTGCTTCCCTTGGTAGCGAGGATTCTAAATCTCTTGACGGATTTGAATCATTGGCTGATCTTTTTTCCGTAGCCAATGTAAAAACCGATCAAGAAAAAGTTCTTCTTTCAGCGAGTTACCTTCAAATGAAGAATAGTTTACCTGATTTGACGGGTAGAGAAATTAATAAAGAGCTACAGAATCTTGGACATGGTGTAGCAAATATTACCAACACGATCACGGGGCTCATGGTCAAAAAACCAAAACTAATGATTCAAACTCATAAATCAGGAAAAACAAAGCAGGCTCAAAAAAAATACAAAGTTACTATTGAAGGGCTAGCCACTGCTAAGAAATATATAAATTTAGTAAATGAATCTGATGAATAAAAATGAAATAATTATCGAACTAGCAAAGGTTCTTCCCGAAAAAATTATCAAAGATTTAGTTAACGATTTCCTCGACCTCAGACAAGAGGTAGTTCAAGGAATTCTAGGGAAGATATCTGCTGGAAAATTTATTGAGTCAACGGTTCAACTATTACAGTTTTTGGAAATAGGCAAATATGATCCCAAGCCGAAGGTTGATGCTTACCTAATCCAACTTGAAAGTAAAAAGATACCTCTTGATGATGGCCTAAGGTTGTGTATACCACGAGTAGCGCGAGCGGTATATACTATTCGTAACAAAAGAGATATCGCACACAAAGGATCTATCAGAAAAAATCAATATGATCTTAGGTTTATCTATAACGCATGCCAATGGATACTAACCGAGATTGTTAGACAAACCGTCAAACCTCACGATATGGTAGCCGCCGGCAAGATAATCGATCTCATTCAAAAACCTATTTCCCATATCACCGAGGAATTCGGTGATAGAAAAATCGTCTACGGCAAATATTCAGTTAAAGAAGAAATACTGATTCTACTAGATGAAGCTTTCCCCGAATTCCTTTCCCAAGAATATATAAATCGATCACTGGATCGCAGGTCTACCTCGGCAATTATCAATGCATTAAAGAATCTTTGGAAAAATAAATTTATCCACCAAGATTCCTCGGACCATCACATGTATAAAATAACTAGATTAGGTTTACAGAAAATAGCAGAAATCGTTAAAAAAAATTGCTAAATAAAGGACCATATCTCAAAATACAGCATATCGTATTCTCTTACTAAATTTATTTTTTTAATATCTTATGAACCACAATCAAAAACCCCCCAGCCAAAACTTTTCTGGCCTCGGCATTGCGCCAGGACTTTTGGAAATAATCGCCAGATTAAACTATAGAACTCCCACTCCTATCCAGCGGCAAGCTATTCCCATTGCTTTGCAGGGCAAGGATCTGGTTGGCGTGGCGCAAACAGGCACTGGCAAAACCCTGGCTTTTGGTATTCCCATGATCCAACGCTTGAACCAAGTCAATGGCCAAGGACTAATAGTTTTGCCTACTCGCGAACTGGCAGTCCAGGTTGATGAGGCCTTGCGCAAAGTAGGTACAAAATCCGGCTTACGCACGGCAGTGCTTATCGGCGGTACGCCAATTTATGCGCAAATCCAGGCCATTAAACGCCAGCCCCATATTATTATTGCTACTCCAGGCCGTCTCAACGATCATCTGCAGCAAAAAACCTTAACTCTTAAAAATGTTAAAATTGTAGTACTTGATGAAGCAGATCGCATGTTAGATATGGGCTTTGCTCCGCAAATTAAAAAAATCTTTCAAGAGCTCTCGCATGACCGGCAAACAATGCTTTTTTCCGCCACCATACCGCAAGAAATTATGAAAATGGCTACTAGCTATCTAAAGTTGCCGATCAGAATAGAAGTCGCACCAACCGGGACATTGGCTGAAAACGTGAGTCAGGAAATTTTTATTATTCCTAAAGATGCCAAAGTCCGTTTGGTGGATAAACTTCTAGAACAATATTTGGGTCCCACGCTTATTTTTACCAGGACAAAGCATGGAGCAAAAAAACTTACCCGAGCAATTCGCGATATGGGCCACACAGCTGCCGAGATTCATTCTAACCGTTCCCTTAGCCAGCGTCGCGATGCTTTGCAGGGCTTTAAAACAGGCAAATATCGCATCTTAGTTGCGACTGATATAGCATCCAGAGGCATTGATGTAACTGGCATAGAACTGGTGCTTAACTTTGATTTGCCAACTCAGACCGAAGATTATGTGCACAGGATCGGACGCACTGCCCGAGCCGGTGCGAGCGGCCATGCGATTTCTTTGGCTACACCAGAACAACGAAAAGAGTTACGAGATATTGAACGCTTAATCAGAAAAAGCTTACCAATTTCGCCAGTGCCAGAGCTTCCGCCAACGCGCCAGCCTAAATTCAGGCCGAGCTACCAACAAGATCAAACCCCATGGCCAAAACACCAGGGCTCAAATTTCGCTCGCCGCAGCCGTCCGTTTGGCCAACAGCGACAGGGGAACAGACGCAGACAAGGACGCTTTCGAAACAATTAAAACTATCTAGCTATAAAAATGTACTATCTTTATATCCTTAAATGCGCTGATAAAACCTTGTATACCGGCATAACCCTTGATTTGGCGCGCCGACTAAAAGAACATAATTTTTCCAAACTCGGCGCCAAATATACTCGCGCACGCAGACCAGTAAAACTGGTCTATTCTAAAAAATTTCGCAATCGAGGAGCTGCTTCAAAGGCAGAAGCAAAGCTAAAAAATCTGACAAGAGCTGAAAAACTAAAAGTTATAGCTACTAATTAATTTTTTTCAATATGGAAAAATTTGAAAGTATCTTACCGCCCAAACCAGAAGTTAAAAAATCCGAGAAATTAACCAGAGAAGATGTAATTAAACGACTTGAACAAAATAAAAACCTGGAAAATTATAATTTAGCAGAGCTTGATTTGTCAGGCCTAAATTTTGAAGGAAAAAGTTTTCGTGGTTCTGATATCCGAGGTGTAAATTTATATGATGAAGTGCAAAAACAAGGTGCTAATATTGAAAACGCTGATTTTACAGACACCATAATTTCTGATTTTTCTCTGGATGTTATTTTTGCCAGAGTTAAGGCTGAAAGAGCGACCTTTGGTTTTACGGAAAATTTAGCTACCAAAAGAAAGCGCCAGCGTGACTCTGATAAACTGCCGCAACCTGCGGACTTTAACGGCTTTTTCAATTTTGTTGGTACTGGGGGAAATTTTAGAAAAACCAAATGGCTAAATACTGATTTTGGCGGCGACTCTGGCTGTGAAGCGCTTTTTCCAGACGCTGATTTAAGCGAATCAGAAATAACTGGCTGTGATTTGAATCAAATTGATTTTTCAGAAACCAAGATTGATAAGATTAAAATAATTGACCCAATTACGCTTCGAGGAATGAAAATAGCCACAAACCAAATTGAAACAGTAGTTCAATCTATTCAATTAACCAACCAAGACGCCCAATCTGAATTTTTAAAAGAAATAAAAGAAAAGGTTCCTCAAAAAGCGCTGGAAGATTTTTTTGAAATAGTTATTGTGGAAATAAAAGGCTAAAGATCTAGTAAAAAATTTATATTAATAATTATATAAGATTATGGACAAACCAAAAACATTTGAAAACTTTCCATGCAGAATTATAATTATTTCTAATCTTGTTTCAATTGCCATTTACTTTATAGGAGCATTTATTATATTTCAACTTGGTATAATTTGGCTAACACTCTATTTGATTTATATTTTGGGATTAGAAATTCGTTTGCTGAAAAAAAGCTGCCCTAATTGTTATTATTATGGTAAATTTTGCGCTTTTGGCAAAGGAAAAATAAGTTCTTTGTTTTTTAAAAAAGGAAGTCCAGACAAATTTATCAATAGAAAAATTACCTGGAAATCTGTACTGCCTGATTTTCTTATTTCACTAATCCCTTTTGCTGTAGGAATAGTTTTATTGATAATAAATTTCAACTGGTTACTGCTACTACTGCTTGTAATCTTAGTAATTCTCACTACTGCCGGAAGCGGTTTTGTGCGGAGCAGATTAGCTTGTAAATTTTGCGAACAAAGAGAACTTGGCTGTCCCGCAGAAAAGTTATTTAATAAAAATAAAAAATAAATACTTACAACACTCGTTTATGGCCGCAACTTTCCCAAAAATTTTGATACTTATTTTAATATTTCTAGGAGAATCTCTTTCTATTTACGCAGAAATGGTCGGCGCGAAAAGCAATCATCTGCAAACCCAGCCCTTTTGGCTGATATTCTGGAAAATGTTTTTAATAATTACTGTGGCTGGCGGCTTTTTGATCGCTGGCTACATGCTGGGATTCACTACTTTTAACAATATCTGGATTGTCAGCGTTATTTCCATTACAACCATTTTAATTGTTGAGCCAATTCTGGCCTGGACATTTTTCCATCAATTCCCCACCAAAGGAGCCCTAATCGGCTTTATCTTAGGTGCCATTGGCTTATTTTCTGCAATTTTTTTATAAAATAAATTATCTAAAAAAATTTGAAATTATTTAATTTCTATCAATATATGAAAAAAGAAAATGGAAAAATTATTGATGCCAGTTCCCGATTTGAGGATGCAAGAAAAAAGGCAGATACTAAAAAAGTCGCAGAAAAAATAAAAGAAAATCTTCAAAAAGATGGCCTTGAAGTTATTGATCCCAATGAATTTTTTGATGCAATACAACAAGTAAAAGAAGCGCCTTTAATGCCTTTTATTCTTGCCGCTAAAAATACTGCCGCGAGAATAAGACCCGATCTTTTCAAAAGTAAAGGCATAAACCTTGATAATGTTGAAGAAAAAATTAATAAAATTTATGGCAAAAATGGAGAAGAAGAAACCGAATCGATATTATATTCTCTTAAACAAATTTTAAAGCATGTGGTTTATTTTTTAGAAACCAACCCCAATGAAGAAGAGCTGGACAATACAATTGAATCTTTAAAAATACTACTATCAGGTAGATGGTTTGATCAAAAATAGTTATATGTATTTTGAAATAATCAGGCGTATACTTCTATTTTTTCTAAATATAAAACATTGACATTCAATCAAATTTACCCTATGATATCTGTATAATCCCACTTTTTAGGGATTTTTAAATTAAAAAAATTGGTTATTAGTAAATTAGGTTATTAGGTAATTAGGGAAATGAATTTTATTTTAAATCTCCAATCCCTAATATACCAATAAACTAATTACCTAATTACCCAAACCACGCCGCCATCGTCTAGTGGTTAGGACACCAGGTTTTCATCCTGGTAACCGGGGTCCGATTCCCCGTGGCGGTACCCTAAGAGATTATCGGAGCGTTCAGCTATCATCATGAAGGGCTTCTTCGCTCCAATTAGCAATTTTTTATCCCTCAGAAAAAGGTTCGAGCCGACGATTGAGAGAATTTGCCGCCTAACTGTGTCATCGCCAATCTCAAACGCATTTTTCGCCAAGTTTACGAAAGAAAAGAATCTTTTTGAAGGTTCGAGCCAAATCGGGCTATCGTTACCGGCATTGGCAAATTTTCTCTCCAAGGTCATCTTTTTTTTAACCAGCTTAGCTTTCTCTGTAGCGTACTCTTCGTCCGTAAGCATTTCTTTCAGCTTCAAGTCCAGAAGATTATCCAATTTTCTTTTGCAATCGCTTAGCGTTTTCGTAAGCGATTTTTCTATTTCAGCTTGAGAGCTTCGCTCTTGTACCTGGGTTTCTTCAAGCCGATTCAATGACCATGCAACGATTTTTTCCGGCAGGTATAGCTTAACGAGAAAAGAATGAAATTGTGCTTCAAGCTCTCCATCGCGGAGGTACTTTTGGCTGCATAGGTTTTTTAGGCCCCCCTTCTTTTTCGTGCAACGGTAATAGGTATAATGTGAACCAAAGCGATTGACCTTTTCTTCTGCGGTGATCATGCTTCCGCATTCGCCGCATCTAATCATTCCTGTGAAGGCGAAACGTTTCAGCTTGGGTTTGCTACTCGGCCTTCCTAAAATTTCTTGAACTTGATCAAACTCCTCTTTTGAAATCATAGGCTCATGACTCCCCGGATAAATCTCGTTCTTGCTCTTGATGGCTCCGTAATAAAACGGGTTGTTCAAAATTTTGTACAAAGCGCTCAGAATCAAGGGCCGTCCTCCCATTCTCTTGAACTGGGGGGTGGTTAGGCCCCAATCTTTATCAGCAGCCTCAAGCAGAGATCGGATGTTATAATTGCCCGAAAGAACCGCGTCCCACAGTCGGCGCACCAAGTGGAACCGATTAGGGTCTTTTTTTATAGTCTTGGTCTCCCTGTCATTCAAATAACCCACGGGAGCCTTGCCCGGCAGGATACCCTTATCTAGCTTAGCACGGAGACCCCTCTTTACGTTGTCGCTTAAGTCGTCAACGTATTTTTTAGCTATGCCGAACTCAAGCTGCATCCAGAATTTGTCGTCTCCGCTGTTTTTGAAATCCCTGTTCGGAGTGAAAATCCTAGTCAGCTTTTTTTGCTCAACGGCCCATATAAGACTTCCGCCGTCAACGGGGTTTCTGGCAAGGCGGTCAAGCTTCCAGCAAAGCACATTGACGCACCCAGTCTCAAAAACCTTTTTCATCATTTTGTTAAAGATCGGTCGGCCCGGCGCTTTGGCCGATTTAGCCTCTGAAAATGTCTCTACGATTTTCAGCCCTTGTTTTAATGCCACTGCTTTTAGCTCTTTAATTTGCGACTCGATGCTGAGGAGTTGTCTGTCCTCAGACTCGGTGCTCTTGCGAGCATAGAGAAAGCAATCCATAAGCGTGGAAATTAGCGATCAAAATTTTGAAGGGCTGAAGTCATTCTAGCTCTTTGGGTTATCCCCGGTCAAATCTTTGTTTTCGACCTTTTTTGACAACTGAAAGCTGGCCAGGCTTTTGAAGAGGTTTACGAGGCTATTCCCCATATCCCAAGCTTCCTTATCCGAAAGCTCCTCGCCGAATTCGTCAAGATAAATTTGCTTCAGCTCATTGATTGCTTTTTGATCTAACGGCATAGACATGTCTAAGTTGACCCTTTCAGCATAATTCCTCGGACAGTTCTTTGTAAGGGGGGAAAAATCAATTCAGAAGGTGCAGAGGTGTCGATAAACCGCTTGAATAATCAGGCGGTTTTTAAAATTGGAATTTTAAGCAAAAATTGAGTACTTTGCCGGTATACGTCAATAGGCAGCCTTTTCCACAGATAGATGCCAAAAAGCACTCTTTCCGTTGAATTTTCCCGTCTTTCTTAAGGATTTTTCATTGCTATACTTTAAATAATTTAGCTTTATGAACCTTATGGAAAGCCCCAAACATCCCAACAACATTAAAAATTACCGCTTAAAATTCTACCCGCGCCCTCTTACGCAAAATGAACTGGCTAAATTAGTCGGGGTTCACCGTAATCGCATTTCCCTCTATGAGATCGGGGACGTTTTCCCTAGCGGCAGAATCCTATTTCGCGTAGGCATCGCGCTTAACGTTCCTGTAGAAATTCTTTACAAGGACTATTGCGACTACGAGCGGCTCAGGATATTCGAACTTAAAAAGGAAATGAGAATATTCGGGGATAGGGATTATTCGTAAAATTCTTAAATAGTCATCCATACAACCATGAATGAGGAAAAGCGATCAAATTGCGTTTTGGGATTTGTGCCCGGCAGGAGGACCATCGGGATAGCCGTGCATGACGGCGCGCACTTGCAGCATTATGGCGTAATATCCTTAAAAAGATACAAGGCCGATAACGATAAAATGGCAATCGTGATCGGCGTGCTAAGCGACCTCGTAAGCCGGTTCAGGTTAAAAGCGATTGTGACTTTGAAGCTATGTCCTAAAAGATCAACCGGTTTCAATATCCAGCTTATTTCAACCCTAAATCAAATAGCGGTAGACTACTTTTGCTCGCTCCATTCTTTCAGTTTGCGCGAGGTAAAAGAGCTTTTGGGAAAAGAAAGCAGAATCCAAAGCCAGCGCCAATTGGCGAAGACTCTGAGCGACACAAATTCCGAGCTTTCAAGGTTTTTGCCAACCGACCCGTCACGGCTAATTACCGACAAGGAAAAATATTACCAGCCTTTATTCCTTGCCACGGGACTTGCTTATTCGTATTTAAAATCGCTTGAAAATGAACAACAGTCGCTTCAAAACCCATGAGCCGCATTATATCGTATTTCTCAGGGCGGTCGAAAAATATCGGTTTCTGACAATAAGCCAGGTTCAGGTTCTTTTCAATCTGCCTTCCTATTCGGAAGCGAGAAGAATCCTTTACGATCTTTGGCAGAAAAAGTGCCTTGAGCGCCTGGTCTTGACGAAAGCGGCAAACTGGATTTCGATCTGCTACGCCTTTGCATTAGGACGCTATGGCGCTCAGAAATTAACTCTCATGGATGGCAGAGAGGGCGTTTTTTTCCTTAAACCAAATTCAAAGCGTTCAGTAATATTTTTAGAGCATTCGATTCTCATCAACAATTTCCGCGTCTGCCTTGAGTCAGTTTTAAAAAGAAGGAGAGACTTTCAGCTTCTATTTTGGAAGCAAGAAAAGAAAGAGGTCAAATTACATTACGATGACTACTAATGAGCAAATCCAATTCCAACAACCACCTTATCCCCGACGCTGTATTTTGCATACGATTTAACAATCGCAGGCACTTTTTCATTTTAGAAATGGACAGGGGCACGGTTAGCTCAAGCCTTATGCTCAAACGTTATCAGGGATATTACCTATGGTGGAAACAGAAAGGTCCTAAAAAGGATTTAGGAATTTCCTCTGTGCGTATCTTGACCGTAACGACAGGTAAAAAGCGAATGGAAAATATGATTAAAGCCTGCTACGCGGTGAAAGAAAACGGCAAAGGGTCGGCCTTGTTTTGGTTCACTCTCAACGGTTATGTAAATATTTTCAAGCCGCACATCCTTTTAAACCGCATTTGGCGAAAAGCCATACCCAACGATTTCAATTTTTATAGCCTGCTCGATTAACGCCTCCCCGGCAGTCTGGCCGCCAAGCTGGGTTGTTTTTCCCATATCTCTTGCCGGAATGGGAAAGCAGGTCCTTATCGGCGGCGAAGGCCGGTAGGGGCCTGGCGGGAAGGCTTCGGTAAGAGTCCTGCAAATTACAGGGTTCTCATCGGCGCCTTTCATTTCGGAAGGGCGCAAATCGTACTTTAAAAACAGGAGGTGAAAAAGATATGGCCAATTTCAAAACGGTCATGGAAACGGTAGAAACGCGGTTTGCGGAAATGAATCCCGTGGATCGCTACGCCCAACTCAACCGGTTCAGATTCAAGGTCGAGGACAACCGGTGTAATCTTATCCCGCTCAAGGAGTCCAAATCCCCAATTACCGAAAAGCTGACGTTGCAGGAGCATGCGCTTCAACAACTCTGCACGCGTGTAGGCGTGCCCTTTGTCTACCTCAAAAAATGCCCGCCTGCCCTTCAGGAACTCAACGTCGCATGGTTCATGCAAAACGGGGCAGAGGAAAAAGACATGATGCTGAGAATCGTGAGGGAAAACCAAGTGAGGGCAATCATGAGCGACCGCTACGCGCCTTTTGACGACATCGAGCTTTTCAGGATTCTGGCGGAGTTCATGGACGGCACCGAGAAAGTCATTACAGACTCCTTCGAGGAGAAGAATTCTCACGTGAGCATCACGTGGCCGTCAAGCAAAATGGAGATTCAACCGGGCGACATAGTGGAGCAAGGGATTCACGTTGCAAATTCGGAGGTAGGGCTTCGGTCTGTAACGATCATAGGCTTCGTTTATCGCCTCAAATGCAAAAACGGCCTTGTCTCAAAGGAAAAGAAAGGAGGGTTTCGGCACATAGGCGACCCGGAGCGGATAAGGTCAAACATCCGTCAGGTCATTGACGACGTTAAAAACGACGCTGGAAGGCTGGTGGAGAAATTCAAATTGAGCATCGCCAAGCAAATTGCACAACCGATGGAGTTGATTGACCAACTCGCAGAGGAAAACGGCCTTTCACAAGAGGAATATCAGGCCATTTTGAATTCGTTCCTCTCCGAACCCGCCAAAAGCCTCTATGGTGTGGTCAACGCCGTGAGCAATTCAGCGCAAATGTGCCCGGACGCAGATCGCAGGTTTGAAATAGAGGCTATTGCCGGAAGCGTTCTGGATAAGCACCTAACGGCATGAGAAAGGAGAAAAACGTGCCCAATCACAGATTCAACGGCCCTTACAGGCAAAGCCTGCTGAAACTCTACTCCCAATGCCCGAGGAAATTCAGGTTAATCGAGGTGGACGGTATCGAGGTACATGCAGAAAAATCCACGCCGCTTCTTATCGGAAGCCACGTCCACCGGATAATCAACGATTTTCACAAGACGGGAACCGTGGATATTCGAAACGGCGATGTACCTGAGGAGATTGCACCCGAAGTTTATGAGCTGGTGGAGGCTTATATCCGGCATAATTCGGGTCTGGAGGTCATTCATTCAGAGGTAGGGTTCACCTTTAACATCAACAGCTACGAAATAGCGGGCACAATTGACCTGATCTACCGCAACGCCGAAGGACAAATGGTTCTCAGGGACATCAAGACCGATTCAACCGAGCCGTCGCCGGGCTTTCTGGCGCGCGACATCCAGTTTTCAATCTATTACATGGGCGCGGTACGGGGACTTAATATCAAGCCCGATATTATCGAGTGGTACCACGCGCGCAATTTGGTTCCCTATAAACGAAAGTCCACCAAAAACGGTGTCCAGTTTCAAGCGGGCGATGTGCGCGGCAACCCAATCATTCCCGTTTCCCGGCAAATGGATGACATTCCCGAAATCGAGAAAGAAATCCGGTACATCATTCAGGCGATTCGCTTTCGCATTTTCCCCATGAGACCCCTGAAATTTGGGCATCTGTGCCCTTGTAATGCTTGCGAAGTAAGCGAGCATTGCCGGCCACACGGCGAAATAGTGGAGCAGAGGGTTGACTACAAAGGCCTGGAAGGCCTCGAAAATTATTTCTAGGAGGTAAAAGAGAATGGCAAGCAAAAGCATGGCTAAAAAGAAAGCCAACGATTTAGCTGAAAAGCCCGAAATGCTGGGACTGGAAACCTTTGATTATGGCGACCTGATAATCCCGCGCTTCAAAATCGTTCAGCCGACATCTAAGGAAGGCACGCCGGGCTTGTTCAGAAACAATCTAACCAACGAGGCGGTAGACATCCTCAACGTCGTGGTGCTGGCGGCGGCAAAGGGTCGGGTGTGCTGGAGCGATAACATTGACGAAGACCCGATCTGCCGGAGCAGCAACGGCCTCATTCCTTCCGAAAATATGGAGAACCCCGTCAACGAGATTTGCGGCACTAAGGAAAACGGTAAACGCTTTGAGCCGGTGTGCCCGAACGCATTTTGGGGCGAAAAGAGCGAAAGGCCGCTTTGTGACGAGGTCATAAACCTTCTTTGCGTGAGCAAAGATGATCACGTCCCGTTCTTTATTTCCCTGCACGGCACCCAGCTCAAGCCGGTCAGGGCATACCTTTCAGCCGTGGGTCTCAGGCGGCGAAGCCTCTACGAGTACCAGGCGACCTTGAAACTCAAGGAAACCGCCAACGGCAAGGGAAAGTATTTCGTCACCCAGTTCGACGGACTCAAAGAAAACACGGCGGACGAAAAAGAGGCTTTCCGTGCGCTATACTTTCAGTTTTCCGGCTACCCGATTGACAGGACATTTGAAGCGGAAAAAGCGGCAAAAGAAGCCGATAAAAGTGACGTTCCGATTTAATCGGACACGGGACAGGTTTATTTAATCTGTCCCCTTTTTGTTGCGAAGTTTTTTTCACAGTTGCAATATAAAAGCGATTAGATTACTCTTTCAAGCAAGTCTAAAAGGACTAGAGATCGTCAATGTTTGTTAGGAGTTAACCTATTTTTAGCCCAGGAAATGTTCAAGGAGCAAAATTGAAATGAAAAATTTGTTGCCTATGGTTCGCGGCTATCTTGGTTCGGCAGGATTCAAGATTTTGGATCAGCAAGAAGGCTACTTAATTGCTGACAAACTTGTTTTTGCACAGGACCGCGATACCTGTGTCGTCTGGACAGTTCCTACAGACCAAGATAATTCAAGGTATGAGTCAACTCTTAGAGGACAGATTTCAAGGGTGCGTCCTAACTATCCTTATGCAAAAGCATACGTGATAGCAAAATCGCGAGGGGGATTCTCACGCGATTTTCAGCAAGAGCTAAGCGACCAAAGAATCCACTTTCTCGTGCCAATTTGGTTCTTTGATACGGCTTTTAAGGTTGATGAATCACCAAAAGCTGCGTCTGCAATTTCCGATATTCGCTCACAGGCCGTTCAAGAAAAGAGAATACCACAGCCATACAAAGAAAAATTTGAAGATGGTTCACTGTCTAGAGGTGATGATCTTTTTGACACACTTGTTGAAGAAATCCTAAATAGTAAAGAATCTACAGTTCGGGTCGTAGTAGGCCGCGCAGGTATTGGAAAATCATTTCTTTTTCGTGCACTTTTCAGCCATCTTTATGAAAAATTTTTGAACAAGAAGTCTCACCATGAGTTCGGAAAACGCCCCATACCATTGGTCCCTGAACATCTCAAAGAGATATACGCTCTAAGAACCGAATTATTAATTGACAACTTTCTTAGAGTTGATGTTGCTTCCCCTGTTTCTCGTGATACATTTGAGTGGCTTTTGATCAATGGATTTACTACATGGCTTCTTGATGGTCTTGATGAATTATACGCTGGTGACTTAAAATTTTTCGACTATATTTCGGATTTAGTTTCAAGGAAGGACTCAAAGGCTCAAATCATTATTTTCTGCCGAGACTCGTTACTGACTACATCAGATTCTTTCCATGATTTTGAGGAAGTCCTTTCGGGACTAAATACTCATAAGAAATATTACTTGTCAGAATGGAATAGGCCGTCAAAGCGATTATTCACTTGGACTCAGCTTGAGGGCAAGATCCCACAAATAGATGAAAAAGATACAAGTCAAGTCTCCAATTTTTTGGGTGAAATTGATCGTTCTAAGTCCTTGAGTACACTATCTGACCTTCCCTTTTATTGCGATCTTCTATTAAAATTGTTCAAGGATGGAAAATTAAGAGAGTTCGATAACGATGTTGATTTGCTCAACCACGTCGTCGACCAAATGATAGACAGAGAAAGTAAGAAAGGTCTTATTGACCTGCGAATGCTTGAAGATCACGGAATTGAGGAATGGCTCGAATCCATTGCGACGGACTATTTAGAAGATGGGCGATACGCAGATATTGACAGAGAGAAAGTAATGGAATATGGAAAGTTGATTCTACGAGAAAATGTTGATGACGAAATTAAGCGGCATATTCTTACAAGCCTGTTGCAATTTGGAATATTTTGTGCGGGTCTTCAAACTGGTAAGGTTTCCTTCACTCATGATCTCATAGCTGAGGTTCTGGCCGCACGTTCCTATCTTAAGCTTCTTCTTAGAAATCCTGATGCTGTTGCACAAAGACTTTCTAACATTGATCTAGAAGACCCTACAATTCTTCGTTTTCTAGCAATTAGACTGGACCGAAAAGCAGAATCAGCGGTTGTCGAAAGCCTGCAAAAAGGAACATTGGAAGACAAAGGTTTTGCAGTACTACTTTCTCTTATGATGCTGGCAAGGCCAGATCGTGATCTGATTAAGAAGATAAAACCAAATATGGAAGCACGGTGTTTAAAAAATATTAATTTTAATAATCGTGATCTTTCAGATGTGTCTTTTCGTTGTGCCGATCTTTCTCACGCGGTATTTCAGGAGTGCAATTTGAGTTCGACGATGTTTGAAGGCGCTTTTCTGAATAGGACACGATTCCTTGGTGAAAATCAGCTGCAGGATGCTAAATTTGGCGATCTAAGTCGCATTCAATCTGTCTTGGTTGATAAAAAATTACTTGATGATTTTGAGGGGATTAGAAAATGGACTGCAGAAGTGACAGGAAAGCCAGAATTTCCAGGTAAGCCTTGTCCAACGGCTACGCGGATTAGATTTCTTTTTGGCAAATTTATCACTCCATTAGGACAACCTAGACGTGACGATCTTTATCGGAATTCTTTGTTATCGGGTAAGCGTTACAACGGGGCCGCAACGGTGGAGGAATGTTTGGATGTGCTTGCCAGTAACGAGTACCTAATCGGCCCCGATTACAAGGATCGTTTCCGGCGAGCAAGCGGCGATAAATATGAGGAATTAGTTAATCTTGTTAAATCCGATAGTATCAGCGAGGGTCTCGGCAGGGTCATAAGAGAACTTTGCCGAGAACGAAACTGTATGCACCGCATCAAATTTTAAGGGAATTGCGTGTCAGGCTCTGAAAGTTGCTAAAATTAGGCGTTAAAGCCATTTTCCCGACACTTTTACAATTTCTCCAATAAATTCAGGGAGTTACAGTAGAGAATGGCTATTCTTGAAATGTAAATCTTGCGATTGACCGTACTTTCTACGCAGAAAAGACGATAAAGAAGCCGATCAAGGTGACATTCCGATTTAATCGGGACACGGGACAGGTTTTATCAATCTGTCCCTTTTTTTTGATCCTTGCTTGCTTTAGAATAGCGTTAATGCTATTCTCGTCTCGGCAAGTAATATTAGGAATAGGACATGAAAATGCTTGGATCAGACTGGAGAAGGCGACGTTTTTTTAAAATGAAAAGAAGAAAAAGGATTTGGGTTTACCCCAGCTTTGCCGTGCGCACGCAACACATAAGAACTCCCTTTTCCCTTATTTTCTATCTTGACTCTATCACCGTTTTTTCTTATCATTTAAAGTATATTGCCAAGGCGTTTGAGGCCAGCTCTGATTAGCTAATTAACTAAAACTATTACAGGTGCCCCTATGAACAATAAACTTAATTTATCAGACAACGAAAAAAGAGACATTATAAAATATTTGGAATCAGGCAAGCCATTGCCGGAAAAATATCGCTTTTTGCTTTTTGATACTGATAAGGAGGTTGAACTGCTTTGGAACGGAAAAACCGATGAAGTGGAAAATACCGTATTGCCTTTCCAAGCTATTGAGCAGATTGACGAACCGAGAAGCGAGGAAAAAATTACCGCTCAAGATTCTCTTTTTGATACTTCGGGAAGACAGATCAAAGGCTGGTCAAACAAACTTATTTGGGGCGACAACAAACTGATTTTGTCATCGCTCAAGAATGGCCCACTTCGAAAACAAATTGAAGCCGAAGGCGGACTGAAACTTATTTATATTGATCCGCCATTTGATGTTGGCGCTGATTTTTCAATGAATATGCAAATTGGTGATAGTGAATTTACCAAAAAGCCTTCTGTGATCGAAGAAATTGCTTTCCGTGATACTTGGGGAAAAGGCACGGATAGTTTTATAGCTATGATATATGAAAGGCTAAGTTTAATGCATAACTTACTTGCTGAAAATGGAAGCATTTTCATCCACTGTGATTGGAGAGTTAGCGGCTACATTCGTCTGATTATGGATGAAATTTTTGGAAAGAATAATTTTATAAACGAGATTGTTTGGAAAAGACAGACAGCTCATAGCGACTATGTGCAAGGAGCAAAACACTTTGGAAGGATTCATGATACAATATTTTTTTATTGCAATAATTTAGCTAGTTTTTCTATAAATTCAGTTTTTACAGATTATTCTGAAGATTATATTAAAACGAATTTTAAATATATTGACGAAAAAGGAGAAAGATACAGCCTGGGCGACATAACCGGGCCAGGCGGTGCTTCCAAGGGTAACCCGTTTTATGAGTTCTTGGGAGTAAAGAGGTATTGGGCTTTTTCGAAGGAAAAAATTGAGGAAATGTATAAAAACGGGGAAATTATACAAACGAAGCCAGGAACCGTTCCTCGAAGAAAAAGATATTTAAAGGATATGCCAGGAATTTCAGTTCAAAGCTTTTGGGACAATATTGTGGGCGTTCAATCTCAATCATTCGAAAAATTAGACTACCCAACTCAAAAACCAGAAAAACTTTTAGAAAGAATAGTATCCTCTTGCTCTAATAAGGATGACTTAGTGGCAGATTTCTTTTGCGGATCAGGAACAACCTTGGCCGTCGCTGAAAAACTAGGAAGGAAATGGATAGGCTCGGATTTGGGCAGGTTTTCTATTCATACCACGCGCAAACGAATGATCGGCGTGCAAAGAGAATTGAAAAAAGCCGGCAAGGATTTTCGGGCGTTTGAAATACTTAATATCGGCAAATACGAGCGGGAAAAGTTTTTGGGTGTGAATGAAAATTTGCGCGAAGAAGAAAAAAGAATCCAGAGAGAGAACAAAGAAAAAGAATTTATCAAACTTATTTTATCAGCTTACAAAGCCGAGCCGGTTGATTCTTTTAATACTTTTGTCGGCAAGAAAAGGGATAGATTGGTCGCTGTTGGTCAAATTGACACGCCCGTTACAAACGATTTTTTGGAAAGAATAATCAGTGAGTGCAAAGAAAAGAAAATAACCAAAGCTGATGTTTTAGGGTTTGACTATGAAATGGGGCTGGATTTTGAATCGGCGAAAAAATTTGGCATAGATGTGCAATTCAAAGTTATTCCGCGCGAGGTGTTTGATAAGAAAGCGGTAGAAAAAGGACAAGTGAAATTTTATGACGTTGCCTATATTGAAGTGAAGCCAGTAATTCGCGGTCGAGGCAACGCTAAAGAGGTGGCAATTGAGCTCACAGATTTTAGTGTTTTTTATAATCAAGACAACACTGGCGAAGTGGAAGAAAAGCTACAATCTGGCGGGAATAAAATAATTATTGAGAACGGACAGGTGATCAAAATTTCTAAAAATAAACAAACCGATATTATTGAAAGAGAAGTTTTGACGAAAAAATGGACTGATTGGATTGATTATTGGTCAGTTGATTTTGATTTTGAAAGCAAGAAAGAAATTGTACGTGTGATTGATGAAAAAACAGGCGAAGAAAAAGAAGAATGGACAGGAAGCTATATTTTTGAAAACGAATGGCAATCTTTTAGAACGAAAAAAGACAGAACACTGGAGCTAACCTCGGCTTTCAAAGAAGTACCAAAAGGCAAAATGAAAATCGCCATCAAGGTGATTGATATTTTTGGGAATGATACCACTAAAGTTATTGAGATTAAAGTATAAATATTATGGCATTGCACAAAGATTTTCCTAAAGACAAATTTCTAATACTTGATCCGGCGATTAGGTGGTTTCCGGCTGATGAAGATTTGCGCAAAGAGGGTTATGAAAAACTTTTGCCACCTTTTGTGCCGGAACTACGGGAAAAAGTTGCAAAATGGCGGGAAGATAATTACGAAGGAGCAAGTGAAACATCAAAAGCCCTTTTAAATTGGTGGTTTAAGGAGCCACATACTATTTACGCCAAAGATGGCACAAGGGTAGCTTTTCAATATTATTACGCCCAAAGAGAAGCGGTAGAAACTATTATTTGGCTTTATGATGTTGAAAAGGTTTCCAATAAATATGATCTAATCAAGTTTGATAAATTGGGTCGGGTGAGCCCTAATATGTTTGATGAGGATTGGCTCCGCTTTGTGATAAAAATGGCAACAGGAAGCGGAAAAACAAAGGTGATGAGTTTACTTTTGGCTTGGTCATACTTCCATAAACTCTATGAGCAAAACTCAGAACTATCTAAAAACTTTTTACTTATCACGCCAAACATCATTGTTTTGGATCGAATCAAAGCCGATTTTGAGGGATTGAAAATATTCTATGAAGATCCGATTTTACCTGATAACGGATATTGCGGGCAAAATTGGCAAGATGATTTTCAAATTAAATTGCATTTACAAGACGAGGTGGGCACAATTTCAAAATCGGGGAATATTTTTTTAACCAATATTCATAGAGTTTATGAGGGAAGCATCAACGAAGCAAGTTTTGATGATGAAGATACTTCGGATTATTTCTTGGGTAGCAAGGTTGTCGGTAAAACCAATGATTCAAAAATTGATTTGGGCGAAATAGTACGAGATGTTGACGAGTTAATGGTTATAAATGACGAAGCACACCACATACATGATCCAAAAATGGCGTGGTTTAAATCTATTGAAGATATACACAACAGATTATTACAAAAAGGTAAAAAACTAGCTTTGCAAATTGATGTTACGGCAACGCCAAAAAACAATCGCGGTGAAATTTTTGTGCAAACAGTCTCCGATTATCCCTTGGTTGAAGCCATACATCAGGGCGTAGTAAAAAACCCCGTTTTGCCAGATCAAGCTAGCCGAGCAAAGTTACAAGAAAGGCAAAGCTCCCTATTTGCCGAAAAATACGAGGATTTTATTAGGTTAGGCGTTGAAGAATGGGAAAAAACATATAAGGAACTTGAGCCGACTGGTAAAAAATCAATTCTTTTTATAATGACCGATGACACAAAAAATTGCGATGATGTGTCGCTATTTTTAGAAAAAAGTTATCCGCAATTAAAAGGCGCTGTTTTAACAATTCATACTAATAGAAGTGGTGAAATATCGGAAACAGTTACCGGCAAGAAAGAAAAAGAACTTCAGGAATTGCGAAAGAAAGCCAATGAAATTGATAGCATTGAAAGCCCATACAAGGTGATTGTGTCCGTTCTTATGTTGAAAGAAGGTTGGGATGTAAAAAATGTAACGACAATCGTTGGTTTACGCCCTTACGGCTCCGATTCAAAGATATTGCCCGAACAAACACTGGGTCGTGGTCTCCGCCGAATGTTTTTTGGCCAAGATGTTGAGGAATATGTGAGCGTTATTGGTACTCCCGCCTTTATGGAGTTCGTAGAATCTATCAAAGCAGAAGGCGTTGAGTTAGAGAAAAGAAAAATGGATCGTTCCGGTTCGCCGATTACGCCGACCGTTATTGAAGTTGATCATCAGAATGTAAAGAAAGATATTGAAAATCTGGACATTGAATTGCCTGTTTTAACCCCAAGGATACAAAGAGAATATAAAAATCTTAACTTATTAAGTGTTACTGGATTTAAGCATGAGAAAATTTCAGTAAAGAAATTCTCAGAGGAAGAACAAAAGGAAATTGTTTTCAAGGAGATAATTGACGATAAAATTCACCATACTACTATTTTGAATAGTTCCATTGAGCCAAATTATCAAAGTGTTGTCGGCTTTTTTGTGCAAAGAATAATGAAAGAACTTCGACTTTTTGGCTGCTATGACATACTTTTTGGCAAAGTAAAAGAATTCATCATTGCTGATTTATTTAACCAAAGCGTTGATCTTAATGACGCAAATATTTTGAGGAACTTGTCCGAATTGGAAGCGGTGAAAACTATCGTAGAAACATTTAAAAAGGAGATTAATAATCTGACGGTTCAAGATGTTGGCGATACGGAAATAAAGAATTATATCAAGGTGAGTAGCGCAAGACCATTTGTGGTTACTGATAAAAAATATTTGCTACCCAAAAAGAGCGTGTTCAATAAAATTGTTGGCGATAGTGATTTTGAGCTTGAGTTTGCTGATTTTTTGGAAGGTGCTGATGATGTAATATCTTTCGCAAAAAATTACTATGAAATTCATTTCAAAATTGATTACAAAAATGCGAGCGGAGCAATTTCCAGCTATTATCCCGACTTTTTCGTAAAGACAGACAACAAAACAATTTATATTGTAGAAACGAAAGGGCGTGAAGATTTAGATGATATTGAAAAGATAAAGAGATTGGAACAGTGGTGCAAGGACGCAAGCCAAAGACAGAAAAAGATTGAGTATAAGATGATTTATGTGAAGCAGGAAGAATGGGATAAATATAAGCCGACAAGCTTTAGACAGTTAGCAGAGGCATTTAAGCATAAAGCTTGAGGATAAAATAAAATCTATTTACGAGAGCTAAATTTATGGACGATATAAAAGCAACAATTTACGGAGACGCTACAAGCGATCAAATCGAAGCAATTGACCACATCGGCAGTCATGCAAGATTGCTTGCCGGACCAGGAACGGGAAAAACAAAAACGCTTACTCGGCGCGTACTTTCTTTGATTCTCCAACATAATGCCGACCCCGATTCAATTCTCTTGCTCACATTCACTCGTTTAGCCGCCGCTCAACTGAAAGGTGAAATCAAAAATATATTAGAACCTTTAGGTAAAATAATCCCACAGGTATCAACGCTTCACTCCTTTGCATTAAGACAAATTCTTTATAATTCGAGCAGAATTGATACATTACCAAGACCGATCAGAATAGCCGATGACTGGGAGGAACGACATATCATTCAAGAGGATTTGAAGAAAGTCTTAAACCTCAAAGAAATTGGCGATGTTCAAAAATTAATCAATCAGCTTTCAACTGACTGGGAAACTTTGAGAATTGATGAAATTGGCTGGCAGCAACAATTTCCAAATCCCGCTTTTCTTGGTGCGTTGCGAAGCCACCAAGACCAATATGGCGAAACACTAAGAGCGGAACTTGTTTATCAACTAAAAAAGCTGTTAAACCAAAGCAGGGATTTTCAATTAGACCAAGAATATAAGCATATTTTGATTGACGAGTATCAAGACTTGAACGCTTGCGATCTTGCGATAGTCAATGAATTATCAAAACGAGGCGCTGAATTATTCGTTGCGGGAGATGATGACCAAAGTATTTACGGCTTCCGTTTCGCAACCCCCGCAGGTATAAGAAATTTTGAACAGATATATCAAAATTCCAAAAAATTGGCATTGGAAATATGTTTTCGTTGCGATAAAAATATTCTACATTCAGCTGAATTTGTAGCAAGCCTTGATCCGGCTCGTCTGCCAAAACCAACACGGCCAAGAGACGAAGCCGATGACGGCGAAGTTTTAATCGTTGGGTTTAGAGACCAAAATCACGAGGCGGAATCAATAGCAAAGAAAATAAAAAGATTAATTGACGCTGGAACGAATTCAGATCAAATCACGATATTGCTTAGAAGCGACCGAAACGGTGCGCTGTCTAAACCGATTATTGAAACACTGAGAAAGCAGGGCGTTGATGTTTCTTTAGCGACCGATTCCGAATTGGAAGACAACAATGAGTATCGCATAGTTTTATCAATGATTCGCTTGTTGGTTGATCAAAATGACTGTTTGGCTTGGCGAACTTTACTGCAAATCGGCAAAAATGGTTTAGGTGATGAGTGCATAAAAAACATAGGAATTTATGCTCAAGGCAAAGGAGTAAGATTTAGCGCGGCTATCCAAAAAATATCCGAGACTCCAAGCGAGTTGAAGAAATTCGGCCAAAAAATATTAAATTTTGTCTCTGGAATAAACACAACCCTTGAAGAGTTGAAAGCGGTTGAAAATCCGACTGAAAGAATAAATAATTTGGCTGATAAGTTTATGACTGATGGTGAAATGAAAGAGCAAGTAAAAAAGTATTTTAATGGAATTTTGGAAAATCAGGAAAAACCTGATCTTGAAAATTTGATTAAAACGGTTAGCATATCGTCGGAGCTTATTGAGCAAGAAACGAAAGAAAATGCTGTTAATATGCTAACAATGCACCAAGCGAAAGGATTAACTTTTGATATTTGTTTTATTGTTGGAGCAGAAGATGAATTTATTCCCGGACGAAATACAGGCGATAAAGAGGGAGATGAACGAAGATTACTTTATGTTTCAATGACAAGAGCGAGACACAAACTTTTTATCAGCTATTGCAATAAACGAACAGGACAACAAAGACATTCAGGAAGTAATAGTGGTAAGGAAAAAAGAACATTGACTAGATTTCTTAGGGATTCAAAAATTCCAATTAAGCAAGTAAAATAAAAATCGTAGAAGGAACCTATGAGTAAAAATAATAACTCATTTTACAAAGGATCAGAATGGCGCAAGTGGGATTTGCATGTACATACGCCTGCATCTGCATTAGAGCATTCATTAGGTAGTAGTTGGGATATTTATATTGAGCGTCTTATTGACGCGGCAAACTCACATAAAATCTCTGCAATTGCTACTGCAGACTATTTTACAATTGATGGATACAAGAACCTCCTTACTCGCTACAACACAGACAAGCGCACGATTTCAATAAATGGGAAAAGCGCGGAACTTTATTTGATTCCCGGCGTAGAATTACGCTTAAATATTTTTAACAGCGAAGAAGACTCTATCAACCTACATATATTTTTTGATCCAGATTATTGTTCGATTGGTTTTATAACACAGAATTTTCTTGAGGAACTAACCATAGTTTACCGTGGTTCAACCAGACTTGCATTAAAACAGCAAAACTTGTTTGCAATCGGGAAAAGCATTACCGACAGCACTCAACCTAATTACGGTCAAGACTTTAGTAAATTAGATGAAGCAACAAAAGATAACTATATTAGGAAAGCAATACGCACTATTACATTAAGTTATAGTACCATTGACGAAGCACTCAAGAATATTGATGAAATATTTGAGAAACAGAATCTTCCGCCAAAAGCATACTTGATCGCAGTTGTTGGTAAAGGACACGGAGGTATTAGCACCCTTAAATGGTTTGAAGAAAATCAACAATTTTCAAGAGCCGGTCTTATCCGGGAACATCTAACACATCAAGCTGATATTATTTTTTCAAATGATAAAAATGATCGTAATTTCTATCTTGGTAAGCGTGATGATACTCCTCTTAGCGAAATTGAAGATAGATTCAGTCATTTGAAGCCATGCGTTTGGGGTTCAGATGCCGATTCCCTTGAAAATTTATTGCACCCATCAAACGGCAACACCCTTGATTACACATGGATAAAGGCCGATGTATCCTTTGAAGGATTAAAACAAATTACTTTTGAACCCGAGTTAAGAGTACGAGTCCAACAAGACGACCCGCGCGAAGAAGAAACTTTTGCAAAAATTGAAAAATTGGAAATAAATTTTCCTGCCGACTTGCAAATTAAAGACAAAGATTCTACAGAAGCAATACCATTTTGTATTCAAGATAAGCATGAAATCAGATTCTCATCTAACTTGACATGCGTTATCGGCGGCAGGGGCTCTGGTAAAAGCACACTTATCCATATGCTATACAATCTTGTTCCAGGGCGTGATGCAAACCGTCTTGATAATGTTTCATCGCCATTATTTAACTTACAGCTTGGTTCAAAAGATGCATTAGGAAAAGTGCGCTCGATGACTAAATCGGATATTCCTCCCAGTACAGAGTTTTTCCTTCAAAATGAAGTTGAAAAGTTCGCAAAAGATATTAATGAAATGTCCAATCTTGTTAGGACACGTCTTTATGGTTTGTCAGCCATTGATGATACACAAAATGATCTCCAGCAACTTGAAAATGAGTGGCAAGTTACAGCTAACGCCGTGGACCAACTCATTTCAGCTTTCGATGAAATTACTCGCGTTGACATGCAAATATTTTCCCATGAAATACAAAAAGATTCCTTAAAGAAACAGACTGATGTTATCAGCTCAAAAAAGTATAAGAAACTTCAAAAAGAAATTGAGGAATTAGCAAGTAAGATTAGTAGTTTTGAAAGCTATAAGAAAGAGTACGAGAAAATATTGCTTGAAATTTCTTCTCTTCATAAGAGTGTTAATAGATTAGATTGGAGCAAGTATGAAGGACAAATTGCTTTGAGCAATTTTTCTTCTGCACTTCAAAGAGGCATAGATGAAATTCGGGTCTCTTACACTTCCGCGAAACAAAAATATGACGAGTTAGACCATACAACAAAGCTTAATAATAAAAAAGCCCAACTAAAGATATTTTTGAAAGATAAAGGGCTTCCTCCTGAAAGTATTGTTGAAGTAGCCGCGGCAACACAGCAGATTGCTAATATAGAAGAAAAAATCAAGCTATTGCAACAAGAAAAAATTCCTTATCACGACATTTATGAACAAAAAGAGGCAGTTCTCCTAACTTATGAAAAGTCCTATACTTCATATAAAGAAAGATTTGATAGTGTAACCAGTCAATTACAAAGAGGTTTGGATAATCTAAAATTTGACGAACATCAGGGCGGTATATCTTTTCACTTAAGGACAAATAACGAATTACTTAAAGATAAGGTTGCTGATTTTATTAAAAGTAACAATCCTTCAAAGGTTAACCTGCGCGCTAACGATATAAAGAGTGTCATTTTTAGCAGTCAATCCATAACTTTAGATGATTTAGTCAATGATCCATCAAAAATGACAGAAGTTGTTAATTGTTGTGAAGGGGCTGATGTTCACAAGCAGATCATGCAGGAGTTAGTCAATGATCCAATTTTCGTTGAGAAACTAAGCCTTCGAATGAAAAAACATCATTTTGACACAAACAATATTCAGGTCCAAACGAAACTTGGTGAGAAACTATTACAAAATACATCTTTTGGTGAAAGGTGTGGTATTGTTTTGGCAATCGCTCTTGTTGCTGGCACCAACCCTATTATTATTGACCAGCCGGAGGATAATTTAGATGGAAAATATATCTCAAATGTCATCGTTCCCCTGATTCGTAGCCAAAAACAAAGACGGCAAATTATTTTAGTAACCAGAGATGCCAATATTGCTATTAGTGGAGATTCCGAATTAATCTTAATTTTAGACAAAGAAGAAAGCGGTACTGCTTTATTGTTTTCTACTATTGAAAATAAAGAGAATAGGCCAAAATATATTTGGATTCTTGATGGAGGAGAACAGGCTTTCCAAAAACGAGAAGAAAAATATTGCCTTCAGAAAAAGATCTAAAACTTTTGAAAAGCAGCGGCATAGTCAATCAAACCTACCCGCCACCCAATTGGAGGACCCGCCGCCCGGACAGCACGGTCAGAACGGAATGAGGTTCCGTCTGCCCGGAAGGCCTCGGTCTTCAAACATGTAAAAAGCCATCCTATTCGCCGTGCCGGGCAAGTGCGGCAGACGAAAAAGAAGAGCATACTCTAAAAAGAGGACAGATTTTAATAATCTGTCTTTTTTTAAATTTGTGTTTAATTCTAGATACTTTTACTTGTACTTTGCACGATAGAGTCCCACGCCGGAAGCCAGATAAAGGTACTCACCCGAAAAGATTAAGCTATCAGTTTCCCCTGCCTTGGGTAGACTTAAAAACAAATATGGCGGTGATTGTAATGATTTAAAGAGATAAACAAAAGGGTGTGCATATATTTCTGGCTTGTTAACGCCTATAGCCAAGTAATTGTCTGTCGGATCTGTCGCTATCTTCATCCCCCATAATTCTGACTGTAAATTAATCAAGGTTCGATATTTTTCTCCGCCAGTTTTGTAAGTTATATTTTTTCCGCCAACAACTAATGCACCCTGGAAAACAGCTAAATCAAATGTAGGCTGTATTAAATCCATTGTAGTTTTTCTAGGGAGGCCGTCACTGTCGGCTATACATTTCTCCGATCCTAGATCTATCCGCAATATGCCGCTAAAACCATCTGAGGCTGCAAATATTTCATCATTTTTGCGTAACAAATTGCTTATCCCCTGATCACAGAAAATGAATCTCTTTTCGCCAGTCTTAAAATTAATCATTTCAAGATCTTTATAAGTTCCTGAAGTAGGAACGTGATTGCAACCCGAAGATATTGTGGTGATAGCATCATAACCCGTTAACCCCGGAATTAAGATGCTTAGAATAGAGCATTTTGGATGTGTATATATTTTTTCCCAATTATCGCCACGGTCAGTGCTTTTGTAAATTGTGTTTACTGAGATGAGATAAATATTCCCAGAATTATCGATATAAAGAGGCGCGGTTATATTGGGATGGGCTAGTTCTAATGCTTCTGTTTGAAAATGATCGTCAGAGTATAGTACTTTTCCATGAACAGTTGTAGAGATCATCCGCCCTTTGCTTTCTCCTATGAAATTAAATTGTCCTGCCATGACTAAGTTAAATTCGCCAGTTTTCATGACTTCAGTTGTGGTTGGTGTAGTAACTGGTGGAGTTCCAGAAGGAGGTTGGTTTGGCTGAGGAGGTGAGGGTTTTATAGTGATTGGGCCGCTAACAGGTGGAAGTGGTTGTGGACCTCGGCCAGACTGATTATCCTGGTTTCCTGAACAATTTAAATGCGAAAATCCAGCAATAACAGCAGCAATAACAGCAATAATTGCGATAGCAGAAAGAATTAAATTTACCACTGCTATAGCACTATAAAATAGTGTTTTGAGTTGTGCTGCGATGTAGGTCTTTGCAATTTTAACGACAGATGGATCAGAAATCTCTTTACCTGCTTTGCTTAAAATTTTCCGGTAATCGAAAAGTAAAAAAATCAAAGAATACATTTGAAAATAGCTTTTATTTGTCTTTGCTACGCTGTTTTCAAAATTGGTTATCAGGGAAAACAGTGGTCTTAATTTTTCTTCATTTTCAGGGGAATAAAATTTTTCTCTAGCCTGAGCAACTTTTGGTTTTTCGCTGAGCGGTTTGGGCCTCAGCCATGAACTCTTAGTGGGTTTATTAATATTAGCACGATCAGCTTCTTCAAAATCTTCTTCCATCTCCTTGAGATTGAGAGCAAGCAACCACTTGTGGCGCTTATCTATTTCATGAAATTGTTTCTTCGCCTCTTCGGAGAGAGGCGAAAAAAGAAGCATTCTAATCTTCTCCTTAGATAATTTGCTAGTCTTGCCCAAAATATTCCCCCAATATCGCCCTGATATCAGCCATTATATCCTTGTTATAATCACTTATAATGGTTCTCTCATTTCTCCATCTGGCGACCGATTTCATGGGTGCAAAACGTAGCTTGGTCACCGCAACAGATAATTTTGCATCTGCTAAATCTACCGGAATAAAACGTAACTCATTCTCATCATCATGGAAAGGTTCATGTTTGACTAGGGGTAAGAACAATACTTGTGGTCGTTTATGATAAACATCGTCTTTTATTCCGGCCAAAACAACCCCTTCTATTTCCTTGTCCTCTTCAGTTTCTTTATCTGATTCCTTTTTCTCTTCCATTTCTTCGTTTGCGGATGGATTATTAACTTTGATAACCTCACCATATGTAAATTCACATTGTTCAGAATGTTTATAATTTTCACAATTATCAAGGCAAAGTAGCTTTCTAATCTTTCCGATTATTTCTGAATACTGTCCTTTATCATTGTCAAGATCACCAAGCAATTCAATTAAGGATTCACCAGGAATTGCTTCAAGTTCCCAGAGACAGAAACAATGTAAATAGGAAGAACTTTTCTTATCAATTTTCTTTATTTTAACCGGTAACTCATCATTATTAGGCTTTGTTGTCATAAACGCTAATACATGATAATGACTTTGTTCAATTGCCTCCGTAGCAATTGCGGCTTGATGGAACCCTTTGCTCTTTGGTAAACCGAGCCTCTCTCTTTCAGGATTTATAAATGCAATATTCATAAATGAATATTTTGATCTCGGTTTACATTTATGCGGACCGCTATGTCGCTTATACCAAACATCATAAGGGCTTTTACCTATATTAAAAATTACAGGAAGCTCTTCGATAAAAAGATGCCACTTCTGCCATCGTTTGACTTTTCGACCCATAGATGGCTTGCATAGTTTGTTCAATAGCTCTATAAAAGGGTAGTTTTCTATTTCGGACGGTATTGTCACGTTTCATCCCCTACGCTAAAACAAAAGGAAAAACCTGCACTACGGCAGGTTTTAAAACAAAATTTAACCCAAATTTTTATTTTCATCATTATCCTCGATAGCGGGTTTAGTATCATTTTGGTCACTTGTATTCGTATCTTTCTCCATCTCCTTGAGATTGAGATCAAGTAACCATTTATGCTGCTGGTCTATTTCATGAAACTGTTTTTTCGCCTCTCTTGATAGTGGAGAAAATAAACGTTCCCGAATCTGTTCCCTAGTTAAGCCAATAGGCGATCTCATGACAAACCTCCTTTTAAGGAGGCAGAAAGCTTCATGCTCTTGACCCCACCCGGCTAAAAGCATTTTGCTTCTGCCTGGTTGGGCCACTTTGAGCGTGGCGGTTATTATTCTCGCCCTTTCTATTCTTCTTTTCACAATTAAGGAGTAAAGATTGGAATGGGTCTCTCCTTTTGGTTTATAATGGACATTATGTACTTTATTTAACATTATATACCATCTCATTTGTTTTGTCAAGGACAATGGCAAGACAAACCTTTTTGGTCTAAATCAGATGCTAACGCCAATGACAGCCTAAGAGTAGACTCTCAATTTTAAGGTGTCAAGTACCATGTGAATTCATTGTTTTTTTACTCCGCCGTCGTAGAATCCTTTTGGCATAATAAGCTGTCTGTCTTGTAAGGGGTGGATGCAGAGAAAGCCTTTAACTACGAAATAATTGCGAGGATACTGTGCAAGTATTGCGCTTTTCCGCTCCAAAATAACGGGGAACAATGCGAATGCAAATCACCATTTTAAATAATTTTTCAACTATACCATTGTGAGACTGGGGTCAATCCACAGAAATAACTAATTTGGCATAATCCTTGCTTTGTATAAAAGCGCTTTTCATAAGCAGTCGGTCCTAAAAATCCCTCCTTTATCGGGCTCAAAGAAGAAGTAGCTCCAGAGCCCAAGTATTATCCGAAATCAAAACTTGTTGGCTCCAAAGGCGATGGACGCTAAGTCAATTTCGGCTTAGTGCCATCTAAATTTATTGTGGCGACCCTTCGCCGCCAAGCATCAGGGTCGCCACAGAGACTCCTAACCTTCTAACCGAAAGGAGCCGTCATGACCAAGGGTAATACCCTCTTCGGGAAAAATCAACGAGCCGCATCTGAGAAAAACAACTCGGAAAACGAACCGCACGCACGCCACTTTTTTAACGCCGAACCCTCTTCGCAGACGGAAAAGGCGTGTTCAACGTCTCCCCATCATTTTGGCGTTTGCGCCGATACCGATCTACCGTGGCTGAAAACCCTCTGGCAGTTTGGCCGGCAGCGGGCATTTGCCAGGGGCAGCACACGACGCAAGGATGATGACGAAAAAAAATTAATCGCCCACGCCGAGGCTATGGCGGAAGCGCATACCCCGCTTCCCTGGGACCCGGTCAATAACCCCCACGACGCACATATCATCAAACATCGTGAACAACTGGAAACCGAACTGGATTTGTTCAAGGGAAAACTGGCTGAACAAATCACCGACCTTGAGGAGGTTGAGCGTGAATACGCCAACCTACGCAAATGCCCTGATAAGCCGGTGATTCCTTTGTTCAAGGCGGTTTTTTGCATAATCGCTTTCGGGCTGAGCGTAACTCCCGCTCTGTACGACGGACTTTTTAACAGACTTGATGATGAACTGAGCGGATACCTCTTTTCGGTTCTCACCGGTTTGGCCTTAGCCATAGCAATTGTCTGGTCAATAATCAGCAGCTTCAAAAACACATCTGTTAGCCGCAAGCGTAGTTACAGCTTTTGGGGTGGTTTATCAGCCTGTGTCGCTTTGGCCGCTTTGCGTTTTTGGGCCGCGGGCGACTCGGCTTGGGCGATACTGCTTGCAATCGCTCTTTTTCTTCTTGAGCTTGCAATCGTGTTGTTTTGCGAGGACACCGCTTCTGGCTTGCGCGTTAGCTACCTCAATTACACCGAAATTCGGGGCAACTCCGACAGGCAGGCCGCGCTTGTAGAAGCTGCCCGGCGTTGTGTTGAACGGACTGAGAAAACAATCGCGGAGATACGCCAGAGAATAAACGCCTATAACGACCATATTAAAGAGCGCATATCGAGGCGCGGGCAGATCGAGCATCTGAAAAAGCTTGCGGTGTCCGTTGTTCTGGACGGCTACCAGGCGGGGCTAGCAGAAATTGAGGGCCGATTTCGTGTGCCGTGGAAAATTGACGATGAAATTATAGGGGGTGGAAAATGAAGCGTGCAAAAATTGCGTATACTTGCGGACTGGTATTACTGACCTTTTTATTACTGAACTGTCAGTCTGTGCCGCCTGCCCACGTTGTGCTCGTGATTGACCGCTCAGATTCAGTGAATGAGTCGAGAAGTCAAGTCTTGGGACTAGCGGAAGTCAGTAAGGCGTTGCCCGGTGTGCGCAAAAAGTCGCTTCTAACAATCATCGCCACCGGCGACGCCTTGTCCTCAATGGAGCCAATTTCTGTGGGCAGCATCTTGATTCCCAAGAATAACAAGCTCATGGAGACGAAAGGCGAAGCCAAGCTTAATGAATCGTTTCTCAGGGAAGTCTCCAAGTTGCTGCAAAACATGCCGGGTCAAGCTGACGCAACCCCCTTATACATGGCTATTCGGCGCGGCGTTGAGGTTCTTCGAGGGCAAGGTTGCGGCAGTCAGCAAAATCCTTCTGCTACTTGCTACCTTTTTGCTATTACTGACGGTGAGGAAACGGAGGAAAAATCTGTTCGCAAAGCTCTATACGGCGCGGGAAAGGTCGAGTTTCCTAAACTAATGACCATTCAGAACGATGGTATTAATGTCGTTTTTTACGGCATTTCCGGCACCAACCAACTCACACCGGCAAGGAATCACTTCAGGGCCGACAGGCTTGAAACGGTGTGGAAGGGCTTATTTAGCAACCCTGAAAACATTTCTTTTCAACCGTTTTGCCCGAAAAAGGAGATACCTCAATGAAGCTCTTTGACCTTTTCGCTATGCCTCTGGAAGCTTTGCTTTTACTAGGCGTCGCTTACGCCATTATGTTTGGCGGCTTTGATTCGAGGTTCACGAAACTGCTTTTCAAATGGGTTGTGTGGCTGGTTATCATTAACGCCGCCGTGCACATGTTCATACCTCACTGATAAGTGGTTTGGTTATGATTACTAATCTACTTGTAGGGCTATTTTTTCTGGGGTTGGTGCTGCTGTTGATGCGCGATTTACTCAACAGCATATACCCCAAGCTTTTTGAAAATATCTTAAGGCTGTTTAAATGGCTGACCATCTTGGCCTTGAAAATAATCGCCTGGCCACTATCGAAGCTCCTCAAACCGCTTTTGAAAAAGGAATTGCCCGGAAGACGAAAATGACGGTAAACAGAATCATAGCCACGGGGCATAGTTTCGATAGTTGGCTGCGCCTGAATAGGAAAATAATTCACGAGGGCGTAACTAATCCGCACCTTTATGCTTTAGGTGAAAGTGGTTCCGGCAAGACACGGCTGGGTTATTTTATGTTAATTCAAGACATTAAATATGCGATTGAAAACAGCGGCAGCTTATCTGTGGTGTGTTACGATCCCCACGGCGACTTGTACCGCAACCTTTTGAATTACGTTGCCCTCCTTTCCGAGCAACACCCAATCACTGACAATATCGTGCTGATTGAGCCGGTCAACCAGCAGCGCGGAGCTATTGGAATTAACGTACTTGAAACTTTTTCCGGCCATCCCTATGAGGTCGTTGACGAACTAATTTCAGCCTTCAAGAGTATTTGGCGCGACGCGTGGGGCGCGCGTATGGAGGACATTTTAAGGCACTCTTTTTTATTATGTGAGGAAGCTAACCTGACTTTGGCATCTATTCCCAGGCTCCTAACAGACACGAGTTTCAGAAAGGCAGTGGTGGACAGATCACAAAACAGGGATGTCCGGCTTTACTGGCAGCAACATTTTGACACTTTCCGAAACAATGATCAGAAACTTTTCGTCGAGTCGTCGCGCAATAAAATCAGCGCATTTATCTCCAACCCTTATATCAAGCCAATTCTAGGCCAGCAAAAGAGCACGATCAACTTTTACAAGGCGCTCAATGAGGGCAAGATTTTTTTGATAAACCTTTCGCGTAGTCACTTGAAAACGGAGAGCCGCAGATTGTTTGGAATATTACTGTTTGCGAAAATTCACCAGGCCATCATCGCGCGGGACGAATTACCGGAAGAACAAAGGACACCTGTCTCCATTTATTGTGATGAAATGCATGAAATTTTCCATCCCGACTTCTTTTTGCCAATTCTAGAAGGGGGCCGAAAATACAAGGCTGCGCTAAATCTTTTCCACCAAAGTTTATCACAATTGGATGAGGATTACGTGGACATTGCATTGGGCAACTGCGCCACGCAGCTTTGCTTTAATGTCGGTCGGCAGGACGCGGAGCGCATGGCAAAGGAGCTTTTCAGTTTTTCTGGTGAGCGGGTCAAATACTGGGACGGCAACATTTTCACGGGCAAAAAGGGCAAGCCGACATATTACAGCGTGCAAGAGGAAGTTGAGAACGCGATCAGGGAAATTATGAGCCAGCGGGTCGGCGAATGCTACATAAAACTCAAGGGGCGGAAAAACACCGACCCGTTGGTAGCAAATACGATTCCGGTCGAGTACCCGCCGCTGAATCCAGAGCTTGAAGAAAAGTTGCGGGAGATTTCCGCTTCGCATTATAACAGGCCGCTGCGCAAAATTTACAAGGAACTCGAAGAAATGGAAGCGGCTTTCTCGAATAAAGCGGCGGAAGCGTTGGAAGAACCCGCTTCGTATAGGGAATAAGACCATGCCTGACAACACTGCGCCCGCGCCCGTGATGCTGATAAAGCAACAAAGAAAGCCCCGATACCGGCGCGCCGCCGGAGAGGTCAATTTTCATTTGCAGGAGAGGGACTTGAAAATCATTGAAATCGTCTATAAGCACCGGTTCATTCCCTCCGACTACATAGCCGCTTTAGTGACGGGCAGCAAGCAGGGCATTCTCAGGAGACTCAGCTTTTTATTTCACGCTGGCTATTTGGACAGGCCGCCGGAGCAAATAAAGCCTTTTACCGTAGGCACCAACCCTATGGTCTACGGATTGGGAAATAAGGGGGCCGATATTTTGCACGAGGTCATGGGAATCCCACGAAGCAACGTCGACTGGACAACTAAGAATCGGGACGTGAAAAGGCTGTACCTAGAGCACACACTAATGATTTCGGCATTCTCAGCGTCGCTCAAATTAGCATGCGACAGGCACAGCGGCATAGAAATCATCGAGCTGGAGCGAATTGTCAAAGGGGAGCCGATTTTGAAGGTTAACATAAACCGAGAATTCAAAGGAAAAACGCTAAATCTGCGCTTCGACTTAGCGCCGGACAGGGTTTTCGGACTGCGCTTTAATAACGATGCTTCCGATAAAAATCGTGCATTCTTTTTCCTTGAAGCGGATCGCTCGACCATGCCAGTGGTGAGGAATAATTTTTTCAGGCCATCGTACTATAAAAAAATGCTTGGTTACTGGCATTGCCGATTAGACGGTTCCTTTAAGAGAACTTTCGGATTTGAAAACGCCCGCGTTTTAACGTTGGCGATTTCTCAGGAGCGCATTAGCCACATGATAGAGGCCTGCAAGGCGGTTGACGAAAGCAATAAGGGGTCGGGCATGTTTTTGTTTACTCTGGCGAGTAATTTCACCTTGAACAATATTGATAATATTTTGAAACCGATATGGCGGAACGGACGCGATGACAAACTGGTTGGCCTGATGGATTAGCCGGGTCGGGCAGGAAGGAGTTGGCAACGATGGACAACTATTCTGAAAAATTGCTTACGGCTCGGCAGGTGGCCGAGTTTCTCAGCATTGATGAGAGCACAGTCTATAAGTGGGCTGATCAGGGAAGGCTATGTTACGTCGATCTTGGCAAGGACGGCGGCAAGCGTTGCCTCCGATTCCGAAAGCCGGATATCGAAAAGCTCATAGAGGAGAGCCTCGTTGCAAAGGTTTGAGAAAATTATGATCGCCAGTGGGAAATTTGTCCGACTTGCTATAAAATATCAAGGAGCGGCAGCTGACCTGCGGAATGGAGGTGGCAATGGCCAATATCTTTAAGCGGGTCGGCAAAAGCGGTCGTTTTTCTTGGTGTGGACGGTATTGCGACCCGATTACGGGTAAGGACATCAAGAAAAAGCTCAAAGCAAGGACCAAGCATGAAGCGGAGTTGGAGTTTGCTCAAATTCTGAACAACATTTCCAGCGATGACTACCAACTCAGATTGCTTCAGCGGAAGGTCACGTTCTTTGAAATTGCCGAAGATTTTTTGGATTACAGCCGTGCACGCAAGCGAAGCTTTGAAAAGGACGGGGTAAGCGTTCGGAGACTCAAGCAGCACATCGGTGAAATTCCATGCGAGGCCATAAGGCGATCTATGTTCGACAAGTACATCGCTTTGCGAAAAGCGGGGGCAGGCGGGCTTGGTGAGCCTGCTGCGCCAGCGACCATCAATCGTGAGCTTGCCTGTGGAAAAACAATTTTCCGCAGGGCCTACATGGATGGAAAGATAACCAGCAACCCCATGCTCGGATTTAAACTCCTTGCAGAAGATAACGTCCGAGACAGAATTCTGAGCGACGAGGAATTCCACAAGCTTTTGTTCGCGGCTCCCGCTCATATTCGGACGGTGCTGATCATGGCGTGGGAGACCGGGATGCGGAGAAATGAGATGCTCTACCTGAAATGGGAGCAGATTGATATGAGTCTCGGAGTCATCAAGCTTTCGGGTGATGGCACGAAAACCGGTAAGAGCAGGCAGGTCCCGATAAGCTTCGTGCTTTCAGGTGTGCTGAAAAAGATGGAGCGAACCAATGAGTGGGTTTTCAACTTCAAGGGATCGCACCTGAGGAGTGTCAGGACAGCATTCGAAATCGCGTGCAGAAGGGCGAATATCGAGGACTTCCATTTTCACGATCTGAGACACTGTTTCGTGACCAGAATGAGAAGAAAGGGAGTCCCGGACAGAGTTATCATGGCGATAACCGGGCATCAAACCATGGAATGTTTCAAGCGGTATGATACGATCACTTTGGACGATCTTAAACTCGCTGTAGGGGTGGAAGTTCCAAAAAGCTGGAACAATTCTGGAACAAATGGCGTTTGAGATTTCCATGAAACGTGCTAAGTTATTGAAATCATTGAGAGCCGGAGTGGCGGAACTGGTAGACGCACGGGACTCAAAAACTCACGTAATCCAATCGGCAAAAACTCAACAAAATCGCTAAGTTAGCGAAAATAAAAGCAAAAGTAGGTCAGTTGCCGCTACCGATTAACCTGATAGAACGGCCCTTTTAGGCCGGTTTAGACGAAAACCTGGAACATTTCTGGAACAAGCGTGCAAATGTCAAACGAAAAAAATGGTAGAAATAATCTTAATCGTGGGTTTTAGCATATACCTGGGAACAGATTGTAGGCAGAAACCCAAGTCTTCTTGACATTGATAAATTTTCGTGTTATTTTACTGTCTGATTTTTTAACAAACGATTGGAACTCCAATGGCCGCCGATAAAAACACAGTACAGGTCCCTTTTCATCCCCGCCATGAAATTGAGCTTAAGGCACAGGACGTTTTACGCAAACATGGGCTCAAGTCAATTCCGATAAACCCCGTTGTGTTGGCAGAACGGGAAGGTTTCCAGGTAAACAACGCCAAATTTTCGGAGGGCAATCTCTCTGGCATGATTGCTAAGCGTGGTGATAATCTAATGATCCTTGTACGCGCTGAAGATTCACCGAATCGCAAACGATTTACGATCGCCCATGAACTTTCGCACCATTTCCTTCATCTATTGGGGGACGGAGAGTTTGTGGATGATGAAGCGGACCTATTCCGCGAGGATTACGGTGAAGACTCAGAGAATACTCCATCAAAGCGTAGGGCAGAAATTCAGGCGAACATTTTTGCCTCAGCCCTTCTAATGCCGGAAGATCATATCCGCGCTTTATGGAACGAGCTACGATCCGTTTCGAAAATGGCGAGCTTGTTTGGCGTGTCCGAAGAAGCAATGGGCTATCGCTTGGCACGATTAGGGATATCTTCAGATGACTGAGGCGCTGCAGATACCATCTTCAATCCGCAAGATGATTACAGAGGTCGGTAAGCCGGTGACGCCCAGTGATGTGGAAACACTTGACAGATATGCGCAGATTCGTGACCGTAGTTATCAGCTTCGTACTTTCGTAGAGGCATGGAAGGAACAGCAAAATAGCGATAGGAAAATGCGATCAAGGTATGCAACATGGATTTTGATTGTTGTGAGCGTACAAATTATTCTTATTAATATCGCATTCTTTATGATTGGAGCAAAAGTGTTGGAAATCGAGAAATGGGTGGCAAACGTTTTTATAACTGCCGTTCTCATCGAAGTATCCAGCCTTGTTCTTATAGTTGTCAAGTATCTATTTCCAGAGGGTATGAAATCGGCCGTCGACCTCATTGATCATATCTACAAGGACACACAGAAATGAGCATTGATTTTCGAAAATGCCTCTATGCTCTTTCGGATGTGATAATCAATCGCCCGCCGCCTTTGAGAATTTACGACCAGATATACATGAAGCTGCCGGACATGTTATTGCAGGCCGAGATAATTGGCCGTTGGTTTGATAAAAAAAAGGTTTTGTTTATCGGTGATGGCGACGCAATTGGATTGGCAGTTGCACACCTTGGAAGCCAAGGCCTGATTTCGGGGTTACCCAATCATATTCATGTTCTTGATTTTGATGAAAGAATTGTTTTGTCAATCAAGAACTTCGCAAATGATTATGGCTTAAACAGCATAATCAGTGCCCGGTTATACAATGTTGTTGATCCATTGCCTGAAGATATTTGGCAGAATTACGATGCTTTTTATACAAATCCTCCATGGGGATCCTCCAATGAAGGGTCGAGTGTGTGGGCCTTCGTCGGCCGTGGTATAGAGGGTGTTAGGTCAGAAGCCTCAGCTTGTATCGTGATAGGCGACCATCCATCGTTCCGCTGGACCCATTATGTTCTAGCTTCGACGCAAGAGAAAGCATTTAAGGAAGGTTTCCATGTGGCAGAGATGCTCCCAGAATTTCATCGATATCATCTAGATGATAATCCGGAATTAACTTCCTGTTGCTTGATACTCAGGAGAAACGGTAAACATGAGAGTAAATATAACAGTCAACGCCTTGGCAAAAACGACCTTAAAAATTTCTACGGACGCGAGGCACCGCTGATGGCCAGATATATCCGTGATCTTACTAATGGCGGCAAATTCCCAAGCCGCGATTTCAGCGTCGAACCACTGGAGAAAGAATAGAAAATGTCACCAATCCAAAATAATTTAATCTTCATGAAGGTAGGAAATCATGCTGGCGAAGAATGGGCGGCCATCCTTGATCGAAAAAGAAAGGAACTTGTCGATACTGGCAAGATTTTTTGGGGATATGGAGGTACCTCATGCCATCCCATCAATCAAGTCCAGCCCTTTGCACGGCTTACTTTGAAAGAGCAGGGTCAAATCGGTCTTATTATGGTACCTATTATCTCGAATGCTGGAGTAGAGGATGTTTTTGCACGGGAGTACTCCTCAGATGGTATTAAATGGGAACCCATTCCGGATGGAATACTGGTTACTGGTTCCAGATATGCCCTTATTCTCGATAAAATTGAGCCTGTTGACCTTGAAGTGAACCTTGCAGAGTTCGAAGTAGGAGTTGGTCCAAGTCGAGGTAAAGCCGCCGATGAATACCTAAAGGGGCGGATTGACAAAGCCTGTCTTAAAAAAAGAGAAAGCGGTATAGCCGTAATTGAAGCGAAAATCCATAAGGTTTCTTTCACCGCCAATCTTATTGACCCATTCGCTGTGCTTTTACGTTCGTAAGAATTTGGGGGAATCTAGCTTCGGCTTTCAAAAGGGGGGCTCCTAAGAATATGTGGGCAAGAATAGGCCTTTTTTATGGATAAGTTATTGATTTTTAAGGTTATTTTAAGGAAGAAGGAAGATATGTATTGGCCTGTATTTTTGAAGCGTTTCATAAATTGGCTGCCAAATCTCAAGATTGATGGGTTAAAAGCCATATCTTCCTTCTTCCCTTTCGCTAAGTTAGCAGAATCCTGGATTTCGTCAAGGACGGCCTTTCAGGCCGCCCCTTACGGGGTTTCATCCTTGACTAAATCCAGGATTCTGCCGAAGAATCAACCCACAAATTCTTGCGAGGAGCTTCAAAAGGATGATATACTATAGGGTGCTTTAACTGGTAAGTTCGCAAGCAGTAAAAACGACAGGGGCGGGATTTTTATGTCATTAGCAATAAAACCTTGCTTAATGGCATTATGAAGCTTTTCAAAGGGGAGACGGCATCTCTTATTCAGTAGATAGGAACCAAAAAAGGAACGCATGGGTATTAAGATGTCAAGCTTTAATGAATATGTAGAAAGTTTTTTTAAGAGCTTATACTTTTTTGAATTAGAGAGGGCAGACAAACTTATAGGAAGTTTATCTTTGCCTATTGCAATTATAACTGCACTTCTAGGAGCGGCAAGCGTATTTCTTAAATGCTATATTTTCCAATTTTCATTCAATATTATCGGAATTATCTTTACATTATTGACAGCGGCATATATCGTAACCCTCGTCATTTCAATATACTATGCAATACGAGTCATATTTTGTTTTAAATGGAGCTATATTGCAACGCCGTCGGAAATTGCAACATATATAACAAAATTAGAGGCACATTACAAGGAAAGCAAGGAAGACAATATTGAAGAAAAATTGAAATTTGATCTAGTATGCAACCTGAGCGTACAGTACCAAGAAAAAGCCAATAATATGGCTTTAAGAAATGATGCCAGGTCGGAATATAAGCATAGAGTGTTTAAATTCATTATTATTTCTCTTTCAATTCTATTGTTAAATTTAGGGCCTTACATAATGATTAAGCGTCTTCAGAATAAGAGCTCTTCTGTACAAAAAATTGAAATTATAAATCTAAATAAAAAGGATTGAAGAATGAAAGATAAAAAGGGCAAAAAGCAACGCAAAAAATCTCTAACGACAGACCAAACCTTAAAAAAGGAAGATAATCATGCAACAAAAGAAAGGCCATTTTTCCCAAAAGGACGGGAGGTTAAAGGAAAAATCCTTAAGCAAAAATAAACTACTGCACATTAAATACCCGTCTTGGAATATGACATTTCAGTGATACAGTTCCGAGTTTTCGTCCTAATATGCATAAAGGAGTTTTTTCTCGTTAAGAAAAACTTAAAGAGGGAGTACAAGCAGTCATGCCATATAGAAATAGAATAGGCTTCGGACTTCAGCTTTTATCTATTCCGGCTTGCCGCCACAAGGATTTTTTTAAGGAGAAAAAATATTTTAATCTCCATTCTTCTCAAAGCGACATCTTATTAACTTTTCTTCCTTTCGGAAGGTTTGATTTAATTCGCTTATATTTTTCTAATAACTCTACATCCCTTTTTAAATTCTCTTCCTCGGAAATCAACCCATTGGCCTATGAACACCGCTTTCATATTGGGACACTTTTATCAGATGTTACCCCGGCTCGAATTGCAAAAAAAATTAATAATTATCCTTTTGTTGGATTTACTTTTACGAAAGTAGCAGAGTCATTATATGATTTATATGGATATGATAAATTATATAATGTAATGCTATCTCGTTGTAAATTTGCTAATTCAAATGACAAATCTTTAATTTCCTTTATGCTTGGGTCTTATGGCGTCGAGGATTTTATTTTAGTTACAGCAGCAAATAGTATAACTGATATAAAAAATCAAATTCTAGTCTTGAGAACTACCAAAATTGCTGACAAATATATCATTAAGGCTACATCAACTATTGTTGCTATTCCTACTGATTACAGCAAAGGCAAGTTAGTATCGCAATTTAATGTATTAGCAGACAAGATACCTGCCGATCGATATATAAACTATCAAATCGCAATGCGCTTTTATCCTGGGTTTAGCGCGTGTATTAGAAATTTCCCCGATAATACGCACTTTAATAGCGAACTTCAATTAGGTGACGAAGACTTTTGTATATGGCCTAAAAAACGTACGAATGAAAGAGATTTTTTTGCTTATTTTACAAGGAAATTTTTGCCTTGGGTTAGGAAATATTCCCCCCCAATTATTGAAACTGTTACAAAATTAGGGATTGATCCAGACCACACAGTGAATTGTGATTCTGAAAGCTTCTCAGATGATAAAATTTATCATAACAATATTTTTAAATTGCTCAAAATTGGCGATAAACAGATTAAAACATGGCATTTTCCAGATCACATGGTTGACCCCTTAATGAGACTTCAAGCATCACTACATTCGTTAAGCCTAAAGGATTTTAATCGCGATTTTATATATATTTTCCAAAGCTGGAATGAATTTGTTAAATTTCTAAAATCAGAAATCCCGGATGAATTTATGGAGGGTTATAGAGATTATTTAGTCGGAGCAGAAGAATATCAGGGCGATATAGTTATAGTGCTTTCTAGATTTTTCGAGGCCATTTCGCAAAGATTGAGATCGATTTCTCTGGGATTCGAATCTGGCGAATTACCAATACAAGGATTTCAGGGATCTTATCAGAAGTACCTTTCAACATTGGATTTAATTATTCATGACGTAATCCTTAAGGTTGCAGATAATTTTCATATGTTAGAATCTCACGACTTCCTTAAATATTCGGCTTTTACTAGATTATCTCCTGAATTTAGCCCGAATATTTTGTCTCTCCCTACCGCACCGCTTTCTTTTATGAGTATTCCTAGAAGTTCAATATTCTTCCCTGAAGAATTATCTTATGTATTCCATGAAATAGGACATATAATTCTTAATATGCTTTTACGACTAATGTATTTTAAATCAATAAAAAACAAGAATATAAATACTTGGTTTAACCTATATTTTGATGATAATTACCTTTTTAATGAATTATTTGCAGACTATTTTGAGTGTGTGCTCGCTTTAAAAGGAAGCAGTAGGCTTTTTAAAAAAAATAATAAAGAATTATATAGAAAGCTAAAAATTCGGGAAATAAGCCCCGAACAAAAAATTCGCCTTAGATTTCAGCAAATCTTGGAGAACAATACTTTGAAATTAGGTCAACATACGTATTTGCCTAAATCCCTTCAAAAATTACTCGATGTGCCTTGGGTAATGGAATGGTTTGAGCAGCTCAAAGCCATGATTGTCTTAAAAGATCAACAAATAGATTTAATTAGGGAAGGGATTGAAAGAATAATAAATTCGAAGAAAAAAGAATTGAATAGAATGGAATTCAGCAATGCCCTAATCTTGGGGATAGCAGCGAAAAAAAATTAGGCTCTTGATTTTCAAAATCAGGAGCCTAAAGCGGTTTTGTAGGTGATTCTTTGTTTAGGTTTGCTTTGTCCTACCTTTGGAGGTAGATGGTTTAAATAGCTTGGTTTCAGGCAATGGGCCACGAAAGGATGTCTGCACACGGCCAAGTGGAAAAGGTACGTGCTGGTTATGCGTTTTGGCCTCGTATTTTGCCGTCAATCTTTCTCGCTCAGCTTTCTTCATTACTGTCCTCCTTTGATTTCAATTTCCTTTTTAAAAGGGCGAAACATACAGAACTCACCCTGCTTCCATCATACTAGATGATGTCACAATTGTCAAAATTAAGCCTAAGTTTATGCTTCATCCCCTTTCTATAGAATCTCGCATAATAAGGGTGACAATTTTGGACTCCATGCTATATTACAAGAATGGAGATAAAAAAACCAGCGCGTTATTCTCCCCGACGAGATTTGGCTGAGATGGGGCAACGGCGGCTTGTGGCGGCGGCTCTTTTTGAGAAAGGCGTGCCCCAAGCGGATGTTGCTCGCCAATTGAGTGTATCGCGGCAAGCCGTCCATGCCTGGTTCACCCGCTGGAAGAAGCGAGGCGAAAAATCGCTTGCCGTAGCGGGCCGGGCCGGGCGCAAACCGAGGCTTTCGGCCTTGCAACTGAAAAGGGTTGAAGCGTCCCTGCTCAAAGGTCCCGCAGCCTATGGCTTTAATAGTGAGCTTTGGAGTTTGCCTAGTATCGCCGAGCTCATCACCCGTCTTACCGGTGTCCGCTATCATTCCGGTCATGTCTGGCGAATTATGCAAAAGTTGGGCTGGAGCGCCCAAATGCCACCACCCGAAGACCAGGGAAAGGATAAAGCCATTATTCAGCATTGGAGAAATCGTACTTGGCCGGCCTTGAAAAAAAAGCCTGTTAAGCCGAATAACTCCTAATTGATTTTGATGTGGGCGGATTTTCTGAGAAGCTATCTGCGAGCTGCCTATGTTTTTCGAATGGTCGCTCTCAGACATATCCACGATTTTAGCATGAGGCATCTCTTTGGCATCGATGTATTGATCTGCGCTCGCGGTGGCCGTTCTGTTCGGCTCCGCTTCTGTTTCCAAGAAAAGCCGGCTAGGCCGGGTCTCTTGGACTTTTTGGAGGTACTGTATCACGAGTTTATAGGGCAGATAGCCCTTCTATAGGACCGTTTGTCTGCCCATAAAAGCCGTTTTATCATGGCCATATCGAGCAAGCTACTAGAGGGTGGAAGCTGAAGCCCGATATCACCGTTTTATACTCCTAAAAGATAGATCAATGGTGTCGTCATGGCAAATTATGCCCGAGGAAGAAAAACAGACAGTTCCCCCCCACTGACTTGATTTTGAAGTCTCCATAAAGCCAGCTTTTTTTTGACATCTCTGTCAACGTATTATGCGAGATTGCGCACTCGCTTAATTCTACTTATTATACCCGTCCCAAATCATTTGTCAACCACCTTCAAATCCTGACCTTCCAGATGGCGAATAGTCCCGGCGAAGGATGGCGTTGTTCACCGCTTTCAAGTAACTCTCCGACGAATAATCGGGAACCGGAAGGCGGAAAAGCCCGACATTGACCTCTCGCTCCTCATTGCGGGCGGCGAGGCGGGTTTCCAATTCGTTCAGCGTGCGCAGGAGCGGCCCGTGAAAAACATCCTTTACCTTCACGTTGCCTTGCGGGTCAAGAACCTGGAAGTGAACCTCGTTGGTTGGGAGCAACTCGCGCAATATTTCTTCGCGTCCTAAAAGTAACAGACCGGCGACGTTTGGGACGAGATGGCGATTGTGGCTTTCGACCAGCCTCAACGCTTTTACAATCTCCTCTTTCGATAACTCCAGCAGGCTCAGGTCGCCCAGGAGCTTCTTTATGGTTTGCTGGAGCCGTTCAAACTCAAGCGGGTCAAGGCTGTCGAAAGTCGTGCTTTCCATGATTTGGGCCAAGAAATCCAACAATCCCAAGTCAACCCGGCGGGATCGCTGGTCGCGAGGGTAGAAAGGCACGGTTTGAGGCTTGCCGTCCGGTCCGATGGTACGATGCATGGACTTCCCTGACGCTGTGGCGCACGGTTCGGGGTAAGGCTCGACCGCGATTGCGATCACGTCGCCATCTGGGTGATTGACAATCGAAATGGAGGTGTTGATGTTGGGAACGGTGTTGTTGAATATGGCGGACTTTAGCCGCATCGGGTCGGTTGTTTTGCCGTGCCGGGGCTGTGCACCTGTCACCGCACCGTCGTCTTCGACTCCTATCAGCAAAACTCCGCCCGAAGTGTTCGCCATGGCGACAACTTCCCCATAAATCTCCCTATCGGAGATTTTCCGGCGGTCGGACTTGAACTCCACTGCCAGAGTTTCGCCATTGGCGATCAATTCATTGAGTCGTTCAATATCCATAGGCGTCAATCAACTGGTGCGATTTTCAGCAGTTTACACCCAGTTGACTCGATTGTCAACGGGCAAAACGGGCATGGGTACTGCTGAAAAGATGATGAACGATAGTGATATATCCGGTCAAAAGGGTGCTATCGGTGCAGGCAGAATGAAAAGGCGTTTCCTTCTGTCTACCGGTCCAATAAGGAAATAAAAGGTTTCGATATTTAAAGATGCATAGGGTGTAGATATGGGTATAGATACTAAATATCTACACCTTTTTTGTTTTCATTTAAGGTATAACCCTTTGAAAACAAAGGGTTATTTGTTGCCCCATGTCGGTTCGCTACGCTCCCGACAGCCCTCTTTTTCCTCCCTTCGGTCGGCTACGGGCATCGCTCCTTCGTCGCTCGCCAAAAAGAGGGCTGTCGGGAGCTACTCGATTTTGTAAACTAATCGGTCTGCGTCAGGGACTTGACCTCTTAGACAAAATCGGCTCCGACATGGGGCAACAATTTGGAAGAATTTATTGATTTAAACTGACGAAATCCAACCTTGTGATCCTTTCGGATTTTTGCTCGAAGAATCTCAGAATCTTTTCCTCGTAATCCCTTTTCAGCCAATCTCGGGAAAATGGATTTGGTGTGTCGATGACCATAATTCGATTCGAACCCTCGATGCGGATTTCTCCGATGAAACACGATTTGAAAATGCCGTTTGCAACGGGACTATCGCAAATGACCATTTCGCTTATTTCCATTTTCAGGGCGTCATATTTTTCAGCCTGGCAATACCGTTTCCTTCTCTCGATAATGCTTTGCCGTTGTTCTATGAAAATGCTTTCATTCATGCCGGAAATGCTTTTTCCCCCCTTTTTTGCTTTCTGAGTGATTTCGGATTTTACCGCTATATTTTCCGGTTCACTCATTTCTTGCTCGCAGTACGTGATAAAAGCAACCACTGGCCCTTTTCGCGCCCAAGAGTTATCTCGATAAGGAAACCATACCAGCTGATTCCGGACATTCTCCAAGTTGGTATTCTGGATAAGCTCGATGATTTTCCTCTTGGAAATGGAGTTCCTAAATTTTTTTCTAACTGCTGCTACAACTTCTTCACTTCTGCTTCCTTCAATTTGTTCCCCCTTTTCAAATTTTGCCAATGAGTTACAATTATCAGTAGTAGCAGCAGTAGTTATATTATTATTAATTATATTACATATATTCACGACATTTTGACCGATAGGTTGCCCTCTGAAAAATGATTCCTTCTCGACATTTTGGGATTTAGGTTGTTCTCTTGGAAATGCATCCGTGTGGATAAGCCCATCGCGATAATCCGGACTGGAAATTTCCATTTTTTCGTCGGGAATCATAGGGTCTTTTAGCTCAACGTGAAAGATACATTTTCCCCTGATTGTCTTTTCGAGCTTGCCGTCGTAAACATAGGTCAATTCATAGCGAATGAACTTGTCGGCGTAGGGGCGCTTCATCAGGCGAACAACCTGCTTTACGCTAAACCCGACGGCTTTTGCGAAATCGCCCAACGAAGATTGAAAAGACCCTATGCTTGTACCAGTTGCGGACTCAAGACACTTTGCCCGTGCTTCCATGATAAGGATCGCTAAGGAGTTCCCCAAAAGCGGTCGCCATTTTCGCCAAAAATAATTTGAGACCGAAAACGCCGGACGGGGGGACAAGACGGGATGAAACTTATTTGTCATAGTGGTAAAATTTAGTCGATTCTAAGCTGGGAGATATGAAAATCTCCTCAAAGCACGGCTTTGGCAGAGGCCGTGAAACAGTGGCAAATTATTTTGAGCTTTTGATCGTAGAGATTGGCTAATTTGTTTTTATTTTTGCGAGGTCGGGGATGAAAAAGTGATTTTGGGGGGACATGAAAAAGGTTCTAACGTCGTCTACTAGGCAGTATTATCCCTCTCTTTAAGATAAATTTTCCCTATTCACAAAGCAATTTAGATTTCAAACGATTCCCATCCCAAATAATAGATATTCTTGACAATTTATTGTAAATGCGATATTATTAAACATTCCTTACATCGTAATCATTTCGCCTAACAAAAATCAAAGGAGGAGGAGAGATGCATAAATGTAAAAAATGTGGCCATAAATATTATGGAAATTTTTGCAATAATTGCGGCGAACCAACGCCAATGGAAAAGCGTGAAAACCCTTTTATTTGCATGGATTGCCGACAGTATGTAACAGATGATCCCTCTAAAGAATGCAAAGGTTGCGGATCAAAGGCCTGGGCCTTAAAATCAGTTGTAGAGAAACCAAGAAGACGTTAAAAATAATTAAGAATTAAATAAATAATTGAGAACGCTAAAATAACAGCGTTCTTTTTTTTAAATATCATTATTTAATATTCCCATCCTTACAAGCAGGGCTCAGACCTGCCCCGCACTTAATGAACGAAGTGAATTATAGTGCAGGGTTTCCTAGGCGGTATAAAAATAAAGAATCTCGCATCGCAGGATTTTTTGTTTAAAATTTACCCCCCTTGACAACTTTTTTAGGGTATGATACATTGTGTATATAAGACACTAAGTTATCCACACCCTTATGAAACCACATCCAGCCAAACAAAACATTAAGCTTGCCGTTGATAATTGCATTTTCACTATTATTGATAATGGACTGTATATTTTACTCATTCAAATGAAAAAAGCGCCTTATCAAGGCATGTGGGCTTTGCCAGGCGGTTTAATCAAGGCCAATGAAAATCTGGATAAAGCTGCCTTGAGAATTTTAAAAGAAGAAACTAATGTCTCTGACATTTATCTGGAACAACTCTATACCTTTGGCAAAACCAAACGTGATCCTCTGGGCCGGGTCATCTCAGTTGCCTATTTTGCCCTTATTCCTTATGAGGGTTTAAAAATTAAGACCTTGCCAAAATACCAAGCAGTAAAATGGTGGAAATATTCTGCTTTGCCAAATCTGGCCTATGATCACAATGAAATCGTCAAATATGCCAAAAAGCGGCTGGCCTGGAAAATCGTTTATTCTAACATTGTCTGGTCATTATTGCCGAAGAATTTCACCTTAAGCCAACTGCAAAAGGTCTATGAGGCCATCTTAGACAAAAAGCTAGACAAAAGAAACTTTATAAAAAAGATCTTATCCCTTGATTTAATTGCTAAAGTTGGGCAAAAAACTGTTTTAGGCGCTTATCGTCCGGCTGAACTTTATAAATTCAAGACCAAAAAGCCAATCATGCTTAATATTTTATAGAATTTTTTTTACTTTGACTTAGTGTATATATTACACCCAAAATAGTGTAAAATAACCACTTTTACTTGACAAATTTATAATTATTCTGCTAAGGTAATTGATTATTGCCCATTCAAGATTTGTTCAGACCTTAGGCAAAAATTAATTTTTTTTCTTAAGGCCTGAGCAAATGCTCAGTAAAGTACATTGAAAATTGATTCTAAGAAAAATCTTAAAAAGGAGGTGAAATGAGGAAGGTTTTTGAAAATTGCTCTTAGCTGAATTTGCAGAAGGCAATCGGGATTTATTGGAAACAACCAAAACATCCGCTTCGTAAAAACTGGAGTGGAGAAATAAAGGAGAAGAAAAATGCCAAAAAACCTCAAGATTCATTTGCTGGTCATTGACCCGCAAAATGATTTCATGGACATTGCCAAAGCAACGCTACCTGTCACCGGAGCCAAGGACGACTCGGTCAGATTGGCAAAGTTGATCAATCGCGTCGGTCCCAAACTGGCTGACATTCACGTCACCATGGACTGCCACAGATGGCTGGATATCGCGCATCCGGTCTGGTGGGTTGACCAAAACGGAAACAATCCCGCGTATTATACAATCATAACCGCAGACGACGTGACCAATCGGATCTGGGTACCGCGCGATCCCCAATCCTACGGCCGCTGCCTAAAGTACGTCGAGGAACTGGAACGCAAAAAAAATTACCAGCTCTGCATCTGGCCGCCGCACTGCCTCATCGGCACCGAGGGGAACAATGTTTATCCCGAACTCAATGACGCCCTGCAGAAATGGTCGGGCAATGAATTTGCCATGGTCGACTATGTCACCAAGGGTTCCAATCCCTGGACCGAACACTACGGCGCCCTGGAAGCTGAAGTACCGGATCCTGACGATCCCAGCACTCAGCTGAACACCCGTTTCCTGGAAATGCTGGCCGACGCAGATATCGTCGCCATTGCTGGCGAGGCCTTAAGCCACTGCGTCAAAGCCACAGTCACCCAGATCGCTGATAAAATCGGCGAAGAGCACATCAAGAAATTCCGGATCCTGACTGACTGCTCCAGCCCCGTCGGGGCAGTGCCCAATGGCCCGGACTTCCCTGCCATTGCCAAACAGTGGCTCAAGGAAATGGAAAGCAGGGGCATGACACTTACCACGTCTGACGAATTTCTGCGGTAAAACCAGTAACGCCACAAACTCTGGGTCAGCTGCTCTACGCACCTGACCCAGGATAACCAACCACCTCAAACCAAAACACTGAATTTAAAAAGGAGAACTACCATGCCACGCTTAATGGATGACAACAAAATGGAGCAATCGAAAATCCCCGGCATGCAGGGATTTCAGTTCTCGGGTATTCGCATAGAGCATCTGGGCGCAACCGAGTACACGCTCGTTACAATCGCAGTGGATGTAACCGGCTCGATCGCCGGCTTTGAAGCTGATCTGCGCAACTCGCTTATCGCCGCGGTTGAGGCCTGCAAAAAATCTCCCCGTTCCGACAACCTGCTTTCGCGAGTTATAAAATTCGCTTCCAACTTGCCAAACGGGATCGAAGAAATCCACGGCTTCAAACCCCTGGCAGAAATCGATCCGCAGAATTATCCGCCATTTGTGCCTGGCTCATCGACTCCCCTATACGATGCCTGCTACTCCTGCGTCGGCGCAACCAATGTCATGGCCAAAAAACTCAGGGATAATGATTTTCTGACCAACGGCATTATCTTCATCATCACTGACGGCTGCGACAACGATTCCCAGACAACACCGGCCATGATCGAAAAGGAAATCAAGAAAGCAATCAAAGACGAAGGTATCGAATCCCTGATCACGATCCTGATCGGCATAAATGCTGCCGACTGCGCTTCAGCCCTGGATGATTTCCGCCAGCAAGCGGGAATCAATCAATTCATTGATGCGGGCCAGGCAACCAAAGGCAAACTGGCCAAACTGGCGGATTTCGTTTCTCAATCGGTTTCCAGCCAGTCCCAGGCCTTGGGTACAGGCGGACCGAGTAAGAATATTTCCGCCACGATCTAACCAAAAAAGGGAGATAATTGAGCGATCAGTTATCTCCCTATTTAAAAAACAAAAGGGAGGTGAGATTCATGATTCAATTACAAACAGATCACTACTTTCACATTGGCAAAGCGCATTTAACCGGTGGCAAACCCTGTCAGGATTATGCAATCTCCCAGACCTTTCATGGCGCGGCTATAGCGATAATCTGTGATGGTTGCTCTTCTGGCGGACAGACTGATGTTGGCGCACGGCTTTTGGCCTTAACAACCCAAGCTGCGCTGCAAAACCATTGGTTAACAAACGGTCAAATAAACCCGGAACAAACAATCCCTGAAATTCGACTCAATCAAAAGATCAAGTTGGCCGCGAGCTGTCAGCTTTTAGAACTACAACCTAATGATCTGCTGGCTACCTGCATTTACGCTTATCTCGGGCCGCAAGGCGGATTTATCCATGTCCAGGGAGACGGAGTTATTGCCCTCAAATTCAATAGTCAACAAATCCTAATGTATCGATATGAGTGGCAAGACAACCGGCCCTATTACCCGGCTTATGCTGAAAACCGGTTAACTGATTTTATTTTTGCCCACGGCAATGATCTGCAAGCACTTCGCCTCAAAGCAGAAACATGGCAAACATCAAATATCCAGCACGAATTATTTCAATCCACTGACTATACGCTTAGCCAGGGACTACAAGGGATTACCATTAATCTGGACCAGGACTTATTAAGCCAAGGGCTTGAATATATTGCTATCTTTTCAGACGGAGTCACCCAGATTGACCATGTTAAGTGGCAAGATGCGGTTGTTGAATTCCTCAGTTTCAAAAATACCAAAGGAGAATTTGCCAAACGGCGCATGATCCGTGGTATTCAAGAAATGATTAAGGAAAATAAAGGCCCCTTGGACGATATTGCCTATGCAGTGATTCGTCTCGACCAGCAAAAGGAGGTGCCAGATGCCGCCTAAAAGTAGTAACATTGAAATCATTTTAGAAAATCGCGGAGCTTTAACACTGCGACCGACTGATCACGTTGCCACAGGCGGAGAGGGCTCGATTTACCAGGCGAAAAATACCATCATCAAATTGTACACCGATCCAAAAAAAATGATTCGTGATGGCATGGCTGATAAGATCAAGCTTCTTTCGGCCATCAAACATCGGTTCATAATTTCACCCGCAGGATTGGTGGCTAATAAATCCGGCACACCTGTTGGCTACTACATGCCCTATGCTGAAGGCGAACCATTGCCTAGGGTCTTTACCAATGATTTTCGCAAACGAGAAAACTTCACCGACCAGCATGCCACGACTCTGGTTGATAACATGCGTACCACAGTTGAATTCGCGCATGCGAATCACGCAATCTTGGTTGATGCCAATGAAATGAATTGGCTGGTGTCTTTAACAAAGAAAAATCTGCCCGAGCCAAGAGTCATTGATGTTGATTCCTGGCAAATCGGACGCTTCCCAGCTAAAGTCATTATGCTTTCCATTAAAGATTGGCTTAGCCCAAATTTCAGCCAGTTAACTGATTGGTTTTCCTGGGGCATTATTACTTTCCAAGTCTACTGTGGAATTCATCCTTACAAAGGAATGCTACCTGGTTACAAACCAAACGAACTAGAAGCAAGGATGAAAGCCAAAGCCTCGGTCTTTTCACCAGGTATCCAGTTAAACAAGGCGGTCCGTGATTTTTCCGTAATTCCCGGCCCTTTGTTCGACTGGTACGTCGCTGCTTTCCAGAATGGAGAACGTACTAAACCGCCATCACCATTTGATACTGGCAAGGCCCAGGCCAAAGTTGCCCGAGTTTTGCAGGCGATCACGACTGCCACTGGCATGCTCATCTACGAAAAATTGTTAAGGCAGATCAAAGAGCCAGTAAACAGAATCTTTCCCTGCGGAGTAGTTATGCTTAATTCAGGCAAACTGATTGATCTGAATAAGCAGCGGCAAATCAGCAGTGCCAAAACCCGAAACTGCGAAATCATTAAAGTAGAAAACGGCTGGCTCAAAGCAGAGATTATAAACAAGCAGCTGGACTTTTCTTTCATCAATGACACCAGCCTCGAGGAAGAAGCGTTGACACTCAAACTCGCTGGCAGGCAAATTTTCCGCGCTGTTAACCGACTGTTTGTCATAACGGAAAGTGGTTTGACCGAAGTTGTCTTAAAATATTTGGGCAAACCGCTTCTAGCCCTTGGCAATACCTGGAATGTCTTAGTCAATTCAACAAAGTGGTTCGACGGGCTGGGCATTCAGGATACAATGGGTGTCGCCTACCTGATCGCTCCGTTTAATGACACTGCTTGTACTGAAATCAGAGTGCCTGAACTTGATGGCCTAAAACCTATCGCGGCAAAAGCTGGCCCTCGGTTCATTGTCATAATCGGTTTGGACAAAAAAGGCAATTATCACAAAATCGAACTGACCTTAGATCGCGAATATAAAACCTATAAAGTTTGGCAAGAAATTGTTGACAGCCCAGATCTTAATCTGACTATCTTGCCCAAAGGCGTGTGCGCGACTATTGTCAAAGATGGTGAGCTTAACATTTTTGTCCCGACCACCAGTACCCAAAACATTGTCAAAGACAAAAATATCTCCACAGACATGCTTTTAAGCAGCTGGGAGAACAAGGTTGTTTATTTGCAAAATGGCGAGGTCTGGAGCGTAAGAATGAAGTAAAATCTTAGAATCAATTCAATATAATAGTTTGGGAGAGACCACCACGGTTTCTCCCAAACAAATTTCTTTAGAAAGGTTTAACTAAAAATTTTGGTTAAAGCTTTCTGGCCTTAACAAAGCGTTAAGGTAGAAAATTGTTTTTTAACATTTTAACAAGGAGGATTAACAATGAATACCAGAGCTGATGAACTGCGTAAAAACCTGGCCAAAATTAAGGAGAAAATTGTACGCCAGGAAAAAGAAAGAAGAGACATTGAGATCGCGCTGGAAAATCTGGAAAAAAATTGCCACCACGAATTTACCCTGCCAGAGTATTGTCCTGAGCATCACGACGCCTACACTGATCCAGGCGATCCTCCCGGCACCATGGGCGTAGATTTCCGCGGTCCCACATTTGTTCCCAGCAAAACAATCGATAAATGGCGACGTACCTGCAAACTCTGCGGCAAAGTTGAGGAAACTACTAATGTCACAAAAGTTGAAACAGCAGCCCCGAAATTTTGATCAAAAGTGAGGATAAGCCAACCAAAAAGCTTATCCTCACTCTCAATCTTATTCCTGACTTTTAACTATATAAGTTAAAAATTATATGAAACCCAAAATTGCTGTTGGCGGTTCAGCTGCCAATCCCCCGCATCTAGCGCACAAAAAAATAATTGAAGTTTTGCTTAATTCTAATCGCTTTGAAAAAATTATTTGGATTCCTTCAGGCCTAAGAGATGATAAGCCAGACTTTATTGAACCAGAATACAGATTAGTCATGACTAATCTAACTTTGCCTCGGCACCCTAATCTGGAAATAAAATTCACTGATGTCTTTGGCAAAAACACTCCGACTTTTACTTGGCTAAAAAAAATTCAGGCAGAATACCCAGATCATGAAATTGTCTGGTTTACTGGCATTGATTCTGTTGTACCTCAAGAAAAATTTAATGGCCTTTGCGAAATTCAGGCAATTTGGGATCACGGGTTGGAATTAATAAATAATTTTCCCTTTATTATTATCCCACGTCCCGGTTTCCCTGATCCAAAGGATATTAAAATTCCTTTAGCAAATTACGAGATATTTAAAGTGCTGCAAGATAAAATTTCCAGCAGAGAAATCCGTGAATTAATTTCTAGCGGCAATAAACGATTTGAAACCATGGTGACACCAGAAGTCAGTGAGTTTATTAAAAAAAATCATCTTTATAACTGGCCTGATCAGAAAAATGCAATTAAACTATTTTAATTTCATTTTCCTTACCTTAATAATAAATTATTGAGGTAAAAGTTCTTTACAAAGGAGAAAATCATGATCAATCTGAAAAAAAAGATTTTTGTTTTTGGACTGGAAGCGCTCAAAGAAAAAGGAGACGCTTATTATAACGAAGTTTTTAGGATTGAAAACTATTTCCCAAAATACGCAACCAGAGTTGCCAAACCAGCTCAAGCTGATTTGATCCTGGTGATTGGCGGAGATGGCACCATGTTAAAAGCAATCCGCAAACTGCGCAGATTCAATAAGCCGTTTTGTGGCTTGAATTTCGGCCACTTGGGCTTTCTTTTGAATGAGCCCGGCCATGCCACAGTGACACTCAATAACATCTGCGATAATAAAGTGGAAATTACCACGGTCAAACTTTTGGAAATTACCCAAAATTATGGCCATGGTAAAAACAAAATCTTTTACGCTTTTAACGATGCGGTCATTGAAAGAACCAAACCGCAGACCGCGAAAATTAAAATTGTCATTGATGGCAAAACCTACTTTGACCCTTTGACCTGCGACGGCGTGATTGTTTCTTCAGCTGCGGGCTCAACCAGTTACAATGGCTCAGCCGGCGGGATTGTCGTTCCCATTCACACTAATGGCATTGTACTCACTGGGATATGTCCTGCTGTTTTTGAAAAATGGAACTCCAGCCTGCTGCCCGAAGATTCATTGATCCAGCTGGAACCGGTTGAAAGAGAAAAAAGGCCGGTCCGCTTTATCGCAGATGGTCATAAATTACCCAATTGCCAGAATCTGACAGTCCGTCTGTCTGACCACACTATCCGCCTCATGTTTTTAACAAGCATGAATTTCCGACAAAAAACCATGGACCTGCAATTCCGCAGATAAACTAAAAAGGAGGACCAAATGAAACCGACTAATCCATTAGTCCAACCCATGTTAACTGATCTTTATCAGTTAACAATGGCTTATGCATATTGGAAATCGGGCAGGCACAATGACTCGGCTGTCTTTGACCTGTTTTTCCGCAAGTGTCCGTTTAAAGGAGAATTTGCAATTTGTGCTGGACTGGAAGAAGTCCTCAAATTTGTGCAAAATTTCAAATTTACCGAAACAGACATTGAATATCTGAAAACCATTATGCCGGGCTGTGACCCCGAATTCTTTGACTGGCTGAGCCAGATTGACTGTTCTGAAGTAAAACTATATGCAGTTCCTGAAGGAACAGCTGTCTTCCCTCGCGAACCGCTGATCAGAGTTGAAGGTCCGCTGGCAGTGTGCCAGCTTTTAGAAACAACCTTGCTTAATCTGGTTAACTTTGCTTCGCTGATGACCACCAATGCTGCTCGCTTTCGTTTGGCAGCCGGTGAGCAAGCTACTTTGCTGGAATTCGGCTTGCGTCGGGCCCAAGGGCCCGATGGAGCTTTGTCCGCAGCCAAATATGCTGTCATGGGCGGTTTTAACGGAACCAGCAATGTCCTGGCTGGAAAACTTTTTAACATTCCAGTCAAAGGCACCCATGCTCATGCTTTTGTGCAAAGCTTCACTGGTCTGGATAATTTAACTTCTCTCAATTTTACAACGAGAGATTTCAAAACAGTAAATTTTGTCGATCTGGTCATGAAGTACAGACGAGAACTGGAATGGGACAATACAAATACAGGAGAACTAGTCGCTTTTATTGCCTATGCTCAGGCCTTTCCACAAGGATTTTTAGCTCTAGTAGATACTTATGATACTTTAAATTCCGGAGTTAAAAATTTCCTGCTGGTTGCTTTGGCTTTGCATGACTGCGGCTACCAAGCGCTTGGCATCCGTCTGGATTCTGGCGACTTGGCCTACTTGTCCAAAAAGAGCAGAGAACTATTTGTATTTGTAGCTCACAAATACATGATTGCATATTTTGCCCGCCTGATTATTGCCGCCTCTAATGACATTACTGTTCCTGGCTTATTAAGCATGAATCAGCAAGGTCATGAGATTAACACCTTTGGCATTGGCACTCATGCGGTTACCTGCCAAGAACAGCCTGCTTTTGGCGGAGTTTATAAGCTGGTAGCAATCAATAACCAGCCCAGAATAAAAAGGAGTGAAGATTCTGGCAAAATAACTTTACCTGGCAGAAAAAACGTTTACCGGCTATACGTCAAAAATCCAACAAAGGAAGATGGTGTCCAGGCATATCTTGATCTGCTGACTATGGCCGATGAACCAGAGCCAAAAATCAGCGTTCCAATCATGTGCATGCATCCATTCGATACCACTAAAAAGGTAGTAGTTACTGCCCAGAAAGTAAAAGCATTGCATCAGCTGATGTGGGCTGGCCAGCTAACAAAGGAGGGCCAGTACGAGCTAATTCGTAGTCTGCTGGACAAAAGAGACATAGTCAAAGATGAACTAAGTCATCTCAGACCTGATCATCTGCGCACAGCCAATCCTAGCCCTTATAAAGTTGCAGTCAGCCCAAAGCTGCATGGTTATCTGCAAGAGCTTTTACAACAAACAACCATTGTACCTGAGGTAAAATAATTTGGACGAATCTTCCGAAGCATAATGCCGAGGAAGATTCGCCCCTTTACTAGAGTTACTTATAAATATAGGTGATTCTAAAAAAGAATGAACATTTACAACAAAATAAAAAGGAGAAACCAATGAACAAAGACAAGGTTATGGGAATGTTTTTAGGCGTGGCCATTGGCGATGCCTTAGGCATGCCAGTGGAAACACTGACAGCTCAACAAATTGCTGAAAAATACGGGCAAATTACAGAATATATTGAACCAAAAGGACATGCCTTGTATGATGGCTGGCCAGCAGGTCGTTGGACAGATGATACCCAATTAACCTTGGCAATTGCCGAATCATTAATTTCTAAAGGAAAAATTGACATCCAAGATATTGCTGTTCGATCAATATCGGCAATGGATGAATGCGACATTGGCTGGGGAAAGAGCACCACAGAATCATTAATAAGAATTAGAAATGGTAAAAATCTATTTCAAGCCGGTAATCCCCTTGGCGCGGGCAATGGCGTGGCAATGAAAGTAGCACCTGTGGCTGCTTTTTACCAAGCAACTTCTGGCCTAAATGGTCTCGGTAATCAGACAAAGGATATTATTGAACTAACAATCATGACCCATAAAACTAAAATGGCTATTTTCTCAGCTTTTGCCCAAATTCTGGCTGTATACCAGTGTTTAAAAATGTCTGCTGACCTTGACCCCCAGAAAAAAATTTTTGATATCATCTCCTCCCTCGTTCAAGTTGATAAATGGATTGAACAATCTGGTTATCAGGTTGAAGAAGACAATCGTGATCTTCTGTGGCGACTTTTAAACTTAGAAGGAGCAACGCTTGAAAGGTTTTCTTCACTTAACTTAAGCCAAAAAGCTGCCTGCTTTGATGGCGCAACCTGCTATGTTTACAATTCGCTGCCATTTTCGCTTGGAATATTTTTCTGCAACCCGCATCAAATTGAAACTCTTTACGACACAGTCAATGCCGGTGGCGACACTGACACCAATGGTTCCATGGTAGGTGCGCTTTTGGGCGCGCTCAATGGCACAAAAATTTTCCCGCAGCATCTTATTGCTGGACTCTGGCGCAAAGATGAAATCATTAACTGCACTCAGCGGTTCTGCGAGCGTTTCAAAATCAAAGATTAAATCTGAAAGGAGAAACCCATGAGATTGATCAAAATTGGCTTAGTCAACCTCAATACTACCGTAGGCGCTGTTAAAACCAATGTGCAGAAAATTCTGGCCTACCTTAACCAGCTGGACAAAGAGCAAGTAACAATCGGCTGTTTTCAGGAACAAGTCATCAACGGCTATCCAGCCGAGGACTGGGTTCAATGGCCTGATTTTATTGCTAGCCAGGCAACTGCCTTAGTGGAGATTGCCCAGGCCAGCAAAGATTTTGCCAATTTGCTGCTGATCACACTAGGAGTCACTATTCGTTTGGACGGCAATCTCTATAATTGCCAAGCAGTCATCAGTCGCGGCAAAATCATTGGCTTAGTTCCCAAAGAAAAATTACCGACCTACGATGTCTTTTATGAAGGGCGCACTTTTATGCCTGGCCTGCCTTACCAAGAAAGTGAAATTACCCTAGGCAACGAGCCAATAAAATTCGGGGACTTGATTTTCAACTTGCCTTTCGTTTGCCTGGCCGTAGAAGTTTGTGAAGATATCTGGACGCCGGACGGACCCTTGAAAAGAAGGGCTTACAGCGGCGCAGAACTAATCATCAATGCCTCTGCCTCCCCGTTTCGTACGGGTGTAGTCAATACTAGAAAAGAAATGCTGGCTACTCGCTCAGCTGACAATCAAGCGACTATCGTCTATGTCAACCAATACGGCGGCAATGATTCTCTAGTTTTTGACGGCGGCGGCTACATTTTCCAAAATGGTCGTTGTCTTTTAGAGGCGCCGCGCTGGCAAGAGGGATGTACTACGCATATTATTGACCTTGATATTACAACATCCCAAAGGCAGAAAAATACCACTTGGCGTTTGGATCAAAAGGAATTCCTTAAAGACAACCGACCAGTTATAAAAATTCAGCTGACAAGTGTCTTGCCCGAGCCAAGTGAATTTCCCAAGCCGGCTGGTCAAAACTTTTTCCTGCCAGCTGGTTCACGAAAACAAGATAGTGCTGAGGAATATTTTGAGGATTTGATCTCGGCCATGCTGACCGGTTTAGATGGCTATTATGCCAAAACCAAAGCTTTTAAGGGCTTGGGCATTGCCTTATCTGGCGGCAAGGACTCAGCACTCACCTTAATGATTGCCTGGCTTTACCGTCAGAAATTGTATCAAAACCCTGGACAGGCACAAAAAGAGCTGATTGCTCAAAATGGTAGGCCTGAAGATTTCATTCAGTGCTTTTCCATGCCGACCACCTTTAATTCGAGCTTGACTCAGGAAATTTCTCGTCTCCTCTGCCAGGACCTGGGAGTCAAATTAACAAAAATTTCCATCCAAGAGGCCTTTGAACGCGAAATTGTCGCGACAAAGTCAATGCTTGGACTCGACTCTAAAGCAGAACTGGACAAAATCACCCTGCAAAATATTCAAGCCAGGATTCGTGGCCAGCGCATGCTCAACTGGGCTAATGCTTCCAAGGGCATGTGGCTGCAAACTGGCAATATGAGCGAAAAAGCCGTCGGCTATACCACTGTTGGCGGAGATATGATGGGCGCTTACTCTCTGATTTCCAACTTGCCGAAAACAGTCGTAGTCAAGCTGCTTGAATATCTTTACCAAAAGTATTGTTTTGACAGCTTAAAAACACTTTTGGATACAAAGGCCTCTGCTGAACTGGCAGAAAATCAAGAAGACGAAAAAGATCTGATGCCTTTTCCCATCCTTGATGCCTGTATCTACTTATATGTCGCTCAAAAAATGAACGCCTCGCAAATGTTCCAATCGCTTTTGAGCATGTGGACAATGACTGAATTCAAAGCCATGAACCCGGCTTTTACCGAAGATCTGCTCAAAGATTGGATCAACAAATTCATTGACCTTTTCCACCGCTCAATTTTCAAATGGGTGCTGACACCTGAAGGCGTACATCTTGGCTCCCTGGAACTTGATAGGGAAAGGGCCTTGCAACTGCCAGTTGCAACCTCCAAGCAATGGCAAAAAGAATAAAAGCTTAAAACTTTAAATTAACAAAGCCTGGTAACCTCTACCAGGCTTTTATCTTGACTTTTTATTAATGTTTTGCTATTCTTAAATATTAACTTTCTTTAAAGGGGGTGATTACATTGATCCTATCCAAAGATGCCAAGCCTGAAAAATTCAAATGTCAGGTTTGCCAAGAGGAATATGCAAGCTCGCTTGAGGCCCTCAATTGCCCTGAAAAACACGGCTATCCAAGAAACAAATTCTCTGCGGGTCAAGTGGTCATTGTCACTGAAGGGATAAACAAGGGTTTAATTGGCGAAATTAAGTCAATTTCTTTTGCCAAGCCAGAGAATACAACTAGACCAGTCCATAGCCCTCTTTATCTTATCAAAGTTGAAAAGATAGAAAGTGGCAATAGCCCTCTGCCCAATTTTACAACAGCCCGTGAAGGCGAAATCAAAATCTATGAAGAAGCATAAGCCGATCTTAAAAACCAAAAAGGTCGGCTTTTTTACTTGTCACGTCGCTCGCAAGCGACGCGACTTGCCAAGTTTAATGCATTTGCTATAATTTAGATAAGAAATCTAATTACCTTGTCAGCGCCAGCCGGTCAAATCAGATCGGCTTTTAGTATTGACAAAACCATAAATTTATGCTATTATTAAGATTATGCTAAACTATTTAATCTTAATTCAAAATTTACCACCTATATCCATGATTTTTAGACAATTTAATCTAAAATTTCTTAAGATTTCTCATAATTTAATGCAAAAATCAATTGTATTTTTGCTAATTTTAGCTTTAATTTGGCAATTTGCTTTCCCTAAATTAACTTCTGAAGCTCAAACTCTTGATATTAAGACCCTGACAGAGATTAAACAAGAGCAATTTCAAGCAGAATTAGGCCAATTTTTAAGGTCAATTAATGTTCCGGTAACTGCTTATTCGAGCACAATTGATCAAACGGACTCAACCCCCTGCAATACAGCCAATGGCTTTGATTTATGTCAAAATAATCAGCAAAATGTCATTGCGGCTAATTTCTTAAAATTTGGCACAAAGGTTAGATTCCCAGATTTTGATCCAAATACTATTTATACTGTTCAGGATAGAATGAATGCCAGATATGCCTATCGCGCTGATATCTGGATGCAGACCCGCGATCAAGCCAAGCAATTTGGCATAAAAACTTTAAAAATGGAAATTTACCAATAAAATATAGCTTGCAAAAAATCGACTGTTAATAAGTCGGTTTTTTGTTTTTATGCTATAATATAAATGAGCTTAAAGTACTCATTATAACCCATGAAACAGAGTAACTTTAAGATATATTTATTGACTAAAACTTTTAAGGGGAAAAGTTTATTCCTTTTGATTTTTGCAATTTTTATTGCAATTTTTAGTTTGCCAAAATTTTCTTCCTGGGCTTATTATGAACCAAGTACTACCAGCTTTTTTAATAAAATACAATATCTGGTTGATAAATCATTAGAGCCAAAACCTGAAATCACCAAACTATATGTAACTGCCTATTCGAGTAATGAAGATGAAACAGATGACAGCCCCTGCATTACTTCCTCTGGCTATAATTTATGCCAGCATAATTTAGAAAATGTGGTGGCTTGTAATTTTCTGCCTATCGGCGCGAAAGTAAAATTTCCCCAATTGGATCCTGACAAATTTTATACAGTGGTTGATCGCATGCATGAAAGATTCAATGACCGGATTGATATCTGGATGAATGCCAAGGCCAAAGCCAAAAATTTTGGCTTAAAATATCTAACTGTAGAAATTTATAAAGAATAAATACATGACCTTAACTGATCGTCTGCTAACGAAAAAATATACGTGGTTAAAAATAACGATTCTTGCTATCGTTATTTTTTTAATTATTTTAATTAATATATTCACGGTACTGTATTTTCATAAATCAATTAGTAATGCGATTTTTGATATAGCAAGCAGTTTAATTTTGACCTGTTTTTTTATGGCTTTTGTTTTTTATATTATTGATAAAAAAGAAAAACAGAAAGAAATGCAAATTGAACAGTTAGCTGAAGCCTACCAATATATTGGCCAGATTAACCGTAAAATTGATGCCTTACTGGAACTAGATATTGCCTCACTAGATCATTCGGCCAGAAGGCCAATCCATGAAACAGCTTCTGCCATTTTCAAACAACTAATTAGCCTGCTCCAGGCAAAAACAGGACTTCTCTATTTAAAACCGCCAATTGAATTTAAAATTTATGCTAATGGTCATAAAGACCATGGCCTAAAAAATGCCTTGGAAATTTTAGCCCGTTCTAACCCAAGAGAATTTCGGCATAGCCAGGGACCAGACAATGAGATGTTTTTTAAAGACCTGGGACTAAGTGATGATTTACTGAAAAAATATGATTTTGTCATTAAACCCATTTATATGCACCAGCAGGACATAGGTCTTATGCTTTTGCTTTTTAAAAAAAATCAACTTTTAGAAGACCGCGATTTGAATATTATCAGGGTCTTTTCTTTTTATTTGGCTTTAAATGCCACGTTCAAACCCGATTTTTCTAATTACCAAACTTGAAAAATTCAAATAAAACTGCTAAACTAAAGAAAACTTACCCAGGGTAAGTTTTTATAATCTGGCCACTTAGCCAAGCAGTAAGGCAAGGGTCTGCAAAACCCTTATACATGGGTGCAATTCCCATAGTGGCCTCAATAGAGAGTCTGTTTACCCCGCACTTGCGAGCAAAGCGAACATAGTGCGGGGCAAAACTCTTATGCGTGGGTTCAATTCCCACTCAGGCCTAATTTTAATAGAGGCAAGTGGTCTGCCTGCCCGCCGTAGCTTTCCTGTCTGCCGTAGCTTTAGCGAAGGCAGAAGCGAAGGCGGGCAAAACCCTGATACATGGTAGCAATCCTGCCCAGCACTTAGTGAGTTTACGAGCTATAGTGCTGGATCCCATAGTGGCCTCTAATTATTTCTAACTCTAATTTATGGCTTCTTTTACTGCCAAAATCAGATACCCGAAATTATTACTCTTGCTTTTAACCTTTGTTTTGGCATATTTCATTTTTAGTGAACGAAATTTTTCCCCATTACACGGTTTTTTATTATCATTGGGTTATTTTGGGGCTTTTTTGGCTGGCATATTTTATGTCTATAGTTTTACAGCTGCTCCAGCTACTATTTTTTTATTAATCTTGGCAGGAAATAAAAATATTTATTTGACTGGGCTTTATGCTAGTCTAGGCGCTTTATTAGGCGACCTTTTTTTATTTAAATTATTAAGACATTCTTTCAAGGAAGAATTAAACAAGCTCCCCAATGAAAAAACTATTACCTTTTTCAAAAAATTAATACCCCAAAATGCGAGAAGATTTCTTGCCCCTGTCATTGCCACAATCTTTTTTGTCACGCCTTTGCCAGATGAACTCGGGATTCTATTATTAGCTTCAACAAAAACTGTTACCACAAAAATTTTTATTTATTTGTCATTAGGATTAAACATCGTTGGGATATTTATAATTCTGTTTATTGGCGCCTATCTTAAATAGAAATATGAATAAAATAAATTACGCTAAAATAAAAAATACAATTTTAAAAAAGCTCTTACAAACTGCGCAAAAAGCCGGAATTAAAGTTAAGCAGGTTGAGCCTGCTTTTTTGACTTTTTGTCTGGAATATCAAGGCCAGAGGCATTATATTTATTTTAAAAAATTTGGCTTAAATAAAACCAATGCTATTTTAGTAGCCAATAAATATTTGACTAATAAAATTTTAAAGCAAGCTGGTCTAAAAACTCCTAAAACTTTTCTTTGTCAGGCCAAAAATGATGTCCAAAAATTAATTAAAACTAAACAATTAAAATATCCTTTGGTGATTAAACCATTAAGCGCTTCCTTGGGAACTGCGGTTACAGCCAAAATAAATAACAGTCAAGAATTAAATTTAGCCATATCTAGAATTAAAAAATATTGGCAAAAAAACTGCCACAAAAGAATGGTCTTTCTGGCTGAAAAATATATAGAGGGAAATGATTACCGTATTCTAATTTTAAATAATAAAGTAATTGCAGTAACACACCGTGCTTTCCCGGAAATTACTGGCACTGGCCAAGATACGGTCAAAAATTTAATAAAAAAATATTACCAAGCTAGACAATATTTCCAAAAGAAAAATAAAAAACCGCTTTTTGACCATGAACTTTTACGCAATTTAAAAGCGCAGAAGGTTAATTTGGATGCTATTTTACCTAAAGGCCAAAAAATCAGATTAAGGCAGACAGCGAATATTTTTGGCGGCGGCATGGCCATAAATATGACTGACAAAATCCATGCTTATTACAAAAAAATTGCCTTAAAAGCTGCTAAAGAACTGGACATTAACTTCACAGGCATTGATTTAATGACTAAAGATATTAGCCAAAAAGGCAATTATGCCATTATTGAAATGAATAGTTTCCCTTCACTAGATATGCACGAAAATCCAGATATAGGCGAGCCAGTTCAGGTTACAAAATTAATTCTTAAATCAATTTTCCCGAATTTAAAATAAAAAACCTCGGGTATTTAGTCCCGAGGTAATTCTTCTCCTTTATTGGAGATTAAGAATGTCTTTCCATAGCTCGGGTGTCAACCAAGCTTTGTCCAAGAGGATAACTTCCGCGTCCTCAATAGATCCTGACAAAACAATCACTTGAAGGCCGGGATATTTCTCTTTCAGTTCGCGTGCTTTTGAAATCTCACTTCGGGAAAGGAAGATCACGGTTTTGAGCTCAGGGTCATAGTGCTTCAATTCATTAAGGGAGGTTACGACCTTGATCTTTGCCCCCATAACCCCTTTGTTCTTATCCGCCGCCTCCAAGGCCAGCCTTGTGAATTGTCCTTCAAGCGTTTCTGCCAGATCCTTGTAATCAGTGGGCTTAACCCTACCAAATTGCCCTTCCAAAACAATTGCTATATTCCTCATTTTTCTCCTCCTTGAATTTGATTATTCCAGATTAACAAATAAAATTGATTCTGTCAATAGTTAAAAAATGACATTTCAATAGCGTTTTTTTTATTTAAACATTACTTTATATATACTTTTCACAATCTGTAAATATTTTGTCCTTAACAGCCCATTTTTCTGTAAAATATTACCAGCAAATAAAACATGGCAAATGCGGGCCAAACGGCTCCATTTTTTTATTTCCTCGCCTTTTTTTGGCACACCATCAACTAAAATAAAATCATTATTGGCTTTCAAGTTGCCATAAAAAATATTGTCAGACAAATATTTTATCTTATTTTTCTGAAAACGATAAGTGCCGACTTCCAATTCTTTTTTAACAAATATAGAATGATCTTTAGTATTAGATAAAATTATATGGCTGCCCTGAATTTTTTTCTGATACATTTTATTCAAGGCCAAAACATTTATTTTATAGGGAATTTTTAAAAATTCCAGGAAATGGAAAAAATCCAATGGGATAATCTTATATTTAAAATGGATCATGGAGAGCATGGGAAAAGCACCGGTGTAGCGCGCATTGCATTCAATGGGATAAACCTTGTTTTCTTTTTGATTAACTATCAAATCAATGCCAAAAATTCCCTTATATCCTAATTTATACATATACTTGCCTAATTTGGCAGCAATTTCTTGGGCTTGTTTTACTATTTGAGAACTAAACTCTGGACCAAAAACATGGCCGCAAAAAAGACCATTGCCTTTTTTAGGAGAAATTATTTGCGGAATGTCAATTATCTGCCTCTGAATTTTGGAAACTAATGTTCCATATTTAGTCGCGCAACAAGCCACACTGCAGCTTAAACCAGTAATGAATTTAGTAACATTAACAACATTCAAAATCTTGCCTTTATACTTTCCTTCCTTAATTTCTGCTTTAAATTTTTTAAAATCTTTTTCGTTTTTAATGAACAAAGTCCCTTTGCCACCGCCTAACATAAAATCCGGTAATTGTATTACAAATTTTGAGCCGTATTTATTTTTAAAAAATTTATAATCCTTGCTGCTAAATTCCCCGAATTCAAAAGTCTTGCCCAAAATCGGTTTTATCCCGACTTTATCCATTACTTTTCTAAAACTCGTCTTGTTTTCAAAAATTTTATTAATTTTTGACTTATTAGCAATTATATTCACGCCCAAAGGCCTAACAGCATTTTGAATGTTATTATTAGATCGATACAAAAACAAAATCTTATTACCTTTGAAACTAGAAATATAATTCCTAACGGTCTTATTGCGCAAAAGATTATTGGCATTAGAAAATCTCAACTTAATAGTTGGCCTTTTCTTTTTCAAACAAAAAATTTCAGCATATTTTTCCAAAACCTTATTGTCTTTTGAGTCCTTAAAAGTAATAACCTTAAAATCTTTCAAAAAAATCCCTGGGAAAAAACGCATAAAAGCAGTCACGCCCACGCCAAAAACAGTCCCCTGCGGGTCTAATCTTTTGGCTAAAAATTTTGAGAAATCCTGATAATTTTTAATGTTTAACATATTCCTATTTTATCATTATTTAACCTCCTTGACCACGTCGCTCGCGAGCGACGCGGTTGACAAAAAAATTTTATTTTGCTATGTTAAAATCAAAAGTTCTTTAAGAAAGGAGAAAAAAATGATTCCTGCTGATGTACGATCAGAAGATGAAAAGAGCGAATATGCAACGAGATTAAGTCATGAATATAAAGTAACTTGGCGTATTCGCGCATGTTGCTTTATCCTGGGCATTTTTCTAGCCGTATTTGTCGTGAGCGAGGGAGGAATATACCTGACCCATATAAATGACTTCGTATTTGCGCTTTTTATGGTGCTGTCCTTTGGCTTTGGGTTCTGGCTTGTCTATAGCCTTAGCCCAACTGACATCTACGAATCGTTCAACACCCATTCTCCTTTTCCGGAAAGGAGATTTGAATACCTCAAGTTGGGTCTGGCCACCGGCATCGCCCTGTCCTTAATCGGCTTCTTGATTTACCCATTTTTGCCAAAATAATGAGCTCTTTAAATCGCCGCTTAGGCGATTTTTTTTTATGGGAAAATGTGATAAAATTACTGTACAATGCGATTAGTAATCGCCTAAAAACATGCCAAAAAACAAACAAAAATTCATCCTAATTGACGGCAATGCCCTTGTCCACCGCGCTTTTCATGCTTTGCCGCCTTTGCAAACCAAAGAAGGCGAGCTGGTTAATGCTGTCTATGGTTTTACCACCATATTTTTAAAGGCGCTTAAAGATATTAAACCAGAATATGTGGCAGTCACTTTTGATAAAGCCAAAAAAACGTTTCGTAATGAAATTTATCCAGAATACAAAGCAACCAGGGTTAAAGCCCCCCAGGAACTTTATGACCAAATTCCCAAAATTAAAGAAATCCTTAAATTATTTGGTGTGCCTATTTACGAGATTGAGGGCTATGAAGCAGATGATGTTATTGGCACAATCAGCCATTTAAATACAGTAGACAAACCAAACATTGAAACCATTATTGTTACTGGTGATTTGGACACTTTGCAATTAATTGATGAGAATACCAAGGTTTATTCCTTAAAACGCGGTATTTCCGATACTATTATTTATGATTCCAAACTGGTCCAGCAAAGATACAACGGGCTTAAGCCAAATCAAATGATTGATTTTAAGGCGCTTAAAGGCGATCCTTCGGATAATATTCCCGGAGTCAAAGGCATTGGTGAAAAAACTGCGATTCAATTATTAACCCGGTTTAAAACATTGGAAAATCTATACAAGAATATTAACAGTCATAGAATTTCTGATTCAGTGCGTAAAAAATTAACAGAGCACAAAGAAGAAGCTTTTTTAAGCAAAAAATTAAGCATCATTGTTGAAAATGTGCCCATTGATTTTAAATTAGCCGATGCCAAAATAAAACCTTATGACAAACAGGCCTTAATTTCATTATTGCAAAAATATCAGTTTAGCAGTTTAGCCAGCCGCTTGCCTGACTTTGGTGGCGCCAAAGAAGAGCCAGAACTGGAAACCAAATTAAAAAATATTACAGCAGATTATCAGCTGATCCAGACGGAAAAAGAATTTGCCAAACTTTTAACTCAATTAAATAAGCAAAAAATTATTGCTTTTGATACTGAAACAACTGGCCTTGATCCTTTTAATCTACAAATTCTGGGCATCAGCTTTGCCTGGGAGCCAGGATCTGCTTATTATGTACCGGTTGCTGAAGTTAAAGGTGAAGGTTTGTTTGAAGATATTAAAATTAACAAGGCCTGGCTGGAAAAATTAAAAACAGTTTTGGAAAATCCTAAAATAAAAAAAATCGGCCTTAATATTAAGTATGATGCTGAAGTATTATTAAATTATGGGATTAAAGTAACGCCTCTAACTTTTGATCCCATGATTGCTGATTATTTATTAAATCCAGGCATGCGCGGTCATAATATTGATACCTTGGCATTCACTGAATTTGGCTATCAAAAAATTACTTTTAGCGATTTAACCACAGTTGGTAAGAAAAAAATCCCCATTACTCAAGTCCCCTTACCAAAGTTGGGCCAATATTCCTGCGAAGACGCTGATTTTACCTATCGCCTTTATTCTGTTTTAGCCAAAAAATTAAAAAAAGAAAATTTAGCCAAATTATATGAAGATTTAGAAATGCCCCTGGTGCCGGTTTTAATTGAGCTGGAACAAAACGGTGTTAAAATAAACGCCCAGTATTTAAAAAATTTATCAGCCAAGATTCAAAAGCAAATTAACGAGGTCTCTAAAAAAATTTACAAACTAGCCGGAACTGAATTTAATATTTCCTCGCCCCAGCAGCTTAAAGAAATTCTCTTTGAAAAACTTAAAATATCAACAGCCGGAATTGGCAGAATAAAAACCGGCTTTTCCACTGATGCTGCTTCTTTGGAAAAACTAAAAGGCAGGCATAAAATAATTGACTTTATTTCTGATTACCGCGAATTAACCAAATTAAAAACAACTTATATTGATGCCTTGCCAGAATTAATTAATAAAAAAACCGACCGCGTCCACACTAGCTTTAACCAAACAATAACTGCCACTGGCCGCTTGTCTTCTTCAAATCCCAATTTACAAAATATTCCCATTAAAACCGCTTTAGGCCGCGAAGTGCGCAAGGCCTTTATTGCGGAAAAGGGTTATAAACTGGTGGCAGCTGATTATTCCCAGATTGAATTAAGAATCGTGGCCTCAATTGCCAATGACCAAAATATGCTCAAGGCCTTTAAACAAGGTGAAGACATTCATACTATTACCGCGGCTAAAATCAATGGCGTTAAAGAAGCAGAGGTAACCAAAGACATGCGCCGCGCTGCCAAAGAAATTAATTTTGGTATCATGTATGGCATGGGTGCCAATGGCGTGGCAGCAAGAACCGGAATCTCTCGCGAACAGGCCCAGGATTTTATTGAAAAATATTTTGAGGCCTTTCCCAATGTTAAAAAATATATTGAAGACACCAAAGAATTTGCCAGAGACAAAGGTTATGTGGAAACTCTCTTTGGCCGCCGCAGGTACTTGCCTGACATCCATTCTGGCGTGCCCAATATCGCGGCGGCGGCCGAACGCATGGCCATAAACATGCCTATCCAAGGCACTGCCGCTGATTTAATTAAAATGGCCATGATTAAAATTCATGCTAAACTCTCTCAAATATCCCCCAAATCCAGAATGATCATTCAAGTTCACGATGAACTGGTCTTTGAAGTCCCGGAAAAAGAAACTGCCAAAGTCGCGGACTTTGTAAAAAAAGAAATGGAAGATGTCTACAAATTCAAATGCCCAATAAAAGTTGATGCGGAAGTTGGCGATAATTGGGGTGAATTGAAATAAAAAAGACAAAATGTCACGCGTCATTCAGCCTGCCCACCGAAGCATATGCGTAGGTGGGAGCAGAGCATGGAATCCTGAAATTACTAGATTCTTCACTGCGTTCTGAATGACATTTTGTCTTTTTTTGTTCCAAATTTAAAATCCCGTCCAGTTAAGAGCGGGATTTGTGTTTGTTTGGTATGAATTAAGAAATTCACACCTTAGGAGTACTTAAATAAATCTAATTTGCATTTAAGTACAAATCCTGCGGCTTCACGGCGATAGGAAAAAATTGAATTCCTATCATAATTCTTTCCCTGCTGTAAATAAAGCAAATTACAGATATCATCTATCTGTTTCCCGGCAGAATATTTCCAATACCAATTCTCTTGTACGTCGGGATCGTAGCTGGAAATTTCTAAACTCAACTTTTGGTTATTCGCAGATGATGGCAATTCAGCAGATAGTACAATCGAATTTTTTGAAAAATTGAATTTTGAAATTTCCCTTATTAACAAATCCGAAGTGCATGATTTACTTAAGGACATGTATTGGTTAATGCTCTCATACAATACTATTAGAAGTATTTGCATGATCCTTATTGCATCGGCTAACTCAATTGAACAAAGATAATCAAAAATTTCAGGATTAGGAAATTTGATTATCTTATTTTTTAAATCCCAAATCGCAATAATTTTGGTTAGCCACTTATCCAACATTTCCTCGCAAAAGCACTCACCAAAGACATTCTTCACAAGAAAAATATGCCACGCTAGTTTAGACAATGATTGTGCATCTTTTGGAAATAAATGATACGCGGATTTTGTGGGCGTATAAAGAATTCCAAAAATCATTGCTACTTTTGCAAAACTAGCGATAAAACGCTGTCTTTTGTCGAGTGTGGAATCATCTTCTAATGAATTTAGAAGATAATAGGCTGGGGAATAAACCTTGGCAATTTCATGTCCAAGGGTTGATTCAACTGATTCTATACCCCGAAGATAATCATTCCTTTTGTTAAGATTCATCTTTTCCTCCTTTTTTGTAAATGTTCAAACCCGCCCTTGGCGGACGACCTATGTTTCAATTTTCCTTCTACTGAAGAAAATCTGAATTTAGGTGGGGAGCAAGTATTTGTTCCCCAATTGACAATTGGCCTTAATCAGTCGCTTACTTTGCGGACAGCAAGGAAGCGAGTGTTAAAGTCCCAATTATCATAACCATCAATATAAACGAATTCCAGTCCACGTTGATTACCTAGTATATATCCAAGAAGACATGGGCGGGATTTGGGTTTGAAGAGGTTACTTATCAACTATTTCAAAAATCATTTCCATATTCTTTTATCACCTCTTCGCCGAGAACTGTTTTGAGTACGCGTAGCCAATCCTTTTTGTCTTCAGGAGTGTCATATCTACGTTTTATAAAGATAAACACCTCTGCAAAAAGATTATCACCGCCTACTTTTTTCTCATTGATCAAATAGTCTGTCATCGCAGCAAGAGCACCCGAGTGATGGTTGGCATCACTTATCGCGCCGATCTTGCGAATACCTTTTTGCATGGCCATCCACATCAGAGGATAACCCAGAGCCTCTGGCTTTCTTGCTTCATTTGGTGTTTGTAATGGATAGTATGACTCATCATCAAAACCGAATGGAAAGAAAATGTCAGTTAGAAGAACATCGTACTTCTTGTTTTCCATTGCCCTCATCGCTTCATTGAAGCTACCAACGATGGTAATGTCATTACCAGTTTCAGAAAGCTGCTCGATGGCTGCATTCTGCTCTTCCTTATTGTCCTCGACTACCAGAATATTGATCTTTTCCATCTTACTTCTCCTTTTTTGATTTTTTTAAAGAACCAAAGGTTTTTATTTACCTATGCTTCAGCTTTCCTTCTAGTGAAGAAAATCTGAATTTAGGTGGGGAGAAGGCTTTCTCCCCTAAAGTGCTACTTGCGGATGGCCAGAAAACGGGTTGGAGAAAACCAACGATCATAAGACCAGACAATAGTAAGGTCAAGCTTGCGCTCTCCATTATGATTGCGGCTAAGAAAAGGGCAAAGGAAGGGATCCTTACCCCATGCCGCCTTAGAAAGAGCGAAAATTGGGAATTGCCTTTGCAGGTCAGGAAACTTGGCCCCGAAAGCTAGCAGACATTCAATATCAAGGACATGAAGTCCTTGCCTGGACATACGAGAAAGAGCCATCTTAGTTAATGGATCTCCCTCTATTTCAAAAAGTGCCAAACGAACATTCTCTTGAATATCGAAGGGATAGGGAATTTTGAAAATCTCATCATTTATAGCTTTGCTTACACAAGAGTAATTTCCTGCCGCAACCATTTCTTTTAGGCTCATCCGGTAATCAATCTCTACTTCGTAGATTTTTGAAATTTCCATCGTAATCCTCCTTGCCAGCATTACTAGCGGTTTTATTGTTAAAGTTTAAAGAACAGGCCTTTTTGTAATGTTCAAACCTGCATCTGCAGGCAAGCTATTTTTTAGCTTTATATCTCAGTATAGCATACTTTAGAAATCTTGTCAAGTATTCCGTCATTAAATTTAAAATATTTGAAAATTACTATTTTTCTCGTCAATTAGCCATTATCTAATACCTATTGACTTGGCTAAAAAGATATGATATAATAAATATGACGATAATTTCGTCAACAATTAACATAATTAATATATGGAACAAATAGAACTATTACAACAATTGGGCCTAAATGAAAAAGAAGCCAAGGTTTATTTGGCTGCTTTGGAGTTTGGACCGACTACAATCATTGATTTGGCAACTAAATCAGGGGTAAAAAGAACAACAATTCATGAATTTATTGAACCCATGATTCAGCAGGGTTTTATAATTACCACTTTTAGCGGCAAAAGAAAGCTCTATAATGCCGCTCCCCCGGAAACATTGGAACGAATTTTAGAAAAACAAACTCAAGCCATTAAGCAGCTTTTGCCTGATCTTAAATTTTTAGCTAGCAAATCAATCCAAAAACCAAAAATCCGATATTATGAGGGGGTTGAGGGTGTTAAACAAATTTATGAAGATTTATTAACTGCCAAAAGTGAAGTTGATTATTTTGGTTCTGTTAAAGATGAAGTTGGTTTACTTGGTAAACGATATATAATTGAATGGGTAAAAAGACGTATACAAAAAAGAATCCAAGCAAATGCAATTAGAGTAAAAAGTAAAGAGATATCCATCAAAGAATGGCAAGGAGGCAAAGAATTTTTTCGCGATTTAAGATATTTTTCAACAGAAAATAAGGATTTTTTTGTTAATATTTTTATTTATGATAATAAAATTTCCATTATTTCTTCGGCCAAAGAAAGTTATGGTTTAATTATTGAAAGCCAGGAATTAGCCACCAGCTTAAAATTTATCTGGCAGATTGTCTGGGGTGTCAGTAAAACAAAATAATCGCGCCAAATGGGGGCGAAATTTTGTAGGGAACGCAGATCTGCGTTCCCTACGTGTTTTCAATCCCCCAATCCCCCCATTCGGCATCTTTAATTTTAAATAAAAAATGCCGCTGGAATATTTTCCAAACGGCATTAGGATTCAAAAGAACCAAATCATTAATGTGCATCTGTCTCAGGAAGCAAAATAACAGCTGACGGCCTGTTTAAAATTATTGAGAAACTTTCGTCCCTCGTTAAACAGGGAATCAAACCAGTTTTTTTTGGGTGCAATCTGAATTTCAGTTTTCCCAAAAGGAATTGACAACATTTTGACTTGAGTACCACCTGTTAGGCCTGGAATCCAAGCATTTGCTTGCTCCTTTAAAAATCTTACTGCTTTTTCTGTGAATTCCTTGCCTATTGTATGCGTACAAATGTTCCAAACAACAGAATCGTCAGGCTGAGGATGCAAAGTAAAATCGCCAATATAACGATAGATGTCATTTACTTCGTACCATAAATAAATACCGTGCCAGCCATCTGAATTTACAATTCCTGCAATCAATTTTTCACCAACACGAACAAATGTCTGCTCTTGATTGACTACGATATCTATATCCATTTTTACGCACTCACCAGTAACAAGATTTACTTGTTTTGACATTTAATTTTCCTCCTTTCAAAGGCTAATTGTTTGTAATATAACATATAATATGTATTTGTCAATCCTCGCGCCAAATGGGGCGAAACATTATAAAGACGCGATATATCGCGTCTCTACAAATTGCATTATCCCAATCCCCCCATTTGGCGCATTTAATCCTATTCGCCTGCCTGCCGAAGCTCCAAAAGAGCGAAGGCAGGCATCATTCGCATTACAAATTCGCATTCAAACAAAAAAGCCGGCAACATTGTGCCAGCTTATATTTTTTATCTAAATACTTCAGGACGAACAAACTTTTTGTTTGGTATGCAAAGCTCCTCTTCTGTTGGCTCTGCCTCGCCATCTTTTAATAGGCGAACTTTTTCCAGCTCCTCTGGCGGAATATCATCTCGGTGAAAAGCAAGATAATGAATGCAAAGTGAATTAGTGAGTTTTTCACCATCTACAAAGTGATCCTTATTATCACTAAATACACCGCATTGACACACATGAAATCCTCTGTAACTAATTCCACTTTCCTTGCGCTTGCGCCATGAAGCTGTCATTTTTCTGGTTAGTTCATCAATAAGAGGTTCTTTGGAAATTTTTGCAGATGGTTCAACCATCATTATAGAATCCGGATCAGCTTTAATCATTAATTCCTCCTTTTCATAATCTGTTGCTCAAATTTTAGCCACATCCACCACAATATTCACAACCGCAACCCAATGGATGGGGCTTGAACCAATCAGGATCTATAAAGGCACATAGCGTCAGCGCCAAATACCAGGGAATATTTTTTACCATTTTTCCTCCTTTTTTAAAAAAACTCCTAACGCGCAAAAAACGCATTTTAATTGTGGACCCACGGGGAGGGATTTAAACCCTCACATGCTTGCCATCCTATAGATGGTTCACATACCAGATCCGCTAACCTGGCGCGTCTTTGTTACGCCACCCGTGGGTCATAAATTACTATTTATCATATTTTCTCAACCTTGTCAATATGGAAATTCTATTTGTATCATTCGCATTCAAAATATTCGCATAAATTAAAAATCCCCGTGTCCAGATTTTATTCTGAAACGGGGATTATTTTCGATTGAGGTATCTGCATGTATTATTTCTTTTCTTATAAAATAATTCGCAAGGTTATTATTCTTGAAAAGCCTTATAGTCTAAACGTCCCAGGCCTCTCCGCACAACTTACACATATTGTATTCATCGCAGTCAACATCGGCAAAATCAGGATGAGTACAAATTTCTTTTTTTATATATCCATTTTCCTCTACAATTCTCAAAAGTTCAATTTCAGCCTCGTGAGACTTTCTTTTACTGTCATCGTTAACCTGCTTAAGCAATTTCGATATTCTCTTGTCCGAAATTTTCATGAATTTTCATTTCCCTCCTTAAATTTTTTCAAAAAACTTTATGCGCGGGAAAGGCGCATTTGCGCCTTCCCGCACACTATTGAAACCTCCATTTCAATAACTATAATCTTAGCATATTTCGGGGGATTTGTCAAGAGTTGGCTGGTTTTTTATATTATTTTAAGTTAAAATAGTAATACTTATCATTGTCTGCAAAATAACCAATAATCAAATTCCAATAACCAAACAATATTTAATAAATAATAATTAAATTCTAATTTTGGTTATTAGGTATTAGAATTTAGGATTTGTTTGATTATTGATTATTGGTGTTTGATTATTAAAATTATGATAATTTTTCTCTATGGCGAAGACACCTACAGATCGAGCCAAAAACTTAACCAAATCAAAGCTAAATTTCTCAAAGAAGTTGATAGCGCTGGTTTGAATTTAACCACCTTAGACGGTGCCAAACTTAAATTTGAAGAATTTAACCAGCAGGTCAAAGCCGCGCCTTTTTTAGCGCGTAAAAGAATGGTGATTATTAAAAATTTAATTTCTGAAAATAAGTCCAAGGAAATCCAAAAAGAAGTAGTTGAACTCTTAAATCAAACGGATCAAGATTCTAAAGATGAAAATATCCTGGTATTTTGGGAAAGCACTGACCATTCTAAATCAAAAAGTAAAAATGCACTGTGGGAACGCTTAGCCAAAGAAAAACTGGCTGAAGAATTTAAACCTCTGAGCTCAGTTCAACTCAATAACTGGGTTAAAAAAGAAATTGAAAAGCAAGAGGCAAAAATTGACAGCCAAGCCATTGCCTTTTTGGCAGCTACGGTTGGCAATGACCTCTGGCAAATGTCAAATGAAATTACTAAACTAATTAATTATTGCCAAGGAAAACCAATCACTTTGGCTGACATTGAAAATCTAGTTAAAGCCAAATTTGATGACAATATTTTTAATCTGGTTGATGCGCTCGGCACTAATAATAAAAAACTGGCTTTAAAATTAATGTCAGACCAGTTTAATTTAGAGGCAGATGAAATGTATTTACTCTCCATGCTCATCCGTCAATTTAGAATTCTCCTGGAAATTAAAGATTTAATTAATGAACGGCCCAAAATTACCAAGGATTTAATTGCTAAAGAACTGCAAATTCATCCTTTTGTGGCCCAAAAGGCCTTATGGCAAGTTAAAAACTTTACTTTGGATAAATTAAAACAGATTTATCAAATGCTTTTAGACCTTGATCTCAAACTTAAAACCTCCCAAGCCAAACCAAAAGTACTCTTTGACCTTTTCATTGCCCAAATTTAAAACAACTTTTTTGCCTGCCCGCCGAAACAAAGTGTAGGTGGGGTTCTTTTTTAGTTATAAAAAAGAACAAATTATTAATTTATATCGTACTTAAATAAAAAAGAGACCAAGTTTTATTCAGTCTCTTCAATAATTTTTTCTAACTCTACCATACTGAATGGCTTTTTTAGAAAAATTACTCCAGTCGGCAAATTCAAATGAGTATTTGCTGACATTAAAATCACCTTTTTGGGGCAGACTTCTAAGTCACTGAGTTCTCTGATTAATTCCAGGCCATTTTGGCCAGGCATCCGGAAATCAGTTATTAGAACATCAAATAGCATATGTTGCGCCGCATACAAAGCTGATTCTACATCCTCTGCCAAAAATACTACATGCCCCATATCCTCCAAAACTCCTTTGGCTGTTTTCCTAAGAATTTCCTCATCATCCACCAGCAAAATTTTCATATTGCACCTCCTTTTTGTAGATTAATTCTAATTTTATCAACAATTTTATTTTTGTCAAATATAAAGAGGCTTATTGATCCTCTTTTTTCTTGACGAAATTTACGATTTCCTCAAGCCCTAATTTCATTTTACTAAAAAAGATAACTTGTTTGGGCAAATTATCTGACCGAGGATATGATGACATATAAATAATTTGCTGAATGTTAAGATCTAATCTTTTTGCCAGTTCAGCAATTAATTCTTCGCCTAGCGCTTCCTTAACATCATCAATAATGATAACGTTAAATTTCTCATCATTGAGAATATCTAAGGCAGCTTGATTGTTTTCAGCTATCCGCGCATCATATCCCTGCATCTTTAAAAAGCGTTTTACAACCTTTGGCGTACTTTCATCATAACCCACTACCAAAATTTTTTGTCCCATTTATTCCTCCTTGATAAATTTATCTGAAAGCTTAGCAAGTTCAGGCGATTTTGTCAATCTCAAAAACAAAAAAGAGCTTTTAGGGCTCTCTTTTATTTTATAACTTTATTTTTCTTTTTTCTTTTCTTCTGTTTCTTTCTTAACTGCCTTACCGCCTTTTCTGTAATATTTCGCCAGGCGCGATAATTTTCTGGCTACTGTGTTTTTCTTGAAAATCTTTTTCTGCGCTGCTTTATCCAGCTTTTTCTGCACATCTTTAAGCATGGCCTCTATTTTTGCTTTATCTTGTTTGGCATCAATTGCCTTGCGAATTTTTTTCATTAAAGTTTTAATATCATCACGAACGTTAAGATTGCGCTTGGCTCTTTTAATATTTTGGCGTAAAGCCTTCTTTGACTGTTGTTTAATTGGCATAATAAAATAAATTTAAAATTCAAAATTTAAAATTCAAAAATTTGGTAAAATTTATTATAAAAGAATATTATCAAATCCTTAATAACTAGTCAAGTTTAAACCTGGGGTTTATCAAGTTCCAAGGGCTCTATTTGGGTTTCCTGGCCAGTTATTTTAGTTACATCTTTATCAATTTTTTTAAATTCTTTGGAAGCAGAATTGTACATATTGACTGTTGTGCCCAGATTATTGCCTAATTTTTTCATATATTCATCATAAACCATTAAATGCTTCTGTAAAACGCTAATTCTTTCGATAATCTCTTTTGCTGATTTTTCAATTTCAAGAGCATTTAAACCCTGTATAACTGTCTGCAAAAAAGCATAAAATGAATTGGGGGAAACTATGCTTACGCGTCTTTCTTTAAATGCATATGTAAATAAATCCCTAGTATTAACTTTAATCGCTCCTACTTGATTAATCAATAAATCGTAATAAATTCCTTCTGAGGGAATAAACATAAATGCAAAATCCATTGTTTTTTCACTTGGCCTAATATATTTTGAGGTCTCGTCAATTCTGTTTTTCAAATCTTGTTTAAATAATTTTTCTAATTTTTCACGCTCAATAGGATTTTTTTCTTCAACAATTTTATTATAATTTTCTAAAGAAAATTTGGAGTCAATGGGAATTATTTTATCTTTAACAAAAATTACCGCGTCAACAATCTCCCCATCTTTAAATTTATATTGCATTTGGTAAGCAGCTGGCGGTAAAACATTTTTTAGCAATGTTTCCAGAAAATATTCTCCCAATATGCCGCGTTGTTTGGGATTGGTCAAAATATTTTCCAAACTCTGCAATTGCTCAGCAAATCCAACAATTTGTTTATTTGTCTCTCCAAGCTTAGTTAATCTTTCAGTTACCTCCTGAATTATTTTTGTACTTTGGCCAAATTGTTGTTGTATTGTCTGATGAGTTGTTGCCATACCATCGCCTAATGCTTTATTAAGTTCATTAATCTGATTTTGAAGCATTAGCAAAGACTGATCGTCTTTTTTACCTTGGTTAATTTTATTAATCATAAAAAACAGGGCAATAAATCCCGCTATTACGATTAACAAAATAATTATTAAATAAATTTCCATATAAATTATAATTATCCCTATTTTATCAGCAAAAACCAAAAAGAGCAATTCAACTCTTGACAAATATAAAGTTCTTTGTTATTCTAATTTATGCTCGGAAAACAGGCGTATTGAAGTCGAGAGTAGAGCTGGTTTGAAGCAATTATGAATGAGATCCATTCTGACTCCTTCAATCCTGGATCAAATTCCCTCCGGTTGTTTTAAGCCGGTTAAACTTAAGATTTTGTAGAGTTGGGCTCTGCACCTGTTGATACCACTTGAGGTGTACTCGTTGGCGGCGAGTGCTTGCAGCCGGACACCACAATGGTTTCGAGCAGGGAGCGCTTTGAATGCGCTCCCTTTGCATTTTATTTATTTAAATCTTAGACTTCTTTTTTAATTTTTTATAAATTTATTGCAATTTGAAACATTATAAACTTGAATTAGATGAATAAAAATTATATTATATAACTATATGCTTTTATTCTAAAATTATTTCTAATTTTTTTCTAACCTAAACAAAATTTTATATATTTTAATCTTCCTTTATTTAAAACGACACTCAATTTTATCTAAAATTACTAAAATAAACGGTAATTTCAAAATATTACAACAAAAATGTTTCACGTGAAACATTTTTAAAATTTAAGCTAATATTAGCTTAAATGCCCGCATGGTTTCAGCCAAAAACAGATCCGCCTTTGGCGGACAACGGATTTAAGTAAAAATAAAGGCCCTCATAGTTCAACGGATAGAACAAGAGACTCCTAAGCTCTAGATAGAGGTTCAATTCCTCTTGAGGGCACCTTATTCATTAAAGAGGTTCTCGGCCAAAGGCTGATCCGCCTCTGGCGGAAATTCCTCTTGAGGGCATATTATGGAAATAGAAATGGAAAAAACCTATCTGGTTAAATATTTGCCACAAGATTTGCTTAAATCTCCTTCAAAAGAGTATGTTGATATATATTTTCCTACTTTAGCATTTCACCCAATAACTAGGATCAGAAAACGTGGTTATGATTATGAAATTACTAAAAAATATGTTGTAGAACCCGGTAATGCTTCTAAACAATATGAAAATACTATTCCTTTGACTTTGGATGAATTTTCTGAACTTGAATCTTCAATACAAGGTAAAAGATCCCGTAAAATAAGATATTTTTACAATTATAAGGGAATTCCTTGCGAAATTGATATTTATCAGGATAATTTAAAGGGCCTGGTTATTGCTGATTTTGAATTTAATGATGATAAAATAATGAACACCTTTATTATGCCTGAATTCTGTTTAGTTGAAGTAACTCAGGATAATAATCTGGCCGGTGGTATGCTGGTTGGTAAAAAATATAATGATATTTTGCTAATTTTAGCTAAATATAATTATAATATCATTAATTAATGATTTGGGCTCTTAGCTCAGCTGGTAGAGCGCTTCCATGGCATGGAAGAGGTCAGGGGTTCAAATCCCCTAGGGTCCACATTTCGGGGCAATTAGCTCAGCTGGTTAGAGCGTACGATTCACATTCGTAAGGTCACTGGTTCGATTCCAGTATTGCCCACCTTCGTCCTCCGTAGCTTTAGCGAAGGAGGAATTATTAACTTAATTAATTTTCTGACTTTTGTGGGCATAGGCCTATAAATTCATTATTAAATCTGTATTTATGCCTTTATCTATTGGTATAGTCGGTTTGCCAAATGTTGGAAAATCAACTATTTTTAATGCCTTAACAAGGCAACAGGTTGATGCTCAAAATTATCCTTTTTGCACAATTGAGCCCAATATTGGCTGTGTAAAAGTACCAGATTTACGTGTTAATAAATTATCCACCATGAGTAAATCTGAAAAAGTAATATATTCCACAATTGAATTTATTGATATTGCCGGTTTAGTTAAAGGTGCTCACAAAGGAGAAGGATTAGGTAACCAATTTTTATCTAATATTAGGGAATGTAATGCTATATGTCATATTTTACGACACTATATTGACCCAAATGTTCTTCATGTTGAACAAAAAATTGATCCTAAAGCTGATTTAGAAATAATAAACATTGAATTACAAATGGCTGACTTGGAACAGATTCAAAAAAAATTGGATTCAATTAAAAATGATAATCAATATAAGGAATTATTAAATTTACTTTTAAAACTTAAAGATAATTTAAATAATAATATTTTAATTAAAGATATTAAATTTAGTGATGATGAAATTAGTTTGATAAAGGAATTTAACTTTTTAACTGCCAAGCCGTGTTTATATATATTTAATATTTCAGAAAAAGATATTTTAAAAACTCCTCAAGAAATTTTAAAAGAAGTAAATTTAGATTTAGATCCTGCCAAAGTAATTTTAGTTTGCGGAAAAATGGAATCTGAATTAGCGCTTTTATCTGAGGATGAAGCAAAAGAATATTTAAATAATTTATATTTACAACAAACTGGTTTAGAAAAAATGATAATTGCCGGTTATAATTTATTATCGTTTATTTCCATGTTAACTACCGGGCCAAAAGAAACCAGGTCTTGGACAATTACTAAGGGAACTAAAGCACCACAAGCCGCTGGAAAAATCCATACTGATTTTGAAAAAGGGTTTGTCAGAGTTGAAGTGATTGATTGGCAAGATCTTTTAAATGTGGGCGGGTGGGTTAAGGCAAAAGAAAAAGGTCTGATCAGAATGGAAGGCAAGGAATATGAAATAAAAGATGGCGAGACTGTTATTTTTCATTTTTCTAAATAATTGTGGATAAACTATTTTATTTCACTTTAAAAAAATGCTAAACTTTAATTAGATGAAAGGAGGTGTATTTTTTGAGAGCAGGACACTTGCTGTCTAGACGCAGAATGTATCAAAGATGTAAGTGGAATGCAAAGTGCACCAAAAACAAATCGAGGAGGTAATCAAATGAGGGGATATCCTTTTGGTTACAGAATGGAAGATCTGAAATTCATAAATGATAGCTAGCGAAAGGAGGTGATCTTTTATCTAAGGGGAGAACCCCCTCATCAGGATTAACTGATTTTTTAAAAACCTGATGTCCTAAAGAAAGGAGGATTCACCTCAAAACATTTGCGCAAAAATACCGCTCCGGATTTATTCGGAGCGGTTTTAATTTTATTTTGTTATATTAAGTTTTTTCTAAAATAATAATTTCTCTTTTTATAAATTGATTGGGCCGAAAATATAGTAAAGATTCTTTATTCAGTACTTTAAATCCTATTTCTTTTATTTCGTTTAGTATATTAGGACTTTTGTCTATATTTTTTAAATGATAAATAGGTAAAATTATTATGATTTTACCTTTCTTTTTCAGGATATTATAAAATGTAGTAAAGGCCGATAAATAAAGATCTTGTAGCTCTTTTATAATTAAATCAATTTGCCTTATATCTTCATTACCTTTTAAAGCCGGGCCAAGATAAGGTTCAGTAATAATTGCTCCAATTGAATTAGGATTTATTTTCTTGCCTAATTGTTCAAAAGGCACATTAAATAGCTGAACATTATTGGTGTTCAATTGATACTTTTCTTTAAGCCAATCAAGGTTTTGCTTGGTATCTTTAATTGCTTTTTCGCTCTTATCGCTACCAATCAAGTTTTGATACCCTAAAATTAAGGCCTCCTGCAAAATAGTACCGGAACCGCAAAAGGGATCAAGAATTTGTGCCTCTTCTTTTACCTGACCTAGGTTAATCATTATCCTTGCCAGCTTGGGCGGCAGCATGCCCGAGACCTGGTCGCGACTTGGCCGGGTAAAATCTCTGGCTCCAAATTCCTCAAACGGCTGGACTGCTAAAGTTTGTCCAACTAAAATTTCCTTGCCCTCCGAAGCTTTCCTGTCTGCCGTAGCTTCAGCAGAGGCAGAAGCAAAGGAGGGTTTGTCTTTAACGAAGAAACAAATTTCCGCTCCATTTTGAAGTAACTTATTCTTTTTTACAATAACCGAGGAAAGTTCTAACTCTTTTGACACCACATATCTGGAATTAATGTTTTTATCTTCCCGCAGTATGCGTTTGATTTCCATAGCAACAGGTAATAACTTATTTTGATATTTATTTAAATGAACTTTTGGATCCAGCTGATACAAACTAAAACCAAAGTAAACTTTACCATCCCCAAATTTAATTAAATCAAAAAATCTTTCCTCAAAATTTTCTAAAGAAGAAATAGTGTCTAAAATTTTCCCAATCTTTATTGTTCCACCTAAACGATTATTCAGCCAGTCAATGTCTAATTCCTTTTCTATTTCTAAAACCAAAACCTTTTCGCCAAATTCCAAAACTTTATACTTTATACTTTCTAACTTTAAAACTGCATCTATTTCAGCTTTGGAAAGAATTGGATTTTTACCTAAGATAAAAAAATATTGCATATGGATACTAATGTACTAATATTATACTAATATACTAATAAATTTACTACTCTAATTTCTTAAAATTATTCGCAGATTCGCATCTATTCGTGGATTCGCATTAAAATATAAAACCGCCTTTCGTTGCCTACTGGGCGGTCTGTTAAATTTATCTTTTTATTGATTGACTATGTAAATGTAATGTCCTTGAGCACCTTTCTCAACAATTTCATATCTTGTAATTGATATTTCTTGTTGATTGGCTCGAAGAACCTTTAGCGTATCCTGGGTATCAGTCCCACGATTGCTCATTTGCGCTACGGCAGTATATACTTTGCCGCCTTCTGCATATTCAATTGGCAAGATGATTAAACCGCCGGCAATCGTCTGGGGCTTGCCAATTATTCGTCCCTTAAGATTGACTGGGTCTTCAATTAACCTGATATTATCAGTAATATCCCAGGCATATGTACTCTGAGCTGCAGGCTCAGAATGGTTGCCTCCTGATAAAAACGAAATGAGAGCAAACACAGCCGTTATTCCCACGAAAAAACAAAAAAATTTTAATCTCGAATCCATGATTTAGCCTCCTGTGATTTTTTTGGTAATACTAGGTATTTTCAAAATTCTAGTATTGATTAATTATCTTAACAATTCTACTAATACTTGTCAAGCACTTGATGCTAAAAATAAAACCGCCTTTCGTTGTCTACTGGGCGGTTAGTTTTGAAAATTTTTCGGCTATGATTTTTAGGTAGTGCTGGGGCAATCTTCTGCCCAAGCTACAGCACTGAACGTAAATGTGGCAAAAAAACTCATCACATATACCACAAAACTTGCATTGAAAAGTGACGCGCTGGCATGAGTAGCCCCAAGCCACATCCCTATATGGCTTCCTAATAAGGCAAATACTGCTAGTATACATAGTGTTTTCATTGTCTTTTACCTCCTTCGTGGTTTTATGAACGATTTATCAAGGGCTTGACGCCAAAATTAAAATCGTCTTTCGTTGCCTAATGGGCGATTTAGTTAATTTATTTCCTTCCAGTGAGTACTGACAATAAAGCCAGATCATCCGCTGATAATCTCTGCTGCTGGGCATCTACACCTTTAAGCTGTGCATTCAGGGCCATACGAAAAACTTTATCTGCTTCTTCTTTATTATTCGGATCCCAATTGGAAAGATTATATCCTAGTCTACGGAGAAGAGCTTCTTGCTTCTGCACACTATATCCTCTTTCCATTTTTACCTCCTTTCTAAAGTTAGATTATGAAGCATAGCATATTCCCTTTATTTGTCAAGAACTTGACGCATTTTAAAACCTTTGCTAAGATGATACTAACATTAAAAACACAATTCTACGACTTTTTTAGAGTCAAGGAACCCCGATTATCGAGATTTCTATGGTCAACATAACTTGCGATATAATATGTAGGCAATATAATAATTATTAACTACAAATATTATGAAACTTGAATCAGGTCCAAAACAAGAAAAGCCATCCAAATCCATAAAAGAAATATTCGCTAAAATTACTGAAAATCTTCAAAAGTCACTGGGAGTTGTTGATAAAATGACCCCTGAACAGATTAAAGAAGCAATAACATTTCATTCTCTTGATAGTTTTTTTAGAGAACCATCTCTTTCCATGCCAATTGAAGTAGATCCTAAAACCGCCCTTAAATCATTGCTGTTAATAGCAGAAGCTGTGCAAGAATTAAAGGAAAAAGGGATTAATATTGATTTGAAATTCAAACTTCTTGGCGAAAATGAAGAACCTCCCAAAATTAAAAAATTTTAATAGCAAAACAAAATAACGCTTCTGCACAATAAAACACAATTTAAGCCACCTTTCCAAATCCCCTTGTTTGGGGTTATGAAACCCGACTTTCGAGGTTTCAACGGTGTGACAATAAAGTATTGAGATTTGAGTAGTGAGTAATGAGGATTGATATTTCCAAGACCTCAATACTCAATACTCGCGCTCAATACTGCCATTAAGTCCCGCCAAGGGATTTTTTTGATGGATACGAATTTACTAATCTTATACTAATATTACGAATAATTAATCAAATTCATCACAAAGCAACCTAATATAACCTCATACAACCTAATAAAACCTAATATAACTTTAAACACCTATGGACCAAAATGACCAAGACGAACAACTTTCTCCAAGAATAGAGCATTATGAAATGCTTTATATTCTTTCAGCCAATTATACGGCCGAGGAAATAAAACCAATTATTGAAAAAATCGCCTCGCTTATTAAAGAGCAACACGGTGAAATTACCAAGGATGAGGACTTTGGCAAATTAAAATTTGCTTATCCCATCAAGCAGCAAAATCATGGCTACTACCGTCTTTTTGAATTCAATTTGCTTAAAAATAATTTACAAAATCTAAACAAAGTCCTGGGATTAAGCAATGAAATTTTAAGATTTATAATAGTTAAGAAAAAAATCAAAACCGAAACAGAATTGAAAAAAGAAAAAGATCTGCAGGCCAAACTGGCTAAAAAGAAAGAAAAAGAAATTGAAAAAATCAAAGCCGAGAAAAAAGAAATTAAAGAAAAAGCACCCAAGGAAAAGGGCAAGGAAAAAATCAGCTTGGAAGATTTGGATAAAAAGCTCGATGAAATCCTGGATACTACCAAACTATAAACCATATTCCCTAATTAATATTTTATAATTAATAATTCAAAAAACTATGAATCTCAACAAAGCCATGATTATTGGCAATTTAACTCGGGATCCTGAAGTCAGGACCACACCGCAAGGCACTTCAGTCGCTAGTTTTGGCGTGGCCACTAACTTTGTCTGGAAAGACGCTAATGGCCAAAAGCAGGAAAAAGCAGAATTTCATAATGTGGTGGCCTGGCGCAAATTGGCTGACATTATCGGCCAGTATTTAAAAAAGGGGAGCAAGGTCTATATTGAAGGCAGATTACAAACGCGCGACTGGACTGGCCAGGACGGTGTTAAAAGATACAGAACTGAAATTATTGCGGACAACATGATTATGTTAGACAGCAAAGGAAATAGCGGGGGATTTGAACGCACTGCTGCTAAAACAGAAGATTTGCCAACCATTGAAGAACCAGCGCCAATTAAGGAAGCCGAATCTGACAGTGATGAAATCAAATTAGAGGATATTCCTTTTTAAAATTTTACGTAATAAAAAGCCAATAAGCTATTGGGCATTGGGCATTTGCTAAGGGAATAAAAAAAATTTCCAAGTCCTAATGCCAAATGGCTTTATGGCTAATAGCTTTTAAATTTAATATTTCATAATTCAGCTCTCATAATTCATAATTACCATTATGCCTAAAGAAACTAATCTTTTAGAAAAAGAAAAATATTGCTATTTTTGCGTTAATGGCCTGAAAGATATTGATTATAAAGACGGTCAGCTTTTAAGACGCTGGACTTCTTCTTATAATAAAATCGTGCCGCGCCGCAGAAGCGGTGTCTGTTCAAAGCACCAGCGCAAATTAGCCAATGCCATAAAAAGAGCCAGATATATGGCTATTTTGCCTTATTTACCGAGATAACGTTTAGCAATTTAACAATTTAACTGTTTAGCAATTTAATTTTTATGTTATCAACACTTAACGATATTAAAAAAGGCCTTAATATAATCTATAATGGCGATCCTTATATTGTTATGGAGGCCAAATTCGTGCGCATGCAGCAAAGAAAACCAGTCATGCAAACCAAGCTGAAAAATTTAATTACTGGGAAAATTTTAGAATACTCTTTTAAACCCGGCGAACGCGTGGAAGAAGCTGACATGGAACGGGGCAAGGCAAATTATCTTTACAAGGATGAATCAGCTGCTTATTTCATGGATAATAAATCTTTTGAACAATTTTCAATTCCTCTGGACCAAATCGGCAATAAAATAAAATTTTTAAAAGACGGCACTGACTGCGAAGTTTTATATTTTAACTCTAAACCAATTAATGTTGTTGTCCCCATTAAAATGACTTTAAAAGTAACTTCTTCTCCACCGGGAGTTAAAGGCGACAGTTCCTCTAATGTTACCAAGCAAATAACTCTGGAAACCGGCGCAGTAATAAACGCTCCTCTTTTTGTCAAAGAAGGGGAAATGATTTTGGTTAATACTGATACGGAGGAATACGCGGGAAGAGCGTAGAAAAAAACAAGCAGAAAAAGGAGTTCACCCTTTAGGGTTTTAGCTAAAAGGATAAATCCTTAACTCCTGTATCTGCTTGTTTTTTATTTTATCAAATTTTAAAGGCGCCCATTTTATCTAATGGACGCCCTTATTTTATCATATTGAATATATCTTTTTTAAAATATATTCAACATATTGATAGAAAGGAACAAAAAGAGTATAAGTTCGCGCTGAACCGCAATCCTGCAAACCATTCGGGTATTGATCTTTTGTTTTTTCATAAGCTGCTAGTTTCTTCTCTAATATGCCTCTTGACCATACTCGGTACCGAAAGGCCCAAATTTTTTTAACTATTTCCTTTAATGATTCGTTTCTAACATTTCCCACTATCAGAAATTCTTTGGGATAATTTCTGCCATTTGGTTCAGTAAAATCACAGCTGCCGCCATACTTAGTCAACCAGACATCGCCAGTATGAGAAATTTGAATACCGCATACGCCTATGCAATAAGGAGTTGGCTGTGCATACCAGTAGTCAATCCCTGTTTGAGCAGAGCACCAATTGACAAAATTTTTAATTTTCCTTGAATCCTTGGTTCTGAATTCCTGCCAAATTTCATTTTCGGCGCGCCCGCCTTTTTCCAAACGAGCCAGGCCAAAGAAAATTTTATTATCCCAGCAATAATTTGCTAAACTTTTAAGCGCGGCTAAATTAGCCAAGTTAAGGCTAGTCAATGTACAGACTAGACATAAGCGGGTATATAACTTCTTATTTCTTTCAAAAGGTTGCCCGTATCCTGCTTTTAACAAATTTTGAATGCCTTGATAATTATCCTTTGCTTGTTTCTCCCCAGCAAATCCCATCATTTGCTTAAAAATTTTAGGATCAAAAGTATCGCACTTAACTCCCAAATTCACGTTGCATGCAAAAAGTTCATCGGCAATTTTTGGGGAAATTAAAGTACCATTGGTATACATGAATATTCTCATGCCTAATTGATAAGCTTTTTTAATGACAGGCATGGTTGTCTTGTCACATAATGGTTCCCCATCATGACAAATTTGTAAAAATTTTGCACCCATTTGATAAGCTTCTTCTAAAAGCTTGAGCTTTTCCTCGAGTCTTAATGATTTAGACTTTCTTTGTCCAGCATCATAAATACAATGAGGGCATCTTAAATTGCAGGTTGAATTGCAAGCCAAGGAAATCGATGGCAAAAGAATCGTATTGCCAGTACTTCGGATTTTCTCAAGATATTCAGCACTCTCGCGGTCATCAAACCAAACAAAATCACTTCTTTTTGTTTCCATTTTTTCTCCTTTTTTAAAGTACAATTTTAGTATTTTATTTTATTTCAATTAATGAATTATGTCAAAACATATTACCTTTTTACTTATGATTTCCTGTTTGATAAGCTATAAAATAGCTTATTTTAGCCAAAAATTATTATATTAAGTTGTCACAAATCTTGACAAATTATTATTATTTTGCTAAATTTAATTTATGGAGATTGAACAAACTCTCGAAAAATTAGGATTAAATAAAAACGAGTCCAAGATCTACTTGGCTTTATTGGAATTGGGGCAAGCTACTATTTTACAATTAGCAAGGCAAACAGGACTAAAAAGGCCGACTATCTATTTAATAATTGATTCCCTTTTAAAAAAGAACCTGATTCATGCTTTACCAAAAGAAAAAAAGATGCTTTATTTCCCAGAAAACCCACAGCAATTATTAATCCGATTACAAGAGACAACAAATGAATTGCAAAGCATATTGCCTGATTTACAAAGTTTATTTAGCCAGGAAAAAGAACGCCCTCGTTTAACTTTTTATGAAGGCAGAGAAGGCGTTAAAAAAGTATATGACTTGATCAGGCAATCAAAAAAGGAAATCTTATTTTATGGTTCTTTTCAGGCAGTCAAAGAAGAATTTTTGGAAAGCACATTAAAATTTGATGAATTATCAAGAAAAAAAGATTTTGTCGGCATGCGTGAAATTGTTAATAATCTTAAATTTGATAAAGAATTTGCGCAAAAAATAAATATTCAAGAAAATCAAAAACATAAAGTTAAAATTTTGCCTGGCAATTGGCTTTTTACTGATTGCGATAATGCAATTTTTGATAACAAGCTGGCTATTTTTTCCATTAAACGAGATTATTTTGTAGTTGTCCTAGAAAGTCAAAATATTGCTGATTGTTATCGCGCCATGTTTGAAATGGCCTGGAAAATAGCAAAAATTCCCAAAAGCGATTGAGCGCGCGCTGGCCCAGCCCTTCGCGAAGGGCTGGGCCAGCGCGCACAAAAAGCCCCCGCAAATGCGAGGACTTTTTTTATGTAAATTCTTTTATTGTTCCAATTCTTCACCTTGTTCAACCTTATCCCAAACTTCTTTTTTAATCGCTTTAATTATTTTTGGATTGGACTTTAAAAACTCCTTGGCATTTTCCCGGCCTACGCCCAATTTAATTTCGCCTTCTTTCTTGTCATCATAAACATAAGAATTGCCTGATTTTTTTATCACGCCCTTTTCCACACCAATGTCTAAAGTATCACCACTCACAGAAATGCCTTCATTGTACATAATATCAAACTCGCAGGAACGGAAAGGCGCAGCCACTTTGTTTTTAACGATCTTGGCTTTGACGCGGTTGCCAATAAATTTATCTCCTTGTTTGATTTGGGCGGCGCGACGAACTTCAATTCTGATGGAAGCGTAAAATTTCAAAGCCATGCCACCTGTCGTAGTCTCTGGATTTCCAAAAAAGACGCCAATTTTTTGCCTGGTCTGATTTATAAAAATTAATATTGTTCTTGATTTACTGATAATCCCGGCTAATTTTCTCAAGGCCTGGCTCATTAAGCGCGCTTGCAAAGCCATGTGATGATCGCCCATTTCACCTTCAATTTCTGCTTTGGGCGTTAAAGCTGCCACTGAATCAACCACAATCACATCAACTGCATTGGAACGCACCAATGTTTCCACAATGTCCAAGGCCTGCTCGCCAGTATCTGGCTGGGAAATTAAAAGGTTATCAACATTAACCCCGATTATTCTGGCATAATCAGGATCCAAAGAATGTTCAGCATCAACAAAAGCCGCGATTCCCCCGGTTTTTTGCACTTCTGCAACAATGTGTTGCGCTAATGTTGTTTTGCCAGATGCCTCTGGCCCGAAAATTTCCACTATTCTGCCCCTGGGCACTCCGCCTACTCCCAAGGCAATATCCAGAGATAAACACCCTGTTGTAATTGCCTCTACTTGCATTGTCTTGGCTTCGCCAAACTTCATGATCGCACCTTCGCCAAACCTTTCTTTTATCTGCGCAATCGCAATATCTGCTGCTTTTTGCTTTTCTTGACTTTCCCCCTCATCAGTTTTTTTGATCATAATATTGTTTTATATCTTAAGTTAATTATATTTCATGGCTTGATTAAATAATTACGAAATTCCCAACAAATTTACAAATCTTATTTACAAATTTACAAATAGTTGTTTTGAGTAGGGATTTGAGAGTTAGTTTGTTATTTAAGATTATTCGCAAAGATAAATTAAACTCTCAAATCAGCTTGGTTGTCTTTTCGTATATTCGTAAAGAATTCGTAATTTCGTATGGTTATTGCACCAGTATCTGCCGATATATAACATTTCCCTTGCTGTATTTCTTAGCTGCAGATATTTTAATAATATTCAGGCCTTTTTGCAAATCCAAGGTAGCGCTAAAATTGCCCTGGGGATCCAAAAAAACCTCTTTTTCATTAATAAAGACAGTGGCCTCTTTTTCAGTCCGGCCTTTGATTTCAATGTAATTTTGCGTGGTGATTAAGTCCTTGGCTGGCTGCAAAATATCTAATTGTGGTGCTTGAAAAATTTTATTAATTTGTAAACCCAGATAAACAAACAAAATTAACACAATCAGTAAAATAATAATATTTCTTGTTATTTGCGGGGTAATATAAATTTTAACCTTTTTAGCTGACAAACTTTTATCGCTGACAGAACTTTCCTTTGCTCTTTTATATAAGTTAAGCAATTTATTATAATCAAGCGCTAAATATTTGGCATATGTTCTGATTAAATTTGTGGTATATAAATCATCAGGCAAGTTATTATAATCATCATTTTCAATGGCCAAAATCATGCGCTTGCTTATTTTTGTATCTTTTTCAATTTGTTCAACTTTAATTCTTTCTGCTTCCCGATATCTTTTAAAAACTTGCCCCAAAGTTTCCTCTCTCATAAATTAAAATCTCCTCTTACTAATGCCTAATAACTAATGGCCAATGGCTTAATTAAAATTCATTATTCTTGTCAATTTCTTCTGCTTGCTCCTCAGCATCAGGTTCATCCTCTTCTGCTGCTTCCATTGCATCATCTTCGTTGATTTCTGTCATCTCTGGTCCTTCATAATCAGGTTCTGACTCCACTTCTTTGGTCGTGACTAAAATTTCCCGCGGTTTGGCGCCCTCGCCCGGCCCAACAATGCCAGCTTCTTCCAATAAATCCATTAAGCGGGCTGCCCGGGCATAGCCGACTTTCAATCTTCTCTGTAGATATGAAGTTGAGGCCTTGCCAGCCTGCAAAATAATTTCCTTGGCTTCATCATAAAGCTCATCGCCCTGCTCAGGATCAGTGAAATCAATTTCGCCCTCGCCGTTTATTTTGCTTTGTTTTTCCACAACTGCTTGTTCGTATTCTGGTTTTTCACCGCTTTGTTTTAAATAATTTACCACTCGATTAACTTCGGCCTCGGAAACAAAAGCGCCTTGCAATCTCTTGGGCTTGGAAAGTTCAGCGCAAGTATAAAGCATATCGCCCCGCCCAATTAATTTTTCCGCGCCAGAGTAATCCAAAATTGTGCGTGAATCAGTGATTGAAGCCACGGCAAAAGCAATGCGCGCTGGCACATTCGCTTTGATTAACCCAGTAATAACTTCAACAGACGGCCTTTGCGTTGCCAAAATCAAGTGGATGCCAACTGCGCGCGACATCTGAGCCAAACGGATAATTAAACCTTCAACTTCGTGACCCATGTTGGACATCAAGTCTGCCATTTCATCAACAATAAAAATAATGTAGGGCATTTTTTCCTCAACCACTTTGTTATAATCATCAATATTTCTTTTGCTGAATTTTTCCAAAAAAACATAGCGGCGATCCATTTCCGCAATTGTCCATTTTAAAGCATTAACGGTTTTTTTCACATCCGTGATAACCGGAGTTAAGAGGTGAGGGATATTATTGTAAGCCGGCATTTCCACCCGTTTAGGATCAACCATTATTAATTTCAGAGTTTCCGGCCCATTTTGATAGAGCAAACTGACAATGACTGAATGCAAAGCCACTGATTTGCCAGAACCGGTTTGGCCAGCCACTAAAAGATGGGGCATCTTGCCCAAATCAGCTACCCAGGTTTTGCCAGACACATCGCGGCCAATGGCCAAGGTTAAATTGGTTTTGCGCTGCTTAAATTCCGGACTAGCCAAAAGTTCGCGCAAACGCACAATGGCCACTGATTGATTAGGTACTTCAATGCCTACCAATGAGCGTCCTGGAATTGGCGCCTCAATGCGCAAAGGATGAGCAGCCAGCGCCAGAGCCAAATCATCATTTAAAGCAGTGATGCGCGAGAGTTTTATTCCTTCGGCTGGCTTTAAAGTAAATTGGGTTACAGTTGGCCCAACTGACACTTCTCCCATTTCCACGGGTATGCCAAAACTTTCCAATGTCTTTTGGATAATTAATTTGTTTTGGGCAATATTGCCGGCTGTTGGCTTGCCCACTTTGTCATCAAGCAAATCTAGGGGCAGATCAACTTTTTTAAAAATTCTTTTTGTCTTTGGCTTTTCTAATTGTATTTCTTCGGCTTCTGCTTCTTTTAAATTTAATTTTTTGCTGGCAAAAGCAATATCCTTATCTTCCACTTCCCCAGTTTCAGTAAGAGAAGCTTCTGCTCCTCCTGGCACACCTTGCTCTGTGGTAATAGCTTCTGTTTCTTCCTGCTCATTTTTGGCAAATTTAAGCTTGAGATGATAATACCAAATTTGCAATCTTAAAATTATGCGGCCCAAAATAGTGCGTGATTCTTTCAGATCTTCAACCGAAGTATTTAAAATTAATAAAAGTGAAATTACAAAAATTGCCAAAATAGCAATGAAGCTGGCATACAAACCCATGATATTTAAAAAACTATAACTTAAAAAAAGACCGATATAACCGCCGCCACGTCCCTGGTCAACTGCTAAAATCGCCTCATCAACCGGAATAAATAAATGGAGCAGGGCAGTAAAACTTAAAATAAACAAAAACAAACCAAAATAACTGATGGTTTTAATTTTATATTTTTTATCCAGCAAGGCATAACCCCAAACGACTAAGACAATGGGAAAAATAATTTTTGCCCAGCCCAGAAATAAAGTCAGTACAGAATCAATGGCTAAGCCGGCTTTGCCCGCCAAATTAAATAAGCCCAGCAAACTTATGCCAGCCAAGGCGAACAAAAAAATAATAAAAATCCATCTTCTGGTATCAGGATGAATTTCAGCCCTTTTTGACAAAAATTGTTTTTTACCATTTTTATCCTTAAAATAATTTTTATTGTTTTTCATTTTTTAAATCCTAATAGAATTAAAACTATAGGCAATGTGTTTTTGCCTTGGGCCTATGCCAATTTTAACATAATAAATTCTGTTTGGCAAAAGAAAAAAGAGGCAATACTGCCTCTTTCTTTAATGGGTTCTTCGTCTCCGCTTATGACGCCCCTGCCTACCTTTATTTTTCCAATTCTTTCCTGGCCTTGATTGTTTAGGAAAAAAAACATTTCTTAAACCCCTATAAATGCCTTTTAAAAAGCCAGCAAAGATTTCTATTACCATTTGGCTCGCATTGGCAACTAAGTTGCCAAATAATTTTTTGCCGGTTAACAGATATACCAGATAAAGCAAAATACATGTTCCTATAACCAAGCCAATCAGCTGATCATTCGGACTATGAGCCATAGACAACCTCCTCTCTAATTCAAGTTTTCATTTAACCTTATATTATTTATTAACATTTGTCAAGATAAATAAAAAAATAGAGGCGAAAATTCGCCTCTGCTTAAATGTAATTGGATAGTTAATCGTCTTGGTCGTTATCCTCTCCGCCGGCTTCATCGCCCGGACAGCCATGATAAAAGTGATGATGTTCGACTCGACGAGTTTGTTGCCCTTGATTCCTCCGCTGGCCTCGGATCCCTCTCCAAATTCCTTGGCCAAGTGCTCTTAGGCCAGTCCCAATCAGCCGGAAAAAAAGTCCGATTAGGGCATTGATCGCCTCCCCAAAATAACCGAACAATCTTCTGGTCAGACGGCCTCTGTTTAAAGCAAAATCAAGCAGCATAAAGGGTGAAAGAACGACGAGTAACCAGATTACTCTTGCCATTATTTCCTGACCAATTTGATCCATATTTTCCTCCTTTTTTGGATCATTAGAGCTTAATAAATAATACTTTATCCTAGCCAAATTATAGCATATTTTAAGTAATTTGTCAATAGTATATTTTGTTTAAAATTCCCTTTATAATGAATCAGGTTTTTTCACTAACTTTAAGTAAAAATCTTTTGCTCTTGACTTTATATTATTTTTTTGCTAATATCATTAATTAAAAGGTAAAAATATGCTACCTTTTGTTGATCGTTGAAAACAAAATACTTGAGGAAGGAGAAAGAATGGAACAAACTCAGAAAACAGTGGATTGCCTCAGGCGTTATTTGGCCACATTAAATTCGGGGGACGAAGATTGCGTTCAAGCCAAAAGGTCCCTCATGAAATTTGTTGGCCTTGAGAATCCAAGAATTTTGTCCTCCTGGCTCAAAGGCGAATTTAAGCCCATTGGTCTCAAATTGGTTAAAGTGCGCTATTTTTTGGAAAATCAGGGCTTTAAGCTTTTCGAATTAGAAAAGCTGGACAGAAAAATCTATGAACTGGGCAAACTCATTGCTTTTGAAAAACTTGATTTGTCCCAGGTATGCCAAGAATTGGGTTATCGTCCAAAATCTTTGTTTGAAATATTGCATGGCAAAAAAAGAAGCTCTGAAGATAAACTTACGAGGATCAATCAGATCCTGAAAAAATTTGCCAAGGAATCTAAGGAACCGGGTGAAGTTCCTTCACCAAGTCCAAAAGCAGAGCCACCAGTTGTCAAAGCAGCGCCAGTAACAGAAAGTTCCCAAGCGCCAATAGCACCTGATCTTGAAACGGAAACTATTTTTTTGCTTGGCATTTTAAAAAATGTCACGGCCTTACTGAAACCCAGGTTGGATCATTTGCTTTCTGACAAAGTTTCAGCAGAAAGCAGACATAATTTCCGCCAAAGAGCTGGCCGAGAGCGTGTCTTTGATCTGTCCAATGAATTTTTTCACCTCAATTTCCAGCTTAATTCAATGTGCAGTGAAAAAGCTAGGGAAAATGAGGCGAAAAACGCTCAGAATCAAAAAAAGGAGGTAAGGGAATAATGGGTGATCCCGCAGAAAAAGAAACATTAGAAGGTCTGAGCCCTTTTGCCTTCCATCAGGGCCTGACCTTGCTCAGAATCGCTGAGCATTATCCGTATTTGCTTGATGTTGTGCTTGAGGCAATCCAAAATGCGCTTGATGCCCATGCTACAATGATCTGGGTTATGATTGACCATCAAAAACGTAAACTCAGAGTTGAAGACAATGGCCAAGGTGCTTCCAAAACTAAATTTGACAAGGCCCTGCAACGTATATGCGAGACAATGAAGGACGAATCTGATCTCGGACGTTGGGGCATGGGCTTAATCTCGCCTTTGGGTAAATGCGAATACTTCACTTATACTTCCACTTCTGAAGTAGATGGTAAAACCTATCTCAAATGGAAGTTTGAAACAGAAAAAATTAAGCAACTGAAAATTATTCCTGGCATACCTTTTGAAAGAATGCCCCTTATTCATTTTGATCAATCCGGGAAATCAAAAGGCGGCATTCCTTGGCGTTCGCAAATCAAATTGATGCGCTTTACCGAAGACCGCTTCATCTCCAGATTAACCATAGAGTCATTGATTGACAGCGTTAAGGAAAAACATTCTGAAAAAATGAAAAAGCTGGGCGCGCAAGTCATGGTCAAACTTATTTCAGCCGAAGGCAAGGCAGAAGAAAGGGTATTTTCAGCAGATGAATACCGTGGCAAGGCCTTACCCATCTTTACCCATGTTCATCCTGACTCTGGCCAAACAACTTTCCGTCTCTATTTAGCCAGACAGACAACCAAGGGTAAACAAGGCAAAGTGGTAGTAGGCGAAATGTCCAATGATTTCCGGCTTAGCTTCAAGAAATTCCTTAAAACACCTGAGGGTTTTCTCAATAACAGAATAATTGAAGCTCTTTGCTCGGGTGTCTTTGAAGGCGAAATTTTGTCTGAAAAGGCAGTGATCGATTCGACCCGCAAATTCTTCAAGGAAAATGATGCCCTAGTCGGCTTTTGCATCTCCATTGAAAAATGGTATGAGGAAATCGGCAAGGCGCATTTTCAAACAGCTAAAGAAGAAAAGCAAAATGATCGTTATCAAAGATTGGGCCTTCGTTCCATGCGAGTCATTGAATCCCTTTTAAATCAGCCGCAATTTGATATTTTAAAAGATGTCTTGCAAAAATTTAAAGTGGGCTCAATTGGCCCTGGCCATGCTGTAAAAAAGGCAATAGGTACCCAAGAGTTTCCTAGCATTTCAATCCAGGGTGATGGCAAAAAAGAAAAAATAAACGGTGGAGGCAGTCCGGGTGACAAAACTACAAAAGAACACCCAGGCCATACGCCCTTAACTGTTGGCGGCCTGCACGGCAGACAGCGCCAGCTAGTAAAAAATAACTCCCTGGGTTTGCATTTTAATTTCCTAGAGTTACATGGTTCAAGCATGATTTGGGAGCTTGATACTAGTGGGACACTTACTTACAATACTCGCCATCCTCTCTTTGAAGGATGCGAAGCAAAAAATGACGATGCCCTAATGCGTTACCAGGAGCACATTGCTTTAAATGCTCTGCTCTTGGAAACGATTCCGAGCGATTGGAAAAAAGAAGATCATCGCCAAATGTTCAATGACTCCTTGCCTTTCTTTGTTTATTTGCTGCTCCATGCCGAAGAAATCACGGCTCAGAAGCAAAAAACAAAAGACAAAAAATAGCCATAAAATGGCCATTTGTGGCTAGAATTAGCTACAAGATAAGCCCCTGCTTTAAAAATAAACAGGGGCTTTTAAATTACCTAAAAAATTAATTAAAACTAAATTGTTTACGTTTTTTATTTAATCTTAGCCAATAATTTTACTTTTCCCCTTTACAAAAACCATAAGATATGCTATAATGACTCTATAATTGAGCTGATTTTAGCTTAAATAAAACAAAAATAAAATGAAAATAAAAATCAAAACAAACCTGGTTCTTGTTATTGTTTTAATCTGGTCAATTTCCTTGATTTTTGCTTTAGTTAGCGCCAAATCACCTTCAGAAACAAAAGAAGGTAAAATTATTATTTCTGAACCAACTCAAACTGGTTCATTTTTTATTGCTGCTAATCTTAGCCATGAAAATGATATTAATCAAAATGAAATTGTGTCCAATGTTTTAAGAGCTGATTTTCCATTTAATGCCATTTATGCACATTGGTCATTTAAAGATCCTAGCCAAAATACCAATTTTCAGCTTTATACCAGATTTTTAAATGAAAATTGGACTGACTGGCAAAAAACAGAGATAGATGATGATGTGCAGGGTAAAGATAATAGCAACTTTGATTTTTACAGCCAATTAATCCCAACAAAAATAACCGACTCTTTTGAATATAAATTAATCTTTGCGTCAGAGGCGGATAAAAATAATTTTAATCATCTTGAATTTATTTATCTTGACACCACCCATGGGCCAAATGGTTATTATAAAATAAGCACTCAAGCAAATAATGACTTACCAATTATTACCCGCCAGGAATGGGGCGCTGACGAAGGTCTGGGCTATGATCAAAATAATAATGATCTTTGGCCAGAAGATTATTATACTCCCAAAAAATTTATTATCCATCATACGGCTGGTGAAAAAGCTAATGAAAATCCCCTGGCTTACATTCGCGCCATTCAATATTATCATGCCAAAACCCGGGATTGGGGAGATATTGGCTATAATTATTTAATTGATTCTAAGGGCAATATTTATGAAGGCAGAAAAGGCGGTGATGGCGTGGTGGGCGGACATGCTTATTTAAATAATCAAAATTCAATTGGCATTGCCATTTTGGGTTGTTATGAGGATGGCTCAAGTGGCCAAAAAAATTCCACCTGCAATACGCCGACCCAATTAACCGAAGAGACAAAAGTGGCACTAGCCAAACTCATTGCTAAAAAATCTCAGGAATTTAATATTGATCCGATTGGTACCAGCGAATTTAAAGGTAAAATGCTGCCTAATATAATTGGTCATCGAGACGTAGGCAATACAACTTGTCCGGGCAATTTGATTTATGATGCCTTACCAAAAATCCGTGAATTGGCTGCGGCTGATTTAGCGGATCTGGGGGGTTTTAAAAAACCATTGCCGACTTCAGCTGAATTTGTGAACTTAAGCACTAAAGAAATAAAGATTGAAGAAACAAAAACCGCGGATGTCTTTGCTGAATTTAAAAATACTGGGCAGGAGACCTGGCGCGGCTATGAAGATAATTATCTTTATATCTCAGGTGCCAATTTGAAAAATAAAATAGCGAGAATTGATTCAATTAAAATTGCCTTGGAATCAGATAAGGACCAGGACCAGACAAATACTAGTGCGGCCAATCAATCAGTTTATAAATTAATTGCCGGCAATGTTTATCCAAACGAAATCGGCAAATTCAAGCTAGTTTTAACGCCGCCCACTGATAAAGTTAGCTTAACCGAGAATTATACTCTGGCCTGGCTTAATAAGGGCTATTTCCCTAATACTGATTTTTCCATTGCCGTGACAAAAATACCTTGTCAGAGTTGCCTGAATCAAAATACTAATCCAACCCCACTCAACCAAGCCACACTAGCTTCTTCCGATCTGCCTGAGCAAATTATGGCCGAAAATACAATCCCGGTTAAAATTGTCCTGACTAATACGGGCAATCAGATTTGGGACAAAGATAAGCTAAAATTAAAAATTGTTTACGAGCACACAAATATCTCGCCCTTTAAAAATAATTCTTGGTTTGACGAATACGCTTCCATCCCGCCAGCGGAAAAAACAATTTTACCACAAGCCAATGCTACTTTTGAATTTAAATTAAAAGCACCGGCGCTCTTAACCACTTTTCCTCACACCTTTACTTTAAATTATGATGGTCAAGAAATTTGGCAGCTGGATAAAACATTAGAAGTTATTTCTCCTTACTCAGCTCAAATTACCAAAAATACTTTGCCTCAATCTGCCAAGCCCAACAGCCGGCCTAAAGTGACTTTAACGTTTAAAAATACTGGCACCAAGGACTGGACATTGCCTGCCTTAAAAAGTTATGACCTTGATAATACCAATTCCTGGTTTAAGGATTGGTCCTGGCTGGATAGTAAGACAGTTAAAAAAGTCAAGAAAACCATTAAGCCAGGCGAGGAAATTGAATTTAATTTCCGGCTGTTGGCCTACTGGAAGCAAGATACTTATCCTCAGGTCTTTCGTCTTTTTTCCGGCAAAAATCAAATCTACTTGGCAGGCCAAAAAGAATTAATAATGAAAACTAAAGTAACCAAATAAATTACACTGAACTCTTTATTTTTAATTTGATCGCGCTAATCGTATTTTTTGCACCCTGGGGTCTGGGGGCCGAACTAAGCGCCGTCATCAATACCACGAACTAACCATTTGCACTAGCGCATTGAGGCCCCCAGCAATTTTTGTGCTACTTTTTGTTGCCAAAAAGTAGCAAACATTTCGCAAAAAACTATTCTTTTGCCTAATCAATATTAATCGCTCATTACCCATTAATTCCTATCTCATTACTTCTTTTCTCAGGCAACACATTTTCCCCATATTAGAGTTTATTCAAGTTCTTACTTTAAAACATACTCGCTCCGCGCCACGGAGCGATTTTTTGTTTTTTCTTTATCTTTCTTATGCTATAATATAAACAAATCCAAATAATCCCGAGGGATCCCTTCGGGACAAAACTCAAAAATCAAAATAAACACAAAATCCAAAATCTAAATGCTAAAATTCCCAGATCCATTATGGCAAAAATCAAAAAAGCCGTTATCCCAGTAGCTGGTTTTGGCACGCGCTTTTTGCCAGCGACCAAGGCCATGCCCAAAGAAATGCTGCCGATTATTGATAAACCGGTTATCCAATATATTGTTGAGGAAGCAGTGGCTTCTGGCATTGAAGACATTATCCTGGTGACTGGCGCATCCAAAAGAGCAATTGAAGATCATTTTGATTATAATTATGAATTGCAAAATTGGTTAAAGAAACAAGGCAAGGAAGATTTACGAACTGAAATTAAAAAAATTGCTGATTTAGCCAATTTTATTTATATTCGGCAAAAGGGTCCTTATGGCAATGGCACGCCTGTTTTAAATGCTGAGAAAATTATTGGCAATGAACCTTTTGCCGTGATCTGGGGCGATGAATTTTTTATCAACCCTAAAAAACCCCGCTTACAACAAATTATTGAAGTTTATGAAAAATACGGCGACCCGGTTTTAACTGCCTTACCCATTGACGATGAAGGCACAAAAAAATATGGCGTTATCAAAGGAGTTAAAATTGAAAAAAATGTTTATCAGGTCACTAAACTGGTAGAAAAACCCGGGCCTGAAAATGCGCCCAGCCGGATTGGCATTTTTGGCGGTTATATTCTAACCCCGGATATCTTTGAGGCCTTAAAAAAGACCAAAATCGGCAAAGGCGGCGAACTCTGGCTGGTGGATGCGATCTTTGCCTTATCCAAAAAAAGGCCGATTTATGCCTGTCTGGTTGAAGGCGAGTATTATGATGCTGGCTCAAAACTGGGCTGGCTCAAAGCCAATATTGATCTGGCGCTCCAGCGTCCGGACTTAAAAAAGGATTTTTCTAAATACCTAAGCCAAATCCATGTTTAAAAATATCTTAAAAAACCAAAAATTTGTTGTCGTTATTGTTATTGTTATAGTTATGATAACAACGGGCGCTAAATGCCAAAGTTTGCCCGCGAATATGCAGGCCGGCCCGCCCAAACCCATCACCCTGGAATACTGGAAGGTCTACGAAGAAAGCGGGAATGTCTCTGACCTGATCTCTGATTATCAGAAAATTCATCCTTATGTAACTATCAATTATAGGAATTTTACTCCCCAGGAATATGAAATTGAAATTCTAAAAGCTCTGGCCCAGGATCGCGGGCCTGACATTCTTTCCTTGCACAATACCTGGCTGCGTAAATATCAGTATTTGCTTTCACCGCTGCCCAGCCAAGTCACCATGCAGTATCAGATCTCAAGGGGAACAATTCAAAAAGAAACGCTGACTGAATCGCGCCAGCAAAACACTCTGACCATTAAGGATCTGCGCGCTTTATTTCCAGACGTGGTTTATAACAATGAAGTTATTGATAATCAAATTTATGGCCTGCCTTTAAGCATTGATTCCTTAGTTTTATATTACAATCGCGATTTATTGAATAATGCTGGCCTGGCCCAGCCGCCCAAGAATTGGGAACAATTTAGTGATCAAGTTATTAAACTGACCAAGTTAGATGTCAAAGGCAATGTATTGCAGGCCGGCGCCGCTCTGGGTACGGCCCAAAATACTGAACGTTTTTTTGATATTTTAAGCTTAATCATGATGCAAAATAACACGCCCATGGCCAATGCGCAGGGCGCGCCTACTTTTAATCAGGTGCCTGAAGGTTATGCGCGCTCAGTCAGCCCGGCTGTAGAAGCTCTTAATTTTTATAATAGTTTTGCTTCGCCTGGCAATCAGGTTTATACCTGGAATGACCAGATGCCCAATTCTCTGAATGCCTTTATGGCTGGCAAGACCGCATTTTTCTTTGGCTATGCTTATCAGCTAGCCATTATCAAAGCCCAGGCGCCCAAATTAAATTTTGCCATCAGCCCAGCCCCGCAAATTTCCGACCAGCCCGTCAATTACGCTAATTACTGGGTGGAAACCGTGACCCAAAAAAGCCAGCATCAGAATGAGGCCTGGGATTTTATTACCTTTATCACGACCAATACTGACACCAATAAAAAATTCCTGGACGCTTCGCATCTGCCCTGCGCTTTAAGAAATTCAATCCAAGCCCAGGCCGATGACATTGAATTATCGCCTTTTGGCTCCCAGCTTTTAACAGCCAAAAGCTGGTACAAGGGCAAAGACGCACAAAAAACCGAGGATATTTTTAAAGATATGATTAATCAGAATTTACAAGCCATTTTACCGCCTGAGGAAATAATTAATCGGGCTGTTTCTAAGGTGAACCAGACAATGTAATAAGGTAAATTATTAAATTATTAATTGCTAAATTATTATAGAAACAAAAAAATTTTTGCATTTTAATGACCTTAATGCTTACAAAATTTCTTTTCCATTATCAAATTATTGTTGGGATTTAGTAAAGGATTGGGAATATTTAGCAAAAGTTACTGTAGGGTTGCAATTGATCAGGGCCCTTGATTCGATTAGCGCAAATATAGCTGAAGGGTTTGGTAGATATGGCAAAAAGGATAAGATTAAATTCTATCATTATAGTCTTGGTTCAATAAATGAATCTATTGATTGGATTGAAAAAGCTCATCTAAGACAACTAATAACTGAAAAACAATATAATTATATACTTTCGGAATTACAAAAATTACCGTGCGAAGTATATTCTTTAATCAAGTTTACAAGGGAAAAACTGACAATTTAATTTAATATTTTAACAGTTTAATAATTTAACCATTTAACAGTTTAACAATTTATCAGTTTAACAGTTTATCAATTTAACCATTTAACAATTTAACAGTTTAGCCATTTAACCGTTTATTCAATAATCTTTATGAAAAAATATTTTTTACTCAGTATTTTTACTATAATATTATTGCCTGCTTTTATTGTGGCGAAAAATGTATCCGCTGATACCGGCATTTTACCTGCTTGCGCCGCGACTGGCCGCTGTTCTCTCTGCGATCTGATTCAGGTGGCGATTAATTTCGGCGAATTTCTTTTTGGCATTGTAGGCGCTCTGGTTTTGCTTTATTTTTTTTACGGCGGTTTTTTAATGCTGACTTCAGCCGGAGAAGGTGGAAAAGTCAAAAAAGGCAAGGATGTGCTGGTCAATTCTGTAATTGGGCTGATGATTGTATTTTTAGCTTATTCAGGCGTTAATTTTATAATCGGCACCGTGGCCAAAACCGGCTGGAATTGGACAGGTATTCTAACTGCCCCAAAAGCCTGCGCCCCTTTGCCAACAGCTATACCCTGGACCGCACCCTCTGCTGGCCAGGGCGCTGGGGGACCGCCGGCAGGAGGTGCTTCTGGCCCGGTTTCTCCATCAGTACCGGCAATAACCCCCACGGCCTCAACTAACATTGATTGTACTGATACGAACTATTCCGATGCAGCGCCTTGCGATCCTGCTGATTCTGATAAGGGTACGTGGTGTAACGGAGCTCACGGAAAGTGCCAATACAAAAGGAATGTTGGACAACCCTGTGTGAAAGATACACAATGCATAAATCGCAGATGCTCAACAAATGATGGCCAGAAATATTGTATAGCGAAAGTCGACCACACTCAAGGCGAAAATCAATTTTGTATGGACATAGCGCAATGCACAACCGGATTGGTCTGTATAATTGCTGCTAATCTAACCGATCCTGGAGAAGCCTCGGTCTGGCCTACTGGTAACTGCCAAAAGCCACTTGGTCAAGATCAACCATGCCAAGGTCGAGGAATCCCACATTCTCAAACCGCAGATAATGCTATTTGTGCGTCGCCACTGACCTGCAAAGCAGGAAATTTGGGAGAGACAGGGAGGTTTTGCAGATAAGTAGCAATAATTTTTATCTTAAAACATTTTTTATGAAAAAAATATTTAATATTATTCCCTGCTTTCTTTGGACCAGCATCGCCTGGTGCTGGTAGCCAGCTGTTTATCACTGCCTACTGAAATAAACAGTTATACCTGGCTTTAGCCAGCTGTTTATCACCTGCCCACTGAAGTGGGGTATAATATAAAAACAGTTATTCCCGACTTTAGTCGGCCTGCACAAATAAAATTAAATTTAACTAATGAAATTTTATTTAAATAATAATTATTTCTTTGTTACTTGCCGTACTTTTAACCAAGAATCAATATTTTTAGAAGATAGTAAAAAACAAATTATTTTAGATAAAATAAGGGAAATTAGCGATAAATTCAAAATAAATTTTGAGGCCTACAGTATTCTATCTAATCATTATCATTTATTGTTTTATCTGAAAAAAGGTGTTGAATTAAGAAAAATTTTACAAGCACTTAATGGCGGGATTTCATATGAGTTGAATAAATTTGGCAAAAAGTATAATTCAATTTGGGAAAAATATTTTAACAAAAATGTTTTTGATCAGGAGTCGTATCTAAATGTAATTGGCTATATAATCGGTAACCCTTTTAAACATGGCATAGTAAAAAGTATTGATGAATTAGGAAATTATAAGTTTTGCAATTACAATGAGAAAGCAGAGGAATATGGCAAAGAAGGCATTAATGAAATTAGATAAATCGCTAAAGTGTTTCCGCCAAAGGCGGATCAGCCTCTGGCTGAAAATTGGGAAATTGAGAGAATAATTAAATAACAGCTACGCCCACTGAAATAAACAGTTATACCTGGCTTCAGCCAGCTGTTTATCGCTACCCACTAAAGTGGGGTATAACATTATTCCCTGCTTTAGCAGGCCTGTGTTCTACGGCCCACTAAAGTGGGGTATAATATTAAATAAACAGTTATTCCCTGCTTTAGCAGGCATTTGTTCAACGGCCCACTGAAGTGGGGTATAATAGTTAAATTATGAAAAAAATATTTACAATAATCATATTCACTACCATTTTCCTCTCTGCTTTTATTTTTGGGAAAAATACTTTGGCACAAAATGTGACTTGCAGGGAGAGTCAAGGGACAGGCGCATGCAGACAAGGTACAAGTGATTGCACTCCATCAGGTTATGATTTTATTCCTGACAGTGTACAATGCGATCCACCATATACCGGCTGTTGCATTGCTAAAACTTCAAGTGGTACTTGTGCTTATTCCTGCGATCCATCTTGTCCAGCAGCCAGGCAAGGAAGCATGGATGAAAACAGTTACTGTACTAATAAAAATGGTAATAGAACATCTTATTGCTGCAAACCAGCTTCCGGCGGCGCACCAACTGGCGGCGCACCAACCACTCCCTCTGGCCAAACCGGCGCTGGCGGCGCAGCTGCTGGCAGTAGCGGCGCCAATACAACGCCTGTCCTAGCTCCGGGTGGCACAGGCGCCACGACTGTGAATCTCGGCGGCATCCAGAAGTCCGTTGTGGGTACTGAATCAAAAACCACACCCGCAGATGTGGCTAAATTTATCGGTAGGATTATTCAATCAATTTTAAGCGTGATCGGCGCTTTTGCCCTGCTTTTAGTCGTTTTTGGCGGCCTTTCAATTCTTACTTCGCATGGCAATCCCGAAGGCATTTCCAAAGGCAAAAAGACCATAACCTGGGCCATTATTGGCGTGGGCGTGATCTTGGGGAGTTATGCCCTGGTAAGTTATGTTATCACTGGAATTGGCGCCGGAACCTACACTCCTGCAGCAACGACTCAGGGATCGTCTCAAACCGCGGCCTGTACGGCGATAAGCGGAAATTGTTATGCTATTAGTCCCTGCAATCCTCAGCCAGGGACGACAATAACTGATATTGATGCATGCTCAAAATATTACACAGATAGTGGGATCTATGCTTTATGCGATGTAACCCTATGCGATATTGATCAAGGCCAGGCTTGCTGTACTTTACCAAGCGCTCCAGCTGTGGCACCAAGCGCTCCAGGAAGTTGTATAAATACAGATAATACCTGCAACGAGTCTTGCTGCACTTGGGCTTGCTATCTTAATGAAACTATTGAGATACCCTATCCCTGTAGTGATCAGAGTTTACATTGTTGTGCCCCAATCGTTACAGGCCCAGCCCAGACCCCGCAACAAGATGCCCACGGCTGTTACACCCCCACCACCCCTATTTCTGGTTGTAGGGCTGGTTTTCTCCAGGATAACAAAACCTGGAGCTGCTGTGATTGTGGTACTAAACCTGGTACAGAAGGAATGACTTGTAAAAGTGGCAGTCCTGCCGCAGCGGGTGCGGAACATTCTTGCGGTCAAGCGAAAATATACTGCAAAAAATAATATCTTAACTTTTTGTCCACTAAACTATACAATTATTCCCGACTTTCTTTAGACCAGCATCGCCTGGTGCTGGTAGTCGGCTGTTTCTACTGCCCACTACCAGCACCACGTAGGGTACTGGTCAGGAAAGTGGGGTATAACAGTTAAAAAAATTATGAAAAAAACTTTAAAACTAATTATACTTTGCTTTATATTTGGCCTTTTGGTTTACGGACAAAATGCTTTAGCAGCTTGCCCAGCTCTACCGGCCGGCTGCACAGCTACTGACTGCAATAAAGATGGCTATTGCGGCTGTGATAAAAGCACAACCAGTGAATATAGCTGCATGGATAAAAGTAAAGGAACTGATTGCGCAACAAATCTTTGCTCTGGCGGGGCTAATACACAATGCTGCAAGGCCAAAGCCGGGGGCGGTACAGCTGCGGGCGGCGGCACAGCTGCGGGTGGCGGCGCAGCTACGAGCGGCACTGTCACTTTAGGCGAGGTCAGCCCTGTCGGTAATTTAACTGGCGCTAGTGGCATTGCCACTCTTATTGGCAAAATCATCAATGCTTTTTTGGGCTTTATTGGCGCAGTCGCTTTATTAATGTTTGTTTATGGCGGCTTTTTGATGCTGGTCTCTGGCGGCAAGCCAGAAGAAATCAATAAGGGCAAAAATGTGCTGGTCTGGGCAGTCATTGGCCTGATTGTGGTTTTTATGAGCTATACCCTGACCAAATTTGTAATTGGGGGCATTACCTCGGGCGTTACAAGCATTGCCGGAGGCGGAAGCACATCCTGCCTGCAACCTAAAAGCTGCAAAAGCATATTAGCAAAATCAGGCTGCCAAGCAGGTTTAACGGATACAACTGCTCAAACCGGCTGTGCGGCTGTCTATGAAGATGCAACTGGAGAAAGCTGCGACTATCTTCTTTGCCCTGGCCAAGCATGGTATATGCTCTGCTGTGGCCTCCCAGCCGGACAAGTAGCTCCCTCAAAAGCATGCCTAGATCTTCACCCTGGGAATTTTCAATGTGTTACTAGAGGTATTGATTGTTTTTCAATTGGGGATGATTGGACCCAGGATTTTAGTGCAACTTCCTGCGGAAGTGACCCTAATTCAGTCTGCTGTTATAACACTAGTCCTACGGCACCTACTCCCGGGGTAACTTGCTCACCATTAGCAGGTGGTGCCTGTAATAGTTTCTGTTCTGGAAAAGATAATTGTTCTGCCACATGTACAACGTGGGATGCATGCACGGTTTTTTCAACTTCAGATATGGAAAGTTCTGCGGAATGCGGTACATCAACCCCTATTTGCTGCTGCTCTGTTCCAAACTTTGTTGATACTTTTTGCAATGGGAGTGATACTTGTATAACTGGTTGCACCCCGCCAAATTGTCCTGATTGTAGCCCGTCTTACTACCCAAGCAGTACCGGGACAGGAGAAAACTGTATGGATGTCTGTTGCACACCTTCAGCAAAATAACCATTTTTTTAAATCTCGTGCTCTAGCACCTGGTACATTGGGTTTGTGACGCTTACCAGTAACAGCTAATATAAATGTCTGAATTTGCCTTAAATTGCCAAAAATATTATAATTATAAATGAAACAATTTAGCAGTTTAGCCCCAAAGGGGTCCCTTCGGGACAATTTAATTAAATATTTAATAATTAATTCTTAATCGCTTAGTCAAATTGGCTAAGCACTAAGAAAGGATTAAAATCATGAAAAAATTTGTTGTTACTTTGGCAATTTTCAGTTTAATTGCCGTGCCGCTTTTAGCTTCTGCTCAGATTAACCCAGGCCTTAATGAAATTGCTGCTCCTCTGGGCTTAGGCACTAAGGACGTGCGCGTGACCATTGCCAGCATCATTAATGTGGCCATGGGACTTTTGGGCATTGTGGCTGTCTTGATTATCTTACTGGGCGGTTTTAAATGGATGACTGCCATGGGCGATTCTGAAAAAACCAAAAAGGCCAAAGAACTAATCGTGGCAGGCATTATTGGGTTGGTCATTATTTTATCAGCTTACGCCATTGCCAATTTCGCCTTACGTTCTATTCTAAATGCTACTTAAGTTTGAGATTTTAAGGGCAGGCATTTGCCTGCCCTTAAAAATTTATAGCCAAATTTTATGCTCCAAAAAATGAATTTTTCTGAGATAAAAAAATTTTTTATATTTATTATTTTAATTGCCTGGCTCCTGCCAATAAATATATTATTAGCGGCGGATGATTATGGCTTGGGTGCAGCCAATACGGCCGCTGGCTTAAAGACAGAGACGGTTCCGACTTATTTGGGCCGCTTTGCTGGCGCTGCCCTGGCTTTATCTGGCTCTATTTTTCTCTTTCTGGTGGTTTATGGCGGCATTATCATCATGACAGCGGCAGGCGCTCCAGAGACCATTGGCAAGGGCAAAAAAATAATCATCTGGGCAGTAATCGGCGCCTTGATCTTAGGCGCGGCTTATGCCCTAACCCAGTTGGTCTTCCAGGTTTTTACTTAGCCATGACAAAAAAAAAGTTTTTAATTATTTTTTTTATTCTCTTAGGGATTAGCTTGGTTTTTAATCAAGTTTGGGCTTATAGTTTTTCTGATATTTCTGGGTTTTCCAGTACAACCGCTGGCCAAGCCGGCCTGACCAAAACCAGCACCTCTGACATTGCGGCCAGCGTCATTAAAATTGTTTTAAGTATTGTTGGCGCGCTTTTTGTTATTCTTTTTATTTATGGCGGCTTTGTCTGGCTGACTTCAACCGGCAATCAAGAAAAAGTCGGCAAAGCCAAAAAATCCGTCTCTTATGCCGTAGTCGGCGTTTTAATTGTCTTAGCTGCTTATTCTATTACAACCTATGTGGTCAGCTTAATTCCTAGCGGCACAGCGCCTGCAACAGGACCAACCACAACAGGGACTGGCAGCCAATGCCAGACAGCCTGCCCAGCAGGAGCCACTTGCATTTGCTCTGATTATACTAGCTGTACCACAATGTATCAGGGAACCAGTCTGGGTGTTAAAGATTGCGGCTCAAATATCTGCTGTCAACAACCCAGCTCAACCGTTGATTGCCATCAGTGCGGCCGAGGACTAACAAATTTTTGCACTGAAAGTGTTTGTACTGCCATTGACTGCCATTGCCATTATCATTTTCCCAGTTATTGCGATTATGATCCGAATTATACCAGTACTTGCGGTCAGAAACCTAGCATATGAAATTAGAAAAAAAATCTTTTTTATTTATAATAATTATTATTTTTGGCTGTTTATTTTGGTTATCTATTAGCCAGGCCGCTTTAAAATTTGGCGATGTTAATACTGGTATTTCAAAAACTGCGACTGAATCAGGGCTCCAGACGCCCACTTGGCCAATTCTAATTGCCTCTATTATCAAAGCGGTCTTGGGCCTGAGCGGCATGGCTTTTTTTCTTTTATTTATTTATGGCGGCTTTATGTGGATGACTGCCGCGGGTCAGCCGGAAAAAATTGGCGCCGCTAAAAAAGTCCTGATTAACGCTATTATTGGCATGGCCTTAATTGTTTTGGCTTACACTATTACCTATTATATCAGCACGAAAATAGAATCCTCGTCAACGTCTTCCTCTTCAACTACGACAACGACACATTAAACTATATTTTAAAAAGCTTAATTTTTCCCGAAAACACCCTGGTTTTTCCCACAATTTTAATTTTTATGAAAAAATTTTTCATTATTATTTTGCTTTTTACTTTTTTAATGCCCTGGCCCTTATTAGCTGCTGATAAATTCCAGCAGGGCTTAACCAGTACAGGCAATGCGGTCTACGGCACTAACACGCCAGCCACGCCAATAGTTTATATTGCTAATTTAATTCAGGCCCTGCTGGAATTTTTGGGAATTGTCTTTGTCGGCCTGCTGATTTATGGCGGCTATTTTTACCTGATTTCCTTGGGTAATCCTGAAAAAGCAAGCAAGGGTAAAAATACTATTGTGGCGGCCGTGGTCGGTTTGCTTATTATTTTTTCCGGTTATACGATTACTTACTTTTTAACCTCCCAGATTGAAAGTCCTGGCAAAACCACTGGCCAACCGGCTTTTAATGCTTCTTGCGAAGGCGGCACTAATCAGAGCACTTATCGCTCAGAAAGCTGCTGTGAATACCGCTTCCAAAGATATGGCCAGATAGAGGCCTTTTGCTGCGAGTCATTCCCCACTTATTGCAATTCGCATAACTGCAAGACTGCCGGCTATACTTGCTCTTAATCTTAAATAAATTTTTATGTGTAAAAAAATAAGTATCTTTTCCCTAATCTTGATTGGTATTTTCTTGCTCTCTGGTTTTGCTTTAGCCACTACCTGCACTAGTGGCACTGGCAGCAGCTTAGTCAGCGGCGGCGTCCAGCAGCTGGGCTCGGCTGTTTATGGCAGCGGGACCTCGTCAACAAGCTTGCCTGTTTTAATAGCTTTGATTATTAAGGCCTTGCTGGGGCTCTTGGGCATTATTTTTATTGTCATTATTATTTATGCTGGTTTTCTCTATATCACTTCCCAGGGCGCGCCTGAAACAATAAAAAAAGCCAAAAGCACAATTTTTTACGCACTCATTGGCCTGATTATTATTTTAACTTCCTATGCCCTGGCCAGTTTTGTGTCTGATATCATTATTAATTCTGTTGGCATTACTACGGGCGGTGGTGGGGGAACTAGCGGGACAGATGGCTGTAGTAGCGGTGGGGTTAGCGGAAAATAATAATATCCTAAATTTAAATATTTCACCAATTAAAAAAGCGGTCCGATGGTCTTCGAACCGCTTTGCTTATGGTTAATTTATTCTGCCCATCTTGGGCAGTTTATCCTGTAATTGACACTTTTCTTTGCCAGACGAGAGTATTCCCAATAATCAGGGCGATCAGGGATCCCAAGAGTATCCCAAGTAAAAGCATTGCCAGCAACTGACGACTTAACATTGTAAGACCCGGCTGGCAAAACTGTCCATTCACCGCTTTCAGGTTTAAGCGTGCCGTACCAGGCCTGGTGACCCTCTTCATTGTAAATCATTATTTGAATCACCCTATCCCGCCAGTGATTTTCAATACTTACTAACATATTTCGAGGAATCGGCTCGATGATGACTTTGCCGGCTGATATTCTGGCGCGATAGCCATTTGTGGCCAAAATCGGCGTTAGCTCTTTAATGGCTTCAATGGTTAAGCGAGCCCCTTCAAAGACGCCATACTGGCCCAAGGCATTAATCGTGGCCACATTCGTCCCTACACCTTCAATTTTTACCTCATAGAGCGGGCAGGTATATGACACGCTCGAGTGGGGATGGATGCAGCCGAAAATTCCTGACATTACAGCGATGGTTAAAAACGCGGCCATTATCTTTTTCATCGTGTTCTCCTTTTCACTTGCGCGGTATCGTGGCTTCCACGATTCCGCCCGCAGTAATTTCAAATTCCTGAGGGTTGGGGGAATTTGCAATCTGCATCCTATACCTGCCGGGGGGCAGGTTCAGAGTTGTGCTTCCACGCGCCTTAACAGTTGTCCGGGTTCTGTAATTATCATTGTAAATTGAAACTGGCAGTTGTACTTTGCCCAAATTGCTGATTTTGAGTATGCCATTTGCATAGACCTGCTGTGCTTGAGTAGGCGACGACGAGTTTATTCTGCCCCCGCCGCTTATTGCCAAGCTATTGGCTGACATCTCAATCCTGGTGCCCGGGTATTGGCTCAGTATATTGCTGGTGGTATTCAGGATAGTAATGATTTTGACATCAAAAACATGTTCGTTCCCCAGGGCATACACGGTGTTGACATTTGTGCCCCGGCCCGAGACATGCACTTCCTGATACGGCGAGCGTGCCATGACTGTTGAATGGGCGCAGGCAATGTTTAAAACAACAATTGCCAAACCCATCACCATAAACAAAAACGCCTTTCTCATTTTCTTTCTCCTTTCCTTTTTCAAGGATGTATTTTGATTTTTTTCTTCTGTTCTAAATGAACAAATTGATTATTTAGTATAGCAAATTTTGACTATTTTGTCAATACTTAGTACCCTAAATAAACTAATTTTAGCACAAATTACGCAGATTACAATTCTAGGCATGCCTTTATTTTTCCTTGATTTTGGACTAAAATTAAATTAACTATGTTCAACTATTTTAAAAATTTGTCCTGGCCCAAATTAAACAAACTGCTTTTAGTCTTGCTTGTTTTATATTTCGTTTTGGTTTTTGGCCTGTGCTTATTTAAATATTTTACTTTTCAGTACAATGCCCTGGATTTGGCTATTTATAATCAGGTCTTTTATAATTCTTCATTGGGCAATTTTTTCCAAATGACCATCCACCCGACTTCTTATCTGGGCGATCATCTGGAGTTTTTAATTTTTTTCTTAGTGCCTTTTTACGCGCTTTTTAAATCACCGCTCACTTTGCTTTTTCTCCAAACATTTTTTCTGGCCTTGGCAGTAATCCCGCTTTATCTGCTGGCCAAAAAACATTTAACACCTTGGCAAACTTTTTTATTAATAATTCTTTACCTTTTTAATCCCATCACTTGGAACATAAATCTTTTTGAATTTCATATCCTGGCTTTAGCGCCTTTTTTTCTTGGTTGGACTTTTTATTTTTACGACCAAAATAAATTTTTACCTTATATAACCTTGGTAATTCTTTCTTTATTTATCAAAGAAGACATTGCTTTTGTAATTTTTATGTTTGGCATATTAGCGCTCTTGGACAGAAAAAAAATAAAATGGATTTTAACACCTCTTATTTTGAGCACGCTCTATTTTTTTGCAGCGCTTAAAATTATTTCCCTTTTTTCCGCCAATCAAAAATATAAATTTTTGGGCTATTATAAGTGGCTGGGCCAAAACCCGCAAGATATTTTTATAAATTTTTTTCTTAAATTTCCTTTGGTCCTAAGTCATGTTCTAACGATTTATAATTTTGAATTTGTCCTGGGCATTCTTTTGGTCTTTTTATTTCTGCCTCTTCTTAAACCCAAGTATCTGCTTTTAGGTTTGGGCATGTTTATGGAATTGATTTTAGGCCCGGCAGCCGGTGAATTAATTCTGCGCACGCATTACGGCGCTATTTTTCTTTTTGCTTCCTGCCTGTCAGTGCTTTTTGCTTTTAAGTCCTTTCCTCTGAACAAAAGATTTATTCATTACTGGTATAATTATAAGGAAATGATATTGCTTGTTTTTTTTATTGGCTTAATTTACAATTTTTTAGTGCTCGGACCTTTCTTGCCTTTTTTAAATCAAGTAAAAAATCTGGATTGGCAGGGGATACAATTAAAAAATGCATTTTTAAAGGAAATCCCTCCAGCAGCTTCGGTTATTGCGCCTTACAGATTAATTACCCAACTTTCAGCCAGGCCTTCTGTCTATAGCTTAAATTATGTTTTTCAGGGCAAACAACAGTATGGCATTGGTGATTATCCAATTCCCAAGGACACTCAATATTTATTAATTGACTTTGATGATTTTTTAACTTATCACGTGCAGTATACTCCTGAGATTAGAGATTATTATTTTAAAGGCGATGATAATTTAAGAAAATTACTGACTGCTAATAATTTTGTCTTAAAAAAAGCCCAGCAAAATCTGGCTTTATGGCAAAAGGATTATTCTTCTGCTGAAAATAATTTAATTTTATATGAGGTCCTAAATCAAGAACCCAGTTTCAATAATACTGCGAAAAAAATAAATGACCAAATTGAATTTCTGGGCTGGGAAAAAAATAATGATGAAACCAGCTTGTATTTCAAAGCTCTTAGCCCGCTGACTGAAAATTATTGGCTACTTTCAAATAATCATCTTTATCCTCTGGGTTATGGACTTTATCCAACCAGCGAATGGCAAAGCGGACAAATTATTAAACAAAACTTTTTTAATCTGCCGGCTATTAATGAATTTACAATCATAAACTTAAAAGGCCAATTAAAATTAAATGGCCTGGGCAGTACTTATGAATCGCTTTCGCAACTTGATAATCTTGGTACGATTACCCTGAAGTGATTTTATTCAGCTGCCAGAAAAACCGTCTGCTGATTCAAATCCTTAAATTCCTTAATTACTTTCTTTATTTTTAAATTATCCTTAAGCAATGGCTGGTCAAGGACCTGATAAATATACAAGTTTTTCTGATTAGCCATGGGCAGATAACTTGCTACATTTTCCACGCTAATAAAATGTACCTTATCCATCACGAATTTTCTATCTAAAAATCCTGACTTGTCTGCTGGCAGAGCCTGAGGCGAAATTTTCGCTAAAATTAAATAATCGTAAGGGCTTAAATTGGGAGTAGAAGTTTTATCAAGAATTATAAAATTATTATACTGTTTATAATTTTCCGAGATAAAACTAGCGATTTCTCGATTCAGTCCCTGAAAGACATAAAAAGAGGTCTTAGGATAAAACCAGAAATAATTTACGCTAAAAAAAAGCAGATTTAAAATGGCTAAAGCGCTTAATAAATACAAGGAGCGTTTTTTTATTTTAAAAATTAATTCTGTAAAAAAATAATAAGCGCCCAGCGCAGTAAAAATCTCCAAAACTGGCAAAGCATTAATAAATCTAAGAGGATGAGGGAGGGCATTATTAAAAGTCATTGCGGCTGGCAAAGGAGCCAGTAAATACCAGTACAGTAAAAATTTACAACTGGGTTGCTTAATGTTTTTCAGGGTCAAGCTCAGGCCTATAACAATCAAGGGTGCCTCTATTAAAAACGACAGGCCTGTCAAGCGGGGGAAAAGCAAGGAATTACCATAAATAAAAAGAAAATAGGGATTGAAATACTGCAAATAATTATTTAAAAAAACAACAGGCACCAAATATGCTAGGTTATTTAAGATTGAAAGATCATCAAATCTGGTATGGGAAAGCTTGGGCAAGGAAAAAATAAATAAATTTTCTAAATTGGACAATATTCCGAATTGATTTTTCAAATAAAAAATAAAAATTGGCAGACCTAAAATAAATAAAACAAGAAAGAACAATATATAATTTCTTATTTTCAAACTTTTAATCTGATCTTTAAAGGCAATGCCTACCACTATAAAAATTACTGGCAGCCATAAAAAAGATAGGGCATAAGTATAAAAACTCAAACTATAAAAAATTGCTGCCCCAATAAAATTAAAAAAATTATTGTTTTTAATACCTCTAATTAGAAAATAAAGTCCGGCAATTAAAAAAAGAGGTAAAATGTTGACATTAAAAAGAATTCTGGACAGGACTAAATTCCAAGGCGAAATGGCTAGAAAAAAAGCAGTTAAACTAGCAATTTTGTCATTAAATAATTCTTTGGCCAGCAAATAAGCGAAAAAAATCATTAAAACATTTAATAACACAACTACTAATCTCAAAATCCATAATTTATCAAGTCCAAAAATTTTTATAGGCAAGACCAGAAGATAAGGCAAAAGCGCATTTTCTCCCCAGCCAAAACCTTCCAAGTGCACTGGCAGATGATAGCCAAAGAAATCAGAACCTGTTTCAGCCAAGGTATAACTGTTATAAACCACTAAACCTTCATCAACTTGCAGACCTGAAGGAATTTTATTGATCAAAAATACTCTTAAAAAAATTGCCAAAATAAAAATGAGCGCCAAAAGCCAGGCTTTATTTTTTAACATAAAATAATTAAATTTTTCTTTATCAACTTTTGACATTTTAAAGCTCTGAATTAATTTTATAAATAGTCACGGCCGGATTTTGAAAAACTGCTTTTAAATATTTTTTTTGGGTGGGATCAAAATCCCCCAATTTCTTTTCAAACTCAGAATAAAAAAGATAAGTAATCTTATTTGTTTTTAAAAAGTCAATTTTTTCCAAATCCAAATTATTAGCGGCAAAAAAGGCCTCAACCTTTTGTCTTTTTTCTTTAAAACCAACTGTCTCTATGGGATGACCCCAGTAGACCTTTTGACCAGTAAGCCCGGGGATGAGATTGCCGCGTTCATATGAGGTCAAAATAATATCATTTGAAGTGGCAGTGCTTTTATACCAGTCCAATGCGCCTTTAACGTCATTATCAATATACATCAAATCCTGATGCTCTATCTGAGCATAATTAATGGACAGCCAATAGGCCCTAAAATCCTGACTATAAATAAACAAATTAGTCAAAGAAACAAAAAGGAAAAAAATAACTGCTAAAAAATTTTTTAAATTCCCCGGTAGGTCAGCGATCTTTTTATAAATTTCAAGCAGCACCACAAAAGCTAAGATGATTATGGGCACTATAAAACCGCCTAACATGCGGCGCTGAAAATTTAAGGGCGAATAAACCAGGAAAATAGTGGTTAAAAACCAAACTATTAAAAAAATATTGGCTGAACTAAAATTCTTCTTTTTAATGATTATCACCAGCTCAGAGCAGGCCAGTAAAAAAGCCAGGCCAAAACTTAGTATAAAAAGCCAAAAGCCAGGCATTAGGTTATTATTCTGCAAGGCCTTGAGAAACATGTTTTGATTAATAAAAAGCTGGTCAAGATAATAAAAAACTGCTGGACAAGAAATCAGCAGTAAAAGCAAATATTTCCCGAGATAAGACCCGAATTTTTTGTTTTTAAAAGCCATTACCAGCGCGAAAACCAGCAAAACACCATAAATCAATGGTATCTGAAAAGGATGAAAACTAAAAAGCAAAAGTGCCAGCCAACCAGCCAGGATTGCCTTGGCCCAATTATTTTTTTCAATCCCCAGATAAAAGTAATAAAAAATCAAAAAAATTAAACCAATCGCTAATAATACATGGGGGTAATAACGCAGAACCATAAAAATGCTGGATTCATAGGCCCAGAGATCAATTGGGACTTTATCCAAATCTGGCTTGAGCGTATTTAAATAAGCCAAGGGCAGAAAAAAAATACCGAAACCAGAATAAATTAAAGCCAATAAAAAGCAAATTTTTTTCTGCCAGTCATTGCCAGGCAAAAAGAGCTTAATTATTCTAAAAAGCGCCCAGAGGAAAAAAGGAATTAAAATTATCCTGAATAATTGCAGGGTTAAAGTCCCTGCTAAATTAAAAATTCTGGCCACCAAACCGACCAGCAGCCAAAAAGGATTAAAAAACTGAAAATTATCATTGCTGTTAAACAAATCCTCAAAAAGATAATGGCCGGCTTTAACTTGTTCAATGTAAGAAAGGTAAACCGGCCCGTCAATAACCGCGATAGTATTTAAGCCCGTAAAATAATGCTGGTGATCATTAATAAAATAGCCGTAAATAAAAGGCAGTTCAGTCAGCAAAATCACTAACAAGGAAATGCCTAGCAAAAAAACGGTGTCATTTATTAATATTTTAAATATTCTCCGCATATTAATTATTAAAAAATCTCAGCCGCAATAATTCTTTCAAATACTGGCTTGAAACCTTAAGTATATTAACTCTGCTTTTATTTAGTTTTCTTGGCTCTGCCCAGCAGACCGGTATTTCCTTAATTTTAAACCCTTTTTTCTCAGCTAAATAAACCAACTCGCTGTCAAAAAACCAGGTTTGGTTTTTTATCAAGGGCATTATTTCTTGCACTACTTTTTTATTGACAGCTTTAAAGCCGCAGGTTGAATCTGAAATTTTAGTGCCCAAAATTAATTTGGCTAAAAGGCCATAGCCAAAAGAAAAAAATCTGCGCCATAATGAGCGCTCGATTTTTGATTCCTTAAGATTGCGTGAACCAATTGCCAGGTCATAATTTTCTTTGGCCAGGGCAAAAACCAAAGGAAGCAGGGCTGCTAAATCAGTGGCCAAATCCGCGTCCATGAAAACAAAAAAATCAAAATCATCTTGATATTTTTGCCAGGTTCTTTTAATGGCCAAGCCCTTGCCTTTTTGCTCAATAAATAAATAATCCAGGTGGTTAATTTTCGCCATGAGTTGTCTTACTTTTTCTCCAATTTTATCCGTTGATTTATTATCAGCCACAATGATTTTATAATCATAATCAGCCAAAAATTGCTGAGCATAAGCCGCTAATTTCACCAGAGTGTTGGCAATAATTAATTCTTCATTGTAGGCGGGAATAACAATTAAAAGTTTCATGATTTTACTTTATAAATATTAACTTCTGGATTAGTATATACCTTTTCCAGATAATTTTTAAGATCGGGGTTAAATTCACCCAGTAATTTTTCCCTCTGGCTATAAAAGACATAATCAATATTATACTGGCGTAAGAATTTGATTTTTTCTTGATCCTGATTATCTTCCTTGAAAAACCATTGATTTAATAATCTTTCTTTATTGTCAAAATCCAGGGTCTGATGGCGATGTCCCAGAAAAACAGGCCTGGCAATTATTGAGGGCAGAACCGTCCCATTCCAGGCGCTGGCCAAAATTGCCTCCTGATCAGTGGAGTGATCCTTTAGCCAAAGGGCTGCCTGCAGATAATTTTTTGGAAAATAAAAATATTCTGGCCAATAATTATAATCATAGATAACCGTGGTTAAATAAGATAAATTAGACAAGCTTAAAAAGATAAAAATCATACCAATACCAAAATAAGCAAAGTATTTATTCAAACTAGCAATGACATCTTTAAAAAATAAGCTTAAACTATAAGCAGCCAAAATTGCCAAGGCCAGGTGTTCAGTTTCAATCAATCTTCGCTGAAAAGACAAGGGTAAATAAACTATTATTAACAAGGTAATTATCCAGCACAATAAAAAGATAATATTCTTATTTTTTTTATAAAAAAGCAAGGCGCTGATCAAGCTCAAGACAATTAAAAGTCCAAAGCCAATCAAATATCCCTTTAAGGGCGGGGAAAGGGTAATATTTTGTTTAAACCAGCCCCAGAGGGCATTTTCCTTTCTAACTATAAAATAGTAATAATAAATAGAGGGCAGGGTTGCCAGCAATGCCACCGCGGTCTTTTTAAGATAAAGCCAAAAATTCTCTATTATTTTTTTCTTCTTAATCAGCAGCAAAATTAAATTCAAGAGGAAATAAACACCCAGAACGCTAAAAATAATAAAAAAATCATAAGGATGGATAAAACCCAGTATTAAATTAAGGCCCAACAAATATAAATAATCAAGCTTTTTAAAATTTTTTTTCAGGAATATATAAAAAATTATAACTATAAATAATTGGGCCAGAATAAAAAGACAGGAATGAGCTAATGACGGAAAGGTATTGGCTTCAGTCATTAGGAGATCCACGGAAAAATGCTTAAAAACGTACTTTTCATCAAAAAGCAAACTTAAATTCCCAACTTCTTTTTTTAAAAAAATACCCAAGCCAGAGGAAAAACAGAGCGTTAGCAAAGCAACTATTTTATCGAAAAATTTTTCAAAAAATAAATTAAAAAAATAATAAAAAATAAAATACAGAAAAATAAAGCCGGCTAGTAATCTGGCTAGATGGAAAATCAAAATATTATTGGCCTGAAATATCTTGGCGATTAAGCCCAATAAAAGCCAAAGCGGACTAAAATATCTGGGCTGCTGAATTTCAGAAGTAAATAAATTACTAAAGATGCTATGGCCTTGCCTGGCTTGCTCTAGATAAGAAATGTAAACATTAAAATCCGCCTGATTCAGATAACTGCCGCCTAAAAAATAATCATCCCCTTTAATTAAGTAGCCGATCAAAAAAGGAAATGTGGTTAAAAACAGCGTTCCCAGGATAATCAAAAAAACTATTAAATTTTGCTTTAAGGTGTAATTTTTAATCATTTTTTTGCAGGGATAACAATTAAAAGTTTCATGATTTCACTTTATAAATATTAACTTCTGGATTAGTATATACCTTTTCCAGATAATCTTTAAGATCAGGATTAAAATCACCCAGTAATTTTTCCCTCTGAGTATAAAAAACATAATCAATATTATATTCACGTAAAAATTTATTTTTTTCTTGATCTTGATTATTTTCCTGGAAAAACTGATTTAATAATCTCCTTTTACTGATGAAATCCAGGGTCTGATGGATATGGCCAAAAAAAACAGGCCTGGCAATTATTGAGGGCAGAACCGTCCCATTCCAGGCGCTGGCTAAGATTGCCTCCTGATCAGAGGAGTGATCCTTGAGCCAAAGCGCTGCCTGCAGATAATTTTTGGGGAAATAAAAATATTCTGGCATATGATTGTATTCATAGATACTCGTGGTTAGAAACGATAAATTTGACAAGCTTAAAAAGTAAAAAATTATAAAAATGCCAAAATATGCAAAATATTTATTAAAACTAGAAATCATCTCTTTAAAAAATAAGCTTAAACTATAAGCAGCCAAAATTGCCAAGGCAATATGTTCTGTCGCAATAAACCTGTGCTGAAAAGACAGGGGTAAATAAACTATTATTAACAAGGTAATTATCCAGCACAATAAAAAAACAATATTTTTATTTTTTTTATAAAAAAGCAAGGCGCTGATCAAGCTCAAAATAATTAACAGCCCAAAGCCAATCAAATAGCCCATTAAGGGTGGGGAAAGTGTAATATTTTGTTTAAACCAGCCCCATAAGGAATTTTCCTTTCTAACTATAAAATAAAAATAATAGCCGGCGGGCAGGGTTGCCAGTAGCAAAACCGCTGTCTTTTTAAGATAAAGCCAGGAATTTTCAATTATCTTCTTTTTCTTAATTAAAAGTAAAATTAGATTTAAAAAGAAATAAGCAGCCAGAACGCCAAAAATAATAAAAAAATCATAAGGATGGATAAATCCCAGTATTAAATTAAGGCCCAACAAATATATATAATCAAGCTTTTTAAAATTATTCTTCAGGAATATATAAAAAATAATAATTACAAACAATTGGGTCAGGATAAAAAGACAGGAATGCGCCAGGGTTATAAAGGTATTGGCTTCATACATTGTGAAGTCCACGGAATAGCGCTCAGAAATGTTTTTTACATCAAAAAACAAACTTAAATCCAGACCCTTTTTTGTAAAAAAGATCCCCAGCCCGGAAGAAAAGCAGAGCACAAGCAGGGCAATTACTTTATCAAAAAATTTTTCAAAAAATAAATTAAAAAAATAATAAAAAATAAAATACAAGAAGATAAAGCCGGCTATTATCCTGGCCAGATGGAAAATCAAAATATTATTGGCCTGAAATATCTTGGCGATTAAGCCCAATAAAAGCCAGAGCGGACTAAAATATCTGGGCTGCTGAATTTCAGAAGTAAATAAATTACTAAAGATGATATGGCCTTGCTTAGCTTGTTCCAAATAAGAAATGTAAACATTGATATCACATTGTCCAGCATGATAGCCGACACCGCCACCCAAAAAATAATCATCCCCTTTAATTAAGTAGCCGATCAAAAAAGGAAATGTGGTTAAAAACAGCGTTCCCAGGATAATCAAAAAAACTATTAAATTTTGCTTTAAGGTGTAATTTTTAATCATTTTAATGCTCTATCTTAATTAATTACTTTGAAAATAATTGCTGCCTGATTATTAAAAACCGGCTCTAAATAATTTTTACCAAAAAAATCATCAGCGCCATAACTTTTTTCCAGCTCAGAATAAAAAATATAGGTGATCTTGTTCTGTCGCAAAAATAATTTACTTTGTTCATCATTGAAATTATTGGCAAAAAAATTTGCCATGTTTTTCTTTTTTTCTTTTATATTGACTGTTTCAATGGGATGGCCCAAGTAAACCCTGCGCCCAGTTATGCCGGGGATTAAATTGCCTGCCTCATAAGAGGATAAAATTATATCTGCTTCTGTTGAATTTTGTTTGTACCAATCAAGCGCTGCTTTAACGTCCTTGGCAACATAAACCAAGTTATCAGTTTTGCTAAGATCTTCAGCATTGGACGTTGAGCCAAACGCATCTTTATAGTATTTAAAATCCTGGCTATAGACAAAAAGATTGGACAGCGAAATTAAAATAACAAAGGTGCTGATTATAATAAATTTTTCTGGCTTACTTAAATGTTTGATTTTGTTATAGAGCAAAATTACAGTGGAAAAAGCCAGAATGGCCAGAGGCGTCATTAAGCTGCCCAGCATTCTTCTCTGAAAATTCAAAGGGGAATAGATTAATAAAATATTGGTTAAAAACCAGACAATTAAAAAAATATTTTCTTCATTATACTTTTTCTTTTTGAAAATATAATAGACATAATATAAAGCTAAAAACAAACCGAGCCCAAAACTAATAATAAACAAATAATAATCCGACATCCAGATTGAATTCTGCTCCACTCTTTTAAAGATATTCTTATTGGCCAAGATTAAATAAAGATAATAAATCACACTGGCCAAGGATAAGGCCAGAAAAATTAAATATTTTCTTACAATATCCCAATCAACTTTTTTATTTTTAATAAATAAAATTAAAATATAAAGAAGGGTCACGGCATAAACCACTGGCACTTGAAAGGGATGAAAAGCAAAGAGAAACAAGGCCAAAATCCCTGCCCCAATAATCTTTTTAAAAGTTTTGGCTGTTAACCCTTTATAAAAATAATAAAAAATCAAAAAAATTAAACTGATTGATAAAATCGCATGCGGGTAATAGCGCAAAATCATGAAATTATTCGTCTCGTAAGCCCAAAGATCAATGGGCACGTCTCCCAATCCTGGTTTTAAATTTATTATCATTACCAATGGCAGGACAAAAATTCCCAAACCTGAAATAATCAGTGAAAACAAAAAACATAGTTTTTTTTGCCACTGGCTGCCGATAAAAAATAAATCTACAATTTTAAAAAGTGCCAATATAAAAAGGGGAATGAGCAGAATATGAAAAAGAAAAAGCGTAAGGGGTGCTGCTAATTTAAATATTTTTGCTACCAACCCGACCATCAGCCAAAAAGGGTTTAAAACCCTAAAATTATCATCACTATTAAATAAATCAAGCAGTAAATAATGACCGGCTTTAACCTGCTCAATATAAGAAAGATAAACCGAACCATCAATGGCGCCAATAGTACTTAGGCCGGTATAATAATGACTTTTGTTATTAAGGCAATAACCGTAAATTGTAGGGGCTTCCACAATTAAAATAACAGCTAGTGAAACAATGATCAGAAAGCATAAATCATTATTTAAAATTTTTTTTATTCTTTCCATTTTTGAATTTTATAAATATCCAAATCTTTATCTTAATTTAAAAATACTCCCATCCTTGTCCTTGTAAACCAGAAAGAAATTGCCATCATTTTGCAAGTTTGTTATAAGCTGTGGCCTTACTTTGTCAACCACGAAATACTTGGCCTTAAAATTGTCTTTGACTAGCGCGTATAAATTTTCTGATTTTTTGGCCATAGTAATGTCAGCAAAAAGATTATATAAAGCCGGGTTGTAATTGTACATGAAAGTGGGGTCAAGTCCGACAATATAATAATTCTTATCATCTTGATAAAAGAGCATGGGAAAATCATCCCAATCGGTTTGCATAATAATATCGCCTGGCGCTGAATTCTGAAGTAGATAATTAGTCAGGCCCTGATAGCGCGTAAATTCAATGCCGCCACGATAACTCTGCCAAGTTAGCCAAGCATCCTTAACCATAATCAAGGGAAAAATAATGGCTATGTAAATGATAATGGTTTTAGTTAAACGGCCAAGGATATAATTTTCTATTTTTAACTTTTGCAAAAAGTTTTTAATTTTTATTTCTCCCAAGATATTATGCAAACTAAAGGCGGAAAAGAAAACCAAAAAGGGGATAAAATATTCCACATAACGCTTTGATTTGAGAGTTAAGGCAAAGAATAGGATGGCGGCTAAAAAGAAAAAGACGCTTTGCTTGGTCTGTTTTTTATAAAAGATAAAAAATAAGAAAAATATTATTATGCCCACAATAATCGCCACTCCACTATCGGAAATCAGTCTTAAAAATTCATAAGGATACCATTCGCCTCCGACATTGACTAGGCCGCGATAATTTATTAGTCCGATCTGAATTAACTGCTGCCAATAAAATTTTATGTTTTTAGGAAAATAAGGATTTACCAATAAACCGGCAATTATCCCTCCTAAAGAAAAAATTACAAATTTAAACCAAGTCCATTCAAAAAAACTTTTAAAAAATACTTGCCCATAACTAATTGGTTTGAGCCAGGAAAATTTCTTTAATTTTAACCATAAGGGCTGATTAATTAAGGTGGTGTGCAAGGCAAAAGCTAAGCAAAAGAGGATACTCATTACTAAAACCAATAGGAAACCGCCATATGACCAGACATAGATAAAGGAAATCATGGCCAAAAGCCACGGTCTTTGTTTGAAAATAAAATAGATTCCTAAAAATAATAAAATTAAGGAAAAAGCAGTGGCTTTGGCCAAAGAAATTCTGAACATAAAAGCCGGCGAGAAAAGCAAGATCATGGCAAAAATTTCTGGATATCTAAGCCCTTCTTTTTTAAAAAAATAATAAGCCAAGATAATAAAAAGTGTTGCCAAAATAACTGTATAAAATTTGAAACCGATAAAATCTCCCAATATTTTGATAAAAGGTATGGCTAAAACATGATACAAAAAATGATGATCAACATAATAATCTTTTAAAACAGTGAATTGCAGCCAGGGAAAATTAAGAATCGGACCGCGCTCCGCAATTAATTTGGCCATTTTTAAGTGGTAAAAAGAATCCGGATCCAAAAAGCTGGGCACTGATTGGATCAAGAGATAAACCAAAAAAGTTACTAAAAAGACGAGTAAATACAAAATAAACTGATTTCTTTCAATCAGTTCTTTTATGCTAAGGCCTAATTTGGCAATAATTTTCATGATTAAATTATAGCAAATTATTTTCGATAAATATAGATTTTATTGTTTAAACTTGATTTCTTATTTTCCTCAACCATAATTACCCTTTCCGGCTGCCAATTTTTAAAGGTGAAAGAATTAGAGATTACCAAGGCGCCACTTTTTAACTCTCTTTTTAATTTTTCCTCCAGCTTGTTCATCTCCTCAGTAATCAAAAAACAAAAAATATAATCGGCTTCTGCTAAATTAACTTTGAAAAAATCCTGGTAATTGATTTTTATTTTATTTTTTAAAAATAGATTATGCAAAATTGCGGCAATATATGGCACAATAAAATATTCATAGCCAATGGCAGTCACCTCTTTTTTCTTGCGGACTGCCCTCAAGAATCTGGCATCGCCGCAGCCCAATTCTATAACTACGGCCCCGTTTTTAAAGTCAATTTCCTCTAATATTTTATTTATTACTTTTCTTGGGCTTGGCAAATAAGGGGCATTGCCCTTGAAAGTTCTGACCGCCTCACGCATTACCAAAAGTAAAATAATAAACAAGCAAAAAAGTATAAGCAAGCTCAGGGTTAAAGCGACTAAATATAATTTTAAATTGAGGAAAAGAAGCGTAATAAAAATTAAAAAGACAAAAATTAATATAAATAGTATCATAAATTAAAACCCTGCTGATTGTTTTACCAAGCATGGGTATAAAACAATCAAACAGGGCTCATATAAGAATAATAAAAATATTTAAGTAATTTACTTTATCTTATTTAATTAAAGTATAGCACTTAAAAATAATCTGGCAAGTTATTTTTGAGCTTAAGTTGTGGATATTAATTTAAATTCCAAAAACTAAAGCCCAACTTGAAATTTGCACCTAAATTTGCTAAAATCCCTCTATAAAGAGGGCTAAAGGAAGAGAAGGGAAGAGAGTTCGGGTTACCCCTCATCTATTATTTTATATTTACCTATTTAATCACCTAAAACATGAGTGGCCATTCTAAATGGGCTAATATCAAAAGAACCAAGGGCGCGGCTGATACCAAGCGCGCTTCTTTATTTACTAAATTAGCCAAATCTATTACCGTGGCAGCCAGAGAAAAAGGCGGCGATCCTGACTCTAATTTTTCTCTACGTTTAGCCATGGAAAAAGCCAAGGCCGCCAATGTGCCCAAAGAAAAGATTGAACGCGCCATTTTGCGGGGCATGGGCGAAATCAAAGGCGAAATAATTGAAGAATTAACTTACGAGGGCTTTGGGCCTGGCGGCACTACCCTGATAATAAAATGCCTGTCAGCTAATAAAAATCGCGCTGCCTCCCAAATTAAGCATATTTTGACCAGTCATGGTGGTTCTTTGGGCAGCCCCAATTCTGTCATGTGGAAATTTGAGCAAAAAGGCATTATCAGAATTGATAAAGAAAAACTGGCTGGTAAAAATCTTAATGACTTGGAACTGCAAATCATTGATCTGGGCGCACAAGATCTTGCCAAAGAAGATGATTCCTGGGTTATTTACACTAAAATTGAGGACTTGCCCAAAATCAGCACTGCGCTTAAAGAAATAGGGCTGGAAATTGATTATGCTGAAATTGAATATGTACCCAAAGAAAAAATAACTTTATCCGCAGAATTACAGCAAAAAAACCAGGCGCTTTACAATGACCTGGATGATGATGAAGACGTTGATAATTATTACACTAATTTAAAAGAATAAAATGCCAATTGCAAAAACAATAATTCTGGGCATTGACCCTGGCGTGGCCACAACTGGCTATGCTTTTATTAAAGAGCAAAATAAACAAACTGAAATATTAGATTATGGAGTGATTTCAACTTCTAGCAAGCAAAATTTTTCTGACCGTTTAGAATATATTCATCTGGCCTTAATAAAACTTATTAAAAAATTTAAACCAGATGTAGTGGTGGTTGAACAATTATTTTTCTGTAAAAATGTGAAAACAGCTTTAAACGTCGGCCAAGCACGAGGCGTTATTTTACTTACAGCCATAATAAACAAACTCCCGCTTTATGAATTTACGCCCTTGCAGGTCAAACAGTCTGTTTGCGGCTATGGCAAGGCAGAAAAATGCCAGGTGCAAGCCATGGTAAAAACTATTTTGGGCTTAAAACAAATTCCCAAGCCCGATGATGCCGCTGATGCCTTGGCCATTGCCCTGACCTATTTGCAAAGTAAAAAATTTTTAGATAAGATCAAATAATAAAAAGAAAAAAGAGCCGGTTTCATAGCTGGCTCTTTTAAATTTAGGTGAGGAGCAAAGCCTTGTTTTGCTCCCCGAAATTGTTGACCTCTATTGCTTTTACTTAAATCATTGCAGTTTTTCTTCCAGCCAGGCGACTAATTTTCCCAAATCATATGGCATTTGAAAATAATCTGGGCTGGGGTTAGTTGACAAACCGCTATGCAGAATTTTAACCGGTTCCCTTGTATTTTTAATATCCCGTAAAGTTTCGTCTGCTTCAGGAAGTTCGCCACAGAATAGAATCATAATGTGGCTGGGACTTTCAGTCAGAAAAACACCCAACCCGTCTGAAAATTCGCAACCGATTACAGGAATTCTGAGTTTTTCTGCCAAAACCAAGGTCAATGCCTGACTCACCACCTTATCGCCAATTACCAATAATTTCATAGTCTACCTCCCCAGCTCATGGTTTAACAGTTGCACAGAATCTTCCCATCTTTTGTTAAAGTTTAGCGGGATCTTTCCGCAGAGCTTACGAAGATTCATTATCAACTCCAGCAGATAAGGTTTATCATTATGTTTCAACGAGATGCATATCACGACCGGCTTCTTTTCTAAAAGAGCTCTGGTTACAATGACCAACCCGTTGGGATTGGTACTGTGCTTGTGAAGATTATCAGGGAAATAAATGTCAGTCATAATTGCTGCCAACTTATCCCCCAGATTGTGCCAGACCCGCAATGCATCTTCCAAGTTACTGGCAATCGCCACTTTATAGCCCTGGGCTTGCAAGCACTGCTTTGCTTTGACGATCTCTTTCGGCACATCTTCAACCAATAAAACTATCTTGTCCATTGAGAAATCCTCCTGTTTTGTTTTTTGATGTGAAGAACTATTGCCTATATTTCAAGCTTTAAGATTTTTCTTAAAAACTGAATTTAGGTGGGGAGCAAAACTTTGTTTTGATCCCCGATTGCGAAATTACCCCGTTTTGCGAACGGCTAGAAAATACCAATAGGATGTGTATTCCCACACAGAGCTATAATCAGGCCAATTGAGGTCGAGCCTGCGTTTATCATCATAGCAGTACAGATAAGGATAATTGCGGTCACCAACGTCATCAAGGAGGGAAGAACCGAGAGCGGCAATTTTAAATTCCCTCTGTACATCCGGGTAGGTCGAACCAAAAGCAAGCAAGTGCTCGATCTTTGCTGGCTCTAATCCCTGTTCATTCATAAAATTCAGAACATGTCTGCTCGTGGCATCGTAGGTTGGGAACATTACCCATTTCTGATGAATAAGTACCAACTCCACTTCGTACTGGCCAGCGCCCTGGAGCGAAAAATGTTTGTCGTTGATGTCATGGTTGAACCAGTCGTACTTCCCCGCCTCAATCATCTTGGCCAATAACAGACCAGGGGTTACTACGACCTTGTAAATTTTCTTTTCCTCTTTCATTAATCCCTCCTGCCAATTCAATTGGCTCATAAATATTTTTAATTTAAAGAACTTTCTCTGACCTATATTTCAAACTTTAAGTTATTTACTTAAATGCTGAATTTAGGTGGGGAGCAAAATTTGTTTTGCTCCCCAAACGCGATAATTTTAATGGCCAGTAGAATTACTTCGCTTTGCGAACGACTAGAAAACGCCAGGTGCTACCCCACTGTTCGTATTGATGTGTATTTCTGAGGTCAAGCGTGCGTATGTGATGCTTAACTCCCCCAGAAAAAAGATACGGGTAAGCTTTAGTACCATAGTGATCAACGCGATATGAACCGAGAGCAACAACCGTAAACTTTCGCTGAATATCTGGATAATCCGCACCAAAAGCGAGCAGGTATTCGAGCTTCACTGGTTCCAATCCTTCTTTATCAATTCTATGTCGAACCTCGCTTTCTGAGCATGTCTGTTTCATCTTAAACAGAAATAGATCTGCTTCGACATGACCGACTTGTTGGAGCCTACCTTCCCAGTGATCGTGAAAACCGACATTAAAGCTATAGTCATATTTGCCGAGCTCTATCATTTGATACAGATTCAAGTCTGAGTCAACCACTACTTTATAGATTTTCCTGTTCCTCATTTTCAATCCCTCCTGCCAATTTTAATTGGCTCGTTAGTATGTTGAGTTCAAAGAACTTTCTTTTCTTAGCTTAATATAGCAGTATAGCATATATAAATAATTTTGTCAATACTTATGACCAAATAAAAGATATTAATATATTCAATTTTTATTGTAATTTTAGCCATAATTACTTTTTTATCTATTTAAATTCGTCAAAAATATTGACTATTATTTCAAGGTATGCTATAATAGAAATATAAATAATTCCCTGCCTCAGCTGATGGTTCGACTATGCTCACCATGACAGCTTCGGCAGCTAAAAAATATGGACTTAATTCAATCCCTTAAAAATATTGGTTTAAATGAAAAACAGGCCCAAACCTATTTGAGCCTGTTGCAACTGGGCAAGGCCACTGCCTATGAAGTGGCTAAACATAGCCAGATTAAAAAATCGACTACTTATGTTATTTTAGATGAATTGGTTGATAAGGGTTGCGTGGCCAAACTGCCCAGAACCAAAGTTTTGCAATATCAGGCACTAAATCCCGAGGATATTTTCAGTTCTGCCCAAAGTCGTCTGCAAAATGCCCAGGAAGCATTGCCGGAATTAAAAGCTCTAGCCAGAGGCAAAATCCGTAAAGTCAGGGTTACTTATTATGAAGGCCTGCAAGGGGTAAAGGATGTCTATGCCAAACAAATCAAAGAAATGAAAGGCAAAGAAGTTGTTGGTTTTTATGCTCATGAAAAAGATACAGCCCAAGAACTTTCTGCCTATTGGCATGAAATTACAGCAGATTATGCAAAATGGAAAATTAAACGCAAAGTAATTACTCCTTATGATAAAACTGTGATGAATTTTATTACCAAGCATCCTGAGATAAGAAAACTAACCGATACTAAACTTTTACCCTTAGATAAATATTCAAGTAATATTTCCTTAGAAATATACAAAAACTATACGCAAATTGTTTCCCATCGATATTTACAGGCTATTTTAATTGATAATCCTGATATTGCTAATGTTTTACGCCAAATCTTTGAACTTGTTTGGGAACGAAAGGACATTGTCACTAAAGAGATTAAGACTTGAAAAAAACCTGCCGAAGAGCTATACTTTTCTTATTAAATCCCTAAATTTTAAATTTTTACATTTTAATTTTGAATTTTATTTTATGCCTATCCCTCAACTTACCAGATCCCCTAAGGACTGGCAGAAATACAAGAAAAGAAAACTTTTTAAAAATCAGACCTCTCGCGGCCCTCGGTTTTTGGTTAGAGCAAGTGGGAAGAAAATTCTTTCACGCAAATTTATTGGTAACTTAGTAATTTTTGGAATTATTTTAATTTTAATTGGTGGTATTTTTTCCGTGGCAACTGTTGCCTGGTTTTCCCAAAATCTGCCTGATCCCAATAAGCTTTTAAACAGAGTTGTGGCTGAATCAACGAAAATTTATGACCGCAAGGGAGAAGTATTGCTGTACGAAATTCATGGCGATCAAAACAGGACAATGGTTGAATTGGACCAAATTTCTGACTATGTCAAATGGGCGACTATTTCTGCCGAGGACAAAAAATTTTATCAGCACAAAGGTTTTAAAATCACCAGTATTATCCGCTCTCTGATCATGGATATAGTTTTCCGCAAACCCTTACAGGGCGGCTCAACTATAACTCAGCAGCTGGTCAAGAATGCGATCTTAACCAATGAGAAAACATTATCCAGAAAAATTAGAGAACTGATTTTGGCTTACCAGCTGGAAAAAAAATATTCTAAGGATCAGATTTTAAAAATGTATTTTAATGAAATCCCCTATGGCTCGGTAAATTATGGGGTGGAGTCAGCAGCTAATCATTTTTTTGGCAAAAGCGCCAAAGATGTGACTTTGGCTGAAGCTGCCATATTAGCCGCTATCCCTCAGGCACCGACCCGCTATTCGCCTTATGGCTCGCACACTGATGAACTTTTCATTCGGCAGAAATGGATTTTGGATCAAATGGCAGGCGAGGGCTATATTACTAAAGCTGAAGCCGAAGCAGCCAAAAATGAAAAGATTGAATTTAGCAAAGAAAATCTTTCCGGTATTATTGCTCCTCATTTTGTTTTTTATGTCAAAGAACTGCTGGCTGATAAACTGGGTGATAAGGTTTTGGAACAGGGCGGCTTAAAAGTCATTACCACCCTGGATATTGATAAACAAAAAGCCGCTGAGGATGCTTTGCAAAAATTCAAGGATAATAATCTGAAAAAATACAATGCTTCCAATGCCGCCCTGGTCTCTGTTGATGCCAAAAACGGCCAAGTTCTGGCCATGGTTGGTTCTCAGGATTTTAATGATGAAAAAATTGACGGTCAGGTTAATGTTACCATCATGCCGCGCCAGCCAGGATCTTCTATTAAACCCGTGGTTTATGCAACAGCTTTTGAAAAAGGATTTACGCCAGATACTATTTTGTATGATGTTGACACGGTTTTTGCCACTTCGCCAAAAAGCTATGAACCGCATGATTATGACAAGAAAGAAAGAGGGCCACTCACCATGCGTTCTGCTCTGGCTGGCTCACTCAATATCCCGGCTGTCAAAACCTTATATCTGGCCGGTTATGAAAATGTAAAAACACAAATGGAAAACATGGGCTACTCAACTATTACTGATAAAAGCCAATGCGGCTTGGCCCTGGTTTTAGGCGGCTGCGAAGTAAAATTAATTGATCATGTCGGCGCTTTTACTGCCTTTGCCCAAGATGGAGTTCGCGCTGAAGTCCAGGCCATTTTGAAAGTTGAAGATAAAAACGGCAATGTCCTGGATGAATTTCAAGAGAAAAAACACAAGGTTTTAAGTGAAAACTCTGTCCATGAAATTGACAGTATTTTAACAGACACCAATGCCCGAGCTTTTATTTTTGGCGCTGCTCCGAATCTGACCTTGCCTGATCGTCCAGTCGGAGCTAAAACAGGCACCACCAATGATAATAATGACGGCTGGACAATTGGATTTACGCCTTCAATTGTAACTGGTGTCTGGGCTGGCAATAGCGATGGCACTAATATGAAAGGTAATGCTGATGGCGTCAATGTGGCTGCGCCGATTTGGCATGAATATATGCAAAAGATTCTAAATGGCACGCCAGTAGAAACATTTAAAGCGCCTGACACTTATCCTGATACTTTGCCTCCTATTTTAAAAGGCCAAGCGCCTTCGGATATGGAAATTGCCATTGATAAGGCCTCTGGCAAATTAGCCACGCCTCTCACGCCGTCAACCTATGTTGTGATGAAAAAGTTTAATCAAAACCATGATATTTTATTTTATATTGATAAAGACAATCCGACTGGCCCGCCCCCGCAAAATCCGGCAGCTGACCCCATGTTCCAGTTTTGGGAAGATGGTGTTAAAAAATGGGCAGCCAAACAAGCTGCTGATGCCGGCATTGAGTTTAGCAATGACCAGGCGCCTACTGAATATGATGATCTGCATGTACCGCAAAATCAGCCGACTCTAACCTTAATTTCGCCGCAAGATAACCAAACCATTGAAAGCTATCCCATAAAATTTGAAGTCCAAACCAGCGCACCCCGCGGCATCAGCCGTGTGCTTTACGAACTGGATGGCAAAGTTTTGGGCATTAGCAATCAAGCTCCTTATGGCTTGGAATTAAATGCCTTGGATTTTGCCAATGGCTATCATCAGCTTAGAGTTACTGCTTTTGATGATATTGATAATAGCAACTCCTTACAAATTGAATTAAATTTAAAACTGCCAACACTGCCGCCCCAGGTTAACTGGATAAACCCGAGAAATAACTCCACCTTTTACAAAACAAATTTCCCCATAGCTTTTGATTTCGCAGTAACCAAATCAGCTGACATAAAAAAGCTGGAAATTTTGGCCCAAAACAACCAGGCGACCATTAAAATTGCTGAAATTGTTAATTTCAACAATGATCAGATGTCAGTAAGCTGGACAAGTAGTCCGACTGCTGGCTCGTATGAAATTTATGCCCTAATTGAAACCCAAGACGGCCAGCAATCCAAATCCAATGTTCTTCCCTTAAATATCCTGGATTAATTTTTCGTATATATCTTTTAAAAAGTCCCTAGTTTAACCAGGGACTTTTTTAGGCGCAATACTTTTCAATAATCTTTTTGTAAATTTGCTCAGCTTTTGCCAATTGCTCCTTGGTAATATACTCATTCGGCTGGTGAGCCAGATTATTGCCAGGGCCCAAAATAATACAATCATAGCCGTATTTACTATAAAAAGATCCTTCGGTTGTGCCATTACCGCCACTAACTTTTTGCAAGGTTATTTTTTCCATTTCTTTGATAAACTTTTTATTTCTAACAATCATGGGCTGGACCTGTAATTCTAATCTTATTTTAAATTTGCATTTCATTAAGCGCAGTATTTTTAAAATTTGCTGGTAAATCCTAGTACCTTGTTTCTCGTTAATCGTCCTGTATTCCAATTCCAAGGAACAATAATCAGGCACCCGATTAATTAAATCTCCGCCCAAAATTTTGGCAATATTTAATGTCGCAAAAGGAATCTCGAAAAGGTTATCTCTTTCCTTTTCTAATTTTTTAAAATAATCTTTAAGCTTGGCAATGAATTCTTGAGCCAATAAAATAGCGTTAATGCCCTTATTAGCTTCTGCGCCATGAGCTTGCTTACCGATAAACTCTATTTTTATGGCGTTAGCTCCTTTGGAAGCAACAATTGGCTTTAGACCAGTATCTTCTGCGACAATAATAAATTTTGTTTTTAACTTAACTTTTTTTAAAAAGTCCTGAATACCGCTTAAATCCTTTTCTTCACCATAGGTAAAGACTAAATTTATGCCCTTTTTTAATTTGCTCAAATTTATATTTTTAACCGTGGCTAAAATTGAAGCTATCGGGCCCTTCATGTCTCCGGTGCCCAAACCATAAAACTTGCTTCCTTCTCGTGCTAATTTAAAGGGATCGTAGCTCCATTTTTTTGTCGCAGGGACTGTATCGGTGTGACCGGAAAAAGTTAAAACTGTTTTTTTATTCTGATTATATTTAGCAAGCAAATTTACCCTGCCCGATGTCTTATCTTTTACAACCTGAATTTTAAAACCCAGGGGGATCAAAAAATCACTTAAAAATTTATTAATTTTCAAATTCTCTTTATCGTCAACAGTATCAAACTGGATTAATTTTTCTAAAATCTTTTCTGTTTTCATATATTTAAATAATTATTTTTTTGGGTCCGAAGAAAGTCATACCAGACTTTCTTCGGAGTTAAGGTTTCCACCTGCGACCCTGTGGCCGCTATTTTACCGCTTGGCTTACCACGATCCGCCATTAAGGTGTCCCATCATTTGCCTCCTTTCCGGCTCTGGTGAGCCTTTTTTTGAAAGATCATTGGCTGACAATGGCAATCAGGGAAGGTTGTCGCCTCTTTACAATTTGCACAGGCAGCCCAGATTTCATGTCCAAATTCAGCTTTGGCCTTTTTTTGAAAACCCAATTTTTTACTGATTTTGCCGGAAATTCTATTTGGCAAAATAATTAGCTGTTTTTTCGGATATTTTCCCAAGGCTACTGCCCTAATTTTAAGGACAAGTCTTGTCCCCAAACCTTGCTTGCGAAATTCTGATTTAACTACTAAGGCGCCAATTTCCACGTACCTTTTCCAAATTGCCAGCCCAACATAGCCGACGACTTCATCCCCCGAAAATATTAGACAGGCATCGCCGCGTTTTATCTGTCTTTGCAGTTTTTCCTCTGGCCAGTCAAGCATTTTTTTCCTTTTAGCTTCACGACTAATTAGTCGCTGGACATCCTGAGCAAATTTTACAAGCACCTTCTGTCCCAAAACCAATTTTATTCTTTTCACTTTTACCTCCTTTCGTGCAATCCGAAGCTTTAGCGTAGGATTGTAAAAAACTTTTCGCAAAATAAAAATAGCCCTGGCTAGGACTATTTTTAAAATTATCTTAATGATTTTACTTTATACTTTTTTATATGTTAAAAAATAGCCTAGCCAATTGACTAACTCCCAGCGATGTCTCCAGGTATTAAAATGTAGACTATTTCCTTTTTTCATAAAACTTTTTAGTTGTTACTTTCTTTATACTAAAACTCCTAAAATTTGTCAACCCTCAATGTGTATAAGTCGAGTTTTTTGTATTCAAATTAGTTAAAAATACTTTTGAGCTACTTGCCAAAGAGAATTATCTTTTTGTGTAGTTTTTAGCCAGTACCACCACTCCACGCCCCAGAAATAGGCGCGATAAAAATTGGTCTGATTGGCATACTCGGCATTTTTTACGAGTAAACCCGCATTCATGGTTTTATACTGTTCAGCCAATGTACTTTGCAATGGCCCGTCTGGGAACCATGGTTCAGCCTGCAGTTCTGAAATATAACTAGCATCTTGGGGTTTGCCCCATAAAAACGCTTTAATCCTATAATAGGAAGCTGGCATAAAAATATAACGAAAATAGCCAATGTATTTATTATAAGTCACCCGATACAGTGTCGTGCCAAAAACATCACCCATTTTAATTGCCGGGTACCAGGTGCTTAATTCGCCTGAATCAGTTACCATGACCTTGTGCTTGTCCAATGATTTTACCAAATTAACTTCTTCTTTTAATTCTTGCTTGCTGATTTTAGGACACTTGCCGAAAAAATTCAAAAATGGCTCGTTCTCCACCTGCCAAATCTCCACTGCTTTATTATTTTTATAGCGATTAACCACTAATTTAATATTGTCTAGAATTTTAGTTCTCACTTCTTCTTGATCTGCCCCGCTGACCCACTCCGGGTCATGACATTCTGGCCAGCGTGGCTGTCTGCGACCAACAACCAAAATTAAATGCGCATCTCTTTTCTCTGCCTCGCTCACCTGCCAATCAATATCCTTAAAATTATAAAGGTTTTTTTCCGGTTCAATTTCATTCCAAAAAACCGGTATCCGTATATATCTTGCTTTTAAATCATCTAAGATTGCCAAATATGCTTGCTGCCAATCTAGTCCCAGATATTTGGCAAAACTTTTAGTAAAAGTAACTCCATAGATAATTTTTTTATAGGGGTTATAAGTTATTTTGGCCAAATAAATATACAGGCCAATAAGCGCAATAATTACGATTAAAACAATGAGTATTATTTTTTTCATAATATTATTTTAGGGTTATAAAATATAAGCCAATTGCCACTAAACTTAAAGCCGCTATTTTTGAAATCAGATGGTGTTTATCAATTTTTTCCCGCAAAACAGGGATTCTTTTGCCTAAAAAAAGTGCGAGTATAAAAACTAGCGCATACTGAATCGCTTGCAGGGCATTAACTAAGGTGGCGCTGGCTAATTTCAAGGCATAACTTTGGCTTAAAACTCCCAGGCCGCCAGCAATTTGTATGGCTAAAACCAATACGCCCTTTTGTTTTTTAGGTTTTTGCCAATCCTTCAAAATCATCTTGCGGCTCAAAGGCAATAAAAATAAAAATAAAGCCGTCAAAACACCACCTATTCTTGTCCAGAAAAATATGGTGATAAAATCTTCTCTGATAAAAAGATATTTTGTCAAAATGTAATTAAAGGAAAAAAATAAGCCGGCCAAAAGAGCCCAAACCACTAATTTGAGATGAAATTGGGAACGCTCTTTTTCTTTGTGCCAAGAAAGCAAAAAAATGGCTCCCACTAAAAGAGCAAAGGCAATTAATTCATTTATTCTTAATCTTTCCTCCAGTATAAAGACCGAGAGTATAAATGTAAAAATTGGACTGGAACTACCCATGATTGTTATGGCTCTGCTGGCTTCACCCTGTTCTAATGATTTATACATAAAATAGGCAGCCAAAATAAAAGTCAGGCCGGCCAAAAAAGCCAAGACAGTCAAATTTAAAGAAATTATTTTGACCTTGAAAGGAATCAAAAACACTGCAGTCGCACCCAAGACCCCAATATAAAAAGCATAAGCAATCGGCTCGGTTTTGTATTTGCTCACTACTAATTTGTCACCAATATTAGCCAGGGCAAAAAGCAAATAGGCGAAAATTGAAAGGTATAACCAAAACATTCTTTTATTTAATATTTAAGTATTGTTCCCATTTTTTATAAAGCTCTTTAGTCGCGAACAAATCGCCTGCGTTATATTGCGCGATCTTCTGATATTCTTTGGTTTTAAATAATCCTTTAACGTCATCGCCCTTAACCCCATTAGCTTTGGGGCTTTTTATGCCAAAGGCGCGACAGGCCAAGTGCAGGCTAGGCCGCCTGGCCACAGCGCCATAAAAAGTTAATTGGTCCATTAAATCAATGTGCAGAGCATTAAACTTTTGGCTATTTAAATAGCGATTAGACATTAAATCTTTAGTTGGCCGCACGCCATTAATGGCAGAACGCATCATTAAAAAGGGGACATCAAACCCGCGGCCATTAAAACTAACAAATTCAGTATAATTAATCGCCCCTTGCCAAAAATTTTCCAGCATTACCTTTTCCGTTAAAACCCGATATTTAATCCCGTCTGCCTCAAAGTCCTTTATGGCACTGCCTGGCGCCTGAAAATAAACAGCGCCTTTACTTGTTTCCACTTCTAAAACACCAATGGCCACTATTTCGCCAGTATAAGGAGAAAATCCCAGTCCTTCTTTAACGTTAGCCAAAGCGCTTTGTGCCGCCTCTTCAGAAAAAGCATCTTTTTTAATCCAGCGAGTCAATGATTCCTTGGTTATCTCATCTAAACTCTCCCAGTCCTCGCCAATTGTTTCAATGTCAAAAATTAGTTTGGTCATAATCTTAAATTTATACCCCACTTTAGTGGGCAAATTACTATTTAAGTTGTTTTAATTTTAACATACTTTTCCCTAAACAAAAAACTGCAGCTTGGCGCAGTTTTTGTTTTTTTTATTCCTTATTAGAAAGGGCTGTATTTTATTTTTTTAATTTTTTTCGCAACTCTTCAATTCTTTTGTCGTCATCGGAAATAAATTTAAACTGAGGAATTTTATTAGCATCAATTTCTTGTATTTTTGCGAAGTTAATATTTTCTCTTGGGATTTGAAATTCAACAAGCGCCTCGATGTTTGGGTCATTGTAATCAATCGTCATTTTTCCATCGGACCATATTCCTTGCCTACTAATATGGCGTGGGGTGTATTCACCATAACGGATAGTGTTGAATTCATCAATTTTAATAGGGATTAGATATATCCTATGTCCTTTTCTTTTCAGCTTATCCCAATTTTTTTTCAATTGAACAAATGCTGCATATTCTGCCATTTCGGGATATTTGCTTACACTAATCAAGGTTGAGTTTTTAGTTGTTGCAAACGCTCCTGCGTGAATATTTAGTCTGGCCCTCAAATCAGTTATATTATATTCCATGCTCTTATAAACATCTCTATTGTTAAGTAGTTCCTCTCTTGTTTTACCACGATAAAAGTTGGAGATAAGTCCTTGCTGTGAAATTGAAGCGAGATCATCTTCTGTTACGGCAATAACTCTAAACAATTTTGTTTTACCTAAAAAATTTTTAAACTGGGACCTTAGATATAATGGCGCTGGAAGATTACTTTTAATTTTTAATTGAGTTGCAAAAGCAATAAACCGGTCAAAACGGCATCCTATTGATGGCTCAATAAGTAACCTAACATATTTTCTCCCCAATTCAGAATTTACAACTCGAATCATTTTCATTGAATTCTTTTCCCCGTAATCTTGCTCTATCTTCTCTAATATTTCCTCCTCTGGTAATTCTTGGGACAGGGCTGAATAAACAGCAGTTTGATCCAAATGCGTCCCTTCTCTAAGAAGAACCCTCATGTTTTTTTCTATTGGGAATTGAGAAATGTCATGTTGCTCTGCCATATGTGATTCAACATAGGGAGTAGGTTCTTTTCCTTTTGGATTCCCAAGCTTATTGTTCATTTGTGTTTTAAAATAAGATTTAATTTATAACAATTACTGTTTTATGGGCATGACAATATAAAGGTAATTTGCATCAGCAATAGCTTCCTTATTCTCTGTTAAGCTCTCCGCTGGCCTCAGGATACAAGGATTATTGCCATCCATCATTTCCAAAATTACATCTGTTGTATCAAGATTTTGCAAACCATCAAGTAGATAGCGATAGTTTAAAACGATTTTATTATTTTCTCCTTCGACATTGCCTTCCAATTCTGTTTTACTTTCTCCCAGCTGATTATTGGCTGAAGTAATTTTTAATTCTCCTTTTTTAAAATCAAGACTAATATCATAAATGCCTGTGCGGGAAAATAAAGCCGCGCTTTTAACTGCTTTTATAAAATCCATAATATTTATAATTGCCCTTGTTTTATGATCACTTGGTATAATTTGTCGATAATTAGGGTATTGGCCTTCTATTATCCTGGAAACTAATTCAACATTGTCAAAAACAAAAAGGATTTGGTTGTCTTCAAAATAAATATTAATTATATTGTTTTCTTTTGTCCCCTTATCTTCGATTTCTGCGCTTGCGGAAAGCCCTGACAAAATCCTAAATAATTCCTGGATGGTCCTGGCCGGAATAATTACTTCTTTTTCAATTGAATTTTTTTCCATTAGCTTTATTTTCTTTTCCGCCAGGCGGTAGCTATCAGTCGCGGCCAGGGTTAAAATCCCATTATTAAAATTTAGGTAAATGCCGGAAATCTCTGGCCTGGTTTCTGAGACAGAAACTGCGAATAAAACTTGAGTTAAGGCCATTAAAAGGTCGCTGATCTGACAAGTGTAGGGGTTATTTTTTTCTACTTGTGGAATTAAGGGAAATTCTTCAGCGCTATTGCCCTTAATTTTAGTTTCTTGTTTACTGCTTTTGATCTCAAAAAAATCATCCTTCAATTCTAAATCGACTTTTTCATTAGTTAAGAGGTTTATATAATCATTTAAAAGTTTTGAGCCGACAGTATAGCTCCCGTCTTTTTCTATTTTAGCGCGCACTTGGCAGACAATGCCCATTTCCAAATTTGTCGTAATTAAATTTACTACGCCTTTTTCTGCTTTAATTAAAACGTTATTTAAAATAGGCAAGGAGGTGTTTTTACTGGCAATATGCGTTACGATGTTTAGGCCCTGACTTAAATTTTCCTGTGTACAAGTTATTTTCATAAGTTTACAATTATTTTTTAATTTATAAATTTAGTAATAATAATAGGGAAGTGGATAAATGAAAAAAAAAGAATTTATTTAGTATTTTTTAAGAAAATTAAGGGAAAAGCTGGGTAAAAATTTTTGATAAAAAAGTGGGGAAAGTGTTAATAAAAAGTTTTACTAAAAGTGTTTGTTTAAAGATACGATTTTTTTTAAAACTTTTCCCGAAAGGACAAACTGTTTATGCACAGGATTTTAAATATTATAAAGACGCTGCTTGATTTGTTCTATTTCTCTTCTTGTTTTTTCGTCATTTTCATAGTCATTTTTGATTTTACCAACCGCATGCATGGCTGTGGTGTGATCGCGTCCGCCCAGTTCTTGGCCAATGGTGGGGAAAGAACTTTTTATTTCTTCTCTCATTAAAAACATGATTATCTGACGCGGATTGACAAGTTTTTTTTCGCGGCATTGACCTAAAATATCATCAATAGCTACGTCATAAAAGGATGAAACTGTATTTATAATATCTTTGCAGGTAAGCGATTTTTTTTGTAAATTTGTGGTAATGCCAGCCAAGATTTTCTTAACGCTTTCCAAAGATGGCGGGGTGGCGTTTAGTTCATGAAAAGCAATAATGCGATTGAGGGCGCCCTCAAGCTCGCGGATATTACTGGCAATGTGGGTAGCTAAGAAATTTAAGATATTTCGCTCTAATGAATATTTTTTTTCTTTGGCTTTTGATTCTAAAATAGCCAAGCGTGTTTCATAGTCAGGCAAGGAGATATCGGCAATCATGCCCCATTCAAAGCGGGTTAAAAGCCGATTTTCCAAGGCCGGAATTGATTTAGGCGGCCGGTCAGAAGACAGCACTATTTGTTTATTATTTTGATGCAAAGAATTAAAAGTATGAAAAAATTCTTCCTGGGTCCCGTCTTTGCCGGCTAAAAATTGGATATCATCAATCAGCAGGACATCAACAGAGCGGTAGACATCTTTAAAAGAATAGGCCTTGCCATTAGACACAGAGTTTATAAAATCATTGGTAAATTTTTCACAGGTAATATAAAGAATTTTTCTTTTGCCGTCATTTTTTAGGACTTCATGCCCAATTGCCTGCAAAAGATGGGTTTTGCCCAAGCCAGCGCCGCCGTAAATAAAAAGAGGATTATAAACAATGCCCAAATTAGCAGCCACCGCCAAGGCAGCGGCTCGGGCCAATTCATTGTTTTTACCCACCACGAAATTAGAAAAAGTGTATTTTGGATTTAAGCCAAAGACAAGGCCAGGACTGGCAGCAGACCCAGCGCTTACAGAATCAACAGCCGGAGCAGCTGATTTTTCCGCGGCCGTTTGGCTAGCTTTAAGAGTAACTGGCGAAGGCGTGCTTTTAAGAGAGGCAACTCTGTAGTTTATTTCCTTGAGCGGGAATTCAGTGATATTGCGCAAGGCCTTAAGAATTTCACTGCTATATTTTTTTTCCAGCCAACTCTTGGTAAAGGCATTAGGAACCCCAATAACAATTTTATTTTCTTCAAACTCAAGAATAAAAGTACCTTTAAACCAGGTAGTAAAATTAGCCTTGCTTAAATTAAGCTCAAGGTCTCCCAAAACTGCTTGCCAAACTTGTTGAGTGTTCATAAACCCCTGAAAATAAAAGAATGAAGAAGTATATATAAAAATTTTAACACAAATAAGCTGGGGATAAAACAAGGTAAAGAGCTAGAAAGTTAACAATCTGTTCATAATCTGTGGATTCATCTTAATACATAATTTTTGTTTTGACAAATTTTTCCACAACTGTTAATATGCTAACAAGAATTAAGCTGATTTTAGTCATAAATTTTATGCTTAAAGCTTAATCTTTAATTCTTAAGAAAGCGTATGCCTAAAAGAACATATCAGCCCAATAAAAGAAGAAGAAACAAGACCCATGGTTTTCGCAGAAGAATGAGAAGTAAAAAAGGACGGTTAGTTTTAAAAAGAAGAAAGGCCAGAGGCCGTCATAAATTAACCATTTCTCAGGAAAGAACAGGTAAAAAATAAAAGAATTAAGCTTTTTGTTAAATTTTTCAAAGAGCTTAATTTATTATAATGATAATATGCAAAAAAAAATAAATCGTTTAACCAAAAAAAAGGATTTTGCCGCAGTTACGCAAGGAAAGGGACTTTTTTCCCCATTTTTAATAATTAAATACAAAAAAAATAATCAGAATCTTTCACGTTTTGGCATTATCATTTCCAAAAAAGTTAGCAAAAAAGCTACGCTGAGGAACCTTCTTAAAAGAAGAATAAGTGAAATAATAAGATTGAATTTGGGCAAGTTTGTCCAGGGATTTGATTTGGTTATAATTGTTTCGCCTTTAATGATTGATAAGCAGGGGAAGGTTTTAAAATATAAAGAAAGTGAACAAATACTTTTAAACACCCTGCGCAAAGGCGGTTTAGTATGAAAAAATTTTTAGGTTATCTAAGCCAACAATTTAAAGGGGTAATTTTACAGGTAATTGGTTTTTATCAGCGGACTTTATCGCTTGATCACGGTCCATTGGCCAAAATATTTCCTTTCTGGGGCTGTAAATATTATCCCACTTGCAGCGAATATACATATCAAGCAATTGTTAAATATGGTGTTATAAAAGGTAGCTGGCTCGGTTTAAAAAGAGTGGCTCGCTGTCATCCTTTTGCCAAAGGTGGTAATGATCCCGTGCCCTGAATTCTAAAAGCTAAGTATTGAGTAAAAAGAAAAACGCCGGTTAAGGCGTTTTTTTATAACTAAGTATTTTTTGTGGCAGATCAAAATCAATTTTTCTGCCGCTAAGAGAAGGAGCAATCTCCATTATGCCAAAGTTCTTAAGCTGTTCAATCTTGGGTTTTCTGGCAGTATTACAGAATTCGCCAAATTGAAAGACTTCTCTGTCAGTCATTAGAGAAAGAAGCAGATAGGGATCGCAATTCCTGAAAAGCAGTTCGGATTGCATGAAGTCAATCAGTCTATTTAGGTAGCATTCCTGGACAGAGTAATCAATGGGCTTGTAAATGTTTTTGAACATCCAGTGCCTCAAAGATTTAAAAGCTTGAGCTTCGGCAGAAGTTGAGAATGCAATACTGCCTTTTTCGGCGCTTTCAATTATTAAAGCGCGCATGCAGCGTGAAACCCTTTCTCTTTGGTAGGTGCCGAAGAAATTAATTTTTGAAGAATTTGGTTCTGTAAAATAATCTTCTCTAAGGGCATCATTATAATCTGAAAAGGTATAGGCGATTTTATCAGCCAGCATTACTAAGCTGGATTCTTGCGAATGCGATTCAGATATTGCCATTTTTTCATCAGCTGTTCTTGAATGTAGAAGAATGCCCTTTAAAGTCTCTACCGTGAGATTAAGGCCAGAGCATTTTCTTTCAATTTGTTGCGCCACTATTAGCCCATTGTTAGCATGATTAAACACGCGCCCCGAATTACGGGAAAGATATTCTTCGCCAAAATGCCCAAAAGGCGCATGGCCAATGTCATGGCCTAAAGAGATTGATTGACACAACGTTATGTTAAGGCCCAAAAATTCAGCCAGGGGCAAAGCTATTGCCCAAACCTCCAGGCAATGCTGAAGCCTTGTGCGAATATGCGGATTATTAGGCAAAGGAAAAACCTGGGTTTTTTCAATTAACCGCCGGAAAGCTTTACTGTTGATTATTTTGTTAGTGTCAACGGTAAAAGGATCAAGATTTTGGATTAAAAGATCATCGTCATCATAAGCATGGCTGAATAAATCTGGATCATTTCGGCCAAGCCTGACAAGGCCATTTTTTGGATTAAAAGCCAGGGGCTTTAAAACATTACGATAATGCTCTAAATCTGACATTATTCACTCCTTTTTAGGTTTTAAAGATCGGTTTAAAAACAGCTTATATAAAAAAAGCATTATTGTCAATAAAATGCTTTTTTGGTTTAGGTTCTTAAATCACAAGTAACTTAACTATTTTATCCCTTGATTTTTGTCCAGAAACAAGCTGAATTTTATTTTTGGCTATTTTATATTCTTGGCTTAGAAAATTCATTAAAGCTTTATTGGCCTTGCCTTCATGAGCCGGAGCCGTGAGTTTAATTTTTAGCCAATCATCTTTAGCTTCAATGATTTTATTTATTTTAGAATTAGGGATAACTCTAATTTTTAGTATCTTGGCGCTCATAAATTATTGGGCTAATTGGCAACCCTTGTTTGATTTAAAACAAGCATAAGGAATGCCAATTTCTGGCTTTTGGTATATTCCCCAATCTTTAGTGGCATCTTTACAAATATTATTGGCACAGCCAAAGCAATCAATGGCTTTAGTTTTTTGGTTTTGCAAAAGCACGCAGTCCTGATAGCGAACTTTTTCTTGCGGGGTGATAAAAAAAGAAAAAACAATGGCAATAAAAATTGCAAAACATATAAAGATTATTATAATCCCGATTGTTTTAAGCATAAATTAAATTTTTAAGGGTAAATTTCCCTTGCCTTGTCTGAGAATAACAGGCAAAGAATTGCTGAGGTCAATGACAGTTGATGGTTCAGCTGATAAAGGGCCGATATCTATTATTAGATCTATTTTATTAATTAATTCCTTGGATAATTCTTTTGGGTTGGTAAAAACTTCCTGGCCAGAAAGATTTAAACTGGTGGTAATTAGGGGATCCCCAAGTTTTTTTACAATAGCCAGGCAAATTTTATTGTCCGGAATTCTGATGCCGACTGTTTTATTCTTGGCAATAAAATTTTGCGGTGTTTTATGCTTGGCTTTTAAAATAAAAGTGTAAGGTCCGGGCAGAAGTTTTCTTAAAAGACGAAAAGCATAATCAGAAAGAAAAGAATATTCGGCTATTTGTTTAAGATCAGAACAAATAATACTTAAGGGTTTTTTTCTGTCGCGTTTTTTAAGTTGGTAAATTTTGGCAATGGCTTTTTTATTAAAAATATCGCAGCCCAGGCCGTAAATTGTGTCAGTCGGGTAAACAATAATGCCCCCGTTTTTTAGCACCTCAACTACTTGCTCGATTTTTTCAGGTTCAGGGTTTTGCGAATTGATTTTGAGGATCATATTAAAGAATTTTTAAGCAAATCTTGAAAGTAAAATTAATGAAATTATAGCAGTAGCAACCCCAAGAATTTCATAAAAGTTCAGGTGTTCTTTAAAATAAAAAATACTGATAAAAGTCAAAAATAAAACAGTAAAAATTGCATAAAGTACGCCTAAAGTCGCTAATTTAATATTTTTCATTACATAAACCCAGCCAAAAGCTGTCAGTCCGTAAATAATAAAACCTAGAACAAACCATTTTAACTCAATAAATTTCCCCCCATTACCAGCAAGTTTAATAAAGAAATCGCCAATAACGCCGATTAAACTAAGCAACACAACAATTAAAAGGGAAATAGTGAACTCGGTCATTTAAGTTTAGATAAAAATTTTAAGATTGTTTTATCAATCACGCCATTGCTGGCAAAAATATTTTTGGCACCCAAATGCCAAGGTTTACTTTTAAAATCAGAAACTGTTCCTTTTGCTTCTTTAACCAGTAAAACTCCTGGACAAATGTCCCAGGGGTTGGCGCTGGGAGAAATATAACAATCAGTCCGGCCTTTGGCTACCCAGGCAAATTCCAGGGCCGCGCTGCCAATCTGCCTGATATCAAAACTGTGCAGTTTAAAATGCTGGTAAAGTTTAAGCGCTTGCTTAAGCTGGGTTTCTTGATTGCCATGGCAGTAAGTTAATAAGGCATGCTGTAAATTATTTTTAGAGACCCTGATTTTTTTGTTATTTAAATAAGCGCCTTTATTTTTGGCAGCAAAATAATATTCATTGATTGCCGGCGCATAAATCCAAGCCAGGATTGGTTCTTTTTTATAGAGCAAGGCAATTTGTACGGCAAAAAGAGGATTGCCCATATAAAAATTGGTTGTACCGTCCAGGGGATCAACTGTCCAGAGATAATCGCTTTTTTTCCGATTATCACCTTTTTCCTCGGAAATTATGTGCCAGTCCGGAGTTAAAGCCCTGATTCTTTTTAAAATTATTTTTTCAGCTAAAAAATCAGCGCTAGTGGCGATTTCATGTTTACTTTTGAATTGAACATGATTCTTTTTCCCGCTTTTAAATATGGCCAGCAATTTTTGTCCGGTTTTTTTAACTAAAGCAGTGACTTCATTCTTTATTTCTTGTCGAACAATGTCCATAAAGTATTTTTTCTTGATTTAGAATTTTCTATTTTTCTAACAATAAAAAGCAAAAGAAAAATAAAAATGCTTGTTATTACCGCAACTGCGTACCAGCCAATACCAATAGCCATGCCAATAGCAGCAGTGGCCCAGAGAGCAGAGGCAGTTGTTAGGCCTTCAACATGCTGTTTATGGAAAATAATCATGCCTGCGCCAATAAAACCTATACCCACGATAATTTGTCCGGCCATGGCTGCTTGATTAAAACCTTGAATTGCCAAGATGGTGTATAAGGCAGAACCCAAGGCCACTAAAGCATAAGTTCTGCTGCCAGCCGGCTTGCCCAGTGTTTCTCTTTCCATGCCAATGATGCCGCCCAAAATAATGGCTAAAATAAGTTTTGCTACTATTATTAAAATGTCCCACATATGATTAATGTTCAATTACCAATTTTCAATAACCAATTTAATTGAAAATTGATTATTGGTTATTGGATTATTAATAAATTATGATTATATTATAGCAAAATGCAGATGAATAGGCACATATAAAAAAGCCCATTTGGGCATTTAGATTTATACTTGACAAAATTTAGAGGTAAATTATAATAAAGATAATTAAGTATGGACAAGGAGATTTAATCTTCTTGGGGTTCAAATCCCCGCCTCCTAAAGAGGTTGTCGAACTCGAGGGTACCAACTGGTACCCTCTTAAATTTTATAAAAGTTTTTCCAGTAAAATTAACTGGGCTTTTTTAGTTTGGGTATTAAAAATTGCAAAAGTTGCTTTGGTGAATAATCCGGCCACAGTTCCAGGGTTAATTAAAGTTGTTTTACCGATATTTTCCTGCCAAGGTTTATGAGTATGGCCATAAAAAACAAAGTCAAATTTTTGCGACTGGGCTATTTTTTTGGCGACAAAAGGCATGTGACAAAAAACAATTTTAAGTCCGTCAATTTCTAGTTTTCCAGTTTGGCCGTAATATTTTAAATTTTTATAATGGCTAGCATGTTTTTTAAAACCCTCAACATCACCATCAACATTGCCTTTAACAAAATGGATTTTGCCTTTAAAAATTTTGGCCATGGCTTCAAGAGTTAAAGGCGCGCAAACATCACCACAGTGAATCATGGTGCGGATTTTGTGTTTGTTTAAATAACGGATAGCCTTTTCAGTATTTGGCCAGTTGTCATGGGTGTCAGAGAAAATGGCGATAAACATAATTATTTTGTTAGTTCTTCAAATATATCAGCATCTTTATCTAGATTTAAAAAACCCTTTTTTTCATAGACACTTGCTAATTCTGCAGCGATACTTTTATTTGTTTTAAGGTAATTTGCAACTCTCCTCCGAGCCAAAAGATGAGCAACTTCAAAAATTTCTTCATTTTTTATAGGCAAAGTCAGCCATTCAAAAGTTTTGAAGTTAAAAAGATTAGCGTAAAAATTTAATTCTGAAATCTTTCTTCTTTTATCCCTTAATTCAAGTAATAGTACCATGGCCTCTTCTATTATATGGCTAGGACGCGATATCTCTGGTAAAAAATTACTAGAAATTATTTTTTTAGCAAGTTCAATCATTTCGGTTTTATCTTTTGATTCTTTCATCTTAGAGTAAGTTTCAGCTAATAATAAATTCCCAGCACGTTCAATTGTCTTTTTGTCTAAATATGATTCAGCAAGTATAAAAGCAAAATTTAAATCCCCTTCTTTTAATAGTTGTTCAAATCTTTTTTGAGCTTGGCTTAAGAGGTTCTCGTTGGATTTAGCTTTTATAAATTCTTTAAATCTTTGACCTCTTTCTTTAAGATCCTTTTCCTCTTCAATTAATTTCCGTTCAATCTCTGGATATAATCGTTTAAATAGAAAGATTGGGTCCTTTTCTCTGGCTTCTGCAATTTTTAAAACCTCTTCCTTGGGCAAGGGTTCTTTATGTTTTTCTTTTATTTCCATAAAAATTGTATAAATATTAATCTTTTATTTATTTTAGCATTTATTTTAAAAAAATAAAAAAGACCCTTTCAGATTTCTCCAAAAGGGTCATTGGTATATATTTTTGCTTGGTCTCCCAGGAATTCAGAGAAGTTAGTGCCTCTGACACTTACGCCTCTAATCGTTGGCCCCATCCTTCAGCAATCCCAACAATAACTTTATCCCCAGGTGAAGTTTTCCTGTCGAGGTCAATGAGGGTGCCAAATAAGTATTTTTTACCGTCACTTTCAACCTCGACGTTTATTACTCCAAACTTGCTGAAAAGATGGACGGGTGCGTCGGCTGCCCTGCCGGTCAATGTGGTTTGAGTTTTATAAATTATCTTACCTATTTCAGTCTTCCAAATTTTTTCAGCAATCCTGACTAGGACTTTATCTCCAGGGGAGATGTTGTCATGGTTGTCTTTATCGAGGTGTAGGAGGGTGTCAAATAAATATTTTTTACCGTCACTTTCAACCTCGACATTTATTACTCCAAACTTGCCGAAAAGATGGACGGGCGCGTCGGCTGCCTTGCATATCAATATGTACAGATCTTTATGAATTATTTTACCCATTTAATTCCTCCTTAATTTTTTTATCCCGCAAGGCGAGATATTTTGTTAAAAAACAGAGATTAGGACATACACGCCAAAGGCGATCATGAATGCAAGCACCAAGACAATACTGACTGGGCCTGCCCAGGCAGTGAGAAAGTTAATCTTTACTCCGCTAATACCTAAAGCCATTTCATCCTCCTTGTTTTTTTATCCCGCGATGCAGGATTTTTTTAGGGTGCTTTTTTGCCAATGCTCTGCCAAAACAGATCTTCGTTCTTCAATTCCAGTTTGGCCGCTTCAATTTCCCAGCCGTGACTGCACATTGATTCGAGTCGTTCGTCGCGATTGTTAACCGCAGCGGCTTTGCAATTGGCTTTTGTGATCTCTGTTTTAGCATTGCTTTCAGCTATACTAGCGATACTCTGCCGACCTAATTTTTCGTTTTCTAATTGCTCTTTGGCGTCGTTAGTATCCCAGCCATCCAGACACATTGCTTCAAGTTCGTCATTCCATTCAGTTTGATGGTAAAACGAACTTACCTTGCAATAAACCGCTTTGTGATAAACTTTTGTGGCATAGGAATAGGAATAAGGGTGTTCCAAGTTATATCGGTAGTTCAGTACTACTAAGGGAGCAATAAGTATAGCAAGTACAAAAAGGTATTGGCTAAAGTTAAGTGCGGAAGTAATAGAGTTTTTTATATTTAACTGTAAATTGAATTGCTGCTCCTTTTTGTAGCTGATTAAGCTTTTGACCATCCCGATGATGGCGCCAAAAGCTGTAAAAAGAGAGCACCACAATGCTGAAAGTCCTAGTCCGATTGCGCAAAGAAATACGCCAACAACTAGGAGTCCTATCATTTCATCCATTTCATTCCTCCTTGTTTTTTTATCCCACGATGCGGGATTTTTTTGTTAAGAAACGATTTAATTTTGGTTATTTAATGGTAGCATGATTTTTAGATAAAGTCAAGGGCGATTATGCTTTTTAGGGCTAATTTTAGGTATTTTAAAAGGCGAAAATGTTTTGGTCATTGATGTTTGGAGGCGCGAATTCGAATTCGCGCCTCCAAATGATGGATAACAAAGGCCAAAACATTTTCGCCCGTAAAACAGAAGAAGCGATTAATTAATCGCTTCTTCTGTGGAGCTTAATGCTAATCCTTAAAAGGTATTATGTAATTGTGATTTCAAGTTTTAATTCAATGCTTATCCTTGAATAATTTAATGTTTATGTTCCGGATTTGTCCTTTCCACACAAATTGCTTTGAGAAAATCCATGACCTTGTTATTGCCGATCAGGTTTCTGACATAATCACGGTATTCTGGAGTTTGTAGATTTTTTAACATATCTGGATATTGCTGGTACATTTTGCCAGCTGATTCAATTTCTTGATCAACTTCGCTTTCTGGAATTTCCATTTTTTCAGCTAAGAAAATTGCGCGAGTCAAAAGAGCGCCTTTAACTCGTTTAATCGCTTGTGGCACAAATTCCAGTTTCATTTGTTCGGTGGTCTTATTCAAATGTTTTAAATAGTCGTCAAATTTTAAGCCCTGCCTGCTAATATTTGATTCCAGTTCCTGAAGCATTTTATTAACTTCAGCATTAATTAAAATATCCGGGATTTCGTCAAACTGAGATTTATCAATTAATTTTTCCAGCATTTCAATTTCCACGCGTTCTTCTTCTTTGTGATGCTCTTCATGTTCAACATTGTGGTGGATTTGCTCTTTAAGTTTGTTTAAAGTTTCAATGCCTAAATTCTTAGCAAAATCATCATTTAGTTCTGGCAGAGTTCTCTTGTAAACTGCTAAAATCTTAACCTTAAACTTGGCAGGTTTGCCAGCTAGATTTTTATTATGATACTTTTCAGGGAATTTTAATTCAAATTCTTTGGCCTCATTGGTCTTTAAGCCAATTAAATTATCTTCAAAACCAGGGATAAACATATTGGAACCAATGACCAAGGGATATTTTTTTTGGGCACCGCCTTCAATGGGTACATTGTCGCGGAAAATATCAAAATCAATTTCTACGCGGTCTCCTTTTTCAATAAGTTTATTTTCTAAAACTTCAGTGGCTTTTTGGTTTCTGACTTCCTCAATAATTTTATTTATGTCTTCGTCTTTGACAACTATTTCTTTTTCCTTTACTTTTACTGATTTGTAATCGCCAATTTTAACTTCAGGAATTAAATTAACAGTGGCTTTATAAACAAAGTCATTATCAGGTGCCAGTTTTTCAAAATCAATTTTTGGGGAGCCCAAGGGTTCTAATTTTTCTTTAGTGGCAATTTCAACATAGGATTTTTCCACGGCCAAAGCAGCGGCTTCTTCCAGGATTTTCATTTCGCCAATTCTTTTCTTCAAAATTTCCAGGGGAACTTTACCTGGGCGGAAACCGTCAATTTTTGTTTGCTGGGAAAGTTTTTGCGTTGCCTGTTCAATAAAAGGATTTAGTTCATCATGTGAAATTGTAACCGAGATTTCTACCTGGCTTTTGGGTAGTTTTTTGAGTTCGTATTTGTATTGCATGATAAATCGTATTAAGAATTAAGGTGTCTAAGTAAATTAAGCTGGGTAAGCTTACTTCTTAATTTACTTAGCCACCCTAGCCACCTTATTATATTTTAAATTAGCGCGAAAAGTGGAGGGCGTGCGATAGCGGGTTAATTTCTTGCTGGTTTTACGAGAATAATTTTTCATAAATAATATAGAAATAATAATATAATTTTCTAACTTAGTCAATTGTAAAAAGAAAAACTCAGCAGGGTTACTGCTGAGTAAAAAGGTCCGGGCGGAATAATTCCTTTATGATTTTTCAGTTTTTGATAAATAAATTACTTCCACGACTACCCAGATGAATACAGATATGATTGGGATGATCGTAGTGGTGTAACCTATCCATCCTTGCCAAAAATGGGAATGGCATAAAGAAAGCGTGAGGTTTATTAGAATACCCGAGAATGCAAGAGCTAAGAAGAAGTTCTCTTTTTTGAAGTAGTTTATTATAGCAACTATCGTCCCCACAACAAGTAAAAGATTTGTCATTTTTAAACCTCCTTTTTGATTTTTTATAATTTTATCATAAATAAATAATCCTGTCAATAGTTGCCTTTAGTCCTAATAAATTGCTAAAATAAAGCCATGGAGCAAGACTTAGAACAAAAGATAATTCAGGCCAATATAGACCTTCACCAAAAAGAGGCCAGATTTTATGATCAGATTCATCCGGAAATTTTTTGTAAAAGCGAACAGAATTTGATAAAAAATACCCTAAATCAATCCTTGGCCGAAATTAAACAAGACAAAATTAAAGCATTGGACTTGGGTGCGGGTACTGGCAATATTACTTTAAAGTTACTCGAGAATGAAAAGGTGGAATCCATTGTGGCAGTTGATTTATCCAAGGAAATGCTTGATGAACTGGATAAAAAAACAGGGGCTAATCCCAAATTAAAAATCGCCAATAAGCCAGCTGATATTTTCCTAATGGATGATGAAGAAAAATATGATTTAATTACCATTAGTTCTGTCTTGCATCATTTGCCTGATTATTTTCAAACCATTGCTACTCTTTTAGAAAAACTAAATGAAAATGGTATTTTTATAATTTTTCATGAGCCAACTGGCGAGAAATCCAAATTATTACGATTTTTAGAATGGCTGGATGTGAGGATTTTTGTCAATTTATTTTTAATTGGTGAAGTAAAAAAAATAGCCAAAAGTTTGGACTATACTTATTCTGATTATCATGTCTATCATAAATTTGATTTGCTGGGTGTGAAAAAGTTTCTGGCAGAGAAAAATGATATTGAAATAATATTTTTCCAAAAACATAATACTTTTTACTTAAAACTTTTTCGTTGGCTGGGTAAATTAATACCCACTAAAAATAGTTTTATTTTGGCAGTTAAAAAAGTTAAATAAAAAATTGCCTCGGAAAGGAATTTAGACTTTAGTCTTTTAGCTAAAACTCTAAAGAGTTAACTCCTGGTAAGGGCAATTTTTTTATTCAACAACTTTATTTAAACTTTCATCTGGGAAAATAGCAATGGAAATATCTTTCCCACTAGCAGACAAAAAGGATTTAGTGGCTGAGTCAGTAGCAGTGGCTGAAATATTGGTTAGGATAAAGGGACTTTTGCCGACCATATCAGAAGTTGGCGTAATGGCTAGCTGGATTCTGGCTTCAGGCGCTGGCACAAAAATGCCGGCAAAAGCAGATATATTATCGACTTGCCATTCAATTTGTCTTGATTTTTCATCATAACTGATTTGGTTACCGTCAGTCACATTATAAATATTGGTAAATTCAATATTATCTGGGACAGTGGCAGTTACCTTTAAATTTGTAATTTTATTATTAGTGTTGTTTATTCTGATAATTGCCCAGTAAGAAGTATATTCGCCAACTTTGGGCGGCACACTGCCAACCCCAATCTGGTCTCCCTGGGGTGTATAGAAAATACCCTGGGTGTTTAAAGTTAAAGCGGAATTAATTTTTGTCTCAAACGGCGAGCTTTCAATCGTCAGCCGGTTTTTTTCAACTGAATCATCGTAAGAAGCAAAAATTCTCGCTTCTATCTGGAAGCCATTTTCCTGATAATTTTTAAATTCAATGCTGCTTTTAGTTTTAACTTCAACGGTCAAGGAACCTTCCTGGCCAGGTTCTATTTTAGCTAATTGTTTATAGTTATTTTGATTTAAACTAATATGATTGGGGCCCTCTATATAGTCACCATTAAGGTTTAAGCCCATTTCAACATTGGCCAGGGCATAGTTTTCATTATTTTTATAATGCAGAGTATAAATAGTTTTAGCACCAGGACTAAGCGCCAGATTTTCTTCCGTATTAATAAAACTTAGATCTAATTTAGCCAAAGATAAAGGGGCAGTATTTTGGACTTCACTAAATAAATATTCTGCCTGATCATAATCAGCCCAAATTTTGGCTTGGAAATTAAGATTCTTCGTTTTTTCATCATAGATCTTGCCATTGAAAGTATAAGAATTTTCTTGGCCTGCTTTAAATTTGCCGATCAGATATGTTTGGTCACTCAATGGTTCGCCCAGGTCAGTATTTTTTAAAGAAAAATTTTCAGGCCAGATCAGGCCAATTTTTAATTTATCAAAATTAAGCTCAGAATTATTTTTCAAACCGATTCTCACGGCAAAAGGATTAGTGGCAATTATTTTAGTTGGCAGGTCAATTGTTGTTTTTAAAACAGAATCCTTTAAATGGAATTCCTGGCTAAAAAATTCCTGACGGGTTTGGCCATATTTATTTTTATAATTAATAACAGTTAAAAATTCCTGTTTTTCGTCAAAATTGCCCAAGAGCAGGCCCTTAATTTCGAGTTGGCCAAAGGCCCTGGGGGCTAGTTCGCCAATTTTAAGCGAATTGGTTTTAAGATCAAAATCAGGCAATGAAAATTCTGCCCGATGCAAGCTGGCAGGCGTTTTTATAACCATGACCAAATCCTCCAAAGGATCATTGGTTGTATTGGTATAGGTAATATCAAATTTAGTTATTTGCCCGTTAATTAAATCCACCGGAACAGAAGCAACTTTCAAATCAATAAGGTTAACTTTTTTATAGCGGCTGAAAATAAAAATATTTAAAAGCACGGCTGACAAAATTATAACAATCAGAGCCAGGGTAATATCGGTTATTAATAAAAATTTATTCTCGCGATAATGTTTATGGTAGTGTTTTTTTATTGGCTCAACAAAAACATTTAGGGTTAATTTGCCAATTTTATTAATTCTAAGATTGCCGAATTTGCCTGGCTGCTTTGGCGCAGGTTGGATTTCAAGCGGCCGGCTTTCAACCTTGACTAGCTTATTTTTTTGTTCATCTTTGTCCATATAGTTATTTTAGCAAAAATTTAGATTATTGACTCTTAAAATTAAGAGCTGTGGTAAAGGTGTCTGGTGAAGCGGCCAAAATTTCCTTAATGCCATCACTGTTTAGGTCATTAAGAATTACGCGCACGCCAGTGATAGAATTTTTATCAAAAGCCCAAAAGCCAGGGTTGATCGGCTGGAATTTGCTGTTAAAAATGCGCACTTGTGAGCTGCCGCCGTAACCAGCGCCAGTCACGATTTCATCAAGACCATTGCCATCAATATCGCCGCAGGCAACATTAACTCCGCCGCGGAAATTTTTAGCATAAGCAAAAAAACCGCCGGAAAGCACTTTGCCATTTTTATCAAAAATTCTAATTTGCGGCCCGCCCAGAAAACCAGTGCCCGTCACTATTTCCTTATGGCCATTGCCAGTCAGATCGCCAACTGCGACATTAACGCCGCCTAAGTAACTTTTGGCATAAGCATAAAAGCCAGAACCTTGGGCTTGCCCCTGGTAATTAAATATTTTAACTAGTGGCGCATAACCTTTCATTGTGCCGGTTACTATTTCATAATAACCGTCATTATCAAAGTCAGTTAAAGCAAAATTTAGGCCTTTATTATAATTTTGGCCATAAGGGTAAAAACTATTGAGAATATTGTTATGGGAATCGTAAATTATAATTTTGCTGGAGTCGGCTACAATAATTTCGGTTTGACCGTCCTTATTTATATCTTTAAGAGCAACTATGGTTCCGCCCTTATATTGCTTGTTGTAAGTAAAGAAGCCATTTCTTAAGGAGTTACCATTTTTATCAAAAATGCGAATAAAGGCGCCATTATAATAAGGGCTGTCTTTAATTTCATCAATGCGCCTTAAGAGGACAATGCCATCAGAGGGTTTGAGGGTAAGAGTTTTTATGATAGCTCCGTTATTAACTGCCGGGTCTTGCGTGCCTTTAATTTTTTCAAAATCCGCGCTCAGGGATATTTTTTGCTCAGTTGAGGTTGAATTGACCAAGCTTAGGCCATTCTGGAAGTCGCGTTCCCAAACTCCAAGCTTTAAATCAGATGAAGTTTGATCTAAAAGATTTTTAGCCCCAGAGACCGAGTTTCCGAGATAAATATTATATTCGTCATACCACCAGACCCTGTCATGACCCAAATCGCCAAAATCAAAACTATAATAACCATTGCCAAGCAATGCTGAGGTCAAACCAAAACGAAAAGTTTGGTAATCAGCGGCCGTACCTTTATTATAAGTTGTGGCATTAATAACAAAATACGAAGGAGTATACCCAAAATTAGCGTTAGAATAGTCTTTTATGCTGCCCAGCCAGCCGCCTTCGGTTTGATTGGGGAAGTTTTCTTCCAAGCGGCCATTTAGGATGTTATTATAATAATTGGTGGCATTGTTAGTCATGACTAGTTTGTCAGGCGCCAAAGAATGAGTGGTATTTAAAATTTTCGTAATGCCTGCCCGCCATTGCTCGTCCATAAAGGTAGGAGAATCAGCAATTCCATCAGCATTGAAATCAAGCGGCTGTTTAAGCCAGGAAATTTCGGCCCAGCCATTGTCATAAAAAATACCGTCCCATTTGTCTAGTTCATTATTTGATTGATTTGATTTTAAAAAACGATCATATAAGAGCTGGGGTAAAAAATCTCCCCAATTTTGGCCATTTGTTTTGGGCGCAATAGTAGCCACATTAATCAGCCAAGTTGCAGGCCACCAATTAACATTTTGGCCATTAGAATTTCTAAGCCACCAATTGTTTTGATTAACTGTCTGATAAATTATTTGATAAAAAGGTGTAGCATTGACAATACTGGGGGTAATATTAATTTCCTGAATACAAACATAAGCCAAAATTTTGATTTGAGGATTTTTTTGATGTAGTTTAATAAGAAGTTGCGGCTGGCTTTCTACGGCCTCCGGGCTCAAAATCACCAGATCCCATTTAGCCATTTGATTAATATCATCTTCTTTGCTCAAATCCCAGCCAGTATAAAAATTGGCTAATTTGGGGAACCCCGAGTTATAGGCAGATGTTTTGGCTGGTATAAAAAGACATGCCAAGATAAAGACAATCATCAGGCCAAATATAACTTTAGTTTTTGGTTTTTTTGGGCTAAAAAACATAGAGATTTTCAAGATTTGTGATTATAACATAAAAAATATTAATTGTCAATAAGGTTAGCTAAATTCTTGACTTTTATAAATATCTTGATATAATTATTAAATCATAAAATAGTGCAAAGCGCACCTATTTATTTTAAAAATAAATTATAAAATTTTTATGCTAGCAATCCGACTTTCACGTAAAGGCAAGAAAAAACAGCCGCTTTATCGCATAATTGTCAATGAAAAAAACAAAGATCCCTGGGGTAATTATTTAGAGAACCTTGGTTCTTATGATCCCAGGACAAAAGAACTAAATCTCAAGGCCGATCGCATAAAATATTGGTTAAGTAAAGGTGCCCAGCCCTCAGATACTCTTTGGAATATGTTTATTGATAAAGGTTTAGTTGAAGGCAAGAAAAGAACAGTTACTAAAATATCTAAAAATCGTTTGGCTAAGATTACTGAAAAACAAAAGCAAAATGTAGCAGAAAGTAAAGAAGGTGCACCAACCGCAGAAGTAGCCAAGGAACAAGAAAAACCAGTCCAAGCAGAAATTCCCAAAGCCGGATAATTTAATCCAGTTTTTGCTTTTTAATTCTAAACGGTTGACTTATTCTGCCAATATGCTATAATAGGATTATCCGTTTAAACAGCGGATTTTAACAATTAAGCTTTTAATTTGCTTTGGCCGATTAAAAGAGTCAAGGATTACCAAATCTATGGCTGAGAAATTTGCAGACAAGGAATTCGTTGAATTCATTGTTAAATCCATCGTAGGCAACCCAGACGATGTGAAAGTAGAGAGAACAGTTGATGAAATGGGTGTTTTATTAACACTTCATATCAACCAAGCTGACATGGGTTATGTCATTGGCAAACAGGGCAATACTGCCCGTTCAATCCGCACCCTTTTAAAAATTGTTGGTGCCAAAAACAATGCTCGCGTGAATTTAAAAATTTTTGAACCAGAGGGTTCAAGACCACCACGCCGTGCAGAAGTTGATACGGATGTTGTCGACGATTTGAAAATATAAAAATTCAAAATTTTTATAAAAGCCCCGCCTTTTCTGTTGAAAGGGCGGGGCTTTATTGTCGGGGGATTTCATGGGGAAAAGACCACTTGCCCACCTAAAGATAATTTGCTAAGTTAATAACATAATATTTAACATTAATCTAAATTTATGAAAAGGTTATTTATCATGGGGATAATTAGTTCTTTAATTTTAATGCCTTTTAGTGCCTGGGCAAGTCCTGGCCCTCTGGATCAATATGGCGGTCATGAGTGTTTACACAATTGTCAGCTTTATGGTTTAGAAAATGGGCAATATCATTATCATGACTTTCCCAATGATCCTAATTATTTAGCAGGTGAATTAATAAAGCCCAAAGAGAGTTATCTCTTTTTCCAGCCGGTTTTAGAATTATTTGAAGTAACTGCCTTGGGAGATTCTATTTTAGTAAACAATGACTATCCAAACACTTTGGTAAAGGGCATAGGCAATGACCAATATTATTGCAAAGATTATGGTGTTTTCGGCGGAGGACTTTATGATGATTTAAATCGGGCCAGAATCAAACCTGTATGTGCTGGCAATGAGAAACTGGTCTTGGCTGACTCAAAGATTAGTCCAAAGTCATATTATAAGGAAGTTTCCACTGCTGAAAATAATATGATTAAAAAGGTTTATCACATTGAGATTCACAAAGATAATAAGAAAGTTTTTACTGATTTTATACCAATTAATGAATTGATAGGTTTAATAGTCAAAGGCGAGACCGATAATAATTTGTATTATATTAATCGTTATGATGAGCCCTTGACCTTAAGGTCCATCAGCCCAGAAAGAGCTTTATTCTATGCTGGCGCTGATTATCAAACAAAAATTGTTAATATTTCCGATTCTTTGATTTATAGTTATAAAATTGGGCAGCCGATTTACTAAATAAAATATAAGAATTTAAACCTTGTCTCCGCGCCTATTCGCGCGGAGCTTGTGTTATAATAAAGGTAATACGAAATAAGTAATAAGGAATGGAAAATAAATATTTAAAATTAGAAGATTTGGAAGTTTATCAATTAGCCAGAGAATTATCCAGTATTGGCTGGACAATATTTGAGAATTTAAATTCTGAACAAAAGTATATTTTTGGTCGTCAATTTATTACTGCCATTGATTCAATAGGCGCAAATGTTGCCGAAGGTTATGGCCGGTATCATTATTTAGATAAAGCAAAATTTTATTATAATGCCAGAGCTTCTTTATTTGAAGCAAAACACTGGTGTAATTTGTTATTTGAGCGTAAGATCATTAATCAGGAAAAACAAGAAGAATTAATAGAAAAATTAAATTTACTTAATGCTAAATTAAATAATTTGATCAAAGTAACGACTAATAAGAAATAAAAATTTACCTATCCATATTACGTATTACTTATTACCTATTTCCTATGATTTTCAACATCATTACCATCTTCCCCCAAATCTTTGACAATTATTTCAACCTGGCCATGGTTAAGCGCGCGCAAATGAAAAAACTAATAAATATTAAAATTACTGATTTGCGCAGGTTTGCCGGGAATAAATATAAATCGGTTGATGACACGCCTTATGGCGGTGGCGCAGGCATGGTTTTAAAAATTGAGCCAATTTATAAAGCGCTTAAATCAATCAAGAAAAAAAAGAAAAGCCGGGTGATTTTATTTTCCGCGCGTGGCAAAACTTTAACTCAAAAAGATTTGAGGCGCTTAAAAAAATACGATCAGCTTATTATGATTTGCGGCCGTTACGAGGGAATTGATAACCGAGTGGCTGAACATTTGGCAGATGAAGAAATTTCCATTGGCAATTATGTTTTAACTGGCGGTGAAATTCCAGCCATGGTTTTGGTTGACGGCATTACTCGCCTTTTGCCAGGTGTTTTGGGTAATTTGGAATCCCCAAAAGACGAATCCTTTTCTAAAGAAGAAGAATTAGAATATCCGCAATATACCAAACCGGAAAAGTTTAAAAAATGGGCAGTACCGAAAGTTTTGCTTTCAGGGAATCATGGGAAGATTAAGGAGTGGAGGGAAAAACAAAAGGGAAAATAATTTTTAGTTTTTATGCGGAAAATAAATTTTATCAATAATGAATATTATCATATTTATAATCGCGGTGTGGATAAACGCGATGTTTTTTTAGACGAGAATGATTATTTAAGATTTCTAGATAATTTAAGGACATTTAATAATAATTCTACTCATGATCAAAGATTTTACATTAAAAATAAAAGCTTGCAGAACGTAGCGGAGCTAAGCTCCGAAGCTTCGGAGCTTAGCTCCGTCACTAACTTAAACGATTTTTTAGGGTCTTTGCCTAAATTGGTAGAAATTATTTGTTATTGCCTTAACCCAAATCATTTCCATTTGATTATAAGGCAATTAGTAGATTCAGGTATTGAAAAATTTATGCATAAATTGGGCACTGGTTATACTAACTTTTTTAATTTGGAACATAGTAGATCAGGAGCACTTTTTCAGGGACCCTTTAAAGCAACTCAAATAAATTCATTTGAGCATTTGCTTTGGCTTTCAGTCTATGTAAATACTAATGCCCAGATCCATGGAATAACCAACAATGCCGCTGATTACCCATGGTGCAGTTATCCCTGTTATTTAGGAATTAAAAATGACGAGATTTGCAATAAAAGTATTATATTGGACAGTATACAAAATTATAAAACTATTGCCGAAGATGCAGCTAGATTCATGAAAATGAAAAAGGAAATGGAGAAATTTATTTTAGATTAGTCATGGTTGACCGTTTACTGTCAATAGTCAACTATAATCTTGTTTAAACAATAATTTAAATTTTAAAAAAGCCCCGAACTTTGTTCAGGGCTTTTGGTTTTTCTAGCTCTGATTCCCCGGAGGAAGAGCTTTTGGTACTGACGAGAGAGATTCAGTTGCCTTCTCGTGCTTGACAGAGCATTTTGCCTTGATAAATTCTTCAAGACGCGTTGGGTTAAAGGTGGCGATAAGCCAATAGTTAATTCCGTCGTATCCAACTACAAGGGGATCATTATTTGGTCTTGGGATAGCGATTTGTTCAAAATCCCATTGGTTAATCTCGGCTATGATGTAGATGTTTTTAAATTCTTTAGCTGCTTTTAGGATTTTATTTTTAATAGCTGGGGGAATGAATCCAGCATATTGTGCACGGAGTTTTAAAGTTTTTCGATTTTTTTTGGCCGTTTCTTTTAGTTTGTTAAAAATGTCTTTATAGCATTCCTGCATATCTTTTGGAAGTTCTGGTTTAATTTCTTGTAGCCAACGGATACGATCATAATTGCGATCACCAATAATCGCTAGTTCAAAGTAGGGGGATGCTGTACTGAAAGCTGCGAGACGTGGAAGTCCATTTTTATCGCGCCAAGTTAGAGGTTCAAGGTTGAACACGGGGTACCGATTTAATTTATCAAGAGATTCAAACTGTTTTGCTCTTTGAACCGCCTGTTTCTTTGCAGAAATGACCATAGGCAGCATTCCCTGTTCGACAGGAAGTAAATTTGCCTCAAGTTGTTCTAGATTAGCCAAAACTCCCGTTGCTTTCATTCGCTCGATAGAAGCATCTTTAATTTCTTGTGTGGTGGCTCGTCTGGAAAGACGAGCAGCGGCCTCGATTGGATTTTTAACCATTTCTCCGTTCATCATTTTTCTCCTTTTTTTGTTTTTTCTTGCTACTCATCATCATTTTTGTGAGATGACCATATAGAATCTTTTTTGACCTTTTTACAAATCTCATTCACATTTTCAGGATGTTGTAAGATCTCAACTAGCTCTCCCTCTTCAATTAAATATGAGATGTTAGGATCCTCATATCTACCGGCATCAAAGGCTTCCTCCGCAGCTTCTTTTACATTGTAAATTGAATCATAGCCGTAGACTGCATTGAACCGCTTAAGGTATTGGCGTACAGCTAAAAGCTGTGTAGGTGTTGCCTTCTCCAAAGTATCTTTGATTAATTTCATTTTGGTTTTAGACTCACCGCCAACATCCCCAGGCCACCTAACTTTATTTCTTTCTTTCTTTTCTTCTCCCCTCTTTCTTTTCTGAGCTTCAATTTTTTCAAGCTCCAAATATCCTCTTGATTTTTCATTGCATATCACCAAGAAATATAGATCTTTATCAGATGAAAAATCGTTACAGCGGGTATCCCACCAGTCTATGTAGCGAGGATCTATTTTACCACTATTTAAGTATGGCACCTTCCCCTCTTCAATCGTGCCCAATGCGAATATGAATATCCAGCTTCTTGGGTGTTTCTTTAAAATTTGAGGATACTTTTTTTGAAAAGCTACAAGGTGGTTTATCATTGTAGGGAACAAAGAATGTTTCTTGAAATAGTTTAGTGTTTCTTTATACGTAATCTCTCTCCCATTCTTTTTTTGGGGTAAATTTACAAGAGCTAATTCAACTTGTTCTCCCTCAAGGGAAATTGGGTATTTTTTCATTTTTTTCTCCTTTTAGTTTTTTGGTTGTTAAAGATCAAAGTTAATGTTTAATTATAAAACCTATTTAAGCCATTGTCAATATTTAACAACGTAAATTATAGTAAATATTTAAATTTTAGCTAAAGTTAAACAATTTTAGTTTAAAAGATTTGACGAAATCTACGTCATTTGCTATAATGTAACCATGGAAAAGCAAATTGAGCAATTAAAAAAGGTTTTTAATCTTAATACCTATGAGGCCAAAATCTATTTGGCTGCTCTTAATTTTGAATCAGCCAATTTATCTGATTTGGCGAAAACCGCCAATTTGCCCAGAACCGCTGCTTACCAGCCGATTCAAAATTTAATCAATCAGGGTTTTCTTTCTATTACAAAAATCGGCAAACGCAAATATTACCAGGCGCTTAGCCCTAAAGATTTGCATTATATTTTAGACAGAAAAAATATCACCTTGGATGAAATAATTTCTGATTTATCTAAAAATATCAGCGCGCCGGAAAAGAAGCTGGATATCAGATATTATTCAGGTATTGAAGGCGTTCAGATTGCCGCTGATATTTGGCTGGATAATTCCAAAACAAAACTTGGAAAAACATTTGAAAATGTTGAGACTACCATTGCTCAGCATGGCCCAGCGCAAATGTCAGCTTATATCAATAAGAGAGTACAAAAAAATATAAAAGGAAAAATGATTGTTTCGAGCACCCTTGATTCCCCTGTTTTGAAAGAAGTATTAAAATCAGATGCTGAACAATTGAGAAAAACAGTTGTAGTCTCACCAAATACTTATCCAATAAGAGCTTCCATCGCTGTGCTTGATGATATGGTTATGATCTTTACAACCAAGGAAAATCCTTTTGCGGTTTTGATTAAAAATAAAGAAGTGGCTGAAAGTTTGAATTCAATTCATGATATGGTTTGGGATCGCTTTAATCCTTAGAAAAAGTACTGTTATTTCTGTTGAAAAACTGTGCATTTTTTAAGCTTTAATAACACTTGACAGTAAAAAACAAAAGGTGTAAAATAGTAATATCTTAAAAATAACCTTAAAAAGTTCACTTACAATAAATTACAATTTATTTTTCGATGATATCCTTGATCGCAAGAATATTGGCAAGGGCTTTGCCCTGAGAGAGCGGAGCGAGTCGAAGGGAGGAGAAAAAACAGGTGAATTCGATCTGTTAAAAATGCCACTTACGGTATAATTTAGCAGACAATGGAATTTTCCTGTTTTTTCTTCTTTAAAAAAAGAAAGAAGAATTAGTTACTTGACAACTGAAAAGTGATAGAATCGTCAATCAATTTGAAGTTTTTAACTTCTACAATAAGTCCGTGATGTACTTTAGCATCACATTTTTTGAGAGTTTTCCGCCGAAGGCGGATCCGCCTCTGGCGGAGATCCTTCGAACGGAACTTTCGAAATTATTTTGAGAGTTTGATCCTGGCTCAGGATGAACGCTGGCGGCGTGTTTAAGGCATGCAAGTCTACGATCGGTTTTTTCGCAAGATTAGGCCGAGAGTGGCAAACGGGTGAGTAACACATTGGTAACCTACCTCGAAGTCATGAATAACTTGTCGAAAGACGGGCTAATACATGATAAAAATGGGGGGACATAAGTCATTCCCATTTAAAGTTCCGACGCTTCGAGAGGGGCCTATGACCTATCAGCTAGTTGGCAGGGTAATGGCCTACCAAGGCAATGACGGGTAGCGGGTGTGAGAGCATGACCCGCCTCACTGGGACTGAGACACTGCCCAGACTCCTACGGGAGGCTGCAGTCAAGAATCTTTCGCAATGCCCGCAAGGGTGACGGAGCGACGCCGCGTGACTGATGAAGCCCTTCGGGGTGTAAAGGTCTTTTATCAGGGACGAACAAATGACTGTACCTGAAGAATAAGAGGTTGCTAACTCTGTGCCAGCAGCAGCGGTAATACAGAGACCTCGAGCGTTATCCGGATTTATTGGGCGTAAAGCGTGCGCAGGTGGTTTATTAAGTTAGTGGTTAAAGCCCAGAGCTCAACTCTGGGATTGCTATTAAAACTAATAAACTAGAGGATGACAGAGGCAAGCGGAATTGCCGGTGGAGGGGTAAAATCCGTTGATATCGGCAAGAACACCAAAGGCAAAGGCAGCTTGCTAGAGCATTCCTGACACTGTTGCACGAAAGCGTGGGGAGCAAAGAGGATTAGATACCCTCGTAGTCCACGCCGTAAACTATGGACACTAGACATTGGGAGTATCGACCCTTTCAGTGTCGTTTTAAAAAAGCTAACGCGTTAAGTGTCCCGCCTGGGGAGTACGGCCGCAAGGCTAAAACTCAAAGGAATTGACGGGGACCCGCACAAGCGGTGGAGCATGTGGTTCAATTCGACGGTAAACGAGAAACCTCACCAGGTCTTGACATCCCCGGAATCCTCTTTTATCAGAGGAGTGCCGCAAGGAACCGGGAGACAGGTGCTGCATGGTTGTCGTCAGCTCGTGTCGTGAGATGTACGGTTAAGTCCGGAAACGAGCGCAACCCTTATCCTATGTTAGATATGTCATGGGAGACTGCCAGCTTTAAGCTGGAGGAAGGCGAGGATGACGTCAAATCAGCATGGCTCTTACGATCTGGGCCACACACGTGCTACAATGGCCGGTACAATGGGACGCTAAGCCGAAAGGTGGAGCAAATCCCACCAAAGCCGGTCTCAGTTCGGATTGAGGTCTGCAACTCGACCTCATGAAGCTGGAATCGCTAGTAACCGCGTATCAGCTATGGCGCGGTGAATACGTTCTCGGGTCTTGTACACACCGCCCGTCACGCCAAGGGAGCCGACAGTACCCGAATATCGCTGTAGGGCGACAGAAGGTAAGGTCGGTGACAGGGGCGAAGTCGTAACAAGGCATCCGTAGCGGAAGCTGTGGATGGACCATCTCCTTTCTAAGGAGTATATGAGTAAAATGCCGGTTGGTATTTTGCTCTAATCGGTCGACCCTCATTTTGAGGGCAAGACGATTCTATCACTTTTTAGAGGTTAATAATAAAAAAGACTGGCCAAGTTAATATTTTGCAAAGAGAATCTTGATTTGGCCAGTCTTTTTTGATAAAATTGGCTTATAAATGTTTTTTTTAAGATGCGTGGGTAGTTTGTAATTTGGGGTAAATTTTTCTAATTACCAACCTTCGTCCCGCAATGCGGGACTACGGTTGGCGAAGGCCAATTACAAGTTACTAATTACATAAATTTTTACGTTAGTAAAAATTTACGGACGTATAGCTCCCGCCTTCACTCCTTCGGAGTTTCGGCGGACAAGGCAGCTGGGCTTGCCTCGCTGAGACGAGCTCAGCTCGTCGAGGTGGGTTAGAGCGCGTGTGCCCCGTACCATCCCGCGTTGCGGGATTGGTGTGTGAGTCACTGATCTTGAAGTATTTGAATTAAAGTTACTGACCCTGCATTAAAATTTGTGCCGCTACAAAAGGCTCATTTAAAATAAATTTATAACTTTGCGCGTGTAGCTCAGATGGTTAGAGCGCGTCACTGATAATGACGAGGTCGGAGGTCCGACTCCTCCCACGCGCACAAATTTAATGCAGGGCGCTGTAATGACGAGGTCGGAGGTTTCCCGAAGGGATCCCTTTGGGACAAGTCCTCCCACGTCCACTTATTATATCTACTCGCAAACGACGAGGCCTTGGCACGTCGCTCGCGAGCGACGTGCCTGGGTAGCTCAGTGGTAGAGCGAAGGACTGCCACGAAGTGGTCGCTTCGCGCCACAAAGTGGTCACTTAGTGAAAAAATCCTTACAGAAAATAAGATTATGCCATACGCTTATATATTAAAAAGTTTGAAAATCTCAAATTGGCAGTATGTGGGTAGTTGTAATTTAATACCTGAAAGGTTAAAACAGCATAATAAAGGTAGTGTTAGAAGTACAAGATCAAAAAGACCGTTAGAATTAATTTATAAAAAAGAATTTGCAACTATAACAGAAGCTAGAAAATTTGAATTGTATTTAAAGAGTCCGAAAGGTTATTTAGAAAAGAAAAAAATTGTTAAAGATTATAAAAAATAGTAAATAATTAATTTCCGCACAAATGTCGGGGTTATTTAAGGGGCCGAGGTAGCTCAGTGGTAGAGCGAAGGACTGAAAATCCTTGCGTCGAGAGTCCGATTCTCTCCCTCGGCATTTGTGCAGTAATTTATTTCCGGGCTGTAGCGAAGCTGGCTATCGCGTCTGGTTTGGGACCAGAAGATCGTGGGTTCAAGTCCCACCAGCCCGATCAGTTTTGGGTGATGGGTTTCCGCATATTTAAACATAATAAGGGGGATAGTCCATCTACGAAATTTAGACGTCCTCTAATATTAATTTTCTACGAAGCATATTTAAATAAAAAAGATGCCTTGAGGCGGGAAAGATATTTTAAGACAACTAAGGGCAAAATGACATTAAGAACAATGCTTTCCGAATATTTAGAGGAATTAGAAAAAGATAACAAAGAAAATAAAATAGTAGAACTTAAAAACAAAAAGAAAAAATTATTACGATAAAGCTTTTGCTTTATTTTTTAATCCTGCGGGTGTAGTACAATGGTTAGTATGCGACCCTTCCAAGGTCGAGATGCCGGTTCGATTCCGGTCACCCGCTTTATACTAATAGAAAAACAGCATTAATATTTCAATGCTGTTTTTTGTATTAAATAGTAGCTAGAGTGATCCCTTTTTGTAAAAAGGACAGCCACTCATTTCAATGTAATTTTCTGAACATTGAGTGCAGCAGCGGCCAAAGCAGCTGTTACATTCATGTTTTTGAAAATGTTCACAACTAGTGCATTTTCCCGAATAATCTCGGTGTCTGATTTTTTTCTCAAGAGGTGAATTCCATGCTTGAACAAGTCCTCCCTCAACATGACCAATGCTAATTTTATCGCCATTTTCTCCTTTACACCCTAGGCAAGGAAAAATTTCTCCCTTGTAATTGATGTAAAGGCCGTACATTGTCCGGTCGCAATGACCATTGATGTAGGTCGGCGACTTAACTTCTGCACCAGTTAGTGCCAAGAAAATTTTCTGAATGCTTTCGGTACTTGAAGTCGCATAATCTTTACCTCTACCTTTTGGCAAAATTGTGTCAATGTCCGGGAAAATATTATTTTCATGGCAATATTCCCAGATTTTTGCGATTTCTTCACGGTTTTCAGGAATAATAGAAGTCACGAAAGCAAGTTGAGTAATGGCGCATTCTTCATCAAACTGCGGTTTGTTGAAACCAAGTTTGAGCAAGAGATTTAAGGATCTTGTTCGTCTGGCTGTATAACCCCTGCTTCCGACCAATGAGTCTTGAACCTCTTCATTAAAACTGTTGAACTTGACCATAAGCGTAACATCAAGTTCTTTTAGCTGGCGAGCTAATTCCTCATTAATCAAATCAGCTGTTGTAAAGATATAGGATTTGACTCCTTTTTGTAGTGCATGCTTCAAGATATCGAGTGTCAGATTGAGATTACTGGAGTGAAAGGGTTCGCCGTATCCGGGAATACCCAGATACTTGCCTCTAAGAGCGACAAACTCATCAATGATTCTATAATAATCATTGATAGTTAGCCAGTCCGGGGACTTAGCAGCCCAGCCGCCATGGTTGAAACAAAATCCGCAATTGAGGTGACAGTGCGGCCAGATTTCCAGCCAAAGCAGCAAAAGTTGCCCGGTTCTCTTAGCATCTTCAATCTCCATTTTGTTAGGTGAAGATTTTATTCTCATTTTTATACCTCCTTTTATCCGTTTTTATTTAGTGTTAAGGAACTTTGTTCTCGTGGCTTTTTTTAGCCCATATTAAAGTATAGCATAAATTGAGAATATTGTCAATTATTATTAGACACAATTTTTCAACTCACTAAAATATGAAATTTTCAAGAAACAATTGAATTTTTATTGACAAATTTTGGTTTATTTTATATCATTTAATTAAGAATGACGACTTAATTTCGTCAAAATAAAAATTAAGTAGAGATATGGATATTAAGACAAGTCTCCAAAATTTGGGGCTGAATAAAAAACAAATTGGTATTTATTTAACATTGCTGCAGCTTGGCACTGCTAATATTCAGGAAATAGCCCGGAAAGCTCTTATTAAAAGAACTACCACTTATAGCATTCTTGACACTTTGATTCAAAAAGGATTAGTGTCGTTTGTCCAAAAAGGGGCTCACCGCGAGTATTTTGCTGAAGATCCCAAAAAAATTCCAGCCCTTTTTGAAGAACGGAAACGAAAGCTTAAAACCGAACAAAATGCTTTTGTTGAAATTTTACCCGAACTTTTGTCTATTTATAACATTAAAGGAATCAAACCAAAAATTAGAACATATGAAGGCCTCGAGGGAATTAAAAAAATATTTGATGAATCTATAGAATTAAAATTAAAGGAAGAAATGTTAGTATATTCAGCATATGAATCAACAAGTAAATATCTGGATCAATATATTAAAGATTATATTACAACACGCGTAAGAAGAGGTCTTAATCAAAGATGTATCGCAGAATTTTCCCAGCAATCATTAGAACTCCAAACTAATGATGGGAAAGAATTACGAATAACCAGATTAATAAACAAAGAACAATTTCCCTTATATAATCAAATAATTATTTATGGCAATAAGCTTTATATTGCTTCGTATAAAGATTTGCTAGGGATAATAATTGAAAGTTCAGCTATCGCTAATACTCAAAAAACAATATTTGAATTAGCATGGATTGCAGCTGGATTAGAGCATAAAACAATAACTGTATAGAAATTTCCCGTTACCCGCTTTTTGTTCAAGTATATTTCGTTATCCATGTAAAAAATAAAAGAGTTCATTCAAACTCTTTTATTTTTGTATTAATTAAATTTAATTATTCGTTGATTCTCGTTACTTCTGGTTCAGATTTTATTTTTAGCATTTCTAAAATCAATTCCTTGGGTAAGCCCTTAAATAAATAAAGCGCCAGCAGATAAATTAAGGAGCTTAAAAAGATTAATTCAATTACATTCAGATTGCGGCAAAAATAAAGAAAGAGTGACATTATCAAAGAAGCAGCTATAGCTTTATACAACATGGTTAGGGTGGGTAAAAATTTAATGGTTTTAGTTACAATAATAAAATTAAAAATAAAAATTAGGGCTTCGGAAATGATGGTAAAAGCAGCGGCCCCAAAATAACCGTATTTTGGAATCGTTAAAATATAACCAAGCAGAGAAAAAATAGCGACAAAGATATAAGCGCCGACCATTTTTTTCTGTTTATCAATCACAACTACCAGATAGCCAAAAAGTGAATTGATAAAAATAAAAGCAGTGGCAAAAATTAAAATTTTTAAAATAAGGCCTGATTCGACAAATTCAGGGCCGGCAATCAGAAGCATTAATCTTTGAGCCACAAAAAGGGTGCCAAAGATCAGCGGAATAGTTATAATAAGCAAAATGTCAAAGGTTTTTTGGATCATGCCCTTAAATCTGTCTAAATTTTTTTGCTGCCAGGCAAGGGTTAAAACAGGGAAGATTAAGCCCATAAACAGATAAATAAAATTGGTTAATATTTCCAAGATGCGATAGGGAGCGCTATATAAACCAACTTCTGCCTGGCTGCGCACTAATGATAAAATTACGGTGTCTGCTTTAAAGTAGACAAGAGTAAAGGCAATGGAAATAGCGACTGGCCAAGTAAATTTCAAAATTTTATGCCAAATAGGCCAATCAAAAGCAAAACTGATTTTTACAAATTTTTTGGCTGCTGAATAATTCATTAAAAAATTTGTTAAGCTGCCAAGCACAACGGCTAGAATAATGGCCAGCAGGCCAAAGTCATAAAGGGCAAAAATGAAAACAAAAACAAAAAGAACCAAGCGACCGCCGATCTCGGCTACGGTAACATTTAGCATTTTTAATTCCTTTTGAAATAAACTGATTAAAATTTGATTCAGCGAGGAGAAAAAGAAAGATAAGGCAGCAATGGCCACGCCAATTTTGACTAGCAGGGAATATGGAAAAAAAATTATAATTAAAGGTGCAAGTCCCAGGAAAACAAGAGAGGAAAAGAATCTTAAGGTAAATATATTATTAATAACTTTTTGATTTTCAAATTCAGTATCAGCCAAAAGCCGGATAATTATTACCGATAAGCCCATGTCAATCAAAATTCCAAAAATTTGCAGATAAGCCGTGATTGTGGAATATTCTCCAAACCCCATCCTACCTAGATAGCGAGTCATGATCGCCACGGTCAAAACACCTAAAATAGTACCAATTACTTTACCGCCGAATTGATAAGCCGTATTATGCGCAATTTTGCTAGTTAATGACATAAGAATTTATCTTTAGAGAATAAGTAGGTAAGGGGATAAAGATCCATTTACTTAAATTTATAATAGCAAAATTTTGGTATTTTGATAAATAAATAATAATATCAGTTACCTTAAAAAGGTCATTGTTTTTTAAATTTGCAACCATGATTTTTAGCTAAAAATAGATAAATTTAGCTGAACAAAAAATTTGAACAAAAAGGCGTTTTTCATTGACCGGCCTTGACAGAAATGATATAATTAATGCAGAAAAAGATAAAAAAGCTTTTTCTCTCCAAAAGCAATTTTGGGGCAAAAACAAAAATAAAAACCTACTATGAAAACTTATTTAGCCAATTCTTTTGGCTGGAAATACAATCAATTAAAAACCCAAGCTGTGATAAAGAAAAAGTCCCAGATTGACTTTTTGATAAGCATTATCATAGCTTTTTTTATTATCATAATTGTTTCCCAACTTCTGGGTCAATTGGATAGGGCAATTAGGATTCCCTTAATTGGCAGAGATCTTTCCTTGGTTAATCCTTTTGAAGTAAATATGGCTTCGGCAGCCAGCAATGAAGCTTTCAAAATGATTGAATCAAATAAGGTAATTGAATTAGGTCAGGGTCAAATAATGAATTATACTGTGGGCTATAAAAATGTCGGCAAAAAGGTTTGGAAACAGGCCGGCAGCGGCAAAGTTGATTTACGCAGAAAAGATAGTAAGAGTTTAACCCTCAAGGCAAACTTATCGACCACTGAAAATAAATCAGGGCAAATAGGCTATTTTAATATGACATTGAAAGCGCCTGATAAGGTAGGTACTTACAAGTATAGTTTTTTATTAGTGCGAAATGGCAAAGAAATAATTAATGGCAGTGAGTTTGGTCTTAATATTAAAGTTTTAGCTAAGAGCCAAATAATTACGCCAAAACAAACATCAACTCCTGTAACTACTGTTAACACAAATGTTAGTACAATTAGTACAAACAGTTTAAATAAACCGGTTGGCTTGGCAGAAATATGCAGGAGCATTAAGCCAAGTGATTTTAAAGCAGCTATGGTTGATCAACGGCTTTTGGACGAATGTTTAAAAATCGGTATTAAAGTTACTGATGAAGGTACATCTTATATTAAACTTGATCAGCCAACTTCCTCTACTGCTCCTGAACCTAATTTGGAGCCGGCGCCAACAAATCCAGCTCCACCAGTTAATTCAAATCCTTTGCCAGTATCCCAGCCCACTAATCCATCGGTTACTAATGGCAGTAATGGCCCATTAGTTAGAATAGGATTATATAATACAACTGATCCAGTTATTATTACCGCAAATGTGCCTTTTACAATTAAAAATCAAAATGGTTCTGTTTTAGTTTCCGTACCAGCAAATATTCAAGCAAAAGTAATCTTTGATTTCCAAGCCAAAACTTATAATTTAACAGCTAATGGCACAAGTTTAGCGACAAGTTCTTATTTAAGATTTGAAGGCGCTGATCAAAATACTGTTTTTGAAATTATATCTTTAAATTGGCGACCGACTTGGAATACAAGCATTAATTATAATAAGTATTTGGGTGCTCTAGAAGTCAGGTATAGTCCAAATACCGGAAAATTGTGGGTCATAAATGAGTTAGAATTAGAAAATTATTTGAAAGGATTAGCCGAGTCAAGCAATGGGGCGCCGATTGAATACCAAAAAGCATTACTAACAACTGCCCGCACTTATGCCATGTATCATTATAATCGAGGAACAAAGCATGCTGCTGAATATTTTACTTTGGATGCCACCTATGACCAGGTTTATCGCGGTTATAATGCTGAACTTAGCTTGACTCAAGTAAGTGAGGCAGTAGAAGCCACCAAAGGGCAAGTAATTACCTATAATGGAGAAGTTGTGGTAACGCCTTATTTTTCTTATGATGATGGCAGGACAAGAAGCTATCAGGAGGTCTGGGGTGGCAGTTATAAGCCCTGGTTGGTTTCAGTGAAAGAGCCAGCTGGCTATGACAAGACAACAATGTATGGGCATGGCGTGGGCTTATGTGCCAGAGGAGCAGTACTTTTAGCCGCTGATTTCCATTACACTTTTGACCAGATTTTGAAATATTACTTTACTGGAATTGGATTAAAGAAAATTTATTAATTAATTTTATATTTAAAAAGAAGGCGATTTAAATCGTCTTCTTTTTTTATTATTTTATTCTGCTGGTTTTATTTTTTCTTCCAGTTGATTTTCAAATTTTTGCTCTTTCTTTTCCAGGACTTCATTAATTGATTTTACAACATCAAAAGGGTTGGCAATCTGGCGGAAAATAAATTTTTGGGCTTCGCCAGCGGTTTGAATATGAACATCGCCAAAACTAAAAAATGTTTGAAAGATTCCCTTTTGCACGCCAGAAACATCCTGGATGCGATCCAGTCCTTGTTCGGCAATTTCCCGGTTAAAAAGTCCTTTTTGCTCAATATTTATTATCCTTTGGTCAGTAACTATCCAGACATCCAAATAATAGTCAATAAAAGCGCTGAATATAAACAAAACAATATAGAGATAATAAATACTACCAAGTAAAAAGAGAGAGATGTAGATAATATTGTTAGCTAAGAGCTGGGGCTGTAAATTGACTAGAAAAAAATAAATCGCCAGGGGTATGAAAGCCAATAAAATATAAATTAGCCAGCGGCCAGCCAGGATAATAGAATGACGGCGTAAAAAAAGAATTAACTTTTCGTCTTTCTGGCGATTAGGTATTTCTCCTTCAATAAACATAAGCTAAAATTCAAAATTTAAAATAATTTAAGGGTAAAAGTTTGTGTCCAATCAATCTGCGCTCCAAGCTGGTAAGTCAGGAACAAGACAATAGTTGTGCCAGCCAAAAATAAAAAAGTAGCCAGAAAACTGGCATAGCTTAAAAAACCATAGGCAAACAAGTGATAGAGATTAAAAAGTGAAAAAATTACAAACACCAAGAGGCCCAGTCCATAGATGATTAAAAAAACATAATAAGAAATTTCTATCATAGATTTTGGATTAGTGTGTACAATGCGGATCTCAATTTTATTTTAGCAGTTTGGGTTTTAAAATTCTAGATGAGAGGATTTTGCTGATTGTCTAAGCGTGGTTTGAACCCCAGATGTTCGTAGGCTAACCTGGTGGCAGTTCTGCCCTTAGGTGTTCTGTTTAAAAAACCGAGCTGCATTAAAAAGGGCTCATAAATATCCTCTACCGTATCCATATCTTCGCTGGTTGAAGCTGCCAGAGTATTTAAGCCAACCGGACCGCCAGAAAATTTTTCAATAATGGTTTGTAGCAATTTGCGGTCAATTTCATCCAAGCCCAGTTCGTCTATTTCCAGCAAGGACAATGCTTCTCTAGCTAAGTCCTTGGTAATTTTGCCGTCAGCTTTGACCTGAGCATAGTCGCGCACGCGTTTTAATAAGCGATTGGCCACGCGCGGGGTTTTTCTGGCGCGCTGGGCAATGAGCTCGCAGGCGATTGGTTCTATTTCGGTTTGTAAAATTCGGGCATTGCGGTCAATGATTTTTTTAATATCTTCATCTTGGTAAAAATCCAATCTAAATGTGGCGCCAAAGCGGTCGCGCAAGGGTGAAGAAATTAAACTCACGCGCGTGGTGGCGCCGATTAAAGTAAATTTGGGCAAATCTAATCTTAAAATTCTGGCGCTGGGGCCTTTGCCAATAACAATGTCTAGGGCATAATCTTCCATGGCCGGATAAAGCACTTCTTCAATTACTTTATTTAAGCGGTGGATTTCATCAATAAATAAAATATCGCCATTAGCCAGGTTGGTTAGAATCGCGGCTAAATCTCCAGTTCGTTCAATGGCTGGGCCAGAGGTGACTTTAATATTTGTTCCCATTTCATTGGCAATGACATGAGCCAAGGTTGTTTTGCCCAAACCAGGACAGCCATGGAGCAATACATGCTCAATTGGTTCATTGCGCTTTTTGGCCGCAGCCATAAAAATCTCCAGATTATCCTTAACCTTGTTTTGGCCAATATATTCGCTTAATCTTTTCGGCCGCAAAGATTTTTCAAATGCAACTTCCTCAGCTGACTCTTTGGTGGAAACTATGCGGTTTTTGTCTTGTTTGGTCATAAACGAAATTACTAATCTTATACAAAATCTACAAAAATACTTAACTTCACTTTATTCAATATTCAATTTTGTAATTTTGTAGAAAAATTTGTATTTTTGTATAATTCACTATTTTGTAGATAATATTTTTGTTTAGTATAACAATTTTTTGTAAGTTCCAGTAATAATCTCCGGTCCTTTTTTATAATTTGCCATGTTTAAAATCCTGATAAATTTAACGCCACTTGGGGTAAAATTTGCTAAGATGCCCAGTTCTAATCCTGAAACTTTAAGATAATTCCTGAGTTGTTGGATGTTTTTCCGGCCATAGAATCTGCCCACCTTAATTTCTAATACAATTTTGTTTTCTATTAAAAAATCAAAGTAGAACTTGCCGATTTGCTCCCCCTTAAATTTTAAAGTATAAGGTACCTGTTCTTTAAAATGAATGGTTTGATCCTTAAATCCTTTAGCAATAGCTCTTTGGTAATATTTTTCAGAGTAGCCATAGCCAACATCCACGAAAACATCAAATAATACTCCGACCACCTCGTAACTAAGCTCTTTATAAATCACTTTGTCTTGCATCGCCATATTAAGTTATTTTGTATAATTTGTAGCTATTTTGTGGTTTTGTATGATGTTATTTTAACGGTTTTGAACCAAAAAAACAAGCAAATAAAAAACCGCCTCAGATTGTTCCTTGGCGGTAGCAGATGTTCTGCCTAGGTCTCAGTAGCATTACTTTTTTAATAGCAACGTACTTGCGTCTTCAATTAACCGGTGGATCGCGTCGTATTCAGGATTTTTGATCATTGTTATCCATCCCGGTAAGCAAAAGACCCCTACGATAAGTCCGATCCCGAAGCATATAAGAGCAAGAACTATAAAGGCAGCTGTAGCATCCTTATACTCACTTTTGCCCTCAGCATCGGATGCAGAGTAAAACTTGAGCGAAATAGCAGAGATGAGAAGCATGATGATTTCAAATCCGCACCAGACAGACATTTGCAGAAGCCCATGGAGATAGGACTGTTTTACATAATAGGGAAAGATTTTTTCCACTGTCATGCCCAGCGATTTGGCCAATTCTGCGATGATCTTTGTTACTGCATTACTCCCCTCACCTATGAGTTGCTTGGTGTTTTGGCCAACGTCAACTGTGGCATTAACCTCCACTTTCTTCGCATTTCCCTCGTTTACGTCCTCTGCCAAAGCAGGCAGTGAAACCAGTAACAGGGATAAGGCGACGAAAAAGATCACGAATCTTAACCTGAACATCTTACGACCTCCTTTGAATTTTGTTTTTCAGCTTCTCCGGAGAATACTGATTTTTCAGCATAGCATTTTGATTTCTAATTGTCAATAGTTTTTACCATTTTTTGCCATAAGCTTAGTTGCATAGTAGCGAATTTACGCCTAAAAAACAAGGCAATTAAAAAAGGAATTACTTTAAGTAATCCCTTTTGGTTTTTTAGTTCCTTTCTCCTTGTTCAGAGATAAGTACAGCATAGTCTGGAAAAAACGGGCGACCCTATACGCAGAGCCGCCCAAAATTATGAGTGTTTGTCCGATAATATTTTATTCGTAGTCTATTTTCGGACAATGATTACTCTGCCATTTTTGGATTGGTTCCCAAACAAACTCCCTAATCAAGCCATAGACTATCAGGCCTATGACAGTGAAAACGCCAAAGACCGGAAGAGCTAAAAGAAAGTATTTCGTTTCATGGGGATGAGTCCAGATAACCATTGCCATAATAGCCAAAAAGAAAATAACTATAAATACGTTCCAAAAAATTTCAACAAATGTACGGAGAAGCTTAGACAGGTATGAACACAATGTTTGTGGCATCTTGCAATCAACCTCTTCGCAAGTGGGCGGGAAATGAAAATCCCACTCAATTCTCCAGTGAATCAAACGATAGTGCCAGGATTTTTTGTTGATCTTCATCTTTTCTCCTTCGGCGCTTTGCGCCTTTTTAAGTTGTCAAAGTTTCAATCCAATCTCCAGCCCACGACACTTTGTCACGAGCTCGAGTTGATGGGTGACTCATATTGTAAAGAGTCACCCGAGATGTATGTTTTTTAGGAGCAGAAATGCAACAGGAGACCAAAAATCCAGAGGATTGTACCTAAGAACAAAATCGTGAAGAGTGAGAAGAGATATTGAAATTTGGGATTGTGGCGCTTGGGATTGCTTGCGTAGTTTGCGTAGATTTTTTTGATTTCTTTAAACCTTTCAATCACAATCAGCCATGCTAAAATGATCACAGCGCTACCTATCTCAAAAAATAAGTCCATAACCTTTCCTCCTTTTTGATTTTTGTACTCTGCCAGCGAAGTGCAGGCAGAAGTTGTATTTGTGTTAAAGAATTTTTTTCCAATCTCCAGCCCGCGACACCATGTCACGAGCTCGAGTTGAAGGGCGAAACTATACAATGATAGATTCACCCATGATTGTTACGTTACGGTAATAGAGTAATGTGAACATGGTAAAAGCAGGCTAGTAAAAGACAGTCGATGAAAATTAAAGCTTGGATCCAGTCAGCAGTACCTTCATGTTCAGGTTTGTTCATGTAGAAAATCCATAGTCCCACTAGCGCCAAACCCGTAACGGTTAAAATACCCATTAAAGTCCGCACGATCATAATTTTCCTCCTTTTTGATTTTTGTACTCTGCCAGCGAAGTGCGGGCAGAAGTTGTATTTGTGTTAAAGAACCCTTTCTCATCCTGATTTACTATTATAGCATGTAAAGCAAATTTAGTCAATACTTCCCGTCTAGTATGTTTATGATTAATCCTGATATTATAGCTAAAATAGCTAATTCTATTGACAAATTCTGTGAATATGCTATAATGTAATTAGTAGTCGGAAAATTACGAATATGAATACAAAAGAGGCCTTAGAGCAAATTGATATTACTGGCAAAAAAGCAGATATTTATCTGGCTTGTTTGGAAATGGGCGGGGCAACTGCTTATTCCATTGCTAAAAAAGTGGGACTAAAAAGGCCCACTGTTTATGATATTATAAGCCAGCTTTTAAACGAGGGGTTAGTTTATAAATCTTTAAAAGGTAAGAAAAAATATTATTTTCCTGCTGATCCTGGAAGACTGCTTAAAAAAGCCAAAGAAAAAGAAGAAAATATTAAGGCGATTTTGCCTGAACTGGAAAGTTTATATAATGCGCCCAAAATTAAGCCAACCATTAAATATTTTGAAGGCAAAGAAGGCATTAAAGAAATGTATAATGATAGTTTGAAAAGTTTAAAAAAAGGTGATGAGATTTTGGGTTATGTGGGTGAAGGTGTCTTACAGCATTTGCCCAAATATTCTGATGAATATGTTGCGGAAAGAGTTGCCAAAGGCATCAGGTTTCGTGGGATTTATAAAAAAGAAAAAGGTATCATGGAATATATGGCCAAAAATCAGGAACAATTACGCACAGTGCGACTCTTAGATCCCCAGGATTTCCCAGTTAATAATGAAATCAATATTTATGCTAATAAAATTGCGATTGCCAGTTATGGCAAGGAAATGTTTGCCATGATCATTGAGTCAGAAGAAATTGCCAGGGCGCAAAGAGCAATTTTTGAGCTGGCCTGGAGAGGCGCGGAGGGCATGGAATAAACCCTTGATTTTTTTAATTAAATAGTTTAAAATAATTTTATTGCGGGCCCAGTTAAAAATAAACTCCTAATTTTTGTCATTTGTTATTTGTCATTTGGAATTTAACCAAGCGGGTGTAGTTCAGTGGCTAGAACGTTTCCTTGCCAAGGAAAAGGTCGCCGGTTCAAATCCGGTCACCCGCTCAAGAAACTTTAGGAATGAATAAAAAGTTGTTAGAAAAGACAAAGATAATATATGATTGATCCAAAAAACGTTTATGAAAAATTAATCAATCTGCTTGATAGTAATAAAGTTGAATATAAATTATTTTCCCATAAAGAAGCATTAACCTACAACGAATTGTCTGAAGTACAAAAGGAGACGGGATTTTTTGGAACAGAGATGAAATGCATGGTACTAAAGGCAGGTGAGAAACTAATTGTTTATATCACGCTGCAAGGAAAAAGAGTTAATTTTGATGCAATTAAAGAAAAACTTGGTGTGAATAAAGTTAGATTGTCTACTCCAGAAGAATTAAGCGAATATTTCGGTGCTAAACCAGGGTGTGCTTATCCTTTTGGATTTGATGCCCAATATGACATTTATGTAGACCCTGAAATTTACGAACAGGAATGGATGTTGTTCAGTCCAGTCGTTCCGACAAAAACTGTTCAAGCAAAGGGGTCTGATTTAAAGAAAGTATTTAACTCTCTTGATAATAAGGTGCAAGAGGTTACAGGATTTAATCAATAGATTGAAAAACCTTTTTAAGACGATTAACCGTTGCTTCTAACTGGCCGGGATGGTGAAACTGGTATACACGAAGGACTTAAAATCCTTTGGAGTTAAACCTCCGTGCGGGTTCGAGTCCCGCTCCCGGCATTATTCTTCTTAAAGAAGAAGTGTTCTTTTACTACTTTTATAAGCAGATTGACTCTCATTTTGAGGGTCTTTTTGTTTTTCAGTTTTAGCTCCTTTTTGATTTTTAAGCTATAATTAAACCAACTATGAAAAAATTTTTTTTAGCTATTTTTTGCTTGGCCTTGATACTGGCTTTAAACGGTTGTGTCCAAGGTTCGTTTGTGATTAAGAATCAGCCCTTGAAATTTGCCGCTACTTTTTTCCCGCATTATGATATTTTGCGCAATATTGTGGGTGATAAAGCTGAGGTCTTGGATATTTTGCCGCCAAATGCTGATCCTCATACTTTTGAGCTGACGCCTACGCAAGTTAAGGAACTGCAGGGTACAAAAGTGATTTTTAAAATTGGTTCTGGGATTGATGATTATATTGACGTGATTAAGGATTCTATTCCTGGGGTGACTTTGAAAACAGTGGATAATGGGATTAATATTTTATCAAGCACTGATCCCGAAGACAAAGGCATTAATCCGCATTATTGGCTTTCAGTTGCCAATGCTAAAATTATAGCGCAAAATATTACCGATGAAGTCAGCATGATTGATCCACAAAATAAGGAATATTATCAAAATAATGCTCAAATGTATATTGGCAAATTGGATAATTTAGAAATGGAAGTTAATAAGCAGCTTAAAGATTTGTCTTCACGTGATCTGATTTCTTTTCACAATGCCTGGCCTTATTTTGCCAAAGAGTTTAATCTAAATATTTTAGCTTCGTTTGAGCCATTTCCAGGCAAAGAGCCGACTGCTCAGTATTTGAAAAATCTGGGAAATCAAATTAAAAAGTACGAGGTCAAGGTTATTTTTGCAGAAAAACAATTCTCCACCCAGAGTATAGCTGCTTTTGCTCAAGATTCTGGCTTAAAAATTTATACCCTGAATACAATGGAAAGCGGCACTGATAAGGATTCTTTTATTGGCATCATGGAACAAAACGCTAAAATAATTAATCAAGCGCTCAAATGAAATCAGCAGTAACAGTAAAAAATTTAAAAGTCGCTTATGAAGAAGAGGTCATTTTAAATGACATTAGTTTTGAAATTGAACCAGGAGTAATTTGCGCGATTATCGGGCCAAATGGCTCTGGCAAAACCACTTTGTTAAAGGCGATATTGGGCCTTTTGGAAATAGAAAGCGGTGAGATCAGGGTTTTAGGCGAAGAAGTAAAAGATGTTTTGGATAGAATCAGCTATGTGCCTCAGCGTTTTAGCTTTGATAAAACTTTTCCAATAACAGTCAATGAATTTTTGGAGCTTTCTTTAAAAAAAGGCTTGAGTAAAAAAATACTTGAGGAAAAATTGGCTGAACTGGAAATGTTAAGATACAAAAATCAGGCCTTGGGCGCTTTGTCAGGTGGTCAATTGCAGCGTGTTTTAATCGCGCGTTCGCTTTTAAACGAGCCAAAAATTTTATTCTGGGATGAGCCAATTTCTGGCATTGATATTGGTGGTGAGCAGACCTTTTACCAGTTGGCCCAGCATTTGAATAAAGATCACAAAATTACGATTATTTTGGTCTCACATGAGCTGGACATTGTTTACAGGTTTGCCAGCCAGGTGATTTGCCTAAATAAAAAATTGATTTGCCAGGGCAGGCCGGAAAAAGTTTTAACCTCGCAAAACATCGAGGCCTTGTACGGGCCGGTTTCGATTTATAAGCATAACCATCACGATCATTAATTTATGATAGAATTATTACAATTTCCTTTTATGCAAAGGGCCTTAATTGCCGGGATTGTCCTGGCTTTGCTTTTGGCATTTTTAGGAATTTTTGTAATTTTAAGAAAGATGGCTTTCTGGGGCGAAGGCATTGCTCATGCTTCTTTAGCAGGCATTGCGATCGGGCTTTTGGTTTCCTATAATCCCCTGATCACTGCCATAATCTTTGCCATAATTTTCGCAATTTTAGTTTATGTTCTGGAAAGGAAAACGAGCTTAGCCGGGGATGTGATCATTGGCATTTTATTTACTGCCTCAATGGCTCTGGGTATTGTTTTAATTAATCTGCAGAGCAGTTATCAGCCAGATGTTATGAGTTTTTTATTTGGCAATATTCTGGCTATTTTAAACAGCGAGCTTTATATAATGATAATTTTTTCTATTTTGGTTTTGTTATTTTTAATCTTTTTTAGAAAACAATTGACCCTTTTAACTTTTGACAGGGAAAGTGCTTACTTAGCCGGCATTAATGTGGATGCATTTGATTTGATTTTTTATATTTGCCTAGCTATCTCTGTTGTTTTGGGAGTCAAGATTTTGGGAATCATTCTGGTTAGTGCCCTCTTGATTATTCCTGCCTCAATTGCTAAATTAATAGCACAATCCTTTTCCATGCTTGAGTATCTTAGTATTATCTTTGCTGAAATAATAGTGATTGTCGGCTTAATTGTATCTTACTATTTTAATCTGCCGTCTGGTGCGACGATTATTCTGACTGGAACATTCTTGTTTTTATTAACACTTTTAATTAAACGTTTTAAGCTAATTTAATTTGTGACAAAAAAAATTTTAAAAATCATCTGGGGGCTGGGTGTATTTTTTTTAATTTTGGCACCCTTTACTTTGGCGGCCAGGGCTGAAACAATTATTGCGGAAAAAGATTGTCAATATAATGTAGGGATAAATATAGTTTTTGATTTTAAGGACGAAAAAGCCAAAGCCCAGGCAGATTCATTACTTGCTGAATGGACTGAGGGTATGAATAAAATTTGGAATGGCGATTTTGGTTCCAGAATTTCCTCGAATAATTATTTGGTTAATTATAATTTTGCTTTAGAAAAAATGGCTGAGAATAAGACCTGCTCAGATTATCCTCAAGATCATTGTATTTCTGTTATTTCAGCTGATATGAATCAGCGAGGCAACCGCGCTGATGTAGCCATGGCCAGCGCCAATAATTATTCCAATAGCCAGGGTGAATGGACAGTCGCAACTACTGGATTGAACGCTGCACATGAATCCGGCCATTTAATGGGTTTAAAAGATGAATACCATTATGAAATAGCAGGCGCAGACAAAAAATGGGTTAACGATAATTATAAGCAAAGCGGGCCGCAAAGCATTATGGCCCAGACCTGGGGTGAGGTTTCGGCTTTTTCAGAACAGGCTGATGAAATTATTAAAAATGCAAATCTGGATTTACCGGTAAATGAAAGCTGTTCTCAGAATGAGGCATTTCAATTACAGAGTTTGGTCAATAAATTTTATTTTACGCCAATTCAAATACCAGCCAGTAGGCCAGAACCAAGGGAGCTTTCAGGCGCGCTAGTAAAAGGCGAAACTGATTCAGCGGTTTATCTGGTTGATCAAGAGGGAAAATTGCGACATCTGGCCAATGAACAGGTTGCGGAAAAAATTGCAGGGCAAGATTGGTCAAAAAAGCTAATTTGGTTTAGTGATTCAATAGTTTACACTTATAAATTTGGAGAGCCGATTAAGTAATCAATAAAAAGTTATCCTTTCATTATTTTAAAACCGTTCAGAGCGGTTTTTTTTATTTTGATTTATAAAAATGGCTAAAGTTAGTTAAATTTTACCATAAATAAGGGTTTAACCTTGACAAATTTTATTAATTGTGTTAATATTATAAATTCATCAATTATCTGTCTTTACTTTAATTAATAACGCCATCATCATAGGAGGTAAAAGATGACCGAACAAGAACAAAGAGCTATTGAAGGCAGGAAAAATACCTGTAAAAAGATAGTAGAGCAACTTCAAGCCCAAGCCGAGGTCTTCGGGTATACCGAAGAACAAATCTTGGCTAAGGGAGCATTACCAGAGGATGTTGCCCGAATTCACGCAAAGATAGGGTATTTCCTCAGAGAAATAGGAGATAACCTGCGAGCAAGGTTTGCCTTCAGGCAGGCCTTGACCCTGGACCCGAAAAATACCTGGGCCAAAAACGGTTTGAAAGCTTTGCTACCCTCCCAATAAATCCCACTAAAATTTCGTAATAAAGCCCTTCATAATGAAGGGTCTTTTTTTTATAAAAAAAGCGGCCCGTTTATTTCGGTCCGCTTTAAAATTTTTAAAATATTTTTTTCCTTAATTCAGAATGTATTTTTCACCCTGGCGTTTGAGGGTGATTGGTTTTGATCCCCTTTTGATAGCGATCTGCTCAATGAGGGCGGTCGGGTCGATTTTTTCCGGGAAGCGGTCAGCGTTGCCTTGGGTCAGACCGCAGTACAGCACCAGGCATTTACGCTGCCATTTTTCCCGGGAAGCAATAAAGAATTCTCCCATGTTGCGGGGCGCTGGAATAAGCTTAAAAAGCTCAACAAAAGTGCTGCAGATTTCAATGCGCGATACTTTTTCAGCTGTTGCCATTTTTTCTCCTTTCCTTGTTTTAGAATCAATTTGATTCTGTTGTTGGTTCGTCAAAAAATACAATTGATATTACTAATGAGGCCATAGTAATTCCAGCCAGTAATTCCCAGTTTAGCTGGTAATTAAAGACACCGTGGAAAAGATAGCCCCATAATAAAATATCAAAGAAAATTACAAAGACCAAGAAGAAAAATATGCCAATTATTAAGCCTGCAAATTCTTTTAGCATCAAAGAACCTCCTTTTTAGATTTGTCTTCAAATTAGCAAAGGAAATTGTTTTTGTCAAGAAAAAAAACGGTCCGATATATATCGAACCGTTTGATTTTATTTAAGATAACAGTATTACATCGTAACTCGTACGTTTTTTTGGCCTGAAACAGGCAATTTTTCTTTGCATCTTGGGCAGATTGAAGGATCATGTTTATTCAACCCCTTGCTGGAGGTGCATGGGAATGATAAGCCACACAATGAAAAATTTCCTTCTTGGTTTAGAATGTGTTTGCGGCTATTTTCCCAAGGCCACATTTGTTTTGCCCAGCGCCCGCCATCATTTGAGTGAGGAACCCAACAGCCTTCTTTCAATGCAAATTTTACACTAAGAGCTTTAAGTAGTGCTATATCATCTTGATCTTTGCCCAAAATGTTCGCACTTATAACCCAGCTGTGTCCGAATCCATCCACGACGCAAATAATGCCATTATTAAGGTCCCAGCAGCAGTAACCATTTGGGTTGATGACAGGTATAAGTTCAGGAGGATCGACGACACGACCTGGAATATATTTAGTTTCAGTTGTTCCAGTTACATCAATGAACCCGAATTGCTTTAAAACCTCGTTTAAACCCTTGCCTTCAAACATTTTTTCGTCCATCGTTTTTCTCCTTTACGCGGACAGAATTTTAATTAGACTTTATCTCGCTTTGCGGCAAAGCCTAATTTGCTTCAACTTATCAACTGCAAGTTAAAGCATGTTTCATATTTATCATTTCATAAGTTTTTTGTCAACCCAGCTGCTCGCGAGCGGCTGGGTCAATAAAAAAATGTCACCCTTCGAGAACCCCAGGGTGACATTTTTATTTGGGAAATATTGGGTACTATTAAGTATTCAGTAAATTGTTATTGAAGCTATAAAAATAATCATCATTGTTAGTGGCCTTTTTATGAGCAGATAATTCATTAAAACCCTTTTTATTTTTACAGATGGAACAATAATTAAAATAGGTTGAAGATTTATTAACTGAAGAGCGGAGTGATTTGAATTTGTCATTATTCCAGATTTTTCTAAAATTTTGATCATCAGAAAAATTAGCCAAGGAACTTTCTAGTGACTCATAGCAGAATTTAAGAGAGCCGTCTACATCAATCATTACAAATTCCCAGGGCATATAACACTTTTTTGCTTTTATTTCCTTGGTAATTAATTGGGGTAACCTAAGTACGATATCTTCACCAGCTTCTTGTTTGGCCAAAGAAAAATATTTAGCCAGCAAATCAGGATGATAGTATAATGATTCTTCATCCTTGATATCATTGGTAACATTTAAAAAATTAACATGAACAGCATCAATTCCGATTTCCTTAGCTAATTTTATAAGCAAGGGCAATTCATGTATATTTTTTTTCATGACCGCAAATCTGATAATTAATAATGGCAATTTAGTTTTTAATTGTTTCTTTATATCAGCAAAGGATTTAATGTTTTGGATTATTTTGTCAAAATTGGCATTTCTTCTGATGCTTTCAACTGTTTGCTTAAGGGCCCCATCCAGAGAAATATTAATCACATCAACCGCTGTTTCCCGTAAAATAAATTCTGACATCTCTTTATCTAAAAAAGTAGCATTTGTCGTTAATCTGGTTGAGACATTATATTCTTTACAAATTTTTAAAATCTCCCTGATGTTTTTGTTTAAGAGCGGTTCGCCTCCGGAACAGAATCTAACGGTCAGGGCAGACGGCAAAAGCTTTTTGGCATATTGCCTGAATTGTTCTGGAGTTAAATCATTAATATTTTTTGTCGTATATTTAATACAAAAAATACAATTAAAATTGCATCTTTTGGTCGGCACAATATCAAGATGAATTGGCAAGGAAAAACAATGCTTCGTATTAAATCTGGATTCAAGAAAAAATAAAATAAAATTAATTGCTCTTTTAAGAGTAATTCTTTTAACCATGGGCAAATATTTTATTTTTTCAGTAAATATATTGCGTATATTCATAAAAAGTATTGTTTTAAAAATTGTAGGGTTATTTATAAAGATAGCATAATAAAGGGTTTTTGTCAAGTCGGTTTTGGGGAAAAATAGGGTCAATTAAAAATCAGCCCACTTTCACTCTTTGAGCTTCGGCCTAGGCCGACCGTAGTCTGCTACGGCCGACGTAGGTCGGCGGACTGATTTTTATAGTTATTTGGCTTCTTTAGGAGGCGCATTGACTGCTTTTAACCAGCCGCCAAGCATTTGGCCAACAGAATTTAAGGCCTCATGGATTTCATTATATTTTGCCTCGCTTAGATTTTTTAAATCCTTGGCCATGTCAGCAAAAACTTTCAGGGTGTCTAGCTTTCTTAAGGCCTGGATTAAAGTGTGTTTTTTCTCTTCCTTGCCCTGCCTGGTGGCAATGACAATGAGTTCCAGGATTTCCAAAATAGTAATTTCGGAACTTTTTCTTAAAGTGTTTTCTTCATTTTTTGAAATTTCACTCGCCTCTTTATAGAGGTCATAGGTTTTGTCTAAGATTGGAAATTTTTCAGAAAAATTTTCCAAAATGTCCATTGATTTTTGCATAAATTTAAATTTAATTTTTAATTTTTGTTTTGGTTCGACCTTTAATTTCTTAATTCCGAATTCCAAAAGCTGAAATCCGAAATATTTATTTTAGATTTTGGGCTCGTTTAACACTTTTAACTAAAATTTTTATAATTTCTTCGTTCTCTTCCAGTAATGGATTGATTCTTTCAAATTTTATTAGTTCGGAATCCATAGTCATTGAGAGCCAGCTTTTTGTTTCTTTGGCTTCTTTTTTAGCGATATTTAAATAGTAGGTAAATTCTCTTTTCGTCAAAGAACTTTTAGCATGTATAATATTTGAATTGATTGAGGTTCCTGATCGGATTAATTGTTTTCCCAAAATAAATGCAACAGTAGTTTTAGGAAATTTATCAACCAATCTAATAATATCTATCGCGAATTTATAGGTTCTTTGTTCTATGTCATAAATTTTATTTTGCGTTGGCATACTTTTTAGTTTAAGAATTAAAGTTTTCAGCATTCAGAATTCGGCTTTCAGAATTAAATTTTTATTTTTTATTTATGTCTAAATTTAAAGTAAATGATGAAAAGTCCAATCACGAGAAAAACAGCAGTCGCAATTAAGTATTTCAACACAGAATTGCCCAATTTGTTTGGCGAAATTTTTGTAGAAACTTCAGGCGCAGTTATGATTAATTTTCGGATGTCTTCAGGTGATCTGGGCAAAATATGCAAGATATCATTGTTTTGGCTTAAGATGCCAGTAACTATTAAATTGTCGCCTTGAGTAAAACCTCCTGTATTAATTTTGGTATTGGGTTTAATGTAGACCTCAGCTTTGTCGCTTTTATCCTGGAGAGTTAATTTGGCTCCGCTCTTGTCAATTAATTGTCCGCTAATTTTGATTAGGTAGCCGACAAGATCAGGGTTTATTTCCCCGATATTTATGATTTTTGGCTCAGGCGGATTTTGGGTTTCTAAAACTTTTATATCATTTGCCGCAGCCAGCTTAATTCTTTTTTCCCCATAGGCCTGGCTAAGCGTGCCAGTCAGCTCAACCAGATCCCCGATTTTTAAATTAGGCCAAGCGGCCTTGGACATAAAAACCTGAATGCCAGAGCCAGCGACGTACATGATTGTTTTGCCCAAAGTATTGGGCAGGGCAGAAACAATACCCTTTGTTATAACTGCAGTGTTGAGCGCTAAGTTTTTAACTTCTTCCAGATCAGCAGTAATAATATTTTTGCCCTTTTTGGTGGTAGATGTTTTTGTTGTAGTTGGACTTGTAGTTTTAATTATTTGGATTTTTACTTCGCCAGAAGAAGTAGTATCTTTGGGGTCAGAAATTTTTATTTTTTGCGCTTCTTGGCTTTGCAGCTGGCCGTCGCTGACACTAAGGGTAATTGTGTAGGTGCCTTTTTTTAGAAATTGATGCTGGGCAATGACTGTGGCATAATTTTGATTTTCAATCTGCCAGGAGAAAGAAAGTGCATCATTTTCCGGATCAAATGAATCAGAAGCATCGCAGGTAATTATGTCATTTATTTCTGCAGTTTTAGGGCAAGAGATATCAATTTCCGGGGCATGGTTTAATTTGGTTAAAACATTCTCTTGGTTAGGGGTAGGGGTGGTTGTCCAGATCCAGCCCTCATTTTCATCCTGGATAAAGGAAACATTTTCAGGCACGCTTTCATCCTCGTTATATTTTACTGTTTGAATCGTTTTGTCATCTGGAGAAATTAATTTGACTGTTTCTTGATCATTGTTTAAAGCCAGTCCGCTGACTTTTCTTTCAATAGTGAAAAAGCCATTGGGTTTAATCAGAGTAGTGGCAAAGTCCTTAGCCGAAATCCTGTATTTCATTTTGCTCGCATCCTGAATTTGCCAGCCCTTAAGGTCAACTTCTTGGTCGCCAGTATTTTTTAATTCAATGAATTCAAATTCCAGATCAGAACCTGGCGGGTTTGGATAAAGCTCATTGATTACAATTTTTTCTTCAACTGTTTTCTTGCTTTCTTGGTCTGTTGTATCTTGAGTGGCTTTACTTTTTTCTTCTTCAGTCAAGGTAATAATGTTTGACTCCCCTTTAGTCGGTGTTTGCGTAACTGCAAAATCGTTTTTATTATTAAATGTCTCAGCGCCGTCAAAAATTCTGGCCGTTGAATTCGGATCTTTGGCCACTTGAGCATTATCATCTAAAAAACCATCATCCCAATTGCCATAGGTGACAGAATCAATAATATTACCATTATTGTCTTTTAGAGTAATCAGGTCACCGCCATTATTTAACCTGCCCTTGGGACTGGCAATGACAAGAAATTTATTATCATAATTTGAGCCGATTTTGCCAATGAGATTGGTTTTAGCGCCTGAACCGTCAGTGATTGTCCAGCCAGTCAAATCAATATCAAAAACATTTTTATTGTAGAGCTCTATCCATTCCACTTCGCCATCAGCCGGATCTGACACAAATTCATTAATAACTAAAGTGCCGGATGAAACTATTTTTTTACTCGTTAAAGTTGTAGTCGGTGTATTATTCCCTGATGGCGGATTGTCAGCTGGTGGTGGATTATCTGGAGGAGGATTGTCTACCGGTGGGTTGTCTGGTGGTGGATTATCAGCAGGCGGATTGTCTGCTGGAGGATTGTCTATGGGAGGATTGTCTGATGGCGGTTGATTATCTGCAGGCGGCTGGCTGGAGAATTCATTGGCCCGGCCAGCGGAATTGGAGGTGGCATGGACCTGCCAGTTTGTGGCAGTATAATCATTTAGATTTAAATCAATCCTTTGTAAAGAAGTATCTGGGCAAGGCAAATAAGTAAAATCTTCAATGACAATGCCCTGGGAATTTTTTAAACCAATTTCTTCGCCGTCTTCGCGCAAGCTTGACCAGGAACTATCAAGAATCGTGCCACTAAAGTCAGGATATTTTTGCTTAAATAAATCAGCTTTGTTGGCAATGATGGCATATTCGCCAGGATCAATAATAAAATCATTTTGGAATGCGCTTAAGCGGTGGTTGGTTTGATCTTCATAAAATTTCCAGCCAGTTAAATTGACAGGGTCATTCCCTTTGTTATAAATTTCTAGCCACTCATAATCACTGGTCTCATAAGCTCCAATTTCGCTGATGATAATGTCTGTGTCAGCCGCATAAGCATAAAAAGGAAAATTAAAAAATCCCAACAGCAAAAGAGTTAGGATAGCGAGAGTTTTTGTTTTTGTTTTCATATTTTTGATCCGCCTTAGCGGAATTAAATTGACTTTATGCCTGTATGAATAGCTGTTTTTTGCTTCGGCGGATTGAGGATCCGACTATGAAGAAGTAAAGTTATCCTACAGGACATTCAATATCCGCCTTTGGCTCGTTCACCTCGCGAAGCGAGCGAGCCCAGCGGAATATTATTTTTTAAATTTTAATTCTATTTAAAGCATAGCAAGGATGTTTTTAGGGTCAAGATGAATTTGAAGCTAATTTTTGTTAAGCAGAGTTAGATGATTTATACACACTGCACTACAAGAGTGCAGTGCAGGCAAATTATATTTACTCATGGATTGACACACTTTAGTGTGTTACTGACGCGGTAACAGAACAAATCCCGTCATTCCGTTTTACCTAAATAATTGTTATAAATTTTTAGCAGCTTCTTTTTATTTTTGGGGAAAACTTTATAATACAATGTGAGAATTGATAAGAAATTCAATTTTTGTTAAGTTAATAAATAATTAATTAAGGCGGATGATTGGTTTGGTGTTCTTAAGTGAATGAAAAAAAGATTGTCCGCCAAAAACGGGAGATGATTCTTTCGTTATTCTTATGTGAATGAATGTAGACATATCTCCCCAATCACGCTACACAAGTGGCGTGATTTTTTTGAGGCAAATAATTGACAGGATAAATTTTTTCTGCTAAGGTGAGAAATAATTAAATTAAGGCGGATGATTGCACGAATATTCTTAAGTGAATAAGACAATCCCTTTCCGCCAAAAATGGGGAGACGACAAAGCGTTTATTCTTGAGTGAATGATCAATGGTCTGCCTCCCCCTTCTTCTGTGGGTCCTTCGACCTGGCTTAGGCCAAGGCCTAGCAAGCTCAGGACAAGTTTTAAATAATGAGCAAGATGGAAGAATTCAATGAAGAGGGAAGTAAAATGGTGGACGAATAGTTAAGTATTCTTAAGTGAATGAGATAAAAGGTGTCCGCTAAAAATTGGGAGACGAGAAGAAATATATTTTTAAGTGAATGAATCATGCTTTGTCTCCATTTATCACGCTACCAAAAGTGGCGTGATTTTTTTAGGGCAAACAATTGACAGAAAAAATTTTTTCTGTTAAGGTAAAAAATAATTCAATTAAGGCGGACGAATGATGTTCTTTTCTTAAGTGAACGAATGCGGAATTGTCCGCCAAAAATGGCCCCAAAGGGGCCCCTTCGGGGGGAGACGTTCGACTATGTATTCTTAAATGAATGACAGTTCCTATGTCTCCTCCTTCTTCTGTGGGTCCTTCGACAAGCTCAGGACAAGTTTTAAATAATGAACAAGATGGAAGAATTCAGAGAAGAGGGAATTAAAATGGCGGATGAATGAATAAATATTCTTAAGTGAATTATTGTATCCTTGTCCACCAAAAATGGAGAGATGATTCTTTCGTTATTCTTAAGTAAATGAATGTAGACATGTCCTCTCCTAATCACGCTACAAAAGTGGCGTGATTTTTTTAGAGACAAATAATTGACAGAATAAATTTTTTCTGCTAATGTAAAAAACAATTTAATTTAGCGGATGATATATTTCTTGTCTTGGTGATGAATCATCGAATGTCCGCTAAACATGGGTGAGATGATGCCGGTCGTGTTCTTAAGTGAATGTTAAAATACATGTCTCACCCTTTTTTATTTTCTCTAATTTTTGCCTTGACAATAGAAAATATTTTTGCTAAGGTAAAGGATTCCCAATAATGGAGAGACGAGAAGTTCCATGTGCTTTAGTGCACGAGAGGATGGCTGTCTCTCCCTTCTTTTAGTCAATTAAAATTTTTTAATTGCCAAAAAGAGGGCAAATGTTCTTTACAAAGAATGAAAAGTTGCCCTGGGACAACATGGTTGTCCTTTAAAGCCAATGGCCAGAGAGCCAGAAGGAGGCAGTATGCCCGAGGCAAGAATCATTGGCATTCGCCACCGGATTAAAAAGTCCGCTGAAGGTGAAGCCAGACCCACAGAACTCGCTGTCTGGGAAAAGGGGAAGTTTAAATTTCTTGAACTCCCTGACGAGACAGCAGAACTTGACTGGGTCAAGGGCGAATTCCCAGTTGAATACCGCAAAACAGTAGAAGACGATGATCTGCAGAACTTCAGAGACCACCAGATCAAATGGCGCAAGGAGAAAATGGCTGAAAAAATGCCCAAACACTTGCGCAAAATGGAAGAAAAGATTTGGCTGGTCGCTGACAAAGTGCCCATCCAATTCGACGGTTTTAAAACCAACGATACAGTGGTCATGGTGCTGGGCGGTAGCGGCGATTACTTTGCCTATGCCATTTCTCGGCAGGCAGAAAAAGTCGGCGCCAGAATTCTGCGCGTTCCGCCTTATGATCTCAAACAGTTCCGGGGCGAGGATAAAGAAGACGATGCCCAGAAACTAGTTGAGTTGTGGCAGCAGAGTTCCTATTTATTCCGCGAGGTTGAACCGCGCGACCGCGACAACATTGGCTTGCGGGGTTTTTACTACAGATTTCTAGATGCCATGAAGGATCGTATTGCCTGCGAACAGCGGCTCCATCATCAAGTGATTGGCGAGACCTTTTGCCGGGCTGACGGGCTTTTCCCCGAGGGTTCAATTGAAAAGGCCTTTGAAAAGCTCAAGGCCAGCGATAAAATTTTGGAGAGCTTAGAGGCTGAAGAGAAAAAGAGAGAAAAGGCCATGTTAAAACATCTGGAAACAATGGATGTCTATACCCAGCTTTTGGAGCCAGTTGAAGGTATTGGTCCGCGCATTGCTGCCCGGATTTTGGTGGCCATCGGCGACATCAGGAGATTTGCAGATTCAAACCGTCAGGACGGCGGCATTACCAGGGGTTCTGCCAAATTGGTTTCATATTTTGGTGAGGATCCCAGGGGTGGAAAATTGCGGAGACGGCGTAAAGGCGAATTAGCCAACTGGCATAATGATGGCAGACAGGCCCTGTATTTGTTCTCAGACCAGTGCAATCGCCGGCCTGACAGCAAGTGGGGCCAGGTTTTGCTTCATTACCGGCAAGTTTTCCGCGAAAAGCATCCAGAGGTTATTTGCAAAACCTGCGAAGAAAAGACCGGCCAAGAGATCAGGTGGGAGGACTGTCAGAAAAAGGGCCATAAACGCGCTTACAATGACGGTCATCTTCTGACCAGGGCAAAATTGCGTGTAGGCAATAAATTCCTGCAATGGTTATGGAAAGAATGGACCAATCTGGAAAACCAGCGCTTGGTTGTAAAAAAAGCAGCCTAATAAAATCAGCGCTCCGATACACATCGGAGCGCTTTCAAAAAAATGGCGGACGATTTTGTTTCTGTTTTTAAGTGAACGAATAATCGAATGTCCGTCAAAAACGGCCCCAAAGGGGCTCCTTTGGGGGGAGACGAACATCGAAGTGTTCTTAAGTGAACGATATGGGGCTTGTCTCCCCCTTCTTCTGTGGGTCCTTCGACAAGCTCAGGACAAGTTTGAATAATGAGCGAGGTGGAAGAATTCAAAGAAGAGGGGATTTAAAATGGCGGACGAGGACTTGCATGTTCTTAAGTGAATGATGGCAATGATATCCGCCAAAAACGGGGAGATGACTGATTCATTACTCTTAAGAGAGTGATAGGCATAGTGTCTCCCCTTTCTTCTGTGAATTTTGCGTCTTTGCAGAATCCAGAGAAGAGGGAAAACTAGAAATGACAAATAACAAAATCCAAATGACAAAATAAATTCAAAGCACAAATGTCAAAATTTTGGATTTTGCACTGTAACTTTTAACTTTAAACTTTGCCTGGCCTCGCTTGGATTTGACCGATTGACATCTTTATCTGGTTATAACGGGCCAAGGCAGGCACTTTTAACTTTATTTAAATGGCGGATGACAGCAACTTTATTCTTAAGTGAATGACAGGATATTTGTCCGCCAAAAACGGCCCCAAAGGGGCCCCTTTGGGGGGAGACGAGAAAGTCGGTGTTCTTAAGTGAACGACAGGCAATTTGTCTCCCCCTTCTTCTGTGGGTTTTGTAAAGCAGAATCTAAAGAAGAGGGGATACCATAAATGACAAATAACAAAATCCAAATGACAAAATAAATCCAAAGCACAAAATTCAAAATTTTGGATTTTGCACTATAACTTTCAACTTTGCACTTTGCACTTTACACTTTTAACTTAATTTAAATGGCGGACGACCCCAAAAATATTCTTAAGTGAATGAAGGTTCAATTGTCTGCCAAAAATGGGGAGACGAGCGTATGCGTGTTCTTAAATGAATGATTGGCATCATGTCTCCCCCTTCTTCCATGGATTTTGTGAAACAGAATTTAAAGAAGAGGGAATTGAAATGGCGGATGAAGAACCGTTTATTCTTAAGTGGATGACGCAATCCTTGTCCGTCAAAAATGGGGAGATGATCGTGGAGTTGTTCTTAAGTGAATGAATACAGGGTTGTCTCCCCCTCTCTTCTGTGGGTTTTGCGCTTTGCAGAATTCAAAGAAGAGGGGAACTGGCGGATGAGGAAGGGTCTATTCTTAAGTGGATGGTGACAGGACTGTCCGCCAAACATGGGGAGATGATTAAATGAGTTTCTCTTGAGTGGATGAAAAAATCCGTGTCTCCCTAAAACAAAAAGCCCTGACGGTTGTTCAGGGCTTTTAACTTTGGAATGAATTTTACAAGACAGCTTCTTTGGCAGCTTTTGCCACGCGGAATTTAACCACGGTTTTAGCCGGAATCTTGATAGAAGCTCCGGTTGCTGGGTTTCTGCCCATTCTTTCTTTCCTGTGCACTTTAACAAACTTGCCTAGGCCCGCAATTGCAAAGACGCCATTTTTCTTGACCTCTTTGTAGGACAGTTCTACCATGGCCGTTAAAACAGCTTCAACCTCTTTTTTCTTCAGGTTGGTGCTTTCTGCTAAAGCAGCCAAGATTTGAGATTTGGTCATTTTTGCCATAACATTTGCTTATTTAATTATTAATAAATATCTTGATACCTTATATTATACAGCAGATGTCAAGAAAAGTGAATATTTATAAGGTTTTTAATAAATTAACCAGTTCTAGGTCTCTAGTCTCTAATATTGACACATTATCAATTTTTTGCTAAGATGAGGTATAATATTAAGGCAGGGATGAGATTACTCATTCAAATAATACTTTAATTAAGTAACTAATTGACTTATGGAAAAAGATCAGAAATTTTTAGAGACCTTACTGGACATGCTCGTGGGCAATCCTAAAAAGGTAAAGGTGAAAAGAACAGTCAATGAACGCGGTGTTTTATTGACGATTGATGTTGATCCAGCTGATTTGGGCACTCTGATTGGCAAGCAGGGCAGGAATATTGATGCGATCAGACAACTGGTTCGGATTATCGGCATGAAAGAAAAGGCCTTTGTCAGCGTGAAGCTCAACCAGCCAGATAGAATCGAAAAACAAATTTAACAATTTAAATTTTATAATAAAAAATAACCCAATAAAATGGCTTTTGGGTTATTTTTGTTTTAAAAAAATTACAAATCAACCACTTGTTCGTATTTTGGCAGCTCAGCAGCCAGGCCTAATTTGTCCTGAATTAAATTCCTTAAGACCTCAGCTGGTTTTTTTTCGCCCTGGACTGGGAAGACCATCTTGATAGGTTTATTTATATTTTTAATGAATTTTAAAATTCCTTTCTGGTCTGCATGAGCCGAATAGCCGCCAATGGCCCGGCACTCGGCTTTGTTTTTAATCTCCTCGCCCATAATATGGACCAAGGGAATGCCTTCCAAAATTTTACGGCCCAGCGTGCCTTCAACCTGAAAACCGATGACTAAGAAGAGATTGTTGGAGTTTGGCAAATATAATTTTTCATGGAATAAAATTCGGCCGCCAGTAGACATGCCGCTGCCAGCAATAATCACTTTAGGAGCAGGCACCTTGTTAATCCTTTTTGATTCACTGGCAGTAGAGGTAAATTTCAAACCAGGGAAAGCGAAAATATCATCACCCGAGGCAATTATGTAGCGGGTTTTTTTATTAAAATAATCTTGATGTTTTTTGTAAACTTCGGTTATTTTTATGGCCAGGGGACTGTCAATAAAAATCGGGACTTGAGGAATAATTTTATTTTCCACAAAACCATTTAATTCATAAAGCAGTTCTTGAGTACGTTCCAAGGCAAAAGAAGGAATCATTAAAACCGCTTTCCTATTAATTGCATCCAAAAAGGCCTGTTTTAAAAGTTCTCGGCGTTGTTCTTTTGACTCATGGTTTCTGTCGCCATAAGCTGAATCAATGAGCAAATAGTCAGTGTCAGTAATTTGAAATGTAGGATTTAAAAGCGGGGTAGGCGGATTGCCCAAATCACCGGTGAAAACAATTTTTACTTTTTTGGTTCCTTCGTTTAAAAAAAGTTCAATCATGCTGGAGCCAAGGATGTGGCCAGCGTCTCTTAAAGTAAATTCAATATTTTTATTTAATTTTATTGGTTGATTATATTCCTGGGTTTTTATCAGGCCCAGCATGGTTTGTAAATCCTGCTGGCTGTACATTGGTTCTAGGCCTTTGGCTTGAAATTCTTCTGACATTAAATGGACTGCGTCTTCTAAGGCCACGGCCATGAGGTCTTTAGTTGGGGGAGTGCAGAAGATTTGGCCTTTAAAGCCGTTTTTAACCAACTGTCCCAAGCGTCCGCAATGGTCTAAATGCGAATGGGTAACAAAAACATAATCAATGGTTTTAGGATCATAAGGAAAAGCTAATTGATTTAATTCGTTTATTTCTGGCGGGCCCTGAAACAAGCCACAGTCAACCAGGAGCTTGGTTTGGCCAACTTCAATTAAGTAATTTGAGCCAGTGACAACCCTGGCGCCGCCATAGAAATATAATTTCATATTGATAATTGGTTATGGTTAGGGTTAGGGTAAAGAAGCCGGTATGGTTTAGAGGTTAGGGTAAAGATAAAATAAAAAGACCTAAACTTTACCCTTACCCAAACTGGCATCATAACCTTTGCCGTAAAACATTAAACCGATTTAAGATAATTATAGCACAAGTGATTTGGCTCGCATAAGAAAAAGTGGCGACTAGTGCCGCCACTTTATGTACCCTTTTTTGGTGCCTTGAGGAATGCCTGGCTTTAGCCAGGTGACTTTAGTTTGCTGACTTCTTTAGCCAATAATATTTTGTTACGCGATAGGCCTCCTCCTTGCCCAAAACCCTACGTGGTTTTGGGCTGTTTTGGTTGATGTTATGGTGCTTTAAACACCCACTCCAATTTGGGCAACCCAAATATCGTTGCCTATATTATTATTTTAGCATAATTTGGTAAATTTAAAAGCCGGGATGGCTTTTAATGTTATTTGTTTTTCCTATCCCGGCTTGCGTTTTAAAAGGTCGCCTCTTCTTCTTTTTTTCGCTCTTCGCTATTTTTGGCTTCTTTCTTCACGGCCGATCCTCACTTTTTTTGGGGCCGTTGTTACCTTTGCGCAGGTTTGTCTTGCGAATGCAATCATAATTTGGTCTCCTCTTGGGTTCCGGATGGATTTGTGGCAGGCATTTTGCCCAGTTCTCTTAGGGCTAGCCTACGCTATGGGCCGACGTCTTCTTGTTCCTTTGGCTGCTTAATACCCTGAAAGGTTGATACTTGGAGAATTCAATCATAATTGGGTCTCCACTTGTTATCCGGTGATGAAGACGGTGCGGTCAAGGTGATCGCGTTTTTCGTGAAAGAACGCTTGTTTTAGGCCCTCGTGGGCCTTAAAGATTGAATCTGAGTTCCATGTCTCCTCCCTTGCCTGGTTCGGGTTTACGCAGATGTCTTCTCGCTGGCCAAATGAGTGCTGGCCATCAGTTTGCGTCCCCATGCTACGACTGGACTTGCTCTCGCTCTTTCCATTACCATGTTTAACCTCCTTGGTTTGGGTCTGCGGAGCATTTGTTACAAAGTTCTTTGCTTGAAATTATCGGTTTCACCCCGTCATGACTTGTGAGCAGAGATGCTCAAATAAATTTTGGGTTAAGCCCATCCCAAATTTTTTGGAAATTAATCCGATTGTGCGGGCCCGTTTGTATAAAACCCATCTAAATTTTCAAGTAGGATCTCTGATTCGCTCCATTTTTACCTCCGTTTGGGTTGACATTTTTATGGCTGATTGCCAAAGCATGACTTTTGGTTGTGGCCACAACTCCTAATATAAATATAGCAGAAAAAAACATAGTCAACAAAAAAACTGTGGAAAAAATTAAAAGAGCCGGATTTTGATTACCCGGCCCTTTTAAATTAAAGATAATATTATTTTTTCGCCTTGGTTTTTTTTTCTTTGGCAGGTTTGGCTGTTTTTTTCTCGGCCTTAACTTCCTTTTCTTTGGCCTTTTTCCCACCAGCTGTTTCTTTATCAGGAGTAGTTTCTTTTTCTGCTTTTGTTTCTTTTAGGTTTTTCAAGCTTAAGCCCAAGCGATGGTTTTGCGGATCGATTGATATAATTTTGAATTTCAAAACATCGCCAGGTTTTCCAATCTCAGACAGATTGGCAATGGGTTTGTCAGAAAGTTCAGAAATATGAGCCAAACCGTGAATATCCTGATCTAATTCCACAAATAAGCCAAAAGGATTGGCTTTTAAAATTTTACCTTTAACCAGATCGCCGATTTTATATTTTTGAGCCACATCTTTCCAAGGATCTTGTTTTAATTTTTTCATGGAAAGGAAAATTTTCGTGCCTTCAATATTGATGATTTCTGCTTCCACTATATCGCCGACTTTGATAAAATCTTTGGGATCATCGATTCTTTGCCAGGCCAGCTCAGAAATATGAACCAGGCCTTCCATTTTATTGTCAAATTCCACAAAAACGCCAAAATCAGTGACAGCCGTGACTTTGCCTTTGATTTTATCACCAACCTTGTATTTGGAAACAACTTTTTCCTGAGCTTCTTCCCAGGCAGCTTTTTCAGAAACAATCAGCTTGTCTTCTTTTTCGTCTGCATCAATAACTTTGACTTTTAGAATCTGATTGGTTAATTTTTTTAAAAATTCTAAAATTTTATTTTTATCGCCGCCTTCCACCCGCGGATAATGTTCGGGGATAAGCTGCGAAACAGGCAGAAAGCCAGTGATGTGCCCGATTTTCACCATTAGGCCGCCTTTATTAGCATCCAATATTTTGACTGGGATGACTTCGCCTTTTTTCAGTAATTCCTTGAGATTATCCCAGGCGCGCTGTTGGCCAGCATAACGAAAAGAGAGTTCAAACTGTCCATTTTCATTTTCCAATTCAATAATAGTCGCTTCCACAACATCGTCTAGTTTTAAATGGCCATATTCTTCTGACTCATTGTATAATTCACGGCCGCGCACCACACCAGTTTTAATGCCGTCAATATCAAGCTGAACTTCTGCTCTGGAAGCGCTAATAACTTTGCCCTTAATCACATCGCCGATTTTGGGGAATTTGGTATATTGGTTATCAGCCATTAATTGGGAAAATTCTGAATCTGTTTGATTTTCTTTGGTATCTTTGGTTGACATATAAATAAGTGAAAAGTAAAAAGTTTATAAAGTTAAAAGTTTTTAACAACTGACTTTTTAACTTTATACTTTAAAACTTTCAAACTCTTTTAAATAAAGAAATCTCCTTAAATGGGAGAATTATTTAAGGTTAACCTGCTAAAAGATTTTTATGTTCTTAAAGCAAGTCCCGGCCAAGGTTTTTGGTCAGGGGGGACTTAAAAAATAAGAAAATAACTAAGTATTTTGATTTTATAGGAAATTTATAATTAAGTCAAGAGCGAAATATTTTCTGACTTAAATGTCTTTATTTATTTTTTCATTTGTGCTAAAATGTAATTAATTTTGCTTTCCGCCGAAGGCGGATCCGCCTCTGGCGGAAATTCTTAATTTAAGTTTTTCTTAAAAAACAGTAAAAATATGATTATCAATTGGTTGGGCAATTCTGCCTTTAAAATTCAGGATAAAGAAGTAGTCATTGCCATTGATCCCTATAGCGATAAAATCGGCCTTAAAATGCCCAAATTCCAGGCAGATATTGTTTTAATTACTCATGATCACGAAGACCACAATAATTTGGAAGCCATTAAGGGCGAACCATTTCTAATAGATAATCCAGGCGAGTATGAAGTGAAAAATGTTTTTATTTACGGCATCTCAGGGTTTCATGATAATAAGGAGGGCGCGGAAAGGGGTAAAATTACCATGTACTTGCTGGAGATTGAAGGCATTAAAATAGCGCATCTGGGCGATATTGGCCAGCACAATTTAACTTCTGAGCAGCTGGAGCTTTTGGAAGGTGCAGACATTCTTATGATTCCAGTGGGAGGAAATTTTACGATTGATGGGGCTGAAGCATCTGAGATAATCAGTCAAGTTCAGCCCAGGATTGTTATTCCCATGCATTATAAAATTCCTGGTTTAAATTTAAAGCTTGAACCAGTGGATAAATTTTTAAAAGAATTTGGCGTGACTTCGTCTGAGAAAATGGAAAAATTAAAAATAAGCAAAAAGGATTTGCCTCAGGAAGAGACCAAAGTAATAATTTTAGAGAAAATTTAAAAAGTTATTTTTACTGCCATTATGCCCAAAAAGAAAATTAAAAAAAATAAAAAAGTCAAAAAAAGCCGTAAGCAAAAAGAAAGCACAACCCAAAAGAAAGCTGTTTTAGGCCGCAAGATAGAAGTAAAAGATTTAAGCCAGCCAAAACCAGAAAATGTTTTAGGTGCGGTTTTTTATCCAGCTGAAATAGAGAATAATTTAGCAAATTTGGATGTTGCGGATTTGGCTCCCGAGGGAGATGTTCTTGAAAATATTAATTCAGTTCAGCTAACAGATTTAGATTCTTTGGTCAGCGAGACAGAGGAGGAAATTATGCCGGATTCAGTAGATGAATTTGAGGAGCAAGATAATTTTGAAAATTATGAGGCAGATAAATCCAGCGACAATTTGACCTCGCGCCAAAAACACATTATTTTATATATTGGTTTAATTTCAGTCATGGCTGTAATTTTGGTTTTTTGGTTCTATAGCGTCAAGCAAACATTAAGCCAAACTTTAAAAAATACCAATAAATTGCTGCCTGCCGGAGCAGAACAAAATTTACAGCAAGGTCTTGATCAGATAAAAGGGGATTTTTTAAATGTAACTAATAAAATCCAGGCTCAACAAAATACAATCAGTGATTTTTCTGCACAAGCAGTAACGCAAATAAAAGAGCAGCAGCTTAAAAATACGATTTTGAACAAAGTAAAAGATAATTTAAATCAAACAAATATTAATATTAATCAAAATCAAAATAGTAATATCAATAGCGCTAAACCATAATCATGAAGGCTAAAAAGAAAAAATTAATAAAAAAAATAAAAAAATCCTTGGTGGCAAGGGATGAGGAAGGCAAAGTTTTAACCGGTTTGCAAAAAACTTCGCAAATTTTAAATTTGGGAAAAATTGAAGAGCGCTCAATTACTGATGAAATGCAGGACTCGTATTTGGATTATGCCATGTCAGTCATTGTCTCGCGCGCCTTGCCTGATGTGCGCGACGGCTTAAAACCGGTTCATCGCCGCATCTTGTACGCAATGTGGGATATTGGCTTGAAAGCCGGAGCGAAATTTAGAAAATCAGCCACAGTCGTTGGTGAGGTCTTGGGCAAATACCATCCCCATGGCGATGTGGCGGTCTATGACTCCATGGTTAGGATGGCTCAGGATTTTTCCATGCGTTATCCCTTGGTCTGGGGTCAGGGTAATTTTGGCTCAATGGATGGTGATAGTGCAGCAGCCATGCGTTATACAGAAGCCAAATTAAAAGCCATTGCCGAAGAAATGCTTTTGGATATTGATAAAGACACGGTAAATTTTGTGCCCAATTATGACGGATCCCATCAGGAGCCGCTGGTATTACCAGCCAAACTGCCCAATTTATTGCTCAATGGCACTATGGGCATTGCGGTTGGCATGGCCACTGATATTCCGCCACACAATTTGGGCGAACTCTGCGATGGCATTTCTTATCTGATTGATAATCCCAAGGCCACGGTTGAGGATTTAATGAAATACGTCAAGGGACCTGATTTCCCGACTGGCGGCATTATTTATGATATTAATGAAATTAAGCGGGCTTATGCCACGGGTAAGGGTGCGATTGTCATGCGCGCTAAGGCAGAGATCATTGAAGATAAAGGCGGCCGCTTTAAAATTATTGTTAATGAAATTCCCTATCGCGTGAACAAGTCAACTTTGGTGGAGAAAATTGCTTCGCTGGTACAGGATAAAAAAATTAAAGATATAAAAGATTTGCGTGATGAATCCAATAAAGACGGTGTGCGCATTGTGATTGAATTAAAAAAAGAATCTTATCCTAAAAAGATTTTGAACCAATTATTTAAATCAACGCCGTTGCAGGAAACTTTCCATGTTAATACCTTGGCGCTAATTGATGGTTTGCAGCCGCGCGTTTTAACTTTAAAAATGATTTTGGAAGAATATATCAAGCACCGGGAGGTGGTGATTAAGCGCAGAACAGAATTTGATTTAAATAAAGCCAAGGAAAGAGCCCATATTTTGGAGGGTTTAGTCAAAGCATTGAAAGATATTGATCACGTGATCAGTACGATTAAAAAATCAAAAGATCGGGAAGAAGCCAAAATTAATTTAATGAAAAAGTTTAAATTCACCGAAATACAATCCTTGGCCATTTTGGAAATGAAATTGCAGCAATTAGCTAATTTGGAAAGGCAGAAATTGATTGACGAATTAAAGGAGAAAAAGAAATTAATTGAAGACTTAGCGTCAATTTTAAAATCAAGAACAAAAATTTTACATATCATTAAAAAGGACTTGACTGAGATAAAGGATAAATATGGCGATGAGAGAAGAACAGAAATAGTAAAGTCGCCAGTGGGTGAATTTTCAGTTAAAGATTTGATTCCCAATGAACCGACAATGGTCATGGTGACTCAAGACGGCTATATTAAACGTTTGCCCACGGATACTTTTAAAACCCAGTCCCGTGGTGGCAAGGGAGTAATTGGCTTGACCACCAAGGAAGAGGATATAGTTGAACACTTTTTTACTACTACCACTCATTCTGATTTATTATTCTTTACCACCAGTGGCCGTGTTTTCCAGCTTAAGGCCTATGAAGTGCCGCAAACAACCAGAACATCCAAGGGTCAGGCCTTAGTCAACTTTTTACAATTAGCGCCGCATGAAAAAGTAACATCTGTTTTAGATTTAGCTGATTTAAGCGGTTATAAATATTTGGTCTTAGTCACGAAAAAAGGCTTGATTAAAAAAGTTGATATTCAGGAAATTACCAAGGTCAGAAAAAGCGGCTTGATTGCCATTAAATTAAAATCCGGCGGCGATATTTTACTTTGGGCCAAGCCCTCAACCGGCGATGATGAAATTATTTTAGTCACTTCAGGCGGTATGTCAGTCAGATTTAAAGAAAAAGGCATTAGGGCCATGGGCCGGGCAGCGGCCGGAGTCAGGGGCATTAGATTAAAAGGCGATGATGTGGTGGTGCGCATGGATATAAGCGAGAAAGCTGTCAAAGATGAAAATTTGGATTTACTAGTGGTCATGGAAAATGGTTTTGGTAAACGAACCGGAATTAAGGAATACAGAATTCAAGGACGCGGCGGCACTGGCATTAAAACAGCCAAAATCAATAGCAAGACAGGCAAAATTGTTGGCGCGCGTTTGATTAATAATAAAGATTTGGATCGTGATATGATTATAATTTCAGAAAAAGGCCAGGTCATACGTATGCCTTTGAAATCTGTCAGCCACTTAGGCCGTGCTACCCAAGGCGTGAGGTTGATGAGGTTTAAGGAAGTGAAGGACAAGGTGGCGAGTATTACGCTAATTTAAATTAAATAGATTTTTTGAGGCTAAGCCTTTTAAATATGAAGGCTTAGCCTCTTTTAATTTATGTAAATAAAAAAATCCCTTCTCGCATTGCGGGAGGGGATTTTTGGTTAATGCCTATTCTTCCGTAATTTGGGCTTCTTTTGCAGATGTTAACAATGGCTCAATCTTTATTTCTTTCAACTTTTTAAGTTCTTCAATGATAACGGCTTGCCAGGCGGTTACAACTCCTATGTCTCCAGAAATTGTAACTGTGCCAGATTCGTGAGACAAATTCACTCTCGATATTTTAAAGAAGCCATTACGAGATTCAGCAATATCGAGTACAAGCTTGAGAAGATAAGCCGCATGTGTATGATCACAAGTTTTTATAACCAGTTTTGTCATTTTTTACCTCCTTGTGCTTTGTGCTGGATTTTTGGTTGTATCATATTATTCAATGAGATTACCACTTGGTAATCCTTGTCGAATAAGCTCTAGATGAAGACCTTTCAGTTTTTGTTTTGTGCTATAAACAGTAAATTTATAACAACCAGTTTCTTCTTTTTGAGGTTTTTCATCAATTGTACAGGATTGGTCTTCTGCGACTTTTTTAACTTTAGCAAATGCTAAGTTTACACTTTTTTCATCCATTGCAAAAAAGAATTGTAATTGTGCCATTTTTTCCTCCTTTTAATTTGTAGTAGTTTGAGGTTAACATCTAAAGTCGTTATTGTCAATTTTGAATAATACACTGATTGAAATAAAAAAAATCCCGTACGTTGTGCGGGATTTTAAGTTTTTTTATTCGGTAATTTGAGCTTTTTTAGTATTACTTATCATTGATTCAAATTTGCCTGTCATTTCTTCATGCTTTGTAAGTACTTGTACGATTGCTTGCTTTACAAATGTAACAACATTTTGATCTCCGCCTATTATCACTTTGTTATCTTGAGTTGTTACACTTAGATTCAATCTTCGGGTGCTGGCAAGTTGCATGACAATGACTTGGATATAATTTGCAGTTGATTCCTCGGTTTCGTCTATGACTAATTGTGTCATTTTTTTCCTCCTTTTCAGTTTTTTAAAAAATGAGATGGGCTCTTGCCATAATGTCTCCTTGGGTTGGTCTTTTTCTGACCTTGCCATTTACTTTGAGAGTGCCGACCCGAAAGCCCTCTTTTAGAAGGTGGCTACGAATCCTGCTTAATTCAGACAAGGGGCCGGAAATTGTAGAACAAATTATATCTTTTCTGCGTCTGCGTTTAGTTTGCTCCCAATTTTCAAAACTCCCGAGGGCGTTGTAGATTACACTATTGGTTATTTCACCAGCAGTGAAGTTTAATTCTGCCATTTTTTACTCCTTCTCAAATATTTCTGCTTGCTCAAGGCAAGCAATTGGTTTTAGGGTTTCTTTAGCAATAGACCGAAAATGTTCCTGGAGTTTTTCTTTGAGCTTTTGCAAGTCCGATTCTTCACCTTCAATGATGATTTTATCTTCTTGCAGATCTATTCGGACATTTGGGCTTGCAGCAGCCGGCTCTATTATAATGTCAGGTTCATCAGTTAAGGCGCTGGCCATTAAAAAGATTTCGTCCAGAGTATCACGATCTCCTTTTATGACTAATTTTGCCATTTTTTACCTCCCTTAGGATCTCGGTTGCTTGAATTCTTTCATACGCGAGCTTATGTTGACTCTTTTTTCTCGTTCGGTAGAAATAGGATTTGAGATCTTTACGTAAATCCATGATAAATCCTGGCCAGCCAGTGATTTTGAGTTGGTCGCCGTTTCTTTTGTAATATGCCCTGGGCATATTAGGATCCCACTCTTTTCTTGTCAGTTTTCCGATTTTTCGTATTTTGGCAATTGTTTCATCGGAGAAACCTTTGACATTGATAATTAGGATACGTCTCATTATTTTTACCTCCTTTAGGTTATTTCGCCGATTGGCAAATTAGCATTGAGCAGTTTTTCTTGGAGCAGTACTAAAGATTTTTTTTCGCCTGTGATTTTCCTGTCGTCTTTTAAATCCGAAAGAATAAAAACATGCCCGTTTTGTTTAGACAATGATGTTGCTTCTTTTTCAATGCAGATCCTGGTTATTATAGAACAGGTTTCATATTTATCAAATTGTAAAGTACTCATTTTCCCTCCTTTCTTGTTTAAGAATAACTTAACAAGCAATGTCAGTTTTGTCAACCCATCCTCTCGCGAGAGGCTGGGTTAATGTATAAATAAAAATCCCGCCTCACTTGGGACGGGATTGATTATTGGTTATTTGATTTTGGCAAAATAAGTTCGCCTTGAGGCAGCCCCTCTTTTTTAAGCGCTTTTTGCAGTTTGAGCAGCTCTTTTTTACTGCCGCTAATTATGGATTTTTCCATTAGAAGATCGGTTTTGACCTTAAATTTTTTAGCAATTTCTGCAATGCAAATTTTAAATCTGATATAATGAACATCCCTCAATAATAATCGAGCCATAATCTCCTCCTTTCATTGGATATTTTAGTTTAACATAAGAATATATTTTGTCAAGAGATTGAGCTTGCCACGTCGCTCGCGAGCGACATGGCTTGCTAAAAATTGAAAATTGATGTAAGATAAAGTATAATTGTAACTAAGTTACAACTTTTTTAATTATTAATGAATAGCTGAACCACAGATTTTTGTTCACGGATAACACTGATTTTATCTGTGCAATCCGTGAGTATTAATCTGTGTTTCAGTTTACCCAATTACCATGTCAGTCCCAGCTAAAAAAAGGCCGCGCTCAGAAAAAAGGAAAAGAGCCATTCAGCAGGCCTTAAAAAAATCTAAATATATATCGTGCCCGAAATGCAAAAGGCCAAAAAAGCCGCATCTGGTTTGCTCTTATTGCGGTTCTTATAAAAATCGCGAAATTTTAAAATCAAAACTGGATAAAAAGGAACTGAAAAAGCTAAACAAACAAAAAGCTAAAACCGCAGAGAAAAAGCAACAATAATTTTAAATTTTGAATTTTTAATTTTAAATTTTTGTTATGTCCAATCGTCATCTCTCACGCACTATTGCCATGCAGACCCTTTATCAATGGGATTTTAATGGTCAAAAAGATGAAAGTTTAGATTCACTTTTAGAATATAACATCAAGGAATTTGCGCCTGGCTTTAATGACGAAGGTTTTACCAAGCATCTGGTTGAGGGTGTGATTAAAAACATTAAGGAAATTGATGAGCTGATCAGAAAATATGCCACTGAATGGCCGCTTGAGCAAATTACTATTATTGACCGCAATATTTTACGGATTGGCATTTTTGAATTAAAATATGATCCAGATATCCCGTCCAAAGTGGCAATCAATGAGGCAATTGAAGTGGCTAAAACTTATGGCGGCGAGTCATCAGGCAAATTTGTAAATGGTGTTTTAGGCGCGATTTATAAAGAAATAGAAAAAGAGGGAAAAATTAAAGAGTAAAACTTGGAAATATTTTTAGGTTGGTCAAAATAAATTCAAGGGAGGTAAAAAATGACCGAGGTTAAAAAAGAAGCAAAAAAGAAAATAACAGCCAAAGAATTTGGCAAAATGATTGTCAGGGAAGGGGTTACATTCTGGGTAGGAATGTTTTTTGGTCAATTTAAGGCATGGGATATCCTTGATTTTCTTTTTCGCGAATAAACATGAGGGAGAATTCTCCCTCATCAACCCAAGAATATTTATAATTATTAAGGGAGTATAAAACTTTAGTTCTATCTTTGTGCAGGGTTAAGTTTAAAGGTAAAGGTTAGGAAGCCAGTTTGGGTAAGGGTAAAGTAAGAAGTGTTTTATTACCTTACCCTAGCCCCTAAACCAAACAGGCATCATAACCCTAACCCAATTACATTACCAGTAAGAAAATAGGTAAAACTAAAGTTCTACATTCCTGCAAAAGGAAGTATATATGAAGGATTTTTCTAAGCTGGAAAAAAAATTAAAAGTAAAATTTAAAAATAAAGATTTGCTTAAACAGGCAGTTGTCCACCGCTCTTATTTGAATGAGCATCCGGAATTCGAACTTGACCATAATGAGCGTTTGGAATTTTTAGGCGATGCGGTTTTGGAACTGGCAGTGACAGAATATCTTTACATAAATTATCCCAATCCCGAGGGTGAATTAACCAACTGGCGCGCTTCTTTGGTCAATGCCATCATACTTTCTGAAATTGCCAAGGATTTGGATATTGAAGAATTTTTATATTTGAGCAAAGGTGAGGCCCAAGATAAAAATTCCAAGGCGCGCCAATATATTTTGGCCAATGCCATGGAAGCAGTGATTGGCGCGATTTATTTGGACAAAGATTATAAAGCAGCCAAAAAATTTATTGAAGAAAAAATAATCGTTAAATTACCTTATATTTTAGAACACAAGCTTTATCAGGATCCCAAAAGCCGTTTTCAGGAAATATCCCAGGAACGCATTGGGATTACCCCGACTTACAAAGTTCTGGAAGAGTCAGGGCCTGATCATGCCAAGCACTTTGTGATGGGAGTATTCTTAAAAAAAGATTTGGTAGCAAAAGGCGAGGGCACAAGCAAGCAGGAAGCCCAGGTTCAGGCAGCGGCCGAAGCATTACATGTAAAAAATTGGGAATAATTTGAAATAGAAAAGACAAACCCTTAACCTTACAGATGACTTTAGTCATCGTACGACCACTAAAGTGGTCTGTAAAATTAAGACGGTTTGTCTTTTTTATTTCCTCGCCCTGGGTGGATTTTTAAAAGTAATTTCAGGGGTTTGGTTATTAATAATTTCTCTGGGGATGCCCAATTCTCTTTCATAGATTTCATCAGCTGACCAAAAAATTGCATCTTCCCATTTAAAACCTAATTTGGCAGCAACCTTTTTGACTTCTTTTTCATTTTTTCCTTCAATCTCTAAAATTGGCTTTAATCCAGGCCAGGTATCAATGGTAATTTCCACATTTTTATAATGCCAGATTTCACGAAGTGTTTCCTGATAGGATTTGTTTTTGCAGCCAATGGTTTCCAATAATTTACAGGCAGTATCATAATTATCAACGACTAATTCCAGTTCTTTTTGCCCAGTTATTTTTTTATCTGTCATTTGTTTTAAAGCCATGGTAATTTTATCGCCTTCGTCCCTGACCCGTAACCAGCCTTCTTTTAGTTTAATTGGCGGTTGGTAAACATGCCGTCTCATTAAAAATTCAGGTTTAATAAGTTTAGTGCCAATGGATTTTAATTTTTGGCGCATTTTGTTTTTGTTGATTTTGGTAAAAGTGGCCTCGTATTCTATATGCATAAGCTTGAAAGTTAAAAAGTTTATAAAGATGGTTATTTACTTTTTACCTGCCTGCCGGCAGGCAGGCTTTATAAATTTTACGAACTTTAAACTAAATTATATTTTTTCGTGGTTCAGATACCCATTATTCTCGTCAAAGAAAAATCTGTATTTAATTGCCTGTCCATCTAAAGCTTCGGGCAGCCAGTAAATGTCATCTGGCCACATTTGGGCATAAGGTATTTTATCAATGTCCCACCACTGGGGCAAGCTTTCTTCTGATTCTTTTAGTTCGCCTTCAAATTGACGGGTAACAAAAATATCACAGTGCTGGTTGATCTCTTTTTTTATTTCTGGCCAAATAAATTCAATAAAACCTAAGTGTTTAGGATTGATTGGTTTGTAACCAGTTTCTTCTTCAACTTCGCGCATAACTGCTTGCTCCAAATTTTCGCCATCTTTAACCTTGCCGCCCGGGCCATTCCATTTTCCTTGGCCAAGGCCTTTTTTCTTCATTATCAAAAGCACCTGATTTTGGTCATTAAGCAAGTAGCAAAGGTTAGTGGTATAGTTGAAATTAGATTCCATGCTTTAATTTTCGCATAAAAATTTATCAAAAGCAAAAGCCCAGCCTGGCAACATGATTTCATCATGTAGTAGGCGACACAAGCTTGTGTCGCCTACTACCAAGGGTGGGTTTGCCAGGTCGGGCTTTTCTAGTTAATTTATTTTTTTATTCTGCCGGCTTTTCTTTCGCGCCATTTTAATTTGGGCAGTTTAACGCCGGTTCTGATTTTTTTGCCTTTTGCCATATTAATAAGAATTAAGTAAATTAAGCTGGGTAAGTAAATTAAGAAAAATAAGCTTACTTCTTGTTTACTTAGCCACCTTAGCCACCTAATCAATGCTCGTTTATTTTTGAGATATCTCCGCCTAAGATTATTGGTTTCATGACTTTGATTTCCAAAGCATAACGTAAATCTTTTTCATCAGGTAATTCATGCAAGATAAAGATTTTTTTGTCTAAATGTCGAGCTACACCCAATTCAGTTAAGACAGCGCCACCAACATATCCAGCTAGGCCATTTTTAGGATAATTTAATACCAGGACAGCATCACTAGCAGCGATTTTATTGAAATGATCTTTATCAATATCGCCATAACGGAAACAGTGTTCTAGTGATTCATTTAAACTGGGATCTTTTAAACAATCTAAAACATCGATAGGCACAATCGCCTCGTGACCCAATTCTTCCAGCATTTTTTGCATTTCCAGCATTTCATTGGCAAAGGCCATGGAACCACAAATTGTTATTTTCATAATTCAAATTAATTATTTTTTTTACGCAGTTTTAATGAGGTGATAATTGAGCCAAGCAAAGCCCCAATAGTATCCTGGATCAGATTTAGATTTGTAGTGTTAAAAGTGGTTAATTGATCTGGGCCAGTAAGGTGGGTGTTAAAAAAATGGTCAGCTGTATTTTCAAATATTTCCCAGCCAAGGCCGCAAATCATGATAATTACAAAGGCAAGAATAACACTTTTAGGCAGTTGAAGTTTAAAACGCATTTTTAAGATAATGGATAATAGTATTACACCTATAAAAGGAATAGTTAAATGAAGTATATAAGAATAAGGAATGCCAAATTGGTACAATTCATAAAGTCCAAGCGCGCCTAGAGCGTCACAGATTATGGCCAGAGCAATCAGAAATTGGAGCAAGTCAGCAGCACGATTTTTTTTCGTTGCATCTGGCGTGTCTGCAGGCACGCGTAAGATTAATGGTAAAAAATAGATGATTAAAGCTCCGGCAATCATTGACCAGCCAGAATACCTGACATCATAAAATTTAGGGAACCAAGAAATAGGCAGAAAAGTCATTAATATCCCGCCCAATAATAGAAAGTAAAAACATATTTTGGAAAAGCGTTTCATGGTGGGTCGGCTGGGATTCGAACCCAGGACCAATTGCTTAAGAGGCAACTGCTCTACCGGCTGAGCTACCGACCCATGTGTGCACTCAGAAGGATTTGCGTGTCCGCCGTAGTGCAACGTAGGCGGAAACCCTCAATCGTCGGTGCACCCAGAAGGATTTGAACCCTCAACCTCTTGGTCCGAAGCCAAGCGCTCTATCCAGTTGAGCTATGGGTGCAATTATATAGAAATTTTAGCAAAAATTTTTGTATTAGTCAACCTAAATAATATCGCCAAAATAATATTTTTTTGTTATAATTTCAGTATGATTATCCTTCAGGCATTATATTTTATGCTTCCGGCCTATTTTGCCAATATGGCGCCGGTTTTTGCCACTAAAATTTTTGGCAGTAAACTGGCTTGGCCGCTTGATTTTGGCAAAAAATATAAAGGCCAGGAAATTTTAGGTAAAAACAAAACTTGGCGGGGTTTGATTGCCGGAGTTTTAATTGGGATTTTAACAATTTATTTGCAAAAATATTTATATCAGATTGGATTTTTTAAAAGCATAAGTATTTTTGATTATACTCAGATTAATTTAATGCTTTATGGATTTTTATTTGGTTTTGGCGTGATTTTAGGCGATGCGATTAAAAGTTTATTTAAAAGGAGAATTAATTTAAAGCCAGGTGAAAAATGGTTTCCCTGGGACCAGCTGGATTTTTTAGGCGGTTTGATTTTAATCTCTTTTGTCTCTATGCCATCTTGGTTAGTACTATTTTTAATTGTAATAATTTCACCGCTCTTGCCGATTATAACTAATTGGCTGGGGTTTAAGTTAAAAATAAAAAAAGTAGCCTGGTAAATTATGAGTTTTGAAACAAATTTTACAAAGTTCAGACAGTGGTCTTATCGCTGGCGGGCAAAATACTTCCAGCCAGTTTTGAAATTACTTGCACAATTAAAAATTACTCCTAATCAAATTACTGCTTTTCGTTTAATTTTCGTTTTGCCCATTGCTTATTATTTTTATCTTAGCAATCTTTTCGGCGTTTTAGTTTTTTATTTAATCTTTTGGATTTTAGATTTATTTGACGGTTCTTTGGCGCGCCATTTGAACATTTCCAATGATAAGGGAGGATTTTTGGATAGTTTAGTTGACCATTTTGTATATTCAGTTATAATTTTAGGTTTTATTTATTTGCAGGCCGCAAATATTATTATTTTGGCCTATAATATAATGATTCAATTATTAGTTAATCTTTTAGTGAATGTTAAAAATTCAGGCAAAGAAAAAAGCGACTGGCTATTTAAAGTTAAACCTTATTTACCCTATTTTAAAACTCTAGCCCATCTTTTTCTTTTTTTATATTTTTTAGGCCTTGATTTTTTAAATCCGGTTTTTTTAATTTTAAATATTTGGATGACTGGCGCTTGTCTTTATTATTTTTTTATAATTAAAAATAAGAACTAAAATGTTAATTCCGGCTCTAATTATTTTTAAATATTTTTTCCTAATTGCCACAATTGGCATTCTGGGTTTTATTGCCTTTATTATGTTTAGTTTCAGAGATGTTGTGCCTTTTGTGCCAACGCCCAAGAAAATAATTAGGCATATGATTGAGCTGGCTGATATCAAGGATAACGAGCGCATTGTAGATTTGGGATCGGGCACAGGCAGAATTTTAATCAAAGTGGCTAAAAGGCAGAAGAAAAATTTGCTGGTCGGCATTGAAAAATCATTTTCATTGCGTTTAGTCAGTAAAATTTTTCTTTTTTTACATCCTTTAATTAAAAGGAGGATCCAGATTGTTAATCAGGATTTTTTTAATACCAATTTAAATGAATTTGAGGTGATTTTTTGTTTTCTCACGCCAGAAGGAATGAGGCGCCTGGCACCTAAATTTAAATCTATAAAATCAGGAAGCCGGATTATTTCCTATATGTTTCCCCTGGAGGACACGAGCGGATTTCAAGAAGTAGCAGAGCACATCACCAGTAAAGACAGCCTTTATTTGTATAAAAAAATTTAGAAATTTATAAATCGTAATTTTATTTATATGGATTTAATCAAACAATTAGAAAAAATCGGACTGAGTGAAAAAGAAGCCAAAATTTATTCAGCGCTGCTGGATGCAGGCGAATCAACAGCCAATGAATTAACCACCCGCAGCGGTTTAAATCGGGCCACAACATATATCATTTTAGAAAAACTTTTAAACGAAGGATTGGCTGCCCGCCTGGTGAAAAAGAAAAAGCAGGTTTTTAAATGTGAAAACCCCAAGCAAATTCTGGACTTGCTGCAAAAACAAAAAGAAGAAGTAGAAGTTAAGATTAAAATTGCCAGGGAAATGCTGCCAGAATTAGAAATGTTTCAGAAAGTGACCGGCGAAAAAGCCAAAGTGAGATTTTTTGAAGGCAAAGAAGGATCGAGAATGATTCAAAAAGATATTATTCATTCTAATCCAAAATTTACGGATGAGATTTTTAATATTAATTTTGCCTTGAAGCAATTTCCCGTTTCCAAAAATGATCATCGTCAGGCCGTAAGACAGAAAAAAATCCAAGGCCGATCCATTGTGATATATAATCCCAGAGAACCAATTCCCAATTTACCTTTGTTTTATACAGAAGAAAGAAGATATTTACCGGAAAATAAAAATCCTTTTAATGCTGAAATTGTTTTATATAATAATAAAGCCGCTATTTTATCAGCCAAGGGAGAGTACATGGGAATAATTATAGAAAATAAAGCAATTGTTGATGGTCTGCGTTTTTTATTTAATCTTGCTTGGCAGGGGGCTGACAAATATTTGCCCTTCAAGACAAAAAAATAAAAAAAGTAAAATAAGAAAAAAGCCCTAGCAGGAGTAGGGCTTTTGGTATATTTAGAAAGGTGGGAGGTTTGCGATGGATATTTTAAATGTAAATATACTTTAAGATTTTTCGTCTGAAAAAGGGCAGACGATTTTTATTTGCAGAATAAATTGCAATATTTTCTTGGATTCTGAACGAGTAAAATTCTCGTCAATGTCCGCCGTTGCATCGGGCGACTGGCCTTAAAAGCCAATTATGCCGAGCAACAGGCCTAATAAAATGGGATTTAATTTTTCCCCTTAAATTATCCTCATAATTTAAATTAAATTCCTTGGTATTAGATATTAGGCTGCTCATTGCTGCCACCTCGTTTTTCTTGCTTTGTTTTTTTCCTTTTTCAGCTCCAGGAGCTGAAAGCCCTGGCCGCAAATTTTTTTTACATTTACCTTCCCCTTTCTTTTAAAGGACAGTTTTTTTCTTAATTTAATTATATCATATTCTTGTCAAGAATTAGCTGTTGATAACTTTAATGATTTGTTTTTCTTTGGCAAATTTAGTATAATTTAAATAAGAACAATTAAAAAATCATCATGCCTAATGATCAACCATCAGTTTTTTTTAGTAATTTAGAAGATCTTAAACAAAGCCTGGACAAAGAGGGAAGGGAGTCCCATCTTTTGGATTTGTCGGCTGAAAATAAAGACGAGGAGCAATGGTTTACTGAGGACTATGAAGGCCAGCTGGCTGTTGACGTTTACCAGACCAAGGACAATATTATTGTCAAATCAACAATTGCCGGCGTTAAGCCAGAAGACCTGGAAATTTATTTGCATAATGATTTACTGACCATCAGAGGCAAACGTTTGCAAGAGCATGAAGAAACAGAGGCAGATTATTTTTATAAAGAATGTTACTGGGGCGGTTTTTCTCGCTCAATAATTATGCCCGTGGAAGTGCAGGCCGACAAGGTTGAGGCCTTTTTCAGAAATGGCGTTTTAGAAATAATTTTGCCCAAGGCCCAGAAATCCAAACAAATTAATGTGCAAGTCAGGGAGGAATAAGATATTAAAACCATAATGGGTTGGCTTGAAGTAAGAAAAGTTAGATAAAAAAGAATTTCATTGAAATATTATTAAAAAATATTTAATAAGAGAAAGATGATTAATCTCAAGGAATTTTTTAAAAAAATTTTGGATTATAAAAAAGCTGAACGAGAAAAAAGAAGAAAAAAGTTAATTAAAATATTAACTATTTTTTTTATTTGTTTATTTTTAGCCATTATTCTAAGCACACCGATTTTTGCCTATGAGTATATTTATCGTGACAAGATTTTTCAGGGAGTTTATGTTGACGGCATAAATTTGGGAGGGTTAACGCAAGATCAGGCCCTAAATAAACTTAATGATTATATTGATAATCTTAAACAAAACGGTCTGCGCTTTATTTATAATGGCAATACAGTAAAAGTTGAATTTAATGCAATTTCACCATCTGATCCTGATCTTTCTTTTCAGATATTAGATTTTGATACCATGGCTATGATAAAAGGGGCTTATAATATCGGACATCAGGGCAATCCGTTGCAAATGTTTAATGATCAACTTTTAGCCCTCTTAAATCAGCCGAAAATTGAGTTGATTTACAATTTGAATGAAAAAGAACTGGTTGAAATTTTAAAGCAATATTTTAGTCAGTATGAAAAACCAGCCATTAATGCACAGATTGTTTTTAATTCAGATGGCAGCTATAGAATTGAAAAAGAAAGCGATGGTTATATTTTTAATTATAGCCAGAGTGCGGCGAATTTACGGAAAAATATTAATTTAATATCTATAAATGCCGTTGAATTGAAAACCCAGTCCGCCAGTGCCGAAGTCATTCAGGCAGAAGCGGAAAAATCCAAGGCCTTGATTGATGATATTTTAAAGCAAGAAAATATTATCTTGACATATAAAGATCAAAAATGGGAAATTCCCCGAGATGAATTTAAAAATTGGCTGGAGTTTAAAAAAGAAAATAATGTATTAAAGCTTTCTTTTAAAGGTGAAATGATTGATCAAAAACTGCAGGCGATTTCTCAGGCAATAAACATTTTACCCCAGGATGCCAAATTTACTTTTAAAGACGGCAAAGTAACTGAATTTGTGCCCAGTGTGTCCGGACTTGAAGTTGATCTGGAAAAAAGTAAATTAGCTCTGCAAGAGAATTTTTTTAATCTGAAACAGAATCAAACAGAATTAAGCGTTAAAGAATCAGAGCCAAATGTTAAAATTAGCGATATTAACAACTTTGGCATTAAAGAATTGATCGGTAAAGGTGTCTCGGATTTTGCGGGCAGCCATGTCAATAGAATAAAAAATATTAAAAATGCAGTCGCTCATTTAAACGGCATAATTATTCCACCGGGTGAATTTAGTATAGTTGATGCCATCGGGCCGGTTGATGCCTCAACTGGTTATTTCCCGGAATTCGTCATTAAAGGCGATCGGACCTTGCCAGAATATGGCGGCGGTTTGTGTCAAATAGGTACAACCATGTTTAGAGCGGCCCTATTTTCTGGCATGTCGATTACTGAAAGAAGGCCGCACTCTTATATTGTTTCTTATTATAAACCACTGGGCATGGATGCCACGATTTATGGCCCGCATCCGGATTTAAGATTTATAAATGATACTGGCAATAATATTTTGCTTCAGATAAAAATTGAAGGTACAATTTTGACTTTTGAATTTTGGGGAACAAGCGATGGGCGCAAAATAGAAATAACTGATCCGGTTTTGTATAATTGGACTGCTCAGCCGCCCGATAGGTTGATTGAAAATCCAAACTTGAAGCCAGGCGACAAGCACTTAATGGAAACAGGCCGCCGTGGCGCTGATGCGTATTTTTATCGTTATATCACCAAGGCAACCGGTGAAAAAAACGAGGAAACTTTCCGCAGCCATTACGTTGCTTGGCCAAATATTTATGAAGTTGGCTTGCAACCCAACCAGCCAGCACAAGCCACAGCACCAGAGCCAACTAATGGGACAAGTTCATCTTCAGGATCAAGCGGCAGTAGCGGCAATATAAATAAACAATAAAATTTTACAATACAAAAAAATCGCTTCAAAATGAGGCGATTTTTTAATATTTATGAATAATCACGATATTATTTTTTCGGTACTTTTTGACAGCAAAAAGTACCACAAAAACTGCTGGGGTGCTCAATGCGCTAGTGCTAATGGTAAGTTCGAAGCTTTGATAACGGCGCTTAGTTCGCACCCCAGACCCTATGTACTATTGATAAAAGTTTGAAGCGTTTTTTGCGCGCCCGCGCGTGGACTTGAATGGGCGAGTAGGTATGTAGGCGCGCGGGCGCGCATCTCAAATATATTGACAAGATTGAAAAGATAGATTAAATTAATAACAACATCTAATATCCAAGGAGGAATAAAATGGCAAACGTACATATAGTAGTATTGATGATGCTTTTTGCTGTATTTGCAGCAATTGCTTTATGGCACAAAAGTTACAAAGTAAAAAAACTTAATAAACAACCACAGACACCGATAGGTTCTTTTACTGAAAAATTCGGCAAAACCCAGGTGATTTTAAACATCATAGCCATGATTTTCGGAATCGCTTGGTTTATTTCCGTCCTGGTGCTGACGTATCAGGCTAATATGAGATAAGCACTGAATTATCAGTAATAGACTAAAAAAATCGCTTCAAAATGAGGCGATTTTTTCTTTCTTTATTTTAAGATACTGCCCAAAGTTTCTTAAACATTTCTCGCATATTCTGGGCCAGTAATTTATCATGTATTTCAAACAAATAAAAAGGGTGCTGTTGAGTATTTATAACTATTAAAAAGTCGCCGCAGGCCCAGACAGTGGCAGTGAAATTTTGATCCTTTAAAAAACGTACGTTTCTTTTTTGCTTGGGATATTTGCCTTTGATTTGTTCTTCAATTTTTGACTCATTAGTAAATACTTGCGCTTTATAATGTTCATCTTTGCCTTCTTTGGTTTGCCAACTGGCAGCAATCCATTTTTGGAAACTTTCCACAAAACTATGATCCTGAAATCCCCACCAAATTCCGTCATTAGCAATTATTTCTTTTTGCCATTTGATTAAATTGTCAAAAAGAAATTTTTCCAGATTATTTTCCTCAATAAATCTAATTTTGGGAACTGGATATGTTTTTTCCGCGCTGATTAAGCTTAATTCGCTAACTGCTTTTTTAATTAAATTTTCTTTTTCTGCTAATTCACGTTTGGACTGTTCCAAAATTTGCTCTAAACTCTCCGGGGGCAGGGGAATAAACTGTAAAGTTTTTCCGGCAAAATCTTCGGCAATCAGGCCTTTGGCCAGCAGGCCTTTGGCAATATGGTACAAAGAGGCTCTCTTAATCTTGGTTAGGTTTGCCAAAACAGACGGCTTGGTTTTACCGCTTTTTAAAAGAGTGAGATAAACTTTGATTTCTTTGTCATTAAGCCCGAGCTTTTTAAGTGTTTGGGAAATGGCCATAATTTTAAAGTTATACTTACATTATACTCTGTTGTCAGGAATTTGTCAACACTTGTCCAACAAATATTGACAATAATTAAAATAAATGCTATATTATTATATTGCCAGAAAAATTAGGCAATTAAGTACATTGAAATCTAAAGGAGGAGAAAAATGAATTTTTTAGTATGGCTGGTCATTTATTTTATCGCAGCAACATTCGGTTATCTAACTGCTTTTAAATGCTTATTCCCAAAAGTATTTGGAAAGCTATATCCGAGTTTAAATTCAACCCTCTGGTTCGCTAAAGTAATCAAACCCGAAAGCGAAATAGATGAAGTGTTTTTTAAGGTGATGGGAGTGATTTTTGCACTTCTCACCCTGGGGGGCTCATTATTTATGGCAGAATTAATGAGTCTTAATTGGTGACATCATCAATGTTTACTCAGCTCAAATAAATTTCTGGAGGAGCCTTGCTCCTCCCTTTTTTCCAACTCAGTACTTTGTACTGGCTTGGAAATCGGGTTGCACCTTAAAATTCAAAAAGGAGGTATTTAAATGATTAAAGAGGCAAAAGAAATACAAGATGAACTGATTAATCAGATTTGGGAAGGAATAACACCAGAAGAACTTCATACTATTGTGTCAAAATGGAATTATCTATCATTCCCTCACAAGCAAAATATCTTAAAAATTGCAATTCCAAGAGGGAAACTTAGAGATCCCGAATGGACCTCTTTGGATTACATTTTTACAGAGTTTCGTAGTTTATTTATACATCCATCTATTGAGGAATTGAAAAATTTTGTAAAAATTTTGAAAGAGGGAGATTGGGAAAATAAAAATAAATGATTGACTAAAACCACGAATCCAATGGTTCGTGGCCTTTTTCCAGCCCAGTACTTTGTACTGGTTTGGAAATCGGATAGAACTTTAAAATCCAAAGGAGAAAAGAAATGAAGAAAATCGTGGTTTGTTTGGCAGTAATTATTGGCTTAATAATGGCGAGGTCGGTTTTGGCAGAAGGCAAAAAGACAGCGGCACTCACCCAATTAATGATCGTAGCTGATCATAGTTTTTGGGAAAATAAAAGTATACCTATCACCGGCTATGCTAGCGCAACATATTACTACAACTTAAATTCTGGTTATTCCGCAATCTATGGTTATGCTGGTCCCAAATTCAAGCTCAATAAAATCGGCATTTATACGCTGGCAATGATTCGGGCTGACGCTTATGCCTGGGCACCTGGACCATCTTTATGGCTGGATTATAGCCATAAAAAAGATTACTGGTTCGCTGAATTTGATTATTACGTGCCCTGGCTAACGACCAGTCATGATGAAACAGCAGCCTTACTGCCTCATCAGTATTATAGCGCAGTCGAATATAATCGTTCTTTTAAAGACAATATTCGTCTGGGCTGGATGGTAGAAACATTTGGAGCTTTTAACCAGAACAAACCCAGCGAATTGGCTACAGGTCCGACTGTGTCATTTAAAAAATTTAAGGTCATGGCTTTCTATGACACAACCCCGCTAGTGGAAGGCGCTGATTACCTAGGATTGCGCTTCAAGCTCTTTTTGTAAGGGAGACAAATATGCTCAAAATACGTTTCGAATTTCGGTTTAAGGGATCATGTTATGATTTTAAAGAAGGCCATCTGAAAGCACGAGAGATCTCTAATATTGCTGCTGGGATTACAAATCAATTTTTGTCCGGACCAATTCAGCAGGGATTTTCTGTCAAAGCTGGGGAAATGACAAAAAAAGGTTTTTTTGTTATTGAATGCCAACAAGAAGAGGAGGAAAGTAAAGTAATGGAACCGAAAAAGAGTGAATGGAAAACAATTGCCAGACCGAGTTGGTTTGGCGAAGCTAAAAGCGAAAAGCTGGCTGCTTTCAACCGTGAATATGGTGAGGGAAACTGGCGCATCCGGCATCAATTAGGGCCGCGCTTGCTGGATTTAAATGAGGCCCTGCGGCTTTATGAACTCTGTTACGAACTGCATTTCCTTAATCCGCATACTAGGTTTCTCTGGACTAATCTTTTCCGCACAGCCAGCGAGGTCTGGACCGAGGAAGAGAGAGACATTGAATCCGGACTGGATTATTCAATTCAGCAGGCCAAAGCACCCCATTATGAAGATGTGGCCATTCGCATAATCATGCAGCGTTATGGCCAAATTTTCAAAGGTAATCAGCCGATAAGAATTCGAGCTGATAGTCCTGATGCAGTAGGCGTCGCCTTGAGTTCAATCCATATTCCTTTTATCTTCTCAGAATTCATTGAGTCGCCTTTTGCCGAGGTTCTTTGGTGGAATCGTCATAAGGGTTCGCTTGAAGAATTCTGGCATACCAACAAAGTCCTGCAGATACGAATTTAGCAATAGTTGGCTATTCGTATAAAACAAAAAATCGCTTCCAAAATGAGGCGATTTTTTTAATATTTATGTATAATTATAATTTGGTTTTTTCCGGTACTTTTTGCAAACAAAAAGTACCACAAAAATTTTTGGGGGCGCTCAATGCGCTAGTGCTAATGGTTTGTTTATGGCTTTGATTACGGCGCTTAGTTCGCGCCCCAAACCCCAGGTACTATTGATATAAGTTTGAAGCGTTTTTTTGCGCGCCCCGCTGTGCGGGGCGCGCATCAATCTTTAACTTATGGACTAAAAAATGTAACAAAAAAATCGCTTCTAAAATGAGGCGATTTTTTTCTTTCTTCCAAAAAACTGCAGACAAGAAAACGCAAGTAAGGATAAATCTAGCTGAAAGCCGGATTGGATCCTTTCTTATGTTCCCATGCTTATCGTGCCTGCAGTTTTTTAGAAACAAATTTAATAATTTGCTTCTATAAATCGCTAACTGAGATGACTCTTTTCAGGGGGAAGAAAAAATAGTCAAACCTCAGTTAAGCGATATTTAAATTTATCATATCCAATTTTTTTTGTCAAGCAAGCGATTTGAATTATCGTTTAAATTTAGCTAAGATTAGCTTATTCTATAATTTTATCAATTAAACCATATTTGACTGCTTCAGCAGCACTTTGGAAAAAATCCCGGTCAGTATCCTTCTCAATTTTACTGATTGGCTGCTTGGTATGCTTGGCCAAAATTTCATTGAGTTTGTCTTTTATTCTGAGGATATGTTCAGCCCTGATTTTAATATCAGTCGCTTGACCCTCGGCACCACCCATGACCTGATGGAGCATAACTTCAGAATTGGGCAGAGCCAATCTTTTGCCCTTGGCGCCTGAAGCTAATAAGAAAGCAGCCATAGAAGCAGCAATACCCACGCAAATTGTAGAAACGTCTGATTTGACAAATCGCATGGTATCATAAATTGCCAGCCCGGCTGTTACAGAACCGCCAGGGGAATTAATGTATAGTTTAATATCTTTTTTAGAGTCCTCGCTGTCTAAAAAAAGCATTTGGGCAATTACGGTATTGGCTACAGCATCAGAGATGGGTGCCCCTAAAAAGATGATCCTTTCCTTTAATAAGCGTGAGTAGATATCATAGGCTCTTTCCCCAGAAGATGATTTTTCAATAACCGTGGGCACTAAGACAGAATTTTGGATGTCTTTATTTTTAGCCATAAATTTGTTGATTAATTATGAATTAGAAGATATGAATTATGAAATGTTAATTTGATTTCAGTGTTCGGAGTTTATTAATTATAGCATTTAGAGCGAAATTTTTCCAGTCCGGATTTATCTGCGGATTTGGTTTGGCGATTTTAAAGCCAGCTGCTTTTTTATGTCCGCCGCCATTAAAGGCCTTGGCTAATTGGCTGACATCGATCTCATCTTTGGTTGTTCTTAAACTTACTTTGATTGAATCATTTTCTTCTTCGCTTAAAACCAGAATAAAATCCGTATCTTGCAAATTGCTTAAAAAATTAGCTAAACCATCAACGCTTTCAGCTGACATTTGCTCTGCCGAAAGATCATTTTTTGTAATAGTGGTATAAGCAAAATTATATTCAGAATTATATTCAATTTTATCCAATAAATTGCCCCAAAGCTTTAAGACCTCAAAATTTTTATTTTGGATAATATGGGTAATAATCTGATTTATCCTGGCGCCAATTTTTAACAATTCCGAGGCAATTTTTAAGCTTTCAGTGGTAGTGGCCGCATTAGTAAAATTCATGGTGTCAGTCAGAATGCCGGTTAAAAGATTAGTGGCCATATATTTATCAATTGCCAGGCCGTGAAATTTAAAAAAGTTATACATGATTTCACTGGTGGAAGAGGCCTGCGGAATAACTAAGTTTAAATGGCCGAAAAAATCATTGCTTTGGTGATGATCAATATTAATTAAAGTACTACGTGCTTTAATTTTTTGAATATCATCAGCCAGGCCGGTTCTTTTTAAATCGCCGCAATCAAGTGCAATAAGCAGATCATGTGAGGGCAAATCAAGTTTAGCTGGGGTTGAAACAATATTTTCTATCTTTGGCAAAAAATTAAAATAACTTGGCGGTTGGTCTGGGCAAAAATGTTGAAATTGTTTGTTCTCCTTGGCCAAAAGCTGAGCCAATGCCAAGGAAGCTCCCAGGGTATCGCCGTCTGGTTTTTCATGAGCGATTAAGAGCGGATAGTGAGCATTTTTGATTGCCTGTAAAATTTGAGGCGCAACTTTTCTATAAATCATTTGTTTTAAATTCAGAAAATTAACGAATTTTCTAATTTATCATTCCTTATTTATTTCGTCAAGCAATTTGTCAACTTCAGTGGCAAAAATTTCCTGCTCATCGATGAGAAAATTTAGATTGGGAATGAATTTAGTGGTCAGCTCTTTTTGCAGCAATTTACGCAGATTACTGCTATTTTTTCTTAAAATTTCTAAAGCAGTGCCACGATAGTGTTCTGGCAAAACCGTGATAAAGACCTTACAATATTTTAAATCAGGGCTTGTTTCCACTTTAGTTAAGGTAACCAATGCATTGTCTGGCAATTCGATTTCTTTAAGAATTAATTCGCTTAATTTTCGCCTTATTAATTCATTAATTTTTTCAATCCGTTGAGACATAGTTTTAAGCTTAAAATTTAAAGTTCAAAGTGCAAAATCGCAGTGAAAATTAAAAATTTTGAATTTTGCTTTGTAATTTTCAATTTTGAACTTTGAATTTTTAATTATTTTATTATTTGGTTAATTAATCATTGGTATTGTTTAATTGTATAATATTTAGCCAAAACTTGACAACTTCCCAGGCCTTTGTTAAGCTTAAATCACTAGAGAATTCCCGCTATAGTTAAAAAATTAAAACTAAAATAGTGGGGCTTAATTTGACTTCCTAATTTAATACCAGTTTTAATAAAACTCGCCAAAAAAGACGAGAGGCGGGTTATTTTTTATGTTAAATAAAAAAAATATTTTAAAACCTCAGTTTAAAAGCAAGGAAAGAAAATTTTTAAATGATTATCGCGAGGCAATGCCATTGCCAGATTTGGTAGAAATTCAAAAGACCTCTTATAATTGGTTTTTAAAACAAGGGCTTAGAGAATTATTTGATGAAATAAATCCAATCAAAGATTTCGGCGGCCGAAATTTGGAGCTTTATTTCAAGGATTATTATTTGGACGAGCCAAAATTTGACGAGAAGATTTCCAGAGAGAAAAATATAACTTATGAGGCGCCATTGCGTATCAAAGCAGTTTTGCTTAATAAAAAAGACAAAGGTAAAAAAGAACAAGAAATTTATTTGGGTGACTTTCCGATCATGACTAATCGCGGTACTTTTATTATTAATGGCATTGAAAGAGCAGTGGTCTCCCAGATTATCAGGTCTGCCGGAGTTTTTTTTACGTCTAATTATATCCGCGGCAAAAGATATTATGGCGCAAAAATTATACCCAATCGCGGCGCCTGGCTGGAAATAGAGACAGATACTAATAATATTCTCTGGGTAAAAATTGATCGCAAAAGGAAAGTTGCGCTTACTTCTTTATTGCGGGCTTTTGGTTTTTCTAGTGATGAAGAAATTTTAAATTTATTTAAAGGGCTGGATAAACAAAGTTTGAGTTTTATTCAGAAAACTCTGGCCAAAGATATTGCCAAAAATCAGGATGAAGGTTTGATCGAAGTTTATAAAAGAATCAGACCAGGCGATCTGGCCACGGCTGATAATGCCAAGTCGCTCATTCATGCCATGTTTTTCAGATTTGAACGCTATGATTTCAGCAAGGTCGGACGCTATAAAATCAATCTAAGATTTAATTATGATATTCCCAATACGCCAGAAACCAGAATTTTACGTCGTGAGGATTTGGTAGATATCATTAAGGAAATTATTCGTTTAAATATTACTCAGGCAGATGCTGATGACATTGATCATTTGAGCAATAGGCGTATTCGCGCCGTAGGCGAATTGATTCAGAACAAATTCAGAATCGGCTTGGCGCGCATGGAAAGAATAGTGCGTGATAAAATGAGCACTCTTGATATTGAATCAATGACGCCGAGTAAAATAGTCAATGCTAAGCCGGTCATGGGCGTAGTCAAAGAATTTTTCATGTCTTCTCAGCTTTCACAATTTATGGATCAGACCAATCCTTTGGCTGAATTGGAACACAAAAGAAGAATCTCAGCCATGGGTCCCGGAGGTTTATCGCGCGAAAGGGCGGGCTTTGAAGTGCGTGACGTACATTCCACCCATTATGGCCGCATTTGTCCGATTGCTACACCCGAGGGTCCAAATATTGGTTTAGTCGGACATTTAGCCAGTTATGCGCGCGTCAATGAATATGGTTTTATTGAAACGCCTTACCGTATAGTTGAAAGAAAAGCCGAAGAGGATATTAAAGACCCTGAGACCAATAAGGTTGCAGTTAAAAAAGGCCAAAAAATACCCAGGGAAATTATTGATAAATTAAGAGCTAAGAATATTGATTTTCGGGCCAAGGCTCAAGTTACTGAGGAGATAGTTTATTTAAACGCAATTACAGAGGAACGTTCAATTTCAACAGCCGCTACCACGCCAATAGATAAGGATGGTAATTTTTTAGTAGAAAAAGCCGAGGTGAGAAAATTTGGCAAGCCGGATATTGCCGAAGTTAACCAGATTGATTACATGGATGTGGCTTCAAATCAGATTATTAGCGTCTCAACTTCTTGTATACCTTTTTTAGAGCATGATGATGCGGTCAGAGCCTTGATGGGTACTAATATGCAGCGCCAAGCAGTACCTTGCATTAAACCGCAGCCGCCTTTGGTTGGCACAGGCGTAGAAAAAATGGCGGCTTTTTACTCTGGTCATATTGCTGTTTGTGAAAATAACGGCAAAGTCACAAAGGTTGACGGCGCACAGATTGAAATTCTGGAAGATAATGGGAATTTGAAATATTATGATTTAAACAAATTTATAAGGTCAAATGCCTCAACCTGTATTAACCAGCATCCAATAGTTAATATGGACGATCGTGTTAAAAAAGGGCAAATTATGAGTGATGGGCCCAGTATTTCAGAAGGCGAATTATCCTTAGGCCAGAATGTTTTAGTCGCTTTCATGGCCTGGGGTGGTTATAACTACGAGGATGCCATTGTAGTTTCAGAAAGAGTTGTCCAGCGCGATCTTTATACTTCCATCCATATTGAAAATTATCAGGTTGAAGTGCGTGAAACAAAGTTAGGTCCTGAAATTATTACCTCTGATATTCCCAATATCGGGGAGGAAAAATTAAAAAATTTGGATGAAAGCGGCATTATCCGCGTTGGGGCTGAAGTTTCTTCAGGCGATATTTTAGTTGGCAAAATTACGCCCAAAGGCGAAACAGAGCTTTCGGCTGAAGAAAAATTATTGCGCGCGATTTTCGGTGAAAAAGCCCGAGACGTGCGAGATAGCTCCTTGTATTTGGAACATGGTGATCATGGCAAGGTTATTGATATAAAAATGTTCTCGCAAGAAAAAGGCGATCGCTTATCTCCCGGCGTTACGCAAATGGTTCAGGTTTCAGTGGCTGATTTACGCAAAATACAAGTTGGCGATAAAATGGCCGGCCGCCATGGTAATAAAGGCATAATTTCAAAGGTTGTCAGAAATGAAGATATGCCCTTTATGGAAGATGGGACGCCAATAGATATTCTTTTAAGTCCCCTAGGAGTTGTTTCTCGTATGAATTTGGGGCAGATTCTGGAAACACATTTGGGCTTGGCAGTAAGTGCTTTGGGTTTTAAGGTAGCAACTCCGGTTTTATATGGCATCAAGGAAGGGCAAATAAAGGAGCTGCTAACCCAGGCCGGATTTACGGCTGATGGTAAATTAATTTTATATGATGGCAGGACAGGAGAGCCGTTTGCCCATAAAGTAACCGTGGGCTTTAATTATATTTTAAAATTAAATCATCTGGTGGAAGATAAAATTCATCAGAGGTCAATCGGACCCTATTCTTTAATTACTCAGCAGCCGCTGGGCGGCAAAGCCCAATTTGGCGGCCAGCGTTTTGGCGAAATGGAAGTTTGGGCTCTCGAGGCCTATGGCGCCGCACATACCCTGCAAGAAATATTAACCATTAAATCAGATGATGTACCCGGACGTTCAAAGGCCTATGAATCAATCATTAAAGGAGAGCCAATTAAAAAATTAAATATTCCTGAATCATTTAATGTTTTAGTCAGAGAATTAAAAGGTTTATGTCTAGACGTTGAATTGGTTAAAGAAGGAGAAGTAATGGCCGATATAAGCAAGAGAAAACCAGAGCCCAGGGACTAATTTATTTAAAGAATTAAAAATATGATATTTAATCAAACTAAACCATTAGATTTTGACAGCATCCGTTTGAAATTAGCTTCACCGGATGCCATTAGAAATTGGTCATTTGGCGAGGTCACCAAGCCAGAAACAATAAACTACCGTACGCAAAAGCCAGAAAAAGATGGACTTTTTTGCGAAAAAATTTTTGGTCCCTCAAAGGACTGGGAGTGTTATTGCGGCAAATATAAAAAGATCAGGTATAAAGGTATTATTTGCGATAAATGCGGGGTGGAAGTAACTCATTCGATCGTGCGTCGTGAAAGAATGGGACATATTGAATTAGCAGCGCCGGTTTCTCATATTTGGTTTTTAAGAAGCGTGCCTTCACGCGTTGGTTTGGTCTTGGATATTTCCGCGCAAAATTTGGAGAAGGTGATATATTTTGCCAGTTTTATTATTACTAAAGTTGATGTAAATCTGAAAACTCAGGCCATGGAACAATTGAGGCAAGAATTTAAGGCCAAAAAGAAGCAGATTGAAAGCAATTTTAAAAATCAGCTTAATCAACTTAAAAATAACAAAGATTTAAAACCCAAAGAAAAAGATCGTAAAATAATAGAACTCAGCAAACAAAAAGATTTGGATTTAAAAGAATTAGAAACTGAATTTGCTAAGACCGAAAATGATTTGAAAGATTTAAAAGCCAGAAAAATCATTTCCGAAGATTTATATCAGGATTTGTCTTTAAAATTCGGCCATCTTTTTGAAGCCGGCATTGGCGCAGAAGCCATTAGGGATCTTTTGGTGAAAATTGATTTGGAAAAATTAGAAAAAGAACTGGAGTCAGAAAAAGAGGAAAGTATCGGTGCCAAAAAAGAAAGAGTAATCAAACGTTTGAAATTAATAAAAAATTTAATTAAAAATAAAATCCGTCCAGAATGGATGATCTTAACCCTGATACCTGTTATCCCGCCGGATTTGCGGCCCATGGTGCCGCTTGATGGCGGACGTTTTGCTACCTCTGATTTAAATGATTTATACCGTCGGGTTATTAATCGCAATAATCGTTTAAAGAAATTAAAAGAACTCAATGCTCCGGAAGTTATTATCCGCAATGAAAAAAGAATGTTGCAGGAAGCAGTTGATGCTTTGATTGATAATAGTGCCCGCCATTCAAAAACTACGACTGCCTCAACCGGGCAAAAAAGACAATTAAAATCAATTGCTGATATTTTAAAAGGTAAACAGGGAAGATTCAGGCAGAATCTCTTGGGCAAACGCATTGATTATTCCGGCCGCAGCGTGATTGTGGTTGGCCCGGATTTAAAGTTAGATCAGTGCGGCCTGCCCAAAAGAATGGCCTTAGAATTATTTAAGCCATTTGTCATCAGCCAATTAATAAAAAGAGAATATGTGCATAATATTAGAAGCGCTAATCGCTTTATTGAAAGCAACCGGCCTGAAATCTGGGATATTTTAGAAGAGGTTGTTAAGGATGCCCATGTGCTTTTAAATCGAGCACCAACTTTGCATCGCTTAGGCATTCAGGCCTTTCGCCCGATTTTAATTGAAGGCAAAGCTATTCAGTTGCACCCCTTGGTTTGTACAGCTTTTAATGCTGATTTTGACGGCGATCAAATGGCAGTCCATGTACCCTTGACTGAACAAGCCAAAGGTGAAGCCAGGGATTTGATGCTCTCAGCTAAAAATTTATTGAAGCCAGCAACCGGCAATCCGATTACCACGCCTAAAATGGATATTGTCTGGGGCTGCTATTATATGACTACGCTGGAGGAAGCCAAGGGCGAGCCCAAGGCATTTGGCTCTTTTAAAGAAGCGATTTTGGCCTACAAATCAAAAGTTATTTCACTCCAGGAAAAAATAAAGGTTAGGGAATTATTACCGGGCAAGAAAAAAACAGAGATATTTGAAACCAATGTGGGCCGAATACTTTTTAATCAGCTTTTACCCAAGGAACTGCCTTTTTATAATGAACAAATCACTACTAAAAACCTAGGTGATTTTATTAAATATTCCTTAGAAATTTTAGGCAAAGAAAGAACAGCTCGGCTTTTGGATGATATAAAAGATTTGGGCTTTTATTATTTGACTTTGAGCGGCTTTTCCTGGGGTATTGATGATCTGCCAGTTTTGCCTGAAAAAGAGGCCTTGATCAAAGAAGGAGATAAATCGATTGATGAAATTAATGAACAATATCAGCAAGGACTTTTAACCAAAAGCGAAAAACACTCAAAAATTATTGAGGTCTGGACTGGGATTAAAGATAGGATCGTGCAGTTAGGAAAGGATAAATTAGACAAAACAGGCCCTGTTTACTCTATGGTCACAGCTGGCGCCCGTGGTTCCTGGGGCCAGGTGACCCAGATGGTTGGAATGAAGGGCTTGGTTTCCAATCCAGCCGGTGAAATTATTGAATTGCCAGTTAAAGGCAGTTTCAAAGAAGGATTTGATGTGCTGGAATATTTTATTTCCACTCATGGTTCTAGAAAAGGTTTATCAGATACAGCTTTAAGAACAGCTAATGCCGGTTATCTGACTCGCCGTCTGGTTGATGTTTCCCAAGATGTAGTTGTTGTTAAGGAAGATTGCGGTGATAAAAAAGGTATATTTTATACGAAAAAAGACAGCGAGGAAATAGGTGTTGATCTTTTGGATCGAGTTTGGGGCAGAATTTGTTTGGAAAAAATTATTGATCCCAAGACAAAAAAAGTAATTTTGGAAAAGAATCAGCTAATCACTGAAGCAGTGGCCAGACAACTTAAGCCCTTGAATCTGGAGCAAATCACGGTCAGATCAGTTTTATCCTGCAAATTAACCAAGGGTGTTTGCATGCACTGCTATGGCTATGATTTGGGCTACAATGAAATGGTAAAATTGGGTGCAGCCATTGGCATTATTGCTGCCCAGAGCATTGGCGAACCAGGCACCCAGCTGACCATGAGAACTTTTCATACTGGCGGCGTGGCCGGCGCCGATATTACCCAAGGGTTACCGCGAGTTGAAGAATTATTTGAAGCCAGACCGCCCAAAAGAAAGGCCTTTATTGCCGAAGAAGATGGTATGGTCACCATAACCGAGGCAGCGCGTAAAATTGAAGATGAAAAAGGTACTGTTTTATTAAGCACAACTTATGGCCAGAAGATTCTTAAAATTAGATTTGATGATGTTGAAGAAGTAATTTACCCAATCAGAGAAGGGGCTGTGCTGAAAGTTAAGGATGGGCAGAAAGTTAAAAAGCAACAGGTCTTAATGCAGTTAAATGCTGAAGAAATTAAAGCGCGCACTGCGGGTTTGGTTAAACTTACGGAAAAGAGCATTAAAGTCATTGGCAAAATTGAAAAGGAAAAAGAATATTTAATAACGCCTGGTTACCATATCTGGGTCAATGACGGTGATTTTGTGAAAAAGGGCGATCAATTGACCGAGGGCAGTTTGGATTTACACCAGCTATTTAAACTCAAAGGCAAAGATGAAGTAAAAAAATATATAGTTAAAGAGATTCAGTATATTTATGCTTCGCAAGGCCAGCGTTTAAATGAAAAGCATATCGAAGTAATCATTAGGCAATTATTTAGCCGATCTTTAGTTAAAGATGCAGGTGATACCAATTTACTGCCAGGGGAAATAGTAGAAAAAGCAGAACTGGAAGAGGCCAATGATGAAATAAAGAAAACTAATGGCAAAGAAGCCACAGCAGAAGAGTTATTCTTGGGTGTGACTAAGGTTTCTTTGACCACGCGCAGTTTCTTGTCAGCTGCTTCTTTTCAGGAAACATCCCGCGTTTTGATTAATGCGGCCATAACCGGCAAAGTTGATAAATTGGAAGGGCTCAAAGAAAATGTTATTATCGGCCGTCTGATTCCGGCTGGCACTGGTTTTAGAAAAATTGTGAAAAAAGAAGAAAGTTAAACAATAAAAATAAAATACAAAAAGTACCCCTGAATAAAATCAGGGGTATTTTTTATTTGTCTAAATATAGATAATTTAACTTATTTTATGTTAATTATGACTGACAAATATTTATTTTTTGAGTAATAATTTGGCTAATATTAGCTATCAATTATCCAATAGCTCTTGACAAGTTTCATTAGATATGATATCATGGGGGATTAAACTCAATAAAGCTTAGGAGTTAGAAAGAGATAATACTTGACAAAATAATAAAATTATGCTATACTATGGAATCAGGCTAAGAATGTTTCTTTGATTAATTAGCAGGAATATGGGGGTAGTAGTCATTTGGCAGTAAATTTTTTCCGGCTTTGGCTAGAAGGAATCTACGCTAAGTGTTTCGCCTGACAGGTCTTAGACCTAAATCAGGCCGGCCCGGTTCTGCCGGCGCCAATACCTCCATACTTTTGCTAAGTAATTTAGAACCTTGAAAAATTTGAGTCCCAGATAAAGGGCTAAAAGAGATCCCATTTATTAATTAAAATGTACTTTTTAAATATAGCGGGAGTCCTCTTTCGCCCTTTATCAGGGACTAAAAGATTATTAACAATTTCAAATCTCAGGAAGGAGACACAAGTGAAGAAAAGATATTTTTTCAGCGTAATTACCATGGATGGTAAGCTCGTATTCCTGCTTACCCCAGTACCCGAGGGTACTGAAATGGTAGACATTCCCATGCCCGAATAACTTTCAGCTCCTTGCGGGGAACAGGAACACCTGTTCCCCCATTCATCTCAGGACGGGATAGTCCCGTGTGGATTATTTTGTCTTGAGATGAGGAAAGCAATTGAGCTTTGCTCTTTGAATATACAACAAAAGAAAAACGCGGTATTTTACCGCCAGGAATTCTGAAAGGAGGGACTTAAATGTCCGAATACACATGTTCCGATTGTGGGACAGAAGGTGAAGTGTCAGTAATGTTCGCGCGCCCCAAAAAGGCGGGCGAGAAAACCGAAATTCTTTGCAGCACTTGCCACGAGAACGAAATCGCAGCTGCCAAAGCCGAGGGAAAGGACACTCCTGTGTTCTATTCGCTCTCTGACTCACTCGCGCGGGACCAACAGCACAACGCCCGCAGAATCGAAGCCGAGAAGGTTCGCGACAGGGTTCTGGGCCGTCTGAGCGACGAGTTTCTGCGCAGACCCAACAAAAACATCGTCTGCGTGGTAACCGGGCGCTATCACGGCGAGATCTGCTGGTTTAAAGGCGGACATTTCCGCATCACGGTGGTCGAGAAGGCCTACCCAATCAATTTCGATGCCAGCGAAATCGTCGTGGAACCGGTCAGCAATGACGCGAGATACCAGCTCATCTCGGACGAGCAGAAGTTAGCCAAAGAGGATGGCCGGGAAACCCGTTATCTCCAGTTCCACCCGCTCATGAAGACGTATGAGCTGGCAAAAACGGCCAACGAGCGGAAAGCCGAAAAGAAGAGACAGATTGACCGTGCGGCCGTAGGCAATAACGGACGTCGTGGCCACTACAATAACGACCGCAACAGCGAACCGGCCAGCAAAGAGTTCACAGAGGGCTATTTGAGAGGCCAGCGAGGGAACGGCGCAGGCAAGACCAAAATCGGTGAAATCGTTGACTTAACGCCGACTTCCGAAGAGTCGCTCCTGAACCTGAAGACCGGCACAGACGACGAGCCCATCGAAATCGATCATGACCGGGCTGCACGCGAAGCCAACGCCATATCAGCGGAAAAAGCGGGAAAAAATCGTCGCCGCGGCAAGGGCAAGTAAGAGCGCCTAGCCGCTGCAACTCTCCAACCCAAAAGGGACGGATGCGAAAAAAATCTTTCCGTCCCTTTTTCAACCCAGGAAGGAGAAGATAATGAGACCTAAAATCTTTCATTAACCAGAACGTAGCACCACACACTAAAACGACTAGTTTTTTATCACCGTTTTGAGCGACAGTCAAAATGGCGAGCCCAGGAGAAGCAGAGCTCCCAAGAGGAAAAGATCCTCAAATGGGCTAGGCATTACTCAAAGTAATGTTTAGCCCACCAAATCAAGTTCATAATAAAATTGTGGCTTTGATCTGGACGAAAAAATTCAAGGAGGTTAATTAATGACAGAATTATTAATAGTTGGTATGTTCCGTTATATGAAAGTACCTTATCGGGAAATTATAGAAGGGACTCAAATTATCCGCCACTATTACCCCGAAGACGGCAAGGTCATTGAGTTAATTCTCTGACCTTGAATACAGAAAGGAGAGAAGTATTATGTTACCGCAGAACCGAAGATTCTGTATGGAGCATTAAAACTTCAAACCATATCTGCCGCGTTCCATAAGGCGTCCCCTGCCTGCAATTGGCGATGATAAGCTGATTGTTAAGTGGAGAGCCACAGGGAAGCAGAGCCCTATTTGTTGAAAAGAGAGAAAATATAGTAGCGAACGCGCGCCCCGGCACTCGAAATTAGGCCTCCCCATGCGGGATTGACCACACTAGCCGGGGCGCAACAAACCAAAATGCGCTGCACTGCCAGGTCCTAGACAAACATCGGCCTGGCGCGGGCGCAACGAACAAGGACATTGAATTTATGTATATGTTTCACCACGAACGCCGGACTTACCGCTGCGTTAAGGCCGCAGGCATGGCGTCTGGCAAACATGAATTCATTGAACCGCGCGTCCCGGCACATCGGCCCCCAAAATAATAACATGCGGCGGAGCCGCAAATTTGGGATCAGCCACTAGCCGGGGCGCAACAGCTGAAAACGCGCCGCCGTCCGGGCCCAAGACAATATCGGCCTCGGACGCGGGCGCACACACAGCAGCGAAAAATCATCGAAAACACCGAACACGCCGAAAAGGAGAGCCCATGAAACGGAACAAAGGATCGCCGGCTTACGCACGTGAGCCCTTAATATTTGCTTGAGCGACGGCACGGGCGCCGGGGCTTCCAGCGATTCAAACATAGTGTTTGAAATCAGAACTGGAAGCCATCATTAACCACTGCGCCTGGCTCGCATGGCGTTCCGCGAAGCGGACGCGCAGCGTAACCGAGCGTATACAAACCCAAAAATTAATTTGATTAAAAATCAACACCTAGCCCCCGACTCACAAAAGAGTCGGGGTTTTATTTATATGAAAAACCGCCCGCGTGAGCGGGCGAGTGCGTTTAGAGCGAAGCTCTTGGCAAGGAAATAATAATACGATGTAAAAGTAGGACCGTAAAAAAGAAATTAAAGGGTGGAATTTAATCGTACTAGGCGAAAAATATTCGTAAAGCAAAATAATTGTACTTACTAAATATTTGGTACTTTTTGGCAGCAAAAAGTACCGCAAAAACTGCTGGGGGCCTCAATGCGCTAGTGCAAATAGTTAGTCCGGGGGCATTGTTAACGGCGCTTAGTTCGGCCCCCAGACCCCATGGTGCACGAAATATGTCTAAAGCGAAACCTCTTTGGAAAAATAAAAATAAAAAAATCCTCCGCGTGACGGGGGATTTTTTAATTATACAATTTCTTTATTTTCCTTTGAGTGCATCTTTGAGTGCCTTACCTGATTTGAATTTGGGAATGACAACTTCGGGAATGTCAATTTTTTCAGAGGGCTTTTGCGGGTTAACGCCTTTGCGCGCGTGCCTGATTTTGGCTGAAAAAGTGCCAAAACCCGTAAGTACCACTTCTTCCTTGTTTTTTAAAGTGTCAGTCATGGTCATCAAGATTGTGTCCAGGATTTCTTCAACCTGCTTTTTAGTTAGGTTTGATTTTGAGGCCACGGCCTCAATTAAGGCAGCTTTATTCATATGGGTGGTTGGATTAGTTTTTAATATAATGATTTTTATAAGATATTGTAAGACAATTGGTTTACAATTTCTTACCATTGTTTTACCTTTTACTTTTTGGCAGTCATATCATTTTTTTAGTTTGCTTTATACTTCAACTTCAGTGTTAATTCTTTTAATTTTTGTTGCCTGTTGGTTTTTGGGATTTATTTCCAGATAAACACAATTAATCTGGCAAATTCCTTGTTCAGGCACATCAGCGGATTTGGTGGAACCGTAAATGAAATTATTAATAATTGTTTCCTTGTCCAATCCAATTACTGAGTCCTTTGGGCCGGTCATGCCAGCATCTGTAAGATAAGCCGTACCTTTGGCCAGGATCATTTCATCAGAGGTCTGGACATGAGTGTGAGTGCCAATAACAGCTGAGACCTTGCCGTCCAGATAAAAACCCAGGGCTTTTTTTTCACTGGTTGCTTCAGCATGAAAGTCAATAAAAATACCATTTAATTTTTCCTGGCTATATTTTTGCAAAATACGATCTGCTGCTTGAAAGGGACAGGCAAAGTCCTCTTTGAAAAAGACCCTACCTATTAAGTTTACCACAAGCAGAGATTTTTGGCCAACTTTGACGATTTTTTCACCTACGCCCGGCACATCACCTAAATAGTTAGCCGGCCTGATTAAGATCGGATTTTTTTGTTCAAGAACTTTTTTGGCGCCTTCTTTGTCAAAGACATGATTGCCTGAGGTAAACAAATCAATGCCTAATTCTTTTAATTCATTAAGCGTGGTTTCGGTTACGCCCCGGCCATGAGCCAGATTTTCAGCATTGGCCAAAATAAAATCCGGCTGATATTGCTTTTTCAGCTTAGGCAAAATTTTTTTAGTGCCTTGACGGCCGATTTTGCCGAAAATATCGCCTAAGAATAGGATTTTGATGGGAGCCATATGATTAGTTTTGAGCGCGAGTATTGAGTAATGAGTTTTCTGATGAAGATATTATGAATAAAATCCCTCAGATCTCATTACTAATTACCCATTACTTATCGAGCGTATTCAGTGACTCTCATTTCGCGAATAACATTAACTTTAATCTCACCAGGATATTTGAGTTCTTCTTCAATTTTATGGGCAATGTCTTGAGCTAGTTTAGCCGCAGTCAAATCGTCAATTTCTTCAGGCATAACAAAGACCCTGATTTCGCGGCCGGCTTGGATAGCGTAGGATTTTTGCACACCGGCAAAGGCATTGGCCACATTTTCCAGTTCTTCCAAACGCTGTAAATAACGCTCATAAGTGTCTTTGCGCGCGCCAGGTCTGGCTCCGGAAATTGCGTCAGCGACTTTAACAATAATGCCTTCCAGTGTTTTGGGCATATCTTCATGATGGGCAATACACATATAGGCGATTTCTTCTGGCAGATTGAATTTTTTGCAAATGTCATAGCCGATTTCCGGATGACCGCCTTTAACTTCATGATCAACTGCTTTGCCAATATCGTGAAAAAGTCCGCCTTTTTTGGCAACTGTCACATCAGCACCCAATTCTTCAGCCAAAAGTCCGGCCAGATGAGAGACCTCCAGTGAATGCAAAAGAACATTATGGCCATAGCTTGTGCGGAATTTCAAACGGCCGAGAATTTGCACAAGTTTTGGATCAATACCAGTGATGCCCATTTCAAACAGGGCGTCTTCACCGGATTTTTTAATTTCCAACGCAATTTCCCTTTTAGCAGTTTCAATTGCTTCTTCAATTCTACCTGGATGAATTCTACCGTCTGAGATCAGGGTTGCCAAGGCGCGTTTAGCCACTTGGCGTCTGATTGGTGAAAATCCGGAGATAGTGATGGCCATGGGCGTGTCATCAACAACTATTTCCACACCAGTCAATTGTTCAATAGTTCTGATATTTCTGCCTTCCCGGCCGATAATCCTGCCTTTCATTTCATCATTGGGCAGATCAACTGTAGTGGTTGTAATTTCCTGGGCATGAGAAATCGAGCAACGCTGGATGGCCAAAGCCAGAATATCTTTGGCTTTTTTATCAATTTCATCCTGGCCTTCGGCTTGCAGCTTTCTGATTCTGGCCAGAATATCATCCTTGATTATTCTTTCAGTATTTTCCAAAAGCACTTCTTTGGCCTGGTCCTTGGTCATTTTGGCGATTTTTTCCAGTTTTTCCAATTGTTCTTCCCTGATTTTACTGATTTTTTCTTTGACTTCTTCAATTTCCTTGGCTCGATCCAAGAGTTTTTGCTGCTTATTTTCCAAGTCAAGTAACTTTTGGTCAAAAATACTTTCTCTTTTTTCTAACCTTTGCTGGATATGCACTAATTCACCGCGCCTTTGCTGCTCTTCTCTTTTGGCATCATCGATAATTTTTAAGGCCTTGTCCCTGGCCTGAAGTAAAATTTCTTTTTGTTTATTTTTGGCCTCATTGATTAAATGTTCGGCCTTGGCTTCAGCGCCTTCGATTTCTCTTTTAGCAATGTATTTGCGCACAAAATAGCCAATAACAAAACCAGCAACGATAGCTATTGCTGAAATAATAAAATTTAAGCTGTCCATAGTTCTCCTATAAGAAAATAGAGGGAAGGATTGATAAAAGGAACCTAAGAGAGATCGATTAGGTCAGTGCTTAATCGATTTTTTTTAAATGATGGTAAAGTTTGCTTATATGAGTTCATTTTTAAGTTTAATCAGTCGTAGTCAAATGAAATTATGACTCTTTGAGAAAAATCCCTATCTCTATTTGTTTATTTATTAGTGATTTTAGTTTAGCATGGATTCTTTTTTTTTGCAAGACCGCGTTTAATTGACTTTTACTAGTTAAAAGTATATTATTTAATAAGTATTAAATTTAAAATTTAAAGTTTAAAGTGCAAAATTACAGTTTAAAAATTAAAATTTTGGATTTTGAATTGTAATTTTTATTTTTCAATTTTAGTAAATATGAACGTTACCGAAGTAGCTAGAAAAATTAAAGTCACAACCAGCGAACTTTTAGAGGTTTTGCCAGGGTTTGGCTTTGATTTTGGCAAGAGAGCTATTAAAATAGATGATAAGGTGGCCCAGAAAATTTTAGCTATGGGTTTTAAGATTAAAGAAAAAATTGAAGCTGATAAAAAAACTAAATTGCAGGAATTGGAAAAATTAGGAGAAGTAGCAGCGGTAGAAGTAAAAAAGATAGAAATTCCGGCCGTACTTACTGTCAGAGATTTCGCCAAAATAATTGCCAAGCCAGTCAACGAGGTGATTAAGGCCTTAATGAAAAATGGGATTTTATCATCATTAAATGAAAAGATTGATTTTGATACTGCCTCAATAATTGCTGATGATTTTGGCCTTAAAATATCTTTAGCACAAGAGGTAGTCAGGGGAGAATTAGCCGGAGAAAAAATCAAGCAGATACTTGAAAAAGAAGACAAAAAATTTTTAAAAACCAGGCCGCCGGTGGTGGTAGTGATGGGACACGTTGATCATGGTAAAACCAAATTATTGGATACAATCAGAAAGACAAATGTAGTAGAGGGCGAAGCAGGCGGCATTACGCAGCACATTGGCGCTTATCAGGTGAAAAAGAAAGGTCACCTCATAACCTTTATTGATACGCCAGGACATGAGGCCTTTACTGCCATGCGTTCAAGAGGGGCCAAAGCAGCTGATCTGGCTATTTTAGTTGTCGCTGCCAATGACAGCGTTAAGCCACAAACTCTGGAAGCAATCAAAATAATCCAGCAAGCAAAAATTCCCTTTATTGTGGCGATAAATAAGATTGATTTGCCAGAGGCCAACATTGAAAAAGTTAAAAAAGATTTAAGCACTTTAAATTTAATACCCGAGGACTGGGGAGGCAAGACAATCTGTGTGCCAATCTCAGCCAAAGAAAATATTGGCCTAGACGAGCTTATGGAAACAATTATCCTGCTGAGTGAAATGGAAAAAGATAAGATTTTAGCTAATCCCAATAGCGAGGCAGTGGGCACAATCATAGAATCCCATATTGATAAGGGCGAAGGACCAGTGGCTACCGTCTTGATTCAAAACGGCAGTTTAAAATTAAATGACCAATTGTGCATCGATGATATTTATTATGGCAAAGCCAGGGCTTTGAAAGATTATACTAATAAAGATATTAAATTCGCCGGTCCTTCCACGCCAGTAAAGATTATCGGCTTAAAAATGCCGCCCAAAGTTGGCGATATTCTTGAAGTCAAGGGCGAGATAGCCAGAAAAAATAAAAAATTTAATGTTCATGAAGTACTAAAAGGCGAATCTTTAGCCAGCCGGCTGATAATGCCTCAGGAAAAAGAAGAGGAAGGAGTCAAAAAATTAAACATAATTATAAGGGCAGATGTGCTCGGTTCTTTAGAGGTTATTAGCGAGTCGATTGAAAAAATAGAAAGTAAAGAAGTTAAAGCCGTAATAATCGGCAAAGGACTGGGCAATATTACTGATAATGATATTGATTTGGCAACAACCAGTAATGCTTTGATTATAGGTTTTCATGTTAAGGCCTCTACTTTGGCAGAGGAGCTAGCCCGGGACAAAAAGGTAGAAATAAAATATTACAATGTTATTTATAAATTACTGGAGGATATCAAGGAAAAATTATCAGCCCTCTTGGAGCCGGAAATTATTAAAAAAGAAATCGGCAGAGCCGAAGTTAAGGTTATTTTCAAAACCGAAGAGCGGGGAATGATCTTGGGCTGTAAAGTTCTGCAGGGTAAAGTAAATAAAGATTTAAAAGCCGATGTTTATCGAAAGAAAGAATTTATCACTACGGGTGAAATTGCCGAAGTTCAGGTAGGCAAGGAAAGAGTTTCTGAAGTTGTTGACGGCCAGGAGTGCGGCCTAAAATTTTTGGGTAAACAAGAAGTCAAAGTTGGTGATGTGCTTAATTTCTATCAGGAAGAAAAAATAATTAAAAAAATATAAAAAAAGGCGACCCATATAGATATATAGATCGCCTAGCGTATTTGCTCTTAGCCCTTAGCCCTCGGATTTGTTAATCGTAAATTCGTAGACCCTGTCTGATAGCCAGAAGGTTAAGAGTATTAAAAGAACGATTGCGGTTGAGCCCAGTAGAAGAACAACAAGTATTTTGGTATAAATGAGGAGGGCTGTTGAAAAGATTCCCAGTCCGGTAAAAAGGAAATGGACAGCTTTTCCCGCAAGGCCACATATCATCCCCGTGAAGAAGTACTTGGTTAAGTCCCGTAAGGCATCGATGATGATGGCCTTGTACCGGATTTCCAGGGGGCCGAAATCATACGGTGGTATTAGTGCTAAATCATCTTTTGCCCGTTCAGCATTTTCGGCTTGCCGATCTTTTTCCCGGTTCTCACGATATTGCTTGGCCCTGGCAATCCTTTTTTGCCTTTCCTCTGCAATTTTGGCCAAATTCATAGCGACTATTGAGGTTAGGACCAAAAACAGGAGTAAGGGCGAGGCAAAGAATGCGGTAGCCGGGAAGATTGCCAGAACCAGATAATACCAGTATAACTCCTCAAAAACTGTAGGAGTTAGCCAACTATACTTTTTCAGCATTATTTCTTCTCCTTTTTTTGCTAAAATTAAGTTAAAATTGGAAAGATCTAACATTGTTTAGATAACTAAATTATAGCATAATTAATAAATTTTGTCAATATCTATGCCTGAAATTAAATTAACGGCAACTAACTTTGAGGAAGAAGTTTTAAAAAGCAATATCCCTGTTTTGGTTGATTTTTGGGCTGAATGGTGCGGACCCTGCAAAATGATGTTGCCTATATTAGAGGAGTTAGCTAAAGAATTTGAAGGTAAAGACATTAAAATTGCCAAATGTAATGTTGATGAAAATCAGGATCTGGCGCAAAAGTATGATATTATGTCCATACCGGCTTTTAAGATTTTTAAAAATGGGCAGGTAGTTGAGGAATGGGTTGGTGCCCAGACGCTGGATGGTTTGAAATCTAAGTTAGAAAAGATAATTTGATAACGGAACCACAGATTTTTGTTCACTGATTTCACTGATTTTATCTGTGTAATCTGTGCGATAAATCAGTGGTTCAGATAACATTATAAAACCTATGGCAGAGCAATACGATCTAATCATTATCGGCGGCGGTCCGGCTGGCTTAACTGCTGGGATTTATGCTTCTCGCCGCAATTTAAAAACTTTGATCATCACCAAAAATATTGGCGGTCAGGCAAGCAATGCCAGCTGGGTGGAAAATTATCCTGGTTTTGAAAAAGTTGGCGGCTTTGAATTAATGCAAAAATTCCAAAAGCAGGCAGAAAGTTTTGGCGCTCAGTTTAAATATGAAGAAATTGCCAAGGTGGAGAAAGTAAATAAGCATTTTCTGGTCAAAACAGTCACTGGCAATGAATATCAATCCCTGGCTTTAATTTTGACTTTTGGCAAAACTCCCAGCAATTTAAATGTGCCAGGCGAAAAAGAATTTACTGGTAAGGGCGTGGCCTATTGCGCAACTTGCGATGGGCCATTATTTAAAAATAAAATCGTGGCAGTAATTGGCGGCGGCAATTCTGCCTTGGAATCAGCCAATTATTTGTCACAGATTGCCCAAAAAGTATTTTTAATCCACCGCCGCGAAGAATTTAGAGGCGAGGCAATTTTAATTGAACGAATAAAGAAAGATCCCAATATAGAATTGAAATTAAATAAAGTAGTGACTGAAATTAAGGGTGATAAATTTGTCAAAGGCATAGTAATCGAAGATGTTAATACAAAAGCTTCTGAAGAATTAAAATTAGACGGTATTTTTGTGGAAATTGGTTATAGTGTTGATGCCAGTGCGATTAAAGATCTAGTTAAAATAAATGAGAAGAATGAAATTATAATTAATGAAGCGTGCCGGACGAGTTTAGAGGGTGTTTTTGCTGCTGGCGATGTAACCAATATTAAATTTAAGCAAATTGTAATTTCCGCGGCCGAAGGCGCTAAGGCAGCCTTGACCGCGTATAAATATATTCAGGATATTAAGGGTACTAAAGAGGCGATATTTGATTGGGGGAAAAAGTAATTCCGAATGCCGAATTCCGAAAGCTGAACTTAGTGACGGAATGACAGACTTCAGTCTGTTACTGAAAGCGGTAACACACTAAAGTGTGTCGAGCCGCTTGGCTTGACAAAGACCAGCTGTTCTGCTAAGCTGAAAAATCAAAAAGATTATATTCTTTGAAAAAAAAGGAGGATGGATAAATGACTAAGATACTTGGCAGCAATGAAGTTCTTATTTCAGAGAGGGGCCTTCGGGAAGGTGATGTGATTGATTTAAATCCTGAGACAAATTGTATCACCATTTTTTCGCCGAAAGAGAGGAAGCTCGAGTTTAGGTGGAGAGGTGGCGATGACAAGATGCAATTATACCACATAGGATCTTCTGATTTTTTTCAAATCGCAGATTTGATTGCCCAAACACATGGAATGTTCGCAGAATCCTATAAAAAGCATTTTGCTGCAGAGCATGGTCATGTCGCTTTCATTTTTAAAAAGAAAATATTTAAAAAGCGTAAAAACTGAACGAATCAAAAAAGGGTAAAGCAATTGACTTTGCCCTTTTTTATTGACAAAAATAAAATAATTTGCTAAACTAAAGAATCAAAAAGGAGGCACAGATGGCAAATGTAATTAGAGATGAAAAAGATGCTGTGTGGCCGTGCGAAGAAAAAAACAATCTGTTGGCAGATATAGGGAAGCCATTAAATAAATTAACAGAAGACGAATGGGACATTCTGCTTGAACATTCCGCAAACTGCGAAATTTGCAAGCAAAATGACAAAGTTGCTGATTCTATTATCAACAGAGATATGCGCAATGCAGCATCAGGACTGGCCGAAGAAATGGAGAAGAATCCTTTTTTAAAGGGACTGAAAAGGACAAATTAATTATCTACTATTTTTTTAACACGTCGTAATGGCGTGTTTTTGTTTTTTGCTGGAAATTTGGTAAAATGTTTAATAGATATAAGATTTAAGTTTCTATATGGAAGAGGAAATCCAAGATTTCATAAACAAGGATTACATTTATGCCATTGTGGGCGCCACTGCCAATAAGAAAAAATATGGGCATAGGGTTTTAGTTGATTTAAAAAATAAGGGTTTTAGGGTCGTACCTGTAAATCCTAAATATGAAGAAGTGGCGGGTTTGCCTTGCTCGCCTGATTTAATTTCCCTGGAAGAAAGGCCTGATGCAGTGGTTTTAATTGTGGGCCAGGAAAATGCCAAGAGAATCGTTAAAGAATGCCTGGATTTAAAATTAAACCGCCTCTGGTTTCAGCCCGGCTCGGAATTTAAAGAGGCGGTTAATATGGCCCAAATGGCCGGGTTTAGAATTATGTCAGGCAAATGCATTATGATAGAGACGAATAATCAATAATCTAAAAAAGACAAACCGTCATTCAGAGCCCTTCGCTTTGCTCAGGGCAGGCTCCGCGTGGAATCTTAAAAAATTTCTTCACGGAGTTTATCCTGAACGGAGTGAAGGATTCCGAATGACACAAAGACGGTTTGTCTTTTTTTAAATTTTGGGCCAACGATTGACTGTTGCGCCAAGTGGCACTTTTCCATTGACAAAATGGTTTTAATTTGCTAAAATTCACTATTAAACCTGGCGTTTTAGTCAGGTAAAAAACCGGCTCTGTGGCCGAGTTAAAAGCTGGCGAGCTAATACGCAAAGGAGGGAACCGTCCATGACAAATGGAACCGTCCCGAAAAAAGTGGATACGACAAGACAAGCAATGGAGTTTGGAGCGGCTTTGCTTAAGCAGGCGCCGCATCTGACACCGGAGGAAATGCAGTACTGGATTAAAAACCAGGGTGAACTGCAGGATGTTCTGGTCAAAGCTATTGTCATTCCAGACCCGTGCCGAGAACTCGAATGTTTTTACCTGGAGGTTTTTAATCGTAGAGTGGACTTCTCGGACTTGGCAATCCCCGAGAAAAGAGAAGATTTCAACTGGCTGATTATCATACTCCAAGGCCTGACCGCGAATCGTCTCATAGAGGAGCACAAAAAACGTTTTAAGGTTGAATGTGACATCAAAGATTTGAACGCTATCAAGTCCGTGCGTACCGCAGACAAAACTTATGCAATCCGGTTACGTGATCGCATTGAAGCTGACGAAGAAAACAAGAACAAGTCGGCGAATGATTGCAAGGCAGAAGGAATTAATGGCATTACCTTTGTGGAGTGTCTGTTTCTGGAAGTTTTCTATCATTGGCGAACAGGGAAACATTTGGACATCAAGAACGCAACTCTTTGTTTGGGCTCGCGCGATTCCGATGGCGGTGTTCCATGCGTCCGCTGGGGCAGCCGCTTCAATCTGCTCGTCCACTGCTACGGCCCTGACAGTGGTGGTGGAGACCTTCGCGTCCGCGAAGTTTCTCTCTGAAAATTTAGATAGTACATTATACTCTTACCCCGTGTTTTTGAAAGGAAGCGCGGGGTTTTTCTTTTGATAAAAAATCGGTTTGTCATGGAGTTAAGTCCTTGGTCTTTTATTTAAACCCCTAAAGGGGTAATTCCTGTTGCGGCCGATTTTTTAAGTTGAAAAAATTTTAATTTTAGCGTAATTTTGTTTGGTACTTTTTGACAGCAAAAAGTACCACAAAAACTGCTGGGGGCCTCAATGCGCTAGTGCATTTGGAGTGTTTGAAGGATTGATAACGGCGCTTAGTTCGGCCCCCAGACCCCATGCTGGGTTTTGTTATGTTCGAAGTTTTGAATTTAAAGGTTGAAAAATTTTTAAAATTAAAGTAAACTTAGCAATATAATGAATAAAATTATAAATATGAAAGAATATAAACCAGCAGATATAGAGCCAAAGTGGCAAAAATACTGGGAGGGAAAGGAATTAAACAAGGCCGAGGACTTTTCCAAAAAGCCCAAGTTTTATTGTTTGATTGAATTCCCTTACTCATCGGGCGAGGGTTTGCATGTGGGTCATCCGCGCTCATACACGGCCTTGGATATTTTGGCACGCAAAAGAAGAATGCAGGGCTTTAATGTTTTGTACCCGATTGGCTGGGATGCTTTTGGCTTGCCAGCGGAAAATTATGCGATTAAAACTGGTACTCACCCTAAGATAACAACAGAAAAAAACATCATTAATTTTAGGCGTCAGATGAAAATGCTGGGTTTATCTTATGATTGGTCGCGGGAAATTAATACTACTGATCCAAAATATTATAAATGGACTCAGTGGATTTTCTTGCAACTTTTTCATAAAAATTTGGCTTACAAGGCCAAAATGGATGTGAACTGGTGCACTAAATGTAATGTTGGCTTGGCTAACGAAGAAGTGGTGCAAAATCTTTGTGAAAGGTGCGGAGGTGAAGTTTATCGCCGCGAAAGGGAACAATGGATGTTAAAAATTACTGATTACGCTGATCGGCTTTTGGCTGATTTGGGCACTGTTGATTATTTGGAAAAAATTAAAAAACAGCAAAGCGACTGGATTGGCAAAAGTTATGGGGCCCAAGTTGTTTTTAAAGTTAAAAGTAAAACAATGCTGCCTAAAGAACATTTATATGATTTGCCGGTTTATACCACTAGGCCAGACACGCTTTTTGGCTGTACCTATATGGTGGTGGCGCCAGAGCATGAATTGATTGAGAAATTTAAAGATCAGATTGATAATATTAATGACGTGCTTGATTACCGCGACCAGGCCAAGCATAAAACTGAATTAGAAAGAACAAATTTAGAAAAAGCTAAGACAGGTATTGAACTACATGGTTTGAAAGCAATTAATCCGGTTAATGACGAAGAAATACCAATCTTTAGCGCTGATTATGTTTTGGCCACTTATGGCACTGGCGCAGTCATGGCAGTGCCAGCTCATGACCAGAGGGATTATGAATTTGCCAAAAAGTTTGATCTGCCGATTAAAGAAGTTGTGGCTGGCGGCAAGATTAAAAAAGAGGCCTGGACAGGCGACGGTACTTTAGTTAATTCCGATTTTATTAATGGTTTAAATGTCCAGCAGGCGACTGATAAAATGATTGAATGGTTAGAAAAAAAAGGTTTTGGTTTCCAAACAGTGAATTATCATTTGCGTGACTGGGTTTTTTCCCGCCAGCGCTACTGGGGGGAGCCAATTCCTATTATTATTTGCCCGCATTGCGGCTATGTGCCAGTGCCTGAAAAGGACTTGCCGGTTCTTTTGCCCGAAGTGGAAAATTACCAAACCACGGAAAATGGGGATTCGCCTTTGGCTCTGATTGAGGACTGGGTTAATGTGGAATGTCCAAAATGCGGAGAAGAAGCCAAGCGTGAAACAGATACCATGCCGCAATGGGCTGGTTCGTCCTGGTATTTTTTAAGATATTGCGATCCGCATAATGACAAAACTTTAGCCGACAAGAAAAAATTAAAATATTGGACACCTGTTGATTGGTACAATGGCGGCATGGAGCACACAACTTTGCATCTTTTGTATTCCCGCTTCTGGCACAAATTTTTATATGACATCGGTGTAGTGCCAACTTCAGAACCTTATGCGAAGCGTACTTCGCATGGTTTGATTTTGGGTGAGGACGGAGAAAAAATGTCCAAGTCACGCGGCAATGTGGTTAATCCCGATGATGTGGTCAAAAAATATGGCGCTGACACTTTCAGGGTTTACGAAATGTTCATGGGCCCATTTGATCAGCCCACACCGTGGAGTACACAGGGAGTAGTTGGGATAAAAAGATTTTTAGAAAAAACTTGGTCAGTTGGCAATAAATTAGATAATAAAAAAAGAACCAATGATGACGAAGAGAATCGCTTGCTGCATAAAACGATTAAACAAGTGACCGAACAGATTGAAACCCTGGATTTAAATACCTGTATTTCAGCCCTGATGATTTTGGTAAATAAATTCCAGGAAAAAGGTTGTAATCAGGAAATTTTTGAAATGTTTTTAAAAATATTTTCTCCCTTTGCCCCGCACATCTGTGAAGAACTTTGGAGTAATTTAGGAAATAAAAAATCTATTTTTTTGGAAAAATGGCCAGGGTATGATCCGGAATTGGTTAAGGACGCGGTTAAAGAAGTGCCAGTGCAGATTAATGGCAAAATGCGCGGACGAATTTTTGTTACCGATGATATGAAAGAAGGTGAAGTTAAGAAATTAGTTTTGGCTGACGAACAAATCGCTAAGCATTTGGCAGACCAGGAAATTAAAAAGTTTATTTATGTCAGTGGAAAAATTGTTAACTTGGTGATTTAATTACGAATGCTGAATTATGAATTACGAAAATTGGATGAGTGATTATAAAACATTGGTGATTTTTTCTTGCGATAAAAGGGGTTTTATAATAAGATTAAGGCATATTAAAACTCGTTTCTGATACCAAATTACTGATTAAAAACGAAACCTATACGTATTGAAACGAGCTAAACGAAAAAATTTTATCCTAGTATTCTATTTTTATGAATAAATTTGATTTTGTCTTAGAAGAGATAAAAACGATTACTAAAAATGCAACCGACAAAACTGAATACGATCATTCGCAGTCGGTTTGGCAATGGGTTTTAAAACTTAAACCAGACGCGGATATTGCACTGCAAATCGCCGCTTTAGGTCACGATATTGACAGAAGCTTTAAAGACTACCGAAAGACCAAAGCAAAATTTGCAACTTATGATGAATATAAAAAGGAGCACGCTTTACAATCCGCCAAAATAACATGCGACATACTAAGAAAATATAATTTTGACGAAATTACAATAGATAAAGTTAAGAACTTAATCGAAAATCACGAGGTAGGCGGTGAAGGCGATGTTGAAATTTTAATGGAAGCTGACAGCATCACGTTTTTTAACGATTTGTCACACTATCAACAAACACACACACAAGAGGAAACAATAGACAAGATAAAATTTATGTACAATAGATTGAACGACAAAGCGAAATTAATGATCAATCAAATAAATTTCAAAAACGCAGAATCCGCAAAATTATTTAAGGAAGCGATAAATAGTAGATAAAATTTTTATGAAAGAAAACAATAGCAACCTTATATAACTTTATATATCGTTATAAAACTTTATAAAGCACGAAATATGAATAAAGGTTTAGTAATTTTGCCAACTTTTAATGAGAGGGAAAATATCGCCAAATTAATTCGTGAGATTTTAACGCAGAGTTTAGATTTAGATATTTTGGTGGTTGATGATAATTCGCCCGATGGTACTGGGCATTCAGTTGAGGAATTAAGAAAAACTATTCCTCAACTTTTTATTTTACATAGAGAAAAAAAAGAAGGATTAGGTCGAGCGTATATTGCCGGTTTTAAATGGGCCGTAGAACATAATTATGAATATATTTTTGAAATGGATGCTGATTTTTCTCACCAGCCCAAATATTTGGAAGATTTTTTAGCAGCGATAAATGATAATGATTTAATTATTGGTTCAAGATATATTAAAGGTGGAGGGACTGAAGGTTGGAGTAAAATTCGCGAATTCATCAGCCGCTTTGGCTGTTTGTATGCCAAAATAATTTTGGGTTTAAAAATTAATGATCTAACGGGCGGTTTTAAATGTTATCGCAGTCAAGTTTTAAAAGCAATTAATTTGGACAAGATTGAATCAAATGGCTATATGTTCCAAATTGAAATGACTTACAACGCTGTTAAAAAAGGTTTTCAGGTCAAGGAAATTCCTTTTATTTTTCAAGAAAGAGCCAATGGGCGCTCCAAATTTAATAAAAAAATAATTTGGGAAGCAGTTATTAATTGCTGGCGTTTAAGATTTTTTCCACAGAAATAAAAAATAGCTCTTGATTTTTTTATTAAAATTTGCTATAATACAAATTAAGATATAATCGTTAAATAAAATATTAATCTGCCTGGCAATGTTAAGAGCATGCAGAAATCAGGGCAAAAATAAATCTTTAATATATAAAGAGGAATTTTAATTTCCTCTATTTTTATTAATAAGTTAATAATTTTTAAAATTATGAATTTAAAACCCAAAAAACAGGGGAAATGGTCAGATTACTTACACAAAAAAATTATTGCTGTTTATGTGGCCTTGGCAGTAGTTTTATTAGTTAATCTGATTGTTTTCTCTTTTTTATTAAAAGATAGGGAAAAAGCCAAAGCTGTGCTGATTCAAGGCTTTAGCAATACTTTTATGGCTAATTTATTTACCACTTTTGCCGGTGGTAATGTTCAAGCGGGCAGTAATAATGTCCCTGCCGCCCAGTTTATTACTCCTAGTGCCTGGATTACTGATAAGCCAGACCAAACTTGCAGTTGGAGGTTGGATGACCCGGGAAATACTTGTCTGACGCCAGTGGATTTTGATGGATCTGCAACAACCGGACCAGGAGTTCAAACAGATACCTCGAAAATTGCCGTCTTTGATTGGTTTCCGGCTGGCGGAACTCTTCTAGGCATATTTTTTAATGGAGGGGATGATCTTTGCACTGACAGTTTAACTGCGCCAACCTGTGTTTATGTTGACAGCGATGGCGATTGCAATGGCGGGACTGGCACGCAAACTTATATTTTAAGTCCTGGTGGTGCTTGCGCAGGTGGTGCGGACACACTGGTGGCTGGCGCAACAACTCCTTTATGGATGCATACAGAATTAGTTAATAATAATGGCGCTTATGATTATAGCGCAACGCCTGGCCAATCAGAGGCAATTTGGATTTACAATTTAAAAGAAGATACTCCCATAGTGCAAGGCAGTTATTGGGACCTCGCTCATCCAAACCAGTGGCAGGGAAATGCGCCGGGAGCTTGGGCATCTAAAGATACTTTTTTTGATGCCAATGCTGATAATAAATTTGATGGCTCGCCAACTGAACCTGTTTTTATTGATTCTGACCAAGACGGTCTTTATACTGATACGGCTAATATAACTTTTGAGGCAGATGGCACTGCTACCATGGGCACTGGAGTAAATGATGATGTTATTCCCGATGGCACTGTTTTATCACCATTGGTCGGAGCTGACAATGTCTGCATAAACACTTTAGTTGGTAATGTAATCATTTATGTTGATGCCAATGGCAATTGTATTCCGGGAGATGTCCCAGGTGATGTGCTTGTCAGGGATGATACAAGCACTGGGCTACCAGGCATTATTGCTGGCTTTGGAACTTTTCCCTATACATTTGTTAATGCAGCTAATATTATTCGTTATCATGATGATCCTGCTTTGCCAAATGTAGGTGCTTGGACGCATGGCAATAGCGCTGCCACAACTGAAACTTTATGGGTAAAAATGCCAGGCCTTTATCAATGGCATACTAATATAGAAGGGGCCAATAGCCCGATAGAAGCAGATGGCTTAGTACCTCCTGGACCTCCTCCTCCCCCTGGGCCTGGTGCTGATGATGACGCGTTAGCTAATGGAACTACACTGACTTATTTAAACCCCGCTGATAAGGTTTGTTTTTCTAGAAATGCAGGGGGCGGAATTGAAGATATATACGTTGATATAACTGGCGATTGCAATCCATTTAATGATGGTCCAGTTTGTGTTGGCCCTGGCTGCTTTCATCCCAATTTATTACGTGACGATAGCAATGATGGCTTAAACCCAGCAACCAGCAATGGCAGCTGGGCATCAGGCGCTGGTATGTTTGCTTACTATGATAATCCTGCTGATCCTGTTAATCTGCCGAAGGTAGGCGCTTGGGATTGGGGCGCTGATGCATTGCATACTGAAACTTTATGGCTAGAAGTTCACGGCAATACTTATGCTTCAGCTGCTGATGCCAATGTCTATGGTTATGGTTCAGCTCCTTTGGCTGGCGATACTTTAACGCGACTAAATTTGGCTACTGGACCTAACGGATTTAATTTGATTTATGCTAATGCAGACAGTTCTAACACTTTAACTTCTAATAATACAATTTTAGAAGACGAAGGCAATGTCCAAACAGGTCCGGTTATTGTTGTGCCCAATGGTAATGGAGTGATTGACAGGATGTTAGATATTTTGCAGCATATTACCATTAAAAATACTGGCACTGCAACAAGCAGTGATATATCTAGTGTTGATGTTTATGATGGCGGTCCTGGAGGCGGTGGCTGCGATAATCCAGTTGGTTCTGTCAATGATACTTTTTTTGCCAATCTGCCGGCAACAGGACCTAATACTTGGGAATATACAGGGGCAATTGGACCAAGCGGATTAAATGGCAGACTTTGTGTTTCTATTAATCTTAATCCTTTAGCCGTGCCAGGCCATACAATTACCCTGCAAATGCCGCAATTAGTAGATAATAATCTTAATGGGTTATTTGATGCTGGGGATACTGGTTGGTTTGTTTATTCTGGCAATGACGGACCAACTGGCGGCAATGTTGACTTACCCTATACTTTTACAATTACTGCTGCTCCTAGTTATAGTGGCGGTCAAGCACAAGATTTAAATCCGCCGGGACTTGTTAGTAATGTAAGTATAAAAGCTGATTCAACTGGCAAGCTTACTTTAACTTGGAAAGATCCCACTGATTCTGACTTGCAGCAAATTGTAATAGACGAATCTCTGGAAGGCAAAAGCACTACCAATACAGTGGCTGCCGGAATTCAGACATTGGTTTTGACTGGCAGGGAAGTGGGCAAGACCTACACTTATAAATTAAGAGCAGAAGATACAAGCAGCAATATAAGTCCGGCTATTGTATATTCTATAATTATTCCTGCTCAAGGCGAGACAGAGGTCTCTCAGCCCACTGGAATAGTACCTACTCCATTAATGCCAGAAGTGATTTTACCAAACGGAGTTAATGTCGGCGATCTATTAAAAGATGCGACCACAAAAACTGTCTATGCTGTTGGTAATAATGGTAAGAGACATGTTTTTCCAAATGGGGCAACATTTTTTACCTGGTTTAAGGATTTTTCAATGATTAAAACCGTAAGCGACAATATTTTAAGCCAGCTGCCCATGGATTCCAATGTCACTGTCCGACCAGGCACGAAATTAGTCAAAATTCAGACCGATCCCAATGTTTATGCTGTTGAACCAGGCGGGATTATCAGAGCGATAAAATCAGAGGCGATTGCCAAAGAATTATATGGAACAGATTGGGCAAAGAAAGTACTAGATGTGCCAGATGCTTTCTTTGTTAATTATGTCAAAGGCCCTGATATTACAGCGGCAAATTATCCAAATGGCGCATTGATTCAATATCAAGGTTCAAACCAGATTTATTACATTGATAATTTGCTTAAAAAATTAGTGACTGCAGAGGTTTTGGCAAATAATCTATTTAGAGATGAATTTGTGATTAAGAATGTAGCTACAACAAAAGTTTATCCAGCTGGCGATAATTTGCCCAAATCATCAATTATTGACATGATGATGCTAAAATAAAAAAGTTAGATTTAGATAAAGATAATAAAAACCCCGTGTCAGCCAGATGCGGGGTTTTTAGTATAATAAATTCATGAATTATGCCAAAATATTTTTTTCAGGCGTTAAATTTTTATTTTTGATTTTTTTATCAAAATTTGCTAAAATTAGAATATAAGAAAATATTTAAGATAAAATCCATGTTAAACAATAGCTGGGGTACAAACATCGTCAGAAATTTTAATAATATATATTAAAGAGGAAGTTTTATTTTAACTCTTTTTAATTTAAAAATAATTTAAAATTATGAATTTAAAGCCAAAAAAGAAAGAGCCATGGCTTGACAAAAAATATATAAAATTTATTGCGGTTTATATTGCTTTGGCTTTAGTTTTAGTCATTAATCAGGTTGTTTTTTCTTACCTTTTAAAAAATAGAGAAATGGCCAAGGCAATGAGTAATACATTGCTGGGCAATCTTTTTATACCGTTAGGGAGCAGTAATGTGGAAGCTGGCAGCAATAATGGGCTAGCCGGAGAATTTTTAATGCCAGATGCCTGGGTAACTGATAAGCCGAGCCAAACTTGCAGTTTTCGACTGGATGATCTTGGCAATACTTGTATGACTTTGGTTGACGCAGATGGCACTGTTACAGCCGGAACAGGAGTAGTGGCAGATGGCGCCAAAATAGCAATTTGGGATTGGGTAGCGCCTGGCGGCAATGTGGCTGGAGAAATTTTTAATGCTGGGGATAAGCTTTGCACAGACAACCTGGTTACTCCGACTTGTGTTTACGTTGACAGCGATAGTGATTGTCTTGGCGGGACTGGCACTCAAACTTATATTTTAGGTTCTGGCTGTGCAGCATTAGCTCCCGCGCCAGCAGATACTCCTGTCATAGGCACGACCACGCCGCAATGGTATCATACTGAACTGGTCAATGCTAATGGCCAATATGATTACAGCGCCATCCTTGGCAATTCCGAAGCAATTTGGATTGATAGATTAAAAGCTGATGATGTGCTTTATCAAGGCAGCAATTGGAACCAAGCTTTTCCCAATCAGTGGCAAGGTGACGCTCTAGGTACTTGGTCAGCCCAGGACACTTTACTTGATGCCAATGCCAATGGCCGTTTTGACCCTGGCGAAACAATTATAAAGGATAAAGATTTAAACGGCGTTTTTACGACCCAGCCAACTTCACTCGTTGAATCAGATGGTACTGCGAGCCTTCATGTTGAAGACTTTACTCCAAGTGATGATGTCATTCCTGAAGGTGCAACCTTAACTCCTTTGGCCAATTCTGACAATGTCTGTTTAAATACAATGGCTCTTTATGGCGAGGGTTCTATTATAACACCTCAACCCGTAATACTTTATGTTGATGGCGGTAGTGGTGACCCTGGTCCTTTAGGTCCTCCTGATTGCATACCAGGCAATGGCGGCACTGATGTTGTTTTAAGGAATGAGGTTGGAGCTGGTGATGATATCACCACTAACGTAGGCGTTTTTCCCCATACTTTTTTTACCGGTGCGGGCACCCTTTTATACTATGATGGTAATCTTAATGGGCACTGGGATTATGGCAATAGTCTGGCAACTACTGAAACTTTATGGATTAATGATGACTCTTTGGGTATATATTCAATTCCTCCCAACTGGAGTCCATATATAGAAGGAGTCAATGGTTTAATAGCTGGACCTGATGATAGCGCTTTTTTGGACTATTCCTGGGTTAATGGACTTTGGTCTGCTGATAATGTCTGTTTTTCAACAAATCCTGCTTTAGTTGGCACTTTGCCAGCAAGAATTGAAGATGTTTATGTTGATGGAGGTAGTGGTGCTCCTGGTCCTTTAGGTTCTCCTGATTGCATTCCTGGTAATGGCGGTGTTGACGTTGTTTTAAAGGATGTCTCTATTGATGGTTTAAGCAGTGCAAGTTATGCCAATGGTACCGGTGTTTTTGAGTATAAAGATCATAATGTGGTACCTGGTGTTCCGGGCACGGGCAATGGGCACTGGGATGCGACTGAAGGTTTGTGGTATGGAGTGCGCGGCAATAATTTTGCCTTAGCTGATGATCCAATCATATCAGGTCCAGCGCCTATTTATGGTTATACTCCTTTAACTCGTTTTGATGCCAGCACAGGACCGACTGGACAACCCTTGATCTATGCTGATGCTGATAGTTCTGGCACAGTCACGGCCAGCGACACTATTTTAGAAGACAATGGTAATGTGCAAACTGGTCTTCCCGGTGTGCCTAATAGTGTAATTGATCGAGAAGCTGACATCATGAATCATTTGAGCTTTCAAAATAGTGGCACTGCTAATAACACTTACATTAGTTTGGATCTTTATGATGCTGGCGCAAATGGCGTTTGCGATAATCCGGTTGGTTCAGTTGATGATAATTTTTTAGCCAATATTCCATGGACTGGCAGTGAATGGGCGCTGGCTGGTAATGGAGTCGCTTTTACAAGCGGGGTGAGAAATTGTGTTGCTATAAATGTTAGCCCGTTTGCAGGTCTGACAGATTTAGGCAAAACATTTATTTTAACAATGCCTCAGTTAGCTGATCTTACTGCCAATGGGCTTTATGATGCGGGTGATGAGGGTTGGTTTTTTTATTCTGGCAATGACGGGCCAACTGGCGCTTCAGTTACCGTACCCTATACCTTGACAATTATTGCTGATACTGTCTCGCCGACTGTGATATCAGCCACGACCGGTGATGCAGATCATGATGGTAAGATTGATATACTTACAGTTGTCTATAATGAACCAGTTAATGACGCGAATTATGATGCCGTGGCAGTAACTGGTTATGCGCTTTTGGGCACTGGTTCAGGCACAGGCACAACAACATTAGTCTATAATCTAACCGAAGGCGGGGTCTTTGATACTGACGCAACGCCGGCTCTGACTTGGACAGGGGCCAATGCTCAGGATTTGGGCGGGAATTTACTTAATACTGCTGGCGCGCCAGCCAATGCCACAGATGGCTCAGAGCCAGTAATAGTTAGCACTGCGCCTGTTAGTGGCTCAACAGACGCGAAGCTTGATGCACATATAATAATTATTTTTAGTGAACCAATAAATCCAGGAGGGCTTTCTGGATCAGCACCTGTTCCGCCGCCATTAGGAATTGCTTGGTCAGCGGGTAATACTGTACTTACGGTTACGCATGGTAATTTTACTAACGGTACAGCCTATACCATGGCTGTTACAACTGCCCCTGATTTGGCAGGCAATCCTTTAGTTGCCGGACCAGTCGCTAATCCTTGGACATTTACCACTCTTATTCCAAGTTATGGCAGCAATGCACAAGATTTAACACCGCCTGGGCCCTTAACCAATGTTAAGATTAAAGCTGATTCTAGCGGCACTATTACTTTATCCTGGCAAGATCCGACTGATACGGATTTAAATAATATCGTGATTGATGAATTGTCAGCAGGGCAGACCAATACCCAAAATGTTAATAAAGGAGTCCAAACATTGACATTGAGCAAGAGAAAAGTAGGGCAGGAATACAAATATACTTTGAGGGCGCAGGATACCAGCGGTAATTTGAGTCCAAAACAAATCTATTCTATAACCGTGCCTTCAGCCGGCGAAACAGTAATTACTCGGCCAGCAATAGGAGAAGTTTTGCCCAGTCCGCTCCTGCCACAGGTCATTTTGCCAACAGGCATTAAAATCGGCGATTTATTAAAAAATCCAACTGCCAAAACTGTCTATGTGGTAGGCAATGAGGGCAAAAGACATGTCTTCCCAAATGAGCCGACATTTTTTACCTGGTTTAAAGATTTTTCATTAATTAAAACCGTAAGCAATGATATTTTAAGCCAGATACCTTTAAATTCCAATGTTACTGTTCGACCCGGCGCGAAATTAGTTAAAATTCAAACTGATCCGAATATTTATGCTGTTGAACCAGGCGGGATTATCAGAGCGATAAAATCCGAGGTGATTGCCAGAGATTTATATGGGACAGCTTGGGCAAAGAGAGTACTAGACGTGCCAGATGTTTTCTTTGTTAATTATGTCAAAGGCCCTGATATTACAGCGGCAAATTATCCGACTGGCTCATTGATTAAATATCAAGGTTCAAGCGAAATTTATTACCTTGATAATTTGCTTAAAAAATTAGTGACTCCAGAGGTTTTTGCAAGTAATCTGTTTAGAGATGAATTTGTGATTAAGAATGTGGCGACAACAAAAGTTTATCCGCTAGGTGATAATTTGCCAAAATCCTCAATAGTTGACATGATGATGTTAAAATAAAAAAGTTAGATAAAGATAAAAAAGAGAGTAATTTTTGCTCTCTTTTTTGCTAGAATTATATCTATATGAACCCGGCAAGGATTTTCTTCTCTGCATGTTTGTTTTTTATTTTAGGCGTATTTATACGCTCGGTTTTGGTATTTGATTTTTATATAAGTTTCTTGATTCTTCTGCTTGGTTTAATCTTTTTAATTTTGACTTTAAAAAATAAATATTTTTTGGTGCTTGGCCTATGGGGGATTTTTTTATTTTTGGGCATTTGGCGGTATCAGCTCTCTTTGCCCAAACAAAATCTTGGCCAGATTTATTTCTATAATGGCCAAGAAGTTCAGGTTAGAGGTTTTATTGACAAGGAACCCGATCAGAGGGAAGACAAAGTAAAATTGGATTTAAAAACTCAGCAAATTTTTCTCAATAATTCTTGGCAAAAAGTAGCAGGTAAGATTTTAGTCACTAATTACTTGTACCCTGAATATAATTATGGAGATAAGCTAGAAGTTGCTTGCAATCTGCTCACGCCAGAAAAGGTTCAGGATTTTGCCTATGATGATTATCTGGCTCGCTATAATATTTATTCAACTTGTTATAACCCAAAGATAACTTTACTGGCCAAAAATCAAGGCAATTTTGTTTTGGCAGCAATTTTAAAAATAAAAAACTTTTTTATAGCCAGGATAAATTATGTTTTAGCAGAGCCGCAATCATCATTTTTAGCCGGACTTTTGATTGGGGCCAAAAGAGCTATTCCCGCTGATTTGCAAAGCGTCTTTAGCAAAACTGGCACAACCCATATTGTGGCTGTTTCTGGTTATAATGTGACGATTATTGCGGTTTTTTTAATGCTTATATTCCAGAATCTTGGCCTGGCGCGCAAAAAAATTTTTTGGGGCATACTTGGATTTTTACTGGTATTTGCAATTATGACCGGCCTGCAGGCCTCTTGTATCAGGGCGGCGATCATGGGCGGCGTTGTTTTGCTGGCAAATTATTTGGGACGGTTGAGCAAAATAAAAACCGTTTTGGTTTTGACTGTTGTTCTAATGTTAATCGCCAATCCCAAGATTTTGGTTTTTGATCTGGGTTTTCAGCTTTCTTTTTTAGCCACGCTTGGCTTAATTTATTTAAATCCAGTATTAACAAAATTAACAAAAATTGAAAATTGCCTGCCCGCCGAAGCTTCAGCGAAGGCGGGTAAATTGTCCGCCAGCGGCGGATCCGCCCTTGGCGGAAAAATTGTAAAATTGATTTTGGGCGATTATTTACTGACCACACTCTCGGCAATTATAATGACTCAGCCGATTATTTTATATAACTATGGCAAGATTTCTTTAGTCGCGCCTTTGGCTAATATTTTGATCCTGCCTTTTGTGCCTTTGGCCATGCTTCTGGGCTTTATGACTGGAATATTGGCCATGATTTGGACAGGTCTTGGCTGGGTCGCTGGTTGGAGTGTCTGGTTAGTTTTAACTTATATAATTTGGGTTTTGGAAAATTTAGCTAGTTTGGATTGGGCGTATTTTGAATTTTCTAAAATAAACTTCTGGCTAATGATTTTTTTATATTTAATAATAGTTGGGTTTATTTATAGATTTAGGCGATATTTAAAATTAGTTTAGAATGTGTATATTGTGTGGAAAAAACAGGTTGACTGTAAATTGAAAAAATGGTATAAATAATAGACAATAACATTAATTTAGGGGAATGAACGCCTTTTCTCAATTATTATATTTGAATAAAATTTCTTTAAATTGTAAAGAATAGTATCTTTTTTGGATGCTATTTTTTTATATAATTAAATATTAATATATTTTAAATAATAAAATCTAAAAATTTAATTAAATTTATGTCTCAAAGAGTCAAAAAAAGATTTTCAAGAATCATTACGATCACAGTTATGATGATGACCGTAACAATTCTATCAGGGATTCAAAATGCTCAGGCAGTAGTTCTTAGTACATTTACTCCGCTTGAAACCCAAGCCAATGTTGTTGTTGGTACGCCTGATCAGACAGATGTTACCACTTTAACTCTACCGAATGTTACTGCTTCCACACTTCCGACCCCGACTTTTGCCGGCGGCGTTGATCTGGTCACGAATAATGTTCCCACCCCGACCTTTGCCGGTGGCGTTGACTTGGTAACTGGTACAGTGCCAGCTATTACTTTTGCCGGTGGTGTTACTCAGGTAACTGGTACAGTGCCAGCTATTACTTTTGCCGGTGGTGTTACTCAGGT